>Ga0123337_10000072_pt1 | contig 210025 bp, 200 predicted proteins | sample frozenSSSSmetaG_FD_89792 | JGI IMG/M metagenome (GOLD analysis project Ga0123337, IMG submission 89792) | Glacier valley bacterial and archeal communities from Borup Fiord, Nunavut, Canada, to study Microbial Dark Matter (Phase II) -... | ecosystem: Environmental > Aquatic > Freshwater > Ice...
TACGTCGAGTGACGGTAACGCGGGGTAAATTAAAGCGGCGGCAATACCTATCAGTGCCGCGACTGATAATGCGCCTACTACTAGCGTCAGTAATAGGTAGTGCCACCATTTGTTCGGACTCATCAAGTTATAACATCATCGCTTGCTGGCTATCCAATATACGAAAATTACTCACCAGCATAAACGATGTCAGCACGGCGATTTTCTGCCCATGAAGCTTCGTTATCGCCAGTGGCTTTTGGTTTTTCTTCACCGAAGCTAACAGTTTCAATTTGTTTGTCAGCCACGCCTAAAACGTTGATTGCTTTTTTAACAGCAACAGCGCGTTTTTGACCTAATGACAAGTTGTATTCACGGCTACCGCGATCATCAGCATTGCCTTCAATACGGATACTTGTCTCAGGATGGCTAACTAAATACTTGGCATGGGCCTCAGCGATTTCACGGTATTCAGGTTTGATTTCATATTTATCGAAATCAAAGTAAATAGCACGTTTTGACAGAATATTAGCTGGATCTGTCAATGGATTGCCTTCAACTTTAGTCTCAGCTACTGGTGCAGTCGCTTCAGCAACAGGCGCTGCTGCTACTACCGGTACCGGTGCTGCTTCTACCGCTTTCGGTGTTTGTTTTGTTTGTGAAGCCGCACAAGCTGATAACATTGCAGCAAGTAATAACGGTAATAGTGTTTTTTTCATATTAATTTCCTCTAGGTTAGTGGGTAAAACTGTTTAAAAATCTGAACTGATACATTGTAGCAAATATAATTGAGCGGCAGCGGCATTAGATTAGCTTTCGATCGACCTTATTGTAAGCCGCACAGGTCTAATCCGCGCTTTTAGCCATGGTTGCATTCACACGCCAAATCACATTGCCGACATCATCGGCTACCAGCAAGGCGCCAGCTTTGTCGACGGCAATACCGACCGGACGACCGGATGCCGCGCCGTCAGCGCGCAGAAACCCGGTTAACACATCAAGCGGCATCGCCGCTGGCATGCCATTACTGAACGGCACAAAGATTACCTTGTAACCGCTGTGTGGCTTACGGTTCCACGAGCCATGCTGCGCGATAAACATACCCCGGGTAAATGGGCTCGGCAAACTGGCACTGACGGCACTGACCAAACCTAGTGAAGCCGTATGCGCGCCTAAGGCATAATCCGGCACAATCGCCTGCGCCACCAGTGCAGCAGACTGTGGCTGCACGCGCTTATCAACATGCTGTCCATAATAACTATACGGCCAACCGTAGAAACCGCCGTCCTGCACTGAGGTCAGATAATCGGGCACCAGATCATTACCGAGCATATCGCGCTCATTGACTACCGTCCACAAGGCACCACTGTCAGGCTCCCAGGCCAAGCCGTTAGGGTTACGCAAGCCAGAGGCAAAAATGCGTGACTGCCCAGTTTTAATATCGACTTCCCATATCGCCGCCCGCAGCGCTTCAGCCGCCATGCCATTTTCGGCAATATTGCTATTGGAGCCTATGGTGACGTAGAGCTTGGTGCCATCTGCGCTCGCAATCATATTTTTCGTCCAATGGTGATTAATCGACCCGGCTGGCAAGTCAACCAATTTGACGCCTGTAGCCGTAATCTGTAAATCGCCGTCGCTATAAGGAAAACTGACAATCGCATCGGTATTGGCCACATACAGCTGATTACCCACCAGCGCCATGCCAAAAGGCGAATTTAGGCCGCTCAATAATAGCGAACGCACATCGGCAACGCCATCGCCATCGGTGTCACGCAGCAGACTAATGCGGTTAGCACTGGCTACGCCGGCGCCGGCTTTTTTCATCATCACACCGGTGATCCAGGCTTTAACACCGCTCGTATCTTTAGCCGGCGCATTGGTTTCAGCCACGAGCACGTCACCATTAGGCAACACATACAGCCAGCGCGGATGATCAAGATCGCGCGCAAATGCGGCAACGCTTAGACCAGCTGCAGCAACCGGTGCTGCGCCTGCTTTCCAGCCTTTAGCAGGCGCGATATTGACCGTAGGGAGTAATGTAGTCTGCGGCTGCGGCAAGTTAGGCTTCAGCCCGATGCCCGCAGCGATAGGTAATTTTGACTCGGTGCCACAAGCCGCCAACAGCAACATAGTTGACGCCAGCAGCAAAGCGCGCAGGCGCTGCTGACTACTGCCTAATACACTTAAAACAAAACGCGTGCTGTGCATACATATCTCCATCTGATTAATCTACTTAGTAAAATACAGGCTAATTTTTTAACCATAGCCGAATATCCACTTTTACTGGCGGTGGCTCTGTACGCTAGGGTACATAGACATAAAACAAACTCAGCATTTAAGCTTAACATCAGCTTTGACAGCTTGAACCCGGTATTAATTGCTAACGTTATACAAAGATAGAGAAAATAGCGGCTAGCCATACTTGGCCTGCGCTGTTGTAGCGACGTTGTAGCGCTGTTGCGACAATTAAGCTTAACGCAGCCCTCCCAGAAAAACTTGCCATTACACCGCCATATTTTAACGAATAGTTAATTAAAGTGTTGCACTGCCGGGATTGCATCCGCCGCAATTTTTTCAGGCAGAGGCTAACCAAGTATCATGAAGTAAGGCTTAAGGCTGAAGGTCTGACGCAGTTTTTTGCAACGGTAGTTTTGTGCATCGACGCTACAACAGATATTTTAGACAAAAAAAATGACTTACTTTATGTAAGTCATTGTTTTTATTGGTGCCCAGAGCCGGAATCGAACCGGCACGTCCTTACGAACGAGAGATTTTAAGTCTCTTGTGTCTACCAGTTTCACCATCCGGGCGGGTGGACTACGGTACAACAAATTGCGGAGCGTATTTTAGCACTGACTCTGCGTTTTAGCGCAAACTTTCTTGAGTTTTTTTCTTAATTGTTTACGCAGCGCTGCAATTGGCCATAGCGCATGCCGCCATTAAAAATAAATCAAGGCGGTGTCAGCCGAAGCACGCACTAGTTATTTACGGGGTGTATTTAAAGTTGAGGTAGAACAGGTGTTGGAGGCGCGATCCGGAGTCGAACCGGACTAAACGGCTTTGCAGGCCGCGGCATAACCGCTTTGCTATCGCGCCATCAATTTTTAGCGAATGTTAAATTATAGCTAACATTTATACAACCATCGCTGAAACTAAAACGGCGAAAGCATATATGCTTTCGCCGTTTTATGCCATTTTAATTAAGCCATGATTACATCATCACAACTTACTAAATTCGTGGAGCGGGAAACGAGACTCGAACTCGCGACCTCAACCTTGGCAAGGTTGCGCTCTACCAGCTGAGCTATTCCCGCGTTAAGACAGGCGCCATTATAGCGGCTTTCAGGATACCGTCAAGACTAAATGACGCCATTATGACTAAATTATTTAGCTTTTATTTTTGGCATGGCGGCCTTGAGGTAATAAGCCATTGATAGCAATGTTAAAAATGCGGCAATACTGATAAGAACTTGACCAATAATTTTTATTTGCAGCGTACCTAAACCAGCAAGGGGAATACTGTCCCAGTAGAGCAAAAACAATATGGCCAGCATTTGCATCGCTGTTTTCACTTTACCGATCATGGCAACACCGACACTACTGCTTTGCCGTTCGCCTGCCATCCATTCGCGCAGCGCACTAATGGCGATTTCACGGCCGATGATAATCAAGGCGATGATCGCACCGACGCGTTCAAACTCGACGAGCACAATTAACGCCGCCGCCACCATGAGCTTATCGGCGACCGGATCTAAAAAAGCGCCGAAAGCCGAGGTCTGATTAAGTCGCCGTGCCAGATAACCATCGAGCCAGTCAGTAAACGCGGCTATGGCGAAAATCGCAGTGGCAGTGAGGTTGACCCAATGCGCGGGAATGGCGCCTAGGGACTGCGGATCAGTTGGCAGATAAAACACGCCAACAAATACGGGAATCAACACAATACGTAGCCATGTCAGCATGGTCGGAACATTGCATTTCATTTTATCGGGTTCGCTTTCAATGTAGTTCTCCATAAATTTTCTCGGCCAAGCTTGGACTGATACCTTCCACATTTGCCAGTTCGTCAATACTAGCATTCTTTACGCCGTCTAAGCCACCAAAGCGCGTCAGCAGGGCTTTACGCCGCTTAGCGCCTATACCTTCTATATCTTCCAAGGTCGAATGCATACGCGCCTTGGCACGCTTGGCGCGATGCCCGGTAATCGCAAACCGATGTGATTCATCACGTATTTGCTGTAATAGATGCAAGCCTTTATTGTCTTTTTCCAGATTGAGCATTTCGCCGCTATCGGAGAAGATCATGGTCTCCAGGCCTGGGCGGCGCTCCTCACCCTTGGCGATACCGATCAACAAGATATCATCCAGACCAACTTCTGCCATCACGGCAATGGCCACACCAAGCTGGCCTTTACCGCCATCAATAAATATTAGGTCTGGCCGCGCGCCCTCGCCTGCTGCGACTTTTTTATAGCGGCGCGTGAGCACATCGCGCATGGCCGCATAATCATCGCCCGGGGTGATGCCGGTAATATTGTAGCGACGGTATTCGCTGCTTTGCATATCGCCACGATCAAACACGACACAACTGCCTACCGTGGCTTCGCCCATAGTATGGCTGATATCAAAGCACTCGATGCGTTCAGTGCTATCCGGCAAATGCAGCGCCTCGCGTAGCGCGACTAATCTTGCCGTCTGGTTGGCCGAGGTAGCGGCACGCTGGCTCAATGCCAGCTCGGCATTGGTTTGCGCCATTTTCAGCCATACGCGCTTATCGCCGATGGCATTGGTATTGATCTTCACTTTACGCCCAGCCTGCTCGCTCAGCACTTCTTCGAGCACTGCCGTTTCAATTTTGCTGCCGACCACAATCAGCGGCGGCGTATTTTGCGCCACATAGTGCTGCGCAAGAAAAGCCTGCATGCTGGTTTCTAGTGTCTCGCCATCGCTATTTTTCGGCATATAGCTTCTGTCACCCAGATGACGGCCACCGCGGATCATGACCAGATTAATACAATGCTGACCTTGCAGCTGGGCGCAGGCGACGATATCGGCATCAGACACATTGAAATCACTCACAAACTGCTTGGCTTGCACCTGGCGCAGCGCCTGCATGCGGTTTCTAAACACCACCGCCAGCTCATACTCCTGATTAGTGGCAGCCGTGTTCATTTGCTCACCAAGCGCATCCAGCACCTCATTGGTTTTACCCTGCAAAAACATCGCCGCCTGATGCACGTCATTGCGGTAATCGGCGTCAGAGATCAAGCCTACGCATGGCGCAGTACAGCGCTCAATCTGATGCTGCAGACAGGGGCGACTGCGGTTAGCGAATACGGTATTTTCACAGGTACGCAGCTTAAATACTTTTTGCAATAGCTGAATACTCTCGCGCACCGCAACCGAGTTTGGGAACGGTCCGAAATACTGGTTGTAGTTTTTAGTCTTAGTGCTCTGCCGCTGCGTGCCGCGATGAAAAGCCAGTCGCGGAAATTCATCCGCGCTGAGCATAATATAGGGATAGGACTTGTCATCACGAAACAACACGTTGTAGCGCGGCATCAAGCCTTTGATCATATTGTTTTCCAGCAGCAAAGCCTCGGCTTCGTTGTGGGTGACCGTGGTTTCTATTTTGACAATATGACTCACCATCATGGTGGTGCGCGGACTGGGTAAGTTTTTATTAAAGTAGGAGGAAACGCGTTTTTTCAGATCCTTGGCCTTACCGACATAAATCACCTCATCGGCAGCATTGAACATGCGGTAGACGCCAGGCAGATTGGGCAGGTTTTTTAAGATGGGTTTAGGATCGAACATAAGACTATTTTAACCGTTTAATTTGATGAGTTGCAGCGGTGCTTGCCAGAGCTGGCAGACGCAGCCTGGTTGCCAGCAATTTTATTAGAGGCTGATAACTTTAAGTACAGGAACGCCGCCAACAACTACTCATCGAGCAGCTTGCCGCCGATGGCCCAGTCTTCATGAGCGACTTCTTCAAATGTGATATAGGTATAAGACTTAGGTTTATGCGCAACACGCTCCAGCGTCTCGGTAATTTCCTTGGCAATTTGCGCTTTTTGCTCGCGACTGACGTTGCCGGCAAGTTTGATATTAACGTAGGGCATAGATTATCCTTTCATACAAACATTACATAAAAAAGCGCAGTCAGTGGTGCGCTCAAGCCACTTACTAATGATGATGACCATGATGATGGCCGTCATGTGCATGCAATTTTACTCCGTACAAAGTACGCCAGATATCACGCATCAGATTTAAGGTAAACAGCAGTAATAATACTGAAATAAATAGTGACAATAGCGGATCTATTGGCGTCCAGCCGCTGAAATAGATAATGACACCGGCGGCAAGCGCGGCTATCGAGCCTAATAAATCACCGAGCACATGTAAAAAAGCGGCGCGACTATTGAGATTTTCACCATGATGCAGCGCACTCTGATGCAGCATTTTAGCTACCACTATATTCACCAGCAAACCGAGCGCGGCTATAACCATCAAACCGAAACCCTGTACCGGTTGCGGCGCTTTAAATCTGGCAATGGCTTCGATGACTACAAATACAATCACAACCAGCATCGTAACTGCATTAAAGATAGACACCATGAGCTCGGCATAGCTCACGCCGGAAGCGTGACGGGCGGCATTGGGCTTATTGGCAATTACCGCCGCCAGCCATGCCAGCGCCAAGGCGGCGACATCGGAAAACATATGCGCCGCATCACTTAATAAGGCTAAAGACCCGGTCCAGACCCCGCCGATCAGTTCAACAATGGCGAACACTGTGATCAATAAAAATGGCATCAAATATTGCTGCTGACGGTTATGTCCATCGGGCATTAATGACGGCTGCGGCTTATTTACACTGGGATTATTCATAGCCGAATCGTAACTGAAAAGACGCCAGACTACCTCTATTAAAAGCGCTATTTAAGCGTAATTATTGAATGCCATGATTTGATGAAAGCTATAATGCTGCAATTCAACGATTCTTTGCAGCCAACCACTATGCTCAGCTACCGCCATGCGTTTCATGCCGGCAATCATGCCGACGTCCTTAAACATTATGTTTTAGGATTAGTGCTTGCCCACAGCACACAAAAAGATAAACCATTCTGGTATATAGATACCCACGCCGGCGCTGGCATGTATCGCCTCGATGATGGTTATGCCACGCAGAACAAGGAATTTGAGCACGGTATCGACCAGCTCATGCTGGCCGAAAATCTGCCGCCATCGCTGGCCGATTTTGTGACCCTGATTAAAAGCTTTAACACTGATGCGCTGTCACTATACCCAGGCTCACCGCTGCTGGCGCAGCAGTATCTGCGCCCTAGCGACAAAATGCGTTTATTTGAACTGCACCCGACGGATGTTAGCTTGCTCCGTGAAAATTTCAGCAGCAGTCAGCGTCAGGTAAAAGTCGAGCAGCAAGACGGCTTTGCCGGACTCAAATCCATTTTACCGCCACCAACACGGCGTGCGCTGGTGCTGATTGATCCGCCATACGAAGACAAACAAGATTATCAGCGTGTGGTCACAATGATTAAAGATAGCCTGATGCGTTTTGCGAGCGGCACCTATATCGTCTGGTACCCGCTGCTGCAACGCCCGGAGCCGGCGGAGATGATAGAGAAATTGCAACAGCTTAATGCACCGAACTGGCTGCATGTGGCGTTGACGGTAGAGGCGCCAGCCGCTGAAGGCTACGGCATGTATGGCAGTGGCTTATTTATCATCAACCCGCCCTGGACTTTGCCCGATATTCTCAACACCACCATGCCAGTGCTCCGCCAGTTACTGGCGCTAGATGATACGGCTGACTATCTGCTGGAAAGTCAGATTGCCTGAATAATGCCGCGGCTTTAAGCTGCTACAATAGGCTGCTCAATTTAAATCACTTACGCAAACATCAAGCTTAATCATTCATCAAGGTCAGACCCATGCAAGAAAAAATTACACCCGCGATAGTTAAATATAATCAAAAAAATGTCATGTCGAACATTTTGTTCGGTAGCCGCTGGCTGCAATTACCGCTGTATTTAGGCTTGATTGTGGCGCAAGGCGTCTATGTCTTTTTCTTCGGCATTGAATTAGTGCACTTGGTCGCAAAAGCGCGTCATCTGGTTGAAGCTGACATCATGCTTATTGTACTCGGCCTGATTGACGTGGTCATGATCTCTAACCTGCTGATCATGGTCATTGTCGGTGGTTATGAAACCTTTGTCTCACGCCTTAATCTGGCCGGCCATCCGGATGAACCCGATTGGCTATCGCACGTCAATGCCAACTTGCTCAAAGTAAAACTGGCGACGGCGATCATTGGTATTTCATCGATCCATTTACTCAAAACGTTTATTAACGCGGACAACTTAAGCGACCGCGTGTTGATCGCGCAAACCGTTATTCATATGGCATTCGTGCTGTCGGCTGTCGCCATTGCTTATATTGACAAGCTGATGACACACAACGATGAGAAGCATTAGCCTGCGTTAAAAAAACCGGCTGACGCTGGGCGCTGGAGTCGGTACCAGCTTAATGTTAAATGTATAGACCACCAGCGTTTTCTGATTTTCGGTTTCTACTGCCACCCGCCAGTCACCGCCAGCTAAATTCTGCTTATAGGTATAACCTCTAAAGCCGTTTTCGCGGCCACCGACCAGACTAAAACCAATGTAAGACTGCGTTTTCCAGCCAAGCTTTTGATCGTATAGCTGCCAGCGGTGAAACAGCTTGGTATTGAGCCCGCTAGGCGCAAACACTGACGACACGCAATACACGCGCTGGCCGGGAGCGAGTTGCAGGTCATTACTGGTTTTGCGCCAGAATACCCACCAGCCCGATGGCTGCTGCGTAAGCTGATATTGACCGTTGTCTTTGCGCAAATCGTAGGCCACGGCAATATCACGCTTGACCAAGGGCACCGGCGGGATCATATCGAACGTATAGGCAAACATCAGTGCCAGCGCGACCAGCCACACCGGTTTGATGCTGCCCAAGTGATTGGGCGTGTTTTTATACAGCCAGTGCGCAGCGCCGAGGCCAAGCAAGGTGCTGAGGTAAAACCAAAGCGGATGTATGCTGCCGAGTAAAAACGGTAAGGCGAAGTTAAACAGCAGCATCGCGCACAAGCCAAACAAGGCCCAGCTCAGCGTAAAGCGGCGATACTCATTTTCCAGATACTCGTTGGCAACGAGCATGCCGGCCAGCAACAGGCTCATCAGCCAGGCCAGCCAATGACTTGCGCTTTTAAAATACAAAATAAATAAAGAACTTAACAGGTTGCCATAGATAAATTGCAGTAAAAAATACGGCAAGTTTGGCCGGTGCAACGCTGAAGCGCGCACACGGACGCGCAGCCGGCCCAGCCATGGGGATAACTCGGCGTCAGCCGCCAGGTAACTCGGCCGCCCGATCACATACAGAATCACGCCCGCGGCAAACAGGTAGCCGGCAAAGATAAATAGATCCTGCGCGCTGACATGGCGACCGATGGTAAGCGCGTCCCAGATAAAACCGGCACAAAAGAAAATAGCCGGCAACAAATCGCGTAATTTTAAAACATGCTGGTAGAAGCGGGATTGTTGCAATTGAGGGAAGTGCATAGTGTCCGTTATATGGTGAAAATTAAAGCAAACTACCGAGCACAAAGCCGATGACAATACCGCTAATCAAGGCAATGGTGATGGCGCGATAGGTGAGTACATCTTTAGCGTAGCCGCGCTTGATGGCAACATACGATACCAGATAACCGATCGCATTGAGCAGCCAGATAATCGACAAACTCAGCACTTTAACCAGTAATGGGCCGATGACAGGCACGAGCGCAATGATGCCAACCAGCCAGGCGAGCGCTTGTGACAACGCCGCCAGCAATAGCACTCCCGCCGTCACCGCTGGCACATGCCAGCCCAGAGTCGAAGCCGCATAGAGCATCCCCAGCAGCGCCAGACTTAATGGCAACATGATTTTCCAGGCGCCACGTTTTGCCGGTGCGATGAAGCCAGCCTTATCGAATAGCGCGGTGTGGTGATGGCGCTGATTGTCATGCTCGGGATTTAGATCGGGGTTCATCTCATGCTCCCATAACAGCCGTCATAACCACTTGCGTTAAGCCGACCTTAGTTGGCAGAGCGCAAGTCTGATCACAAAGCTAAGCGCTAATCTCCGTAATCGGGATGATTTTTTTCGCTTTAGCCATGCTCGCTGAATAATCCGGCATTTGATCAAAGTTGAGATATTTATAGATCTCCGCCTCGTTCTGTAATTTATTACCGACCGTCTCCATATATTCTGCCGGTGTCGGCATGCGACCGAGCTTTGCGCAAACCGCAGCCAGTTCAGCTGAACCCAAATAGACGCGAGCATCACGCCCCATGCGGTTATCAAAGTTACGCGTACTGGTAGAAAATACCGTGGCTTTATCTGCGACGCGTGCCTGATTACCCATGCACAGTGAACAGCCCGGAATTTCGGTACGCGCACCGGCTACGCCAAATACCGCATAGACGCCCTCATCACGTAATTGATCTGCATCCATGCGTGTCGGCGGCGCTATCCACAAACGTGTCGGGATATTGCTCGTGCCTTCGAGCACTTTGGCGGCGGCGCGGTAATGGCCGATATTGGTCATACAGCTGCCGATAAATACTTCATCAACCGCATCGCCCGCGACTACTGACAATGGTTTGATATCATCAGGGTCATTCGGGCAAGCCACCAACGGTTCTTTAATCTGGTTTAAATCAATTTCCAGCGTATAGGCATACTCGGCATCGGCATCCGGTGCCAGTAGCTCCGGTTTTGCCAGCCAAGCCTGCATGCTTTCAATCCGGCGCTGTAATGAACGCGCGTCTTCATAGCCGTTATCGATCATGTTTTGCAGCAGCACAATGTTAGAACTTAAAAACTCGATCACCGGTTCTTTATTTAACCTGACCGTACAGCCATTGGCAGAGCGTTCGGCCGAGGCGTCGGCAAACTCAAATGCCTGTTCTACTTTTAAGTCAGGCAAGCCTTCAATTTCTAGAATGCGGCCATTAAATACATTTTTTTTGCCTTGCTTACCCACGGTCAGCTCGCCGTTTTGGATCGCAGCATACGGTATCGCATTGACCAGATCACGCAAGGTGATGCCAGGCTGCATCGTGCCTTTGAAACGCACCAACACCGATTCTGGCATATCCAGCGGCATCGCGCCCATGGCGGCGGCAAAAGCCACCAGACCCGAGCCGGCCGGGAAGGAAATACCGATCGGAAAGCGCGTATGTGAATCGCCGCCAGTACCGACCGTATCCGGCAAAATCATGCGGTTTAACCAGGAGTGAATCACGCCATCACCCGGGCGCAGAGACACGCCGCCGCGACTTGACATAAATTCAGGCAAGCTATGCTGCAGCTTGATATCGACCGGTTTTGGATAAGCCGCAGTGTGGCAGAAACTTTGCATGACCAAGTCGGCGCTAAATCCTAAACAAGCCAGCTCTTTAAGTTCATCGCGCGTCATGCCGCCGGTGGTGTCTTGCGAGCCGACCGTGGTCGCTTTCGGTTCACAGTAACTACCGGGACGAACACCGAGGCCTTCAGCCAGCCCACAGGCGCGGCCGACCATTTTTTGCGCCAGCGTATAGCCTTTGCCGCTATCAGCGGGGGTTGTTGACTGGATAAATAAGCTAGAAGCGGGTAAGCCCAATGCCTGTCTGGCATTGCTGGTTAAGCCGCGGCCGATGATCAGGGCAATACGCCCGCCGGCACGGACTTCATCTGGCATGGTCGCGGGTGCGAGCTCAAAATTAGCAATCACCGCACCAGCGGCGTTGAGCACTTCTCCGGCATACGGTTTTAGCGTAATCACATCACCGGTATGCATCGCGGCAACATCACATTGAATCGGCAGCGCGCCCGAGTCTTCGGCTGTATTAAAGAAAATAGGCGCAATTTTGCTGCCTAAAATCACACCACCGCTACGTTTGTTCGGGATATGCGGAATATCGTTGCCCATCAACCACTGCAGCGAATTGATCGCTGATTTACGTGAAGAGCCAGTACCGACGACATCGCCGACATAAGCCAGCGGCAAGCCGGTTTGCTTTAGGGTTTCGATCAGCTGCAAACCGTCTGGCATTTTGCTGACTAGGGTGGCCTTAGCATGCAGCGGAATATCCGGCCGGCTCCAGGCTTCTTGTGCCGGGCTTAAATCGTCGGTATTGGTTTCACCATCCACCTTAAATACCACCAGCTGGATTTCTGCGGCTAAAGCGCTGCGATTAGTAAACCACTCCGCATTCGCCCAGGATTCGATCAGTTTTTTTGCATGCGCATTGCCGGATTTCATTTTCGCATCGACATCATGGAAGGCATCAAACAGCAATATGGTATTGGATAACGATGCCACTGCTGCCGCCGCCATCGGCGTATCAAGTAAGGCTACCAGGGCCTGTACATTATAGCCGCCAAGCATGGTGCCTAATAACTGCACCGCCTGCTCGGCGCTGATCAGCGGTGATGAGACTTTAGCATTGGCAATATCCGACAGAAACGCTGCTTTGACATAAGCCGCCTGATCAACGCCAGCTGGCGTGCGATTGCTGATTAAGTCGAGCAAGAGCTCGGCTTCACCCGCAGGCGGGTTTTTAAGCAATTCCACTAGCGCAGCAACTTGTTCGGCATTCAGTGGTAAAGGTGGCAGGTTTTGTGCGGCGCGTTCTTGCACATGGGCGGCGTAAGCTTTTAACATGGTGTTTTGCATCTTCTGTTTTAAAGTAAATAGTTACTGCTAATTATACAAGCCTCACAAAATACATGGTTATCATCGCCAGCTGAATTTTGCATAAGTGGCTGCATTTAGCTTAAGGCTGATTAGTGTGCGCTGTTAATTTCGTATTGTTGTTAGTGTTATTGCTATATGTTTTTTTGTATGTTTTTTTGTATGTTTTTTGGATGTTTTATTTTGCAGAATTTAGTTCGACAAATACAAATCTTTGCCAAAGGCGCTGCCACAGCTTTTGCCGCTGGCAGCACTCTGCCATTTATCCAATAGCGCATGCTCATAGCCTTTGCCATGCTTTAACTCTAAAAAAGCACGCACTTCATAGACGTCGGCAAAGCCATTCTTATCGGTATCCATCAGCGCGACGTTGTCTTCCACACTCGGGCCGGCATAGCTTGCGGTCAAGTAATCCAATACCGCTTCAGCCCTCGCCGGCGAGCTCATCGCGAGCACGCTGGCAGCTATTAAAAATGTCGTTAAAAATTTCAATCGATTACATTCGGTCATCATTAATATCTCCAGTGTTGACTGATATTAAAGCAAATAGTATACGCTGACGATATCTACGCCGCATGAATAAGCCATTTATTTGCGTGTTATGCGCCCCAGTTGCGCGAGGCTAGATCTTGGCAATCTCTATTATCTTTTTCTGCGCCAGGTTTTGTTGCGCAATATTGGCTTGCCATAACGCCGGGCCAATGGTGTGCACCGACACGCCCTGGCTATCAACCGCCACCGTCACCGGCATATCCTGAATGGTGAATTCATAAATCGCTTCCATGCCTAAATCGGCAAAAGCGAGTACTTCGGCTTTTTTAATCGCTTTACTCACCAAATAAGCGGCGCCACCGACGGCCGTTAAATACACCGATTTATATTTGGCAATAATCTTGATGGTGTCAGCACCGCGCTCGGCCTTACCGATCATGCCGAGCAAACCGGTTTGACTGAGCATGAGTTCGGTAAAATCATCCATACGCGTGGCCGTGGTAGGCCCCGCTGGACCGACCGCCTCGTCGCGCACCGGGTCTACCGGACCGACGTAATAAATAAAGCGGTTACGGAAATCTACTGGCAAGGCTTCGCCTTGGCCAAGCATGGTAGCGATACGCTTATGTGCGGCATCGCGGCCAGTGAGCAACTTGCCGCTCAATAATAATGTTTGTCCGGGCTGCCAGCTTAAAATATCTTGTGGCGTGATCGTATCTAAATTAACACGCAGCGAACTTGCACTCGGTGACCACTGTACCTGTGGCCAGTCATCCAGATTCGGTGCCGCCAGTTCTGCTGCGCCATTGCCATCGAGTACAAAATGCACATGGCGGGTGGCGGCACAGTTTGGAATAATCGCCACCGGCAAGCTGGCGGCATGCGTCGGATAATCGAGTATTTTCACATCGAGCACGGTGGCTAAACCGCCTAAACCCTGCGCGCCGATGCCGAGATTATTCACTTTTTCAAAAATCTCCAGACGCAATTCCTCGATGCGATTAGTCGCGCCACGGGCTTTAAGATCGTAGATATCGATCGGTGCCATCAACGACTCTTTCGCCATTAACACCGCTTTTTCTGCACTGCCGCCGATGCCGATGCCGAGCATACCCGGCGGACACCAGCCAGCCCCCATTTTTGGCACTACATCGAGTATCCAGTCAACAATGCTGTCATTGGGGTTGAGCATGGCTAGCTTGGCTTTATTCTCGCTACCGCCGCCTTTGGCGGCGATGCTCACTTCAACGCTATCGCCCACTACTAAAGAAGCATGTACTACCGCCGGCGTGTTGTCCTTGGTATTCTGCCGCTTACCGGCGGGGTCATTGACGATAGACGCACGTAATTTGTTTTCCGGCAGCAAATAGGCGCGGCGCACTCCGGCATTAACCATCTGCTCGACATCCATCGCGGCAGCCTCGGCTGCCTTATCAAAACGCACATTCATACCGACTTTGACAAAAGCCACAACAATGCCGGTATCCTGGCATAGCGGCCGTTTACCTTCAGCGCACATGCGTGAATTGGTTAGAATCTGCGCAATGGCATCCTTGGCGGCGGGCGACTGTTCCGCCTCGTAAGCGCGGCCCAGTGCCTGTATATAATCCAGCGGATGGTAATAGGAAATATATTGCAGCGCATCGGCAATGCTCTGTATAAAGTCCTCTTGCAAAATTGTGGTCTGCCCTGAACTGCTCAAAACTGCTGCCTATCTCGTTAAAAAACGATGTTAAACCTTGTACTACTAATGAAATTAATTAACGTCCAGTCTTTTGAAACTAGCTTGTTAAACTAGCTTACCAAATTATCCTGCTAAATTAGCGCGCTGACTTCGCGTAAGCCATTTTATTATTAATGTCTTTGCGCAAAATTTTACCATTTTTGGTACGCGGAAAATCATGCGTCAGATAAACCGTTTTCGGCGCTTTGTAAGCGGCTAAATGCTGCTTGCCATAACTGAGCAGTGCATCAGCGCTAACGGTGGCATTGGGTTGCAGAATAATATAGGTCACGACCAGCACCTTATCTTTTTCGAGTTCTTCGCCTACCGACGCACAATCGGCAACTTCCGGATGTGATTTGTAGATACGTTCGATTTCATATGGCGATACGCGATAACCAAAGCTTTTGATAATGTCGTCTTTGCGGCCTAAAAACCAGATATAGCCATCAGCATCGTAACGCGCATAATCGCCGGTGAAAAACCAGCCATCATGTTTGTATTTTGCGGTTTCTTCATCCAGATTCCAGTAGCGCAAAAATAAACCCGGGTCATTATCCGGAATACAAATCATGCCCTCATCACCGGCGGCAACTTCTAGCCGTGTATCCGGATCAAGCAACTTAACATCATGCCCGGGCTGCGGAAAACCGGCGGAACCGGGGCGGATCGGCCGCGCAATACTTTGTGACAGATAATAGGAAAACTCACTCATGCCGACGGCTTCATAAATCTCGACGCCAAAGCGCTGCTGCCATTGTTGCAACACTTCGTCAGACAGATGCTCACCCGCACTCATGCAATGTCGTAAGCTCGGTACGTCAGCCTGCAGCGCTTTCGATTTTTGAATAATCTGTCTATAGATCGTCGGTACACCGACAAAAATAGTGGCGGCGTGCTTGGCGATCAGGCGCGGCCAGGTATCGGCATCATTTTTGCCTTCATGCACAATTACCGTTTTGCCAAGATAGAGCGGATCCATCAGGCCTGAGCCTAAAACATAAGTCCAGTTAAACTTGCCGGAATGCATAATGCGGTCTTGCTGCGCGGGGTCTGCCGCAAAATTAAACCAGTATTTGGATGCCGGTGTACGCCCGATCAATGAGCGGTGTGCATGCAATACGCCTTTGGGATAGCCGGTAGTACCCGAGGTATAGACCAGATAAGCCGGATCATCAGCCGCCGTCGCTTCTGCCGGCGCGCAATCTTTAATCGCCGCCAGCTGGCTATCTAAATCACACACGTTTAAAGTTGGGTGCGGCGCTACATCGCCTGCACCCGATAACAACACGTGCTGCAGATTGGGCAAGTCGAGTAAATGCTGTTGCAACTGCGCCCAGGCGGCTTTATCCGTGACCAATACCGTCGCGCCAGAATCGCGGGCGAGATAGGCCACCTCTTCTGGCGTGAGCAAGGTTGAAGTCGGCACGGCAATGCTACCACGCTTCATCGCCCCTAAAAATGCAGTTGGGTAATCCAGACTATTGGGCAGGCGGATGAGCACGCGGTCGCCAAGGCTTACGCCGAGATTACGCAATAACTGTGCAAAGCGGTCGGTGCGTTGCGCTAGCTCTGCAAAGCTGATTTGTGACGTGCCGACTACATCGTCTTCCACGATCATGGCAATCGTCTGCGCAATTGGCGTCTGCAAATGCTGGTCGGTACAAGCCACACCTATATTGAAATGTGACGGCACCTGCCAAACCCACGCCGGAAACGCAGGGCTATAAGCTTTGAAATTGTTCATAGTAATACTCCATATGGCCAGTTTTGACGCACAACCTGTGCCGGTAATAACTCAAGTACATGTAAGGCAAAGTTCATATCGTCCGGCGACAGTGCACGCAGCGCATGCGCTCGCAGCAAGGTCTGCAAGGCTTTACCAAACATCGGCGGATCGAGCATCTCGCCTTCAAACTTAATCGCGCCGCCGAGCAGTGCATCAGCATCAATCGCCGCTTTCAGAATGCGCACTTTTTGATTAACCTCAGTCGGCGATGGCGTATAGGCGGTTTTACATAAATGGATATGGCCGGGATGGATCACCTGCTTGCCGGTTAAACCCATGGCCGATTCCATGCAGGCATGCTTATACACAATGCGCGACTCATGATCACCATGCAAATCCAGCCAGCGTCTGACATCATGCGGCTCGACAAACTTCTCCGGCATGATGCTGCTGCCGATCAGTGTTTCCACGCCGCCGATCACGCCTTTACCGGCAATACGCGCTTCGAACATGAGCTGGTTCATGTAAAACTGCAGCTCGTTGATCCAGTTTTCCGGGGTAATGTGTATCCCCATCGCTTTAGAAAAGTCATGGATACCAAACACCACATGTTTCACCGTGCTGTATTGCATCAGTTCTGGCGCAATTTTGAGCGATTTCGGATGCTCGATAATCGGCTGGATGGTGATATGTGGATTCACCTCGATCAGAAAGCTTGATAAATCGCGTACTTCTGCTGCCCCGTAAGCCTCGCCGGCCTTGGCGAGCATGACCACGTCAATACAGTCGGCCAGATCGCTGACCAACTGCATATCGAGCTCGTATTCGTCGGTACGAAATGAATTAGCACGGATCGCAATCGTGACTTCTTTTTCGTGCTTGAGTAAGGGCAATTCCTGGCGCAACAGATCGCGGCTCATGGCTTTTTGACGGCAGCCATCTTCCAGATCAAAAATAAGCGTATGTGCATTGGTATTATGCGCATGGCGCTTCATGCGTGCCGAGGCTTGTTCCATATCCTCATAGATACCGAGTGCCGGCGAGTATTTAACCGGCGGATAATACAGCTGTATGCCGGGCCAGCTGTCGCCCAGTGCGGCGCTGGCTGCCTGATGGCGGATATGGCCAAAATTATTTTCACTGGTGTCTATATTGATTTCACTCATATTTAATCTTTCAGTAGTTGCAACAATGATCTTTTTTACCTGTTTGCTACTTCATATCGTTTGCTACTTGGTATCGTTTGTTAATGCCTGTCGTCGCTAATTGTTAAGGTCTGCGTATTTTGCAGCCTGCTGCCAAGCTTGCTTAACAGTTGCTGCATGGCGCTTAAACTCAAGCCAGTGGCGGCAGCGATTTCTGCAGACGCAAATTCAACTCTTAAGGTCAATACGTCGAGCAGTTCGTTGTCGCTATAGTCGAGTAACACATCAAACGCAGCGAGCTCGGCCGCACTGAGTCCGGCTAAATGCTGTGCACAGAAGCGCTGCAGCACAATATCAAGCTCAAGCAAGCCACGCCGGCAGCGCCAGCCTAAGCGCCGTACTTCAACAGCACTCATGGCTGGCTGCGGCAGATCTGCTAGCGTAAAGTCTGGCAGCGTATTAGTCATTAAGGCTTTTGATACTGATCTGTTTTCTGGTCTGGGCTTTAGTCGCGGCAGATTTGCTGTGGCTGGCCTGCTCGATTTTAAGATCCTTGATTTTAGCAATCGCTAACGACGGATTAAGCTTTTTCGGGCAGACATCAACGCAGTTCATAATATTGTGGCAGCGATACAAACGGTCTGGGGCTTCAAGGTTTTCCAGCCGGTCATCGAGCGCCTGATCGCGGCTATCGACAATAAAGCGGTAGGCTTGCAGCAAACCGGCCGGGCCAACAAATTTATCCGGATTCCACCAAAAGGACGGACAGGAAGTCGTACAAGCACCGCATAAAATACATTCATATAAGCCATCGAGCTTGGCGCGATCCGCAGGTGATTGCAGACGTTCAGTCTCTGGTGGCTCATCATGGTTTATTAGATACGGATTGACCGAATTATAGTTGTCAAAAAACTGCGTCATGTCGACCACGAGGTCGCGGATTACCGGCAAGCCGGGCATAGGTCTGAGCACGATCGGCTGCTCGAGATCGGCAAGCTTGGTAATGCAGGCCAAGCCATTTTTGCCATTGATGTTCATGCTGTCCGAACCGCACACGCCTTCACGGCAGGATTTGCGCAGGCTTAGACTATCATCCAGCTCTTTAATTTTTAGGAGTGCATCAAGCAACATATGGTCGCTGTCAGCCAACGCTATATCGTAGTCTTGCATATAGGGTTTTTTATCTACATCCGGGTTGTAACGATAGATCGAAAATTTCATGGCGAGGGTCTTATTAAAATTAATAAACGCGTGCTTTAGGTTCAAATGAGTCGACAGTCAGCGGGGTTAAATGCACCGGCTTATAGACTAGTTTTTGTTTGTCTTTGTAAATGAGCGAGTGTTGCAGCCAGTTAACGTCGTCGCGCTCAGGGAAATCTTCACGGGCATGCGCACCACGGCTTTCAGTACGCGCATGGGCGGAATGCATGGTGGCCACCGCCACTTCCATCAGATTGTCGAGCTCCAGCGCTTCAACTCTAGCGGTATTAAACACCTGACTTTTATCTTTAATCTGCATACGCTGCGCGCGGCTAGCCAGCGCATCAATCGCACTGATACCATCAGCGAGCAAGTCCGGGAAGCGGAACACGCCACAATGCGTTTGCATGGTTTTACGCATGGCATCACCCACCGCGCTCACGCTTTCCGTATTTTGCGTATTTTCTATACGCGCAATCCGTGCCCGGCTCATATCGGCAGCATCGGCAGGGATGGCTTTATGCGCTTTATTTTGCGCAATTTCGAGAACCATTTTTTCACCGGCGGCCTTGCCAAATACCACTAGATCGAGCAATGAATTAGAACCCAAACGATTAGCGCCATGCACTGAAACACAGGCACATTCACCGACCGCGTACAATCCATTGACAACGCGCTGGCCATTGGCCGTAGGTTCGATCACCTGCGCGTCGAGATTAGTCGGTATGCCGCCCATCATGTAATGCACCGTAGGCACTACCGGAATCGGATCATAAATCGGGTCAACATTGGCAAAGGTTTTGGCAATTTCACGTATGCCTGGCAAGCGCTGGTTAATAAGCGCTTCGCCGAGATGATCTAATTTTAAGAACACTGCATCCTTGTCTTTGCCTACACCACGCCCGGCTTTAATTTCGGTGGCAATCGCGCGCGACACCACATCGCGGCTGGCCAGATCTTTGGCATTAGGCGCATAGCGTTCCATAAAGCGTTCGCCCTCGCTATTGACTAAATAGCCGCCTTCGCCGCGCACGCCTTCGGTAATCAACACGCCGGCATTCAATACGCCAGTGGGGTGAAACTGCCAGAACTCCATATCCTGTAACGGCAGACCGGCACGCGCCGCCATACCCAAGCCGTCGCCGGTATTGATATAGGCATTGGTACTGGCCTGGAAAATACGACCACCACCACCGGTAGCAAGCAAGGTGGTCTTGGCTTGCATAATGTGGATTTCACCGGTTTCAATCTCCAGTGCAATCACACCGAGCACATCACCGTCACGGTCGCGGATTAGATCCAGCGCAAACCACTCGACAAAAAACTGGGTTTTGGCCTGTATATTGCGCTGATACAAAGTGTGCAGCATGGCATGACCGGTTCGATCAGCCACAGCACAGGTGCGCGAGATCGCGGTTTCACCAAAATTTTGCGTCATGCCGCCAAACGGACGCTGAAAAATTTTGCCATTTTCCAGACGGTCAAACGGCATGCCAAAATGCTCAAGTTCGATAATCGCCTTAGCAGCGTTTTTACACATAAACTCAATGGCGTCCTGATCACCAAGAAAGTCCGAACCCTTGATCGTGTCGTACATATGCCACAACCATTTATCTTCAGCCACATTGCCCAGAGCGGCGGCAATACCGCCCTGTGCCGCCACCGTATGCGAGCGTGTCGGAAATACCTTAGATAAAACTGCTACCTTTACGCCGGAGTTTGCCAGTTGCAATGCCGCACGCAAACCCGCGCCGCCGCCACCGATTACTAAAGCATCAAATTGTGAAATCGCTAATGCCATTGCCGTTAAACCTTATATAAAAAAACGTTATATTGCGCACAGTAAAAGCGTGATCCAGGCCAGATAGAGCCAGATCATGATCAATACCACTTTCAATAACACCATTCTGAGTGAAAAATTAGGCACGTAGTCCTTGAGCACATCACGCACGCCTAGCCAGGCATGTACCGACAAACTTAGCCAAAACAGCCAAGTGGCAATGCGCCACCACCATGGCTGATTAAAACTCAGCCAGGCCGCATAGCTTGTTGGCGACAACACTAAAATTCTGCTTAAAAATAGCACGCTGTAGATGGCTAACAGCAAGCCACTGAGTCTTTGTGTAAGCCAGGCACGCATGCCCGGGTAACGCTTGGTAAGCAGGCTCAGTATCATTATAGAATCCAGCTAACAGCTAATAATGCGGTCGCTAATCCGCCCAAAACCAACACTACTTTGCTGGTAAAGCGGGCTTTGATTAACGTTGTAGCCCAGTGCACATCCATCGCCAGATGGCGGATGCCGGCAAAAAAGTGATGGAAAAAAGCCCAGGCCAGACCAAGCATGAGCAGTTTGATCACTACTGAATTTAATAGATTTTGCACAATGGCAAAACCTGCGGCCGAACTTAGTGATAACTGCAGTAGCAACAACAATACCGGCAGGATCAAAAACAATACCACACCGCTGACACGGTGCAGAATTGAAACCAGGGCATTGACCGGCATTCTGATCGTAAACAGATTCAGGTTTTTGGGTCGAGGTTTTTTAGCCTGCTGGCGGCTATCGGGCTGGTGCATCATGCTGCTGCCGCTTCCGCCTGTTGCAGACGTGCGGCGGCGGCAACTGCGCCGGAGACTACACGCAACAAGCGCGGATCAAATGGTTTTGGAATAATGTAATCCCGACCAAAACTTAAACTCGTTAGGCCATAGGCAGTTAGCACTTCCGCCGGCACTGGCTCCCTGGCGAGCGCTGCTAAAGCCAGCGCCGCGGCAATCTGCATTTCATCGGTAATCTGCTTGGCTTTAGCATCAAGTGCGCCGCGGAACAGATACGGAAAACATAATGCGTTATTCACCTGATTAGGGAAGTCTGAGCGGCCGGTGGCCATTAAAATATCATCACGCACCGCATGCGCCAGACTCGGTTGAATTTCAGGATCTGGATTCGCCAGCGCAAATACCACTGGTTTAGCCGCCATGAGTTTTAGCAACGCCGGTTGTAAAGCATTGCCGGCGGACACGCCGATAAATACGTCGGCTGCAGGCAACACATCAGCCAGTGTTTTGGCACTGGTCGGCGCTACTGCGAGGTGGCGGTTATTATCATGCAAATCGCTACGTGCGCTATCGAGCACACCGGCTTTATCGACCATAGTGATATTGGTCGCGCCCATCAGTTTAAGCAGCCGCGCACAGGAGCAGCCGGCGGCGCCAGCACCTAGAAATACAATTTTTGCCGTGGCGAGGCTTTTGCCTTGAATTTCCAGCGCATTACTTAAAGCTGCCGCCACAATGACTGCGGTGCCATGCTGATCATCATGAAATACCGGTATATCTAGCCGTGCACGCAATTCTTTTTCGATGATAAAGCAGTGCGGTGCAGCAATATCTTCGAGATTAATACCGCCAAAGGTAGGCGCGATATTCACCACTGTTTCAATAAACGCCGCTACACTGGGCGCGGTAATTTCAATATCAAATACATCGATATCAGCAAAGCGTTTAAACAAAATCGCTTTGCCTTCCATCACCGGCTTGCTCGCTAGCGCCCCCATATTCCCTAAACCAAGTACGGCGGTGCCATCGGTAATCACCGCTACCAGATTGCCCTTATTGGTATATTTATAAGCATTGGCGGGATCACGATGAATCTCGCGCACCGGCTCGGCTACGCCCGGGGTATAGGCTAAAGATAAGTCTTCTTGCGTCGCGCATGGTTTCGACGACTCGACCGATAATTTTCCTGGTTTAGGATACTGGTGATAATCAAGTGCCGCCTGCTTTAAGTCTTTCATTATATTTTCGCCTTAACTGATCATTTAAACTGTGTGGCTGTGCGCACTGCTGCTCGCAGAAATAGTGCTGGCGATTCAAACCGCAATAGACGGGCACGGCCTGAAATCGCTGGCTTTACGCTTAGACCCGACATTATTCGAGCTCGTTCATATAGTGGTGGTTATCGGTCACGCACAATCCCAAACGCCATTCCATCGGCTTGTCACCATAAGTAAACGATACGCGCTCTATACTTAATATCGGTTCATGTTCTTTTACACCGAGCATTTTGGCCACCTCAGCCGTCGCCGCTACCGCTTTTAGCCGCTCTTCAGCGCGGATCATGCGCACGCCAAATTCAGATTCGTACATGCTGTACATAGAACCGTTATTTTCTTCTACGCGATTGCCGTTAAGGCCTTTAAACGGGCTCGCTGGCACCACAATATGGTCATAAATAAGCGGCCTGCCAGAAAATGTGAGTAAACGCTTGATTTCTATCGTCGAAGCGCCTGCCTTAATGTCGAGCATCTGCCCCATACGAATATCTGCTTTACCTTTAGTGCAGGAGATAAAGTCGTTCTGCAGTAACTCCTTCTGGCCGTCGGCCGAGGTCAGCCGTAGAAAACGCAGCTTCATGCCTTCAGCACTATGCGTCGCTACAAAAGTGCCTTTACCCTGACGGCGTATCAATATATGTTCTGTTGCCAACGCATCGATCGCCTTACGCACCGTGCCCTGGCTAACTTTATAACGACCGGCCAGCTCAATTTCACTTGGAATCATGTCGCCCGGCCCCCACTCGCCACCGATCAAGCTTTGCGTAAGCAATACCTTGATCTGCTCATAAAGGGGCTTGTAGCTCGGTGCGGTGTAATGTTTATCGTTCATAGCGCTCGTTGTCTTAATATTAGGCTGCAGGCACACGCATTAGATCTAGCGCAGGCATACTGACAGCATTGAATGTATTTATAGCACGTCAGTATCGAATAGTCTAGTGTTTTATATCTTATATAAGACATCATATACAAGTTGACAATTTTTAATACCTGTCTATATAATCAGACTTAGGACTTAAAACCGTTTAACGTTGATTAACTGTTTAAATAGCTGCGTGCTGTCAAACCATCAATGAGCTGGCTGCTTGCAGCAAGCTGAAGACAGTCACCCCAATAAAGCCCCAGTAAAGGTAGTGCCATGAATCAATACTTTCGCCCTCGCCGCTCTATGTTGTACGTTCCAGGCTGTAACCATCATTATCTGGAACGTGCACGCACCTTGCATGTGGACTCTGTAATCCTTGATTTAGGCGACCCAATTCTGGTTGAATGCAAAGTGCAGTCACGCGAAAATGTGGTGCGCTATGTCAATGAGGGCGGCTATGGTTCACGTGAAGTTGTGGTGCGTGTGAATGATCTAGATTCACCCTGGGGCGCCGACGATATCAAAGCCATCGCCCAAACCAAAGTCGATGCGATACTTTTTCCGAATATAGAGTCACGCGAAGACGTGCTCACTGCCATCGCCCTACTCGATGCCGCTGGCGGCAGTCATATCCCGATTATGGTGATGATAGAAAGTCCGCTGGCTGTGCTTAATGCCAAAGAAATTGCCAGTGCATCGGAGCGCATCGTCTGCATCGTGATGGCAACCTCAGACTTAATCTCACAACTGCATGCGCGCGTGACGCATGAACGTTCAGCTATTCTAACCTCACTATCCTTGGTCATATTAGCTGCACGTGCTTACGGCCGCGCCGTCGTCGACGGCATCACCAGCGATTTCAAAAATATGCATTCCTTTGAATACGCTTGCCGCTTAGGCCGCGATATGGGTTTTGATGGTAAATCACTGGTGCACCCGGCACAGTTGGCTTACAGCAATGACGCCTACACGCCAAAAGCCGCCGAAGTGTCCAATGCCCGCGAAATCATTCAGGCACTTAAAGCCGCAAATCTGGCGGGTCAAGGTACGGTAGTGGTCAACGATAAACTGGTAGAACACCATCACGTCAAGGCGGCGACGCGCTTACTAAAATTAAGCGAAATGATTAACACGCTGGAAGAACATCATGTTGAATAAAAACATAATGAATAACAGCGCATCTGACAACAGCGTCTCGAACAGTGCAGCGCCGGCGATTAACAAGTTAAACAGCAACAAGTTAAACATTAACCAGTTAAACAAAGTGAGCGCCGGTAATTATTTCGAGGACTTTCGCCTCGGTCAAGTGATCGACCACGCCACTCCGCGCACCATCGACGCCGGCGAAGTCGCACTATACATCGCCTTAACCGGCGCGCGCCAGCTGTTGCCGAGCGCTGAACCGGTTGCACAAAGCCTGGGTTACAAAAGCCGGCCGGTGGATGATCTGCTGGCATTCCATATCGCCTTTGGCAAAACCGTGCCGGATATTTCAGTGAATGCGGTTGCCAATCTCGGCTATGCCGATGTGCGTTTCATACATCCGGTTTACAGCGGCGATACATTGCGCACGCGCTCCACCGTGATTGGCCTTAAACAAAATTCCAACGGCAAGTCGGGCGTGGTCTATGTACGTTCGGTGGCGTTTAATCAGCTGTTGCAGCCGGTCATGTCCTGGGTACGCTGGGTCATGGTGCATAAAAACAACTTAGATGCCGACGCGCCGGAAACCGTGGTGCCGGCGCTGGCCGCTTTTGTGCCGAGTACGGAATTAAGTCTGCCCAGTTTTCTTGATGCAAGGAATTTTGATACCAGCAGCAGCGGCAGCGAATTTCTGTGGGATGACTATCAAATCGGCGAACGCATCAACCATCCGGCCGGCATGACCATCAGCGATAGCGACCATACTCTCGCCACTAAACTTTACCAGAACAATGCGCGCCTGCATTTTGACGATGTATTGATGAAACAGACCGCCTTCGGCCGCCGCCTGATGTATGGCGGTCACGTCATTTCCATCTGCCGCGCGCTATCGCATGATGGTCTGGAAAATGCGCTCACCATCGCCGCTATTAACGCCGGCACGCACTGCAACCCAGCGTTCGGCGATGACACCATTTATACCTGGACCGAGGTGCTCGACAAATGGACGCTCGCCGCACGCAATGATATCGGCGCTTTGCGCTTGCGCATGGTTGGCATCAAAAATTTAAGCGCAGACAGCTTGGCGAGTCGCCATGTACACCACGACGGCAAAAACAGCTACCACCCCAATGTAATATTAGATGTAGATTACACCGTGCTTATGCCACGCCGACTCAACGCAGACTAGGATAATTAATATGGCAACGACCTCAGTATCAGCACTAGTTCACCCCAGTGAAGCCTTATTCAGTGGTGAAAAAGCATTTCCGATCATTCCCTCCTGCGAGCATTTCGCCGGCAGCGAGAAGCTCATTTTAAAAGCCTTGCAGTTGCAGGACTCTATCGGCCCGCTATTTGATATCACCTGCGACTGTGAAGACGGCGCCATGGCCGGCCAGGAACGTGAGCATGCCGAAATGATCGTGCGCGTACTCAATAGCGACGCCAACAAACACCATATGGCCGGCGCACGCATCCACGACTACACGCATCCGGCGTGGCGGCAAGACGTCGATATTCTGGTCCAGGGTCTCGGCAATATCATCAGCTACATCACCATCCCCAAAGCCACCAATGCGGCACAAGTCGCAGAAATGATCGCCTATATTCAAGCTACCGCTAGCGCCAACAACATCAATCGGCAAATTGCGATACACGCGCTGATTGAAACCCATGGCGCACTTAAACAGGCTTATGAAATTGCCGCACTGCCATGGATACAAGTGCTCGATTTCGGTTTAATGGACTTTGTCAGTGGTCACCATGGTGCTATTCCGGCCTCGGCCATGCGCAGTCCGGCGCAGTTTGAACACCGTTTACTCGCCCGTGCCAAAGCCGAAGTCGTCGCCGCGGCGCTGGCTAATGGCGTGGTGCCGGCGCATAACGTCACCCTCGATTTAAAAAATGTTGAAACTACTTACTCCGACGCGTTCCGCGCACGTAATGAGTTTGGCTTTCTGCGCATGTGGAGCATCTACCCAACCCAGATACAGGCCATTGTCGATGCAATGAAGCCTAATTTTGACGAAGTCGCTGATGCCGCCAATATTCTGCTTGCCGCGCAACAGGTAGGCTGGGGGCCAATTCAATATGCCGGTGAACTGCATGACCGCGCCACTTATCGCTACTTTTGGGAAATATTACAAAAAGCCAAACTGACCAATGTGCCGATTGCACCGGCGGCGTTAGCCGCATTTTTTAGCTAGTTTCAAACACTATCACTCGGGTAATTAACATGACAACATCAACTTCAGCTGGCGCCAGATTTCGTCAGGCCATCGCACTTGAAAAGCCGTTGCAGATTATCGGCGCGATTAATGCCTACCATGCGCTGCTCGCTACGCAAACTGGTTATAAAGCTATTTACCTGTCTGGTGGCGGCGTAGCCGCCGGCTCTCTTGGCGTGCCGGATTTAGGCATCTCCACACTGGAAGACGTGCTGATTGACGTGCGCCGCATTACCGACATCACAGCAACACCGCTGCTGGTCGATATTGATACCGGTTTCGGCGGCGCGTTTAATATTGCGCGCAGCGTAAAAAGTATTATCAAGGCCGGGGCTGCCGCCGTGCATATTGAAGATCAGGTGTTAGCTAAACGCTGTGGCCACCGCCCCAACAAAGCCATAGTCAGCCTCAGCGAAATGGTCGACCGCGTCAAAGCCGCCGTCGATGCCAAAACGGATGCTGATTTTGTAATTATGGCGCGTACCGACTCGCTTGCAGTCGAAGGCCTGCAAGCGGCAATAGACCGCGCTTGCGCCTGTGCCGAGGCCGGTGCCGATATGATTTTTCCGGAAGCCGTGACTGAGCTTAGCATGTACCAGCAGTTTGCCGCCGCCGTCAAGGTGCCGGTACTCGCCAACATTACCGAATTTGGCTCCACGCCCTTATTCAGCGTAGATGAATTGCGTAGTGCAGACGTGAGCATGGTGCTCTATCCACTATCTGCATTCCGTGCGATGAATCAGGCTGCACTAAAAGTTTATCAGGCCGTACGTAATGACGGCAGCCAAAAAAATGTCATCGATTTAATGCAGACCCGTGCCGAGCTCTACGAGCACCTTGATTATCACGCCTATGAGCAAAAATTAGATGCCTTATTTAAGGGAGAAAACTAGCCATGCAACCCACTACTTCAGATGCAGCAGCAAGCTTAGCCGCCGAACCACTTAAAAAGAAAAAGGGCGTGGCGCTCGCCGGCGTTTCAGCCGGCACCACCGCCATCTGTACGGTCGGCCATACTGGTAACGATTTACATTACCGTGGTTACGATATTACTGAGCTGGCTAAATACGCCAGCTTTGAAGAAGTCGCCTATCTATTAATTCATGGCGAGCTGCCGAATAAAATCGAGCTAAAGGCTTACCATCAGAAACTTAAACAACTGCGCGGCCTGCCGCCAGCGCTGAAAATGGTTTTGGAGCAGATACCAGCGAGTGCCCATCCGATGGATGTCATGCGCACCGGTTGCTCGATGCTGGGCACGCTCGAACCCGAAGCTGCAGACCGCAATATTGATGCCGCCAAGGATCTGGGCGACCGTCTGATTGCCTGTTTTGGCTCGATTCTGCTCTACTGGTACCACTACAGCCACAGCAAAAAACGCATAGAAGTTGAAACCGACGATGACTCCATAGCCGCGCATTTTCTGCAGCTGCTGCATGGTCAAGCAGCGTCAGAACTCCACATCCGTGCGATGAACACCTCACTGGTGTTATATGCCGAACACGAATTCAATGCTTCGACTTTTGCCAGCCGTGTGATCGCCGGTACCTTGTCCGACATGTATTCGTGTATTACCGGTGCGATTGGCGCACTGCGCGGCCCTAAACATGGTGGTGCTAATGAGGCGGCGATGGAAATTATCGAACGCTATGCTGCTGCCGACGATGCCGAAGCCGATATTATGCAGCGCATGGCGCGCAAGGAAATCATCATCGGTTTTGGCCATCCGGTGTACACCATTGCCGACCCAAGAAACGCCTCTATCAAGGAAGTTAGCCGCACATTGTCTGCTGATAATGGTGATATGACGCTATTTGATGTTTCTGAGCGCATTGAAGCCACCATGTGGCGTGAAAAGAATATGTTCCCCAATCTCGATTGGTACAGCGCTTCCAGCTACCACATGCTGGGCATCCCTACCGCGATGTTCACGCCGATCTTTGTTATTTCCAGAACCACGGGCTGGGTGGCGCATGTGATCGAGCAGCGCATAGACAACAAAATCATTCGCCCCAATGCCGAATATATAGGTCCGGTAAACCGGCCTTACGTGCCGCTAGAAAACCGTTTGTTTTACTAAAAGTCACCCTATAGGAAACGTTTCATGTCATCACATATCTCAAATGTACGCCCTGCTCCCGACCAAGTACTGGTTGATATCGCCAATTATGTCGCCGATTATGAAATCAAATCTGACGAAGCCTTTGATACCGCACGTAATTGCCTGATGGATACTCTCGGCTGCGGTTTTGAAGCGCTCGACTATCCAGCTTGCGCCAAACTGCTAGGCCCGGTTATTGCTGGTAGCGTGGTGCCTAATGGTGCAAAAGTGCCAGGTACAACTTACCAGCTAGACCCGATACTGGCAGCATTTAATATCGGTGCCATGATCCGCTGGCTCGACTTTAACGACACCTGGCTCGCGGCGGAATGGGGTCATCCATCGGATAACCTTGGCGGAATTTTAGCCAGCGCTGACTATATTTCACGTAAAAATGTGAGTGAAGGTAAAGCGCCGCTGACAATTAAAGACGTGCTTACCGCGATGATCAAGGCGCATGAAATTCAAGGTGTGTTAGCCCTCGAAAACAGTTTTAATCGCGTCGGTCTCGATCACGTTATTCTCGTCAAAATCGCATCAACGGCTGTTGTCACCAAATTACTCGGCGGCAGTAAAGACGACATCATCAACGCGGTTTCCAATGCCTTTGTTGATGGCCAGAGCCTGCGTACCTATCGGCACAGCCCTAACACTGGCTCACGTAAATCGTGGGCGGCAGGTGATGCAACCTCACGCGCTGTGCGTTTGGCGTGGATGACGATGCAAGGCGAAATGGGCTATCCATCTGCGCTTACCGCCAAAACCTGGGGCTTTTACGATGTGCTGTTTAAAGGCAAGGCGTTTACGTTCCAGCGCCCTTATGGTTCTTACGTGATGGAGCAAGTGCTATTCAAAATCTCGTTTCCGGCTGAGTTCCATGCGCAAACTGCAGTCGAATGCGCGATTCAATTAAATGCAAAGATCGGCAGCAAACTACAAACCGCAGAGCAAATCGCACAAATCGATAAAATCGTCATTACCACGCATGAGTCGGCGATTCGTATTATCGATAAAACCGGCCCACTGTCGAATCCGGCAGACCGTGACCACTGTATTCAATATATGGCGGCAATCGGTTTACTTAAAGGCAATCTGACGGCAAAAGACTATGAAGACGATGCTGCCAGTGATGCGCGCATCGACGCCATCCGCGACAAAATGGTTTGTGTAGAAAAAGCCGAGTACAGCGCTGACTATCTCAATCCGGAAAAACGCTCGATTGCCAACGCGATTCAGGTGTTTTTCAAAGATGGTAGCAGCTCGGACAATATTGCCGTCGAATATCCAATCGGCCATCGCCGTCGCCGTGCTGAAGGCATTCCGCAACTCGTGAAAAAATTCCAGGTCAATTTAGCGCGTCGTTTTGATGCATCCACACAAGAACGCGTGTTGGCATTATGTCTGGATCAAGCCAAACTCGAAGCCATGCCGGTCGATCAGTTTGTAGACATGCTTGCGCTTTAATTAAAAGCCCTTAAACGCTAAGTCTATCGATTTAGCGTTTAAGGCTTTGTATCCTGAACGAACAGTTCGGCTTGTCAGCCAAGTGAGCCACTCATTTTAAATCCGGTAAAAATTGAATACCGGTGCGCCTGACCAGCTCCTGGTAGCTAATCGGTTTTTCTATCCTCGCCGTATCCGAATTTTCAATCCAGTGCGCCCAGACCTTATGCGCCTGTGGATCATAAACCAGCTTGTAAATATAGCGTGGCACCCAAACCTGGTTGATGCCAATCATGACCGGGTTTAACTCGAATACCGGGCCGGTAATCACAAAGACATCGCCAGCAGCACGCTTAATGTACTGCCGTGTGGCTTTCTCAATCTTGGCCCAGGCCTGACGATTATTAAGTGGCGCTTGTGGCACCATATTCGCCAGCGAAAAACTCTGCGTCATGGAAACCTCACTGGCCATATTGGCTGCAGCTGCCATGTGGCCGCGGTCGTAGCCGGAGCCTTTATAATCGTTCAATTCGGCACGCTCTGCGCGCGGCAAGCGTGCATCCGCAAAAAATTTATCGCCGCGTTTTTGACGTACACCGTTTAACAGTGTTTTATTTAAACGCTCGGCCACATAAAACGGCGTGCGACTCGCGCCTGAATGCATCACCGCAAAATTTGTAAAACATAACGGGCGCAGCTGCATATCGACAACGGCAATGACCGGTGCTTTACGATCGGCAAATAGCTGTTTGCATAACTCAAAGTCATTATTCAGGGCAAATACTGGCGTGGATACTACAGATGTGATCAGGCCGAAGGCAATGATTTGCACGAACTTATACATGGAACATACTTTCCAGCTGCAATGCAGCGCAGCTTATAGGGTGAATACTGGTTTAATTTAGATCAGGATGTCTACAGCCAACATGCAGTTAATGCCGGTCAGAAATAGCAAGGTGATGATCAACTTGAGTGTAGCTGCGCAATGCTTTTGCTAGCGCGCAGCTATGTTACAGGATTACAGACAGTAAGATTATTATGCTGTTTGCTGTGGAGAAATATAGCTAAACCATGACCTTGGTCGTATATCAAACCTAGCCGGCAAGCGGGCGTTTTGTGCAGGCTTAAGGCCTGGATTTGACGTAAATGAGAAATAGATAAAAGTAGCAGATCATAAAAAATAAGCCTGACGGCTAGTCGCGATCAGGCTTATTTTGAAACAGAGCAAGCACAAACTTAAGTTTTAGCGCTCACTCGGATATTTAATGTCAGTACGGCGGTTAAATTTCCAGGCGCTCTCATCATGCCCAACCTCGGCCGGCTTTTCTTCGCCATAACTAATGGTTTCCAGCTGAGTATCGCGCACACCAAGCAGGTTTAACGCTTTTTTCACACTGACTGCGCGCTTTTGCCCCAACGACAGGTTGTATTCACGACTGCCACGCTCATCAGCATTGCCTTCTAAGGTAATGCTGATGTCTGGATGCTGCACTAAATATTGTGCATGTGCGGCAACAAGCTCAGTGAATTCGGGCTTGATATTGTATTGATCAAAATCAAAGTAGACACCACGTTTAGATAGCAGATTATTCGGGTCAGTAAGCGGATTAGACTCGACCGTAGCGACTGCAGAGGGTGCGGTTTCAACCTCTTCTCTGACTTGCGGCACTGGCACTTGTTGTGCTTGCGTCTCGGCTGGGGTCTTGTCTTCGACTGACGCTGCAGTTTTAAGCGCTTGGCTAGAACATGCCGCGAGCAAGCAAATAAACCATAAGCTGAGCAGACGTTTCATGATGTTATATCCTTTAAAATTAATTGATTAATGTGTTGTTACACAAAAACTTTATAAACAAGCCATTATTTTTAATTGATATACATCATATCCTTACCCGATCAAGGCCTACATTTATACACCTCAAAATTACGCTGACCATAGGCCGGCACTCGACCTTTAACTATGGTGTCACCACCCATATCGACCGCGCTATTACGTGCCAACTGTAATAAATTGTCTTCTACGGCTTCATTACTGCGATTAATAAAACCTACACTTGACAGCACACTCACCGTCGCCACCCCCTTAGATTGGCAAGCCGCAATCTGATTGCTTTCAGCCACCGATACTTTTTCTGAGCCCTGACGCACCTCTATAAGCTTGCTGGCACAACCATATAAACCTGTCGCCATCAGCAATAGCGCACTAGCTGTTAACAGTTTTTTGTAAATTTTCATCATCATTTCCTCTGCATTTTTGTTAAGTGATCCATTTCAATTTTACGCCTTAGCCGCAAGCCGTATGCACTTTATCTTGAGCAACAAGCACCCAGTGTTAGCTGGCGCACTGAGCGTGCCTAAAGTTTGGCGTATTGTGAATAAGTCCCGACGTCGGTTTCGTCGTCGCTATTCATTTAAACAGTATCAACTTTAGGATTAACCCGCATGAAAAAAAATATTTTGACCATTGCCGTTGCTGCCACTTTCGGCATGGCTGCATTATCTGCAGCTGCTGAAGACATGTACCGCGGAGCCTGGTACGCAGTGCCGGGGATGAGTGTCATGGATACAGATAATAACCTCGGCGCCAAAAATGGCGGTGGTGTTTTCCTTAAACTAGGTAAAGAACTAAGTGAGCACTGGGATATTCAAGGTGGTATCAATTACAACCGTGCCAGTGAAGACACTGGTATCGCCGGCGTTGATGGCCATTATAAACAAACCACGCTGGGTATAGATGCGCTCTACATGTTAAGTCGTGATAAATTCCGTCCGTTCTTAGTCGCAGGTATTGGTGCTGCGCATAACAATGTGGACTATTCAATTTCCGGCTTGCAGGGCAGAAGCAATAATTCATGGCTGGCCAATGTCGGCGCCGGTGTGCAGTATTTAATCAATGATAAATTTGGTCTGCAGGCAGACCTGCGCCATCAATGGAGTCAAGCGAGCGCAAGATCAAGCGCGCCGGCATTTGACGCCGACGGTTCTGTCGGCAATACACTGCTAAGTTTTGGTGGTATCTTCCGCTTTGGTGCGCCTATCACCGTAGCTGTGGCAGAAGCCGCGCCGGCACAACCGCTTCAACCGGCAGTAGTAGCAGAGCCAGCCGCAGAACCAGCTGTCGAACGAGCCGCGGAACCAGCCACTTTACCGGCAGTGGCCGCCTGTATTCCTAAATTTGAAACGGTGACCGTCTCTGCCGAAAAATTATTTGGTTTTGATCAGGCCACATTGCAAGCCGGCGCTAAGCCTGTGCTCGATGACATTGCCGCTAAATTAAAAGCGCAACCTATGTTTGAGTTAGTGCTGGTGACCGGTCATACCGACCGCATCGGTAGTGAATCCTATAACCAGAAACTCTCAGAAAAACGCGCTAAGCTGGTTGCAGAATATCTAGTCACTCAAGGCCTGGATGCGGGTCGCTTGAAAGCGGTAGGTAAAGGCGAATCAGAGCCGGTCGCTGCCTGTAATGGTGTTCGCGGTAAAGCCTTGGTTAAGTGCTTGCAACCTAACCGTCGTGTCGTAATTTCTGCCAGCGATGAGCAGCAAACCGGTTGTAAATAAGCAGCTGACTATTTTTAGTTTAAGTTTGTAGAATTTAAGCTTGTAGCAATATGCCCCACTTCGCCATGAAGTGGGGCTTTTTTGTGGTTATCACAGGTTATTGTGTCTCAGGCCTATCAGTGATCATATTCAGCAAGCTTACATGCCAGCAAGCACTATAAGACATAGCCCATTCAATGCTTAAAATTGCATATTTTAATGCTAAAGCGTGCTTGTTCCCCGACCAGCCCCGCGATACGTACGTCATCTGGGTGACGGCGCTGGGGTGCAACAACATAGGCACGTTCGTGAAGAAGACCATGCCCGAGTGCACGGGTCGCGAAATTCTGGAAGAGCGGCTGGGTCACCTGCAGTTCAACCAGGACGAGGGGGAGAAGGACGAGATGCTCAACATCTCCACCTGCATCCCCTGCCTGCTGCCCTACTGCACCAGCCAGTTTCTCGGCAGAGCCCGGGGCGAGCGGCCCGCGGTGGTGCCGGAGGGGTCGAGGAACTTCGCGCTGCTCGGGCAGTTCGTGGAGATTCCCGACGGGATCGTGTTCATTACGGAGTACAGCGTGTTGGGCGCCCTCCATGCCGTGAAGAAGTTCGTCAAACCGTCGCTGGAGGTGCCGCCCATGTACTTCGGGCAGCACAAACCCGCTCACATCCATTGCAGTTGCGCGAGCGTTGGTCCGCTAGAAAGCGCCGAGGGCGTGCTTGCCGATGGGTGTTGCACGCTGCACCCCTGCCTAGCCCCAGCCCCCGCCCAATGCCTGATAGAGCGAGACGTAGGCCGAGAGCCGGTCGCCCTGTAATTGGGCGAGCGTCAGGTCGCTGTTGAGCAGCGCACGCTGTGCGTCCAGTTGTTCCAGATAAGACGAGTACCCGGCCTCGTAGCGGTTACGCGCGTGGCGCAATACCTCGGCCAGAGCCTGTCGCTGGACAGCCACCCGCGCGTGCTGGGCTTGCAGGCGATCAATTGCGGCCAGGGCGTCCTCGACTTCCCGGAATGCAGCCAGAACGGAGCGCCTGTAGGCGTAGATGGCCTGATCCAGGCGCGACCCGGCGCCGCTGACGAGGCCCGCCGTGCGGCCCGCATTGAAGAGGGGGGCGAGGATGCTAGCACCGACCGACCAGATCGCGATGGGACCGTTTCGAACCAGGGTCGAAAACACGCTGCCGGTAGTAGCGCTCAGGCGAATCTGGGGCAGGAACTGCGCCCTTGTGGCCGCCAGCGACGCGTCGGCTGCCACGATGTTCGCCGCAGCCTGGGCGATGTCCGGCCGGCGACGCGCCAACTCGGACGGTAGCGCCGTCGGAACTGGTGGCGCCGCGATGCGGCCCATTGCCAGGCCGCGGGCAATGTCGCCTGGCGCGCGGCCAAGCAGGACGTTGATCGCATTCTCCTGTCGGCGTACCGCCAGCTCCAACTGGGGTAGGAGCGCAGCGGTCGCCTCAAGCTCCGCTTCGGACTGGCGCAGCTCCAGCTGTGACGTATATCCCGAAGCTGCGCGTGCGCTTGCGATGCGGACGGCTTCCTGGCGAGATGCAAGTGTGCGGCGGGCAATCTCCAAGCGTGCATCGAGCGCTCGCAGCGTCAGGTAGCCGGCGGCGGTCGCAGCTGCGACCGACAGCTGCGCCGCGTCGTGGGCCGCCTCGACGCCCAAGGCGGTCGCACGGGCCGCCTCTGCCTGATTCCCGACTCGATTGAAGAGGTCGAGTTCGTAGCCAACCTGGACCTGCGGCTGGACGCCCGTGGCCTCGACGGGCGTGCCGAACGGGGACACCGCGCGCGACCGGCTTGCGCCGATCACCGCATCGACCACCGGAAACAGCTGGGATCGAGCGATCTGTTCCTGCGCACGCGCCTCGCGGACCCGGGCGACAGCGAGAGCGACATCGTTGTTGTTCGCAAGCGCCTGCTCGACCAGCGTGGTGAGCACCGGGTCGCCGAAGACGGTCCACCATTGGGACTCGACGGGAACGGTGTCGGTCACGGCTGTTCGCCACTGGGCCGGCGGGTCGACCTGGTGGTCAGGCGGCGGCATGAGCGACGCGCACGCGGTCATCAGCGCAAGCGAGGCCGCAATCCCCAGACGCCTCACGGTGGGCCCCGGACAGGTGACGGAGTTCGCACTGACGAAGCATCACCCGTGTCGACCGAAACGACCACGGAAACGCCTGGACGCAGCCGATCGGCGCCTGGCTGACCGGGCTTCACGTCGATCCTAACTGCAATTCGTTGCGGCACCTTAACGAAGTTTCCGGTCGCGTTCTCGGGCTTGATCACCGCGAACTCGCTTCCTGCGGCCGGCGAAAGCTCACGGACGATGCCTTCCAGCTCGGCGTCGCCCAAGGCATCGACGGTGAAGGTGGCCCGTTGACCCGGCCTGATCCTCGCGGTCTGGGCCTCCTTGAAATTTGCAACGACCCACACTTCGTTAGGAACGAGCCCGAACAGCTGGGAGCCGGCCGAAACGAACTGCCCCAGCCTGACGCCGAGCTCGCCGACGCGTCCGTCCTGCGGCGCACTGATCACCGTGTTGGACAGCTCGATTTCCGCAAGTCGCAAGGTGGCACGTGCGCTCTGGACGGAGGCTTCGAGTACCCTGCGCCCCACCGTGACGGCCCGCACCTGTTCCTGGGAAATCGTGCGTTGCGCCCGGGCCTGAGCCACGGCGGCTTCCGACTGCCGCAGCGCCGCCATGGTCTGGTCCCGCTCGCGCTCGGACAGTGAGCCCTCCGCGGTGAGTTCGCTGACCCGGCGCATGTCTGCCTGTGCCCGCTGCAGTTGGGCCTGGGCGTTGCCAAGCGCGGCCTCCTGCGCCGCCACGGTCGCCACACTGGATCGCTGGCTTTGCTGGGAGTTGTCGAGGTTAGCGATCTGGGCAGCGACGTTTGCACGGGCTTGCTCCACACGCTGGCGATAGATGCGGTCGTCAACCTTGATCAGCGGCTGCCCCTTTTTGGCCACCGCAAAGTCCTGGACCAAGACCTCGGTGACATAGCCACTGAGCTGGGGCGAGATCATGGTGGTTTGCCCACGCACATAGGCGTTGTCGGTGGTCTGCACGTCGCGCCGGAAAGGTGGCAGGCCCCATGCGTAGAGAGCGAGCAGAACGCCGCCCAGCAGGATGCCGATGAACAACAGCGTGCGCCGCCGCCCGTGGGTGGGTGGCGCCCAGCCGCGTCGCGGCTGCTGCGCCGGCAGGTTCTCGGGGGGATCTTCAGCGCGCGGGTTGGCGGCTTGGTCAGACTGGGTGTTCATCACTTCTTGCCTGCGACCAACTTCTGGATGACCGCCATGGGTTCAGCGAGCGGATCGATGCCCCTGACCCTGTTGCTGAGCCAGGAACCACCAATCAGGAGAAGGGCCAGGGTGGCGAGCACACCAATGAGGAAAAACACGTCGTTGAAGGCCGCAACATTGGAATCGCGCGTGAGCTGCTGACCCAGCAGGCGCACGCCCAGGGCCTGTCGCTGGACCGGATCGGCCACGACCTTCGCGTAGGCAGCGCCCAACTGCTGGACTCGCAACGCCACCTGGGGGTCGGTCAGCACGATCGAGTTCACCATATCCTGGAAATGAACCCGCTGCCGCAGTATCTGGTAGGTGCCGAGGAAGGCCGTTCCGAGCAGTCCGCCGATGGTCTGCGAAATGCTGAAGATCGCCGAGAACGTCACCAGGTGGGCCGGCCCCTTGGCGATCGCGTGGACCAGCCCGGTCAGCAGTGTCGGGCCGAGAAACAGCGCAGCCGCAAACGCGATCGCGCCCTGAGTCAGGAACAGGTTGGCCGGACGCGTGAGATTGCTGGCGTTGGCGTCGGCGAATGCGGCCACCGCGATGATCGCGACCGCGATGACGACAGGCCGGTTCAGGTCACCATTCTTCAGCAGAACCAGACTGGCCAGCACTCCTGCCAGCGTGCAGGCGGTCAGGACGCCGTGGTAAGCAAAAAGCTGGTCCCCGCCCATGCCGACCGCTGCCATCAGGCCGGTGGCACCGAAGGCCTGTTCGGACAGAAGCACGCGCATCGTCATGGCCGCGATCACGACCCGCAGGATGTCACGCGTACCCAACCAGCGCGTGTTGAGCAGCGGGCTGGCCCGACAGTGCTCGATCAGCAACGCGCTGCCCGTGAACAGGACCGCGCCTGCCGTGGCATAGCCCAGCCACTCGGTGGTCCACCAGACGATCCGACCCTGCGCAAGGACCGTGCACAGCAGCGTGAGTCCCGCGGTCAGCAGGCCGAACGTGAGGAAGTCCAGGTTCTCGAACACGTCCTCGGTGATTCCAGGCGGAAGCCGAAGTACGGCGACGCTGCCAAGGGACATCAGTGCGAGGCCGAACTCGAACGCGTAGAGGTTCTGGATTTCGCCATTGAACAGCAGCGCGGGAGAAATCCATCGAGCCAGGGGCAGCGCCACCTGAGTCAGGCCAATGTAGATCACGATGCCTGAGATTCGAAGCTTTGCAGGCAGGCCCTGCATCACGTAAAACATTCCCAGCGGCCCAAAGCCGGCAGCGACCACGCCCCCCACCGTCCGCAGCGCGAGTTCGGATCCGTACGAATGCGACAGCAACTGCAGCCCCGCCAGCAAGACGAAGCCAAGCAGGAAGAACCGGCTCGTTCGCTGCATGCCCAGCTGCTGGCGCAGTTTCACCACGAGCATGGCCATGCTTGCGTTGCCGACGGCATAGGCGGTGACGAGCCACGATCCCTGCGCGCTGGTGAGGCCCAGTGCCCCCTGAATCTGCGGCAGGTTCGCCAGCAGCAGGCCGTTGCTCAGGCCTCCGGTGATCGACAGCAGGATGCCGATCAGGACATAGGCGGCGGCTCGACGCCGCGGATGCGCCGGCGTCGCCGGCGAGCCCGCCATCAGCGGCTGCTCGTGCGGCAGAAACTCGTACTCGACGGCGCCGGTTTTCAAGGTGGGAACATCGCTTCCAGCCGGATCATGAGGGTCGCCTCATCATCTACTCGGGAGCAACAAGGGGGTTGTCTTGCCCTAGCCGCCATGATTCTATGGAAGCGACAACTGTTGTGAAGCGAGGGGATACGCACCCGCTGAATAGGTCAATTCGTAACTATGTGAATAGATTTCAAATATGACGCCAAACGGGTCCTCCATGTAAACCATTCTGTATGGCTTTTCGCCCGGATAGTATTCTGTGATCGGCATGCGTTGCCTGCCGCCGTTTGTGACGATCTTTTCGACCAATGCCTCAATGTTGGGATCTTGAACGCAGAAGTGGAATGTTCCCGTTTTCCAATACTCGAATTCTTTCGGCTTCTGATTATTCGTGAACTCGAACATCTCGACCCCGATCTTGTCTCCGGTGGACATATGGGCGATTTTGAATGAACCCCAACCACTGCCAAATACGCCGATACACATCCGTCCCATCGGCGTTTCCGACTCCTCGGTGACTACAGTTGGCTTCATGATCAAATACCAACCCATGACCTCGCTGTAAAACTCAACTGCCTTCGCTACTTCAGGAACCGAAATCCCAACATGTGAAAAAGTTCTCGGATACATGGTACTTCTCCTTCATCAAAGTCAAGGTTTCACATCACAGGATTGCCGAAGGTGAGTCCGCTGGAAAAAGGGCTGGATCGCGCTATCAGCGTCGCGTCGCTAACTCAAACGAATCATGATCTCAACATACCGTGCCGTCTGTGCGTTGGCGAACAGAGCCTGCGGTGAACGGCAATGCGCCCAGATCTTTCCTAGAACGCACCGACCGTGCCGCGGTCTTGCAGTAAGTTGTGTTCATCATGCATGTACACCTTGAATCGTCATCTAGCAAAGTTGCGCAACCCGGCCCTGCCCGTGGCGGACCTATCCGATGAGTTGCCGCCTGCGCGAAGGCGCCACACGGGGTGGGTGCGCCTTGGTCTCCCGCGGCGGCGGCACTGCGGCACGGCCGGATCGGTTTCTCGATGAGGTCCACTTGGCGGGCATCTTCGGAGCTGGCCATCTATGCGGCCACCGCCGCCACAAAGCTCGTGGTGGCCAGCATCACCGGCAGTTCGGCCATGCTCTCGGATGGCATTCACTCGTCGAACGATAGCTTCAATGGCATGCTCCTGCTTGTCGGCATCCGCCTGAGCCAGCGTCCCACGACGCCCGAACACCCGTTCGGGCACGGGAAGGGGCTGTACTTCTGGAGCCTGATCGTCGCCGTACTGATCTTCAGCCTCGGCGGTGGCATCTCGCTTTACGAAGGCGTACACCGCCTCCCCCATCCGGAGTCGCTACACGATCCCACTTGGAACTAGTGGTGCTCGTTGCAGCGACCCTCTTCGAGGGCATCAGCTTCTCCATCGCGTTGCGTCAGTTCCAGCGGCTGGCCGGCGCTACCCCGTTCTGGGAGTTCGTGCGCCGCAGCAAGGACCAGAGCACCTACACCATACTTGCGGAGGACTCGGCCGCACTCGTGGGCCTGGCGATCGCCGCAGTAGGCATCGCGCTGATCGGCAAGCTGTACCGCATCGAACGCGATCATAAGGACGCCACCGATGCGGCACGCCTGTTGGCGCGCCAACAGTGCAGCAGTGCAGCGTGGCAGCGCTGGCCGATCTGCATGCGTGGATGGAACAGACGCTGAGCGCCGTGACGCCGAAAAGCGCGCTCGGCACGGCGCTGTCGTACATGCGCGACTACTGGCCCATGTTGACGCGCTATACCGAACGCGGCGACTTGCCAATCGACAATAACAGGGCCGAGAATGCGATTCGCCCTTTCGTCATTGGACGTAAGGCATGGTTGTTTAGCGATACGCAGGCCGCCGCGAATGCCAGCGCCATTATCTATTCCCTGATCGAAACGGCCAAGGCCTGCGGCCTGTAGCCCTGCGCATGGCTACGCCGCATCTTGCGAGACTTGCCTGCGGCGAAGACCGTGGAGACTGTCGAGGCGCTGTTGCCGTGGAGCCTGAATGCATCGGATTTAGCCAGCTATATCCCGTCCTGAATAGGATGGGGTTGATGGAGCGCTTACTGTTTTTCAAGTTGAGTAGCATTAGTATTGAGCGAAATATTATTGATAGCCTCAACCTGCGAAATGCGCGGCAGCAACAACGGAATATCTTTTCTGAGTAAGGGTTCGCCTCGGTTAGCCTGATACTATCAGCACCAAGCGCGGCAAACGCTTTACTAGCCGCTCGATCTCATCAAATGCAAGCCAGCCTTTTGGTTCCTCATAATCTGTAAACCCTGCAGGCATACAATAGCTGCACGAAGGTCACAACGAGCTGTGACTGATATCCGCACATAATCAATGCCTCTTTTAAAGGGATCTATTAATTAAGCCGTCATTATGAGTCTATATACATGCCAACATGCTACTGACAGAAGTAAATTTTTCCCGAGGCTTACCTAATTGCTGTCCTTTTTCTATTTCGATAGCATCAATCACTTTCCAGTCACTGAACGTGACAAATTGAATATTTCTTACTTTAAGCATATTCATTAAATCATGTTTAGCAGAGGCGAAATGATCAACAAATATAGCGAGATCTTCCAATATTTGATCGACAGTATCTTGGGCGCACTCACGATTAGTACCGATGACCCCTTGAGGGCCGCGTTTTACCCAGCCAGCGGCATACATGCCATAGACAATATCCCCGTGCTCATTAATGAGCCTGGAATTAACATTTGAGAGAATCCCTTTATTTGGATCGGTATGTAGCCCGTAAAATTTAGATCCACTAAACCCCACGCTGGTAAAAGCTAGGCCACATGCAATCTCCAATTGACTATTACAGGGAATGCTGACTTGTTTAAAGGCCGGCCCCTTCAATCGATTCTGTGCAAATAATACTGACTGTACTTTTTTATCACCCTTAAACGCTTTAGGATTCAACATGAAATCGATCGCTATTTGTTTCTTGTCTGCATGTTGAATGTTCGTAAAATTATTACTGTAGGTTTGGAAAACCCCGTGATTTTTTCTAGCTAACTGATTTGAAATTTCATCCAGTTCTTGCTGACAGGCCTCGCCCAAATTCAAATGCTTGGGGTTTATCGAAACATTACAATTCTCCAGCTTGCCAAGTTCATGCAGTTCTTTAGTTGTGAATTTCGCTTGGACTGGGCCGCGTCTTCCAACAAGATGAACGTTCTTGATGTTACTTTTATTTAAAAGCTCCAAGGCTGTTTCGGGTATATCTGATTTTCTTAACTCATCAATCGGCTTCGTTAATACTCGGCATATATCAATTGCTACATTGCCATGCCCAATAATAACGGCTTGATCATTACTAAAATCGAACGACTGTGTTTGATAGTCAGGGTGGCCGTTGTACCACCCAATAAAAGTGGATGAGGGGTGCACTCCGATCAGACTCTCGCCTTCAATGTCAAGTAATGAGCTCTTCGGCATTCCAGTTGTAAAAATGACGATGTGGTACAACTCCATCAGTTCGTTTATTTGTATGTCCTTGCCAACTTCAACATTACCTAAAAATGTAACCGCAGGGTGTTCAGCAATGACATCCAGCGTTTGCGTCACCCTTTTTAACTTCTGGTGGTCAGGTGCTACGCCATATCGGATTAATCCGTATGGACACGGCAATTTCTCCAGAATGGTTATCTCTGTCGAGATGCCCGCGTTTAACAAGGCTTCAGCCGCATAGAACCCACTTGGACCACTGCCGATAATTGCGACTTGAAGTGTAAAGTGTTTAGCGATTTCCATTTTTATTTGAGCCTTGATTAAAAACCTAGTGCGGTTTTACGATCATCAGCACCAACATAAGGCGATTCTTTCTTAGTGATTTTTGGCATCACTTTGGAACGCCGTGCATTAATTTCAATCCATTCATGTAATGGTTCTGCCAAGTCTAGGTCTTCGTAAATTGCTTGGACTGGGCATTTTGGAATGCAAGCACCACAATCAACGCAAACATCAGGGTCAATAAATAGCATCTCTTCGCCAGCTCGGAATGCTGAAACAGGACAAGCAGTCACACATTCCGTAAACCGGCAGCGCTGACAATTATCAGTCACTAAAGTCGTCATTATTTTTCCTTTAAAAAAAGCAGGAATTAACTTAAACCAACGACATTTCTACTAAATTATCACTGAATGTAGTTGAATGACCCATATCTCCAAACTCCGCCGAACTAATACAGTTCACCGTACCGTTATTGAGTTGACGCCAATAGCCCAGCGTTGCCACAATAATCCCTGCGTTTACGTCTGCGGAAATTTTAGCTACCCCCTCAAAAGCACCACGGTCATTAAAAACTCGTACTTGATCGCCTGCTTTCACGCCACGGGATAACGCATCCAATGCATTGATCAACACAAACTGTTCGCCCTGACCTTTTATTTTGTCTTCGATGTTGGCATAACATGAGTTTAAGAAACCATGGCTCTTAGGTGAGATGATATTAAGCGGATATTTCGCGGCGAGCTCAGGATTGCTAGCAGGCGCTTCTCTTGATGCCACATAATCTGGAAGGCTATCTAGATCCTCACCTGGTTGAAATCCCTCATACATTTGACGGAATGGGCCTGCTACAAAGTTTTTAGCGCCTTCTACCAGGAAGTGACATTTACCTGTCGGTGTCGGAAATTCACCTTTAGCATGACGAGCCCGTTCATCTTTATTGCCAAAAGCCTTTAGGCGGGCAAAGCCATGTTCACGCATGTAGGCTAAATCAATACCTTCACAAGTAGGCGCGTTCCAATCAACATAGTTTTCTAAACATTCACTATCTGACCACTTAAAGTTTTCATCTTCATAGCCCATGCGCTTAGCTAACTGTCTGAATATCTCATTATTAGGCTTGGCTTCGCCTGGTGGCTCTATACATTTGGAGTTGTAGGTAAGATAGAGATGTCCCCATGACAAAATCATGTCTTCCATTTCTGCTCCCATCGCCGCAGGCAACAAAATATCTGCATAGGCGGCGGTGTCAGAAATAAAATGCTCAGCTACCACTAAGAATAGATCTTCACGCTCAAGACCTTTGATAATCTTGTCAGTTTCAGGCGCTTGCGTCACTGGATTGGTATTCCACACCATCATCGATTGAATCGGTGTTTCAAGTTGTATTTCACCAGTGAGCACACGACCAATCTGTAAATTATTGACTACAGGCGTGCCTGCTGGAATTAAATCTGGACGTGAAATGACGTCAAACTTATAAGGATGTTCCCATACCGGGAATTGCAATGCCCCACCACCAACATGGCGCCATGCGCCTATCAATGCGGGCAAACAACTGACTGCACGGATAGCCTGACTGCCACCATAGCTGCGTTCCAATGCAACACCCAGACGAATTGCTGCTGGAGGGGTCGTTGCGTATTCACGCGCAAATTTTCGAATATCTGCTGCAGGGATGCCGGTTATTTCTTCGGCCCATTCCGGGGTTCTGGTTTTTGCTCTCGCCGCCAGCTCGGCGTAACCCACCGTATAATTGTCTATATAGTCTTGATCTTGCAAACCTTCGCTAATGATGACATTCATCATCGCCATGGCCAGTGCGCCATCAGTTCCAGGTTTTGGTGCAATATGCCAATCCGCTTCTTTTGCTGTTTTTGACGCGTATGAGTCGATGACTACAACTTTTGTACCATTTTTTTGAGCCTCACTGACAATTCTCCAATGGTGTAAGTTTGTACTCACCGAATTACAAGCCCAAATGACAATGTATTTCGAATGGCAGAAACTTTCTGGATCTACACCAGCGGTAGGGCCTACTGTCAGTAGCCAGGCGGTACATGAGCCTTCCCCACAAAAAGTACGTTCACAAACGGTTGCTCCCATACGGTTAAAGAAAGCATCGCCGCCGTTTAAGCCGTGTACTAAACCTTGGTTTCCTAAATAGCTATTTGGCATAATCGCGTGCGGACCATCGGTTGCGATAATGGCTTGCCACTTACTTGTGATTTCATCTAATGCCTCATCCCAAGTAATACGTTTAAATTGTTTGCTACCTTTTGGACCCGTGCGTTTTAGAGGGTAGAGTAAACGATCTGGGTGATAGTGACGTTTTTCATAATCTTTAAGTTTCACGCATAAGCCACCCTGGGTGAGTGGGTGGTCAGGGTTACCTCTAACCCCAATCAGTTTCCCAGCCTTCACCTTGAATTGCATAGAACAGGTGTCTGGGCAGTCATGCGGGCAGCCACCATGAAAAGTTTGAATTTCGTCAACTATTTGATTCATTTTCCCACTCCTTAATTGCCTGTTTAGTTTGTGTCTATATGCCGTCTACTCATATAAAATTTAATTTTAAAACTAAGCGTGAAGATAAAAAACTTTATGCACAATCTTCCCGTCACCCTACTTTTAATAAGTTGAAAACATCAGTGAAGCGATGACCCGTAACGTGATCTGCTTCAACATCTGCCCTTGCAACAGAACCCACCACCTCAATATGCGAAATTTTTGTTAGCAAATCTTTAGCTGGCGCATTTGCATCATTCCAATCAAAAAGTTCTTGGATGGGACCAGAGATTAAATCTGCTCCAACATCACCCAACCAAGTCGCATCCTTATGAAATGCCGGCTTCATATCAGAACTTTCAGCAGATATCGCACCCTTAAGGTAATGCTAAATTAATGCAGCAATTGCGTCGTTGCCATGACTATTTTAGCGATAGTCATGTTTGTGGCCTCGTGATGTGTAGCTTTAAATCTTAAACTTAAAATTGCACTTGGTAAATTTGCTTACTTGCTATTGACTAGTCTTTTAAAATGCAAATTATTCAACCAGACGATGAACAGACCTGTCTGTTTTTAAAATTCTATACCAGTTTCAGTTGTAAAAGAAACAATTATTTTATCGGGTACTTACTTAGGAGAATTCTATAATTAAATCATACACATCCAGATGTTTAATCTGTTTTTTCAAAAATACCCAGACTAATCGCCATCTGCATGTCACAGCAAAAATCTGATTAGTTTTTATGTGCATCAAAAACATTGCAGCGGCCAGTTTAAAATAAATCGAAACGGGCGTGAGGCAAGCTACGCTGGCGCGCTTATACTGTGTTTATTAGCTATGATTGCAACAAAACCGATTAGCAGCAGTCATGCACTGTGATGCCAACATGACACTAAGGAAAAATTATGAATTCAGAGCACACAACCACAAAACCCATTACTACGCTGGAGGCCATGGTGGCCAACACCTGTTTTTGCAAATTAAGGGAATCATGCCCAGACAAAAGCAGTAGCGAATGCATGCGCGAGCGCAATATTTACCAGGAATTTATGCGCGGTGAAAAACGATGATCGGCTTAGATGAAGCACAGCAGCAGGTCAGTGCGCAGCTCGAAGAGTTAAGCAGTAAGCTTTCTGCTATCAACCACAATATGCTCAAAGTATTCTGGATTGTGGCGATTTTTGCCCTGCTCTATTTTGGCCTGATGCTGTATTTGCTGTTTTTCAGATAGCCAATCTGCTAACGCCATAAAAGCCAGAAACATCGAACTTCATCACTGTTTAATTACCCCTCATGCCCAAATCAGCTAAAGCCAAACCACCCACGCCGACAAAACTTAATAGCCGAATAGTACAACCCGACTTTGCGCAACGCGGCCAGTTTAAAAGTTTGGCCGATAGCGTAGAGCGCGCCTCAACTGTGGTGTTTGATAATGTAGAAAAAATGCGGCAGCGCGATTGGCGCGACAAAAACCAGTATACCTACGGCTTGCTGGGCACACCGACTTCAAGGCGCCTGGAGCGGCAACTAGCGATGATCGATGGTGTTGCGCATGCCTTGTTATTACCGTCAGGCTTGTCGGCGATCAGCAGCGTGATGCTGAGCTTGTTAAAGTCTGGCGACTCTGTATTGCTGCCTAATAACGTCTACGTGCCGGCATTAGAAGCCGCCAAATATATGCTGCAGCAGTTTGGCGTGGACTATGTATTGTATGACCCGCTGGATATTGGCAGTCTGACATTAACGCCGAATACCAAGCTGGTGTGGGTAGAAACACCGGGGTCGGTGACGATGGAGGTCGCTGACCTTGCGGCGATTGCCACTATCGCCCATGCGCACGGCGCGGTGGTGGCCATAGATGCCACCTGGGCCGCCGGTATTGCTTTGCCGGTATTTGCGCTGGGGGCGGATATTTCAATACAGGCACTGACCAAATATCAGTCCGGTGGCAGCGATGTCATGATGGGCTGCATCTGCACCGATAATGATGCGCTCTACCAGAAAATTTTAAGCACGGTTGTGACCTTAGGCTTGGGCGTGAGTCCTGAAGACTGCCGTTTAATTTTACGTAGCCTGCCGCACTATAGACTGCGCTATCAGGCACAAGACCTAGCCGCACGCAAGATTGCCAGCTGGCTTGAGCAGCATGCATCAATCGCACACGTGCTGCATCCGGCACTTGCCGGCTCACCCGGGCATGACATCTGGTGCCGCGATTTCAGCGCTGCAGCGAGTTTATTTTCAGTAGTCTTTAAGCCCAATATTAGCCAGGCGCAAATTGACCAGTGTATTGAGTCTCTGGCCTTATTTCATCTGGGCTTTAGCTGGGGCGGCGCAGTCAGTCTGGTGGTGCCGTACCTGCGCAACCAAATGCAGCCGGCTTACGCCTACGATGGCTGTCTGGTGCGTTTCTATATTGGACTTGAGGACGCAGACGATTTAATGCTCGACCTGGAGCAGGCGTTCAGTACCTTATAAACATTTTTATCAGGAATAATGATGGCAAACGCCATGTGGAACGGTCAAATCATTGCACAGAGCGACGATTTTGAACAAGTAGAAGCTAATATTTATTTTCCGCGCACTGCCCTCAAAGCCGAATTTTTCAAAGCCAGCACACACAGCACGGTTTGCAGCTGGAAAGGCACCGCCAGCTATTTGGATATTGTCGTCGATGGCAAAGTCAATGCCAATGCCGCCTGGTATTATGCCGCGCCAAAAACGGCAGCGAAAAATATTGCTGGCTATGTCGCCTTCTGGAAAGGCGTTGAGGTCAATAGTTAGTCTTGTTGATTAAAGACCGGCTGCAGGCTGCAGATGATCTATGTTTAGACATAATATGTTTAGACATAATATGTTTAGACATAAAAAAGCTTAGCCGCGCTGCAATGCACTCATGCAAAGCCATCGCAGCCTTATTTAGTGTCTAACGCCGAGTTTAGACCGCGCTTTGCAGCAGAAACAGCTCGAATCCGGACTCGGTTTGATCTTGCCAGGCATAACCCATGTGCCAGCCACAGGCCTCGGCAATCGCCAGAAACTGTGGCCGCGTATATTTATAGCAGCTTTCAGTAAAGATGCTCTCACCCACAGCAAAGTTGAATTTTTGTGCGGCGATCGTTACCGTTTGCGCGCAACAACTCATCAGGTGCATTTCTACCCGGCCTGCTGTTTTATTAAAGCGTGCCGCGTGCTCAAATTGGTCCACATTAAAATCAGCGTCGAGCTCGCTATTGGCGCGCAGCAGCAGATTTTTATTAAATTGCGCGGTGATGCCAGCGTTGTCGTTATAAGCCGCTAATAACTGGCTTTCATTTTGTGTGCTGTCGACCCCGATTAACAGCCAGTCATCTGCGCCGCCAAGATGATGAAAACTATGCAGTAAATCATGCGCATCGCGCGGCGTAAAATTGCCGATAGTTGAACCGGGAAAAAACAGCAGACGCTGCCTATGCTCGTCTAGCAGCGAGGGCGCGGCGATATGCGTAAAGTCGCCCACCAGCGGCAGCGTTTTAATCTGCGGATAATCCACCTGTAATTGCGCGGCAATGCTGTTCAGAAACGCGGCAGAAATATCCATCGGAATATAAGTTCTGAGCTTGGGCTGCGAACTCAATAAAATACGCGTTTTTACGCTGGCGCCGCTGCCCGGCTCAACTACCAGGCTAAGCTCGGGCAAGATAGTCGCGATTTCTGTGACCACCTGTTTAAGTAAACGCGTTTCAACGCGCGTCAGGTAATATTCCGTAGTCTTGGTGATCGCCTCAAAAAGCACGGAGCCGGCTTCATCATAAAACCATTTACATGGAATGGATTTTTGTGGCTGACTTAAGCCCATCAGCACATCATGAGCAAACGCGGCGTTAGTGGGTCGTGGCATATTGATCATTTTATTGATCGTTTACACTTTATTCAGCTAAGCGCAGACCGGAAAATTGCCAGCGCTGCTGCGGGTAGAAAAAATTGCGGTAAGTCGTACGCGCATGTGAGTGAGCTGTCGCTCGCGATGAGCCGCGCAGCACATATTGCCCATTCATAAATTTACCATTGTATTCACCGACCGCGCCCGGCGTTATTTTAAAACCTGGGTAAGCCACATACGGACTGGCTGTCCACTGCCAGACCTCACCGACCATTTGCCGCAAGTTGGCGCTGCCGGCTACTGATGCGGCTGCAGCCAATTCCCACTCAGCTTCGGTCGGCAGACGTTTACCTGCCCACCGCGCATAAGCGTCAGCTTCAAAGAAGCTGATATGACAGACCGCTGCCGATAGATTGAGCGGCTGCAGGCCATGCAGACCAAACGCATAATAGCTGTCTGGCTTTTGCCAGTACAAGGGCATTTGCCATTGCTCCTGCTGCAACACTCGCCAGCCGTCAGCCAGCCATAACAGCGAATTTTCATAGCCGCCGGCTTCGATAAAACCAATCCAGTCGGCATTAGTGACTAAATCAGTCGCCAGGCGAAACGGCGCAATAAATACCTGGTGCGCCGGCAGCTCGTTGTCAAAACAGAATCCGCTTTGGTCATGGCCTATATGCACCAGACCACCGGCAAAATCCTGCATAGCCAGATCAGCTGCAGCCAGATCAGCTGCGGCCGAGTCAGCCGCCACATAAAGCGGATACAACGGATTTTGTGCCAGATTATATAAAATATCAGTTAAAAATAGTTCCTGATGCTGCTGTTCATGCTGTATGCCTAACTCGAGTAACGCCAACAGCGATGCATCCAGCCCTGCCGCCAGCGCCTTTAACAGCGCCTGATCAATTTCTTGTCGATAACTTAAAATTTCGGCCAGGCTCGGCCGGCTGATCAGGCCGCGTTTTTTTTGCGGCTGGCGCTGGCCTACGCTCTCATAATAGGAGTTAAACAGAAAACGGTAGGGCTCGGCATGTGCAGAACGAAAACCAAGACTGCGTAGAATAAATTCTTCAAAAAACCAGCTGCTATGCGCTAAATGCCATTTACTCGGGCTCACAAAATCTTCCGCCTGAATTTGCATATCCGCCTCAGAAAGTGGCGCTGCCAGCTCTAGCGTTTTTTGGCGGGTGGCGATAAATCTTTGTGAGATCAATTTCTGTTCTATCAATCTTTGTTGTTGAGCTTGCAGCATGAATAAACCTCATTGCTGATTAAATTTAGCGTTAATGACAACACAAGTGCCCATGATACTAACTTAAAAATGTGCAGATTAGCATCACTAGCTAATCTTAGCGGTCGGCAGGCTAGACTTAATATGATGACGCGTTTATGTTACCGCAATGCTAGTGCAGCCGCAGCACTGAAAGTTGCAAATATAGCCAAGTATTAATGGCAGATACTTTGACCGCGCAACAGTGCTGTACAAAACTCTATTTTTTGCCTGAGTATTTATGGACTGTCAGCCATTTACACAGCGCTGCCATGCGCTATTCTGCAAACTGTGAAATAGCGCATGATAGCAAGAGATGCAGCTATGAATGATTAAGCGCTTGGTCGGGCTAGGTCATCTTCAATACAACCGTCTGCAACGGATCGAATCCTATTATATGTCCATCTTTACCTACCACAAATACGGCACGCGGCAAGCATGGCGCGTAGTCGTGCATAAACCATGCCTAATATTTTTGCAGAATACATTAAACGGCTTTTATAACCGACAAAGAAAACAGGCGAGATTAGGATATTTATCTGCTGCAACTGTTACCTAGCAATCCTGTAAAAAATTGCTTGCGGTATAATCCGATCGCCGCATTCATTGACAGCATACGTCATGTAGGCACTACTACATTGCAAATTGATCCGGTTGCGCAAAGGCTTTCCGCTAATGCAGGCCAGCTAGAACAACAGGTAAAGACCCTGACAACTAGCCAAACTTCATTACTGAAAGACAGCAAAAAATGACCAAACCCGTCGACCCAAAACGCAGAGCCCTTTTGTTGCTCATTGTTTTTATTGGGGTCATGGTCAGTGTTGTTTCTGTTGCCTGGATGAGCATAAGCGCAGGCAAGCTCGTGAGTCAGCAAGCCGAAACCTTGACCAAGGGGCGAATTCCGGAATTGCGTGAAATTGGCGCCTTGCAAGCCGCCATGTCGGCTCGTGTAACACAACTCTATCTTTACTATTCGACCGGTGAGCGTTTGGTCTGGCAGAAAAATCACAAGGAGTATGGCGAGCACGTTCAGACCCATATTGATGCGCTTAATCGACTTAGTGTAAGCCAAATGAAGCGCCAGCAATTTCTTGCCATGGTGCAAACATTTGAATTGCAGGCGCAACTATTCGATCAGGAAATGGCCAAGGGGGAAGAGCGCAGTTGGGATATCTTGCGCGAACATCTGGCAGGTGCGCAAAGTGTGATTGACGAAATGGCCATCATGCTAGAAATGTGGAGTGATCAACTTGGCGTTGCTGCGCAACAAGATGGGGAGTCGGCTCTGAGTGGTGTGGCGCGGCTAACTGAGTTGCAGCTAGGCTTCAGTCTGTCGGTATTGCTGGTCTCCTTTTTTGTCATGATTGCACTTTATGCCCGTCTAAAGGATCAGGATGAACTGTATCGACGTGCCTATTTTGACGATGTCACCAGCTTACCCAATCGCTGGCTACTTGAAGAAGCGCTGCACAAAAATCTCGAACAAAAAAATACCGGGTTTTTACAGATATTACGCATTGATCGCCTCAAGATTGTTGCCAGCACCTATGGCCACGAAACAGCCGATGAGTTAATTAAGGCCGTCGTTATCTGGTTGCAAGGCCGGTTTGACTCAAGTCAAAACCATTATGGTTTGTATCGTCTGAACTCCGACAGTCTGGCCATCATCGGCAAGGATGGCGTCGGGCAGTTGGAGGCGGAACGACTAGCACAAGCGCTGGCCTGCATCAGCGACCAACCGCTTGCCTTGGGCGAGCGTGAACTGCGCGTTGCGCTGGAGATAGGGATCTCACTATTTCCAGATAACGGTGACAGTGCCAGTTGCCTGGTGCGCAATGCTGATGCCGCACTTAACGCCAAATCCAGAGGCACTCACTATCGCTTTTTTGAGAAGCAGATGACTGAGGATTCTACGAACTGGCTGGTTACTGAAGGCTTGCTGCGTATAGCGCTGGAAAAGTCGGAGTTTGAATTGCACTACCAGCCCAAGCAAAGTATTGACGGCAAACAAATGCTAGGTTCCGAAGCATTGATCCGCTGGCGTCAGCAAGGGAAACTGGTTTCTCCTGCTTTTTTCATTCCTGTGGCCGAGGATAGCGGACTGATCGTGCCTATCGGCACCTGGGTGCTCAATGAAGCCTGTCGCCAGTGGCGCGCCTGGGACGATGCTGGCCTGCCAGCTTTGCCGATTGCCGTGAACATTTCAGCACAGCAGTTTCAGGATGAAGCCTTCCCCGCGTTGGTGGCCACCACGTTGCAAAATCACGCTATTCCTCGGGGCATGATTGAACTGGAAATCACTGAAGCCGTAGCGGCCAACCATCCGGAACGTGTCATCGCTACCATGCAAGCACTCAAGCAAACTGGGATCTCGCTGGCCATTGATGATTTTGGCACGGGCTATTCATCGTTGTCTTATCTCAAGCGCTTCCCGATTGATACGCTGAAAATTGATCAGACTTTCGTACGGACGATGGGCAGTTCGACTGAAGATGCTGCCATCGTCAATCTCATTATCTCGTTGGCCAAATCACTTAATTTAACCGTGGTTGCTGAAGGGGTTGAAACGCCGGAACAACAGGCGCAACTCGCGCTACTCGATTGCGACCTGCTACAGGGCTACCTCTTCAGCAAACCAATCTCTGCCCTCGACTTTGCCAGCCGGCTTCAATGTTCTTAAGCCGGCATCACAAAAATTGGCATATCTTCTGGCGCATCTAACTGTTGCAGATTGCCGTAAATATTCAAAGTGATCATGTTGGATGGACCTTTTTTACCAAATTATTTAGATTAAATGTTTGTTCAATCAACCAACAACAGAACAGTGCTGCATTTTATTCGCGCATTAAGCGCTCACCAGCCGAGCTTCTGTCACCGCCATACAAACAGCGCCTAGCCTGACTAAAACCATGCGTTTAAGCTGCGGCTGCGCTGCATGCAGCCATGTTGCATGGCTGGCAAAATGAAACCGCAGCTGGTTGTTGCCGGCTTACTCAGGTAAAATGTGCTTTACTGAAATCCTGCTCGAAAGCCTGTTATGTCGCTCACCACCCTCAACGCCCTATCCCCACTCGATGGCCGCTATCAAACCAAGTTAGATAGCCTACGCCCTTATTTTAGCGAATACGCGCTAATCAAGCATCGCGCCTGGGTAGAAGTCGAATGGCTGAAAGCCTTAGCCGCTAACGCTGCTTTAACAGAAATTGCCGCGTTCAGCGCGGAGACGATTTTGGAGCTAGACGCGGCGATTAGAAATTTCAGCGAAACTGATGCGATGCAGGTGAAAGCGATTGAAGCGCGCACCAATCACGATGTTAAAGCGCTGGAATACTGGCTTAAAGAAAAGTTTGATGGCAACCCAGAAATTAAAAAAGCCAGCGAATTTATCCACTTTGCCTGCACCAGCGAAGATATCAATAATTTATCGCATGGCTTAATGCTTAAAACTGCGCGTGATCTGGTGATGCTGCCATTTTTAGCTGACCTGATCGCGCGCCTGACTGCACTTGCCCACGACTTGGCTGACCAGCCAATGCTGGCACGCACCCACGGCCAAACGGCGTCGCCGACGACCATGGGCAAAGAGATGGCTAACGTCGTTTACCGCTTGCAACGCCAGCAGAAACAGCTCGCACACAATGAAATTCTTGGCAAAATCAACGGCGCGGTCGGTAACTTTAACGCGCACTTAGCGGCTTATCCGGAGTTTGACTGGGCTAGCTTTGCGCAGCAGTTTGTCGAAGGCTTGGGACTGACTTACAACCCGATGACCATTCAGATTGAGCCGCATGACTATATGGCCGAGCTCTATGACACGCTGGCGCGTATCAACACCATTTTGATTGATCTAGACCGCGACATCTGGGGCTATATTTCAGTCGGTTATTTCAAGCAAAAAGTAAAAGCCGGTGAAATCGGTTCGTCGACCATGCCGCACAAAGTCAACCCGATTGATTTTGAAAACTCTGAAGGCAATCTGGGGCTGGCCAATGCGATCCTGCGCCATATGGCAGAAAAGCTGCCAATCTCACGCTGGCAGCGTGACCTCACCGACTCTACCGTATTGCGTAATATGGGCGTGGCTTTTGGCTACACATTGCTCGGTTATGATTCATGCTTGCGCGGTTTAAACAAACTGGAAATCAACCCGCTGAAGCTGGCGGACGACCTCGATAACAGCTGGGAAGTATTAGCTGAACCCATCCAAACCGTAATGCGTCGCTACGGCATAGCCAACCCCTACGAACAACTTAAAGAATTGACGCGCGGCAAAGGCGGCATCAATCAAGCCTCACTGCATGCCTTTATCCGCGATTTGTCTATCCCCGCAGCGGCTAAACAAGCTTTGCTTGCCATGACCCCCGCCAGTTACATCGGCAAAGCGACGGAGCTTGCAAGCGCCATATAAACTCACGCCCAGCCCGCGGCTGGTTAATCTGGGCTTGGGCTTAAACCCATTGCTAGCGATACGCAGTTTAATCTGCCTGTTACTGCTGCTGGCTGGGTTAAATGTTCAGGCCGCTGAAAACCGTTTTAAAGTTGACATCATTGCTCCGGCACCGCTCAAAGAGCTGCTGGAAAAGCATCTGCAGATGCTTAAATGGCGTGATAATGCGCGTATGACCCCGGGCGAGTGGCGGCGCTTATATGTCGCCGCACCGAACAATATTAAAGACCTGCTCGCCACCGAAGGCTATTTTGCACCTAGCATAAGCAGCAGCTTTGACAAAAAAAATGGCCAAAATACAGCCACATTTAATGTTGACCCTGGCTCGGCAGTAGTGATTCAGCGCGTCGACCTCAATTTTAGCGGCGCCATCACCACGCAGGCCACTCAGATCCAGCCTAGCCTGCAACAGCTGCGTGATAACTGGCTGCTGCCAACGGGCGCGCGGTTTCGTCAGCACGACTGGGAACAGGCGAAGCGGCGCCTGCTCGCTAGCCTGCTGATAGATCGCTATCCCAACGCCAGCATCAGCAAAAGCCAAGCCAGTATCGATCTTGCATCACAATCCGTCATACTCAATGTCGATATCGACAGCGGCGAGCTAGTCTATCTCGGTGCAGTGCAGATTGAAGGTTTACAGCGCTATCCGCCGAGCATTATCGAAAATCTAAACCCGATTAAAGCCGGCAGCCTGTATAGCCAGGCACAGCTGCTTGCTTTTCAGTCCCGGCTGCAGGACACCGGCTATTTCAAAAGCGTTGAAGTGTTCGCGGATACCACAGCTGCGACCAGCGCTGGGGCTGCGCTTAAAACAGTGCCGATCAGGGTGGTTGTAGTTGAGAATCAAACCATCAAGCTTGGCGTCGGCGTCGGCTTCAGTACCAATACCGGCGCACGCACGCAGCTAACGCTAGATGATCCTAATTTTCTGGATCGTGGCTGGCGCTTGAGTAGCAGCCTTAAAGTCGAGCAGAAAGCGCAATCGCTCAGCGGTCTGGCGCGCTTGCCGGTGACCAGCGAGGGCTACCGTGACAGCGTCAACGCCGGTGTCAATCGTATTGAAATTGAAGGTGAAACTCTGACTTCAGTGCAAAGCGGTGTTAAACGCGCCTGGGGTCCGCGCCAGCGCGAGCAGTATGTGGGTGCCAATTACCTGATAGAACATCAAAAAATTGCCGGTGCTGCCAGCGCCAATAATAAAGCAGCAACACTGACTTACGGCATCACCTTGCGCCATACAGACAACGATCTGGCGCCGACACGCGGTTATATGTTTAACGCGCAGTTTACCGGTGCACCGCTAGACTCGCTGTCTGATGGCCGCTTTTTACAAAGCCACATCAAAACGCAGGCTTTTTACCCCATCACTGCCAGTACGCAACTGATTGCGCGGCTTGATGCCGGCATGGTCAATGGCAAAAATAGTGCACCAGCGGCGTTTCTGTTTCGTGCCGGTGGTGATCAATCAGTGCGTGGTTACGCCTTTCAAAGCCTCGGCGTAAAAGAAGGCGACGCCATCGTTGGCGGCCGCTATATGCTCACCGGCAGCGTTGAAGTCGTGCAATGGCTGACTAAACAATGGGGCGCTGCCGCCTTTTTCGATTTTGGTGATGCCGCCAATACAACCCGGGAGCTGAAACCGGTTTATGGTTACGGCCTCGGTGGGCGCTGGAAAAGCCCGATTGGTCCGGTGGGTGCCGATATCGCCTATGGTCAGGCAACCGGCGAATACCGTCTGCATTTTAATATAGGGGTAGCATTTTAATGCGTCGCCACTATTTTGCATGGCTGCTATTAAGTCTGGCGCTGTTGACGTTTTCTTCAGCGCAAGGCGGGATGTCGATCAGCCTCAACTCCAGTCTGGATAGCTTTAGCTATGATCTCGACAATATTCATCTCCAGCTGGAAAAACTTGACACGCGCCTAGGACTTTCCAGTAACGGTGACGATAAACTACTCATCGACCATCTGCGCGCCAAGCGCCTCACCATTACCGTCGGCGATGCTGCGGCCAAAAGCCAGTCTGGCGGCCTGCCGGAAAGCATCAAGCTGCCGTTCGCGATCAAATTGCGGCACGCTGAAATTGCTGAGCTGATCATTATTAGCAGTGGCGCTACGCACGTGCTACATAACGTCGAGTTTGCGTTTACTGGCGATGCTAAAACCTTACGCTTGGACCAGCTGCATATAGGCTCAGCCTGGGGCAAGTTCAACGCCGCCGTGCAGCTTGGCACTAAAAAGCCATTTGCGCTGTCCGGCCAGGTCGCAATTACCAACCCAGCGGCCAAGCCGGCCTACACGCTTAACGCTGTGCTTTCCGGCAACCTTGAAACCATTAAGCTCGATAGCACGGTTTTACTGGGCACACAACAAGGTCAGCTGGCGCTATTGCCGGCAGATGACGCTAGCGCCGTGCCTGCGGCACGCATGCAACTGCATGCAGAACTCGGCTTGGCAGCAGACTATCCACTCAAAATAAGCAGCAGCGTCAACATTTTCCCGGCCGCGCTCGGCAATTATGCCGCCACGCCAGTTAATGTTGAGCTGAGTGCGCACGGCAAGCTGCTGCCTGAAATCGCCCTAGAGCTGCAGATGGACGCACGTGATAGCCAGTGGCAAGGCCAGACCCTGACCAGCTCGGCCAAGCTGCAGCTGGTAGGCAATACGCTACGCAATATTGATTTTGAGGCCGCAGTCGGCCGCAACCAGATTAAAGCCAGCGGCAACTTGGGGCTGACCGACAGCCAGCTGCAATGGCAAGCCAATCTGGCTGACCTGTCGCAACTCGCTGCCGATATTTCCGGTACTGTCAGCGCTGACGGTACTGTTGCCGGCGCTACTAAAAACCTCGTCATCAACTTCAAACTGCTCGCCCAAAAATTGCGCCTGCCCGGCAACTTCAATATCGCTAAGCTTGACGGGCAAGCGGCGCTGACTACGGCAGAAAACGGCAAGCTCAGCGCAACACTCAGCGCCAGCGGCGTGAGCTATAGCAAACAACCACCACTGGCAGCGCAGCTAGTATTAAGCGGTACGCGTGATGCGCATACGCTGGCAGTTAATATCAGCGGCGATGATCTGAAACTAGCCGCTAGCCTGCGTGGCGGCTTGTCCGCGGAAAATCACTGGCAGGGCTGGCTGCAGAGCCTAATTTATACCGGCAAAACCGCGGTCTCGCTGCAAGCGCCGGCGCCGCTGACGCTCGATGACAATGGCATCACGCTTAACAACACGCAACTGCAACTCAATCACGGCCGCGCCATAATCGACCGGCTCGAGGTCGGCGCTGGAAAATTGAGCAGTCAAGGCCAGCTGCAACAAATAACGCTGCAAGATTTACCGCCGGGATTGTTGAGCTTGCCGGAAACACTGCACGGCACGCCAGTTTTTTCTGCCAAATGGGATTTGGTCGCGGCCGACAGCGTCAATGGCCAGCTTAGTTTCTGGCACGAAGCCGGCGATCTTATGCTGACCGCGGCTGACGGCAGTAGCCAGGCGCTGGGGCTGACGACGGCCAAAGCCGATATCGTCATCAATAATAATCAGGCGGTACTGACGGCAAAATTAAATGGCAAAAGCCTGGGCAACCTCGATGCACGCATGGCAACAACGCTGACCAAGACGGTGTCCGGTTTCGGGCTGTCAGGCGGCGCGCCGCTCACACTCAGCGCCAACGCCCAACTCAATACACTGGCATGGTTACCACTGCCGGCGTCCTTGCCCGATGCCACTATTGATGGTCGAATCAAACTCGCTATTAGCGGCAATGGCACGCTGCGTGCGCCCAATTTAAGCGGCACTATTAGCGCCGACAAACTACAGCTACTACTGCCAGCACAAGGAGTTGCCCTGAGCCGTGGCAATATAGAGGCCAGTTTTGACAATAATAAAATGCTGATCAAACAAGCCACATGGCAAGGTGGTGACGGCTATTTGCGCAGTAATGGCTGGCTACAGCTAGCCGAGGGCCAGCTCGGCATAGCGTTGCAGTGGCAGGCCGATCAATTTACCGCCGTCGCGCGCAGTGATCGGCTGCTGGTGTTAAATGGTTCTGGCGAAACCAAGCTTGCCAATGGCTTACTCGCAGTTTCTGGCGACTTTACTATCGTCAAAGGTCTGATCGAACTGGCAAGCGCGAATGCCCCGACTTTAGGCGCTGACGTCGTTGTCATCGGCCAGGAAAAAATTATCGTTGAACCGGGGCTAAAAGTCCTACTCAATGGCTTACGCATCAGTCTGGGCAATGCCTTTAATTTACGCGGACGTGGCATTGATGCCCGACTTACCGGCGCCCTGACGCTAAGCGGGCACACTGATGATCATCCGCGTACCGATGGCAGTATTCAGGTAGCAAGCGGCACTTATATGACCTATGGCCAGATCCTCAGCATCGAGCGCGGCATATTGAATTTTAGCGGCGCTATCGATAACCCCGGACTCAATTTCCGCGCCATGCGCAACAGCAAGCCGGTCAATGCCGGCGTAGAAGTCACTGGCACCGCCTTCGTTCCCATAGTCAAGCTCGTGTCCATTCCCGATGTCGTCGACAGCGAGAAACTATCGTGGTTAGTCCTCGGTCATGGCATAGATAAAACCAGCGCTAACGATTCTGCGCTGCTGTCACTGGCAGCCGCGGTGTTGCTGTCAGAAAGTGATGCGGTGCCGATGCAGACAAAAATGGCGCGCGCAGCCGGCCTCGACGATCTGAGCTTTAGTGGCAACAGCGTTGAAAGCACTTCACTTACCTTAGGCAAACGCCTGTCTTCGCAGCTGTATTTAAGCTACGCCAAAAGTATCAGCGGTCTGCTCGACGTCGCACGGCTCACCTATGACTTTAATCCGCACTGGTCACTGCGCGCTGAAGCCGGCACGGCGAGTGCGGTTGATATGTTGTATACTTTCAATTTCCACTAAACCTGCAGCGCCGCAGTGTTTAGAGCCCGATTAACAAGGATAAAACATGACCGAAATACTCGTGCTCTATTATTCGCAAGGCGGCGCCGTGCGCGAACTGGCGCAGCTGATTGCACGCGGCGTAGCCAGTGTAGACAACTGCCAGGCACGCCTGCGCACTGTGCCCAGAATCTCGACCGTTTGTGAAGCCACCGCAGCTGACATTCCGGCTAGCGGCGACCCGTATGTAGAGCTGCTTGATCTCGAACAATGCAGCGGCCTTGCGCTGGGCAGCCCGACGCGCTTTGGCAATATGGCCGCGCCGATGAAATATTTTTTAGATGGCACCAGCGGACTTTGGCTTAAAGGTACGCTGATAGGCAAACCGGCAGCGGTATTTACCAGCAGCGGTTCCATGCATGGCGGCAATGAAAGCACGTTGCTGACCATGATGCTGCCACTGCTGCATCATGGCATGCTCATCGTCGGTATCCCCTATTCACAGCCTGAACTCTCCGCTACACAGTCTGGCGGCAGCCCTTATGGCGCCAGCCATATCGGCGGCGCCATGGATGATAAGCCTATTAGCAGTGACGAAAAGAAACTATGCCTGGCCTTAGGCCAACGCTTAGCGCACACCGCCGCAAAACTAGCCGCATGAAAGACAGCGTATGAATCATGCCACTGAGGCCCGCCAGTTTTTGCGTTCAACCAATAGCGCCATGCTCTCCACAATGTCGGTCAAATTTGCCGGTTATCCGTTTTGCTCAGTCGCGCCGTTTGTGCTCGATCACAGCGGTCAGCCGGTCATATTGATCAGCACCATTGCCGAACATACGCAAAATATAGACGCTAACCCCAAGCTGTCATTGCTAGTGTTTGCCGGCAATGAGGATTTACAGGCCAGTGCGCGCCTGACCTTAATCGGCCAGGCACAGCCAATCACAAAAGACGACGCCGACCTGCGCGCACGTTATTTACGTTATCTGCCGCAGGCGAGTAGTTATTTTGCAATGCATGACTTTAGTTTTTACCGCATAGACGTGGTGCAAGCGCGCTATATTGCCGGCTTTGGTCAAATGGGCTGGGTGAGCCAGGAGGAAATAAGCGGCGCCGCACTGACCATGTCGTCAGCCCTGGCCCGCCAGGAAACAGCCATCGTCGAGCACATGAATGCAGACCATGGCGACAGCCTCATTAGTTATTGCCGCCACTTTCATGGGGTGGATGCCAGCGAAGCGCAAATGCTCGGTATCGACAGCGACGGCTTTGATGTCAGAGTGACAGTCAACGCTGATCCATCGGCAGCGCCTGCCAGCCAGATGCTGCGTTTTAATTTTGATCAACCGATCCATGATGCAATCGAAGCCAGGCATGCACTGGTCGCCATGACTAAGGCAACAAAAATATGATACAAAAACTACGCCTCGGTGCCAGCTGCAGCTTGATTGCACTTATTTTACTGAGCTTGGCCTGGGAAATACTACTGGCGCCGCTCAAACCCGGTGGCAGCCTGCTTTTATTAAAAGCCGTACCGCTATTACTGCCATTATTTGGCATCTTAGGCGGCAAGCGCTATACCTACCAATGGGCAAGCATGTTTATCCTGCTTTACTTCACTGAAGGTGTGGTGCGTGCCTGGTCAGATACGGGTCTATCCGCGCAGCTCGCACTGCTTGAGGTGTTTTTATCGCTGGTGTTTTTTTGCTGCGCTATATTTTATGCGCGCTTAACGCGCCGCAACAGCTAAGTCAACCGGGCTGGCGCGCAGATTGCCCGCGGCAATCTGCGCAATAAAGCTTTATTCAGACCTTTTTTAGGCCAGTCGCGTACTAAAGACCTCGTCTTCTACTATAATTTAACCCATGAAAATCTTAATCTCTAATGACGATGGCTATTTCGCTCCCGGCCTCAATATACTGGCCGAACATATCGCAAAAATAGCCGATATTACCGTGGTAGCGCCAGAAAGAAATCGCAGTGGCGCCAGTAATTCACTGACGCTAGACCGACCGTTAAGCGTCAAAAAAGCGGCTAACGGCTTTTTTTATGTCAATGGCACCCCTACCGACTGCGTGCATATCGCCCTCACCGGCCTGATGGACAGCCTACCGGACATGGTCATCAGCGGCATTAATGATGGCGCGAACATGGGCGATGACACCATCTACTCCGGCACGGTAGCGGCGGCGATGGAAGGCTATTTACTTGGCATTCCGTCTATTGCCATCTCCATGTCTCAGCACAATTCTACTTATTTTGAAACCGCGGCACGCGTTGCGGTCGAGCTGGTGCAGCATTACCAGAAGGTCGGCTTCAAAGCGCCGACGCTGCTTAATGTTAATGTGCCTGATATTCCTTATGAACAGTTGCAGGGACGCAGCGTTACCCGTCTCGGCAAGCGCCATAAAGCCGAACCGGTGGTGCAGCTGAAAACGCCGCGCAATGAAACCATGTATTGGGTTGGTGCCGCCGGCCAGCCGAATGATGGCGGCTCAGGCACGGATTTTTATGCTGTCGCCAATGGCCAGGTATCAATTTCACCGATTCAGGTGGACTTAACCAATCACGTGCAACTAGCCGAAATTAAAAACTGGCTGCAATGCTAGTTAGACTGGATTACTAAGTTGGCTATCCTCAGACCATCCCAAGCCGGTATCGGCATGACCTCATTGCGTACGCGCGAACGCATGCTGGTCAGGCTGCGCGAGCAAGGCATCAAAGACGAAGTCGTGCTGTCGGCGATTTCTGCCATTCCACGGCATATTTTTGTCGATGAAGCGTTATCGATACGCGCTTATGAAGATGTATCTCTGCCCATAGGCTTTGGCCAGACTATTTCGCAGCCGTACATCGTCGCGCGTATGACAGAATTGCTGCGTAACGGTAAAGCCCTGCAAAAAGTGCTGGAAATAGGCACCGGCTGCGGCTACCAAACTGCGGTGCTGTCGCGTCTTGCTAAAGAAGTGTATTCAGTGGAAAGAATCCGCCCATTGGTAATGAAAGCACGCGGTCATCTGCGTGAGCTCAAATGCATCAACGTCAAGCTCGACCATGCCGATGGTAATATGGGACTGGCGCAATTGGCACCATTCGATGCGATTATCGTCACCGCCGCCGCCAGCCATATTCCGCAAGACTTACTCGACCAGCTCGCGATCCATGGCCGCCTAATCATCCCTGTTGGCACCGACGAGCAAATACTCTATCTGGTTGAGCGCTTAACGACGCTGGACTACCGCCATACCAAACTCGAAGCGGTGAAATTTGTACCTTTATTAGGTGGTACCAGTTAATAATGCCTAACCGCCGTTACCTAGTCATTGCCTTCTTTACATTTTGCCTTGCAGCCTGCACTACCACCCCACCGGCACCGGTAATTGATCGCCTGCCCAGCAGCAAAACGACTAAAGCCAGTAAAGCAAAATCGCAGCTAAAAACCGTGTTAAATCGAACCGAATATAAAGCCGGTGACTGGCGCCCGGATAGCTACACCGTTAAAAAAAACGATACGCTGTTTAGCATCGGCCTAGAATTCGGCTACGACTATAAAGAAATTGCGCAAGCCAATGATATTGCTGCACCCTACCCGATTCGCGTTGGTCAGACGCTTAAACTCAAGACATTAAAAGATCAGGCGGCGCAGGAAACAAACGGCGAAAATAGCGACGGCGTCATGACTTTCCCCCTCAGCAGCAGCGCCGGCATTAGCGAGAGCGCGACAGCGACTATTGTCGCGCTGCACGAACCCAAAGCCATACGCGAGCCTTACAGCGACGAAGCGTTAAAAAGACCGGTTGTGGTCGCTAAAATCGTGCCTGAAAAAACAGCAGTGACGGCTGCCAGCAACCCTGTCGCGCTGGCTAAATCACCGCTCAGCCCAACTAAATCAGAGGCTAAATCCGAGGCTAAAACCGAGGCTAAAACCACGATGCAAGCCAGTGCTGATATCAATTGGGCATGGCCAACCAAGGGTAAAGTCGTGGCCGCGTTCAATGAAGCCAGCAACAAAGGTATCGACATTGCTGGCAGCAGCGGTCAAAGTATTAACGCCGCCGCCAACGGCAAGGTTATCTATAGTGGCTCAGACTTGCGCGGCTACGGAAAACTGGTCATTATTAAACATAATGCTACCTATTTATCTGTTTACGCCCATAACAACCTGATTGTGGTCAAAGAGGGCCAGCAAGTAAGCGCTGGTGAAAAAATTGCAGAAATGGGCAACACCGATAGCAGCAGTGTAAAATTACACTTTGAAATCCGCCGTCAGGGTAAGTCTGTAGACCCAAGTAAATATTTAACGATGAATTAGCCGGATATTGACTGTCCTAATTTATGGCTGAAGTCCTGGCTTATGGTTAAAGTACAGGTGTTGGCACTTTGTGTGTTGAGGCGTGCAAGATGGCGATGCAGATAGACCCAAATAAATACAGCAAAAACAAGACGATCAAAGCCGATGGTCCGCTGAGTAATATACTGGCTGTAGGTCAACTAGTGTTAATGATATTGGGAATCACCGGCCTGTCCTTAGACGTTTTTCATGAACACGGCTGGCTGCAAATCTTGTTCAGCCAACTTTTTCAATCCAGCACCAGCATGCTAATTATCCCAGTGATTATTTTCGGTCTATGGACAGTAAATCGCTGGTTCACCTCCCCCAAAAAATCAGAAATGCCGAAACATGGCGATGTACCGATGTATGTCATGATGGCAGTTGGTTGCTATTATTTATATAATTTAATCACTAGCGGTACTTTCTAAACTAGCAGCACAGGCAACAAACCTATAAAAAAGCCCAGCCCGTAAATGACGGACCGGGCTTTTTTGTCTAGACTTTTTCTCTAAAATTCTACTGAGCTTTTTTTGCTTCCTGCTTGTAGTACTCACGCACCTGCGTTAAATCAAACTCACGCGCCCATTTAATCATTTCATCAAATGCGGGGGCACCAATTTCACCAACTTGCGCATGAATACCGGCTTGTTCGCGAATAATCAAAATACCCGGAATTTGATTCACCTCAAAATAGGTGCCAATATCAGGGTCTGTTTCCGTATTCACCATACCAAATACGATATCAGGATTAGCGGCGGCAGCAGCTTCAAATGTAGGCGTAAAGTCTACACATGGCTCACACCAGGGCGCCCAAAAATCCACGATTACAAAATCATTTTTTTCAATTACTGCTTTGAAATTATCTTTATTGAGCACAACAACAGCCATGGCGATATCCTAAATTGAATGGGTTCATTTGATAGTCCGCATGAGTTTAGCAGAGCTGGACATGTAAGTTAAGTTCGGCATGCGCACTAATGCAAATTCTTACTAAAAACCGGTCTTCAAATATCATTATATAAAACTCAAGGGAACTATCCTGCACATTTTTGTATGTGTGTATAGCTGACGATAAATTATCAATTGACTCCGTTATGTAAATAACACGAATATGCACTGTATCTTTGTGCACAATAATTTATATGGGATCGGTCAAGTAGAATCGATGCTTAAGCTTTCGCAAACTCTATATAAGTGAGAACCCTTGTTAACAAGACGCTGCTCACCCGCTAGCGAGGAGAGGTTGCACCTACAGAAAATTTCCAGTGTCCTAGGCGTCGAATTTTTAACAAACTTAACAACTGCTTCGGTAACTACAGCAAAGTCCCTAATGTTTCTCCAACAATATTAAGTTCGTAATCCGGTATCGTGATTTTTATTACAGCTAGCATCTGAAAATCCTAACGTATAGATATATTCATCAAACTCATTCTCAATCTCATTAAATAAATGGCTGACTTTTCTCAAATCGAGTGACAAATAATCCAGCGCGAAACTCGATAGTTGAGGAACCTGATCACCCCTCCCCCCCAAATCAAGTCCATGAGCCAATACATCAGCAATATGAACTACGCAATTAATAGAACTGGCTGACTCTGCGGTTATATGATGATGATTTGCTATTGCCTCGCAGATCGACTCAGGGAAGTTCCAGCTTTTTGCCAGCAGCGAACCTATCGTGGCATGATTCACTCCGAGTATTACCTGTTCAGCTTCTAAGCTTTCACAATCAGAAGTACGCTTATAGTCGGTCACAACAAGAAATTCAGCAGGAAGAGCTGTCATTTCAAAGAAAATGCCGACATCATGTAACAACCCGGCAATGAAGGCAATGTCCTGATTTACCCCGCATAAACGAGCAACATGCTTGGCACAACATGCAACGCCGATGTTGTGAAGCATAAAGTTTTTTATGTCGAAATCAGTCTTACTTTGTTGCTCAAAAAAACTGGTGACGCCTCCAATGCATGCGAGGCTTCTAATCGCATTGGACCCTAACACTAAGATCGCTTGCCGAGTGGTTGCGACACCGCCGGGAATATTGTAACGCGCTGAATTGACCAATTTCAACACACCCGTCAACATCCCCATATCGCTTTCAATTTTTCTTTCCAGATCGCCAAGGAACAATCTATCGTCATCAATTGATCGAACAATGTCTGCCACGGCGCGGGGCATCACGGGGAATGCGTTAACTTTATTTAGTAAATTCTCAGCGGAAATCTTAGTTTGCGAACTCATATCAGTTTATCGCTTCTATATTTAACTATAAGTTCGTGCAATAAGGCAAGTTCAGGACTCTCTCCGCTATTGCGAAACAGCAAAGCCAGCCATATCTTCATATTGGCAAGTTCCGCAGCCGTTTCTTCATCGGTACGACTGTCCTCAACTGATATGACAGCATGATTAATACCGTGTTTTTTAAGACTCAAAATCAAGGGGATCGTCAGCTCACTCCCCTTAGGAAGCAGAACATTACCCTGCTTATTGCATATCTCTTCGGCAAGTATCATCCCTGGAGTACAGTGATCTATTAAGTTAATTGTATTTTTTAATTTCATTATTATCCACTAACCATCGTACTTGCATGTTTTTGCCTTGAATTTCCCAACGCTTTCTGCGGTTAAAATTTTCATTTAACATTGTGATAAAGTTATTCTTGAAATACATCCGTCTGCCAAAACAAGCTCTCTTTTGAACAACGATCACAACTACACACTACAATCTAATGTTATTATTTTGTTACACAAAAACAAATTTAGCTTTTCCTCAAGCGCATAAAACTTTTCCTAGGGCGACTTTTTTATATGCGCCACTGCTAAATATAAAGAAAAAGACGTTATCCTCCATTGCAGGCATGTAAGCCTGTCAGGATTAATTATTTACCCATGCACAAAACAGAAGCTGCCAAAAAAAATATTCTGCTGATCGATGACTCAACGCTCGATCTTAGAATACTGATAGAAATGATGTCCTCTCGAAAAATGAGTGTGAACGTTGCTTTTAACGGTCAGGACGGCTTACACAAGGCGGCGATGCAACAGCCCGACTTAATTTTGCTTGATGTCTACATGCCAGTAATAGATGGCTTTACTACTTGCCGGATGCTCAAAAATAATGCGCGTACCCGCGACATTCCAGTTATTTTTCTGAGTTCTGCGAACGAAGTTGAGAAACGCATCGACGGTTTGGCTTTGGGTGCGGTGGATTTCATCGTCAAGCCGTTCAATGAACAAGAGGTGATTGCCAGAGTAGAAATCCACCTTAATCTGGCACAACACCAAGATGCAATTGCTATTATTGTCAATCAAGACAATGCGCTTACCGAAAATTATACACAACGAAATAAAGCATTTATCCGCGCAGCGACCAACTACCTGAGACAGCACTTGTCTAACCCTCCAGCACCCAGTGCGCTTGCAAAAGTTTTGGGGACGAACGAAAAGCGTCTCAATCAGGCCTTCCAAGCGCATTTTTCTATGCCGGTATTCGCTTGGCTACGCGAGGAGCGCCTGCGTCAGGCAAGGGAATTACTTACCTCGTCAACAACACCCATTGCCTACATTGCCGAACACCTTGGCTATTCTAGTCCAGCTAATTTCTCCAAGGCCTTTCACGCACGCTTTGATCTGTCGCCAACAGAACTCCGGGCAGAGGCTCAAGAACCCAATCAAGCACAAGAAGACGATATAAAATGATTAGGCGCTTCCGAGTCGCTTGTTGGGTGTCGTTTGCAAGCGTATTTATGCTCCTGTGGCCGGGTTCATCAATGGCAATCGAGGTGATCTCTGTACCGAAACTGGAAATTTCAAAAAAGATCTATTGGTGTGCCACAGACACCAGCATCAGCATCAGCTTCGAAAATATCGTCGATGGCGGTTGTTCATTTAAGATGGCGACGCTCGCTGATCTAGCAGCAGGATTTTCCGACCATGCTTTTTGGCTACGCATCGATCTTCACAATCCTGCAATACATGAAATAGAACGCTGGCTGCGCGTGGGTCATCCCCGCCTTCAAAAGGTAAGTCTGTTTGAGAAAGATCAAACAGACATCTGGCATCATATCGATACCGGCCTTTCCGTACCCCGCACCTTAAAACCAGTTATCGACACCAATCAAATTTTTCCGCTGCGACTAAAAGCGAACGAAGGCAAAACTGTCTATGTGCGGGTGGAATCGAAAACGCCCATAGGCCTCAGTCTCACGTTATGGAAACAAGATGCTTATGTCGCTGCAAGCCACAAAGTTGAACTCTTACAAGTGCTATCATTTGGTGGACTTATCGCAGTTGTGTTTTTTTCCTTACTGGTTTATATCAAATGGCATGATCGGGTTTATTTATATTTTGGCGCAATGGTTCTTTCTGAAATCTTATTAGATTGCGCATATACAGGCTTGATGCAGAGATACTTTTGGCCAGCTAATCATCCTTTCGATCCAAGCTTATTGGTTATTTTATCTGTTCTCATGGCGTTTTTTTTGGCAATGTTTATTCGGGAGTTTGTCGGCGATATGTCACGTTACCAGCGCTATTATTTAGTGTTGATGGTTTCCTTCTCTGTACTGCTGCTGTCGGCGCTGTGGTCTATCTTCGTTAATTATAGCGACTCGATACAGCTTATCTACTTGGCAGTATTTGCAATGTTGTTTAGTAGCTTCGCACTGTTACTTCGCTCCTGGCTTAGCGGTTCGAGGCCCTCTGGCTATTTAATGATAGCTAATTTTATGATGCTGCTTTCGGTTATCTATCGCATGGTTATAGCCTATGGCGGCGTTGGATTTTCAAGTATCCAGCACATAGAATACACATGGGGATTTCTTCTCGTCACTCCCGCCATGCTCGCAGCCATTCACCTACGCTCGGCGAAACTTCAGAATGCAACAAGACAGGCCGCCGCACGCGTCCAGTTTCTCGCACAAATGAGCCATGAACTCCGAAGCCCACTTAATACTATCCTTGGCTACGCAGACCTGATGCAACGCAATAGCCTGCGCTGCACGTTGCAGGAAGGCACTACAATGATTAAAGAAAGTGGACGCTACCTTCTGGATATGATCGATGAGATTCTCGACCATGCAAGGAATGAAGCCGGCGTTCTCATGCTGTCGCACTCACCTGTAAACTGGAAAAATTTCGTCGAAAAGTTGAAAAATTCTACGGAGATGATGATGCGCCCTCGTGGCAACCGATTTGAGCTTATACAAGTAGGCGCTATGCCGCAAGAGCTAATGCTGGACGAGCGCCGTTTGCGCCAAATTCTGGACATTTTACTTTCCAACGCAAACCGGTATACCCAGCACAGCAAAATCACCCTTAGTATTGCAGCATCACCAGCGAAGAACAATCACAGCCACTTGACGTTCAGCGTCATTGACACGGGGGAAGGAATAAGTCCTGAGGAGTTTGACCTCATCTTCCAGCCTTTCATGCGCGGCTTGGCGGGTAAGAGAAGTGGCATTGATGGCTCTGGCATGGGCTTAACCATCGCACAGCAACTAGTAATGCTGATGAACGGTAAAATCTTCGTAAAAAGCTCACTTGGAATAGGTAGCCAGTTTAACTTTTCAATCGAATGTGAACGGGTTGAGGGGCGAGCGACGTCTAACCTTATCCCCTTGCAAGGGGTGCTGAATAAGCTATGTACCGCACTGGTGGTTGATGATGATCAGATAAACTCCATGTTGCTTGCTATGCAGCTCTCCGATCGCGGCTTCAGCGTAATTACCGCTAATTCAGGTAACGACGCACGCAAATTTCTCGACACAAAGGTGGACATCATCATTACCGATCAATTTATGCCAAACGGAGATGGCTGGAGCGTTTTACAGGACTGGAAATCATCTAAAATTCCATTGATACTTCTGTCCGCAGCACCGCCACAGCGACCGGCTGATTTTCCATCTGCACTCAATTTTGCCAGCATCCAACTCAAACCATTTAATATTGATAGCCTACTGGCTACGATTGGTATGACATTCCCACTAGAGTGGAATGCTGCGAAAGAAGAATCCAAAAAAGCTGAAGTATTACAACCGCCAATGGAACTCCTGTCACCACTGATGGAGATGATCGAAGATGGTGCGGTTACCGACATCGCAGAGTGGCTAAAATCATTTGCATACCAATACCCGGAATACAGCGCTTACAGCGCAAAGATTGGGGCGTGCAACCTGATGCTTAATTTTGCAGGTTTGCGCGAGCTAATAGGCGCAGGAATTCCGCTTGATAAAGCTGCGGGATCTCCGAAACGAAGCCTATAAAATTTCTGCGCACCAATACTTACTACCAACAGACTGCTCTCTGTAAATAAATTAGAGTTTTTAACAAAGATCAATCCATGCCAGCCGTTAGACTTAACGCTAAACAACCGGCCTGCCCCAGCTACCCGCAAAAAACAAATCATTGAGCGGGCGTCTAGTCCGTGGCGCAGTTTCACGGCTTAATATATCGCCTTCCAGACTGGAAATCGCGGCTGGATAGCCTAAAGCCAGCATCGCCATCGGCGTGTATTGTGCAGGTATGGCGAAAGCCGTGCGCGCTGCATCTGCATCGAAGCCACCCATTTGATGCGCCATTAGTCCCATGCTTGTCGCCTGCAGACATAAATTCTCTGCGGCAGCGCCACTATCATACTGTGCCCAGCGATTGGCTTTCTGGTTGTGATTAAACAAGGTGTCGGCACAAACCAGAAATAACACGGGTGCATTCTTAACCCAGGTCTGGTTGCTCTCGCCTAAACAATCAAATGCTTGCTGCCAGGAGCTGGCATCGGCATTTTTATTCCAGACGAGAAAGCGCCATGGCTGGTCACCAAAACACGATGGCGCCCAGCGCGCAGCCTCAAGCAGGGCGATAATCTGCTCATGACTTACCACATGTGCCGCATCATAAGCGCGGCCGCTCCAGCGATTGGCGATGGTTTCGTTAATTGCAACTTGTGTAATAGCTGGCTTGTGCATGCTGTTTAGCCTTTTAAAAATGGATAATCAGTGTAACCTTTTTCGCTACCGCCGTAGAAGCTGGCTGAATGAGCCTCATTAAGCGCCGCATTGGTTCTGTAACGCTCAACCAAATCCGGGTTGGCAATAAACGGCACACCGAAAGCCACTGCATCGGCATGGCCGCTTGCTATTGCTGCGCTGGCGCGGGCTTTATCATAGCTGAGGTTGGCCATGTAAGCGCTCTCAACATGCTGACGTAATGCAGCAAAATCAAACGGATCAGTTTTGCCGCCCATGCCACCTTCAACCACATGCAGGTAAGCCAGCTTAAATTGGTTGAGTGCGTCAGCCACATAGTTAAATAGCGCTTGTGGATTGCTGTCATGCATATCATTAAACGCATTGACTGGCGAGATGCGCACGCCGACTTTATCAGCACCGGCGGCGGCCACTACCGCCGTTGTTACTTCCAGTAAAAAGCGCGTACGATTTTCTATACTACCGCCATAATTATCGCTACGTTGATTGCTGCCATCGCGTAAAAACTGGTCAATCAAATAGCCATTAGCGGCGTGAATTTCAACACCATCAAAGCCTGCGGCTAGCGCGCTTTTAGTTGCGTGTACATAATCGGCTATTATTGCTGGCAGTTCAGCACTTGCCAATGCCCGCGGCTCGACATAGTCGACCAGGCCCTGATAGGTAAAAGCTTTGCCCGCTGGCTTAATTGCTGATGGCGCAACCGGTAGCGCGCCATCGGGCAACAAGGTCGGGTGAGAAATACGGCCCACATGCCATAGTTGCAGCACGATCTTGCCACCCTGGGCATGAACGGCAGCGGTTACTTTTTCCCAGCCAGCGATTTGCGCGTCAGTATAGATGCCGGGCAAAGCCGGGTAGCCGTGAGCCATCGCTGAAATAGGCGTAGCTTCGGTAATAATCAAACCAGCGCTTGCACGTTGTTCATAATAGCTAACGTTGATTGCTTGCGGTACGCCACCCTCACCGGATCTGTTTCTAGTCAGCGGCGCCATGACCATGCGATTTTTAAGGCTGATAGCACCTAATTTTACCGGGCTAAATAAATCTGTTGCAGTATTCAATGTCATGTATTTCTCCATTTTTATCGTTAATTGATGGCAGGAATTCATCCTGCTTAATGCTATTGCTAGTGGTTATGCGCTGTTTTCAAAGTCACTGCAGCGTTTAATATTCACTTCACGCGGCAGCGCGATTATTATTACTCTGCTCTACACCTTATAAATCGGCTTAGTGCCAGAAAATTCAACCTGGAAAATTTAATCGTTAGCCACTGTGATTTAATATTTTCGGCTTGACTTTAATTTCACAGCTAAGTCAGGCCTTAAACCGTTTCTGGTAAATCGAACAGCAATAGCTCGGCAGCAACGCCTGCAGTCACTGTGACTTGACTGGCCGTAACCGCGTCAAGCATGAGCGCATCACCCGCTTGCAATTCTTGTCCGTTAATTTCGACGATGCCGCTCGCCACTTGTATATAGGCGCAGCGCTGTGCCTGCAGTGTGTAACTTAAAGCCAGGTTCGCGCTGAGCACGGTGGCATACAGCGCCATATCCTGATGCACGCGGAGCGCACCATCACGACCGTCTTGCGCTGCAATCAGACACCAGCGGTCTTGCTTTTGGCTAGACGTAAAATGCTTTTCTTCATAACCCGGTACCAGCGCATCGCGCTCCGGCAATATCCAGATTTGCAGCAAATGTGCACTGTGCGTAGACGAGGCATTGACTTCACTATGCACAATGCCAGTGCCGGCTGTCATACGCTGCACATCACCGGCCTGAATGACCGAACCATTACCCAGACTGTCCTCATGCTGCAACGCACCATCGAGCATATAGGTAATAATTTCCATGTTTTCATGCGCATGCATAGCAAAGCCTTTAGCCGGTGCGATAATATCCTCGTTAATCACACGTAATACTGAATAAGCCATATGCGCCGGATCATAATAATTGGCGAAAGAAAATGAATGGTAGCTGTCTAGCCAATCGCGCTGGGCGTGGCCGCGATCGGCTGACTTTCTGAGTTGCATGCTTAGCGCTGAACCATCAACGTGCATCAAGTTATCCTTTCCATTCAATTAAATTCAATGACTAATGCGTTAGTATATTTATCTACCTCAGTATAATAAGCGGATTAAGCTTATACTGATAGCCAGTAATTCCGCTCTACTCATTCAAAAAAATTGATCTAAAAAAATAGAACGCAAAATGGGCATTAAACTGTCATTAGAATCACTGGAAGTATTGGATGCCATCGTGCGCAAAGGCAGCTTTGCGGCTGCGGCCCAATCCCTGTTCCGCGTGCCGTCTGCCATTACTTATACCGTGCGTAAATTAGAACAAGATCTGGGCGTCGCTCTGTTTAACCGTAGTGGCCACCGCGCTGAACTCACTGTAGCTGGCGCCGAACTATTGCATGAAGGCCGCCATTTACTCAATGCCGCCAGCGAACTCGAGAGCCGGGTTAAGCGCATCGCCAGTGGTGTTGAAACTGACCTCACTATTGCGGTCAATGATATCTTCAATATTGTAGCGCTCTACCCCTTATTACACGAATTTTATGCACAAAATTTCGGCACCCGTTTAAAAATACTACGTGAAGTCTATGGTGGCAGCTGGGACGCATTAATCAGCGGTCGCGCCGATATTTCTATCGGCGCACCTGGCGACGGCCCTCCCGGCGGCGGCTATATGACCAAGCCTATCGGTATGCTTGAGTTCCACTATGCTGTCGGCGCACACCATCCTTTAGCCACAGTCGCGGAACCCTTGCAAAATATTGATATCATGCGCTATCGTGCCATTTCTGCAGCCGATAGTTCACGCAATTTAGCAGCGCGCACCTCAGGCATCTTAAGTGGGCAAGATGTGCTCACATTGCCGGACATGCAAGCCAAATTACAGGCACAAATCGCCGGCTTAGGCGTAGGCTACTTACCTAAAAAAATGGCAGAGCGCCATGCTGCCAGTGGCGAGCTAGTAATCAAGCGTGTCGCCGAACCCAAGCCCGAGGCAACAAGCGTTCTCGCCTGGCGCAGCAAGGGCGGCAAAGCGCAGCAATGGTTGCTGAAAAGTTTGCAGCAACTGTCATTAGAGGATATGTTGCTCTAAGGCCCAAAAGACAGATTATTAAACACACTGTATAAAAAACAGCATCAACTATAAAAGAGCACAATCATGCATAAAGAAACCCATAGTCACATGGTACAAGACCAACTACCCGTAGAGTTCGGGGCGCTGAACAGAATCGCAATTAAAGCCATGCTCTGGCTCAACGGCTTTGCGCATATTGTCATCGGCTTAGCACTGGCCACCTCAGTCATCATGTTCACCTGGCTATTTTTTAACGATGTTAAAGAGGCCGCCTATGCACACAATCTGGTACATGGCTTTTTACATGCCCTCGGCACCTTGATGTTGCTGTGGTCGGTATCTGCGCTGATTTCGGCAGAAATCCGCTACCTCAATGGTAGCAAACTACAGGTTGAAACTTTTATTGAAGTAGTACTGGTGTTATTTTTGCGCAAACTCATCGTCATGCCAGTGCAGGACGCTTCGCCGACGCTGGAAGAAGTTGGCATGTGGGTGGGCGCTGCATTTGTGCTGGGCGTAACCTACGTGCTTATCCGCTGGAGTCAGAAGCAGCCTGAACAATGAACACAAGTACCGCAATCGACACCGACTTAAGCTATATGCAACTGGCTTTAGCGCTCGCACAGCTCGCGGCGCAGAACGGCGAAGTGCCGGTAGGTGCTGTTGTTGTTAAAGATGGCGTCATTGTTGGCCGCGGCAGCAACTCACCCATCGGCAGCCATGACCCTAGCGCCCATGCCGAGATTAATGCCATGCGTGATGCGGCACAGCATTTAGGTAATTATCGGCTGGTAGACTGCACGCTCTACGTCACCTTGGAGCCGTGTGCGATGTGTAGCGGCGCAATTCAGCATGCCCGTATTGCCAGACTGGTCTACGGTGCGAGTGACCCCAAAACCGGCGCCTGCGGCAGCGTCATCAACCTCATGGCTGAAACTAAACTCAACCATCACACCGCAGTCAGCGGCGGTATATTGGCCACAGAATGTGCCAGCGTGCTCTCCGCATTTTTTGCCGCACTGCGCAAGAAAGCATAGCGCATGTAACAAGAAAGCTGTATCCATCAAACTGCCAATAAAAAACAGGCCAAAAAAAAACCGACTTTGCAGTCGGCTTTTTTTGCGTCAGATCAGGCTTAAAGCTTAATCGTTACCACCCATCAGGCCCATTAGCAATTGCAGCAGGCTGGTGAACAGGTTATAGATACTCAAGTAAAGACTTAGCGTCGCCATCACATAGTTGGTTTCGCCACCGTTCACAATGCGGCTGACATCATACAAAATAAAACCAGAGAACAAGATCACGCCGATGGCTGACATTGCCAGTGCCATCGCTGGGATCTGTAAAAAGATATTAGCCAGTGAAGCCACAATCAGCAAAATAATGCCGACCAGCAAGAACTTGCCCATAAAACTAAAATCTTTTTTAGTCGTCGTCGCAATAGTTGCCAGCGTTAGTAGAATAATGCCGGTGCCGCCTGCGGCCAAGCCAACGATCTGACCGCCATTACGCAGGTTTAAGGCATGCTGCAAGATTGGGCCTAACATTAAGCCTAATAAAAACGTCAGCGCTAGCAATAACACAACGCCAACACTGCTGTTACGATTGGCTGAAATCGCTGCAAACATACCAAACATGACCGCCATCGCACCAATAGCAAAGATAAATGGATGTTGCTGTGCAAATGAGAAATCCATATTCATGGCAATAAAAGCGCCGATGACGGTGGGGATCAGTGACAGACCAAGTAAGGCGTAGGTATTACGTAACACCTTATTAGTGGCTTCCATCGCCGATTCTGAACGACCTAATACCGGGGTATTATCAAACATTGTTTAATTCCTTTTGAGTAATAAAAATACTACAAGTAATAAGATAGCGGCTATGCCGATAAGTTTCAACTATTTATTTCTAGCAATTTAATGTTACGACCGATAAGCTTCGTCACTTATGCCTAACCACTGATGCCTAACCACTGATGCCTAACTAAACAGTTCACCTGCGCTCATGCCAACTTGAGCCAGCCTATGCACCGCATGCACAAACTCTTCGCTTTCATGCAGGGCGTCTAGACTTGGCGGATGTTTGTGCCCATGCATGCGTGCGAGGCGGCTCAGACTTTGTGCGGAAACCGTCCACTGCAGATTAGCCAAAAGCTCGTCCGCCAGTGCCGGTTGATTGCATAACAGCACCATATCACAGCCGGCATTGAGCGCGGCCAACACCCGTGTCGTTACATCGCCGCCGGCGGTGGCAGCCATCATGCTCAAATCATCACTGAATATTGCACCGTTAAAGCCCAGGCGCTCTCTGAGAATTTTCTGCAGCCATTTTTCAGAAAACCCGGCAGGCTTATCATCCACGGCAGGGTAAATTACATGGGCCGGCATGATCGCCGGAATACCATCGTCAATCAGCATTCTGAACGTCTGCATATCATGCTGTGCAATTTGGTCAAACTCGCGTTCATCTACCGGCATACTCACGTGCGAGTCAGCGACTACAAAGCCATGACCCGGAAAATGCTTGCCAACCGCGCCCATACCGGCTTTTTTAAGGCCCCGCATCAACGCAAACGCCAAATCATTAATTGCCCGTGGATCTAAATGAAATGCTCGATCACCAATAACGAGACTGTCGCCATAATCCATATCGAGCACCGGCGTAAAACTAAAATCCACCCCATGGGCACGCAGCTCTGCGGCCAATATCCAGCCAGCGTCGGTCGCCAGCGCTTTGGCTTGTTTCGGGTTGCGATCCCATATTTTACCAAACTCGCGCATCGGCGGAATTTTGGTGAAGCCTGTCTTAAAGCGCTGCACACGCCCGCCTTCTTGATCAACCGCAATCAGCAATGGTGGCTGCCGCACCGCATGAATGCTCGCAGTCAGTGCTTTCAACTGGGTGTTGCTTGCATAATTGCGCTTAAATAAAATCACTCCGCCCACTAGCGGGTGTTGCAAGCGACGAATATCGTCGGCACAGAGTTCGGTGCCAACCACATCTAACATAACCGGACCTAATGACATGCTTTACCTTTTAATTTGAGTTTTAATTGCATCTGTAGTCGTGGTGCGCGTTATTTAGCCACAGAGATAAATTCACCCGCCGCATTCAGTAAACGGCTGTTAAAGCTTAGTCTTGACATCGAGCCTGTCGCGCAAATAATCGCCGCCTAGGTTAATCGCTAAAATCAAACTCATCAAGCTTAATCCCACAATCAATACATAATGCGGGGCCACCAGCATATAACGCACGGCGTCGCGCAGCATGGCGCCCCAGGAGGCATTCGGCGCTTGTATGCCCAAACCTAAAAACGACAAGCTGGCTTCGGCGATGATGACGCTGGCCAGACTGTAAGTGGCTTCGACCACCAAAATTGAAGCCAGCAACGGCAATATATGGCGCAGAATCAAACGCGGCACAGTGGCGCCCAAGGATTCTGCCGCCTGCACATGCTGCCGATTGCGTAAACTCAGGGTCTGGCCGCGAGTCAGGCGCGCGTAACTGACCCAGCCGGTTAAACATAGCGCGATGATTAAATTATTAATGCCCGGCCCCAATACGGCGGCAAAAGCAATCGCCAGCAATATGCCCGGGAAGGCGAGAAAAATATCCGTAATCTGCATCAGTATCTGATCGACTTTGCCGCCATAAAAACCAGCCAGTAAGCCGACGAACACACCGCAAATCATCGTCACCACAGTAACGCTAATCGCGACCAACAATGAAACCTCGACCCCACGCAAAAGCCGCGCGGCTATGCTGCGACCAAGGTCGTCTGCACCCAAATAATAGTGTGCATTTGGCGCACTTAAAATAGCATTGAGGTCGATCAGGTTCGGATTAAGCTGCACTAGTCGCCCGAGCAACACCGCGCCTATCCACAAAACTAAGATTGAAATTGCAAATTTTTTGATCATGACTGATTCACGGTTTTAACATAGCACTCATTATGGCGGCTGTCAGCTAAGCCAGTTGCACACGTGGATCGGCCCATCGATAGATCAAGTCCGTAGCTTGATTGACCAGCACATAACTGAGTGCAATCACCAATACACAGGCTTGTGTCACCGGATAGTCACGCTGTTCAATGCTTTCTACCAGTAAGCGTCCAATGCCATCCCAGCTGAAAATGGTTTCGGTAATCACGGTCCCAGCGAGCAAACTGCCCATCTGCAAGCCGACGATGGTGATAATCGGCAATAAAGCCGCACGCAAAGCGTGACCTAAAATCACGCTCGATTCGCTTAAACCTTTGGCGCGTGCCGTACGAATAAAATCATCATTGAGCACTTCGAGTAAACTGGTACGCGTCATGCGCGTCAAAATAGCACTCAAACCCAGCCCCAGCGTCAGCGCCGGCAACACTATTGCCGAGGGTGTATCCATGCCGCTGACTGGCAGCCAGCCCAGCCAGACGGCAAATAGCAGCATCAAGATCGGGCCTAGCCAGAACGCCGGCATCGCCGACAGGCGCACCGAGACTAGCGTCACCACAAAATCTTGCCATTGCTCGGCGTTAAGCGCAGCATAAATACCCAGTGGAATACCGATACCAATACCGATTAATAAGGCTAAAGCCGCCAGTTTCAGTGTGGCCGGAAAACGGGTTTTGATGAGCGTTATAATCGGCGTTTTGGTATGAATGGATAGACCAAAATCAGCTTGCGCTAATTTGCCCAGATAGCGGCAAAATTGCTGTGGCAGCGTCTGGTCCAGCCCAAGCTCGGCACGCATTTGCACGCGATCAGCCGCCGTTGCCGAGTCACCGAGCATGACTTCCACCGGGTCACCTGGCACCAGATGGATCAGCAAAAAAGTAAGCAGCAATACGCCAAAAATAACGATGCCAAGTCCAGTCAAACGCTTAATCATTAACAATATTCACCACTGTGCCTACTGCAACCAGATCAAATAAAAGCGTTATATCGGCGTTATGCATGCGTATGCAGCCATGTGAGCCGATGCTGCCAAGCGCGGTGCTGTCTGGCGTACCGTGTATATAAATATAACGTTGCATCGTATCTACCTGGCCGAGGCGGTTTTTACCGACCTCAGTGCCGGACAGCCACAAAATGCGCGTCAAGATCCAGTCGCGTTGCGGAAATGCCGCCTGCAGCTCTGGCGTAAAAATCTCGCCGGTCGCTCTGCGCCCTACAAACACTGTATTCGGCGCAGCATTTTGACCAATCTTAGCGCGAATAATATGCTGACCGAGCGGCGTGCAGCCGCTGTCTTTTTGGCAGCCGACGCCGTTCGCTGCGCTGGAGATACTGAATGGTGCGATGACCGCGCCAACATCATCAAACAGCGTCAGCGTTTGTTGCGCGATAGAAATTTTAATGTGCATGGTTGCTTATTGTAGCCAGATCATCCCAGTTGCCGTCAGGCTTTGGTGAATATTGTGTAATGTTGTGACGCATCGCCGCAAACTGCCCTTCGTACCATAGCGGCAAATACGGTAATTGCTGCTGCATATAAGCTGTCGCTGCCGGCCAGTCCTCATTTTGCAGCAGCTGATCCAGATGCGGATCTGCATAGCGCCCACGATTAAAACCGCGCGGCGGTAGACTTTGCGATGCTAAAGCCTGCGCATAAATTTCCGGGGTCTTAATGCCAACCCAGGCCAGTCCATAAAGCTGAAAATTACCGTGCTTAATATCTTCAAAAAATGTACCCCAGTCCTGACTATTGATTTCTAGCGCGATACCTGCAGGCTGCATCTGCGCCTGCATAATCGTCGCTAGACGCACCCGCTGCGCATCGGTTGAAGTTTTATACACCAGTTTCAGTGGCAAGCTTACGCCGGCCTGCACTAGCAACTGTCTAGCCAGGCGCGGATTATAATCATAACTGGCAATAGCCGACGCAGTCGCAGCTTGTGTCTGATTGGTGTAATGCTCGGGCGGCAAGATAACTGTCGCCAGGCGACTGGCGCTGACCAGCGCGTGCTGGATAATCGCCGGCCGGTCGATGGCGTGTGCCAGCGCTTGCCGCACCAGTCTGTTTTTTAATTGCGCATCATCAAAGTTCAAACCCATATAGGAGAAATTACTGCCGACACTGCTTTTCACTGTTAGGGCCGGCTTGGATTGCAGGTATTTGATGAGCTCAGGCGGCAAATCGCCTTGCACTAAATCGACCTCAGCACTGAGCAGTTTGAGCACACGCACGGTCGGGTCTTTGACCTCGATCAGGCTGATGCGCTGCTGGTCTGCCACGCGCTGCAGTAGCAGCTGATGCTGCCATGACACAAACTTGAGCGGACCGTTACCTATCGGCGCATGTGAAAAATCATGGCCACTAACGAGCCATGTTGCCGGCAGAATGCCAATAACCAGTTTAGCCACAAAATGCGCATCTGGCTGCTGCAGATGAAAATCTAAGGTACGCGCATCAATCACGTCGATGTACGCGATATTGGCAAATTCAGCGCTATGCGCTGAATCTTTGAGCTGGCGCATGGAATCGTAAGTCGCGGCAATATCACCGGCATCCAGCGCGCTGCCATCATGAAACTTCGGCACGGCTTTAATTAAAGTGAATCGATACTGGCTAGCACTGATTTTTTGCCAGCTAGCTAAATCAGGCACTGGTTTTGATTGCGCATCAAAATCGATGAGTGCGCGGTAGAGCAAGCGATTGACGCGTGCCGAAGCTGCATCCGTGGCATAACGCGGATCTAAATTAAGCGGGGCTTGGGCAACCGCAAATACGATATTCTGCCGGGCTTGCGACGCGGGCTGCTGGCAAGCACTCAACAAGCACAGGCAAAACCCGGCAAAAACGTAAACTGATTTCATAGCACTGAAGTTTACTTGATTATGCGTGAACTGCGTGCCCAGCTGCGGACTATCTGCCTGCGGCATTATATTGAACAAGCACGATTAATATTGTTTGCAAAAACGCAGCCGTCGTTATATTGCAAGCCTGATCAGATTGTATTTTTTGCACAAGGCTGAAATTTTCTTCGGCTGACGCTTAGAACTAAGCTGCATGTAAGCGCGTAATAAATGCATATTGGCCGCCAATTGTGGTCGCAGCTGTTCTAGTTGCTGCAACAGGACATCGGCCACGGCGAAATCATTGATGCGCCCGAGATGAAGCTGCAGCCTGGCCAGCGAATCTAGCGCTGGCCGGACTCGTTTTCTGGCATAAAGCGATTGAAAAAACTCAGTGCTATAACGCATGGTCTTGGCGGCAATGCGCAGCCGATGAACAGCGCGCGCGCAACTGCCAACTCGGCGCTGGCCGCGCTTGACTAAACGCTGTTGCAGCTGCAACAGGCGATTACGCGCAAAAACTGCTGCCGGTTTGAGTAAACGCTGTGAACGCTTGACTGACAGCGTACTGCGCCAGCCGCGAGTATCGAGCCAGCGTGTCAGCTGCTGCATGCAGCTTGAATAGCGCTGTGAACTGAGCGCGGTCAACGCTGTTTCATGTTGCTGGCGCGCCTGGCTGCAGATGGCGCGCTTGACTGCCGGCAATTTAAGCATGCGCTGATACACCTCAGGCAAATCTGCCGTCAGCAGCGGCAGTGTAGACTGCGCAAGCACATCCCAATCACGCGCCGCACTTAACTGTGCATTGAGCCAGTCCAGTTCTAGCTGCAAAATTGCAGGCAGCTGCAGCACTTGCTCGCACAAATCAAGCGCAACGCGCAAACGGCGTAAACCAACCCGCATCTGGTGCAAAGCCTCGGCATCGTAGCTTTGCGCCAAGGCTGCAGCATTGTCTTTAATCTGCACGAGACAATGAGCGGCAATCACCTCAAATAGCTGCTCTACATTCATTTGCGGCGACAATTGAATTAAGCCCGCTTTATGCGCTGACGGCAGTTGGTCTATATCCCTGCTGACGACTGGCTTTAAAGCCAGGTTTTGTATGTTAGCTAGTGTTTTCATGGCGCCTGTATGCTCCTATTCTAAATATGCTGCGTATAGCTTATGAGATGCTGATAGCAGCATAGCCATCAACCCATTGCCGGCACTAACACGGCAGCTCCGCTAAAGCGACCGGCGCGCAGATCGGCCAGCGCCTGATTGGCCTGACTTAGCGGATAAGGAATGGTATGCGTCTTGATCGGCACCGTCGGTGCCAGCGCCATAAATGCATGGCCATCAGCACGCGTGAGATTAGCCACACTGCGCAGCGCCCTGCCGCCCCAGAGTAAATCATAGCTCATACTCGGAATATCGCTCATATAGATTCCGGCACAAACCACAGTGGCACCTTTCGCCGTGGCTTGCAATGCCGCCGGCACCAAAGCGCCGACCGGTGCAAAGATCAAAGCTGCGTCCAGGGCTTTAGGCGGACGCTCGCTAGAAGAACCGGCCCAGACTGCGCCTAGTTGCCGCGCAAAATTTTGCGCCTTCACATCACCTTCACGCGTAAACGCATAGACGTCACTACCCTCATACACCGCCATCTGCGTCACGATATGCGCCGCCGCACCAAAACCATAGATGCCAAGTTGTAGCCCGTCTTCAGCTAATTTAAGCGCGCGGTAACCGATCATGCCGGCACATAGCAGCGGCGCCGCACTCACATCAGAGTAATGCTCGGCAATCAAAAAACAATAACGCTCATCGGCGACCGCCAGCTCGGCATAGCCGCCATCTAACTGATACCCGGTAAAGCGTGCCTGATCACACAGATTTTCTCTTTCGGTCTGGCAGTAATAGCATTCGCCGCAGGTCCAGCCTAACCACGGCACGCCAACGCGGTCGCCGATACTGAATCTAGTGGCCTTGGCACCTTTGCCAATGACCTCAGCGACAATTTCATGACCTGGAATCAAGCCTGGCTTAGCTTGTGCCAAGTCACCATCGACAATATGCAAATCGGTGCGGCACACCCCGCAGGCTAGTACACGCAGCAATAACTGTTGATCATTAGGAATAGGATCGGGCACATTGCTGTAAACGAGCGGTTTTCCTCGCTGACTCAAAATCATCGCCTGCATTTTCACGCCCCTTTTTCTATAAACGCTATTGCTGCCGCTAGCGCGAAATATAAATTTCTACATAGCATAGCGCTGATAAATCCAGCGCTTACCTAGTTCTACCATCACTAGATAAAGTATGACCATGCCCATCAGGATGCCAAAGAAAACCGCTGGCAGTGCAACGAAACCCAAATACCTGCCGAGCGCGGTGTAGGGCAGCGCAGCTGCGATAGCAACCACCAGTATTGAGCTGCTGGCAAGCCAGATATTAGGTTTGCTTTTGAATGGATTACGACGCGTACGGATGACAAAAATAACCAGCACCTGCGTCGCGATCGACTCCACGAACCAGCCACTACGGAATAGCGCTGCTTCGGCATGCAGCACGACCCGCAGCAGATAGAACGTAAGGAAATCGAATATTGAACTGATCGGCCCGATCAGTAGCATGAAATTGCGAATAAGCGGCTCAACAGGCAGCTCAACAACATGCTGATCCGTTAGCACCGAAGTCTTGACCGCAACTGAATGCCGCGGCGCATCAACAGCTGGCTCGGCGCGATACTCCTGAAAAAAGCCAGAGTCACCCTGAGCACGACCATGGTCACGATAACTGTAAAACTGGTAATGTCAGCCGTAAATGCTGATAGCAGGCTTGCAACCAGCAATAAAATCACAAGTGGATTACGGAAGCGCGACAGTAACGGCAGCAATAGACTACGTTTTTTTCTAACGTTTACTATGTTGAAGCCAAACTGTTGTAAACGCAGCTTAGCCTGAGCAGTCGTCAGTCCTGCTGAATTGGTTTCACGTGTCCGTTTAAGCGTAGTAATAGATTGCAACCACCAGAGCTCATTCAAAATGATCTTCTTTGCAAAAAGCAGACCTTATGGTCATGATTTAAATCATAGCTATGCACTCGCTAAAGCTGCGCATAAGCTGCAAGTCGACATAGCCCGGAACCAATAATCCACATCAACTTAAGTTGGGTAACAACTAATTTCATTAGCGCAATCCAAGATTAACATTTTCAATCTAGCGCTTCAAGCTGCCAGCCTGTTGACCTAAATCAAAAACTGTTTGCTCTGCCTACTTAAAATAAATCTGCTCGTTTGTTGATTACGCTTAAGTTCTGTATTGAGCACTTTAAAAAAACTGCATGGCCTAAAAACTAATGCCGTGAATGAAATAGTGCCGTGAATGAAGTATTGCCGTCAATAAAACAGTTATGCAACGCATTCATTTTAATGATTTAGAGGAAACCAGCATGACCACAGCAGAAAAAACAGAAGTAAAGAAATTAATTACCCAGAAAAAAATGCCAGCAATTACTGTTGTCGCTGACAAACAAGCTGATGACAGCAAAGTAAAATCAAAAAAATCAAAAAAAGCGTCGAACTCGGTTAGCAGCTTCAGCCCTGAGGAACGCAGAAAAATGATTGCTGATAATGCCTATTTTCGGGCGCAACGCAGAAAATTTTCCCCTGAAGGTACAGAATCAGATTGGTTGGATGCAGAGTCTGAAGTAAACAGCTGGCTCAACTAATGCGCATGGTGTCTAGCATAAATTAACTACAAACCCCGTTTCGCCAGATAGAAACCGGCCTGTTTAAGACACCGACGGTTAGCTACGGAAACGCTTAAAGGGGAAATAAATGCACGCAATTCTCGTTCCTATCGACGGCTCCAAGCAAGCGCGCAGAGCCCTTAAATATGCGATTAAGTTTGTAAAAGCAGGTTTTCCGGCTGACATTCATGTTATCAATGTTCAGCCCATCGTCCTGCCACTTGGGGAACTGCCATTAATTGATGCCGACCTGATAGAACAAGCCCAGCAGGAGCAAGCCAAGAAACTACTTAAATCGGCAGCAACTTTGCTTGATAAAGCTGCAGTTAAATATAGCCAACATTTTGAATTTGGTCCGATTGCGGGCAGCATTGTGAATTACGCCAAAAGCCGCAGCTGCGACAGCATCATCATGGGAACGCGTGGCATGGGCGCTTTTGGTAATTTGGTGCTCGGCTCCATCGCTAATCAGGTCATTCACTTGACGGAAATACCGGTAACGCTGATCAAGTAAACCTGACTAAACGGCGGCTTGTTTAGCCTTGAAGTAAATGTATTGATAAACCATAGTTAACTGCCATGGTTAACTGACATAGTTAACTGCCATATTTAACTGCATTAAGGGATAGCGATCTCAAACTGCAACAGATGGAATCCAAACAACAAGTGACTTAAATGCAAAGCCAATAGTAGCAGCCCCGGATTAATTGGGCTAAGCCCAATACCGCGTTGACTTGAGCTTTAGGATTAATACGATGACTCAAAATAGTTTCGACACGACCAACATCTCTAGTCTTCACGCCGAAGTCAAGATACGCACTGGCGATGTGATGCTGACAGGCGAGCTGACCCTACCGACAAATGCACCTAGCATCATATTGTTTGTCCATGGCAGTGGCAGTAGTCGGCATAGCGTACGTAACCGCTATCTAGCCTCAGTACTGCAGGCCGCAGGGTTCGGCACACTCCTGTTTGACTTGCTTACCGAAGACGAGGAGGCGATTGATAGCCACAATGGACATTTACGTTTTGATATTGGTCTGCTGGCAGAGCGCCTGATTCAAGTCACGCACTGGGTTCAAGCTAATCCAAGCACTGAAAACTTGTTGATCGGCTATTTTGGCGCCAGCACTGGCGGTGCAGCCGCATTGGTCGCAGCAGCTGTGCTCGGCAGGCAAATTAGCAGTATTGTTTCCCGGGGCGGGCGACCAGATTTAGCGGCTGATGCCTTGACTGCAGTAAAATCACCGACACTACTCATTGTCGGCGGTTTTGATGGTGCGGTGCTTGAACTTAATCGGCAAGCTTTAGCACAATTGCTCTGTGAAAAAGCACTGCACATCGTACCAGCGGCTTCGCATTTGTTTGAAGAGCCGGGCAAGCTCGAGGAAGTAGCTAGTATTGCGAGAGATTGGTTTAAGCGCACGCTAACTGCTGATTAAGAAAAAACGCTACGGAGTAATATTTACGCCAATCAAAATTAATCGCAATCGAATACATAAGTAAAATTTTCAAAATATGCCTCAAGACAAGCCCGCAAGATCATCGCAAAGAGCATAGTTAACTGTATATTTGATTGACAGACTGACGCGCCACCCTCACCCACAAAATTCAATCTACACAAACACGCTTTGCGGGTTGATGCGGCCTTCTAGCGCCTCTATCTCAGCCGACGCTAAGACTTTGTTCGGGTTTAACTGCAAGACCTTAGCCGCCGCAAGCACGATATAAGCCCAAGAAAGTCGATTAACAAACAACATACCGGCTGTATCTAAAGTACCACCATGGTTCGTATAGCCAAGAAAGATCGTTTTATTGCCGCTATCAAGTGGTCGCAACACACCAGACATAGTTTCTGGATGCGTATGGCAAATAAAGATGCGGTTTTGAATATGCAAAGGAAACAATGCGTTAGCTAGCTCAGTGGCGGCACAATAATTAAGTTCGCGACGTCCTCTAGGCTGGCGAAAGCGGCCTGGCTCAATCAAGTAATTAACTGCGACCTTGATGCCACGCTGCTCTAATCTTTTTGCGGCCTTCAGCGTCTCCATCATCTGAAACGCACCAATAGCCGTTAAAATCAATTCAGCGCTATCGAGTCGTTGCTGGTCTAGGGTGATACCTCCTTTTGCCAGCAGTGACTCAGCGGCACTTTCACAAAAAATATCGGCAATGCCTTCAGATTTAGGAATGACGTATGTGAAAATATTACCGCGCGTTTGATAACATGCATCTAACGCTGCCACTGCCGTATTGAAATCTGCCGGAAACAACACCCGAGAAATATCCGCCGGCTCATTAAGCAAGGCTTCACATAGCGTTGGATCTTGATGTGAACGCTCATTTTTACCGTTTTCATAGGTGTTAGAGGTCAGCACCACTGGTACTGACAGCCAGCCGGCTGTTCTGCCGCGCGAGGCCAGGTGGTCTGACCAGATAATTTCTTGACGCAAAGCGCCGAGCATTTTAGGACCAAAGGCCTCGTAAGTTACCGCTAAGTTAATGCCGGCTTTATTGCCTAAACAGGCGCAGATCACAGCCTCTTCATTTAAGGCGGTAATAACAGCGCCATTTAATGCTTCAGCAATACCAGGTTCAGTTTCAGTCACTCGATGCTTAAGCTGGTCCAGCGTTGCATTAAGGTGATTAGAGCGTATCTCATCAGGATTGCCTACGCGTGGCCGTAAACCCGGATTAGCATTTACAAAAGCAAGAAAGGTCTGATCAATCGCATCCATCGGACAGCTAAATGTGTCAGCTGCAAAATCAAAATCCCTTTTTAATAAATCTTTGTAGGGTAATTTCGGAAATTTTTGTAGATAGACATCGCGGTTGGCAATCGGATTATCTCTTTCTCGCACGCGGCCGCTGATTTCATGGTTTTGCAAAGTACGACTTGCTTGCTTAATAGCGTCTATAGGCACGAACATTTTATGTGCATATTCATTAAAATTTTCCATGGCTTTTTGATCGAAACATGGATTTTTTCCTAACGGTAAGCCATGTGCATTATTGGTGCCTGCCCCGTAAAAGCCAGCCCCTTTTTTTGCTACCGCAATACCATAGGGCATCAAAACAGGATAGTCACCTGTCTTTTGTGCTGTTTCTGCTCGTTCACGCAACAGATGCTCTCCACGTAATATCATGCAGGCAAAAGCTGCAGGGTCAGTCCCGTCAAATTCCAATGGTTCAAATGAGTAAGTTTGTAAATGCCTCTTAAACCATTCCAACCCCTTACCTTGCGATAAGGTAGCGCGCTGATCTATGCGCCGGCCATTAAATATCATAATAGGCACCACTGGACCACTGTCTTCCGCGCGCCACCAGCGCGGCACCCAGTCAGCTCCACGTTGTTCCTCAAACGCACCATCTGACAAGAATGCGACTAAACGCTCCCCCAGCAACGGCATATGTACATACTGCAGATCGGCGAATCCTAGATAACCGCCCTCAAGGATACCGCCAGCAGTATTGACATTGACATGACTACCCAGTGGCGAGTCTTGGTTACCATGCTCGTCCAGCTTGTAGGAATAAAAATCCTCTACGAATCTCGTTAACCCGGCCGCAGTCAGTCCGTATCGCTCGGCGTGCGCGGGCAGCATATTGTCGAGTAACAAATTAACGGCATCTATCGCAGCTACAGTATGGCCTTGGCCCATCAGCCATGATCGCGTCACACCACTCAATGCATTCGCTAACATATAGCCAACATAAGCTGGCACCATATTTAAAGAACCACCGGTGTGGCCCTGTGGGTTTTTCTTGAAGTCCTCATGTGTGAATGGCAAACCGTCAAACCTCACCTTGTTCGCATAAGTCATGTGCACGACTAGCCACATGGCGGCATTGGCTAACTTATCAGCTGCGCATAAAAGTGCTAGTAGCTTCTCGGTATTGGCACCACGCGCTTGCAATAAATGGATCGTTTCTTTTACCGCTTTAGCCGTCACTAGATTATGTTGAATAACACCATAACCATTCGCCCAATGATCAAACTTTTCTTCTATCAACATAGGATCATCCTGATCATGGTCACTTGCCATCAATATTCAACCATTAAAATATAAGGTTAGGTGCTTAGCGCATTTAATTTTTAATCTATTTTTATGCTAAAAGTGTTTTAAAAACACTGCTTGATGTATGTCAAAAATATAGCGTGCAACTTACCTAAGGTAACTGGCTTAATAATGGGCAATTTAAATATAGCAATAAAGTGAGTTAGGGCAATATCCATAGGCTTGATGAATTTATCCATGTGCCTCGTGTAACTTAATTTTTTATGGAGATTGCTAAGCTAAACATGACGCGTTTAGCCTTAAATTTAAGTGAGTACATTAACGGCGTGGCAAAAAACCATGCAGAGGTCTCAAGTAAAATGTTTCCCGGCTATAGCGTGCACGCTATTACTAATGGCGTGCATCCACTGACGTGGGCTGCGGCCGAGTTTAGCAAACTCTACGACACGCACATTCCGGGCTGGTGCAATGAGCCGAAACTGCTGACACGAGCCGAGTGTTGTATATCAGATGCGGAAATATGCGAGGCCCACCACTAGGCTAAACAGCGCTTGATTAGCAAGGTATTTAAATTAACCGGTGTTAGCCTCGACTTAAAAATGCCAATGATTGGTTTTGCACGACGCATGACTGCCTACAAACGTCCTGATATATTATTTGCTGATATTGTTCGCTTAAAAGAAATTGCTCGCCAGCAGCCTTTTCAAATTGTGATGTCTGGTAAGGCTCACCCCAGCAATGCAGGTGGTAAAGTACGCATTGCCGAGTTACATCAGCATATAAAAGAGCTGGTCGGCACTATTCCTGCAGCCTACTTACCATACTATGACTTAACGATTGCACTTGATCTTATTGCAGGGAGCGACGTCTGGCTGAATACGCCATTACGCCCTTTTGTAGCTTCAGGTAGCAGCGGCATGAAGGCCGCGATCAATGGTGTACCCAGTTTATCGGTATTAGATGGTTGGTGGATCGAAGGCTGTATTGAAGGCGTAACCGGCTGGGCTATAGGTGACGAAAAGGCTGGATCAGCGTAATGAAAAGCGCAATTAGCAAGAATGCTAGCTATTTCAACAGCCATCGCATGCTGCGGCGCTACCTAATAGACGCTTATAAACGCTGATCTAAAATAATCAGCAACCCTGGTTTCTAGTAAACCTGGTTTCTAGCAAACCTGGTTTCTAGCAAACTTGGCTTCTAGCAAACCTAGTTTCTAGCAACCCTGGCTTATAGCAACTCTGGCTACTAATTAATAACGCATTGGATTTTATTCAATATTGCGTTAACTGAAAGTTTTCCGGTAATTGGCGAATGCAGCCATTGCATCCGCAGCTATTATAATTTCCTCATTGACTGGTATTACATAAGCACTTATTTGTGAACTGTCTGCCGAGATTAGCCGCTCGGCCCCATTCGCAGAAGTACTGACTTGGCTGTTACGTTGCGGATCAAGCTGTAATCCACACCAAGCCATATCGGCACAGATGCGCCACCTTATCTCAGCGGAATTTTCTCCAATACCGCCACCAAACAAAATCGTATCTGCCCCATTCAAAATTGCCATATAAGCGCCTAGATATTTGCGCGCGCGATGACAAAACATTGCTATAGCCAGTTTTGCATCATCGTCGAACTCCTGCCGCGCAAGCAGTTCCGGCATGTCAGCACTGGATTTTGCTATGCCGAGTAGGCCCGAGTGATAATTCAGCTTTTGCTCCAACTCGGCCAATTGATGTCCGTTTTTAAGTAGATAAATCAGTATGCCAGGATCAATATCACCGCCTCGAGTAGCCATCACCAAGCCTTCCAAGGGCGTGAACCCCATGCTGGTATCAACAGGCTTTCGATTTTGGATCGCGGCAACAGAGCAACCATGTCCAAGCTGCAGCGAAACAATGCGTGAATTAGAGCCCTTATCAGGATAGATGGATAAATACTGCTGCATCATATAGCGATGCGCTAGCCCATGAAAACCTAAGCGTTTAATACCATGCTTCCTTGTTAAGCTTTCTGGCAAAGCGTAACCAGCACTCGCCGGTAAATCATGAAAAAATGCGCTATCAAATACCGCGACGGTAAGTGCTTGGCTTTTTAGTTTTTTCGTAGTGGCTCTTATTACCATCATTGCTTGTGGATTATGTAGCGGCGCAAGCTGACCTAAGTTTTCTAGCTGTAACATTACTTTTTCTGTGACTACAGTTGGTGTACTAAAATATCTCCCGCCATGTACGATGCGATGCGCAACTAAACCAACATTAGAGAGCAGGGAACCGAATGGCCATAAACAGTGCAGCCAATCCAGCACCCATTCAGCAGCAGTTTCATGATTACTGGCTTCGATAAAAATCCTAGCAGTAGTACTACCGTCACTCCAGTCCAGAGATGACATTCCACCTATATTCCTGACCGTACCTCTGAGGATTAATTTTAGCAGCCCAAGTTGCACGCCATCATAGAGTGTAAATTTCAATGATGAACTGCCTGCGTTAAAAACCAGCATGGCAGCAGTCGGCATATTTGATCTCGCTAATATGTCTAAGAATTGATTGTTTTCATAGTTCAACATCAAGACCTGATTAATTAAGTTAACTACGGGTTTGTTTAACATTACGCTAAAAACTATGTTGATTTATAGCTCAGAATCTAGTTTGACTCAGGTCAAACAATCCAAAAATACTGCCTAAACTTTCAAACATAAGTCAATCATCATCAGCGCTTCCTCCCACTAAAATGGCTATTTTTAATAGCCATTATTTAACTATTTTTTATCCTAGGATAATTGATTGCAAGCAAACAGCCAGACTCTTAAAGTAGTGATGCGTTACAGCACTTATTAGGAGATGGATATCATTACTATTGAGGAAGTTAAAGTCTCTGCCAACATAAATGAAGTAAAAATTTCTTGCACAAACTGCAATGTACGAAATTTATGCATGCCAGCTGATGCCAAGCCTGACTTGTTAAAAAGGTTGGATGAATTAGTCTATATACGAAAACGTCTAAAATCTGCTGGTGTCCTCTACCATAGTGGAGGACGTTTCCATGCCTTATATGCAGTGAAGAGTGGCTTTATCAAAACTGAAAGCCTGCACGATGATGGCCGGGTTCAAATTACAGGTTTTTATATGGCCGGCGAGGTTTTTGGTTTCGACGGCATTGCGACCGATGAGCACATGTGTACAGCCATAGCGCTTGAAGACTCAGAAATTTGCATTATCCCTCTTGATCGAGTTAGACATGTTGGTCATGAATTTGAAGCAATTCAGCACCACTTCTACAAACTAATGAGCCGCGAAATTGTTCGTGATCATACAATTATGATGCTACTGGGAAGTATGCAGGGCGAAGAGCGTTTAGCTGCTTTTATGCTGAATTTGTCGCAACGGTTTCATATCCGTGGTTATTCGCGCTTCAATCTAATACTTCGCATGAAACGTGAAGAAATAGGCAGTTATCTTGGTATGAAAGTAGAAACGGTAAGCCGTATCTTCACAAAATTCCAAGAGCAAGGTCTACTTAATGTACATCAAAAAAATATTAAAATAATAAACTTGCAGGGACTGAAAAATTTAATAGACCGGCATCACATTCAATAAAGTCGTCCTGAATTTTATAAATCTAAATATTTAGAAATAGCGGTGCAAGTTAGTTTCGGCAGCCAACCAATAATCCAATGGTGAAGCGCGAAAACCATCTTCTTCTGCACATAGGTAAGCCTCAATCTGAATCGCTCGATGCAACTCGATCTCATACGCTACGGACAATTGAACGCGAGCAGATCCAAACTTCTTATCGGTTCCTCGACTTCTCAATTCAGACTTAGTCATTTTAATAATCCTGAGCAACATTTCCAAATCAATATTGGGGTTAATTTAAACCTGCAGTTATCTAAAAATTTGGCCTAAATCAACTCAAGTTTCAGCAGAAATTCAGCTGGATAATTTTACTATCAAAAAAACATCATAAGCAATCATGTAAAAAGATGCTCATGATGGCTTGCGTAAACTCTCTTAATTACATTTGAATAACATTTAGCATTTATAATGTGCGCCGAATAAACTATTTGAGAAAAACTATGGTCAATGCTGTACAAGTTTTTTGTTTTAACGCGTAAGTTTAATATTACGCAATTTTCAATATAAAAATCACTTACTGAGAGTAGCTGATTGCAGGGTCAAAAAGCGACACCACCTGTATGGAGCTTGATCTGTATCAAACAAGATTTTGAAGAGATGCGACATAGTGTCAAATGTGAAACTCACAAGAAAATGGAGTAAATAAATGCAATTCATAAATACGCAATCAGCCACGTATGACGACACGGTTATACGGCAATTTTCTATTATGGCGGTAGTTTGGGGTGTGGTCGGGATGTTGATGGGGGTTGTCATCGCCGCTCAGCTTGTTTGGCCGGAGCTTAATCTCGGTCTTCCGTGGACAAGTTTTGGTCGTTTGCGTCCGTTGCATACGAATGCTGTCATATTTGCTTTTGGCGGCTGTACTTTATTCGCAACATCTTATTACGTAGTACAACGCACTTGCCAAGTCAGTCTATTTTTTAGCAAACTGGCATCATTTACCTTTTGGGGCTGGCAAGCAGTCATCATCGCGGCTGCAATCTCACTACCTTTAGGTTATACCCAAGGTAAAGAATACGCCGAACTGGAATGGCCAATAGATATCTTAATAACTCTGGTTTGGGTCGCCTATGCCATTGTGTTTTTCGGCACTATTGGAACGCGCAAGGTCAAGCATATTTATGTAGCTAACTGGTTTTTTGGTGCATTTATATTAACGGTAGCTTTATTACATATAGTCAATAGCGCAGCAGTTCCTGCTGGATTTATGAAGTCTTACTCAGCATACGCTGGTGTACAGGATGCAATGATACAGTGGTGGTATGGTCATAATGCTGTTGGTTTCTTCCTGACGGCAGGCTTTCTGGGCATCATGTATTACTTTGTACCCAAACAAGCAAATCGTCCTGTTTATTCTTACAGTCTGTCTATTGTTCACTTTTGGGCATTGATCTTCACTTACATGTGGGCGGGTCCGCATCATCTACATTACACAGCCTTGCCTGACTGGACACAATCTTTAGGTATGGCGTTCTCGTTAATTCTATTGGCACCGAGCTGGGGCGGTATGATTAACGGCATGATGACATTATCAGGGGCTTGGCACAAACTGCGCACTGACCCTATATTGCGCTTTATGATTGTTTCATTATCTTTCTACGGTATGAGTACGTTTGAAGGGCCAATGATGGCAATTAAAACTGTGAACTCACTTTCACATTACACCGATTGGACTGTTGGTCACGTGCATTCTGGTGCATTAGGCTGGGTTGGTTTAGTGTCTATGGGTGCCCTTTATTACATGGTGCCACGTTTATTTGGTCAAAAACAAATGTACAGCATGAAGGCAATTGAATGGCATTTCTGGTTAGCAACGATCGGTATCGTCCTTTACATCTCTGCACTGTGGATTTCTGGAGTGATGGAAGGTTTAATGTGGCGCGCTATCAACGCAGACGGCACACTTACCTATACTTTTGTAGAAAGCGTAAAAGCAAAAACACCCTACTACATGACGCGTCTGCTTGGTGGACTACTCTATTTAAGTGGCATGATCATAATGTTGTGGAATGTATTAAAAACAGCAAATGAAGGCAAACCAGCTACTGCTTCTATTCCACCTGCTGTTGCCCACGCTTAAGGAAAAAACATGTCAAATCAAGATAACAAACCTGGCTTCAGCCACGATAAAATTGAGACCAGTAACTTTCTGATGATCGTACTGATTCTTGTCGTCGTGGCCTTTGGTGGATTGGTGGAAATTGTGCCACTGTTTTTCCAAAAGTCGACTACAGAACCTATTAAAGGCTTAGAGCCATACACTGCGGTACAGTTAGCTGGACGCGATATCTACACCCGTGAAGGTTGTTACAACTGTCACTCACAAATGATACGTCCATTTCGCGCAGAAACTTTGCGCTATGGCCACTATTCAGTTGCTGGTGAATTTGTCTACGACCATCCATTTCAATGGGGTAGCAAGCGTACCGGGCCAGATTTACACCGTGTCGGTGGTAAATATAGCGATGAATGGCAACGCATCCACCTAATTAACCCACGTGATCTCGTACCAGAATCGATAATGCCGGCCTATCCATGGCTAGAAAAAACGCTGGTTGATGCTGAAGCAATGCCGGCTCATATGCGTGCACTGCGCAAAGTGGGTGTTCCTTATACTGACGAGCAAATTGCAGGGGCCGCTGAAGAAGTAAAAGGCAAAACCGAGCTAGACGCGTTGATTGCATACCTGCAAGTTTTAGGGATACATCTTAAGTAAGCTAGGCTTAATTAACAGGAAGACACAAAAATGGACATTAATACACTGCGCATCTTGGCTACTGTAGCCAGTTTCATCGTGTTTGTTGGCATCTTGGTATGGGTTTGGAAAAATCGAAACACAACAGATTTTAAAGATGCTGCCAATTTGCCCTTTAAAGACGACCAAAGCTAAAAAGACTAGAGTTAAGAAAACTAAAGGAAAATAAAATGAGTGACTTTACGAGTAATTTTTGGCCAATATTTATCACGGCCATCTCCCTGCTTGGCATTTTCGGTTGTGCTTTGTTGCTATGGCTAACAAGCAAAGTTAAAGTAGTGAGTACGAATGATAGTAATACCAGTGCTCATGTTTGGGATGAGGATTTGCGTGAAATGAACAATCCATTGCCGCGCTGGTGGGTTTGGTTATTTATTATCACCATCATATTTGCTATTTTTTATTTGATTGCTTATCCCGGTCTAGGAAGTTACAGCGGAAAACTTGGCTGGACTGCGCTAAACCAGTATGAAAAAGAAATGGAGACTGCAAAAAAAGAATTAGAGCCTCTTTACTCTAAATTTGCTGCTATGTCAGCTGAAGAGTTAGCAGTAAACCCGGAAGCGAAAGCCATCGGTACAAGTCTGTTTATGAATAACTGCTCACAGTGCCATGGTTCTGATGCTAAAGGTAGTCGTGGCTTTCCAAACCTGACTGATCATGATTGGATTCATGGTGGTAGCCCTGAAAAAATCACAGAAACCCTTGTTGGTGGACGTATGGGTATGATGCCGCCAATGGCTGCTGCAGTGGGTAACGAAGATGACGTTAAAAACGTTGCAAATTATGTACTTAGCCTATCAAACAGCAAACATGATTCAGCTCGCGCAGCGCTAGGCAAAGAAAAATTTGCAATATGTGCGGCATGTCATGGTGCTGAAGGTAAAGGTAATCAAGCTATTGGCGCTCTTAATCTGACCGACAACATCTGGTTACATGGTGCTGGCGAAAAAGCCATCATTAAACGTATTAATTATGGTGTTGTGAACCAAATGCCAGCACAGGGGACAAAATTTAGTCCAGCGCAGATACATGTACTCGCATCGTATGTTTGGGGTTTATCTAATAAATAAGCCAGTGTTTGAACATGTCTGCGTAGTCAGTAGCATTATGTTTAAAATTTAAAGAAGATAAATTAATGAGTGAAGTGCCCACCACAAAAAAGATGTCAGAAACAAAGATCCCATTAGATGTGGTTGTCGCTTCGCTCTACGAAGCCCAACATAAAATTTATCCTCGTAGTATTTTTGGCTATTTCACAAAATGGCGTTGGGCGATGGTTTGGTTAACGCAGCTGTTTTTCTATGGTGTGCCCTGGATTGAATGGGGTCAACGCCAGGCGCTATTATTTGATTTAGACGCTAAACGTTTTTATATATTTAAATTAGTGCTATACCCGCAAGACCTAATTTACTTAACAGCAATCCTCATTATTTCCGCGTTGTCGCTATTCCTGTTTACCGCGGTTGCCGGCCGCTTGTGGTGCGGGTTCACCTGCCCACAAACGGTCTATACCGAAATATTTCTGTGGATAGAAGCTAAAATTGAAGGTGATAGAGCGACGCGTATGCGTTTAGATGAGTCGCCGTTTTCTGTCAAAAAACTGTTTAAGAAAAGCAGCAAGCATTTCGTTTGGATAAGCTTTGCATTATGGACAGGTTTTACTTTTGTTGGTTATTTCACACCAATACGTCATCTTTTTAATGAATTTGTTACATTTAATGTAAGTCCATGGGAAACCTTTTGGGTCTGTTTTTATGGGTTTGCTACTTACGGTAATGCTGGATTTTTACGTGAGCAAGTGTGCAAATACATGTGTCCCTATGCACGATTCCAGAGTGCAATGTTTGATGATGACACCTTAATCGTTACTTACGATGAAGCCCGTGGTGAGCCTCGTGGTCGCCGGTCAAGTAAAGTAGATAGCACGAACCTAGCATTGGGTGCGTGTATTGATTGCAGCATGTGTGTGCAGGTTTGTCCAACAGGAATCGATATCCGCGACGGTCTACAGTATGAATGTATAAACTGTGGTGCTTGTGCCGATGTCTGTGACACAGTGATGGATAGAATGGGTTATGAACGTGGACTCATCAAGTTTTCTACACAAAATGCGATTGATAATAAATGGTCTAAACAGCAGATTCTAAGCCATGTTGTGCGGCCACGCGTATTGATTTATACCGCGATTCTTACCCTATTGATTACAGCATTGATTGCAAGCTTATGGTTCAGGACACCTTTCCGCGTTAATGTAGTTCGCGACCGCGGCGTGATGGCACGCTTGACCGATGATGGCATGCTAGAAAACGTATATCGCTTACAGATCATGAATGCTACTGAAAGCACGCAATTTTACCGCCTCAAAGTAAGTGGTATTAAAGACTTAGAAATTGAATCTGAAAGTACCAAAGATGCAATAGATTCAGCGAGTGCTGAAAATGCGGATAACAACAATACTATTATGGTAAAACCGGCTGAATCTCGCGCGGTTATTGTTGACTTAAAAATTGCCGATGGCACCCTAGACTCGGGCTCCCATAAAATTACGTTTGAAATTGAATCGGTTGCAGGCAAGCAGACTGTCATTGAAAAATCTGTATTTTTAGTTCCTAAAGACTAAGACAATGTCATCCCCGAAAAGCTGATTAAACTTAGTTAAAAACAGTGAAGGCATAATCAATAATGAACGAGACAATAAGTACAAATGAAATAAAACCTTGGTGGAGCTATGGTTATGTCTGGCTCATGCTCTCTGGGCCCATAATTGTGGTCATTGCCAGTTTCATCACTATCTATCTCGCCATCAGCAGGCCAGACCCGGTAATTGATGATAATTACTACCGTAATGGCCTGGAAATTAACAAGACACTGAATGAGCAGCGTGATGGTCTGATTCCAGCTTTGCAGGGGCGAAACCATGCAGCAACTGGGGTAAAACCTGTCCAACCTTAAGCTTAAACTGTAATTGTCGTATAGCATGCAAGCTGATGTTGTTATCATTGGCGCCGGCCCAACTGGCCTATGTTTAGCGCAATCCCTTGCTGGCATAGGCTTAAAAGTAATAATGCTAGAGCAACAGGCAGTAACTGCTTTAGCCACGCCAGCTTTTGACGGCAGGGAGATTGCGCTAACACATGCGTCAGCGCAGTTAATGCGTAATCTAGGTATATGGCAGCGTATTGATCCGCAAGAAATTTCACCACTAATTGATGCGTGCGTGTTCAATGGCTCTTCTGATTTACCATTAAATATCAATCACCGCGATGCAGACAAAACAGAACTGGGCTTTCTAGTTGCCAACCACATCATACGCAAAGCTGCATACGATGCAGTGAAAGCATCACCATTAATTACTGTACACACAGACTTACAAGTAACCAATATTGAAAACAAACCAAATTCCGTCAAGCTCAGTCTTGCCAGTGGCGAGGTAATTGAAACCACTCTGCTAGTTGCTGCAGATAGTCGGTTTTCAGAAACACGTCGCGCCATGGGTATTGCCGCAGATATACATGACTTTGGTAAGACAATGTTGGTGTGTGTCATGGAACATGACGTGTCACACCGGCATTGCGCATGGGAGTGGTTTGATTCTGATCAAACCTTAGCCTTACTGCCGATGAACGGACTGCGCTCGTCAGTTGTAATCACACTGCCAGCTGCACAGATCAACCGTTTAATGACAATATCAGCCGAGGACTTTGAGCAAGAGCTTACCAAACGTTTCAAACAGCGCCTTGGAGCAATGCGTCTAACTTCAACCAGACATTCCTACCCTTTAGTCACCGTATATTCAAAGCGCCTAATCGGCCCGAGGTTTGCACTTGTGGGGGATGCTGCCATCGGCATGCACCCAGTCACGGCTCATGGCTTCAACTTTGGACTGAAGGGCATAACGAGTTTATCTTCTGAAATTAAGGCTGCGCTAGCATCTAATCAGGATATTGCCTCAGCTAGTTTGCTACTGCGCTATGAACAAGCACAACGCCGCCAAACACGACCATTGTTCGTTGCAACGCATCTTATCGCCAAACTATATAGTGACGAAAGGCCTGTAGCGCGTTTCTTGCGTTCAGGTCTTCTGCATCTAAGCAGAAAATCCAACGTGCTCAAACGTTCGCTAGCAGGATTTTTAGCCTAGATTAAATTTAAGCGTATATTTTTCTGTATGGCCTATGTTTCCTGCACAACTTAGGTCTAGCGCAATTACTAACGCTTGACTGCACTAAGTAGATCAATATTTTCCTAGACATTTGCAAGCTAGCCGCGCACTATTTATCTTCACCTAAACCAAGCTGATTGGAGTGTTACATGACTGCACATATCTACAAAATCATTGAATTAGTCGGCACCTCACCCAATGGCACTGACGAGGCAATACGCAACGCCATTGCCAAAGCGGCGCTAACGATCAAACATATAGACTGGTTTGAAGTAATAGAAACACGCGGCCATATTGTTGACGGCAAAATACAACATTTCCAAGTGACTATTAAGGTTGGTTTCAGAATAGAAGACTGATTAGAAATTAGAGTTTGCAGCCTAAAATAGCCGCTATTTTCTGTTAGCGGCTGTGGCTGACAGCCACAGTTTTTTTATTGCGTAAAATTAATGCAAGACTTATTGTTTTTGTGCCCATAGCTAGGGGCTAACATGGACGATGAAACCGAGCTGACGGATGCGTTCAGCCAAGGCTTCAAGCCACTCATTCGGCAAGCGGCTTAACCTATCCGCTTCAGCTTGCATTGAAGGTCGTGCCAGGCCATAAAGATGTACGCCTTGTACATTATCTTTGACCTGCGTTATAAGTCCGAGATAAGCTGAAATATCAGTCTCGCTTGGTGCTAAGCCATCCAACGCAAACATGCAGGTCTGTATAAACGTCGGGCAAACCGCGGCGCATTTTTTAAGGCGCGCTATATGGCTTTGTGGATTAAGATTTACGTCATTGATGCGAGCAATGCCCGCTGCGCTGCCAGCATCCAGTTTGAACCATACCTCACCATTACATTTGGCTAACTGACGAATACTGTCAAGTACAGACGGCTTATCGATCAAACTGCCATTAGTAATCAAGCGAACCTTGATCGGATTCGGCAAATTTTTATCAAGCAGAGCAAACTCGCCGAGCACTTTTTCGACTAGATGAACGACCTGAGGAAACTCTTTGGCACTAGTGGGCTCACCGTTACCGGAAAATGCAATGTCTTGCAGGTGGCGGTCACCTTCGGCTACATAACGCTGCATAAAGTCACCATGCAGCACATAGCCCAGGAACGAGCGCAGCTCTTGCTCAAGTACATCAAGTGCAATCGGTGGTGGCGTGCCGCGCGCTAAATTAGGCACCTGGCAATAAACACAACGCCAGTTACATGCGTTATTAACATTTAGGTTAATACCAATTGAAACGCCCTCGGCACGCCGCGAAACAACCGGATATATGTAGCGCATGCCGCTTACATCACGATTATGATCAGCTACGGTAAGGAAGTTTTGTGTAGTCATTGAATAATTTTAACTCGAAGTTAGTAATGAGCTCGGCCGGCCCAACTAATCATAATGGGTTGCAAGCGATCACTATAGGGTTATACAGAAAACAAAGTCCGGTCTAACGCGTCATCAATGATCAAAGCCTATAAATAAGTTTGCGGATTGAAAATTTTCTTAAGTGCATCTGGCGCAATGATACGTACATAGCGCTGTTTCACTTCGATAATACCGCTGTCACTAAACTTTGAAAAAGCCCGACTAACGGTTTCAAGTTTTAAACCTAGATAGCTGCCAATTTCTTCACGTGTCATTCTGAGCACCATTTCCGACTGTGACAAACCACGAGCATGCAAACGCTGTACCAAGTTTAAAAGAAAAGCGGCCAAACGTTCTTCGGCGCGCATATTGCCTAACAGCAGCATCACACCATTTTCGCGCACAATCTCGCGGCTCATCACCTTATGCACATGGCGCTGCAGCAATGGAAACCCACGCGACAGCTCTTCAATATTAGCAAAAGGCATGACACATACCTCGGCGTCCTCAAGTGCCACGGCATTACAGCTATGAAAGTCACTGACAATGCCATCCAGACCTATAATTTCACCAGCCATTTGAAAACCGGTCACCTGCTCGCGTCCATCTTCACTGGAAATACAAGTTTTAAAAAAACCAGTACGGATCGCAAATAGTGATGTGAATGCCTCGCCATTTGCAAATAAACTATCGCCTTGCTTAACGCGACGGCGTGTAGCCACGACCTCATCCAGTTTTTTCATGTCATCAGGATTAAAGCCAACAGGCATACACAATTCACGCAGATTGCAGTTTGAACAAGCAACTTTAATCGCTTCTTGTATGGTTGCTGGATTCATATATGGCTGACGTTAAAGGCTAAGCAGAAGCATAACGCTTTCAGCGCTTAGTTACTAGACATTGCCTTTGGCAATGTTAATTTATAGCGCATATTTAGCGATTCAGCGCTTTAACTCTGCAGCAGATCAGCTCTTGACCTGTATCAAGGATTTTTTTGCGCTTATCTGGCAAAGTATTGGCCTAATATAGGAGCAAGACCATGACCGCCAATCTCACTCTACACACCGCCGCAAACGCAAATAGCGTGATGCCAGGTGTAAGCACCGAGATGCTGCAAAAGTTCGATGTTTCCGGCCCGCGCTACACGTCATATCCAACGGCAGATCGTTTTGTCGAAGCCTTTAGCGAAGACTCATACCAACAAACCTTAGCGCAAAGACGCGTTGGTGGCATGGCACTGCCATTATCGATTTACGTGCATATTCCATTTTGTGAGTCGCTATGTTTTTTCTGCGCCTGTAACAAGATCGTCACCAAACATCACGAGCGCAGTGCTGAGTATCTAGGTTATCTTAGCCGCGAAATTGATCTGCACATTGCCCATTTAGGTAGTGGCCAGACAATTTCACAATTACATTTAGGCGGCGGCTCACCGACCTTCTTTAGCGATGACGAGCTATCTGCACTCATGGCCATGTTACGCCGTAACTTTGTGCTCGCCCCTGGTGGTGAATATTCGATCGAAGTTGATCCGCGCACGGTCAATGACCAGCGCCTGGCACATTTAGCTAGCTTAGGCTTTAATCGTTTGAGCTTTGGCGTGCAAGATTTTGATGAGGAAGTACAAAAAGCCGTGCATCGCATACAGCCGGCCGAACAAGTATTCTCATTAGTAGAAACAGCACGGCGACTTAAATTTGATTCAGTCAATGTTGACCTGATCTACGGCCTACCCAAACAAAGCGCAGCGTCATTTGCGCGCACTTTGACACAGATTGTAGAGCTGCGCCCAGACCGTATAGCACTTTACGCCTATGCGCATTTACCGGAAAGATTCAAACCACAACGTCGCATTAGCGAGTATGAGCTTCCAGCGGCGACGGATAAAATTGCGATGCTGTCTACGGCACTATCCGTGCTGATAAGCGCAGGCTATGTATACGTTGGTATGGATCACTTCGCCCTGCCCGAAGACGCACTGGCGGTAGCTAAACGTCAAGGCAGACTGCATCGTAACTTCCAGGGCTACAGCACGCAGCCTGATTGTGATTTAATCAGTTTAGGCGTTTCTGCAATCGGTCGTGTCGGCGCGACTTATAGCCAAAATGCAAAAACTCTGGAAGAGTATTATGATTTGATTAATCAAGGCCGTTTTCCGGTTGTACGTGGTCTGGCTTTATCCAGAGATGATTTAGTGCGGCGTACAGTGATTATGGCGATCATGTGCCAAGGTGAACTGCAATATGAAGCGATTGAACTAGCCTACCTGATTGATTTTAAAAGCTACTTTGCAAGCGAGCTGGAAGCACTGAAAGCGCTGCAGGCCAATGGTATGGTCATCGTCGAAGCTAGCGGCCTGCAAGTGACCGACATGGGCTGGTTTTTTGTACGCGCCGTGGCCATGCTGTTTGATCGCTATTTACAAACCGACCGTAACCGCGCCCGCTTCTCAAAAATCATCTAAGGCTGAAAAGCGTTGTAACTTACAAAGTTTGCATAGACCGTGCCGCATCTTACGCAGCAAGCCCAATAATCTGTGGCTGTCAGCATGTTAGCCGCTGCTTGCTGCCTTCCAAGCGATAGCTCATAGCTGAAAAACATAAAAAAAGCCTCTACCCGTTAGGGCAGAGGCTAAAGTAGTACTAGGGGAATCTTATCGCTACATTACTTATAATTTAGAACTTTTAATTTAGAACTTTTTACCGAAGCCTACTGAAACAACCCATGGATCGATGTCTAACTGGTCAATTTTTGTTCCTGCAGCCTTAACTGTTGTATCAAACCACATCTTTTTAACGTCAACGTTAAGTAACCATTTGTTCCCTAAGTTGTAGTCCATGCCTGCTTGAAGTGCTACGCCCCAATTATTGCGGTCAATAGTAATTGGGGTTGTGCCAAGATTTAGGTTGTTGTCCATAGCGCGCACATATGAAACACCTGCACCAACATATGGATCAAATGTTTGGTCGGGATTGAAGTGCCATTGACCTAACAATGTTGGTGGCAATAGATTTACTTTGCCCAAATCTGTAGCAGTGCCGTTTACATTGGCTGTCACAGTGTGACGTGTACCCAATGCCAAAATTAATTCAGCGGCGATGTTTTTTGTGAAGTAGTAAGAAAAGTCGATTTCAGGGATTGTGTTAGAGTCAACTGTTAGATTTGAACCAGCAGGAAATCCACCTATTGTATCTAATTTACTGCTTTCGTCTGGTGCAATATGTGTTGCACGTAAACGCACAACAAAATCACCGGCTTCTGCCATGGCAAAAGATGGGGCTAGGGCTGCAGCCAAAGCTAACACTAATAATGACTTTTTCATTTTTATACTCTCCACTTAAATAGTTAAACAAATTTGATAAACGGATTTTAAAAGTAACGCAGCGACTGCGTCTTGACCTGTGTCAAACTGACACTTAAAAGCAACAGTTTATTGTTTTTTTACAACACAATATGTGTATATGCTCAGCATTTGATTGCTGCTGTGCGCTGCTCGGCATAGCGAACGTTGTACTAGCGAGCTAGACTAATTAAACGCTACGTTCAAACCAGGCAATAGATTCGACATGCGCGGTATGCGAGAACATATTGATCACACCGGCTGCTTTTAGCGTATAGCCCTTTTCATTGACTAAAATACCGGCATCGCGCGCTAAAGTCGCCGGGCTGCAGGATACGTAGACTATGCGTTGCGGGCTATTGCTCGCGTCCAGAGATTTAATCAATTCAAATGCGCCATCACGCGGTGGATCTATCAGCCATTTATCAAAACGACCGAGTGCGGTTAATGTCTCCGGCGTCATTTTAAATAAATCGGCCACACCAAACTTAGTATTCTGAATCTGATTCAACTGCGCACTTTCATTAGCGCGCTCTACCAGATTCGCCAGCCCTTCCAAGCCAAGCACTTCAGCGCCGCTACGCGCGATAGGCAAAGTGAAATTGCCGATGCCGCAAAAGAAATCAGCAATTTTCTCATCGGCTGTTGGTGCGAGCAATTGCATGGCGCGACGCAGCATTACCTGATTGATTTGCGGGTTAACCTGGGTAAATTCATTCGGTTTAAACGGATAGCGCAAATTGAATTCTGGCAGGCTATAGCTCAGCTGCGGCGCATTTAAGGGGTAAAACGGTTTAATCGTATCCGGGCCTTTAGTCTGCGTCCACACTTGCACGCCATGATCATCGGCGAATATTTTAAGTAAGGCTTCATCTTCAATAGTAAGCGCCGCCATAATGCGGAAAATAAGTACGATCACCGGCTTAGCATCCACGGCCTCACCGACCGCCAGCTCTATTTGCGGAATATGTTCACGCAAACTCAAATGCAAAATCAGCTGTTGCAAAGGCGCGATCAGTGCAGAAACTTCTGGCGTTAGCACGGCGCAGCTATCCATCACTGCTACATAGCGCGTAGCTTTTTCATTAAAACCGACCAGTACGCGCTGTTTTTTGTCTACATAGCGTACGCTCAAGCGTGCTTTATGGCGGTAGCCCCATGCCGGGCCATATAAAGGGGGCAGCATATTTTCCGGCTTTACCTGACCGATATGCCATAGATCATTTTCGAGCAGGCGCTGCTTGGCCGCCACTTGCGCACTGAATTCCAAATGCTGCAGCTTGCAGCCACCACAGATGCCGAAATGCGGGCATTTCGGCGTGACGCGCTGACTCGATTGCTGCAACACTTCGACGACATTGGCTACTTCATAGCTGGGCTTTATGCGGTGTGATTGAAACGTGACTTTTTCATTAGGCAAAGCGCCATCAATAAAAATGGTTTTACCTTCGACATGGGCAACACCGCGCCCTTCCTGGTCTAGCGACTCAATAAAGGCGTGTTTGATTTCTGGAATAACGGGGACTTGATTGCGATTTCTGGAGCGACGTGCCATGAGATAAAACCTGTATGCATTAAGGCTGCGATTTTAACGCATTTCAGCTGAAAAATAATGCTGCCGACTTAGCGTGTTTTGCATAGGGTGCATTCGCTATGGCGCTTAGAATGAGCTAGCACGTCACAGCTAAAGCTTTATGGCCAAGCCGCTAAAAAAGCTGGCCAATGCGGTAAATCTGGATTGGCGCGGCTATATTCGCGCAGCGTTTCACGCACCAAGGCAATTTCGGCGTTATAGGCCGCTTGGCTTAGCTGGCCGCGCATTAACTTGAAGCGCAAATAAACCAGGTGCGTATTGGCAACATCCGTTTCGCAATAATTGCGAATTTCTTCAATTTTTCCGGCGTTATAAGCCGCCCATACCTTGCTGCCATCCATGCCGAGCTTGCCCGGAAAGCCACATAACTTGGCAAGATCGTCTAAGGGCGCATTGGCGCGGGCATTAAACATGGCCAATACATCCATTAAATCAAGATGGCGAGTGTGGTAGCGGCTGATGTAATTATTCCATTTAAACTCTTTATCATCTTCGCCCAGATCCCAATAACGGCCGGCATTGATACCATGTATCAGCCCGCGATAATGCAGCACCGGCAGATCAAAACCGCCGCCATTCCATGAAATAATCTGCGGCGTATATTTATCAATACCGTCAAAAAAACGCTGGATGATTTCCGCTTCGGTTGATTGCGCGTCGCCCAGCGTCCAAACCTTGAAATTATCACCCTCACGCAGCGCACAGGAGATGGCGCAAATGCGATGCTGATGCAAGGGCAAAAATTCGCTGCCATTTTGCTGACGGCGTTTATGCAGGGCAATATTGGCGACATCAATGGCCGTAGTCTCTGCTGGCAAATCGTACAAAATACGTAAGCCATCGGTGTCAGGGATGGTCTCGATGTCAAATACTAGGCTAGGCGTCATAAGATGATGAATATAATGGTTTAAACATAGCGACTAAGATTGAAAATATTACGCACTTATTTTTTTGCCCAGCCTGCGCCAGTTTGATACCACCAGCCAGCTTGTGCTTTTTGTATCCACTTTTGCGCAAAGGTAGTGCGAATCTCAGCTTCCCATTCTGGGTGGGCGTTCGCGCTGGCGATTTCTTTGTACAGCGTATTTCTATCAGCATTTTCTGCAGCGACCATTGAATTCAGGCTTTGCCGGTCTTTTAAGGCAACAGCAGCGGCGTCTTTGACTGCAATCAAGCCGTCTTGCGTCAGGCCGACGGCCCCGCTGACATAAAAACCGGCCAGCTGACCATGACGTTGCTGCATGCTGTTTTTAACGGATGTAATTGCCGGGGTGTTAATTTCCAGATCGGCTGCTGCAATCGTCACTGCGCTGACTGACATGCCCACCATGATCAATAATGCAAATATAATCTTCTTCATGCTGAACTCCTTATTGGGCTGGGGATGGCGTTGAGGGCTCAACCGGCGCGGTTTTTCCGCCAGATTGCAGCTGCCAAACATCATCAATAATCATATCCGCGGCTTTTTCTGCCGCTGCGGCAGGAAAATAAATGTTAATCGTGACACAGGCAGCGAGCACGCTGCTTAGTGCCAAACCAATTATCCAATTTTTCATCATCCATCCTTTTTTGATAAATCGCTTAATTAACGGTCTTGCCACCGGCCATATTTAGTTAACCACGGCTTTAGTGTTGCCGTCGGTGACACGCTTAAGCCGTGCTAGTAAATCACTCCAGGCTACAGTTTGATTGTAACCCATCACCGTAATAGATGGGATACCGCTAGCTTTTACAATCACATAACCCTGGGGCGTGGCCTCTATGCCGCTCATATAACAAATATCGTGACGCAACTTGCAACTTAAGCCTATGTCTTGATAGTTAAATTGCTTAAAGAAACGTAAAAAACTGCGCTGTATTGCCGCCGTGGCGCCCGCACCACCCAGCGCGGAGATATTTTCCACTGCACGCTGTGAGATTTTTTTCGGGTAATGACCAGCGCTACTGTACAGCCGCGCATCAAACTGCACCGGTTTCCAGTTTTGCAGTTGCAAGCCGCTAATATCGCCATCGAGCTTACCTTCGATTGCACCAAACGAGAAGGTACGAGTTAAATCACCCAAATCGAGGTTACGCAAGGCGATATCGGCGTTGAGTTTAGGTGTCATGCCCAGTGGCTGCTGCAAAACAAGCTGCGTCACTTCTGCCGTGCCGTTAAATACATGCAGCAGCACACGCCCATCGGTGCTTAAAATGCCGCGACTATACGTTACCAGCGGAATTTCGGCTGCAGCCGTGCCCTGCATCAGCGGTAAATTAAGACTACGACTGAAATCAGTCATATTGATGGGTTCAAGCGCGGCACGCAAATGCCAATACCATAGACCGCCAGTACGCGTGGCAGAAATATTGGATAAACTCAGCGCGCCATCAAGCACAGGCAGGCGGATATGGTCAGCGCTGAGCGCGTAACGATTGACCACTGCCTGCAGATTGGTTTTACCCAAAGGCAGATTGAGCAGCGCACCGCTTTTATAGCCAAAACTAAGCGCTTGGGGTTGGTCATAACTCCACGGCAGATGCGCATTGATTTGATCAAAAGCAAACTTATGATTTTTGTCGGCAATGTTGACCTGACTTAAACGTAGATCAAATGACTTTAATGCCGCGTCGCTGACGCTAAATTCAACTGCGGCATTTCCGCTAATATCAACATTACCCAAAGCGGTTTTTTCTAACACGGGCTGCAGTAACAGCGGGTAAGCGCGCGCCAGATCAAGACTAGGCACACTGCCATTGAAATTAACTAGCTGGTAATCACGCCAGCGCATTTGACCGTTAAAATTGAGTTCACCCATGGGCTTAAGCTGTAACTGGCCCTGATCCACACTAAGCAAATCATCAGCAATCTGACCGGTTGCGCGTAATTGATAACCCGCATTCGCCAGATAAAAAGGCTGCCAAAACACTTCGCCGGCCAGCCAGTCGAGCTGGGTTTGCCAAGACCAAGCTTTATCTATCTGCGTCGCGTTTAACTGCACACTGGCACTGAGTTTTTCGGCGGCATGCAGGCCAGCGCTATCGGTTAAACTGGCATTAGTGATGCGCAGCATTGCGTTAATCTCAGGCTTGTTGTTGGCAAGATCAATATCCAGACTAAATGGCAGATGTACGCCAACGCTCTTGATCAGGCCTTGTGTGCACTGCCAGGCGCCGGTGGTGATTTTTTTAGGCACAGCGCAATTGAGGCGCAGTTGAACCAAGTCTGCAGACGACGAGTGTTTCAGCGCCGACTTTACACTAAGTTTAGGCGCCGATTGTCTGAGATCCAGTTGCATCGAAACCTGCTGCGCTGCTAGTTGCGCGTACTCTATTTTTGCAGCAGAGATTACAACTGCGGACACAGCTTCTGCGCCGCGGCTAAACATCGCAGTCACTAGCAGCACACTAAAAAATGCAGCGCGCCTAAACATGTTCAGGCCAAGCATTGCTTCATCAATAGCGCGGTTAAGCTGATCATTTGCAGCTCCTGGCTCGGCGCATTACGCTGGATAGACACCAGTAGAAAGGTAGCGATCACCGCGATCGCAGGCGATCGAGACAATCACTGCATTTTCTAAAGTTTTAGCCAGCTGTAAAGCGGCATACAAAGCACCACCGGAAGAAACGCCGGCAAAAATGCCCTCTTCGGCAGCTAAGCGGCGCATGGTTTTTTCGGCATCGGCCTGACCTACGTAAATCAACTGATCAACACGTTTCGCTTCATAAATCTTAGGCAAATAAGCCTCAGGCCATTTACGGATACCCGGAATTTGCGCACCGTCTTCGGGCTGGATGCCGATAATTTGTATCTGTGGATTTTGTTGTTTTAAATAGCGCGAAACGCCCATAATCGTACCGGTAGTGCCCATACTGGAGATGAAATGCGTCACTTTTCCGTCGCTATCACGCCAAATTTCCGGGCCTGTGGTTTCGTAATGTGCCAACGGGTTGTCTGTGTTGGCGAACTGATCGAGCACGATGCCCTCGCCTTCTGCCTGCATTTTCATCGCCACATCGCGTGCCAGCTCCATCGATCCATCTTTAGGCGTAAGCACCAGCTCCGCGCCATAGGCTTTCATGCTTTGCCGGCGCTCCATGCTTTGATTCTCCGGTATCACCAATACCATTTTATAACCGCGCATCGCCGCCACCATTGCTAAAGCAATGCCGGTATTGCCGCTGGTCGCTTCAATCAGCGTATCGCCGGGCTTAATATCGCCGCGCGCTTCGGCGCGCATAATCATGCTGTAAGCCGGTCTGTCCTTGACTGATCCGGCCGGGTTATTACCCTCAAGCTTGAGTAAGATGGTATTACTGCTGCTGCCCGTCATGCGCTGCAATTTGACTAGCGGCGTATTACCAACAAAATTATCTAATACTTTATACATTGCAATCTTTCTCTTTCGGTTTTCTGTAGTGCCGCGATCTAGTGCTGCGATCTAGGTGCTGCGATCTAGCGCTATGATTTCTAGTTTTGATTAAGCCGCGCTAAATAAAGCGCATAGCCGGCAAAGCCGATAAAACTGATCAGGGCCAACTGCGGAATAGTAATGCCAAGAAAAGTCCAGTCTATAGCAGCGCAATCGCCAGTGCCACGAAACACCAAAGTCAGCGCTTTTTGCAGTGGAAAATTTTCAAACATATAGTCAAAACCGACGCCGCAATCGGCGACCATGCTGTCGCGGTGCGCTTGTAACCACCAATGACGAATGGCCACACCAGCGCCACCCATCGCTATCAACACTTGCAATGCCGCATAAATTTTGCGGCCTGACGCTGCCGGATTGTGCACGGCAGCAAGCAAAAACAGCAAGCCTAAAGCCATCATCAGCACACGTTGCGAAATACATAAGGGACAGGGATCTAACTGGTAGCGCGTCTGTATCCATAAGGCCAGCGCTACGCCAGCAAAACAGCTCACAAAACCAAGTAAATAGCCGGCACGAGCACAAAGAAGTTTGTTTAACACGAGTGTCTCCACGATATAATCTGAAACTTAAGTAAATTCATTTTAACGGATTGAGCAGCTTTTGGCAGACCTCGCAATAAATTTAACTCCGTCGCTGTTAGCGGATAAACGTGTCATCAGCGTCACTGAGCTCAATCGGCTAGCACGCAATTTGCTCGAGCAAAACTTTCCGCTGTTCTGGGTTGCGGGCGAAGTATCCAACCTGACGCGCGCCGCCAGCGGTCACTGGTATTTTTCACTCAAAGACGCCGGCGCACAAGTGCGTTGTGTAATGTTCAAAGGCCGCAACAGTTATCTCGACTGGACACCGAAAGAAGGCGATAAAGTCGAGGCACGCTGCACGGTAACGCTGTATGAGGCACGCGGCGACTTCCAGCTCACCATTGAATCACTGCAGCGCGCTGGCCTTGGTGCGCTGTTTGAGGCGTTTGAAAAACTCAAAGCCAAGCTGCAGCGCGAAGGTTTATTTGATGCGCTGTATAAGCAGGCCATTCCAGTTCATCCGAAAAAAATTGGCATTGTCACCTCGCCCGATGCTGCCGCCTTAAGGGATGTATTAAGCACGCTTAAACGGCGTATGCCGGGGATACCGATTGTGATTTACCCAACGCCGGTGCAAGGCCGGGGCGCTGCGCAACTGATTGCGCGCGCTATTGAACAGGCCAGCCAGCGTGCCGAATGTGAACTGCTGATTATCTGCCGCGGCGGCGGCAGCATTGAAGACTTATGGCAATTTAATGAAGAAATCGTCGCCCGCGCCATTGCCGCCTGTCACATACCCACCATAAGCGGCGTCGGCCACGAAACTGATTTTACGATCTGTGATTTTGTTGCCGACATGCGTGCCGCAACCCCCACCGCAGCCGCTGAACTGGCGGCACCATCGCGCGACAATTTATTGCATGCGCTACAGCAACTCAAGCAACAGCTCAGTAAAAACATACAGTACTTTCTACGTCAGCGCGCGCAGGCTTTAGATTATTTGGCGCGCAGCCTGATCTCGCCGCTGCAGCAGATCGCCCAGCAAAAATCGCAACTGACTCAAATCGCCTACCGCTTAAACAGCAGTCTGCAGAAGCAATTGCAAAGCAAACAACAGCATGTACTGCGCCTCGGCCAGAACTTATCGCATTTGAATCCGCAAGCAGTGCTAACGCGCGGCTATGCCTTTGTGCAGAATCAATCAGGCGACATCATCAGCGCTAGCGCGCAATTACAAGCTGGTGATGAGGTCATGCTGACCTTTGGTGTGGGCAATGCCGAAGCTAAGATTAGCAAGACACTGCCCTAGATATTGACGACTTAGTAATAGCCTCCGGCTATGCGTTAAATCATAGGTCAAAACCGCTACAGCCCAAACATAGTCGCATCAGGCTCAGCAAGTCGCCTGCCGGCAGGCGCGGCGCGTACTGCGCATTTATCAGTTTCAGCAAAAACCTATTGGTTTAGTATTTAAGTTGATTGATAATAGCGCTCTTACTCTAATTCAGCGCCCTTTTAATGTCATCAACCTCTGGCAGTAAAACAAAACTTTCCGCACTCACTCTGGCTGCACTGGGTGTGGTGTTTGGTGACATCGGCACCAGTCCTTTATATACCATGAAAGAAGTGTTCTCCGCCGGCGCGCACCCGGTACCGCTGACTGAAGCCAATGTTTTCGGCATTTTGTCGCTAATTTTCTGGTCGCTGATTATGGTGGTATCAGTCAAGTACGTCGCTTTTATTATGCGCGCCGATAACCGCGGTGAAGGTGGCATCATGGCCTTGCTGGCCCTCGCCAGCCATAATGCCGCCGGCAATATGAAAAAACAGCGCACCATCATGCTGTTAGGTATTTTAGGTGCCTGCATGTTTTATGCAGACGGTATGATCACGCCAGCTATTTCTGTGCTGTCGGCAGTAGAAGGTCTGGAGTTGGCAGCGCCGATGTTGCACCCACTGATACTGCCCGTTACCCTGGTCGTACTGTTTATACTGTTTTGGGCGCAAAGCAAGGGCACCGCGCTGGTGGGTGCTTTTTTTGGTCCGATCATGCTGCTCTGGTTTGGTACGCTCGCGGTATTGGGCGTGATCAGCATTTCGCAAAATATGCTGATATTACATGCACTTAACCCGATCTATGCCATCCACTTTTTTACGGTAAGCCCGTGGATTGCTTTTGTAGCACTAGGCGCAGTCGTGCTTTCTGTCACCGGCGCCGAAGCCTTATATGCTGACATGGGCCACTTTGGACGCTTCCCAATTCGCTTAGCCTGGTTTGGACTGGTTTTGCCATCATTGATACTGAATTATTTTGGCCAAGGCGCTCTTATATTACTTAATCCAGAATCGGTTAAAAATCCTTTTTACCTGCTGGCACCAGAATGGATGCTGTACCCACTGATTGTACTGGCAACGCTGGCCGCAGTCATCGCCTCACAGGCGGTGATTACCGGCGCCTTTTCAGTCTCACGCCAGGCCTTGCAATTAGGCTTCCTGCCGCGCATGCATGTTGAGCATACTTCAGAAAGCCAAGAAGGCCAGATTTATATGCCGCGCGTCAATTGGGGATTAATGCTAGCGGTAATGACACTAGTGCTCGGCTTTCAATCCTCAGGTAACCTCGCCGCCGCTTACGGTATAGCCGTGACCGGCGACATGGTGATTACCTCATTGCTCGCTGGCATGGTATTCCATCATATGTGGGGCTGGAGCAAACTACGCACCGGTGCGCTGGTGACCTTATTTTTAACGGTAGATATCGCTTTCTTCAGCGCCAACGTCTTGAAGATTCCCGATGGTGGCTGGGTACCGCTAGTAATCGGTGTCGTCATTTTCACGTTGATGATCACCTGGAAAACTGGGCGTACAATGCTGTATCTGCACCTTAAAAATGAAGCCATGGCGCTAGAGCCGTTCATTGAGGCCATAGGCGCGCATCCACCAACACGGGTGCCAGGCACGGCATTATTTATGACGCCCAACCCAGATGGTGTGCCGCATGCCATGCTGCACAACCTAAAACATAACAAGGTGCTGCATGAACGTGTAGTGATCCTGACGGTTAAGTTTTTGGAATTTCCGCACTCACGTGCCCATGAGCGCATTAGCGTAGAAACGCTGCCACATAACTTTTTCAAAGTGACCGTGCGCTATGGCTTTAAGGATGAGCCCGACCTGCCACGTGACTTGCTGCTGTGTGCGGCACAAGGCTTGGAATTAGATGCAATGGACACCTCATTTTTCATCGGTAAAGAAATTCTGATCGCGAATGAAAGCTCTGAAATGGCCTACTGGCGCAAGAAAATATTCATCGGTCTGTTTAGCTCTGCAGAAACGGTGACTAATCAATTTAAATTGCCACCGAACCGCGTGGTTGAACTCGGCTCGCAAGTTTCATTTTAGATAAGTTTAAGTTTAGAAAGGATTGCCAAGACTTCACGCTGGACTTATATTGATGACTATGTATTAATAACTAGGTATTAATGACTACCTATTAATAACTAGATTGAATGAAGCGTTAATGCAATCAGCAGCAGCGCTTCAAAATTTAAAACTATGTAATCAGGAGTTGATTATGTTGAATAAAATAAGTCTGTGGCTGGTGTTAATCTTAACAGCAAGCACTTTGGGCAGTTGCGCCAGCACCACCCAAGACAGTGTAGCCGGCGTAAAACGCACACAACTATTATTAATCCCGGCAGCACAAGTGGATAATATGTCTAGCCAAGCCTATACGCAGACGCTACAAACCGCGAGCAAAAAAAACACACTCAATATCGACCAGGCGCAGCTTAAACGCGTGCGCAGCATTTCTAATAATCTCATCGCTCAAGTTGCCAGTTTTAGAGCCGACGCCACGCAGTGGCAATGGGAAGTTAATATAGAAAAAAGTGAGCAGATTAATGCCTACTGCATGCCCGGTGGCAAAATCATGGTACTGACCGGGCTTATCGATAAACTACAAGCCACTGACGACGAACTCGCCGCCGTGATCGGCCATGAAATCGCCCATGCGCTGCGTGAACACGGACGCGAGCGCATGTCGCAAGCTTATATGCAACAGTTTGGTCTAGAAGCGCTAGGCCTGGTGCTTAGCCGCGGCAGCAGCGCAGCAGCTGGCAACGCCTCGATGCAGGCCGCAAGTCTTGGATCGCAGCTATTTTTTGCGCTGCCCAACAGCCGTGAACAGGAGCGTGAGGCCGATAAAATCGGTTTAGAACTTGCTGCACGTGCCGCGTACCGGCCCGATGCGGCCATCTCCTTATGGCAAAAAATGAGCAAGCAAACCGGGGGCAAACCGCCTGAATTCCTAAGCACGCACCCGGCCAATGAAAGCCGTATTAGCGATATGCAGGCGCTGCTGCCTAAGGTCATGCCACTCTATGAATCCGCCCGAGCCAGCACCAGGCCTTGATCATAGTCAGCGCAAGCTTGCCTTGTTTTACGCTGACTCTGAATGTTGATTTAGTTTAGGGTAAAATAGCGTTTTTGCTTTTTACTTTTTATTTTTTTGGAACATAACTTACACCATCATGAGTCAACTACAAAACATCATTGAAGGCGCATTTGAAGACCGCGCTAATATCAATCCTGCTAATGCCAGCCGCGAAGTAAAAGATGCCGTTGCCAGCGTGATCGCTGACCTTGATGCAGGCAAACTGCGTGTAGCCAGCCGCATCGGCACTACTCAGGACTGGGAAACGCATCAATGGCTGAAAAAAGCGGTATTACTCTCATTTCGACTAGATGACAACGTGTTACTAGACGGCGGCTGCACCAAATATTTTGACAAAGTACCACCAAAATTCGCCAACTATACTGAAGAAGATTTCAAAGCCGGCGGCTTCCGCGTTGTGCCTAACGCCATCGTCCGTCGCGGTTCATTTATCGGCAAAAATGCAGTACTGATGCCGTCATACGTCAACATCGGCGCCTATGTCGGTGAAGGCACCATGGTAGACACCTGGGCGACGGTAGGCTCCTGTGCGCAAATTGGTAAAAATGTGCATTTATCAGGCGGCGTTGGTATTGGCGGCGTATTAGAGCCAGTACAAGCCGGCCCTACCATTATTGGTGATAACTGCTTTATCGGCGCACGTTCTGAAGTAGTAGAAGGCGTGATTGTCGAAGACAACTGCGTGATTTCTATGGGCGTTTACATCGGCCAATCGACTAAAATCTATGATCGCGAAACCGGCACATTTACTTACGGCCGCGTACCAGCAGGTTCAGTTGTAGTTTCAGGCAACTTACCGTCTAAAGATGGCAGCTACAGCCTGTATTGCGCCGTTATTGTGAAGAAAGTCGATGAAAAAACACTAGGCAAAGTCGGCATTAACGAGTTGTTACGCGGTATTTAACTCTGTAAAAGATTAAAGCGTCGCCTAGTTAATGATCTAGCAGGGACTGACGTTTTAGCAAAAGCCTGACCATTACACCCGCCTCGTGCGGGTGTTTTTTTATGGCGTAGCGATTACATAAAGGCTGAATGTGGGTGAGGCGGTGTTTTTAGGGAAAGATAAAACCAATCAAACTAAGCCACAACCCACCATGCAAAACATTCAGTTTTGATCTCCACGGGAATCAGCACTTTTATACATGACCAAGATTAAATTGTAGGCGGTGCAATTTCAGGAGGATACCAGCCACTGTGCATAGACAACAGGTCTAGGTGACTGCACATATTGCTTTTAGTATCTAAGAAAGAAGAGTATAGGCGAATATCAATTTAATATATTGAGTATGAATTAGGGTAATTAACCTGTACAGACATAGCCATGTCGATGAATCAGGATCAGCGCGGACTAGTAAATGATTACGAATAATGAACTACAGCATGAAATTTAATTTTACTCTGACTCCAATTATTATTACTCTGACCCCAATTATTACAAATTCAGGAGATTTATCATGTTTAAAAAAACTTTCACGTTAATGCTTACCACCATTTTTCTGGCGGGCACCCTAGCAACATTGACAGGTTGCAACACAGTTGAAGGTGCAGGAAAAGATATTGAAAAAGGCGGCAAAGCAATTAAAAATGAGGCAAGCGAACACAAATAAGCACTTAAAAGAAAGGTGTAACGGTCAAATAAACCGGGACATTTATCAAGAGGTTTGTTGATGCTTGTGCTCGTAGGCCGCAGGCGACAAATTGCCTAAAGTTGAATGCCGCCTGATGCGACTGTAGAACGGTTCAATGCAATCAGCAATGTCTTCCATAGCCTCTTGTCTGGTTTTATATGGTCTGGTTTTATATGGTCTGATTTTATATTGTCTGGTGTTAACCCTTTCTGTTTTTAAACTTCGAAAGAAGCGCTCCATCACAGCGTTATCTAAACAATTGCCCCTGCGACTCATGCTGGCAATAATGCCATGTGTGCGAAGTGAGCGCTGAAACTGGTCACTGGAGTACTGCACTCCCTGATCCGTCTGAAATAGCAATGGTTGTTCAGGCTGCCGATGACGTACAGTGAGTGATAGAGCGCGTGTGCTTAACTCACGATTGGGCTGGCTGGAGAATGCCCAACCGACTAGCCGTTTAGAATATAAATCTAATACGATTGCCAAATACAGCTAGCCTGACTCGCGCGAAAATAGGTGATATCGCCAGTCCAATGGCTGTTGGATTGCGTAGGATTGAATTGACGGTTCAAGGTGTTGGGTGCAATCGAACTTGTTTGACCAATGACAGGATAACGATGCTGTTAGGGTTGGGTCGGGTCGGGTCGGGTCGCTTTCAATGACAAATCCCTCACCGCTCGACGATTCTTATAGCGGCCTAACGCATAGCCTGGTGCGATAAGCTCAGCACGCATCCTGCGACTGCCATTCATGGCGTGCATCTCACGTTGAATCTTATGCACTTTGGCCTTCAGCCTCACTTCTGCCACATTAATAGGTTTTTGCGCATTACGTCGGTAAAACTACTACGCTGAAGCTTGAGATTGCGGCAGATGTCCGTCACTTTCAATAAAGCTTTCTTCAAATTGACTGCAATGACTATTTCTTTGTCGCTTGCATTTCGATGGCGAAGATGACCGACGCTTGTTTTAACAGCTCGTTATCGCGTTTAAGCTGTCGATTCTCGGCTGCAAGTGCTTGAATACGTTGCTGCTCAGGTGAGATTGCTTTTGCTTGCGGGCTAATGCCATGTATTTTCTGGCGCTATCACTGAAGCCAAGCTGCATTGAAGACAAACCTGCGCTCATGGCTTTGGCTGCTTGCTCAACACCATGGCCTTGGTCAATCACCAACCGAATACATTCTTGCTTAAAATCTCTGGTAAACACTTTTCTTGTTTGATTCATTAGACCATTACAAATCACTTAATCTTCATGCCAACAGCCTTCCCACGGTAACTGGACTGGGGCGTGGGTGCGCTGGCGCACAGACATCGCTAAGCATCAGCGATAGCCTGCTTGTAGGCTTGTTTCGGCCTAGTTGAGTTTAATCAAGGAGATCACTATGAATATCGGGGAAATTAAAATTATGGCGTTGGCAATAGCCTTTACCTTTGGATTGGCTGCCTGTGATAAACCACATACTGCTGAAAATGCAGGTAAAGAGATTGATAAAGCCGCTGAAAAATCAGCTGAAAAAATGGATCAAGCATCTGACAAAGTGAGTGAACAAACCGCCAAGGCCGGCGTTATGCTTGAAGACGCTGCGATTACTACTAAGGTCAAAACCGCCATTCTGGAGGAACCTGGCATTAAGAGTATGGATATCCATGTAGATACCGTCGGTGGGATTGTCACACTTACCGGCAAGGTTGACTCACAAGCCAATAGTGATAAAGCCAAGCAGGTTGCAACTGCGGTATCCGAAGTTAAACAGGTCGATAATCAGCTTGAAATCAACTAACGTCACAGGAGAGTTGTCATGTCTATAGGAACTATAGTTTTAATTATTCTCGTGCTCATGCTGGTCGGAGCCTTCCCCACTTGGCCACACAGCCGTAGTTGGGGCTACGGACCGAGTGGCGGCTTGGGACTGATTGTTGTCGTGCTCCTCGTACTATTGCTGATGGGACGGTTATAAGAGCGTTGCGAATCATCGTGGCCTCAAAGCATAATCAGTGGTTGCTAGCAGCGTACTGTTCTACGCGTCCTTTGTTAACAACAGTAGGAGGCGCCTCAAACCTGGCAATGTCGTAAATCTTAATATTCCTCGACCGCAGCTAATGAGTTAGCGCCCCGGAAGCTACGGGGTCAGGTCTTTCATTGTCACACATACTAAACTCGCGTAGACCTAAAATTGCTTCCAAGCCATGTCCTAGCCGACTTTTAAAAAGACCAATACTGTTCGCAGGCCTCAATGACAGGGCGCTACCATCCCCTATCAACCGATTGAAACAAAGCGCTGCCACTTACTTAAAACCCTACATTGGCCATTTTCAATGGCGTCGCCAACTTTAGGCGTAGTGCTGCCACACAGAGCACAGCGCATTAGTACCGAGCTTTTATGCCTTCTTTTCATCATAATGTCTGCACCTAATAGCAAGCAACTGTTAAAATGCCGTTTTATGTCAACTACCTAGCGCCATGCAACTATTCGGCATTCCCAACTGCAGCACGGTTAAAAAAGCCCGCGACTGGCTCACTCGCCATGATCTTAGCTACCAATTCCACGATTTCAAAAAGCAAGGCGTAAGCGCGGAGCTACTAACGAACTGGCTAGCGCAAATGCCTTGGGAAAAGCTGGTTAATCGTGCCGGCATGACCTGGCGTAATCTCAGTGATGCGGAAAAAGCTGCCGTGATTGACGCACCGAGTGCGCTCAATTTAATGCTAGAAAAATCATCAGTAATCAAACGCCCGGTGCTAGTTAACAATGGCGCCATCATTAGTGTTGGTTTTAGTGAAGCCAACTATCAAGAGTTAATTGCATGAGCCAAATAACAGAAAACAAGACTGCGGCAACGCCAAGTAAAACTTTAAGCTTAGCCTTAGATTTACTCTCACGGCGCTCAAACACGCCTGAAGATGCCGGCTGCCAGGAACTGATGATTGCACGTCTGGAGCCGCTAGGCTTTAAGATCGAGCGTATGCGTTTTGCTGATGTCGATAACTTTTATGCGCGCCGTGGCACCACCGGGCCGCTACTGGTCTTTGCCGGTCATACCGATGTCGTGCCATCCGGCCCGCTTGATAAGTGGCACACACCACCATTTGAACCGACCATTAAAGACGGCATGCTCTATGCGCGCGGCGCCGCGGACATGAAAACCTCACTCGCGGCTTTTATCACCAGTATTGAAGAATTTGTCGCCGAATTTCCAGATCATTTGGGTTCGATTGGTTTGCTGATCACCTCGGATGAAGAAGCAGCAGCGATTAACGGCACGGTTAAAGTAGTCGAGGTGCTCAAAGCGCGCGGCGAACTCATTGATTATTGTATCGTCGGTGAACCCACTTCCAATAAGGTCGTCGGCGACATGATTAAAAATGGCCGCCGCGGTTCACTCTCCGGCAAACTGGTAGTGAAAGGCGTACAAGGCCATATTGCCTATCCGCATTTAGTGAAGAATCCGATTCATCTGGTCGCACCGGCGATTAAAGACTTGGTCGATACGGTGTGGGATAATGGTAATGAATACTTCCCGCCGACTTCATGGCAGATATCCAACATGAACGGCGGCACCGGCGCGACCAATGTCGTGCCCGGCGAAGTGGAAATTTTATTTAACTTCAGATTCAGCACCGCCAGTACCGAACAAAATTTGAAGCAGCGCGTATACGCTATTTTGGATCAACATGGTCTGAATTATGATCTGGATTGGGAGTACTCACCGCCCTACATTACGCCGCGCGGCAATCTGGTTGCAGCGATTGCAGCCGCTATTGAAAGCAGCTATGGCGTAAGCCCGGAATTATCAACGACTGGCGGCACTTCGGATGGACGTTTTATTGCCGACATCTGCCAGCAGGTAATAGAATTTGGCCCACTCAATGCCACCATCCATAAACTTAATGAATGTGTCGCCGTAGCTGATATTGAGCCACTAAAGCAAACCTATAAATTAACCCTACAGAAACTTCTTACCTAGAAAAAAAGCATGAGCATCGACCACACCCCGCGAACGACCGAACTATTCACCATTCGTGACTGGCTGCGCTTTGCTGTCAGCCAGTTTGAAGCCTCAGACATCTTCTATGGTCATGGCACCGATAACGCCTATGACGAAGCGGTATGGCTGCTAATGAGCGCGCTGCATTTACCAATGGATACACTCAATAACTTTTTTGATGCACGCCTGACCATGCAGGAGCGCAATAAGCTCGCCGGTCTGCTTGAGCAGCGCATCAGCCAGCATACGCCTACAGCCTATCTGGTCAAAGAAGCCTGGCTGCAAGGCCTTAAGTTTTACGTCGATGAACGCGTGCTGATACCACGCTCGTTTATTGCCGAATTGTTGAACGATGATTTAAGCCCGTGGATTGAGTTTCCTGAATTAATAGAAAGCGCGGCCGACATTTGTACCGGCAGTGGCTGCCTCGGCATTTTACTGGCAAGCGCATTTCCCAATGCCGCGGTTGATGTGGTTGATATTTCGGCTGACGCACTGGATGTGGCCAAGATCAATATCGCCAACTACGGCTTAGAACAACAGGTCAGCGCCATTCAATCCGATATGTTCAGTGCGTTGCACGGCAAAAAATACGATGTCATTATCAGCAACCCACCCTATGTCGATGCGCCATCGATGGCGACACTGCCGGCAGAGTATCGTAATGAGCCGCAAATCGCCTTAGGTAGCGGCGCCGACGGCCTTGACCATACGCATACGCTGCTGCGCGAAGCGGCGCACTATCTTAATGATAACGGCATACTCATCGTAGAAATTGGCCACAACCGTGAAGCATTGGAAGCCGCCTACCCGCAGATGGTATTTACCTGGCTGGAAGTTTCATCCGGCAATGAATTTGTCTTTTTAGTGACGAAAGCACAATTAATATAGAAGCGCCGCTAGCATCAACGCGCAATTAGTTTACAAACCCAGCTGTAATTAACCAGCTGTAATTAAATGGGATCAGTGCTTGCAGCGCTAATCCCGGTATGTACCATCAGCCCGTCAACGGGCACCCACAAACACTAGCAGGCCACCACTTTGAACACTACCAAAACCACAGATCCAATCATTAGCTGGCAAGAAGCCGGTAAAACCAAAAGCAGTGTATGGCACTCTGAAAATGACGCGCCGGTGCCAAAAAAAGTGCAGATTACCGACGATACCATCAAAGCTGACGACGCCTACAAACTGTGCTGTGAAGGTACAGCGCTGCTCTGGCGCGGCGACTTTCAAAATGCCAAGCTGCTGATGCAGGCCTTATCGCGCCGCATTGACCGTCCACGCAAGAAGCCGAAGAAAACCGGTAGCACCATGCTTGAAGCGTTTCATTTGCATCGCCAAGGGCAGTCACAAAAAGCACGTATTCTGGGTATGTTAGTCATTGAGCTTAATGTCGGCTACAACATCAATTTGCGCCGTGCGCCGGACGTAAAAGCCGCCTGCGAACATGCTTATGGCAAAAGCACGCAGAATATAGTCGTGTCTTTACGCGAAATTCTGGGTTTAGTCGGCGCCTTTGAGTGGAGTAAGAGTGGTGTCGACATTGCTGCCATCAATAATAAAATCCACCCGAGCTACGGCGTATTTTCACCAATACGTGGTGAGTATTTAGACTTGGTCGACACCACCCCGCTACCGAAACCATGCAATATTGCATTTGATATTGGTACCGGTACCGGCGTGCTGGCAGCTATTCTAGCCAATCGTGGCATTGGCAAAATTATCGCGACCGATAATTCGCACCGCGCTTTAGACTGCGCGCTCAAAAACATCAACCGCCTCGGCTTGAAAAATAATGTAACACTGCTCGAGGCCGATTTATATCCGAAAGCCGAATTTGGCCTCGCCGATTTAGTGGTGTGTAACCCGCCGTGGTTACCCGCGCATCCAAGCTCAGCGCTCGAATCTGCCATCTATGATGAAAAAAGCCAGATGCTGAAAGGCTTTTTAAATGGTTTGAGTGCACATTTAACTGAGACCGGTGAAGGTTGGCTGATATTGTCTGACTTTGCCGAGCATCTGGGTTTAAGAACACGCGATGAGCTGTTAGGCTGGATTGCCGCCGCCGGCTTAAAGGTGGTGGACAGAACCGATACCAAAGCCCGCCACAGTAAAACACTGGATGCGAGCGACCCGCTACATGCCGCGCGCAAAGCCGAAGTGACTTCATTATGGCGCTTGGCCAAAGCCTAAGCTAAAAGCCAGCAGCCTGAATTCAGGGCTGATTTAACGACGAAACCCCTCGCCGCCTTGATGGTCGCGAGGGGTTTTTTTGTAGCAGTCAGCGCTTCACAACAGAAGGCTGGCTTAATCGACTAACCGCGATTGCGATTATTTTTTTTCGCAGGCACCTCTAAATCACTCGTCTGGCGCACGCGTCTATTTTCGTTTTTTCTCGGTGCTGGTTTTTTAGCCGCCGTGTTACGCGCCGCATCGGTTTTGCGATACGGTTTAGGTGTGCCATCGGCATTCGTTTCACGCGGCGCACGGTCGAGTGCACTCATGCGCTGCTTACGCACTTTAGGCATAAACACGGTGGTGGCTTTGAGTTTTTCGCGTTGCGTCAACTGTCTAAGCGGTGCACTTGGTACCGGTAAATCAGCCCATTCGAGCAAGCCAACGACTTCTTTTTGTTCCAGTTTCAGCATCTGACCGCGTTTAACGCGTGGCGGCAAGTTTACCGGGCCAAAGCGTACGCGCATTAAGCGGCTCACCGGTAATTGAAATGCCTCAAATAAGCGGCGCACTTCACGGTTACGGCCTTCACGCAGAATGACCTGATACCAGTGATTGGCACCTTCGCCGCCCTGCGCGCTGATGCTGTCAAAATTGGCCGGGCCGTCTTCCAGCTCGATGCCTTCGGTTAACTGCGTCATTTGGCCTTCAGTCAGCTCGCCAAAAATACGCACGGCGTATTCACGCTCAACTTCATAGCGCGGATGCATGAAACGATTAGCCAGTTCGCCAGAAGTCGTAAAAATGAGTAAACCGCTGGTATTCATATCCAGACGGCCAATCGCAATCCATTTAGCATTTTTGATTTTGGGTAATTTATCAAATACACTGGCACGGCCTTCAGGATCGTCCTGGCTGACGATCTCGCCTTCCGGCTTATGGTAGATCAATACCTGTGGCAGTTCAGCGACAAACGGCAGTTTCAGCGGCCGACTATCGAGGCGCACTAAATCATATTGGGTCACGCCTTGGCCGACAACGGCAGAAGCACCATTGACGGTGACGCGGCCGGTTTCGATCAACGCTTCCATATCGCGACGCGATCCTAAACCGGCAAGCGCGAGCAGCTTATGCAGGCGCTGCGTTGGTTCTGGCGGTGCGTCCGCATCAGCGGCTAACTTGGTGAAACTGGTTTTCGGGCGACGCGGCGTAGCTTGCGGGTCGCGCTGGGTTTTAAAGGGACGTGCCATATGGATAACTTATTGATTGCAAAAGCGCATTTTACCGCAGTTAGCGACCAACCGTTCAGATTAAAACGGTTTTAGTTAGCACCGCCGTCTTATCAGTGCAGGGTTTGGTTGACCAGCCATAGCTTTGCAGCCAGACGCCGTCACGACTTATAGCTTGAGCGCGATTTCGGCCGGAAGAAAGTCAGCCATCTCCGGCAACTCAGCTAGCGAACGCAGATTAAGGTCGTCTAAAAAATGTTGTGTCGTTGCGTATAATGCCGGCCGACCGGGGACTTCACGCTGACCGACCATGTCAATCCAGTCTCGTTCTTGCAATTGCCGCATCACGTTCGGGTTAACGGCAACGCCGCGAATCTGCTCGATGTCGCCGCGGGTAACCGGCTGCTTATAAGCAATAATCGCCAGAGTTTCGAGCAAGGCACGCGAGTATTTGGGCTGTTTCTCCGGATAAAGCCGCGCCAGATAAGCCGCGTATTCAGCCCGCGCCTGAAAGCGGTAGCCGCTGGCAACTTGAACCAGCTCCAGCGTGCGCTCGGCCCAATCCTGCTTCAGTTCATCGAGCAGCATTCTTAAGGTGGCGCGCTCCATACGCTCGGCGAACAGGCGTGTCAGCTCATCCAAGGCTAATGGTGCATGCGCCGTGAGTAAGGCGGCTTCTAATACATGCTTCATGTGGCTGGTCGTTGCCATCAGCGTATGGTCCCTTGTTTGATTTTTATTGAGTTTGATTTTTATTGGGTTTGATTTTTATTGGGTTTGATTTTTATTGGGTTTAATCTTTATCGGGCTTGATCTTCATCAAGCATGATCATCATCATGATTGATCTGCAGGTAAATCGGTGAAAACGGCGCTTGCTGGCTTATGCGCAACAAGCCTTCGCGCGCCAGTTCCAGTATCGCTAAAAAACAGACGACTAGCTTGGGCAGGCCATCTTCGACGATATTAAATACTGCCGAAAACTCGATGAGCTTATCGGTTTTTAAGCGGCGCAAAATGATGCTCATATGCTCGCGCACCGATAGCTCAGCCCGCCCTACTTTGTGATGCTGGTAGTGACTGGCGCGCTTGAGCAGATCACGCCAGGCATGAGCCAGATCGTCCATACTCACTAATGGCGGCATGATATTGCTCACCTGCTGATAAGCGGCACTGGCAACACTAATGTCCTCACCGACTTTAGGCATCTCGTCCAGGCCTTGCGCGGCGAGTTTAATTGCTTCATATTCCATTAACCGGCGCACGAGTTCGGCTCTGGGGTCTTGTTCAGCCTCAATTTCCGCCGGCTTGGGCAGTAACATGCGCGATTTAATTTCAATAAGCATGGCTGACATCAGCAGATAGTCTCCGGCCAGCTCCAGCTTGATATCATGCATGTTTTCGACGTACTGTATGTATTGACGCGTTAATTCCGCCATCGGAATATCGAGTATATCGAGATTATGCTTACGGATTAAATACAGCAGTAAATCCAGAGGGCCTTCAAATGCATCTAAATACACCGCAAGCGCATCGGGCGGTATATACAGGTCCAGCGGCAAGTGGGTGATGACTTCGCCATGGATACGCGCATCGATAGTTGCTATGGCTGGCATAGGCTAATGGCCGACCGATTTTGAAAATACGTTAATAATGATGACACCGGCGATAATAAAGCCCATACCGATCATGGCCGCCAGATCCAGCGTTTGCCTGTAGACCACCCAGCCAAGTATGGAAATAAGCACTATGCCTAAACCCGACCAGATCGCATACATAATGCCTACCGGCAACACGCGCAGACTGATGGTCATAAAGTAAAAAGCCGTGCCATAACCAACCACGACAATCAGCGATGGCCACAACCGCGTAAACTCGTTAGAGGCTTTAAGTGCTGTCGTTGCCGTAACCTCAGCGACGATGGCAATGGCAATGGCTAGCCAATGATTCATGCCAGCACCTGCAAGTTAGTCCGATCCATTAGTTCATCTAGACCCAGTAAATAAGCGCGGCCTGATAAATAAACCAGACCTGATAAATAAACCAGACTTGATAAATAAACCAGACTAGGAATAATTCAAGCCCATCACTTCACGCACATCACGCATGGTTTCGCGCGCTAGTTTGCGTGCTTTTTCGCAGCCTTCTGCCACGATGTTTTTAACCAGGGTCGGGTCTTCCGCATATTGTGCCGCACGCTCCTGCATCGGTTTCAATTCAGCGAGCACGCCTTCAATCACCGGTCCTTTGCATTCGATGCAACCTATACCAGCAGATTTACAACCAGCCTCCGCCCAGTCCTGCGTAGCCTGATTTGAATAAATCTGGTGCAACTGCCATACCGGGCATTTAGCCGGATCACCGACATCGGTGCGGCGCACACGCGCTGGATCGGTGGGCATGGTTTTTATTTTTTTAGCGACAGAATCTACATCTTCACGCAGTGAAATCGTGTTGTTGTAGGACTTAGACATTTTATGACCGTCTAGACCGGGCATTTTTGAAGCTGGCGTCAGTTTATAGTCAGGCTCCAGCAATATCATCTTACCGCCGCCTTCGAGATAACCGAGCAAGCGCTCTTTATCGCCCATGCTCATGCCTTGCTGCTCTTCAATCATGGCGCGCGCTGATTCCAGCGCGTCTTCATCGCCGCTTTGCTGATAAGCCACACGCATTTCTTCATAGAGGCCGCCACGCTTATTGCCCAGCTTTTTGATCGCAGCTTCGGCCTTTTCTTCAAAGCCTTTTTCTTTACCGTAAATATGGTTAAAGCGGCGCGCGATTTCGCGCGTAAATTCTATATGTGGAATCTGGTCTTCGCCGACCGGCACCTGGGTAGCTTTGTAGATCAGAATGTCCGCGCTTTGCAGCAGCGGATAGCCCAGAAAGCCGTATGTTGACAGATCTTTACTGGCCAGCTTCTCTTGCTGGTCTTTGTAAGTGGGCACGCGCTCTAGCCAGCTCAGCGGCGTGATCATACTCAGCAAGGTATGCAACTCGGCGTGTTCGGGCACGCGCGACTGAATGAAAATGGTAGCGCTAGCCGGATCAACACCGGCGGCAAGCCAGTCTATGACCATTTCCCAGACGCTGGCTTCTATGATCTCCGGTGTGTCGTAATGCGTGGTTAATGCATGCCAATCGGCGACAAAGAACAGGCATTCATGCTCATGTTGCAATTTCACCCAGTTTTTGAGTACGCCATTGTAATGGCCTAAATGTAAATTGCCGGTAGGACGCATACCGGATAAAACGCGTTCGATTGCCATGAGAGTGAAAACCTTAGTCCGCAGACCTTAAATTAAATATGCCGTGATTATAAAACAAGCTGCTAAATCAGCCTAAATATTAGCTAAGCCAAATATCAGGTTGTGCGCTGCATTAACAAACGGACCTAAAATTGCACCAAGCACACCGGTGAATAACAGCACGATTAAAATGATGAATCCAAAGCGCTCTAACTGCGCAAATGGTCGGGCTAAACGTGGTGGTAACAGGCTGACGGCAATGCGCCCGCCGTCTAGCGGTGGCAACGGCAGTAGGTTCAGCACCATCAGCACGATGTTGATACTCACGCCGGCTTTGCCCATTAACACCAACGGCGTAGCAATCGCCTCGGGGGCGCCGATCGCCAACTTAATGACTATGGCCCAGAAAATAGCCATCACAAAATTTGACGCTGGTCCGGCAGCAGCCACCCACAGCATGTCTTTTTTGGGATTGCGCAAGCGGCTAAAATCAACCGGCACCGGCTTGGCCCAGCCGAAAAGAATGCCGCCGAGCATGATGGTCAATGCCGGCAGTAATATAGTGCCAAACGGGTCGATATGGCGCAGCGGGTTAAAGCTGATGCGGCCTTCATTATAGGCAGTCATATCCCCAAAGTACTTGGCGACATAGCCGTGGGCGGCCTCATGCACGGTAATCGCAAAGATCACCGGCAGCGCGTAAATGACAATTTTTTGTATGATGGATAATTCCATGAGCGTCTCTTTTGACTGATAATTAAATGGGGTATGACTAGTTGCAGACTTGATGTTTAAACGTAATCGCCGGCAAAACAACAGCATGTTTGCGCTCTGCAACTATTTTTCGGGTTAGGTTAGTTTTCGAATTAGATTAGTTAAAGCAAAACAGCACCATCAGCTCAGTCCAAACGGCGTTAAATCTCCCTGGCCAGCACGAATCAAGCTTGGCACTTCGCCGGTTAAATCAATGACCGAGCTTGCGCCCGAAGTTGCCTGGCCAACATCAATGATTAAGTCGACCTGGCGCTCAAGCTTATCGCGGATTTCCCAGGCTTCGGTTAAGGGCTCGTCATCATCGGCTAAATGCAGCGTCATGCTCAGCAATGGCGCGTCCAGCGCTTCTAATATGGCCTGTACCACACTGTGTTGCGGCACACGTATGCCGATGGTGTTGCGCTTGGGATGCTGTAGTTTGCGCGGCACTTCGCGTGTCGCTTGCAATATAAAAGTGTAATCCCCGGGGGTATTGGCTTTCAGCAGGCGAAACTGGCTATTACTGACAATTGCATAATTGCCAAGCTCGCTTAAATTGCGGCATACCAGCGTAAACAGGTGTTTGTCGTCGACACCGCGAATTTGGCGTATGCGCATTTGCGCATCAGCGCTGCTGCCAACCATGCAGCCAAGCGCATAGCCTGAATCTGTAGGGTAAGCAATCACACCGCCGCCACGTAAGATGTCGGCTGTTTGCGCAATCAGGCGCTGCTGCGGATTATCTAAATTAATATTAAAAAATTGTGACATATTGAGCGCTAATTATACTTTTTGTTTAGATGATAAATTCTGCTGTGCTTTAACTGGCTATTAGCTTAGTGTGCGGCTTCCGGCCAATCGTGCCACACTGGCACGCAATTGCTAGGCAGTCCCGGCAAACGTCCCATTTCCATAAAACTAATGCCTTTGCCGTGATAATCAGAACCTAAAGACGCTTTTAAATCAAACTGATGCGCATATTTGGCAAACTCTGCATATTGATCAACTGTATGGCTGCCAGTGACCACTTCAATGGCCGCACCGCCTAAGGCTCTGAATTCTTCTAGCAACAATAGCATATTGGTCCGGCCTAAATCATAACGCCCGGGATGTGCAATCACCGCGACACCGCCGCTACCTACAATCCAGCTTACCGCATCTTCAAGACTCGCCCAGACGTGTTCAAAATAACCAGGCTTGCCTTTTACCAGATAATTCTTGAATACCGCCTTATTGTCTTTGGCAACTCCGCTATTCACCAAAAAACGTGCAAAATGGGTGCGGCTAATAATGCCCTCTTGCGCGTAATGGTATGCGCCCTCAAGACTACCGCTAATACCGGCTTTATCCAGACTTGCCGCCATGCCGGCAGCACGCAGATGACGACCGGCACGGATCGCCGCCAGGCCGGATTTTAATGGCGCATATTCAGGATCAATTTTGAGGCCAACAATATGCACTGTGCGTTTTTTCCAGGTCACTGAAATTTCTACACCGTTGATCAACTGTAAGCCTAAGCGTTGTGCTTCAACCGCTGCAATGGCGAGGCCGGAAGTATCATCATGATCAGTTAAGGCGAGCACATTCACCTGGTGCTCGGCGGCATGCGCGACTAGCTCTAAGGGGGTGAGCAGGCCATCTGAAATATTGGAATGTGCATGTAAATCAATGGTAAAAGACATGAATTAAAACTAACCTTAAAAAGCTAAATATAAAATGCATAAAAATATGCAATACAACAATAACTTGAAATTTACGCCTTGCGGCACAATATCAATGATAGCAAAATAGCGCACTAGTCCGTAGTATAGTTACAGGTAAGTATTGTTATTCACAGCCTGCAACGCCATTACGTTATGCAGCACATAAGCCTGCCCTTTATACGCACCACCTTTTGAGACTCCATATGAAGTTTTTGTTTGATTTATTTCCGGTTATTTTATTTTTTGTCGCCTTCAAATTTTTTGGTATTTACACCGCCACCGCTGTCGCCATTGCCGCCACTGTCGCCCAAATTATTTACAGCAAAATCCGCCACGGCAGCGTCGATAAAATGCTGCTAATCAGTGGCGCTATTATCAGCGTGTTTGGCGGCGCGACGCTGTTATTCAGAGATCCGGTGTTTATTGAGTGGAAACCGACGGTGCTGTACTGGCTGTTTGCATGCAGTTTAGTGGGTGCACAGCTATTCTTTAAAAAGAATCTTATGCGCAATCTGATGGAAAAGCAGATCAGCTTACCTAATGCGGTGTGGACCCGGCTTAATTTAGCCTGGGCACTATTATTTGTGGCTCTTGGTTTCTTAAATCTATATGTAGCGTTTAATTACTCGCAAGACACCTGGGTGAATTTCAAGCTGTTTGGTATCACCGCAATCTTGTTTGTGTTTATTATTGGCCAAACCCTGCTGCTCAGTAAATACATGCCCAAAGATGACGCCAGTAATACGCCGTCAAATGGAGATGCAGACTAATGTGGTACGCAATAATGGCAGAAGACGCCGCCGACAGTTTAGCGCTACGCAACCAAGCCCGGCCTGAACATTTAAGCCGGTTGCAGGCGCTGCAAGACAGCGGTCGCTTGTTATTAGCCGGGCCATTTCCGGCTATCGATAGCAATGACCCAGGACCGGCTGGTTTTAGTGGCAGCCTGATTGTGGCGGAGTTTGCCAGCCTGGACGAGGCAAAAATATGGGCGAATAACGATCCTTTTGTCAGCGCCGGCGTTTATAAGCACGTCACCGTTAAACCTTTTAGAAAAACACTTCCCAACTGATCATGACTTTATTAGAAGAAATCACGCATCGCCTGCAATGTTTTGCGCCGACCTTATTAGAAATTAGCGATGACAGCGCGCTGCATGCTGGACATAAAGGCAATGGCGGTGGCGGTCATTTCAGCCTCAACATAGCAAGCTCGCAATTTTGCGATAAATCACAGATAATGCGCCATCGTCTTATTTATGAGGTGCTTGCCGATCTTATTCCGCTTAAAATTCACGCACTTAGTATCAATGCCCAAGCAAGCGAGCCACTAACTACTGAAAAATTACAATAAATTAGCTGGTATTGCAGATTTTAATTAATACGTCTTACCATTACTGAAGTCACCAACCCTGAGGATTTTTGCATGAAATTTACCCAAACATTAATCGCCGTTGCTATTTTATCGTTTACACCAGCAGCATTTAGCTCTGATGCAGTAGCAACCGTTAACGGCAAACCAATCAAGCAGTCTATTTATGATTTTATTGCTAAAGACGCAACTGCACGTGGCCAAAAAATTGATGCGCAAGTGAAAGAAGTCATTGTTGCCAAGTTAATTGACTCTGAGCTGGTCTATCAGGAAGCACAGAAAATTGCGTTGGATAAACAACCCGATTACATTGCGCGCGAAGAACTGGCACGGCGCGAACTGCTGACCAATATCTATCTGCAGGACTACATGAAGAAAAATCCTATTTCTGATGCAGACACCAAAGCAGCTTATGAACAATATAAAAAAGCTTATGGCGACAAAGAGTTCAGCGCATTACATATACTGGTAAAAACCGAAGCTGAAGCTAAAGAAATCATTGCACAACTCGCTAAAGGCGGCAATTTTTCAAAAATTGCTAAAGAAAAATCGCTTGATCCTGGTTCCAAGGAAAAAGGTGGTGATCTAGGCTGGTTCTCACCGGCTACCATGGTAAAACCATTTAGTGACGCGATGGCTGGCCTGCAAAAAGGCGCGGTGGCCAGTGCTCCGGTGCAAACCCAGTTTGGCTGGCACGTGATTAAATTGGTAGACACCCGTGTGGCGCAACCACTGAGCTATGACAAGGTAAAAGAGGGTTTACAAAAAAACCTGCAACAACGTAATCTGGAAAAAATGATGGTAGATTTACGTGCTAAAGCTAAAGTTGATATAGTCAAATAAGCCTCTGCATTAGAAGCAATCACCACCGACAAGGCCCGCACTCAACTGTGGGCCTTTTTATATTGCGGCCAACTTCTATAGCTGCGTCCAGCTGACAACGACGCAGTTTTAGAGTCGGCCTTTGTCTATCAATTTATGCGATAATAAGAACTGTTATCATTTGCAAGTTAATTGCTCTACCCTCATTTACGACTGACTGATAGATTCAACTCCATGCGCCCTTTACCACAATTAACCATCGGCCAGACGGCGATTATTGCCGCGATAGAAGCCGAAGAGTCACTATTTCATCGTTTGTCAGCACTAGGCTTTCGCGTCGGCAAAAAACTAAGTATCATCCGCCGCGCCAATTTCAACGGTCCATTGCAAGTGCGCCTCGGCACTACCGATGTCATATTGCGCAGCCGCGATGCGGCCCGCATTCAGGTTAACCTACTCACGGATTAAATCCTTATGAAACGAATTGCACTATTAGGCATGCCCAATACGGGGAAATCTACTTTATTCAACCGTATCAGCGGCGCATCGGCAAGAGTTGGCAATTGGCCTGGCATTACCGTTGATTTAATGAGTGCAAAAATATTAATCGGTGGCCATATTGCCGAACTGATCGATTTACCGGGTATTTATGATTTACATGGCTTTTCTGAAGATGAACAGGTAGTACGGCATTTTTTAGGGAAAAATGCTGTTGATCTGGTGATTATTCTACTCAATAGTTCGCAGATTGACCGCCAGCTATCTTTAGTACTACAAATACAGAAACTCGGCATGCCTACTGTTCTGGCGCTGAATATGGCGGATGAGGCCAAGCAATCTGGCATTAGCATTGATGTTGAAAGTATGGCGCAGGCACTGCAAATGCCGGTGCTGCAAATTAGCGCGAAATATGGCGACGGTTTGCCGAAAGCACTGCAGGCAGCTACGCAAATTATCAACCAGAACAACCCGGCAACCGACCCGAAAACGATTAGCTTACTACTCGAACAGGACCATCAGATTGAGCTCGAAATGGAAGCCCTACTGCAACGGCATGTGCAGATTCCAGCAACGCTGACCAACACCACCACCGATAAAATAGATAAGCTATTGCTGCATAAATGGTTTGGTCTACCGCTCTTTTTTGCAGCAATGTATCTGCTGTTTCAGTTTATTTTCACGGCGGGTACACCACTGCAAGCTGGCCTGGCTTGGACCTTCGATCTGCTGCGCAGCAGTCTGCTAGAACCGTTATTTAGCAACAGCCCGGCATGGTTCAGCGGCCTGATGTTAGATGGTGTTTACAACGGCGTCGCTACTGTCGCAGCCTTTGTGCCGATCATCATCCTGTTCTTTTTAGTCATGTCCATGGTCGAAGACAGCGGCTATCTGTCGCGCGCGGCGTTTCTGATGGATGCGCTCATGGCTAAAATGGGCTTGGATGGCCGCGGCTTTGTGATGATGCTGATGGGCTTTGGCTGCAATGTGCCAGCACTCATGGGTACGCGCGTGATGCGCTCGCGTCCTATGCGCTTATTGACCATGTTAGTCATTCCGTTTTCACTCTGTTCAGCGCGCATGCAGGTGTTCATCTTCATTATTGCCGCACTGTTTACCGCACAGCAAGCACCGCTTATCTTGTTTGCACTCTACACGATGAGTTTTTTGACCATGTTTTTAACCGCGCTATTATTTCAGGGTCAGTATAAAAACAGTGAGCCATTTCTGTTAGAACTGCCACCCTATCGCTTTCCCACGCCACGACAAATTGTGTTGCGCGGCTGGCAGGAAGTCAGGCAGTTTCTAGCACGCGCCAGCAAATTTATTATTATTGGGGTGGTTTTAGTATGGGCGATGACCAACTTTCCAACTAATGTGCCGCCCGCCAGCATCGGTACATTAGCCGGACAGGTAGGCGCATTATTCGCACCGATACTCGATCCAATCGGGATTAACAATCAGCTGGCAATTGCACTGATCTTTGGTTTTGTTGCTAAAGAAATTGTCATCGGCGCCCTCGCCGTTATTTACGGCTTACAGGGTGATGCCTTGATGACGGAAATTGCCGTGCAGATTGACTGGGTGCAAGCCATGAGCTTTATGTTATTTACTCTAATTTACACGCCGTGCCTATCAACGATTGCGACGCTGAAAACAGAATCTAAAAGTAGCGCCTTTATGTGGTTGTCTATCCTTTGGTCGCTAGGCTTAGCGTGGGTGGTCAGCTTTGTGTTTTATCAGGGTGCGCGCTGGCTTGGGTTTTAAAGTTTTAATGCTATAGACGAGGCAGCTAGTATTAGGCTGCCGGCATGCTAACTGCCATTACTATGCAGATTATGTCCGGTCTGGCTATTGTCTTAGCTGACTTAAACAGCAATAAAGTCTACAGGCTAATTGACTACAGACGTTCCATAGATGATGAGACCCATTAACGCTGCGCGTGCAGTAAAATTTAAACAACCATGAATTTAAAAAATTACTCAAAACTGCTGCTAAGTAAGCTGCTGCTAAGTAAGCTGCTGCAAAGTTTGCTGCTGCTGAGCTTGCTGCTGCTAAATAGCGTTGCCTCCTATGCGCAAGATAAAATCACCGTATATGCTGCCGCCAGTTTAACCAACGCCTTAACCGAGGTCAGCGCTGACTATCACGCTGCTAAAGTAGTACATGCGTTTGCGGCATCATCGGCACTAGCAAAACAAATAGAGAACGGCGCCGCTGCCGATATCTTTATTTCAGCTGATACTAAATGGATGCATTATTTACAGGATAAAAAACTAATTAATAGCGCAAGCCGCAAAGATTTACTCGCAAACAAACTCGTGCTGATCGCCCCCCACGGTCGCGGCTTTGAAGTTAGCTTAGATTCATCATTCGATCTGGCCCAGGCTTTTGCCGGTAAATTATGCACGGCTGATATAGACGCAGTTCCGGCTGGTGTTTATGCCAAGCAAGCCCTCAGCTATTTAAACTGGTGGCCAACAATTAAAAGTCGAGTTGTTGGCACGCAGGACGTGCGCGCCGCACTGGTGCTTGTTGAGCGCGGCGAGTGCGCTGCAGGTATTGTCTATGCAACCGATGCTAAAATATCATCAAAAGTTGAACTCGTCGCTACATTCCCAGAAGCGAGTCATATGCCGATTGTTTACCCCGCGGCACTGGTGAATGGCAGCCATAGCAACACCCTCGCTCGCGACTACTTAAATTATCTACAATCTCCCCGCGCCTCAGCTATTTTCCAGAAATATGGCTTTAGTATCGTCAATTAGGCCTAAAGGTGATCACGGTTAATGCAAACCCATAACAAGTTTATGCCGTCATGACGGCCTCTATCTTCATGCTAAGCAGCGCTGAAATTGAAGCACTGCTGCTTTCGGCCAAGGTTGCCGTATGCTGTACACTGGGTATTAGTATACCTGGCGTCGCTGTCGCCTGGCTATTGGCAAAAAAATCATTTATCGGTAAATCGCTGTTCGACAGTATCGTCCACCTGCCATTAGTGTTACCGCCGGTAGTGCCCGGCTTTCTGTTACTCCTTCTACTCGGCAACCAGGGTGTTATTGGCAAGTGGTTACAGCAGTCTTTTGGCATTAGCATCGCTTTCACCTGGGTCGGTGCCGTTATTGCGGCAGCGGTCATGGCATTCCCACTCATGGTGCGCTCAGCCAGGCTGGCAATTAGCCAAGTGGACAGCCGACTTGAAGCTGCAGCGCAAGCGTTGGGCGCACATCCGTTACGCGTATTCTTTAGCATTACCTTGCCACTCGCCATGCCCGGCATTATCACCGGCCTGGTACTCGCTTTCAGTCGTAGTCTCGGCGAGTTTGGTGCGACCATTACCTTTGTCGGTAATATCGAAGGTGAAACACGCACCTTGCCGCTGGCGATTTACACCTATACCCAAATCCCCGGTAGCGACATGGCCGCCATGCGACTAGTCGTGTTAAGCATGCTTATTGCGCTCGGCGCACTCATGCTCAGTGATCTACTCGAACGCAAAGCTTTGCGGCGCATCGGCCAAGGCGTAGCGCATGATTGAGATCGACCTAAAGCGCACGCAAGGCCAGTTTACATTAGCCGCCACCTGCACCGTTAACAGCCCGGTAGTGGGTGTATTTGGCCCCTCCGGAGCGGGCAAGAGCACGCTGCTGGCGATGATAGCAGGCTTAGTCCAGCCAGATTCAGGTCGTATCGTCTTAGATGGCGTTTGTCTGTTTGATAGTGTGCGGCGCATAAACCTGCCATTGCACCGGCGCCGCATCGGCACCGTGTTTCAAGACAGTCGCTTATTCCCGCATTTAAACATCACCGACAACCTGAGTTATGGTTTAAAACTACTGCCCAAAAAAGACCGGCGACTAGAATTGTCAAAAATAGTCGACTTGCTCGAAGTTGGCCACCTGCTGTCGCAAAAGCCACATCAGCTCTCCGGTGGTGAAAAACAGCGTGTCGCCTTAGGACGCGCCTTATTGACCTCACCGCGCCTGCTATTGCTAGATGAGCCCCTGGCCTCGCTAGATGTGCGTTTAAAGCACCAGATATTGCCATTTTTACGGCGTATCAAAGACGAAATCAGTATGCCTATGCTCTATGTCAGCCATGCGATTGATGAAATTTTATATCTGACGCCACAGATCGCCATGCTCGAAGCCGGTAAGCTATTAGCCATAGGCAGTTTTGACGAGGTCATGCGTGACACGCATATCCTTTCAATAGCACACTCTCTTGGCCTTGAAAACGTACTGCACACGCACATACTGGCGCATGACGCCGCCCATGTTTACACCACTGCGGCTATCGCTCAGCAGCACATCAACCTGCCCCCAATGGCGGCTGCAATCGGTAGTCAGCTATCAATCAGCATTGCCGCCGCCAATATTGCATTATCTAGCCATAAAATAACCGGGATTTCGATACAGAATCAGCTGGCGGGGACGGTTCTGGCCATACAGCAGATTGGGCCGAGAATGCTAGTATCAGTCGATATCGGCACGCCGTTAATGGTCGAAGTTACCGCCAAAGCCTTGCTCGACATGCAAATTACAATAGGATGCAGCGTTTATTGTCTGATTAAAACACAAAGCATACATGTGTTTCCGGCAGCAAAAACTGCATAAATCTAGCCAGCCAGAGGCTATGCCGGCGACAGCGGCTTATACATGTGTGGAACAATTAATTTGGCTATAGAAATATAGCCGAAAACGTCAAAATAGCGCATGGTGCAACCCAGAACAAACTTACGCTGGGCAGCTAAGTTTTAACTTTTAGCTGCCATTAGTAATGACATGCGGTTCACCATAGATCAACATTATTGGCTTTTACATACGCTTCCAAATGGGCGATATTGGCTAAGTATGGTGATACTGGTCCATAGTAATCTACTTCAGGGCCAATCGCTTTAAACTGGATTCCTTGAAAATTGAGCAGTCTCCATAGCGATCTTTCCATAGAAGCAAACCAATGCGTGATGCCGCGCAGCTTGCTGGTATGATACATCGCCTGATACAGACCCAAAGTAATGAATAGTTTGTCGCGTAAAGCCTTAGTATTGGTCTGCGCGACCGATACCGGCTTATCGGTATCAGCCGTATTTTTGTGCACGTTGCTATTGGCACTAGTGCTGGCTCTGAATACAGCAAGCCGGGAAATTTCTGCACTAGATGCATAAGCAGGGCTGGCAAGATGCGTGTCGTCGGTGAATAATGCGCAGTGGTCGAGAAGTGGCAGTCCACGCTTTGATGGCAATACCAGCCGCAAGGTGCCGACGAGTTCACCTTCCGGATTAATGGCACCGATATGAATTGCATGCTCATCAAAATGGTCTATTTCTAGTTTAGATGGATAATCTTCAGCGTTTAGGAAATTGCGCTCGTGACAATAGACTTCATAACGTAATGCGTAGCTGTCGCGTAGATATTTTGTACCGTCAATAATACAAAACTCAAAATTCTTGACGGCTAACTCTACATCCTCAACCGTACCAGCAGTACCAACAGTTTCCATGACACACCCCTATGAATATTAAATAACTTTAATTCATAGTAAGCAAATTTTATGCCATTAAAATAAAACAATAAAATCAGTTACTTAAAATAATAAAGCGCATTTACGGTGTGGCAATAGTGACCAGTAGTTGTCTGCTAAATCATAACCCTACCCGGAATTGTCATGTTGTCAGTGCTGGATCTGTCGGCATGTGTCTAAAAATATGCAACACCCGAGCTAAGCCGTGCAGCCGTAAGCCACGGTTTCTGACTTAAATTTTTAAGCTGTGCCTAGCTCGCAAACGCCATGAAAATATTTGAAACAGTGAGCAAGCGTATCGTTGTTAAGAGCGCGGCATAATGACTTAGAAAAACTTAGGGGAACGGGGAAGCCGGAATGGCTGAGAAAGTCCCGTTAAACAGCACCGGCTGGACGTGCCAGCCTGGCGCATTGCAGATTTATACGGCTGATTCGCCGGTTTCGCCGGTGCGGATGCGTATTACTTGCTCGACTGAGCTCACGAAGATTTTGCCGTCACCAATTTTACCGGTATGCGCCGCTTTAATAATGGCATCCACTGCAGATTCCACCAAGTCATCGGCTACGACCAGCTCTAGTTTTATTTTTGGCAAAAAATCTACGACATATTCAGCACCGCGATATAACTCGGTATGCCCTTTTTGACGACCAAAACCTTTCACTTCAGTGACGGTTAAACCATTCACGCCTATGCTCGACAGTGACTCACGCACCTCATCTAATTTGAATGGTTTAATGATTGCTTCAATTTTCTTCATGTTGGCCTAACTCCTAATGATTGCTACGCGAGATATGTCTAGCTAAATCTTTACTACCCAATCTTCTGCCTAATGTCGATCAAGATGACAGATCAAAACCTAGCTTCACCGTAATCGGATGACGTCTATCTTTGCCAAAACCCTTGTGCGTAATACGCACCCCTATTGGCGACTGACGACGTTTATACTCATTTCTGTCTATCATGCTGATCACGCGCTGTACATCGGTTAAGGCATAGCCTTTGGCCACAATTTGTGCCTGACTCTGATCGTTTTCGACATAAGCTTCAATAATGCCATCGAGCACGTCGTACGATGGCAAGCTATCTTGATCAAGCTGATTGGCACGCAGCTCCGCCGACGGCGCGCGCGTGATAATACGTTCGGGGATGACGCGGCTTATGCTGTTACGGTAATTGGCTAGCTTATAGACCAAGGTTTTAGGCACATCTTTTAATAAGGCAAAGCCACCAGCCATATCGCCATAGAGTGTGCAGTAACCCACGGCCATTTCACTTTTATTACCGGTGGTAAGCACGATGCTGCCAAATTTATTCGATATCGCCATCAGCAGCATGCCGCGTATACGGGCTTGCAGATTCTCTTCTGTCGCGTCCAGCGCTCGATCAGCAAACTGCGCTGCGAGCGTTAGCAGATATTGTTCAAATAAAGCTTTAATCGGGATTTCGCTGTATTTTACCTGCAGAATCTCCGCCATTTCACGTGCATCAAGCACACTGATATCGGCGGTAAAATCTGATGGCATCATCACCGCCTCTACCTGATCTGCACCTAAGGCATCGACTGCAATCGCTAGCGTCAGCGCCGAGTCTATGCCACCGGACAGCCCAAGCACGATTCCCGGAAAACCATTCTTATGTACATAATCAGCCAGGCCCAGTTTCAAGGCGTTATACACCGAGGCTTCTAGGCTTAAAGGCTCGGCTATAGCGCCAGCGACCGGCTGCTTCTGCTCAAATTTAACCAGTCCGAGTGCGGTTTCAAATGCTGGCAGCTGCTGTGTTAATTGCCCGCTGGCATTCATTACAAAAGACGCGCCATCAAAGACTAACTCGTCCTGACCGCCGACCATATTGGCGTAAATAATAGGCAACTCGGTGGCAGCGACGCGCTGGCGAAGTATTTTGTGGCGAGTCGACTGCTTTTCCAGATGAAATGGCGAAGCATTGAGCGCAATGATTAACTCCGCACCGGCGGCTTTAGCCAATAACGCTGGTGCTGCTTCCCAGACGTCAGCACAGATTAATAGCCCGATATTGACACCCTCATGGCTAAATACCAAGGCCTCATCGCCAGCAGTAAAATAGCGTTTCTCGTCAAATACACTGTGATTGGGCAGCTCATGCTTGTGATAGGTGGCAATAATTTTTCCGGCCTGCAATACCGACACGGCATTAAAGCATCCATGCGCAGTTTGGTGAGGGTGCCCAACCAGCACAGTGATACCGGCTATCTCGCTACTGAGTTTTTGTAATGCGTGTTCACAGGCCTGCAAGAAGTCGGTACGCAGCAATAAATCCTCTGGCGGATAACCACATAGCGACAGCTCGGGGGTGACAAGTAAGCTCGCACCCTGCGCCTTGGCTTGTGCGGCACTGGCGATAATTTTGTGTGCATTGCCGGCAATATCACCGACCAGGCAGTTTATTTGCGCAATGGCGATTAGCATTGCACTAGCTTTGCGTGCATGCGCTTAATATTCACTAGCTTCATGCCACTACTATTAAGATTGATTGGCTTGCCGGGGTTGAAATCAAAGTAGGCGCACATATCAATAAGAGCCGCCGGCGTCTTTGAGCAACTGGATCATGTCGGTTTTGCGTCCCTCGAGGGCGTAGACCAGTGCGGTTAAGCCATACTGATCACGGGCTTTTACTTTGGCGCGATTATCCAGCAGCAATTTGACCATAGCGGTATTATCGCTATCGACCGCCAGATGCAGCAACGGTGTACCTTCATCATCCACATGATTGACTTTGGCACCGGCGGCGATAAGCGTTTTGGCCGCGTCCAGCTGCGACTTTTTAACCGCCCAAGTCAGTGCGGTCCATTTTGAAAAATCTTTCTGATCAATTTCTGCACCTTGCCTGGCGAGCAGCGCAACCACCGCAGCATGGCCTTCACGGGCCGCGATCATTAGCGCGGTGACACCTAAGGCATCGCGCTGATGCATATCGGCTTGATTGGCTAACAGTGTGCTCACGGTGGCAACATCACCACTTTTGGCGGCGAACATTAAAATCGATTTGCCGCCATCACTTTTTGTATTGACATCAATACCATGTTTCAATAAAAGATCTACCGTCGGCGCATAGCCGGACAAAGCCGCCATGCCGAGCGCACTCCAACCAGTAGCATCACGTACTTTAGCGTCAGCGCCTTTTTTTAATAATAGCTCCACCGTGGCTACATGGTTTTTCTTGGCAGCAAACATCAGCGGCGTCCAGCCGCCATTATCTTTGGCATTGATATCGGCGCCATAATCAATCAAAGCGGCAGCGGCAGCGACATTATCTTTACGTGCGGCATACATCAAGGCAGTAATACCTTCTTCATCTTTGACATTGGCGCTGGCGCCGCTTTTGAGCAAAGCATTGACCGCGGCAACATCTCCCTTAGACGCAGCTGTCAGCAGATATGAAATCGGCTCAGCTGCCTGCAGCGCAGACATGCTGAGCAATAGGCTTAAGGCAATAGCAATAATATATTTGAATTGAATCTGCATAGACTAATTGACGATTACTTTTTAAGATTAATGGCGGCAAGCACGGCTTCACCTAAACCGGCAGGAGAGCTGGCGACAACGGCGCCGGCGCGTTCTAGTGCGCGCATTTTATCCGCAGCCTTGCCGCTGCCAGCCGAGATAATTGCACCGGCATGGCCCATACGCTTGCCTGCTGGCGCAGTTTGTCCGGCAATATAGGCCGCAACCGGTTTGGTGACATTGCTTTTAATAAATTCAGCGGCGGCTTCTTCATCGGAACCACCAATTTCGCCCACCATAATAATGGCTTCGGTTTCATCATCCGCCTCAAACATGGCCAGGCACTCAATAAAATTCAGACCTTTAATCGGGTCGCCGCCGATACCGACACAGGTACTCTGGCCGAGTTTCAAGGCCGTCGTTTGATTCACCGCTTCATAGGTCAGCGTGCCGGAGCGTGACACAATGCCGACTTTGCCACGCAGATGGATGCTGGCTGGCATAATGCCAATTTTGCACTCATCCGGCGTAATCACGCCAGGGCAATTCGGGCCGATCAACTTTACATTGTACGAATTAAGCACACGCTTCACATTAAGCATATCGAGCACCGGAATGCCTTCGGTAATGCAAATAATGAGTTCGATGCCAGCATCGCAGGCTTCGAGAATTGAATCCGCGGCAAATGCAGGCGGCACATAAATCACACTGGCATTTGCACCGGTGGCGCGCACAGCATCGCGCATGGTATTGAACACCGGTAAACCCAGGTGTATCAAGCCACCTTTGCCTGGCGTAACGCCACCGACCATTTTGGTGCCGTAAGCTAGCGCCTGTTCTGAGTGAAAGCTACCTTGCTTGCCAGTAAAACCCTGACACAGTACCTTGGTATTTTTATCGACTAATATACTCATGCTGCCACCGCCTGCACTGCCTGTTTAGCCGCATCGGTTAAGCCATCTGCAGAAATAATATTCAGCCCACTGGTTTTTAACATCGTTTTACCTAACTCCACATTAGTGCCTTCCAGACGCACGATCACCGGAATGAGCATGCCGACTTCTTTTACCGCAGTAATAATACCTTCGGCAATAATATCGCAGCGCATAATACCACCAAAAATATTGACTAAAATGGCTTTAACATTGCTATCAGCCAGGATGATTTTGAATGCCTTAGCGACCGTTTCCGCGGTAGCGCCACCGCCTACATCAAGAAAGTTAGCCGGTGCGCCGCCGTGCAATTTGATCAAATCCATCGTCGCCATTGCCAGCCCGGCGCCATTGACCATGCAACCGATGTTGCCGTTGAGCGCTATGTAATTTAAACCGGCATGATGCGCGATCGCTTCTTTGCTGTCTTCCTGTGACCAGTCACGCTGCTCGGCCAAGGCTTTTTGGCGGTAAAGCGCATTATCATCCACGCTCATTTTGCAGTCTAAGGCATATAACCTGCCATCGATGGTTACCACTAGCGGGTTAATTTCCAGCAAGGCCAGATCATTGTCTTTAAACAGACGGTACAAGCCTTTTAGTATTTTCGCAAAAGCACCAATTTGCTCACCGCTTAAATCTAGCTTAAAGCCCAAATTTCGTGCCTGATAATCCATTAAACCGGTTAAAGGATCACAGACTTCTTGCAAGATTTTTTCCGGGCTGGTTTGCGCAATCTCTTCGATATCCATCCCACCTGCACTGGAGGCGACGACGACGATACGCTCCAGCGTTCTGTCGACCAGCATCGATAAATACAGCTCGCGTGCAATCGGTAGTGTCTCTTCGATCAGCACCTGATTCACCGGCTGACCATCAGGCGCATTTTGATAGGTGACCAAGGTTTTACCTAATAACTCACTCGCCACCACTTGCGCTTCACCAGCAGAGCGCACCAGCTTTACGCCGCCAGCCTTACCGCGACCGCCGGCATGCACTTGCGCCTTTACCACCCAGGAATTGCTGCCAATTTCGGTGGTCACTGCCACCGTTTCTTTGGCAACGGCAACCACTTGACCGCGCGGTACCGGTACACCGTATTTTTGCAGCAGGGTTTTGGCTTGGTATTCGTGCAAATTCATAGCAATCAGGCTCTAATTAAAGGTTAGTCTCATTTTCTCGCAATTCAGGCAAATGTGCTAGCACTGGCTGCATATTGTGCCGGCGCGGCGCAATGCCAGCGAGTGCCAAGTGTATAATGTTATTTTTATATCCATGCAGCCTATCATGCGTTTAGTCATTCAAAGCCCAGCCATAACCTACGCGCACTTAGCGCACATCCATCAGCTCTGTGCGACTAGCGTGCAATTTGTGCAAATAGCGCAATATGCTTATTACCTCGCGAATCAGTCACAAGCACTGCCAGCAGTGCAGCAGTTTTGTGCCGCGCAGAAAATTGATTGCGCTTATGTAGCAGATACACAATTACTCAAAAACTTTGCTTTATGTGTCATGGATATGGATTCGACACTGATCAGCATTGAGTGCATTGATGAAATTGCCGACATGATCAACATTAAGCCAGAAGTGGCGGCAATTACTGAACGCGCTATGCGCGGTGAACTCGACTTTGCGCAGAGCCTGCGCCAGCGCGTGGCTTTATTAAAGGGCCTGCAAGAATCAGACTTGATGCGTGTGCTCGATGAAAGATTAAAGCTGAATCCAGGCGCTGTCGAACTGATTGCTGCCTGTAAAAAAAATAACATCACCACCCTGCTCGTCTCTGGCGGCTTTACCTTTTTTGCCGATCGGGTTAAAGCCATGCTGGGGCTAGATTATGCGAGCTCGAACACCCTGGAGATTATTGACGGCCAGCTCACTGGCCAGCTGTTAGGTGATATCGTCGACGCCCAAACTAAAGCTGACAAGCTTGACAGCTTACGCCAGCAGCTCGGCCTCACTGCTGCGCAAACCATCGCCATTGGTGATGGTGCTAACGATCTGAAGATGATGGCGGCAGCCGGCATTGGCATTGCCTACCATGCTAAGCCAATCGTGCAGCAGCAGGCCAGTTATGCGCTCAATTATGTCGGGCTCGACGGCGTACTGAATTTACTCACCACCTAGCGATCTGTGGCCTGGTGCTCTGTGGCCTGGTGATCTTTGGCCTAGTGATCTTTAGGACTAGTGATCTGTGGCCTAGCTATTGGCGGTGTTGCCATGGCAGCTAGACTACAACGCGCTTAAGTTTGCGAGTTCAGCCTCGGTAAAGCCGGCCTGACGCCTAGCTTCGAGGTTAAATGGTCCACGTAGTTTGGGCGCGACGTATTGCCTAGATAAGCGTTCAAAAGTGCTTAAGGGCTCTAGCCCCTGCTGTACACACAGCCAGTTATACCAAGTGTTACCAATGGCCACATGGCCGACTTCATCTGCCAGGGTAATATCCAGAATCTGCGCCGCCTGCATGTCCCCCGCCTGCGCCAGTTTTGCTCTGAGCGCGGGCAAGGCATCTAAACCACGGGCCTCCATCGTGCGCGGCACTAACGCCATCCGCGCGAGTACATCGGCTGTCGTTTTGTCTACCATCTGCCATAGACTATTATGCGCATCAAAATCGCCGTAATTAAACCCAAGATGCTGCAAATGGGCATTTAATAGCTCAAAGTGGCGCGCCTCTTCCGTGGCTACCTGTAGCCAGTCCTGATAGTAGTTTTCAGGCATACCGGGGAAACGCCAGATCGCATCAAGGGCTAAATTAATGGCATTGAATTCAATATGGGTGAGCGCATGAATCAACGCCGCACGGCCGGCCACGGTATTCATGGCGCGGCGCTTGACTAAGAGTGGCGGCACTAGTGCCGGTTTAGCTGGCTGTCCAGGAATTGGTCGCGTTTCGTGCTGCTGTAATTCAATGCTAGTTGACTGCGTATTAAGCGTCAGCGCGCCGCGCTGCCAAGCTAGCCCTAACGCCCTTACCGCCTGCGACTTGATGCTGGCATCGGTTTCGGCTAAGCAGTTTAATGCGGCGAGGCGCAGCTCAGTCGCGGGCTTAGCTGCTAACATATTTGCTGACGAGGAGATTGCTGGTGAAAGGAATGTATTGCCAAATCATTTTAGTCTAAAGCGATAAAGTCTAATTCACCGGCTTTCATATCTGGCACCATCAGGTATTTTTCATCCTGGGTTAGTGCAATATCTGCCGCCGCCTGATAGCCGGCTTTAATTTGCGTAACATCGCCGCTTAAATTAACACTGAATACTTTGCCATTTTTCCAGTCACTGACAAACATTTTGCCGCTGGAGTGATGCACCAAACCATCACCACCACCAAAGCCTGTGGCCAGATTGGTTAGCACCCGAGTTTTTGTATTGATGCTGTACATAACGCCGGATACAAAATCGACCACAGTCAATACATCACCGGTGTCATCCATCAGTAAACCATTCGGTGACAATAACTGCGGTTCCTGTTTGCTGTTGATGAGCAGCGTCACTTTGCCTTGTGCGTCAATTTTATAGATCGCGCCACCGCTGCCCTTGAGGTCGCCGCTGTCACTGACATATAAATTACCAGCGATATCTGCCTCTAGATCATTTAAAAATTGTGGGGTCTGCGGAAAAGCTGCGGCCGCTGCAAACACCTGTACCTGGCCCTGCATATCTATCTTTAACAGCCTGCTTTTATCGGCAACATACAAATATTGCCCGATCATGGCCAGCCCCTTGGGATCATCAAGGCCAGTTGCAAATACGCGGGCCTTACCGCTTTCGATTACAGTGATTTGGCCATCACCGTCTTTGCCGAACTCGTTAATTTCGGACACAAAAATTTTGCCATTTTTAGCCTGCACCACTGATTCCGGTGTTTTTAATCCGCTAATTTTTTGCATAAGCGGTTGTTTAGCGTACACCGTGGTGGTCAACGCCAACATACAGATGATTAATTTAGGCAGCAAACGACTAAAAATAGGTTTTTTCATAATAGACCTTCTTCGATTAAATCTAGGTTAAATTAATAAACGCCGAACTTAGCTGGTCAAGGCTGACAGCGCCAGCAGGCTATCGCCATTATTTAATAAAAACTAAACCTGGCTTCTGCCTGCCCGGCAATTAAACGGCACGGCAGCATGGTTTCGGTCCGGGCGGTTCCAGCCAGGGACTTAACATCTAGCTTTGTCATTAAATCCTGCATGGCGCGTGTATAGACTTTATTTAAATTATATTTGACGCTGGGCCAGCCATTGATCGCGCCTATTTGTTGCGCCTCGCCGACGTAGCGGCCGCGCTCGCTGCCATCTCCCGAATACAGCGTCGCTTCTAATTTGCTGTGGTAAACACCTAACTGCAGATTAAAAAATATATAGGGTTTGATACGGATAATGCTATTGGCAGTTTCGTTGCCTGTACACATTTTCAGCGAACTGTCCTCGGCTTGCAAGGCCTTGAAAGCGATAGGCTCGACGATCGGCCCTTGCTCAAACCAGTAGCTATAATAGGGCACACCGATATGGGCGCTGTATTTGTAATCATGCGGGCTGATTAATAATAAGACGCTGCCTGCCGGCGCGGCGACTGAGTCAGCAGCATTCACCCCGCCGCTCAGCACACTTATGCTGAGGGCGCTTATGCTGAGCACACTTAAACGAGCCAAAGTTTTAAACGATAGTTTCATGATGATTCACCCTCTTTCTTACTATTTCTAAATAATGACTGCAATTAATACACTCAGGTCAGCGTATCCGACCAGATATTTTGTGCCCAGGCTGCCGCATAAGAGCCTTCTAGCTCACTCGGTGCCATTGAAACACCGCCGCCTTCGGCGGCGAGCATCATTTTTTTGTTAGCATCATAGCGATAAACATGCGCTACATGCATTGCCGACTTATCATTAATGTAGCTGTAGCAAGTATTGGCAAACACCGGCGCAGGATCAGGTGCCAGCCCGGCCATGAGCTGCACGATTGCACTTGCGCAGATTTTGGCCTGATTCGCTGCCATGTGCGCCGATTTTGGCAATGCTGCTGATACCGCATCACCCACCACATGCACATAGTCGGCAAGTTTAGATTCGTAAGTCAGGAAGTCTACTTCACACCAGCGCTGATCAATATTATTAAGCGCCGCCATTTGCGCCGCTTTGCCCGCGCGCTGCGGTGGAATAACATTGAGCACATCAGCGCGCACACTATCAAATTCGGTTGTCACCATTTTAGTATCTACATCGACATCGACCACGGTGCTATTGGCTCGGTAATCGACAAAACCGGCGTAGGTATCGTTGAACACCTGCGTGAACAATGCTTTTTTAGAAATAATTTCGGCATTGGCATCAAGTACGATCACTTTGGATTTTGGCTTGTGGTTTTTTAAATAGTACGCCACCTGCGCGGCGCGCTCGTATGGGCCCGGCGGACAGCGATACGGTGCTTTCGGCACCGTCATCACAAATACGCCGCCATTGGGCATGGCTTCCAGTTGCTGGCGCAAATTAACCGTTTGCCAACCAGCTTTCCACGCATGCGGGATTTTTTGTTGCGCTGCGGCATTGTCCAGCATGCGCAAATTGTCGTAAATAAAATCGACACCTGGCGCAATAATTAGCCGGTCATATGCGAGCTCACCGCGCAGCATGCTGATTTTTTTTGCGGCGACATCTATCGCCGTTACCTGATCGTGCACCCACTGTATGCCATGGTTGGCCGCTAGCAGATCGTAGCCAAAAGTCAGCTCGTGTATGCTTTTACTGCCGCCAATGACAAGGTTACTTAATGGACAGGATACGAACTGCTGACTGGCCTCAACCACGACCACTTCAATCGCGCCCCGACTCCACATGCGCAGGTACTTGGCAGCGGTGCTGCCGGCATAGCCGCCGCCAATAATCACCACGCGGCCTAAAGTTGTTTTTGCAGTCTGGGCCAGGGTCGGCAAACTTTGCGTCGCCATGCCTAAACTCAGGCTGGCCGCACTTAATTTGATAAAGTCACGTCGGTTAATGGTCATGATCGCGGCTTAAGCGTTGTGTCGCTAATTTAGACGGTTGGCGTCGTTTTTGTGCTGCAAAGAACTCAGCTAAATCGCTTATTTCTTGCGTGGTTAAGCCTTTTGCATGGTGATGCATTACGGTGGCAACACGTGTGCCGGCTTTGTACGCCTGCATTGCACTTATAAATTCTGCAGCATTAATACCAGCCAGTTGCACTAGCTTAGATGAAGCCGGTGTATGTTGCTGCGCATTATTACCCAAGGTACCGTGACAGGCAGCGCATGAAGCTGCCAGCGTACTAACATGTAGTTGGCGCGTCTGTGCTTCAAGCATAATAACTGCCGCGCCTGACTGTGCAACGTCGATCTCATGTGCAGAAGCGATTATCGGGCAATACAGCCCGATAATCATAGATAAATAACTAAGCGATGCGCGCATTAGTATTATGCTTAATTGTTAATTAAAAACATTTCGCATCATTACAGCCATCTTCTTTAACACCTAGTGCCAGCAAGAAATCGATCATTTTAGTGTTGCCGCTATCGCGTAACAGACGGATTACAGAAACATCACCTTTACCGCGAATATTGATATCTGCACCTTTATCAGCAAGATATTTTGCCATTTCCTGGTTGCCATCATAAGCTGCGTGGAAAAATGCAGTCCACAGCGTCATTGGATGCTGATAGTTAATGTCAGCACCTTTTTCTACAAAATACTTAACCAGTTTTGTCTGGCCTTTAGCCGCTGACATTAATAATGGTGGCCATGCGAAATAACCGACATTGACGTCAACGCCACTGTCCATAAATTTCTTCACTACCTTCATATCACCGTTGCCGATGGCTTCGGCAAACACAACTGACTCATCATCAGTCAGTGTGCGTACCGCGGTCGGACTAGCTGCGACTGCATTGAGTGTGAAGCCTAAAGCGAATACTGCCAACAATACTTTAATCATTTTCATACTAATTTTCCCTGCCTTATTTGTTAAATTTAAGTTCCATACTCACAACTGCAAACGCCTTATGCAATGTAAGCGCGTGCATTGCGAAACATGCGCATCCATGCACTATCTTCAGCATCACCACAACTTCTCCACGTGTTTTGCACATTACGGATAACCCGCTCAGGATGAGGCATCATAATACTAAAACGCCCATCTGTGCTGGTTAATCCGGTAATGCCTTGTGGTGAGCCATTCGGATTAAACGGATAGCTAATCGCCGGTGTTGATGCATTATCGATAAAGCGCATCGTCACCAGATTTTCAGCCATTACTGTATTGACTGCAGAAACTGCAGAAAATTCCGCATAACCTTCACCATGGGCAACTGCAATTGGCATTTGGCTACCAGCCATGCCATTAAAAAACAGCGACGGCGAAGCTAATACTTCGACCATACTCAGCCTGGCTTCAAACTGCTCCGACTTATTCCGCACAAAATGCGGCCAATGCGCGGCACCTGGAATCAGTTCACGCAAATTGCTCATCATTTGGCAGCCATTACATACACCGAGCGCAAAACTATCGCTGCGCGCGAAAAACGCCGAGAACTCATCGCGAGCACGTGCATTAAATAAAATAGATTTAGCCCAGCCTTCACCGGCGCCCAATACATCACCATAAGAGAAACCACCACAAGCCACTAGGCCCGCGAAATCTTTTAGCGACACACGGCCGCTGATAATATCGCTCATATGCACGTCGTAGCTGGCAAAGCCGGCACGGTCAAAAGCTGCCGCCATTTCGACATGACCGTTGACGCCCTGCTCACGCAAGATTGCCATTTTCGGGCGTACGCCGCTTAAAATATACGGCGCGGCGATATCAATGCCGCTATCAAAGCTTGGCGCTGCAAATAAACCACGGTTGCTGCTATCTAAAATACGGTCATATTCCTGCTGCGCGCATTGTGGATTATCACGCAGTTTTTGCATTTGATAAGTCGTTTCCGACCACATGCGATGCAGATTAACGCGGCTATCAGTAAATATGACCTGACCATGCTGGCTGATTTCTATGCGATTGCCCGCAATCACATCGGCCACAATATGCGCTAAGCCATTAAACTGCGCCGCAATCTCTGTCGCGTCCTGTGCCAGCACCTGAATGACGGCGCCAAGCTCTTCGTTATAGAGCGCACTGATACTATCACCGGGCAGGCTGGAAATATCGGCTTGCAGCGCACAGTTGCCGGCAAAGCTCATCTCGAGCATGCTGGTAAACAGGCCGCCATCGGAGCGGTCATGGTAAGCGAGCAGTTTACCGGCCTGATTAAGCTGTTGTATGCTCGCAAAAAAATGTTTTAGCTGCTGCGCATCGTCAACATCCGGGGCTACATCGCCAACAGCGCCGTACACCTGTGCCAGACTTGAGCCACCTATGCGGTTTTTACCGGCACCGAGGTCGATCAGGATTAGTTTAGTGTGGGCATAAGCGGGGTGGTCTAGTGCCGTTTTCAGTTGTGGCGTCAGCGTTTTACGTGCATCAGGAGTGACGGCAAAAGCCGTCACTACCAATGAAATCGGTGACGTCACCGCTTTGCTGTCAGCGTCATCTGACCATAGCGTTTTCATACTCATCGAATCTTTACCGACCGGGATGCTAATACCCAGTTGCGGGCATAGTTCCATGCCGACGGCTTTTACCGTGGCAAACAAGGCCGCATCTTCACCGGGATGACCGGCAGGCGCCATCCAGTTAGCGGACAGTTTAAGATCGCTGATATCGTCGATCAAACAGGCTGCGATATTGGTAATCGCTTCTCCTATGGCCATGCGCCCGGAAGCTGGGGCGTTGATCAAGGCCAGCGGCGCTTTTTCACCGATAGCAAAGGCTTCGCCGCGATAAGTGTCATAACCGGCAAGCGTCACGGCAACGTCGGCGACCGGTATCTGCCACGGGCCGACCATCTGCTCGCGCGCCACCAATCCAGTCACAGAACGATCACCGATGGTAATTAAAAAGGTTTTATCAGCCACGCCCGGCAGCCGCAGCACGCGTGCAGCCGCGTCTTGTAGACTGATCTGGCTGCTGTCAAACGCAGTTAACTTTGGGGCGGCAGTGGTCACGTCACGCGTCATTTTTGGCGGTTTACCCAACAATACCGATAAATCCATATCCACCGGTTTATTCGCAAAATGACGATCGGCAACCGTCAAATGACGCTCTGCAGTAGCGTAACCGACCACGGCAAACGGGCAACGCTCGCGCTCGCACAGCGCTTTAAAGCGCGGTAAGTCGGTCGGCAAGATTGCCATCACATAACGCTCTTGCGCCTCATTACTCCACAATTCGCGCGGCGACATGCCCGGCTCTTCATTGTGCACATCACGCAGCTCAAATACGGCGCCGACGCCGGCATCATTGACCAGCTCCGGAAATGCATTGGAAATACCGCCAGCACCGACATCATGAATACTGAGGATAGGATTAGCATCACCGAGCTGCCAGCAGCGATCGATCACTTCCTGCGCACGCCGCTCGAGCTCAGGATTGCCGCGTTGCACTGAATCAAAGTCGAGGTTTTCAATATTACTGCCGGTATCCATACTTGAAGCCGCGCTACCGCCGAGGCCAATTAACATCGCCGGACCACCGAGCTGAATTAAAGCCGCCCCCGGTGGAATCGGATTCTTGTGCGCATGTTGTGCGGAAATATTGCCGATGCCGCCAGCGAGCATAATCGGCTTGTGATAGCCGCGCACCTCGTTATTATTTTCCAGCTCAAACGTGCGGAAATAACCGGCAATATTGGGCCGGCCAAACTCATTGTTATAAGCGGCGCCACCCAAAGGCCCATCAAGCATAATCTGCAGCGGTGTGGCGATGCGGCTTGGCTTGCCATACGGCTGCGCTTCCCATGGCTGCGTGAAATCGGGGATATTCAAGTTCGAAACGGAAAATCCGGTCAAGCCGGCTTTAGGCTTAGAACCGCTGCCAGTCGCACCTTCATCACGAATCTCGCCGCCGGCGCCGGTGGCGGCACCCGCAAACGGTGAAATCGCCGTCGGATGGTTATGCGTTTCCACCTTCATGATGTAATGCATTTCTTCTGCTACATGCTGATAAGCGCCAGCGGCATCTGGATAAAAACGTTGCGTCGTCATTCCCGGTTTTTGCCCGGCAACAATAGACGAGTTATCAGAGTAAGCGACCACGGTACTGCCGGGATTAAGCTGGTGCGTATTGCGTATCATCGCAAACAAGGACATCGCCTGTGGCACGCCGTCTATCACCCAGTCGGCATTGAAAATTTTATGGCGGCAATGCTCAGAATTAGCCTGGGCGAACATCATCAATTCAACATCGCTGGGATTACGTGCTATTTTGCAAAAATTGGCATAGAGATAGTCAATTTCATCAACTGACAGCGCCAGACCCATCGCCGTATTGGCTTGCTCGAGCGCGGCTTTGCCGCCGTGCAAAATATCTACTGTCGCTAATGGCACCGGCGCGTCAGTGTGATAAAGCTGCGCCGCATCATTTAAAGCCGACACCACAGTTTCGGTCATCCGGTCCTGGATCAGCGGTAGTAATTGTAGTTTTTCTGCCGCGCTGAGGACTTCACCATTTTTAGTCTGCACGTAATAAGCCACGCCGCGCTCGACCCGCTGAATTTGCGGCAAGCCACAGTGGCGCACAATATCAGTGGCACGCGATGCCCACGGCGAAATAGTTCCGATTCTTGGCAATACTAAAAATAACTCGCCCTGCACCTCTTCACTAAGCATGCTTGGACCGTAGCTAAGTATCTGCGCCAGGGTTTGTTGTTGCGTTGCATTCAAGGCGCTATCCACCCAGGAGAAATGCCAGAATTCAGCATAAAGATGACTGACATTCGGGCATAACTGCGCTAGTTTTTGCGTGATTTTTTCAATACGGAATTGAGATAAAGCGGCGCTGCCGCGCAGGGAAATCATCAGGGTAGTGCTGTTGGATAGGCTCATTAAAATTCAGCTAAATGGATGCAATTATTAAACATGAATTCTAACAGATTGGCGGCAATTAAGCCGCATCTTGCGCGCAGCCACTAGCGGGATCGCTATGACTGCGGCAAAAAAAACTAGAGCTAGACGGCAATGACCGCAGTGAGCGCGAAACTGTTCAAACCTAAGGCTGATAAAAGCTTAAGCTTTACATCCAAACAGTAAAAGCGATTGCACATGCAAGCCATTGTGCGTTACATCAAAACCACAAGCGCATGACCTGTTATTTCAGGTTAATGTCTGTGGCGATGGCTTTTTTACGCGTGGTTTTTACGGCAGTCTTCGCGGTTGGGCGCACATGCCAGATATTTTTAGCGTAGTCACTAATCGCACGGTCGCTGGAGAACTTAGCCATATTCGCCACATTTAAAATGGCCATACGTGTCCACTCATCCGGCTTTTGATACAACTGAGAAACTTGCTCCTGCGCATCGATATAGCTCGCATAGTCCGCCAGCAGCAAATATTGATCACCATTATTAAGCAGGTTATCGACAATAGCCTGATAGCGGCCAGGCTCGTCTACCGAGAAAAATCCGCCGGCAATCATATCCAGTACTTTTTTCAGGTCAGGATTGCTGTCGTAATAGTCGCGAGGATTGTAACCATTGGCTTTTTTCGCTGCGACTTCAGCCGTCGTTAAACCGAAGATAAATATATTCTCCGCGCCGACTTCTTCTTTAATTTCAACGTTAGCACCGTCGAGAGTGCCTATCGTCAGCGCACCATTCAAGGCCATCTTCATATTACCGGTACCTGAAGCTTCAGTGCCTGCGGTTGAAATTTGTTCCGACAAGTCACTGCCCGGGAATAAAATCTCTGCAGCAGAAACTTCATAGTTCGGATAGAACACCACTTTCAACTGATCACCGACGGCGATATCGTCGTTCACAATCGCCGCCACATCATTGATCAGGCGAATAATCTGTTTTGCCATCCAGTAGCCAGGCGCAGCTTTACCGCCGAAAATTACGCTACGCGGCGTAATGCCTTGTTCACCGCTACGAATGCGGTTATACAAGCTAATGACATGCAGCACATTGAGCAACTGACGCTTGTATTCATGGATACGCTTGATTTGTACATCAAATAAGCTGTGTGTATTGAGCGTGATGCCGGTCACTTTTTCAATCTTCTGCGCCAGGCGCAGTTTATTGGCATGTTTTACTTTTGCGAAGGCCACTCTAAAATCGGCATCGTCGGCCAGCGGCGTTATTTTTTTAATCTGTGTTAGATCTTTTTTGAAGCCCGCACCTATCGCCTGCTCTATTAAATGGGTTAGACCCGGGTTAGCCTGATTGAGCCAGCGTCGCGGCGTGATGCCGTTGGTCACATTGGTCAGTTTGCCCGGATATATACGGTCAAAATCAGCGAATAAGGTTGTTTTTAATAGCTCGCTATGCAGCGCCGCAACGCCGTTAACGGTATGACTGCCGACCACGGCTAAATGTGCCATGCGCACCCGGCGACCATGGCTTTCATCAATAATGGAAACACGCGTCAATAGCTCAGCATCCCCCGGGAAGTGATGATTGACCATATGCAAAAATTCCGCATTGATCTGGTAAATAATCTCCAGATGACGTGGCAGTAAATTGCCGAACAAATCTATAGACCAGGTTTCTAGCGCTTCGGGCATCAAGGTATGGTTGGTGTAAGAGAATATCTTGACCACTATTTCCCATGCCTGCGCCCACGGTAGACAATGATTATCCACCAGCTGATACATCATTTCCGCCACGGCAATGGCCGGGTGCGTGTCATTTAATTGAATCGCAATTTTATCGGGCAAAGTGTCCCAATCGGCCAGCGTCTTAATTGTGCGCACCGATAAGTAACGGCGCAATATATCTTGTATCGATGCCGACACAAAAAAGTACTGTTGTTTCAGACGCAGCTCACGACCGGATGCCGAAGCATCATTCGGGTAAAGTACTTTGGAAATGGTTTCGGTGTCATTACGTTCTTCCACTGCACGCACATAATTACCGTCGTTAAAGTGGCGTAAATCAAACTCACGCGTTGCCTTCGCTGTCCATAAACGTAAATTATTGACCGTATCCGTGCCATAACCTGGCACCGGCACATCATAGGCCATCGCCATCACATGCTCGGCATCCACCCAATGCTGCATTTCGCAGTCATCTTTAGGAAATTTCACTACATGTCCGTAAAACTTGATCTGATAGGTCGCTTCCGGACGCTGAAATTCCCAAACATTGCCATAGCGTAACCAGTTATCCGGATTTTCGACCTGCTGCCCGTTTTCTATGGTTTGCTTAAACATGCCATATTCATAACGGATACCATATCCACCGGCGGGGATATCCATCGTCGCCATAGAGTCAAGGAAACAGGCCGCCAGCCGACCCAAGCCGCCATTACCGAGCGCTGCATCAGGTTCAAGATCTAAAGTAGTTTCAAGCTCCCGTCCCAAGGCAGACAAACCGTCTTTAAGTTCTTTGTTAATGCCTAAATTGAGGGCCGCATTACTCAGCATACGCCCGATCAAAAACTCTAGTGATAAATAATAAACACGTTTCGGGTCGTCTGCGTAATAGGATTCTGCCGTTCGAATCCAGCGCTCAACCACATGATCACGCACGGTATGACTCGCCGCCAGATACCAGTCGCGGGCGGTTGCCGCAGCGCTGGTCTTAAAACCGGTGAAAATTAAATGATTTTGCAAGGCCTGATCAATCGCGGAAAGTTTCGGCTTGGTCATTAACTTAGGCTTGATTGCTGCTGATTTGCTGGTTGTCTTTGGCTTGCTATTAGCTGGCGCTGTCATGGCAATACTCTTAAAAATAATTTAACTTATATTCTAACAAACTATAGCCGGCCGATCCTTATGCTTAATTAATAATTAGGGATTCAATCAAATAGACAAGGCGTCACCTATCGATAAGATAGCAAACTGCGTTAGCTGTAGCCGCCTTGACGCCAACTTTAGACTACGCGGCTTATTCTAAAGCAGCAGTTGCAGGCGATGGCAAACTAGCAATTTCAGGTATTAAATAAATATCAAATAAAACAAATAAATATCAAATAAAAAAAATAAATATCAAATAAGCAAATAATGATATCAAAAAGGTATACTAAGCATGCGTTACTGTACGTCAAATCGCCGCACTGAAAACAGAATCATGATCATCTGCTGGTAATTGTCAAATAAGCTGCATGCCAACAGGCATAGTAGATTAAGCTAGCCTTTTAGAAAGCAGAACATGATGAACAGCGCCGCAAAAAAATCTAAAGGGTTCAGTCTGATTGAGCTGATGGTCACCGTCGCCATTATCGGCATACTCGCCTCCATAGCGATACCGTCATATACCCAATACATTGAGCGCGCCAAGGCTAGCGATGCACTCAATGTACTGGCCGCAACCGGCATCAGCATAGATCAAAAGTTGCAGGATAGCGGCAGCTATGCGTGCGTGACCGCGGCCTGGACCAGCAACAATTTCAGCTTCAGTTGTACTGCAACGGCTGCCGATTACACGATTACAGCGACCGGCATTAATGCGATGATCAAATATGCTTACAGTCTAGATGCTGCCGGCAGCCGCAAAACCCTGGCGCACCCACAGGGCGCGAGCAATGATTGCTGGCGTATCTCCGGCGGCGAGTGCTAACCATGCCGGCGCGCGGGGCTTCACTGATAGAAATGATGATTGTGGTTGCGATCATCGGTATCCTGGCTTCGCTATCGACGCCTATGATCAGCACCTATTTGCAAAATGCAAAACTACGCGCTACCACGGACGAACTGAAAGAGGCTCTGGAGCTGGCTCGCTCTGAGGCGATAAAACGTAATGACACCGTTAAATTTACGGCGTTGAACGGCGGCGGCTGGACAGTTGAGGTTTACAGCAATGATCTGCTGACTTCGCTAGCATCGAAACCTGACGCGGCAGGATCCCATGCCGCAGTCAGCGCTGACAACAGTGTCATCCGCTTTGACGGTTCTGGCCGACCTGATGTCGCTGCGACCTTGCAAGTGATGCCAGTCTCGGGCTCGTGTACAACGCTGACCTGCCTGCAGATTGAGCTCAACCGCTTTGGCAAAATAAAAGTCTGCAATCCGGACACGACCAACGAGGTGCTCAAATGCGGCAGCTAAGCATGCGACAACTAAGCACCCAGGCAAACACGCAACGCGGCTCAGCGATGATTGAAGGCCTGATCGCGATGCTGATCTTCTCCTTCGGCTTACTTGGTACGGCGGCTTTTCAACTGATCATGATCAAACAGACGGCGAATGTGCATTACCGGCTAGAAGCAAGCAACTTACTGAGCTCGGCTTTAGGCGATATCGAGGCGGATGCATCACAGCAAGCATGTTATGCAAGAACAGCAGGCTGTGCCAGTAGCTTGCAAGCCGATGCCTGGTATGCGCGGATTGCGACCTTGCCTGGCGCCGCGACTTATCCAACCACAGTGACTGTCGATGCCGATGGTGTGACTACTATTAAGATTTACTGGTCTTTGCCCAAGGAAAAAGACCGGCTTGGAAACCCGGTAGTGCATAACGTAGCGACTAGAGTGGCCTCGTTAAAGGCGAGCTAATAATGAAAAACAAAACCGGCTATCTGCAGCATGAAACTGGCTGCACTCATGAATCTGGTTTCACCTTGGTTGAGCTTATGGTGGGCATTGTCATCTCGATGCTGGTGATTGTCGCGGTCATGGCTTCTGCCAGATATCTTGAAAGCCAAAAAAGACTCAATATAGGCATTAATCGCGCATTAGAAACCCTGACTATTGCCACTAATAGCATTGCCGACGACATCCGCATGGCGGGATCAGCCATGACCTATGGCGGAAAATTCTCCTGCAAAAAATCGGTAATACAAAAATATGGCGTCACCGCGGCAACCGATAGCAATGGCTTCCTGCCGCCAATCTCTTGGGTAGACGGCGGCGATGGTTTGTCCGACAGCTTACGCCTGGTCTATGCCGATGCCCCATTTGGGATTGCGACCACCACCATTAGCGGCGCTATTAACAACTTCACCCAGCCGCTGTTTGATACGGCCAGCGGCAACAGCAGTGTTGTTGACTATGCGCGGCCGTTCAGCAGCGACGCCAATGCTGCGCTATCGGTGAAGGCCATGCTCACTAACGATAGCAATGGCTGTCAAATTGTGGCATTTGATGCGGCTAGCGGCATTTCCAGTATACCCAATACCACTATTCAGGCAGGCGCCAGCGCTATTCCGATCTATGATTTTCAGGATCTAACCTACAGCATCAAAAATAACGCATTGTGGGTACATGATAATTTTGTGGTTGGTGTGACCGGTGACCATGAAGTAGCTGCCGACGTCGTCTACATGAAAGTTTATGGGCTGGTAGCGGCGAGCTGGTTTGCTGCCGGCGACCTGACGCCATTTAACAATAACAGCAGCTTGTCGGCGCAACTGGGAGTGACCGCGCCGAGCGCACTGCGCCTGTTTATCATCGCCAGAGAGCAAAACTTCAATGCCAAAGTCGGCGGCGTCTGTGTGGCCACCACCCAAACCGCGCTGGAACAATCCATGCCATGGTATATCAATGGCAACGTGCTGGATCCGGCAGTTGACCTCACCGCCACGGCCGACTGGGACTGCTACAAATATAAAGCCATGGAGATAGTCGTGCCATTGAGAAACTTGAGTTTAGGGCTGCAAAAATGAACAGCCATCATGAAAAAGGTCAGACCCTGCTACTGACACTGATTGTACTCACCGCCATGCTGTTCTCTACCATTGCGCTGATGCGCTCCACCGGGGTAGCTGGCCTGGTATCAGGCAATCTGGCATTTAAGGACGCCGCCATGCATGCCGCTGACATTGGTTTTAGTCAAGCCATCAGGGCGATAAAGCCCTGTGGCTCACCGGCAGCCCTCCCCTGTGGCAAAGCGACCGATAGCAGTTATGTCTCCAGCGTGCAGCTGACCGAAAGCGATTTTCTAGCAACCAGCACCTGGAACGGCAATGCGCTGCCCAGTGGCGTCAAAGCAAAAACTGCGGTTGCCGATGCCGGTTACAAGGTGCAATACATCATCGATCGCTTAAGCAGCGGATTAACTAATGTTCAGGATAGCACCGATGTGCAAAAGCATAGCCTGGGGATACTGGCCAAGGATTCGAGCTACTCTGCCGACTACGCAGAGTCAGGGATTAGCAATACGTTATTATCAGTACCTGCGGTGTTTTATCGCATTACGGTGCGCGTGCAAGGTTTAAACAATACGCTTTACACCGCGCAAACCACGGCCACCGTCGCTACCGTGGCTAGTTATTGACGGTTTTTTAACAATTTTATTGATAAGCTAAAGATCGCTGTTGCTTGCGCTACGCTCAAAAAAAATCGCTATTAGGGTGACCATATGAAAAAAACAGCTTATGCCTTAATACTGCTTTTACTGGCCGCTGCGGCGACCAGTCAGGCGACGGATATTTCACAGTTACCGATTGATGCGCTGGGCACAGTCAAACCAAATATCATTCTGGGTTTTGATGATTCTGGCTCCATGGCTTGGGACTACCTGCCCGATAGCGCGAACAGCCTGCCTAGCCAGCAGAAATACAATTATCATTACAACCCGCTAGCTTATAACCCCACAAAAAATTATCTACCCTGGGTTAAAAACGTCAAAACCACGATGACGGATCAGCTCAGGTACCCCAATGCATCGACCACTGGCTACAACGGCTCGTTTAGCGCCGATGGCAGCGGTGTCAGGACCGCCGGCTCAACACTGTCTAGCGGCTCGACCTATGCGGTGACTTACGCCTGTGACGCCAGTGGCAGCAGCGCCTACGCTAATAGCTACGACTATGACACCGGCGCTAAATTCAGCTCACAAAGCAGCTGCAATGCCAAAACCGGCGCGGTCTATACCATGCCGTCTAGCTATAGCGTTAAAACTGGGCAGAACTGGCAGCGCGGGTCGCTTAATGCTGCGCTGTATTACGATATTGTCAGTAGCGCTGCCACTGTCGATAATGTTAACTACTGGCCGGTAGTCGCCTGTCCTAGCGGCGGTATCTGCGCCAGCATCCCAGCCACTATGACCAGCTACCGCATCCAAAAAATCACAATTGCTTTCAGCGACGCGGTGCAAGTACAAAACTTCGCCAACTGGAAGCAATACCATAGCCAGCGAAAATACATGGTATCAACCGCGATGAGTGAGATTTTGCCCGGACTAACCGGTCTGAGCATGGGCATATTGCCATTTAATGCCAGCTCGACCAGCAATAACAATACGCGCGCGCTTGATGCCAGCGTGACTAGTCGCACTTATGCCGGCAGTAGCTTCTATGCCAGCGCCGGCAGGATGTTCAACTTGGACTATCCCGCCGACGTCGACACCCTGCTCGACCTGATTTACAACACTGAGACCAGCAGCGCAACGCCTACCCATGCCAACTTAAAAAATATAGGGATCGCTTTTAGCGGCGCCAGCTTGCCGCTCACCTTAGCCAATGACGACGGCACTAACACTGCCGGCAGAACGGGTATTGTGCAGTATGCCTGCCAAAAAAATACCGCATTCGTGATGACCGATGGCTATGCCAATGCCAGTTCGCTGCCTGCCGCCATTGCTTACAATATGACTAGCTGGGGTGCCGCAGCGCCCTACAGCACGACTTATAGCAAGAGTTTAGCCGATATTGCGCTGGCTTATTACACGCTCAACCTGCGCCCCGATCTGGCCACCGCTAAAGTCGCCGTAGACAGCTATACCTCCGGCAGCGGTGCCGACATGAATACCAACCTGCACATGAATACCTACGCCCTGACCATGGGCGTCAATGGTGACCTGTACAATCCTAGCGCCGATGCCTACGCATCGCCGCCGGCATGGCCAAATCCGACACTGGCGACCAATAATATCAAGCAGATTGATGACTTGTGGCATGCCACGATCAATGGTCGCGGGCTCATGTTCAGTGCGAACAACCCGGAGAATTTGGTGACGCACGTTAAAAATGCGTTTATGGACATTTTTTTACGTGCTGGCAGTCGCTCGGCGATTACGGTGGCCAATGTCAACATGACGCAAGCCAATGACTATGCTTACGGTGCCTCATTCAACGCACAAGGCTGGTTTGGTGATGTCAATAAGTATCCGGTAGATTTGAATACCGGCGTAGTCAACAATAGCAATCCGCTATGGAGCGCTCGCGATCAGCTCGATGCTCGGGATTACCGCAGTCGCGTTATTTTTACCAAGGCTAATGAAGTTTTTGGCACAACCACTTTGCCGACGGTACCAAGTGGCTCCACCGCCGGCGCTACCGTTGGCGGCATTGTCGCCTATCTCCGCGGCGATCGCTCGAATGAGGGCTCAATTTACCGCATTCGTACCCACTTGTTTGGTGATGCCATTAATGCCGAGCCCTTGATTGCCAATGGCTACGTCTATCAGGCCAGCAATGACGGCATGCTGCATATGCTCGATGCCGCTACTGGCCAAGAACAATGGGCCTATGTACCCAGCCAGAATATAGCCAAGCTCGCACAACTGTCGCTCAATACTTACAACCACCAGTATTTTGTCGACAGCACCCCGCTGATCAGCCAATACACCAATGCCGCGGCCAAACTTCTGGTAGGTGGCTTGGGTGCGGGCAGCTTTGGCTATTATGCCATTGATGTCACCAGCCCATTAGCACCGTTGGCTAAGTGGGAGTTTCCACAGAATAGCAATGATGCAAAAAATGGCGGCACGACTTCGATCAACAAACCACGCCTGATTGCAACCAAAGATCCTAGCCATCCCTACGTGGTTATTATCAGCAGCGGCTATAACAATGGCAACGGCAGCAATCATAGCGGCGGCGATGGCAAAGGCCATATCTGGATATTGGATCCGGCAACGGGCAATACCATACGCGAACTCATCACCACTGATGGCAGCGCCAGTGCTGCGCTCGGTCTGAGCACCTTTGCCGCTTTTGTCAGCAATATGGTGGCCGATAATACCGTGTCGGCGCTTTATGGCGGTGACGAACTCGGTAACGTCTGGAAAATCAACGCTAGCAATGCGCTTATTGCTAACTGGACCCTAACTAAATTTGCTGCCCTCGGTCGGCCAATCACGGTTAAGCCTGAATTATCGAGCACGAGCACGGGCAATCCGCTGATACTTGTCGGTACTGGCCGCCTGTTAGGCGCTACCGACCTTACCAGCATCGCGACGCAAGGCTTCTATGCCATGCAGGACGTTCAGGCTGCCAGCGCCACTACGATCACAACTAGCGATCTACAGAGGCTGGAGGTCAGTGGCAGTGCCGCTAGCGATCGCATTATCTCCCTGCCCACCACCGGCACGGCTAGCTCCTGCCAGAATTGGGAGCATAAGACTGGAGGTATTCTGGATAACTACGGCTGGTATTTCAATTTCCCTGAAGGGGGTGAGCGTGTGATCGGCGATCCGAAAGTTGGCATCGGCCATGTCGCCTTCACCAGCAATGTGATGTCGGCGAACTCATGCTCAGCTGCCAGCTACTCCTGGTTTCTGAGCCTGAATGTCGATAGCGGCAAAGCCTGTAATGCACCGGTGAACAGTGGTAGCAATATTGGCCGTTATCTAGGCGGCGTCAGTGCCAGCCGACCATTATTTATCAGTTTGCCTAATGGCAATATCGAGCTCATTACCCATCTCGGCAACGGCAGCATATTAACAACAAATACCGGCGCTTTTAGTCTGGTCAACAGCGCGATCAGGTCGTGGCGCACACTGAAAAGACCGCTGCGCTAGCCAGCAATACAGCATCGCTAAACCACAAAAAGCCCGCCCAATCATATTGGGCGGGCTTTTTAATCAGCGCTAGTCAATAAGCGCTGGCAGTTAACCGCGTTTACCTACCGCTGTAAATTTAACTGATCAAGCTATTCATGCGCTTCACAAAGCTTGCCGGGTCGTTCAATACACCGCCTTCAGCCAGCAAAGCCTGATCAAACAACACATGCGCCAGATCGCTAAATACTGCGTCCGCCGCCTCACCTTCAAGACGTTTAACCAGTTTATGCGTCGGGTTGATTTCAAGTATAGGCTTGGTATCGGGCGTATTTTGTCCCGCCGCTTTCAGCATACGTGCCAGATTGCCAGACAGATCCTGGGCATCGCTGACCAAGCATGCCGGCGAATCCGTTAAGCGATGCGTGACGCGTACATCTTTGACCTGATCACCCAGGGTTTGCTTGATTTTTTCAACCAGGGTGTGCGCGTCGGCCTCGATTTTTTTATGAATCTCTTTTTCTGTATCAGATTCAAGTTTACCTAAATCAAGATCGCCCTTGGCAATAGACTGCAGCTTTTTACCCTCAAACTCAGTCAAGCTGCCCAGTAGCCACTCATCAACGCGATCCGACATCAGCAATACTTCAATGCCTTTTTTACGGAAAATTTCCAGATGCGGGCTATGCTGCGCTGCAGCAAAACTATCGGCAGTAATGTAATAAATCATATCCTGCTCGGGCTGCATGCGCGCAATATAGTCTTGCAGCGACACTTCCTGCGCTTCAGTATCGGCACGGGTGGAAGCAAAGCGCAGCAAGGTGGCAATTTTATCTTTATTGGCAAAGTCTTCGCCAGCGCCCTCTTTTAACACACGGCCAAACTCCTGATAAAACTTGGCATAATCTTCAGGCTTATTTTGTGCCATGTCTTCAAGCAGGCTTAATACTTTTTTAGTCGAAGCCGCTTTTATTGCATCGACATCACGACTCGATTGCAGAATCTCGCGCGACACATTCAGCGGCAAGTCAGCGGTATCGATCACGCCGCGCACAAAGCGCAGGTATTGCGGCATGAGCTTTTCAGCATCTTCCATAATAAATACGCGTTTCACATAGAGCTTGATGCCATGCTTGCGCTCACGGTCATACAAATCAAACGGCGCTTTGCTTGGAATGTATAACAATGAAATATATTCCTGCTTGCCTTCAACCCGGCTGTGGCTCCATGCCAGCGGCGCTTCAAAATCATGAGAAACGTGCTTGTAGAATTCCTGATACTCTTCTTCGGTAATGTCGTTTTTATTACGCGCCCATAACGCTGAAGCACGATTCACCGTTTCATCTTCGTCAGTGGCGATTTCGGCGCCATCTTTCCATTCGCTTTTCTTCATCACGATCGGCAAGGTAATATGGTCGGAGTATTTGCGGATGATAGTTTTCAGCTTCCAGTCACTGAGAAACTCGTCTTCAGCCTCGCGTAAATGCAGCACAATTTCAGTGCCGCGCGCGTCTTTATCGGCAGCTTCGAGCGTGTAATCGCCCTCACCCGCAGATTCCCAGCGTATGGCATCACTGGCTGCTGCGCGACGCGTAGTCAGTGTCACTTTATCTGCAATAATAAACGCCGAATAGAAGCCGACGCCAAACTGGCCAATCAAATTCGCGTCTTTTGCCTGGTCGCCGGTCAGTGCATTAAAGAATTCCTTAGTGCCGGATTTAGCAATAGTACCAATATTGGCAATCACCTCATCACGCGTCATGCCGATACCGTTGTCACTTACCGTCAGCGTACGTGCTGCCTTATCAAAGGCAACGCGGATTTTAAGGTCGCTGTCGTTTTCATAGAGCGCGCCATTGGCCAAAGCCTCAAAGCGCAGCTTATCGGCCGCATCTGAAGCGTTAGAAATCAATTCACGCAATACAATCTCTTTATTGCTGTATAGCGAATGTATCATCAACTGCAGCAGCTGCTTTACTTCGGCCTGAAATGCCATTTTTTCTGGTGCGGGGCTATGTGTAGCGTCTTTTTTTTCCATATTGAATTCCTGAATTAGTAGTAAACACCCGTTTATAGTTAGGCTTTGTCATCAAACTTTCAAGTCATGCTGGCAAAATAGAAACGATAATATTGTTTCAATAAAAGTTATAATTGATAAAAGATAGAAAGTCGCTGCCGGAAACCATGGAAAACAACACAAACCACACTAGCATCACCCCCGTAGATAAATCCTTGCTTGCTGCCATCGATTTGGGCTCGAATAGTTTTCGGCTAGAAATTGGCCGCGTCGATAGCGGCCATATTCAACGCATTGAATATCTCAAAGAAGCAGTGCGCCAGGGCGGCGACCTCGATGAAGATCGCAATCTCACAGCTGAGTCGATGGAACGCGGCATACGCTGCCTTGCCCGATTTGGTGAGCGCCTGCAAGGCTTTGATCCGTCGCATGTGCGCGCGGTCGCGACACAAACACTGCGCGAAGCTAATAACCGCGATGTATTTGTGCAAATGGCGAAAAAGGCATTAGGCTTTGATGTCGAAGTCATTTCTGGCGTAGAGGAAGCACGGCTGATTTATCAGGGTGTCAGCCGCTTTTTGCCACAATCTGATGAACGGCGTCTGGTGATTGATATCGGCGGACGCTCCACCGAACTGATACTAGGCCAGGGCTTTGCCGCAAAACAGACTGCGTCTTTACACGTAGGCTCGGTTGCCTGGTCGATTAAACATTTTGGCAGCGGTGATTTAACCGAAAACGCATTTACGCGCGCAGAAATTGCTGCCGAATCTATTTTCGATACACTCGGCGTTAACTTTAGCAACAAACACTGGGATATAGCCTACGGTGCTTCCGGTACCGTCGGTGCGGTTGCCGACGTACTAGTGCAGTATGGGCGCCCGGTCGACACGATTAGCAAAGAAGGCCTGCATTGGCTACGCGAAGAGCTGCTGCGCTCACGCCATGTCGATAAAGTACGCCTGCTCGGTTTAAAAGAAGAACGTAAGGCCGTCATCGCTGGTGGCTTATCTATATTGCTCGGTATATTTGATTTTCTGCATATTGAAACTTTGCATGTTGCCAAAGGCGCATTGCGCCATGGTCTGCTCTACGACATGCTCGCCCGTGAAGATGACATACTCGACTTACGCAATGCCTCGGTACAGCGTTTGGCACGTAAATTTGATGTCGATAAAACGCAGGCAAAAACAGTAGCCGAAGTCGCAGACAAACTATTTGAAAAAATCAGCGCCGATATTCAGTTCGCGCCTGGCGAGCAGCTAGCGCATGCGCGCAAACTGCACTGGGCAGCGCTGCTACATGAAATCGGCTGTATAGTTTCACCGATAGATGCGCATGTGCATGGTGCTTATATGCTTGAATATTCCGATCCCCCAGGATTTTCGCAAAGCGAACTGCGCCGCCTGAGTCTGCTAATACTCGGCCACAAAGCCAAGTTAAAAAAACTGGAAGCGGATTTCTCCGACCGTATTTTTGTGATGCAACTTATCTGCTTACGCCTCGCCGTAATTTTATGCCATGCACGGCAAATGCCTAATCTGCGTGGCTTACAGCTGAACCTGCTCAATAACACGATCCAACTGACGCTGCCTAAAACCTGGTCTGAAAAATACCCGCAGTCCTATTATTTACTTGATGAAGAGACACTGGCGTGGCAAAAAACTAACTGCTTATTTAGCGTGGTCAGCGCATAGCAGAGGCGCCGCTAGCCAAATAATTGACTACAAGCAGTGCTTGCAATTCAAGATAAACGATATAAACTGTTTATACCGTTTATTAAGGAGACAATTATGTCAACAACTACCCCAGATCAAACATTGCCTGTAGCGACAACAGCAGCTGAACCAGTTCAAGCAATAGCCAGCAAAACTGTTGCCGCTAAACCAGCAGCAAAAGCGGCTAAAACAACTAGTGCAAAACCAGTCGCTGCCAAGTCTGTAGCAAAAGCCGCTGCCAGCAAAGTTGCTGCTGTTAAAAAAGCCGCTGTTCCTAAAGCTGAAAAAATCGTCAAAGAAAAAACGCCAAAACTGAAGATGGAGCGCGACAGTTTTACCATGCCAAAAATTGAATACGCGCAATTTCATGTATTAAAAGAGCGTTTACAAAAATTAGGTCAGCCAGCGAAGAAAAGTGAGCTATTGCGCGCAGGTATCATGCAACTCACCGCTATGACTGATGCTGCATTGAAAGCCGCGATGAGCAAAGTGCCGACCATCAAAACTGGTCGACCAAAAAACAAATAGGCTGTTGTTAGTAGCGCGGTGGTTTGACTGCAAATAAATACATGGTTGATTTTGCAGCAGAGTGTCCGCCTGCAGCCGCAGTGCTAAGATTGTCAGCAATAGCACGCTGGCGCAGCCACCATACTGCGCCTTTTTTGACCACAGCAGCGGTCTCTGCCATGCCTAAAACCTTGGCAATGAACTCTCCCAACTGCGGCTGGTGTCCGACGACCACAATAGTTTGATTGCTATCCGCATTAAGTAGATTTCCGAGCATTACTTCCACCGAACCATCAGTCGCTAGAAACGGCGCAATACTGAAACTATGTGGTTTTTTTCTGGCGCCCACATGCTGTAAGGCCGCAGCTGTTTGCAGACAACGCCGCGCCGGACTCGATAAAATTTCGTAATTTTCTGGCAGGTGCTGCTGCAACCAGCGCGCCATTTTAGCCGCATCCTTAATACCGCGCGGCGTTAATGCACGCTCGGCATCATTGCCACTCGCACTTAGCTCCTCGGCTTGGGCATGTCGCCATACGATCAAATTCGCCATATTTCAACTCGCCTCGGCATTGTTAGCAGCATAGTCTTACTCGGTATATTTTTTAAGTAGCTGCAGCTGCGCACTGAATGCGGCTTCAGTTTCATGTGGCTTGGTCTTCAACTGTGCGGCATATTGCGCAGTCGTCACGTAGACGCCGTCAGCAGTCAGTAGCCAGGCATCTTTGTTATCGTCCAGGCTCATTTGGCAGCACTCAAGCAGTATACGGGCGCGGTTTTTCTCATCAACAATCGGCCAGGCAATCTCTACCCGTCGCATCATATTGCGATTCATCCAGTCGGCGCTGGCTAACCACATGCTTTCGACCTGATCAATCTGGAAGTAAAAAATACGCGAATGCTCGAGCAGGCGACCAATAATGGAACGTACACGAATGCGCCCCTCAAGACCGGGCGCATCAACCGGCAGTATGCACGCGCCACGTATAATCAGGTCCACTTCTACCCCGGCACGCCCGGCTTTGATCAGCGCTTTCACCAGCAACTCATCGGTGAGCGCATTCATCTTCAAAATAATATGCGCCGGCTTGCCGGCTTTGACGGCGAGTTCTGCCGCCCTGATCTTCTGCATCATCTGCCGATGTAAATGAAACGGCGCGACCAGTAGCTTTTGCATGCGCGGCAATTTAACCTGACTGGCGATATGGCGGAATAAATGCTCCATATCACGTGTAATCTGCACATCGGCGGTGAGCATACTGACATCGGTATACAGACGCGTAGTTCTAGGATTGTAATTACCGGTGGACAGATGGCCATAATATTTGAGATGCGCGCCTTCACGGCGCATCACCAATAGCATTTTGGCGTGCGTTTTTAAGCCGACGATGCCATAGACGACTTGCGCACCGACCGACTCCAGCGCTTCAGCCCAGTTGATATTCGCTTCTTCATCAAATCTGGCTTTTAGCTCGACCACGGCCATGACTTCTTTGCCACGGCGCACCGCTTCCTGCAGTAGCTGCAGCATGCGTGTATCAGAACCGGCGCGATAAATAGTCTGCTGTATCGATAACACATCGGGGTCATGGACCGCTTCGCGCAGAAAGTCTATGACCGATTCAAAGCTTTCATAGGGCTGATGAATCAGAATGTCCTGCTGTTTTAACTGCGTAAAAAAAGACTGACCGAGCATTAGCTGCTGGCTGATTCTAGGTTCAAATGGCTTAAATTTGAGTTGATGACCTTCCGCTAGATCTGCCAACTGCATTAGCCGCGCCAGATTGACCGGTCCATGCACGCGATACAAAGATTGCTTTGGTAAATCAAACTGCTGCAATAGCAGTTTTGCTAGCTTTTCATCACAGCCATAGGACACTTCTAGGCGCACGGCTTCGCCGTAGTTACGCTGCACCAGACCTTTACGCAGGGCGGTCCGTAAATTCTTAACGTCGTCTTCATCCACCGCTAAATCTGAATGGCGCGTCACCCGAAACTGAGAAAAACTAATGACTTCGCGCCCGGTAAACAAACTGTCTAAATGGGCGCGTATCACGCTCGATAAAGACACAAACTTCTGCTGCTTATCACTCAGGTTTTTGGGGAGTTTAATTAAGCGCGACAATACGCGTGGCACTTTAACGATGGCAATATTATTATTGCGGCCAAAAGCATCTTGACCCGCTAACAACACAATAAAGTTAAGTGATTTATTCGCAACCTGCGGAAATGGGTGCGACGGATCGAGCGCTACCGGCACCAGCAATGGCCGCACTTCCGTTTCAAAATAGCGCGCTACCCAGCGCCGTTGTTGCAAGCTGCGGTCGCCGTGCGAGACTAGATGCACACCGTCTGCCGCCAGGGCCGGCATCAGTTCTGCATTAAAAATCTGGTATTGTTTATCGACCAGAACATGCGCTGCTTTTGCAATGGTCTGATAACTGTTTACATTAATATCGCTATGCTGCTCATCTTCGCGCATGGCATCAACATGCGGTGCAGCACGCACCTCAAAAAATTCATCTAAATTTGATGAGACGATGCACAGAAAACGCAGGCGTTCAAGTAAGGGATAGTCGGGGTTTTGCGCTAAGCTCAACACGCGTTCATTAAACGCTAAAATGCTGATATCACGATTAAGTAGTTTGATCGGGGGATAGGTTAAACGCATAGTCGCTTTAGTTATATTTATTCATTCCATGTTATGCGCCAATTGTGACAAATTGATGAACATTTAATGAAAACCCATGCTAGTCTACTTTAACCTAAATCGCAGCTAGCGCTGTATTACAGCAGCTGATGCTAAAGAAAAATAGTCTGCGGCCACATTGATCACGATTAATCTCCACTATTAATCTCACAATCAAATTATCGTTTCAAGAGCTGTTGCAGCAGCAAGCCTGCAGCAATAAAACCAAATGGCGCGGTGACACAGACGCTAGAGCCATAACCGGCGCAGTTAAGACCGCTGATTGCGCCACCTTCTAATGCACAGACTTGTTCCGGCTTAATGACTTCCTCGTCAGAATACACACATGGAATGCCCATGTGTGCGCTGGTTTTTCTGGTCTGATCGGCTTTAGAAAACGCATAATCGCGGCGCAGGCTATTCCGCACTTTAGCCAAGAGCTTGTCATGGGTGACAGCGCTTAAGTCGGTCTGCCTGATACGTGTACCGTCGGTGCGTCCGCCGGCGGCTCCAGTCATGACCAGCGCTATGTTGTGCTGTTGACAGTAGCCAGCGATCGCCGCCTTGGCTTTAGCGTCATCAACGCAATCAATCACGCCATCAAAGCCATGGTTTAATAAATCGGCTATATTTTCAGTGGTGACAAAATCCTCAACTTCAACTACATTAGCCGCAGGATTAATCAGGCGGATGCGCTGCGCCATCGCCGTAACTTTCGCCAGGCCAAAAGCGCCATCGAGCGCATGCAGCTGCCGATTGACATTGGATTCTGCAATATTATCGAGATCAATCAAGGTAATGCTGGCCACCGCATTACGCGCCAAGGCTTCAGCTGCCCAGCTGCCGACGCCGCCGATACCGATCACGCACAGATGCATTGTTTGCAATTGTGTCAGTCCGGCCGCGCCATACAAGCGGGCGACACCGCCAAAACGACGGGAAAAATCCATGGCGTCGCTATCAACCGACATCGGCTGTGCTGCGCTAGTCATGTTTCGAGCACCACAAACGCCGTCGCCAGGTTTTTTTCATCACTGATACTGACATGGGTATGCGCTATGTTTTTTGTGTGCAGTAACTGCTGCAACACTACGGCTAGCGCTAATACCGGTTTACCTAGAGCGTCGTGCGCCACTGCAATATTCTGAAAAGTAGCCGGTGCACGTAAACCTGTGCCCAGCGCCTTAGAAAAAGCTTCTTTGGCGGCAAAACGTTTGGCTAAAAAACGCGCTTTTTGCGACGATTGCGTATAAGCCGCCAATTCACTTTCGGCAAGAATGCGCGCAGCAAAGCTATCGCCAAACTCATCAATCGAGGCTTGAATGCGGCTGACTTCAACGATATCGGTACCTATGCCAAATATCATTTTCGGCCGGCATACGCTTTAATAAGATTTAGGCCGTGGCACATTATTTGCAGGAAAACTCTTTGATCAGCGCCTTCATTTCATGCACGGCATTATCCCAACCGACAAACAAGGCATGGGCGACGATGGCGTGGCCGATATTGAGTTCTTCAATACCGTCTATCGCCGCAATCTCATGCACATTATGATAATGCAGGCCGTGGCCGGCATTGACGATTAATCCAAGCTGCAGCGCATAGCTTACCGCCTGCTTGATCCGATTTAACTCGTGCAGCTTAATCTCGGCTTGCTCGGCATCGGCAAACGTGCCGGTGTGCAGTTCTATAACCGCTGCACCGCATTTTTTGGCAGCATCGATCTGCGCAAAGTCCGGGCTGATGAATAGCGAAACACGAATGCCTGCTGCGCTTAATTTAGCAACAGCGGCTTTGATCTTATCAAAGTTAGCCACGACATCAAGACCACCTTCGGTAGTGCGCTCTTCGCGCCGTTCCGGCACCAGACAAACGTCTTGCGGCGCTACTTCCACGGCGATAGCGATCATCTCGTCCGTCACCGCACACTCCAAGTTCATACGCGTTTGTAGTAAACCGCGCAGTGCACGCACGTCTGCATCCTGCATATGGCGTCGGTCTTCACGCAGATGTAATGTAATGCTGTCTGCCCCGGACTGTTCGGCGCGAAGCGCCGCCTGCACCACGCTCGGGTATTTTGTGCCACGCGCCTGACGTATGGTCGCGACATGGTCGATATTGACACCTAGTTTGATCATTTTATCGTTTTCTATCTTTAGTTAACCCGTCCCGGGTAGACGGGTTTAGTTGCTAGGCTGACAGTCATTTTATGCTGGTTTTCTAACACCGCTACAAACCTTGCAAATCAATCAATAACTGCCGTGTATGTAAGGGCTGGTCACCTAAATAATGCGCCAGTAAATAGCGCATCAGCTGCTTGCTCTGCTGCTGTGTATGCACATTGGCATAATTGTTATTGGCCATGTCGATCAAGGTATTGCCAGATAATTGTACGCCCGCCTCGCCAGGCTTTAACGCACCGTTTAATTTAATCGCGCCGTGCTCGGCCTCGTAGCGATAAGCCGCCGTTGCGCTGATCGCATGATGGCTGTCGTCGGCATCCAGCGGGATGGCATAGCCGAGCTCCTGCAATAAGGTTAGTTCAAAACGGCGTAAGGTTGCGGCTAAGTCCAGACCGGTGGCTAAGGTTTTAAGGGTCGCACTATAGTATTCAAACAAGGCCTCATGCGGATCTTCACGTGGCAATAAACGCAATAGTAGTTCATTCAGGTAAAAGCCGCACATCAGCGACTCGCCCTTGAGCAGCAACAAACCGCCACCCCAATCGAGACTATGCAGCGTTTTAAGTTCTAGCCGCCCGGACCAGGTGGCCACCAGCGGCTGAAATGACTGCAGCATGCCGCGCATGGCTGATCGCGGTCGGCGCGCGCCTTTGGCCGTTGCTGCGACGCGGCCAAAACCGTGCGCAAACAACTCCACCACTAGACTCGTTTCTTTAAACGGGTACGTATGCAGCACGTAAACCGCTTGATTGTCGTGACGACTTAAACTCGCTACAGCCATAACTAAATATTACCGTTTAGATTGCAGACAACACCGCTTTGCAGCTAAGTTTGGCTGGTATTAATAACCGAGTGATTTTAATGCACGCTCGTCGTCTGCCCAGCCACCACGGACTTTAACCCAGGTTTCCAGATAGACTTTGCCATCAAACAGTTTCTCCATGTCCTGACGTGCTTCAGTCGATATTTGCTTGAGCTTTTCGCCGCCTTTACCAATCAGCATTGGTTTTTGACTGTCTTTATCGACAATAATTGCACAGAATATGCGGCGTAGTTTGCCGACAACTTCAAATTTCTCGATTTCAACGGTCACAGAATACGGAATCTCATCACCGAGCAGTCGAAAAATCTTTTCGCGCACCAGCTCTGCGGCGAGAAAGCGTTCATTCTTATCAGTGAGCTCATCTGCGGAATAGATCGCGGCCTGTTCCGGCAAATATTTGCGTATGGTCGATAACAGCTCATCCAGATGCAGGCTTTTTTTAGCGCTGACCGGCACGATGTCTGAAAATGGAAACTCCAGATCAAAATCCTGGATTAATGGTAATAAATTGCCTTTATCACCCATCAAGTCGGATTTATTCACCACCAGTATCGTCGGCGTTGTTTCTGATAGCAAGGTTAATACTTTGCGGTCAGCATCACCCAGCTTCATCGGCTCAATCACAAACAACACGACATCGACTTCTGATAGCACTTGCGTGACCGTTTTATTGAGGCCTTTATTAAGCGCATTCAGATGCTTTTGCTGAAAGCCCGGGGTATCCACAAACAGAAACTGCGTATCGTCGGTGGTATGAATGCCGAGCAATCGATGGCGCGTGGTCTGCGCTTTACGTGAAGTGATGGCTAATTTCATGCCCAGTATATGGTTAAGCAAAGTGGACTTGCCGACGTTAGGTCGGCCAACGATGGCGACGGTGCCGCATCTGTAGGCCGAAACCGGTTTTACATCTTCATCTAATTCTGTATTTGTCATTTTTTAACATTCTCCATGGCGGCTTTGTCCAATGCGACTAATGCGCATTGTGCTGCCTGTTGCTCTGCAATACGTCGACTGCTACCTTCACCAACCGTGCGCACATTTAATTTTTCGATACTACAGCTTACGACGAACGTCTGTGCGTGGGCTTCGCCGGCTAAATGCGTAACGACATATTCTGGCACGGCTATTTTTTTACTTTGCAGCAGTTCTTGCAGCAAAGATTTAGGGTCTTTATCGATCACTTTCGGGTCTATGGTCGCCAGCTTATCGCGGTATAACTCCACCACCAAGGCCTGTGCCGCACTGAAACCGCCATCAATATAGACCGCTCCGATCAAGGCCTCAACCGCATCTGCCAATATCGATGGTCGGCGCCAGCCGGCACTTTTAAGTTCACCCTCGCCCAGCCAAAGCGCTTCGCCGATCTGCAACGACTGCGCAATTTCACTGAGTGTCGCTTCTTTTACCAGCTGCGCGCGCAGACGGCTTAAATCGCCTTCGTCCAAACCAGGAAAACGCTGATACAACTGCTGCGCAATCATAAAATTCAGCGCGCCATCGCCTAAAAACTCTAGTCGCTCGTTATTAAGCGCGCTATAGCTACGATGCGTTAATGCCTGGCTCAGCAAATTGGCGTTAACGAACTGATAGCTTAAACGCCGGGCTAAATCCTGATGTTTGCTGCTTTGTGTAATAAAAATCGTCCTGACTATGCTTTATGAATTGCGTTTATTAATAGGGTTAATCTCTAGGGTTTATCTGTAGTAGCTTTAAAGTCAATTAATACACTGACATTACCAATAATCGCTCTGCGCACTGCATACTCAACGGCAACAACAGTTTCACCAGTGCTACTTTTTTCTATGATCAGATCTTTAGAACTGACGACGTCGATATAAGCGGTGTCCGTGCGCTTATCGAACGCGCTCATGATTTCTTGCTTGCTCATTGTGCTTAACGGCTCTTTAGCGAGTCCATGCAATACGGTTTTAACTGAAAAGTATTCAATATAAGCCGGCACTATTTTCATGGCCACTATCGCTGCCAGCACCAAAGCCGCAGCCACTAACAGGCTGCCAATCAGCGTCATGCCCGCTTGTTTTTTAATTAAAGCTGGTGTCGGCTGCATCGCCGGCCAGTTTAGGTTTTGAGCCATGTTGTTCTCCACTATCTGCCTAGATCTGCCTAGATTTGAAGTCCATCGCGTGCCAAGCACTAACGTATAACACTGCCTATTCTAGTACCCTGATCGAAATTCATCCAGATAAAAAAGGCTTTGCCGACCAGATTTCTCTCGGGCACAAAGCCCCATACCCGGCTATCCGAACTATTATCGCGATTATCACCCATCGCTAAATAATGGCCGGCTGGCACCGTGATTTCTTCGTTATTGGCAAACTTAGCGCCAATAGCATCGGCATCATAATTGCCCTGCACATCATGCATCAAAATATCATGCTGCACGCTTCCCAGCTGCTCACGGTACTGGGTTGCGGCCATGATATTAAGACCAGAGATCACATACTCATATTGACCCACATCCTGCAACGCTAACTGCTGGCCATTAATACTCAGGCGTTTATTCTGATAGCTGACTTTATCGCCAGGCAAGCCAATGACGCGCTTAATATAATCAATCGATGGGTCAGGCGGGTAATGAAATACGGCAACATCACCCCGAGCCGGTTGCTTGATATCAACAAAAGTAGTATTCAAAATAGGCACGCGCAAGCCATAGGTAAATTTATTCACTAAAATATAGTCACCGGCAAGCAAGGTCGGCATCATCGAGCCCGATGGAATTTTAAACGGCTCAACTATAAATGAGCGTACCAGAAACACCACCAGTATTACCGGGAAAAAGCTTTTGGCATACTCGACCAGTATTGGCTCATCCGCGCCTGCAGCACGCTTTTTACTGAGCACGACAATATCAAACAACCAAATCAGCCCGGTCACTAGCAGTATTACGATCATGAATAATGCAAACATCATGGTTGATCTATCCTAAATAATTATGGAAAAAATAATGCTGTCGACATCATGCCGGCATCGCGCAAGTGTGTGCATCGTCATGTTTTCTAAACCGGCAGAATAAGGCTGCAGCATACTCACACTCACACTCACACTCACACTCACACTCACACTCATGCGCACTTATTTATCTTCTACTCTTAAAATTGCCAAAAACGCTTCTTGTGGGATCTCGACATTACCCACTTGCTTCATGCGTTTTTTACCTTCTTTTTGCTTATTCAATAGTTTGTGTTTACGTGAAATATCGCCACCATAGCATTTAGCAATGACGTTTTTACGCATGGCTTTCACCGTTTCACGCGCAATAATGTTAGCACCGATAGACGCCTGTATGGCCACATCAAACATCTGCCGCGGTATCAGCTCGCGCATTTTAGCCGCCACTTCCCGGCCGCGATGCGCACTATTAGTTCTATGCACGATCATACTCAAGGCATCAACGCGGTCACTATTGACCATAATATCCAGCTTCACTAAATCAGCCGCACGGAATTCCAAAAACTCATAGTCCATCGACGCATAGCCGCGTGACACTGATTTTAATTTATCAAAGAAATCCAGCACCACTTCATTGAGCGGCATTTCGTAACTGAGCATGACCTGACGGCCCAGATACTGCATGTTTTTTTGCAAACCACGCTTATTGTTGCATAGCGTCATCACTGGCCCGACGTAATCCTGCGGCATCAGTAAATTCACATTAATCACCGGCTCACGAATTTCCTGAATACGCGACGGCTCAGGCAGGCGCGATGGATTTTCAATTTGCACCACCGTGCCGTCTTTTAGCAATAACTCATAGACGACGGTAGGCGCTGTCGTAATCAAGTCCATATCGTACTCGCGCTCGAGGCGCTCCTGTACGATTTCCATATGCAACAGGCCGAGAAAGCCACATCTAAAACCAAAGCCCAATGCAGTTGAATTTTCTGGCTCAAACATCAACGACGCATCATTTAAACTGAGCTTTTCTAATGCGGTACGCAGCGCTTCAAACTGATTAGACTCTACCGGATATAGCCCGGCAAACACCTGTGGCTTCACTTCTTTAAAGCCGACCAAAGGCTCGCTGGCTTGGCGATCAGCCAGGGTCACCGTGTCACCGACTTTGGCATTAGCCAGCTCTTTAATGCCGGCAATAATAAAGCCAACCTCACCCGCTGACAGTGACGTTTTTTGCAGTGACTTCGGTGTAAACACGCCAACTTGTTCACATACATATTGCGCAGCGGTCGCCATCAGCCGGATTTTATCTTTAGGTTTTAATACACCATCGATCACGCGCACCAGCATGACGACTCCGACATAATTATCAAACCAGGCATCAATCACGAGCGCTTTTAATGGTTTAGTCGGATCACCTACTGGCGGTGGCACTTTGGCAATCACCGCCTCGAGCACGTCATGCACACCGACACCGGTTTTAGCAGAACAGCGCACAGCATCGCTGGCATCAATGCCAATCACGTCTTCGATTTCCTGAATCACACGATCCGGGTCCGCTGAGGGCAGATCAATTTTATTAAGTACCGCCGTCACCTCTACGCCTAAATCAAGCGCGGTGTAACAGTTAGCCACACTTTGCGCCTCCACACCCTGACTCGCATCCACCACTAGCAGCGCACCTTCACAAGCTGAAAGCGAGCGACTGACTTCATAGCTAAAGTCGACATGGCCCGGCGTATCAATCAAATTCAGATGATAGATTTGGCCATCATCGGCTTTATATTGCAAAGCTGCCGTTTGGGCTTTAATAGTAATACCGCGCTCACGCTCAATATCCATAGAATCTAGCACTTGCGCTTCCATCTCGCGGTCAGCGAGACCGCCGCACATATGGATAATACGATCGGCTAAAGTCGACTTGCCGTGATCGATGTGGGCAATAATGGAAAAGTTACGAATATTTTTCATGGTATTTTAAGAAATGACTGTTGTGTGGACTATCTAGCGACTTAAACTTTAGAACAGCTTAACGTCCAGGGTGTAATGTAATAAGACTGCAATGTAATAATAAGACTGCAATGTAATAATAAGACTGCAATGTAATCACAAGACTGCAATGTAATCACAAGGGCGCAATGTAATAACAAGGGCGCACTAGGCGCCCTTGTTATTACAACTTGCTGCAATTTTACAGTAAATTCAAAGTATTAACATCAACTGTTTGCCTAGCGACTCAGCACTAACCTTATTTAGCAACCGGTATTTTTACCGGCACGTAAAGCGTGCTATCGCCGCGTTGCACTAGTAAAGCCAGTGTTTTTCCCGCAGCAAAACCAGCCAGCTGTTTATTAAACTGCTCCAAACTTTGTACTGCCGTGTTATTGAGGCCAAGGATGACATCGCCACGGCGGACACCGGCCTGTGCCACAGCTCCCTGCGCATCCATCACTAACAGACCATTTTTACCGTTAAGTCTTTTCTTTTGCTGCGCGGTCAGCTCTTTTAATACCAGGCCGATACGATCGACTTCCGGCTTAACCGTGGGCTTATTATTTTGCGCCGCTTCATTAGACTCACTCGGCATTTCACCGACACCGATATTGAGTACTTTCAAGTTGCCTTTACGTAAAACATCGACCGCTACTATCCTGCCGGGCTTAGTCGCACCAACAGCGCGCGGCAGATCGGCAGAAACTGCAATCGGCTTGCCATCAAACTTAATAATGACATCGCCAGCTTCCAAACCGCCCTTATCTGCAGGACCATTTTTTTCTACACCGGCGACAAGTGCGCCATTGGTATTTTTCATACCGAATGACTCGGCAAGATCTTTACTCATTTCCTGAATGGCAATACCTAACCAACCTCGTGTCACCCGGCCTGCAGCTTTTAGCTGATTGGCAATATCAATGGCAACATCAATTGGAATGGCAAAAGATAAGCCCATAGAACCGCCGCTACGGCTGTAAATCTGCGAGTTAATACCAACGACTTCACCGTTCAGGTTAAACAGCGGACCGCCAGAATTACCCGGATTAATCGCCACATCGGTTTGAATGAATGGTACGAAATTTTCCTGTGGCAGAGCGCGGCCTTTAGCACTGACTATGCCTGCAGTCATGGTGTTTTCCAGACCAAATGGTGAGCCGATAGCCGCTACCCAAGCCCCTACTTTAAGTTTAGCCGGATCACCAGTGGTAACTTTAGGCAAGTCGGTCGCTTCGATTTTAACCAAGGCAACATCAGTACGCTTGTCGGCGCCAATGATTTTGGCCTTAAATTCACGCTTATCAGACAACTTAACAATCACTTCATCGGCGTCAGACACCACATGCGCATTGGTTAAAATATAACCATCACTACTGATAATAAAGCCCGATCCCAGCGATTGTGATTTGTATTCAGGCGGCGGTGCGCCATTGGGGGGGGTTGGTAGCGATGGGATACCAAAGCGTTTAAAGAACTCCTGCATTTGCTCATCATCAGGCATACCCGGATAAGGCATAGGCGCAGCTTCTGCGCGCATATTTTGGGTCACGCTGATATTGACCACTTCCGCACCATGCTTTTCTGCAAGCTCAGTGAAATCCGGCAAACTTGCCGCATACGCACTGACTTGAAACACCGCGACTAAGCACAAAGCCGTCGCTGCAATCCAATTCTTCATCATTCATTCACCTCGTTAAGTTTTAAATTCAGCCCATTAAATTCAACACATAATTATCGAGCCCATGGCTATCAACTCCATGTTCAAACTCAATTAAACTGCGCTAAGCTTATCTTCTGCTAACAGCGCTTGCTCACACCGAAAAATCAACAGCAGATAGTGTAAACCGAGCGCTTTAGCGCTGCAATCATCGTCGATCAAATGCTATTTTTGCCAGAGTAAGACTGTCTAACAAGCCAAAAGCTGCAGCGCAGATTACATAAAATTCATTATTGAAATTGACCCAGCCATGAAAGTGCTGATCAGCGTAGCCCGAATCGGCCAGATATTAAAAGCTGAACTTGCACTGCCTGGTTGCTCAGCCGCTCACTACGCTAGCGCTGACTGCGGCTTTATGCGATGTTGTTCCATAAATATACGCATTTTTATGAGCGATTAGCCTAGCCATAAGCACGTCTCTTGGCTGCCGATTGCAGCGGCCTCAGCCTTAGGTATTAGGCTTATACCTTACTAGTTGCAGCGCCGCTGGCTCAGCCATGTCGGCTTCACAGCGGGTAATCTTCGCTCATCATCATTGCTTAAGACTGCAAATTAAGGCTGATCTGGACTACTTCTTAAATACAACTGCATTAGCAATCTGTGCCACCGTTGCTTGCGGCACCTCACCGACCACGGTCACTTGATGGCCGTCAGTCACGCTCGAATAAAAACTGGTGTTGCCGACTATGTTATGTATTGGTTTAGCACCGGCTTTTATTTTCGTGCCTTTGCTCACCGGTTCGATAAACAAGGAAACCGAGGCTAAACCATCTGAAAATACCATATGTGTTACCGGTAAGGCATTGCCATGCACCATACGTATCATTTGATCCACCTTGCGGTAGCCCGCAGGCAGCTCTTTAATTGTCCACACCGTGGCCGAACCGTTATCGACTGCAGTTTCCACTTCGTCTTCCATCACGTAGTTTTTCTTGTTATCAATCTTCGGTTGAAACCAGTCCAGACCCGCGGTATTGAAAAGGCCTATCTGACTAAAGGCGATCGTCTCGATGATTTCATTCTGCTTGTTATACATGACCGACTTCAGCAGCAGCCCATACTCAGTATCTATCCATAAGCGATAACTGTATCTCAGGTCGTCCTTCGACTCCAGCAGCAACATCTGCGCCTGGCGACCGGCTACACGCTCGACGTCTGCGCTGCGTAAATGATAACTCGCTTTAATCGACTCAAGATTAGTCGGCAATATAGCCGGAAACATGTTTTGGCCGCGGCGCTTCTCGATGATCACTTTTTCATTTTTCTGGTTATAAATAACCAGATCATTGCCCTGGCTCAGAAGTTCACGCGGTGGACCATCGAGCATGACGTTACGCGCAAATTCACCTTTATTGCTGTACATGTGCGTAATTTGTACCGATTTAGACTGCGCGCCAATCTGACAAACAAAGATGCCCTGATAACTCAGCGCACGCGCAGCTATTGCCGCCTTTTGCAGTACTTGCCACACATCAGCATCCACTGCGGCGTGCGCACTGACTGCACCACTGGCAAGCACACAAGCCAGAAAAAAACGCAACATTGCCATTACTCTGAATAACTCACAGATTGTATATAGTAAGTGCTGCCAGAAGGCGCGGTTGCCTGGTGCGCCAGCAGATATTCGGCAGGAATAGCCGCTGCAGCTGCAGCGTTTTGGGCAACACTGGCTGTCGGCAGCACATTATCTGATTGCGTTTGTTGCTGCAGGGCGACCCAGCCCACGACCATGACCGCAGCAAAAGATGCCGCAATTGACCAGGCTGCAGGCAGTTTATGGTTAGGTGGTGACACTTCGGCTGCATGATCAAGCAGCGGCTTCGGCGAAAGTACGGTAGGCTCTAGCTCGAGCTTGTCCATTAGATTCTGCTTGAAACCGGCGCTTAGCGCATTGGTACCGCGCATGGCATCACCGATCAAGTGATACTGATGCCACGCATCGGCGGCGGCTGAACTCGATTGAATAGCAGTGATGATATGCGCAGCGTCTGCGGCATTCATTTCATCATCAATTAAAGCGGATATTTGTTCGTTCATTTATAACTCCTAAAGCATTGATACTATTTAATTTATTACTGTTTAATGTATTTAATTTTTGGCATTTTGGACGCTTGATGCGCTGCGCTAATTGCATACAAATTGGCCGACATCATTACCAGCGTTTATTATCAGGCGTATCGAGTAGTGGCCGCAACTTCACCGCAATGGTCTCGCGCGCCCTAAAAATACGTGAACGCACGGTGCCTATTGGGCAACTCATAATCGTGGCGATTTCTTCGTAACTTAAACCTTCAATTTCACGTAAAGTGATCGCGGTGCGTAACTCCTCGGGCAAGGACGCCACCGTATCATTCACCGTTTGCGCAATTTGCTTGGTCATTAACGACGACTCGGGCGTCTCTGTAGTGCGTAACTCATTACCACTATCAAAATTTTCCGCGTCGTCAATCTCGATATCGGTGCTGACGGTAGGTCTGCGCCCCAAGGAAACTAAGTGATTTTTTGCGGTGTTGATGCCAATGCGATACAGCCAGGTATAGAAAGCGCTATCGCCGCGAAAATTAGGCAGCGCGCGATAAGCCTTGATAAAAGATTCTTGCACCACATCTTCAATTTCAGATTGATCTCGAATCATGCGCGATAATAAGCGCCCCAATTTGCGCTGATACTTATCGACGAGCAGGCCAAATGCGCGCTTATCGCCACGCTGCGCACGCAGCACTAATTCGTGATCAATCTCGCGATTACCAGATGCAGGAGTGGCTGCCATGGTGTTTAAAGCGCCAGCGACTGGGATTTTGTTGAGATTTGTTTCATGGGCCGCATTATAACCTTGCCTAGTCGGTTGAACGAAGTTAAATTGTGCGAGCTCGTGTATTTTAGTCAGTTGTATCATCATGCTTTCCTCAACCCTCATTACGAATTTATAATTTAGCAATTAGCGTCTTTTATGACTGTTGTTAGTTTGTTGCTCTTGCCTTTTGTAATGACCGCGATACACTCTTATAAGTTCATTCAACACCACTTCCGCTACTCCTACAACTAATGGCGCCCGTAAAGACCTATGCAGCAATTTGACGTTCTCATTATTGGTAGCGGCTTAGCCGGCTTATCACTGGCTCTGCGCACGGCAGATCACAAAAAAGTTTGTTTAGTCAGTAAACGCAGTATCAACAATACGGCTAGCGACTGGGCTCAAGGCGGTATTGCTGCCGTTATCAATGACAATGATTCCACTGCCGCACATATTGAAGATACGCTCATAGCCGGCGCCGGCTTATGCGATGTTGCCGTCACCAAGCTTGTCGCTGAACAAGCCAAACAAGCCGTAGATTGGCTGATTGAGCAAGGCGTAGGCTTTACGCGTGAACAGGATAATAGTGGCTACCATTTAACCCGCGAAGGTGGTCACAGCCATCGACGCGTGATTCATGCCGCCGATGCCACCGGCCACGCCATACAAACCACGCTCTCGGCAAAAGTAAACACGCACCCGAATATCACCGTCCTCGAAAATCATATTGCCGTCGATTTAATCACCACGCGCAAAGTCACGCACACCAAAGTTGAGATTGCTGACGACAATAGCTGTCTAGGGGCTTACGTATTAGATAATGACAGCGGCAAGGTCATCACCATCGCCGCCCAAAACACGATTTTAGCCACCGGCGGCGCCGGCAAAGTCTATTTGTATACCACCAACCCCGACATCAGCACCGGCGATGGTATTGCCATGGCGTGGCGCGCCGGTTGTCGCGTCGCCAATATGGAGTTTATTCAATTCCATCCCACCTGCTTATTTCATCCACATGCCAAATCATTTCTAATTTCTGAAGCCGTGCGCGGCGAAGGCGGATTACTCAAGCTCGCTGATGGCAGCCGCTTTATGCCCGAGTATGACCCGCGTGAAGAGCTGGCGCCGCGTGACGTAGTCGCGCGCGCCATTGACTTTGAAATGAAAAAACGTGGCCTCGATTGTGTTTATCTCGATATCTCGCATAAACCGCTGAGCTTTATTGAAAGCCACTTTCCGAATATCTATCGCCGCTGCCTCGAGCTCGGCATTGATATGAGCAAAATGCCGATCCCAGTCGTGCCGGCTGCACATTACACCTGTGGTGGCGTCATGACTGACGATAAAGGCCGCACCGACATTAAAAATCTTTATGCTGTCGGCGAAACTGCGTGCACCGGCCTGCATGGTGCCAACCGCCTCGCCAGCAATTCGCTGCTGGAATGTCTGGTCTTTGGCCAAACCGCAGCAGCAGATATTTTGTGCCAGCCAACAAAACCGACACCAGAACTACCTTACTGGGATGAAAGCCGTGTCACCGATGCCGATGAAGAAGTGCTGATCACGCATACCTGGGAGGAGTTACGCCGCTTTATGTGGAACTATGTTGGCATCGTGCGTACAGACAAGCGTTTAAGCCGTGCTTTGCATCGCATCCATATGCTGCGCGATGAAGTGCATGAGTTTTACAGCAACTTTAAAGTCAGCAATGACTTGATCGAACTGCGCAACTTGCTACAAGTGGCCGAACTCATCGTCGAAAGTGCGATTTCACGCAAAGAGAGTCGCGGCCTGCATTACAGCAAAGACCACCCGAACCTGGATGCCGAGGCTATCCCCACCGTGCTCGAACCGTCAAATTATTACAGTTTGCTTGACCGCGACCATGGTCATAGCCGGCCACATTCAGCAAAAATTAATCTTTAACCTATCTATTGCTCGCTTTAATTGCAATCTACCGTATAATCCGGTTTCCCTACGCCATCCAATCAGCGTAGCGGTCTATTGATATTGATCTTTTAGATTATTCAATCACCCACATAGATATACAAACTTGCCTGCCTCGATTGGTGTTGCTTCATAAGTAATAGGTCGGCTTAAACCCAAGCTGGAGTATTACATTGACTATTGAAACAACCACCACCCTTAACTTTAACGAGTTAGGACTATCTGAACCCATTTTGCGTGCAATTGTTGACGCCGGCTACACTACACCGACACCGATACAGGCAAAAGCCATTCCGCAGGTATTGAGCGGCGGCGATTTACTCGCAGGCGCGCAAACCGGAACCGGCAAAACTGCCGGCTTTACCCTGCCGATTCTGCATATACTCAGCCAGAAGCCTATGGCTGAAGTGCCTAAAGGCCGGCCGCGCTGCTTAATGCTGACACCAACGCGTGAATTGGCGGCGCAAATTGAAGAATCGGTGAAAACTTACGGTAAATATTTACCATTGACCTCCACCGTGATTTTTGGCGGCGTTAACGCTAACCCGCAAATTGCCCGCCTGAAAAAACCGCTGGATATCTTAGTCGCCACCCCTGGCCGCTTGCTCGATCATGCTAATCAAAGAAACGTCGATCTATCCGGCGTCGAAATCCTCGTGCTCGATGAAGCCGATCGTATGCTGGATATGGGCTTTATCCGTGACATCAAAAAGATTCTGGCCATGCTGCCAAAACAACGGCAAAACCTGCTGTTTTCTGCCACGTTCTCTGATGAAATCAAAGCCCTGGCTGATGGCCTGCTGCATAACCCGGGTTTTGTTGAAGTTGCCCGCCGTAACACTTCGTCTGAACTAGTCGAGCAAACCGTACATCTGGTGAACCAGAGCCATAAACGGGAGTTAGTGAGTCACCTCATTAAACACCATGACTGGAAACAGGTACTGATATTTACGCGCACCAAACACGGTGCTAACCGTCTGGCAGAAAAACTGATTAAAGATGATATTCAAGCGGCGGCGATTCATGGCAATAAGAGCCAGGGCGCGCGCACCAAGGCACTGGCGCAATTTAAAGACGGCAGCATGCGCGTCTTAGTGGCAACAGATATTGCCGCACGCGGCTTGGATATTGATCAATTACCGCAAGTGGTGAATTTTGAATTACCGAACGTGCCAGAAGATTACGTCCACCGTATCGGCCGTACCGGCCGTGCTGGTAGCAGCGGCGCCGCAGTATCGCTGGTGGACCGTGAAGAATTAAAGCTACTCAAAGATATTGAAAAACTGATTAAGCGTGAAATCCCTAAAGTCGTTGCCGAGGGCTTTGTGCCTTCAGCTAATCCGGAACCGGAAGCGCCACGGGCACCACGACAACCACATGGTCAGTCGCGCAAACCACAAGGCACTGCCGGTCAGAATGCCGGCCGCAGTCGCACGCCGGCAGCTGGCCGCGGCACTAGCAATACAGATAGCCGTGCACCACAAAACAACAATGCGCGCCATGCACCAAGACCAGCCGGCAATCAGCCAGCGCGCGATTCGCAATCAACTGCGCGCAGTGCTGAACCGCATACCAATACAAAAAATATGTCGGAAGCGGCACGTCATCAAGCCATGCCACAACCGGCTTTATTTGCACCTAAAAGTACCAATAATGGCAACTTTAATCGTGGTAATGGCAGCAGTGCCGGCCGCAGCAACCCTAACCCAGCGAGCCCACATCGAACTGGCGGCCGCGGTCGCTAAATTTTAAGGACTAGAACGCTAGGGACGTTTGAACAATGCAGATTTGGGTAGATGCCGACGCCTGTCCAATGGTTATTAAAGAAATTTTATACCGCGCTGCCGAACGCACCCAGATCAGCACCACGCTTGTTGCCAATCAATTTTTACGCACACCAGCATCGGCTTATATCAACAGCATACAGGTGCCAACTGGCTTTGATGCCGCTGACAACAGAATTGTGCTTGAACTGGCCGCCGGCGATCTGGTAATTACGGCGGATATTCCACTAGCGGCACAAGTGGTGGCTAAAGGCGCTCATGCGCTCAACCCGCGCGGCGAAATGTACACCGCCGCGAACATGCATGAACACCTGACCATGCGTAATTTAATGGAAGAGCTGCGAAGTAGCGGCGTAGAAGTTAACGGTCCCGCGGCTTTTAGCCACAGTGACCGCCAGGCATTTGCCGCCGCACTTGATCGCGTTCTCGCTAAAATTCCCAAGCTTGAATAAAGTATAGCGCTGCATTGATAGCGGTTTAAATGCGCATGCGTAATCTAGCTGACAGGTGTAATCTAGTTTGAAGTGCAGTCACTAATAGATTAAAATCACACATTGAAATTTGTACTCACGTGATTTTATAAACAGTCTTAACTTTACAAATACTCTTAATCTTACCAAAACGAGGATTCAGGCTAAAAATTCTGAATCCCCCCCGCTTTTAAAGCGCTATGCAAAGGACCCGCAACATGCAAATTGCAATGAACACCGTAGTAACCATGACTTACGAATTAAAAGATGTTGATGGCGTTGTCTTAGAATCTAGCACCGAGCCAGTGTCATACCTGCATGGCGGTTATGACAATATTTTCCCGAAAGTGGAAGAAGCAATGCACGGCAAAAATATCGGCGATGTTGTAATCGTTGATTTACAACCGGCAGATGCGTTCGGTGAATACGATGAAGAACTGGTGCAAATTGAACCGGCCAGCGCGTTCCCTGCCGATGAACTTAAAGTTGGCATGCAGTTTGAAGGTGAAGACGATACCGGCGAAGTGATTTTATACACCGTGACTGAAATTGCTGATGGCAAAGTCATTGTTGATGGCAATCACGAATGGGCCGGCGAACGCGTTGTGTTTCAAGCCACTATTACTGATGTGCGCGCTGCCAACTCTGAAGAAGTCACCCATGAGCATGTACACGGTGCCGGTGGCCATCACCACTAAGACTATCGCCGCTATTTAATTAGCGCCACAGCCAGAAAAGCACCTGAATTTCAGGTGCTTTTTTTACGTCCTTATTTATTGAGTTCGCCAGCGCGGCAGATTTTAGTGGCTATTCACCAGAGCCTGCAGCTTATAGAGTAGATCCAAAGCCTGCTTGGGCGTTAAATCATCGGCCTGTATGGCTTCAAGCGCGATGATAGCCGGATGCAGCGGCGACTCTAGTTCCGGCGTGACTGCTGCAAACATATCGGTCTGCGGCATTAAATTGGCGCCTGGCGCTGACAGCTGACTGGTCTCGAGCTGCACTAGTTTTCTTTTCGCCGCCGTAATCACCGACCGCGGAATTCCCGCCAGTTGCGCTACCTGCAAACCGTAGCTCTGATTGGCGGCGCCGTCTTCGACTTTGTGCATAAACACAATATTATTGGCATGCTCGACCGCATCGAGGTGCACATTGGCCGCATGCTTGAACTCATCAACGATACGCGTCAGCTCAAAATAATGTGTTGCAAACAAGGTGTAGCTGCGATTTTTTTCCAATAGCTGCTTGGCCACTGCCCACGCCAAACTTAAACCGTCAAAGGTAGAAGTGCCACGACCAATCTCGTCAAGCAACACCAGACTTTTATCAGTAGCGTTATGCAGAATATTCGCGGTTTCGGTCATTTCCACCATAAAGGTAGAACGGCCACCGGCCAAATCGTCGGAGGCACCAATGCGCGTCATGATACGATCTATTTCGCCGATCTTAGCCGAACTTGCTGGCACGTAACAGCCACAGTGCGCCAGCAATACAATGAGCGCGGTCTGCCGCATAAATGTCGATTTACCGCCCATATTCGGCCCGGTAATCAGCAGCAGCTGCCGATAGGGGCTTAACGCGACATCGTTGGCAATAAACGGCTGGCCGGATGCTTGCACCGAAATCTGCTCCACCACCGGATGGCGGCCGTTGACGATCGTGATGCCGGCTTCAGTGCTAAAATCTGGCGCAACATAATTCAGGGTCAGAGCGCGCTCGGCAAAACAGCACAGCACATCCAGGCTGGCAACCGCCGTGGCATTGGCTTGCAATGCAGCAATATGCGGCAGCAACTGCACGAGCACGGCGGCATACAGCACTTTTTCACGCGCCAGCGCACGCTCATTGGCGCTGAGCACTTTATCTTCAAACGTTTTCAGTTCCGGCGTAATGAAACGCTCAACATTTTTCAGTGTTTGCCGGCGCCGGTACTCAGCGGGCGCGCTTTCTGCCTGGCTACGACTCATTTCAATATAAAAGCCATGCACGCTGTTGTATTCAACTTTAAGATTATTGATGCCGGTGCGCGCTTTTTCACTCGCCTCAAATTGTAGTAAAAATTCACCATGATTATTCTGCAGCGCGCGCAATTCATCGAGTTCCGCATCAAAACCATCGGCAATCACGCCGCCCTCGCGCAGCACACTACTCGGTTCAAGCTTGATCGCATGTTGCAGCAAACTAAGCACGGCGACGGGCGCTATTAAATTAACGCCCAGGCTTTGCAGCAAACTGGCAGACAGGTTCTGCAACGGCAGGTGTAACAGCGGCAATTGCTGCAGGCTCAGTCCCAGCCCAGACAAGTCGCGTGGCCGCGCCGTTTGCAGCGCAATACGCGCGCTAATACGCTCGATATCACCGATAGATTTCAGCGCTGGCCGCAACAAAGCCAGACGCTCAGTCTGCAATAGCATGGCAATCGCGTCGTGGCGCGGCACTACCTGCTGGCGATCTTGCAGTGGATGGTGCAGCCAGTGGCGCAGCATGCGAGCGCCCATCGCCGTATGTGTGGTATTGAGCAGCGAATACAATGTCGGCGAGCTTTCGCCGCGCAGCGTTAGGTCAATTTCCAGATTGCGCCGTGTTGCCGCATCGAGCTGCAAATAGGTGCTGCTAGCCTCAACGCTGAGTGCATTAATATGCGGCAAGGCGGTACGCTGCGTATGCTTTACATAGTCGAGCAAAGCGCCAGCAGCACAAATAGCAGCATGCAGATCGGCACAACCAAAACCGTTCAGATCATAGGTATTAAGTTGTTTGTTCAGCGTATTGTGCGCACTATCAAAATCAAATTGCCATGGGCTCAGACGTTTCTTCGCCACTTTACTGCCATTAATCGCTGCATGCTGCAGATCGTCAGCCAGCAGTATTTCGCTCGGTGCAATACGCTCAATTTCCTGTGCGAGCAAGCCCGGCGCAATTTCACTTAAAATAAAAGCGCCTGAAGCCAGATTCAAGCGCGCCAGACCGATCACGCCCTCAGCCTGAAAGATACTCAGCAACTGATTGTCACGCGATTCATCCAGCAAGGCGCTATCGGTCAAGGTTCCCGGCGTTAGAATGCGCACCACCTGCCGATCGACCGGCCCCTTACTGCTAGCCGGATCACCGACCTGCTCGCAAATAGCCACGGCTTCGCCCATTTTGGCGAGCTTGGCCAAATACTGTTCGGCGGCATGATAAGGGATGCCAGCCATTTTAATCGGCTGACCGTTACTGTTGCCGCGCTGCGTTAAAGTGATGCCGAGCAAGCGTGAAGCTTTTTCGGCATCCTCAAAAAACAGCTCATAGAAATCACCCATGCGATAAAACAGCAGCATATCCGGATGTTGTGCTTTAAGGCCAAAGTACTGGCGCATCATCGGTGTATGGGCGGCAGCTGTTTCTGCAGCGCTTGCTAGCGCAGTGATCGGAGTGGAGTTAGGCACAGCTGGCGATTAAAAAGTAAAAACCTATTTTACAATTTAATTGGCTTGAATAAATTGCTAGGGTCGTCTTTTTATTATGCGATAAACTTTGTTGGACGACTACTTAACTGGTTGGACGACTATTTAACTGGTTAGACGACTATTTAACTAGTTAGATACCGGCTAACTGTAACCATTAAGTGCCGGCCTCAAAACGTTGGTCGACTAGCTTTTTTGCTTGTCGTTAATTTTAGCCATTTTTTCACGCCACTCTTGCAGCTGTTCATCTTCGAGCTCAAGCTGCAAGGCTAATGCATCTTCGCGGCTTAACTTGTCTTTATCCAAGCGACGCGGCAACTTACCACTCATGCGCGACAGCACGCGCTCAGCATCTTCTTCAGTCAATAACTTTACTTTATCCTGATAATCCTGGGTTGGAACTTTATTTTTCACAATCACTTATCCTTCTTGAGTTACGACAAAACCATCGCTGATTATCGCCCTTAAGCTGCAATAGATTTATGAACCTTTTTTGACATTATGCTGATGACGCCTAGGCAGCGCTAGTCGCCTCCAGCACCCACTCCAGCAGTGGCGACCATTGCTCTAGATCTTGCGTAACCGCTGCCGGCCGCATATCAAAGATAGTGCTGCCCTGCTCTGCCGCCAATGTATAGACCTGGGTGCTACGCAAATAGGTAAGTACCGGCAAGCCGGTTTGTTGCATAAACTCGGCCAAATTAGCAGCAGCATGCGTGCGCATATTGACGCGCATACCAACTAAGGCCACAAACGTCTTGCTCTTGCGTATCGCTTTTTCCGCAGCGAGGATCTCGAGAAAATCACGCGTAGCGCCTATATCGAACGCTGAAGGCTGTATCGGCACGATGACACAGCTCGCCTGCTTAACGGCAGCAGCAAGCTTGTCGTCACGCAGTCCGGCAGGCGAATCGGTCACAATCCAATCCGGTTCGATCTTGCTGGCTTTGCTGCGCGCGTGTTGGGATTGAATTAGCGGTAAGTCCGCGGACCTGCGTTCAAGCCATTGTGCCGATGACTGTTGGCGATCTAAATCCGCTAATACGACATTGCCACCTAGCGTCGCAAAATAACCGGCAAGGTTGGTGGCTAAGGTGGTTTTACCGCTGCCGCCCTTGGTGTTGGCGATGAGAATATTGCGCATGAATTAATCCCGGTTAAATTGATTTAACTGTCTTTTTTATACTAGCTTATGCATGTGACCAATTGGTTACATCACGATAAACCGCCACAAATATGTTCTGCTGAAAATATTGCCAGTGCGCCGCTACCGCGATTAAACCCAGCATTAATTAAGCGCATTATTTTATAACAATGATTAGAAAATTAGTATGCGCTTTATTGATGCGGCCCTGTAGGTTCATCTGGCGCAGATTGCTTTACCGCTAGCGTTTTTGGTGGCCAAATAAACTCGCCCGGATGCTGATTCAAGCGCGTGGCGAGATTAGCCAATAACAAACGCCACTGCGTAAAGCGCACTTTACGCGATTTCATCGCCACATATAAAGCCAGGCCAAAGCTGACGGTGAGATTCATCAATCCGATCAATGCCAAACCTAATGCGGCATAGGCGATCGTTTGCCAGCTCATCACAAAATCCAAAGCCACTGCCGCAAAACCAACAAATGCCGATGAAAAAGCAATATGCCGGATATCAAACGGCAAGCCGAACAAAACACCTATCGCACCCATGCCACCTAACAGACAGCCAAAATAAAAATTACCCGCCAATGCGCCTAGATTATTCTCGACATAATTGGCCACGCGCGACAATCGTGCCACGCCTAACAGCTTTTGTAACCAGGTTAATGCGCGTAGCCGTTGTGGAATTTTGTTATAGACGGCCAAATTATCATGATAACCGGCGATGAGACCTGCTAAAAACAGGCAGACACCGGCAATGCATGCATAAAACAAAGCGCCGCTGTGGATCGGGTCTATGCTCTGCAATATTAACTGCGCTTTATCTGGCGCCACAAAGGCCTCGCCGGAAACATAAAATATGCACCATGATAATAAAATCGCCACCGGTATTGCTACTGTGACGTTACCGATAATTGCGATCAGTTGGCTACGCGTCGTATTGGCAATAATCGCCACCAGCTGATCCATTTCTTTGGATTTTATATCGGCGGCATCAATACTGGCGGCAATCACGGCCGCAGTCATGGCCGGCTGTTTCGTTGCTACCGTAAAATGTAGAATATGAATTAAGGTAAAACCTAAGCCATAGTTCAAACTGAACAGTATGGCTTCAGTCAGCGGTGCCAGATGCTGCTTGGCAAGCATTATTTTAATCATCGCTAGCACCGCGATGATGACGCCGGCACCCATGGCCGAGCGCATTAACGCAAAGTATTCGCTGCGATTCGCCGCAATATAATGCTCACCCGTGCGGCTTGCATTCTCGGTCACGCGTAATGCCATCACCTCCATATTGTCTTGCCAATATTCATGGATATCATTTTTATGGCATTCGCTATATACCAACTCTTTAAACAGCCGTATGACTTCACCATTGGCCGTCTTACCACTATTGAGATTATCGAGGATATTGAGTAAGGTTTCCAGACGGTCGATCTGCTGTGACATGCGCTGCAATAACAGCGTGAGATGGATACTGGTACCCATTTGTGCGCTGTTGCGGCGGATTTTTCTGACTACCGCATTGCACTGATCCAGCATCACCAAAATATACTTGATATTAGCGTCAGCATTCACCACAGCGGTTGGATCAAGCGTAGGATTTTCCCTGCTCTGCGCCAAAGCTAAAAACTGCGCCAAGTCTGCATGTTGTGAAATAAATGGCGACGTATGCTGCTCGAGTTCAGGATGATTACGCAGCAGCTCCGGCTCCAGACCTAGCGCAGTAATGCGGTAGGACAATACCTGGGCGGCTTCGCGCAAATTTTGCCGACAAGGCTCGGTCATGCTTGCCGGGGCTTCGTCAAAACGCATCGCGACTACTAGTTCGCCCCATACTTCAACTGGCACCGCCAGAATCCACACTGCATCACTTGGCTTGGGGAAAAAAAGCGCAAACGAATCGATCAGATAAGTCGGATCAACGGCTTCCGGCAGCACCTTGTGTGCAATTCGACGCAGCATTTCGGAAAAGAAACCAGAAAATACAGAATGGCGCGCAATTAAAAATAAGGAGATCGGTTTATGCTCGCTTAACAAGCACAATATGGCCTCACGTAATTGACGTGCATAGCCTGGGTTTTGATGAAGCAAGTGGCATAGCGCCTGTATCGCCTTGACGGCAACTTCGGTTTGCTGCGGCTTTTCTGGCCTGATATCAGCGATCAGATCAGCAATGAGCTGCGGCGCATGTTGAAACGTATTCGCATGCGGCGCGCTGGCATATTGTTCAAAAATATGCGCCATCACTTTCACTGTTTTCTGACTCTTAACACTCATACAGAAACGGTTCTGTGCATAGACTAGTAATCCAAATGCCAGCTAGCCGCATAAAAAACAGCGGCTAATGCTGGAGTAACAAGCGCAATGCAAGTGCCGACTGGCGCAATTGGTAAATGTGGTCTTTGGTGAAGAATACGGCACTGATATTTAACTGCCATCACGAGCTGTCCGGCTGCAAGCGATTATATTATTGGCTAGAGACTATAACTGGCTAGATAGTAGTAGAGTGAGCATCACGGGCTAGGCTCACCACTATCATAACGAAGCTACTACTTAGCCGCTTTAAGATCATCGGTCACATGCGGACTTAGTGTTTGCAGCATTTGTGCAAACACTTTTGGGTTAGCCGCCACGATATTACCGGTTTTAAGCCAGCTTTCATCGCCCTCGAAATCACCAACAATACCGCCGGCCTCTTGCACCAGCAAACCGCCGGCAGCAATGTCCCAAGTAGACAAACCAATTTCCCAGAAACCATCGTACCAGCCCGCAGCCACATAGGCTAAATCCAGCGCAGCAGAGCCTGGACGACGGATGCCCGTGGTTTTCTTGATCATGTCTTTGAGCATCGCCATATAGGTATCTAAATGCGTAAAGTCACGGAAAGGAAAACCGGTACCTATCATCGATTCTTGCAATTTAGTGCGCTGCGATACACGGATACGCTTGTCGTTTAAAAATGCGCCACGGCCTTTAGTCGCCGTGAACAAGTCATTTCTATTCGGGTCATAGACGACAGCATGGGTGAGCACACCTCGTTCTTGCAAGGCAATAGAAATACAATATTGCGGCAAGCCATGTAAAAAGTTGGTGGTACCGTCTAAAGGATCAATAATCCAGATGAAATCGGCTTCAATATTAGATTCGCCGGTTTCTTCACCAAGAAAGCCGTGGTGTGGATACAGGTCTTTGAGCATGTCAATAATCGCATGCTCGGCAGCACGGTCAACTTCAGTGACAAAATCGTTATAGGTTTTTGTTTGAATTTTAAGTGAGCCCAGATCTTCTGAGGCACGGGTAATAATATTGCCAGCGCGGCGTGCAGCTTTCACTGCGTTTGATAGCATAGGATGCATATTTTCTCGAATCTATGTAATGTAGTCAGCCAGTTAACTAATAGCAAAACCATGCGCCTAAAGCATGCACTAAGCTTTGCCCGGCAGAAATTCTGCACCCAGACAAATCTAAAAGTTAAGACCGTGTTAAAGAGCTGATAAAATAGCATTTTAACGGTTATTAGCGTAATTTGAAAATATGACTGCAAAATTAGATTCAAGCAACTTAGATGTACTAGGCAATTTCCGCATAGTACTTTGCCAAACCAGCCATCCCGGCAATATCGGCTCGGCTGCGCGCGCCATGAAAACCATGGGTTTAACCCAGCTTTATCTGGTGCAGCCAGACAAATTCCCTGATGCGCATGCCACTGCACTTGCTACCGGTGCCGCCGACTTGCTGGAGAATGCCGTAGTCACGGCAACGCTGGCCGAAGCGCTCAATGGCTGCGCTTTTGCCATAGGCTTGAGTGCGCGTAAACGCAATTTGTCGCATGAGCTGGTCAATGTGCGTAGCGCCGCGGCAACAGCCATTGAAATAGCCACGACGCAGCCAGTAGCCTTGGTGTTTGGTACCGAAATGAGCGGCCTGTCGAATGCCGAACTGGATTTCTGCCAGATGCTGGCCATGATTCCGGCTAATCCTGACTATTCATCGCTGAACTTAGCCGCTGCCGTACAAGTCATCTGTTACGAACTAAGAATGGCGGCGCTGCAAGATACGCCGCTTAGCACTGGACCGGCAACCGAACTCGCAACCAACGATAGCGTCGAAGGTTTTTATGCGCATTTAGAGTCAACCTTATTGCATATCGGCTATTTGAACCCGGCTGCACCCAAAAAACTCATGGAGCGAATTAGACGCATCTACGCCCGGGCGCGACTCGAGAAAGAAGAAGTCAATTTACTACGCGGCGTACTGACACTGACCGTCACTCCCAGAAAACACGATAGATACTAGAAACCCATTTATGTTTAATCACGTTAAAGAAGACATTGCCATCGTTTTTGAGCGCGATCCTGCGGCCAGAACCCATTGGGAAATCATCACCACCTACCCAGGCGTCCATGCCCTGCTACTGCATCGCCTGTCACACTGGCTATGGCGGCAGCGTTTCTACTGGTTCGCGCGCTTTAGCTCGCATCTGGGGCGCTGGCTCACCGGCATTGAGATTCATCCCGGCGCCACCATAGGCCGACGCGTGTTTATTGATCATGGCATGGGTGTGGTGATTGGTGAAACTGCCGTCATCGGCGACGACTGCACGCTTTACCATGGTGTTACCTTAGGCGGTACGTCCTGGAACAAAGGTAAGCGTCACCCTACGCTGGAAACTGGCGTGGTCATTGGTGCAGGCGCCAAAGTACTCGGCCCGATTACAATCGGTGCCGGCGCTAAAATCGGCTCCAATGCGGTTGTGGTAAAAGATGTACCCGCCAATGCCACTGCCGTCGGTATTCCGGCACGAATCTTAGAAGAAGAAAAATCCAAACAACGCGCCGACACTGCACAAAAGATAGGCTTTGCTGCCTATGCAGTGGGCAATGATGAAAATGACCCCATGATTAAGGCCATTCACTCCTTGCTGGACCATGCCACCAAGCAAGATAAGGTACTGCGCGATCTGCAAGCACAGCTTGATCGGCTCAACATGGGCGCTGAAACCGACGCCAGAGTCGGACAGGCCTTTGATGTGCAGTCGGCGCATGCAAAATCTTCCGAAAAATCCAAGCCAAAATAAGTAGATTAAGCACACTAACGCGCACTGAACCAATTGGGGGCAATAGTTGACTAAGGTTGTAGGGTATTATAAAATTACAATCTTACTAAGGCATTATAGAGTTAATAAACCATGCGCTTAACCACTAAAGGTAGATTTGCTGTCACCGCTATGCTTGACCTTGCGTTACATGAGGCCAGAAGCGGCACTGAGCTTGACGCGGAGACTAAACCGATCACACTGGCCGGCATCAGCGAACGTCAAAAGATTTCATTATCTTACTTAGAACAACTGTTCAGCCGTCTGCGCCGCCAAGGCTTGGTCAGCAGTGTGCGCGGACCCGGTGGCGGCTACAAGTTAGCCAAAAACTATGCTGAAATATCAGTGGCGGAAATTATCAGTGCCGTTGATGAAGAGATCGACGCAACCCAATGTGGCGGTCATGAAAACTGTCGTGATGAAGGCCGCTGTATGACCCATGATCTATGGGCAACACTCAATAATAAAATTTTAGACTATCTCGATGGCATCAGCCTCGCAGATATGGTGGCCTCACAGAAAAATGGTCAAACCGTTTCAATGAAACCACGCAAATGCAATAGCGAAGTTAAGGAAAATTCTGCTAAAGAAAGTGCCGCTCAACAGCCTGCTGTCGCTTAGTACGATGCAATCAAAGTCAAACAAACCGCGATGAATAATATCTACCTTGATCACAACGCTACCACCGCACTAGATAGTCGCGTGTTAGCGCTGATGATGCCCTGGCTAGAGACGCAAAGTGGCAATCCAACCAGTCGCCATCTGTTTGGCCGGTCAGCGCGAGATGCGATCGAGCAAGCTAGACAACAAGTCGCCGCGGCGTGTGGTGCATATGCGTCACAAGTGGTATTTACCGCATGCGGCACTGAGTCGAATAATTTTGCAATTAAAGGCATTAGTGCAAACCGTATAGCGCAGCAAATTTTAACGAGCGCAATTGAGCACCCGTGCGTGACTAGGCCGGCACAGGCGATGGCACAACGCGGCGCGACCACGCAAGTTATTGGTGTTGATACCGATGGCAAACTCGACATTGCCATGTTAAAAACACAGCTAGCGACACCGACAAGTTTGGTATCGGTCATGCTGGCCAATAATGAAACTGGCGTCATACAGGATATTGCAGAAATCGCTGAACTAGTGCGTAGCGCCGGCGCTCTGATGCACACTGATGCCGTGCAAGGTTTAGGTAAAATGAATGTCGATTTCAGCGCGCTCAATGTGCATGCAATGACCTTGTCCAGCCATAAGATTCATGGCCCGCAAGGCGCGGCAGCGCTAATATTAGATAAACGCGTCGATATACAGCCATTGCTGCATGGTGGTGGACAGGAACGTGGTTTACGCAGTGGTACTGAGAATATTGCCGCTATTGTTGGTTTTGGTGCCGCCTGTGAACTGGCTGCCGCCAATAGCCAAAATTTTGCCGCGCATACGTTAGCGTTGCGCGAACAGCTAGAACTTGGTCTGGCAAGGTTATCAGCGCAGTTAAGGGTGACTATTTTTGGCCAGCAGGCACCGCGCCTGGCTAACACCAGTTTTTTTGCGATCGATGCAATCGAAGGCGAGACGCTGGTTATGGCCTTGGATAGAAAAAATTTCGCGGTCGCCAGTGGTTCTGCCTGCTCTAGCGATAGCAGCGAACCCAGCCACGTTTTACTGGCTATGGGCGTAGCTGCCGATAGTGCGCGCGGCGCCGTGCGTGTCAGTTTTGGCGCTAGCAATACGGCCGCAGAAGTAAGCGCATTTTTAGCAACACTAGTGCATGAAGTTTTAAGACTAAAGCAGTTGGCTTCTATTGCCGCATAGCGGCAATGAGTTAAAGGGCGCCGCATAGCGGCAATGAGTTAAAGGGCGCCGCATAGCGGCAATGAATTAAAGAGCGCTGCATAGCGGCAATGAATTAAAGAGCGCTGCATAGCAGCAATGAATTAAAAGTCGCCGCAGCAAGCTGCGTGTGTACATTAGTAAGATTTATAACGGCGTAACGGTTTAGAGATTTAACTGGTTTAACGATTCAACTCAAGATAAATGTAAGGATAATGAAACGATGTCAGCTTCAATTGAAATGCCAGTAGTACAAAATATGTTTAACGCAGACGGTCTTGCCAAAGAAGCATTAATCCATGAACAAACCCCAATTTATTTGGACTATTCAGCAACAACGCCGGTAGATCCAAGAGTCGCGGCCTTGATGATTCCGTACCTCACCGAGCATTTTGGCAACCCGGCTTCACGCAGCCACCCCTATGGCTGGACTGCCGAAAAAGCCGTGGAGAATGCGCGTGAAGAAGTCGCTAAACTAGTCGGCGCCGATCCGCGTGAAATTGTCTGGACTTCAGGCGCCACCGAATCCAATAATCTTGCCATTAAGGGCGCGGCCAACTTCTATAGCGGCAAAGGCAAGCACATTATTACCGTTGCTACCGAGCATAAAGCGGTGATTGACGCAGTGCGCGAACTCGAGCGCCAGGGTTTTAGCGCCACTTACCTGCAACCAGAACCCAACGGCCTGCTTGATTTGGAAAAATTCAAAGCCGCCATTCGCCCGGATACAGTGCTGGCTTCAGTGATGTTCGTCAACAATGAAATCGGCGTAATTCAAGACATTACCGCTATCGGCAACATTTGCCGTGAAAACAGCATTATTTTTCACGTTGATGCCGCACAAGCTACCGGCAAAGTCGAGATTGATCTCGAAAAATTGCCCGTTGATTTGATGAGCTTTTGCGCCCATAAAACCTATGGTCCCAAAGGCATCGGCGCGTTATATGTACGCCGTAAACCAAGAATCAGAATCGAGGCGCAAATGCATGGCGGTGGTCATGAGCGCGGCATGCGTTCAGGCACATTAGCTACCCACCAAATTGTAGGCATGGGTGAGGCATTCCGTCTGGCACGTTTAGAAATGGCTGAAGAAAACCAGCGCATTACCGTGTTACGTGACAAGCTGTTACATGGCTTAGAAGACATGGAAGAAGTCTATGTCAATGGTGATTTAGAGCAGCGCGTACCGCACAACTTGAATATTAGTTTCAATTACGTTGAAGGCGAATCCCTGATTATGGCAGTAAAAGGCATTGCCGTTTCAAGCGGTTCTGCTTGTACTTCAGCCAGCCTTGAGCCTAGCTATGTGTTACGTGCTTTAGGACGCTCTGATGAGCTGGCACATAGTTCGATTCGCTTCTCGATTGGCCGCTTTACTACTGAGGCCGATGTTGACTACACCATAGAACTGATGAAAAGTAAAATCGATAAATTAAGAGAACTATCGCCGTTATGGGAAATGTTCAAGGACGGCATCGACCTATCCAAGGTGCAATGGGCATCTCACTAAGCCAAGTTAAGATAAGCCATGTTAAGTTTAGATAAACCGAGTTAGGTTTAGATAAATCAAGTCAGGTTTAGATAAACCAAGTTAAGTGTAGATGGACAATTTATAGAGCACAGATATTTAAGCTTGCAACCCGCGCTAAAATGATGATTAAGGAGCAGTAAAATGGCATATTCAGACAAGGTGTTAGATCACTACGAAAACCCGCGTAACGTCGGTACTTTAGATAAAAACGATCCTAATGTCGGTACCGGCATGGTCGGTGCGCCCGCCTGTGGCGATGTTATGAAACTTATGATTAAGGTGAACGATGCGGGCATTATTGAAGACGCAAAATTCAAAACTTACGGTTGCGGCTCAGCAATTGCCTCCAGCTCACTGGTAACAGAATGGCTAAAAGGCAAGACCATAGACGAAGCCTACGCTATCAAAAATTCAGCGATTGCCGAAGAGCTGGCCTTGCCACCGGTGAAAATTCACTGTTCAGTATTAGCCGAAGATGCGATTAAAGCCGCGGTTGCGGATATTAAGGCAAAGCAATCAGCAAAAGTTGCTGCTTAAAGCTTGCGCTAGATAGATTTAGCTGACAGCGTACACTTAAATAAACTTATCGATTAAAGACATAAATTATGGCGATTACATTAACGCAAAGCGCGGCAAATCGTGTTGAAACATTCTTGGCGAATCGGGGCAAAGGCGTAGGCCTGCGTCTCGGCGTAAAAACTACCGGCTGCTCAGGCATGGCTTACACCCTGGAGTTTGTGGACGCACTTAATGCAGAAGATACTGCATTTGAGAGCCACGGCGTAAAAGTGATTGTTGATCCAAAAAGCCTGGTTTATATCGACGGCACCGAGCTCGATTTCACTAAAGAAGGCTTGAACGAAGGCTTTAAGTTTAATAATCCCAACGTCAAAGATGAGTGCGGTTGCGGTGAAAGCTTTACAGTTTGACGCAGAGCTACTTTGAGTTATTTGGGATCGATGCAAAATTCAGCCTTGAACTAGCCACATTTGAAGCCAATTATCGGCGCATACAATCGGCAACACATCCGGATCGCTTTGTCAGCGCCAGCGCTACTGAAAAACTGGTGGCTATGCAGCAGGCAACGCTCGCCAATGAAGCTTACCAAACGCTTAAAAACCCAGCCAGTCGTGCCAATTACCTGCTTGAACTGCAAGGCATCACGGCGATTAGCGAAACTAATACCGCCATGCCGGCAGCATTCTTAATGCAGCAAATGGAATGGCGGGAAGCATTGGAAGATGCAAAAGTGGCAAAAGACATTGCTGCACTGGAAGACCTGTTAAATACATTAAGCGCTGCGGCAAAAACACTGCAGACTTCATTAGCAGATTTACTGGATATAAAAAAAGATTACATAAATGCGACCGGCGATGCTCGTAAATTGATTTTTATTGATAAAGTGGCGGCTGATATAAACAAAGCGATTGAACAACTAGAAACATAATATGGCATTACTGCAAATATCCGAACCTGGCATGAGTGCCGCCCCACATCAACACAAGCTAGCGGTAGGCATAGACTTGGGTACCACCAATTCTCTGGTTGCGACTGTGCGCAGCGGCCTCGCCCATGTGCTCAGCGATGAGCATGGCCACAGCCTGTTGCCATCAGTGGTGCACTATGCCGATGATGGCAGCATAGAGGTCGGCACCGCCGCGCAGAAAAAACAGAATACCGATCCGCATAACACCATCGTTTCCGTTAAACGCTTTATGGGCCGTGGTTTAAAAGATATCGATAGCTCGCAACTGCCGTACCAGTTTGTCGAGCAATCTGGCATGCTGCAGCTAGAAACCCGCGCCGGCATCAAAAGTCCGGTAGAAATTTCTGCTGAAATTCTAAAAGTATTAAAAGTCCGCGCCGAGCTGTCATTGGGTGGCGAGCTGGTCGGCGCAGTAATTACCGTGCCGGCTTATTTTGATGATGCGCAGCGCCAAGCCACCAAAGATGCAGCACGGCTGGCCGGTATTAATGTATTGCGCCTGCTGAATGAACCGACTGCTGCCGCTGTCGCCTATGGCCTCGATAATGCGAGCGAAGGCGTATTCGTCATTTATGACCTCGGCGGCGGCACCTTTGATGTTTCCATTTTAAAGCTTAGCAAAGGCGTATTTGAAGTGCTCGCCACCAATGGCGACTCCGCACTTGGCGGCGATGACTTTGACCATCGCATTTATTGCTGGATATTAGAAACCGCAAAACTGTCGCCACGCAACGCGCATGACACCAGACTGCTTATGAGTAAATCGCGTGAAGCCAAAGAATGGCTGACCACGCATGATGAAGCGCAAATCAGCTGCCTGATGACTGACGGCGACTTCATTAACCTGAGCTTGAGCTATAGCCAGTTCACCGAGCTCACAACCAAGCTTGTCGAAAAAACCTTAGGCCCTATACGTAAGGCCATGCGTGATGCCGCGCTCAGCATTGACGATATAGATGGTATCGTCATGGTCGGCGGCGCGACCCGCATGCCGCAAATCAATAAAGTAGTCGCTGACTATTTTAAGCAAACACCGCTGACCAATTTAGACCCGGACAAAGTTGTCGCCATCGGCGCTGCTATTCAGGCGAATGTGCTCGCCGGCAACAAAAACGATAGCGACCTATTGCTGCTTGATGTGATTCCCTTATCCTTAGGCCTCGAAACCTTTGGTGGTCTCGCCGAAAAAGTCATCCACCGCAACAGCACGCTACCGGTAGCACGCGCCCAAGAATTCACCACCTATAAAGATGGGCAAACAGCGATGAGTATTCATGTCGTGCAAGGCGAGCGTGAGCTGGTCAGCGATTGCCGTTCGCTCGCCCGCTTTGAACTGCGCGGCATTCCACCGATGGTGGCAGGCGCCGCACGCATCCGCGTCACTTTTACCGTTGATGCCGATGGTTTGCTGTCAGTCTCGGCGCGCGAAACCTCAAGCAATGTCGAAGCCCATATCGCCGTGAAGCCCTCCTACGGCCTGAGTGAAGATGAAATTACCAATATGCTTAAAGCCTCGTTTATGAGCGCAGAAGCCGATAAAACCGCGCGCATGCTCACCGAAGCACGTGTCGCCGCTGGCGCCATCATAGGCGCGGTAAATGCGGCCTTAGCCGCCGATAGCAGCCTGATTAGCGCGAGTGAGAAACAGGCCATAGAAACGCAAATACAGCATTTAGAAGCGCTCAATGCGCAACAAGACGTTGATGCGATTCATCATGCGATCGAAGCGCTCAACCATGCGACCGAAGCATTTGCCGCCAAGCGTATGAACGCCAGCGTCAGCCGCGCCTTAGCCGGAAAAGCCTTAGACTCGATTGAGCTGTAGCTTAAAAGCCGGCGCAGACTTCAATTAAAATCAGTTAATAAAATTAAAATCAGTTAAAAAAGTTTGATTAGACGAATTAAAGATTAGGAAATAACATGCCAAATATTACCGTATTGCCGCACGCAGAGCTCTGCCCTCAAGGCGCGGCCATCGAAGCCAAAACCGGCGATTCCATCTGCGAAGTGCTGTTAAGAAATCATATCGATATCGATCACGCCTGTGACATGGCTTGCGCCTGCACCACCTGCCACGTGATTGTGCGTGCGGGTTTAGAATCAATGGAAGCCTCCGATGATCAGGAAGACGACTTGCTTGATAAAGCCTGGGGACTGGAACCAAAGTCACGCTTATCCTGCCAGGCCATCGTCGGTAGCACGGATTTAGTGGTAGAAATCCCCAAATACAGCATCAATATGGCCAAAGAAGGCCATCGCTAAAACTGCAGCGCTTGATTGAGCGCGATTATGCACTGCGCTGCTATGTTTATGGCGCTAATCTTTACGGCTGTTATAACTACAGGCTTATTACTCCAGCGCTAATTACTACGGCTCTAATTACGACAGACCTGCTGGCTCAGGTTTAATAAACCACCGCCACCGACCATTTCGCCGCTAGCCGCCCTCGGCTAGCGTCTTTAACACGCGGCGGCTTACTCAGTAACACGGCACCGACAAAACAGTAGCGCTACAACTACCGTCCTTTATAGCCTCAGTTAGTCAGCTGCTACCGTCTGACTCAAAAAACGCTAATCAGCCCTGTATTCAAGCCCGTACTAGCCAAGTAAAGACAAGTTAAGACTAGTCAAGATACGACTAGCGCTTTGCCGCCGGTCCGGAAATCAACCATAACTGGCCGTGCTCTACCAGGGTTGCATCCGCATGTTTTAAGTGCGCTTGTGTCGTGCCCAGATAATAACGGCGCTGCGCATCAAACCAGCTGGCTTTAGTTAATAAGGCCGTCACTTCTATAATGCCTGAATGCTCTTCGTCTATGGTCATAAAGTCTGTTGCACCTGGTTTTTCCAAATCAGGTTTGAATAATGCGGCATTAGCTTTAAATAGTTGACTGCTAGTTTTAAGCTTAGGATCAAACAACCAGATTGCTGCCAAGCGCTCATGCACACCCGGGTCTTCTTCTATGAGCACGCGGCCGTCTGCATCAACCGTCAGGTTATCAAACATCTGCGCACCAATATCTGTGGCTTTAAGCATCGTCGTGATGCGCCCACCCTGCTGTGGCTGCGTAATATCATCAAACACAAGTTGGCTTAAACGGCTGTCGCCATCTATTTTGTCAGTAGTGGCAAACCAAAATACAGTGTTATCCTGCGTATCCCAGCTACCGTCTTCTGGCCGTGAAAAACCGGTGGCACCAAGTTTTTTTGCCGCGGCTCTTAAACTTACGCCATCCAGATTTTCCATATGGGGCAAAGCCACCAAACTGAAACGCTCACCACTCACTTTAAGCGCAAACAACTGGCCACCGACTAAACCCGCCTGTTCAATCGGGTTACCTGTTTTGCTTTTATTACCAAGGTATACCAGCAACAAGCCATCGTGAATATCATCTAGACCAATCACCAAGCTATTATCTTGGCTACTCGGATTAGCCAGCAGGTTTTCCCAGGCAATATGACCAAAATCTGCCAACAGATAACTCGTGCCGTCCAAGCTATGCGCAAACGCACGGCCGCCGGCTTTGTCTTCTTCACCATTTAAAAATAGCTGCCCCTGAAAGCCCTTGCCAGTAAGCTTATTATAAAAGGCTCCATTCGGCGCTAAATCGGCCGAGCATAAACGATTAAAACCTAGACCTGCTGGCACCGTGTGCTTAGTTAAATCCGCACCGCTTAAGACTTGTAAACTTTCGGTATTGATAACCCAGCGTGAAACAAAAGCACCTTTTTGACCATGGGCACGCACACCGCCCTTGTCAGCCGCCAACTCATGGTTCATCAGCACACTAAAACTGCCGTCGCCGTTATCAATCGCACCTAAACCATCAGGTACACCCACCATGGCATAACCGTTGGCGGCGGCTTCACCCACTGTGATAATTGGCTGCACTTGCCAATCTGTAGCGGTGGAAGTGATATAAGCCGGTGCCGCCAGGCTGACATTGGCGTAAAGCATGGCTAGCAATAAAATACCAAGCTGAGATTTCATCAATTTTCCTTTTTTTGCATAAAAAGTAAAAATAAAAAAACCCGCCGAAGCGGGTTTCTTTAGTAAATTTAAATTTAGATCTTAAGCTAAATTAAAAAGCCACTTGCGTTCTGAATAAAATTGCTTTTTCACTGTCTTCTGATCTACCGTTAACAGTAACTGCTGTTGTGCCAATGCGGTTATCAAAGTCAGTTTTCACATAATCTAACATAAAGCGCAAATGTGGGTTAGCGACAAACTTAACACCAGCAGTTAATGCTTTAGCTTGGGTAAAGCCTGAACCTAAAGTAACTCCAGTATCAGCTGTAGTAGTTAAACCCACCGTATTCAAGTCATTGGCATCAAACTTGCTATAACGTGCACCGATTTCCCAGGCACCACCACTGAAGTTTTCTGGATCAAAGTTATTTTTAGGTTTTAAGGCACCAAAAGCGCCAGCCTTGTAACGCTCAGCATGTGATTCACCGGTAATTGTCCACAATGCTTCTGCGTACCAAGTTTTAATATCAGTATCATAAGAACGTGTAGTTTGCGCAAATTGATAGTTGGTCATTAAATATTGACCTTGAACCTTAAACGGACCAGAAGCCACTACCGCTTCTAATCCAGCGCGCGTTCTATCTATTGATTTATCGCTTGCATCAGTTGTACCTAACACTGGGGCAGTAAAGAAAGATGCACCACGTGCTTCAGTACCACGAGCACCGCCTAAGCCAGCACCTTTAGCAATATCACCTTTAGCGTAAGCTAAACCGGCATGCAAAACCATATCTTTAATATCAAAGATTTCAGCAAAGTTAGCCGTTACACGACCAATCACGTCTTTATTATCTACACGGTTGTCTGTTTCAGCAGCATTACTACCGTTAGAAAAAGCAAGCGCGTAAGTAGTACCTTTCATCGGCTCGCCATGGACCATAGCGCCAATTTCTTTAGCTGGAATATATGCATCAACAAAGCTACGCTCAACAAAATCAATGTTATTAGAACTAGTTAGCTGCTCTAAACTGAATGGCATTTTAAATAGACCCGCACGGAACTGCACCGGTTTCCACCACGCCACGTTTACATAAGCAACGTCTGCAATTGGAGTAGAGCCCACACCGTTGAATACTACTTCACCGCTGTAATAATCCAGGAATTTGAATTTTGCGCCTAAACGCGCACGACGGATATCAAACGTATCCGCACCCGTCGCACTTGCAGCAGCATTAGTATTGTTACTTTCACTATAGTCATAGCTACGTGAATCAAAATGCACACGACCATTAATTTGCATGCTGTTCTTTTTGTCACCAGACTCAAACAGGATGCCATCTTTGTAAGAAGTAGCAATCGCTGTTTCTTTTTTCTTAGCGGCAGCTTCAGTTTCGCCAGTGCGACCTTTAGTTAATAAAACGCCTTCTTCTTCAGTTAATACACCTTTTGCTACCAGCGCATTAACGATATCTGTTGTTGAATCGGCCATTGCTGTTGCGCCGAAACCCATTAAAAATGAGCCTGTTAATGTTGCAGCTACTAAGCTACGTAGTTTAAAGTTCATCCAAAAATCCCCTTGTTTAAATAAAATTCAGTGTTTTCTTAACAGGGATGATTGTGATATTTCATTGTGACAATCTGATGACAGTTATTGAATTAGTGGATGATTGACAACAATGTTGTTGCAGAAAAACAACAACATGCTTATGCGCGGGTTATTGCCGTAGTTATCGTTAGGAAGCGTGCGCGCAATCAAGCACACCGTATTAAATGCTTATTCGGCATATAAGCTGCACATTTATGCGGCCCTTAGAAAAAAGCCCCTAATGGCTACTTAGGGGCGTTCTATTAACGAAAAAGCTAAAATTACAAAACTTAATTTTCAGCGCGCATATGCGGAAACAAGATCACATCACGGATACTGGCGCTGTCGGTGATCATCATCACCAGGCGATCGATGCCGATGCCACAGCCACCGGTTGGCGGCATACCGTATTCCAGAGCGCGAATAAAGTCAGCATCGTAAAACATGGCTTCATGATCGCCGGCTTCTTTGGCTTTCATTTGTGCATGAAAACGTGCTGCTTGGTCTTCAGCATCATTAAGCTCACTAAAACCGTTGGCAATTTCGCGGCCGTTAATAAACAGCTCAAAGCGTTCAGTAATTTCCGGGTTAGCATCAGAAGCACGCGCTAAGGGCGAAACTTCAACCGGGTAATCAATAATATAAGTTGGATCCCATAACAGGCTTTCGGCAGTTTCTTCAAATAAGGCCAGTTGCAATGCACCGAGGCCGGCATGATCAAAAGGTTTTGTGCCGTGTTTTAAAATTTCTGCACGTAAAAAATCCATATCATTCAATTGCGCCAGCGAATACTGAGGTGCATATTTTTGAATGGCACCGACGATGGTTAAACGCTGAAATGGTTTACTTAAATCAAGTGTACGACCTTGATACTCGAGTACCGCGGTGCCGCGCGCGGCAATTGCTGCGGTGCGTATGCAGTTTTCAGTGAAGTCCATTAGCCACTGATAATCTGTGTACGCCGCATAAAACTCCATCATGGTGAATTCTGGGTTATGGCGTACGCTCAAGCCTTCATTTCTAAAGTTGCGGTTAATCTCGAACACACGTTCAAAGCCACCGACTACCAAGCGTTTTAAATACAACTCCGGCGCAATACGCATATACATCTGCATATCTAACGCATTGTGGTGAGTGATGAATGGTTTCGCCGAAGCCCCACCCGGAATTGGGTGCAGCATCGGTGTTTCTACTTCCAGAAATTCATTTTGCAGCATGTAGCTGCGAATGGATGACACCACTTTGCTACGTGCAACAAACGTGGCACGCGTGGCTTCACTGGTAATTAAATCCACATAGCGCTGACGATACTTAACTTCTTGATCTTGCAGACCATGAAATTTTTCGGGTAACGGACGTAAAGATTTAGTCAGTAAACGAATTGCCGTGACTTTAATCGACAGCTCGCCAGTTTTGGTCTTAAATAGATGCCCGCTTGCGCCTAAAAAATCACCTAGATCCCAATGCTTAAATTGCTCGTAAAGCTCTTCGCCGATGGCATCACGGCCAACATAGAGTTGAATGCGGCTACCGGCATTATCACCGCTACCATCTTGTATGGTCGCAAAACTGGCTTTACCCATGACCCGTTTTAACATCATGCGACCAGCGACGACTACATCAACTGGTTCGGCTTCAAATGCTTCATTTTCTTTGTGCGTATGCGCTGCTGCTAAATTCGCTGCCTTGTGTAATGGCTTAAAGTCATTAGGAAATGCAACACTGCCATTGCCAGCAGCGTTATTACGTAGCTCTTTGAGCTTTTCGCGGCGTTCGGCAATGACATGATTTTCGTCTACAGCAACTACTTCAGTTACGTCTTGTTTATTTTGATCGTTACTCACACTTATACTCCCTGCTTCAAACTTTCGCTAATAAATGGGTCCAGGTCGCCGTCTAATACGCCCTGGGTATTGCCAATTTCAACACCAGTACGCAGGTCTTTAATGCGTGACTGATCGAGCACATATGATCGAATCTGATGACCCCAGCCAATATCAGTTTTGGCGTCTTCAAGCGCTTGCTTATCGGCATTACGCTTATTGAGCTCCAAGGCATAGAGCGCACCTTTTAGCATATTCATCGCCTCAGCACGGTTGCGGTGCTGTGAACGATCATTCTGACACTGTACAACGGTATTAGTTGGTATATGCGTAATACGCACGGCAGAATCAGTCTTATTAATATGCTGACCACCCGCGCCGCTAGCGCGATATGTATCCACACGCAGATCAGCTGGATTAATATTAACTTCAATCGATTCATCAACTTCAGGAAATATCTGCACACTGGCAAATGAGGTATGGCGTTTAGAGTTGGAATCAAACGGCGATTTACGTACTAGTCGATGCACGCCATTTTCCGTACGCAAAGTACCATAGGCATAATCGCCAGAAATCTTAATTGAAGCGCCTTTGATACCGGCAACATCACCTTCAGATTCTTCAAGTACTTCCACCTTAAAACCTTTGCGTTCGCAATAGCGTAAATACATGCGTAGCAGCATATTGCACCAGTCCTGCGCTTCTGTACCGCCGCTGCCGGATTGAAATTCAATAAAGCAATTATTCGGATCCATAGGCTGCGAAAACATGCGCCTGAATTCCATTTCGGCAATCTGTCTTTCGAGGGCTTCGGAATCGCTGGCAACACTGAGCAAGGTATCATCATCATTTTCAGCACGCGCCATTTCAAATAGCTCACGGCAATCATTTATGCCGGCTTCAATCTGCGTTAAAGAACTCACGATAAGTCCTAACTCACGTTTTTCTTTGCCTAAAGTTTGGCTTTTCGCGTTATCCGCCCAAACTTTCGGGTCTTCTAACAGACCATTTACTTCTTCTAAACGCTGACTTTTAGTTTCAAAGTCAAAGATACCCCCGAAGAGAGCTATTGCGTCCATCGAGATCGGTCAATCGATTGGAAATAATATTGAGTTGTTCTGCGTCCATGGCGGATTACTTATTACTAAAAATATGCATTATACAGCAAAGGCTTAGGCGGCTTTCGCATCGGCGTAATCTTCATTCTGCTAGAACAGAACTGGATTGTTTGCGCCCAAGCAAAAAGCCCCACTATTCACATAGAGGGGCTGTTGCTGCCTCCTTGCGGAGGACGGTATAAAAAGCTTGGCAGTGACCTACTTTCGCATGCAAAAAGCATACTATCATTGGCGCTGGTTCGTTTCACGGCCCTGTTCGAGATGGGAAGGGGTGGGTCCAAACCGCTATGGCCGCCA
>Ga0123337_10000073_pt1 | contig 206645 bp, 204 predicted proteins | sample frozenSSSSmetaG_FD_89792 | JGI IMG/M metagenome (GOLD analysis project Ga0123337, IMG submission 89792) | Glacier valley bacterial and archeal communities from Borup Fiord, Nunavut, Canada, to study Microbial Dark Matter (Phase II) -... | ecosystem: Environmental > Aquatic > Freshwater > Ice...
AACCACGCCCGGTGACAACACACATTCGATCATGTCCAACAGGGCAAATACGTCATGCCAGACGCAGCAGGCCACTACCCCTCAGAATCCCACCTGAGAGGCCCACCAACAAAGTAACGGGCAAAGCAGTCCGGCAGGACTGCTGCGGCAGCCGAGAAGGGCAGAAAAATGGCATCTGACCAGCTATTTGAGTGGAGCCCCCTGTCGGATTCGAACCGACGACCCCCGCTTTACAAGAGCGGTGCTCTGGCCAACTGAGCTAAGGGGGCAGACCTAACGCCTGAACAACCTTACCTAGACTCGGCAGGTGACACATTCCCGCGCCGCGGTGGCGCTCGCCGTCGTCGGGGCGGCCCTGTGCGGAGGGCTCGTCGCCACGCAATCCCGCATCAACGGGGAGCTCGGCCGCGAACTCGGTGACGGCTATCTGGCCGCGTTCATCTCGTTCGGGTCGGGGTTCGTCATCATGGCGGTCATCGCTGCGCTGCAGCCGGGGACGCGGCGCGGCGTCGCCACGGTCATCCGGTCGATTCGGTCGGGGGAGATCCCGTGGTGGTATGCGGTAGGGGGATCGGCGGGAGCGCTGTTCGTGCTTGCGCAGGGACTTACTGCGGCGCTCCTGGGCGTCGCGCTCTTCACCGTCGCGACGGTCACCGGCCAGACTCTCAGCGGCCTCCTCGTCGACCGCCGTGGCCTCGGCACCATGCAGCCCAAGCCGGTTACCGTGTTCCGGCTCGTCGGTGCCGTGCTTGCCGTGCTCGCTGTCGTGTACGCGGTCTCGCCACAGGTACAGGGTGGCATCGCGCCGTGGGTGCTCATCCTGCCGCTCGCGGCCGGCCTCGGCCTAGGGTGGCAGCAAGCGGTCAATGGCCAGATCAAGGAACTGTCGAACTCCGCCCTCACGGCGACGTTCTTCAATTTCGGCGTGGGTGCGCTCATCCTTGGGATCATCCTGCTCGTGCACGCGGCGGCGGCGGGATTGCCCGAGAGGCTCGTCGGCAGCCCGTTTCTCTACGTCGGAGGAGCGATCGGTATCATCTTCGTCGCGGGCTACGCAATAGTCGTGCGTTTCACGGGAGTGCTACTGCTCGGGCTCGGCGCGATTGCGGGCCAGCTCGCGGCATCCCTTGTCTTCGACCTCGTGCTTCCGGTCGCCGAGCACCCCATCGCGCCCGCCACGGTCGTCGGCACCATCGCGACATTCATTGCGGTCGCGCTCGCCGCAATACCGGCTACAACGCCGTCAGGTGCTTCTCGACGTTGAGCTTGTCCTTCTTGCCAGACTTGGTGCGGGCGTGCTTGCCGCCGACATAGAGCCAGCCCATGAGCTTCTCGTTCTTGGCGAGCTTGTGCGCCTTGGCGACCTTCTTCGCGCGGGTCGGGTCGCCAGTGCGCCAGAACACGCCCCATCCGGCCTCGTCGAGGAGAAGGCTCAGAACATGAGCGACGCCGGATGCCACGGCATCCTGCTCCCACTCGGGAGCCTTGCTGCTCGGCCGGTGAATCGCCACAACGGCGATCAACAGCGAAGCCCGCAGCGGCTTGTCGGCAGAGCTGCCCGACTTTGCGAATGCGCGACCGATCGTGTGGCGCGCATCGCCGCGGATCTCGATCAGTCGCCACGGCGTGAGCGACCCGTGGTCGGCGACCCCGGCCGCAGCCTCAACGAACGGGATCAGTTGCTCGTGGGTGGGCGCCTCGGCGGTCACGTGCGAATGTGACCGCCTGCTCAGGACCGCGTCGAGTGCGCTGATCAGTTCTCCTTGAAATCGAGAGACAGCGAGTTCATGCAGAACCGGTCGCCCGTGGGCGTCTGGTGCGCGTCGTCGAAGAGGTGTCCGAGGTGCGAGCCACAGTTGCCGCACACCACCTCGGTGCGCACCACGCCCAGCGACGAGTCGGTCTTGAGCTCGACCGCATCCGGGTTGACCGACTCGAAGAAGCTCGGCCAGCCTGATCCGGAGTCGAACTTGGCACCGCTCCTGAAGAGGTCGGCGCCGCACGCGCCGCACGTGTACGTACCCGCGCGCTTCTCGTCGAGCAGGGCACCGGACCACGGACGCTCGGTCGCGGCCTCACGCAGGATCGAGTACCGGTCGCCGAGCTCGTCGCGCCACTCCTGCTCGGTCTTCTCAACCTTGTACGTCATCGCTGTCTCCTTAGAAAGTCGTCTGTTCCATTAAAGTCGGTACCGTGCCAGATTCTTCCGTGCTCGCCAAGTCGTGGAGCGAACTCACAACCGCCGACCTCTATTCGTTCGTCAAGCTCCGCACCGACGTGTTCTTCGTCGAGCAGAAGGTTGATGAGGAGGAGCTCGACAACCGCGACCAGGAGCCCGGCACGAAGCACTACTGGATCGAGGATGCCACAGGGTGCGCCGCCTACATCCGTGTGCTGCAGAACGCCGAGCCCGAACACCTCGATGCCCGCCGCATCATCGGTCGCGTGGTGGTGCGCACCGATCGCAGGGGAGAGGGCCTCGCCCAGGTGCTGCTCGCCCGGGCGCTTGACGATTTCGCGGGGGAGGCCATGCTCCTGCACGCTCAGGAGTACGTTGCGCCGCTGTACGCCAAGTTCGGTTTCGAGGCGTTCGGGGCACCGTACGAAGAGGCCACGATCATGCATATCTCGATGTACCGTTCCGCGCGGTGAACCTGTTCGCGGCGTCGCTCGCCCCGCTACTTCTCGCAGGAATGCTCGCGTCACCAGCCCCGGCGACCTGCGACGTGACGGATGCCACGCTCACGTGGGGCTTCAAGGAGTCGTTCCGCAGCTACATCAGCGGGTCCATCGCCCACGGTGAGTGGACTGTGTCCGACGGCGCAACGTACGAGACCCCGTCCTTCGGTTGGAACGACGGCTCCGGCACTGTTCCGGGCACGGTCGCCTTCACGGGCTCGATCGGGTTCACCGGGCACGGCGGCATTCTCGACACGACGGTCGCAAACCCCCGACTGGTGTTCGACGGCTCGAGCACAGCGACACTGCTCCTTGACGTGTCCGGCACGACACAAGAGGGGCTGCCAGTGGATGCCCCCGCCGTCGAGTTCGCGACCATCGAGCTCCCCGTGGCCGCCGACGGAGCGGTGATCACGGATGCTCCCGTGACGCTCACGCAGGCTGGAGCAGAGGCGTTCGGCACGTACGCAGCGGGGGAGGCCCTCGACCCGATCACGGTACACATGCCCGGCGCATCCGGATGCGGTTCCACCAGCGGCGGGATTTCCCCGCTGGTCGCGGTGGTCGTGAGTGTGGGGATGCTCGGCCTGCTGGTGGGGCTCGCCGCGGTCGTCCTGCGCCGTCGCATCCGTGAGCGCTGACTGCAACGTCCCCGGGAACAACACCTGGCCGCGCGCAAGCGGGAGGCCCTACCGACCGGGTGCGTAGATCGCTCTCGCGAGGGCATCGAGAACGTCTGCGGTGCGTGGCCCGAACGCGAGGATCTCGCCGTCTGCCATGTCAACGAACCGGCGATGCTGCCCCGCCGCCGTGAGCGCGATGGCCGGCTTCGACTCGAGCAGGCCGTCGACTCCGCCGACGCTTGCGATGCCGTCGGTCATGACGAGAATGAGATCCGGATTCGCCGCGACCATGGCCTCGTCGGTCATCGGTCGCATGCCGTCGAGGCCGATCTCGGCGGCGACGTCGACTCCGCCGAGCGACCGGATGAGCACATCGGCACCGGACTCTTCACCGAACAGGTAGTAGATACCCGACGTTCCGCGCAGGTAGAGGAAGAGCATGCGCAGGGGTTCGGTCGACGGCACGATTGCGACGATCTCGGCTACCTTGGCCGCGATTCCGGTCGTGAGGTCCTGCGCGAGGGACTCTCCTGCGGCGGGAGCGCCGAGCGCGGCAGCGACCTGCACGGCGAGTTCGCCGACACCGTCGACGGTCGGGTCGGTGTCGACGAACACGACGGCGATGCCGGCGTCCCGCAGCTGCAGCACGACGTCGACGGGGCCGACCGAGCCGTCGGTGATGAGCACGGTGGGCCGCAGTGCAAGGATCGCCTCGTTGTTCACTGTGTGCCCGCTCGAGGTGATGACGGGCAGGTCTTCCGAGCCGGGGAAGGTCGTCGAGACATCCCTGCCGACGACGGAATCCCCGAAGCCCAGGCCGAACACCGTAGCCGCGATCGACCCAGAGATGTCCATGGCGAGGATGCGCTGCGTCGACGTCACTGTCACGCTCGTGTCACCGGCCAGGTCGTGTGAAACGACCTTCGCCGGGAGTTGCTGCACGGGAGCGCCGGACGGAGCGTCGATCGCGGCATCCGCGATCACCGCGGTCGACGGCCCCTCGTACGCGCGGGGGTCGGCCAGCACGGTGAGGTCGGCGAGGGAAACTGCAGGGTCCGCAGCAACCACGCGCGAGTCGGGCGCGGGGGAGGCCGGCGCCGTGCATCCGGCCAGCAGCACGACGGCCACCGCACTCAGGACCATGGCGAGGCGGGGGCGGGGCAGCATGGCGGCCAATCGGGCTGAGGAACAAGAACTTAGGTAATCCTAACCTGCTCTTCTCCGTACCCCCAAGTGAGTTGCGACGAGCCAGCGCGGGACCACGGATGCCACGCGCGCGCGCCCTAGGATGGCACCGGCGTCGGGAGGTCAATGTCTGCGCAGCCGGAGCGTGCGGAGGAAGCGGATTCCGCCCTGCCCGAACGCGACCGCAGTATCCTCGATTTCGAGCGGCAGTGGTGGCGCCATGCCGGCGCAAAGGAAGAAGCCATCCGCTCCCAGTTTTCTCTCCCGGCGGCCCGCTACTATCAACTGCTGAATGCCGTGATCGATACGCCCGAAGCCGTGCGCCACGATCCGATGCTGGTGAGACGCTTGCAGCGCGCTCGCGATGCGCGCACGAACGCCAGGGCCGCACGGTCATTCACGACACATGACCAGGGTGGCACGGACCCCCACGACGAATCGAACGACTGAGCCATGGCCGCACAACCCAAAGACCGGTTCGACAAGCTTCCCGAGGATCTCAAGCGCATCGGCGCCCACCGCGGCCCGAAGAAGAAGGGCGGCGGCTGGGTCGGATTCGCGTGGGCACTGCTCGCGACGGGCGTGCTCATCTTTGGCGGGCTGTGGGGACTGAGCAAGTTCGTCGGCGTCGACGTCGGCCTGCCCATCTTCGACCAGGCTCCCACCCCGACTCCCACCCCGTCGGTCACTCCCACCGCTGACCCTGTGCTGGATCCCACCACGATCGACGCTGCGCGCCTCATCAAGGTCACGGTGCTCAACGGCACTCCAGCGGTGGGCCTCGAGAACACCGTGGGCGACGCGCTCACCGCGGTGGGGTGGGCCGTCGCGGGTCGCACGAACGCGGGCGAGAAGGATGTCGAGAAGACGGTCGTCTACTACAGCGACCCCGCCAATGAAGACGTCGCTCGCGGTCTTGTCGTGTCACTCGGTAAGGGCGAGATCCGGCTTGTCGGCGCGGATGTGTTTCCGAACATGCCGCTCACTGCAGTCATCGGTTTGGACTACCCCGGAGCCACGACAGCCCCGTAATCAGCCCCAAAACACTCGCCCGGTTCCGATCGTGTTACACGTGTGTTTAATCACTTCCTGAGCTCTTCTACCAGCTCTTTTCCGCCCGCTACTATCTGGCATTGGCCGCCCGTCCGGCGCCGCCAGAAACACAGCAGGGATTAACACATGGCGAACGGAACCGTGAAGTGGTTCAACGCTGAGAAGGGCTACGGTTTCATCACCGTCGACGGCGAGGGGCAGGACGTTTTCGTCCACTACTCAGCCATTGACATGAATGGCTACAAGGTTCTCGAAGAGGGCCAGCAGGTCGTGTTCGAGGTCGGCTCGGGGGCCAAGGGCCCCCAAGCAGAGTCGGTTCATCTGGCCTAGGTCTTCGGCAGTGTCAGCGCACTGGTGCCGTCCGCTCACGCGGGCGGCGCCGCGTTGTTTAACGCCGCCCCCGCCCGCCCCTCCCTTTCTTGCACTCACCCCTGTCGAGTGCTAATTTATCCCTTGGCACTCGCACGTTTCGAGTGCTAACGAATTCGCTTGTACGACGTCCGGGAGGGACGAGAAACACACATGGCAAAGATCATTGCTTTCAACGAAGAGGCCCGTCGTGGCCTTGAGCGTGGCCTCAACATCCTGGCCGATGCGGTCAAGGTGACCCTCGGCCCGCGCGGTCGCAACGTCGTGCTCGAGAAGAAGTGGGGCGCCCCCACCATCACGAACGACGGTGTGTCGATCGCCAAGGAGATCGAACTCGACGACCCGTTCGAGAAGATCGGCGCTGAGCTCGTCAAGGAGGTCGCCAAGAAGACCGATGACGTCGCTGGCGACGGAACCACCACCTCTGTCGTGCTCGCCCAGGCGCTCGTGCGCGAGGGCCTGCGCAACGTCGCGGCCGGTGCAGACCCCATCAGCCTCAAGCGCGGTATCGAGAAGGCCACCGCGGCCGTCATCGAAGCACTCATCGCGAGCGCCAAGGAGATTGAGACCAAGGAAGAGATCGCGGCTACCGCATCCATCTCTGCCGGTGATTCCGAGATCGGCGCGCTGATCGCCGAGGCGATCGACAAGGTCGGCAAGGAGGGTGTTGTCACCGTCGAGGAGTCGAACACCTTCGGCACCGAGCTCGAACTGACCGAGGGCATGCGCTTCGACAAGGGTTTCCTGTCGGCATACTTCGTCACCGACCCCGAGCGCCAGGAAGCGGTCTTCGAAGACCCCTACGTGCTCATCGTCAACTCGAAGATCTCGAACATCAAGGATCTTCTGCCGATCGTCGACAAGGTCATCCAGTCGGGCAAGCAGCTGCTCATCATCGCCGAGGACGTGGATGGCGAAGCCCTCGCGACCCTCGTCGTCAACAAGATCCGCGGCATCTTCAAGTCGGTTGCCGTCAAGGCTCCCGGCTTCGGTGACCGTCGCAAGGCTCAGCTGCAGGACATCGCCATCCTCACCGGTGGCCAGGTCATCTCCGAGGAGGTCGGTCTCAAGCTCGAGAACGCCACCCTCGACCTGCTCGGCCGCGCCCGCAAGGTCGTCATCACCAAGGACGAGACCACGATCATCGAGGGCTCCGGCGACGCCGACGCCATCGCCGGTCGCGTGAAGCAGATCCGTGCTGAGATCGAGAACACCGACAGCGACTACGACCGTGAGAAGCTCCAGGAGCGTCTCGCGAAGCTCGCTGGTGGCGTCGCCGTCATCAAGGCCGGAGCCGCGACCGAGGTCGAGCTCAAGGAGCGCAAGCACCGCATCGAAGACGCAGTTCGCAACGCGAAGGCTGCCGTCGAGGAGGGCATTGTCGCCGGTGGTGGCGTCGCGCTCATTCAGGCCGGCAAGATCGCGTTCGAGTCGAAGGCCGTCAAGGCCCTCGTTGGTGACGAGGCGACGGGCGCGAACATCGTGCGTGTCGCGATCGACGCCCCGCTCAAGCAGATCGCGCTCAATGCGGGCCTCGAGCCCGGTGTTGTTGCCGACAAGGTGCGCAACCTGCCCGTCGGTCACGGCCTCAACGCCGCGACTGGTGAGTACGTCGACATGCTGGCTGCCGGAATCAACGACCCGGTGAAGGTGACGCGTTCCGCGCTGCTCAACGCCGCGTCGATCGCCGGCCTGTTCCTCACGACTGAAGCGGTTGTGGCTGACAAGCCCGAGAAGAGCTCGGCGCCGATGGGTGACCCCAGCGGCGGCATGGACTTCTAAGTCTGACCAGCACGAAGGGCGGTCCTCCTCGCGGAGGGCCGCCCTTCGTCGTTTCAGCGCACGAACAGGCGCGCGTTCGCAGCCTCGATCTCCGCGTACTGCTGGGCGGCGTGCGTGAGGGTCTGGTTGATCGTCGCCAGGTTCTCCTCGACGCGCTGCTGCGTGGCCCTCCATTCGGCAACGACGCCCGAGAAGGCGTTGGCGGCCTCACCGGTCCACGAGGACTGCAGCTGGGTGAGCTGGCCGTGCAGGGCGCCCACCTCAGACTGGATGCGGGAGATTGAGGAGCGCACGGCTCCCGTCGCGGCGAGGACTGCTTCGCTGTCTACCTGGTATCTGGTCATGCGGGCGACGGTAGCCCTGGTCACGGGAGCCGCGCTGCGGGGTCAGGCAGGGGTGGGAGTAGCGGGGGTGCCGGTGCCGGCGGGGAGGAGTGGAAGTTTGACGCGGAACGTCGCGCCACCACCGGGAGTCTCGACCACCTCGACCTCGCCGCCGTGGGATGCGACGATGGAGGCGACGATCGCGAGGCCGAGGCCGCTGCCGCCGGTCGCGCGCTGGCGGGAACTGTCGGCCCGCCAGAAGCGCTCGAAGATGCGCTCGCGGATCTGCGGCGGGATGCCCTCGCCATGGTCGATGACGGAGATGATGGCCACGCGCTGGGTCGCGTCGACGCCCACGCCGATCTCGATCGGGGAGCTCTGTGGCGTGAACCGGATCGCGTTGCCCACGAGGTTCGCGACCACCTGCCGAATCTTGTTCTCCTCGGCGAGCACGACAGCGCGCAGCTCGGCGGGCGGCGGCTCGGGGATCGTGACCGTCTCACCCGCGGCGTGGCTCGCGCGCGCGCGTCGCGCCGTGAGGCGAGCGAGGGTTGCTCCCGCGAAGGCGATCGGTCCGGTAGGGGCACCGGATGCGCGCGGCGCGGGCGCGGAAGGCGGCACCACGTCGAGCACGAGGGTTTGCGTGGGGGGCTCGGCTGGGGCATCCGTGCCGACGACAGTCACGACGCGGTCGGGAGCCGATGCCATGGCGTCGAGAGCGGCGTCTTGTGCGAGGGGCACGAGGTCGAGTTCGGCGAGCTGCAGCGGCTTGGCCTCGTCGAGGCGCGCGAGCTCGAGGAGATCCTCGACGAGTTCACCCATGCGGATCGCCTCCTTCTCGATGCGCTCCATCGCCTGAGCGACGTCTTCGGGCTTCGTGAGGGCGCCCATGCGGTACAGCTCGGCGTACCCGCGCACCGAAACGAGGGGAGTGCGCAGCTCGTGCGAGGCGTCTCCCACGAATCGCCGCATCTGGTCGATGGTCTTCGCGCGGTCGGCGAAGGCGCGGTCGATCCTGCCCAGCATGGAGTTGAGCGAGCGGTTGAGCCGGCCGACCTCGGTGTTGGGAGTCGCACCCGAGAGGCGCTGGTTGAAGTCGCCCTCGGCGAACCTCGCGGCCGTGTCCTCAACTTCACGAAGAGGAGTGAACGTGCTCGTAACGAGGAGTCGGGTGATCGCTCCGCCGAGGATCACGACGGTGAGGCCGAAGAACAGGAAGATCGCGGCATACCGCGAGACGATCGCGTTGGTGTCTTTCAGGTCGAGCCCGATGACGATCGTGAAGTAGTCAGTGCCGAGGTTGTTGGTCACCGGGTAGGCCACGACACGCCACTGGTCTCCGACCACCGTGCTCGGCAGCGTGAATGCGCCAGTGGTTCCCGTCACATTCTGCAGTGTCAGCGACGAGACGATGGGGCGGGCAGCATCCTCGACGCGGTTGTTGCACAGCACGTCGCCGTCGTAGTCGAGCACCGCGAGGAAGTAGTCGTTGGGCAGAGTGGGGAGGCTGCATCCCGGATCTTCCGCAGTGCCGCCGTACTGGATCGTGCCCTGAAGCTTGTCACCAGCGGAGCTGATCTTCGAGTCAACCTCATCAAGCAGGTAGCTGCGCAGCACCGCCATGGTGCCCGTGCCGGCCACGAGCAGACCGAGGGTCAACAGCAGCACCGTGACGCCCGTGATTTTGGTGCGCAGCGAGATGCGGTTCCACCACTCAGCGATCTCGTTCATCAGGTCACCAGCCTACGGCGGCTGGTCACGTCAGATCCGGGCGGCCTTGAGCATGTAGCCGAAACCGCGCTTGGTCTGGATGACCGGCTCGGCCGAGAACTGGTCGAGCTTGCGGCGCAGGTAGGAGATGTAGCTCTCCACGATGCCGGCGTCGCCGTTGAAGTCGTACTCCCAGACGTGGTCGAGAATCTGCGCCTTCGAGAGCACCCGGTTGGGGTTGAGCATGAGGTAACGCAGGAGCTTGAACTCGGTCGGGCTCAGTTCGATCTGCTCTGCGCCGACGGTGACCTCGTGCGTGTCCTGGTCCATAGTGAGTTCGCCGGCACGGATTACCGCTTCCTCATCGTCGTGCATCGTGCGGCGAAGGATCGCCTTGATGCGCGCGACGATCTCGTCGAGGCTGAACGGCTTCGTGACGTAGTCGTCGCCGCCGACGGTGAGGCCGGTGATCTTGTCTTCGGTGTCATCCTTCGCGGTGAGGAAGAGGATGGGGGCGGTGTACCCGGATGCCCGAAGGCGTTTGGTCACACCGAACCCGTTCATGTCGGGGAGCATGACGTCGAGGATGATGAGGTCCGGCTCCTCCTCGAGCACCGCGGAGATTGCCTGTGCGCCGTTGCCGACCGCGCGCACGGCGAAACCGGCGAAGCGCAGCGACGTGGTGAGCAGGTCGCGAATGTTTGGTTCGTCATCGACGATCAGAATCTTGGGTCCATCAGCCATGCAGAAAGTATCTGCGAGTTGTCTGGATGTTGTCTGGGAGTGCTCCGCAAAGGGGCCACCTAGCAGCGACAACCCCACGATCCATACTGGAACCGTGGCCGACAACGAGGAGCACACCGCCGAGGGTGACCCGGCGTGCTGGCTCGAGCGCGTGTGCGACGCGTGCGGTGCGCTCGTGGAGGCTCCGCCGCCGGCCCGGTGCTGGCGCTGCGGAGCGCAGGTCACCGTTCACTGAGTCGCGGTCGCGAGGGTGACGCAGCAGCGCCCCTGGGCCGGATCGAACCGCACGACGTGCCCGGCGCCCGCGGCGCCCGTCACGAGCGCGAGGTTCGCCTCGCAGATGAGTTGCGTGTGATCTTGCGCGAGGCGATGGAACGGGCAGTTGGTGAGGACGACGTCACCCTCCCGCTCGATCGGCTCATAGCCGAGATCGGCCAGGAGCCCGAGTACATCGCCGGCACCCTCGGCGAGTTCGCGTCCGCGCTCGACGGCGATGGTCGTGAGGGACTCCCGCACGGCCTCGCCCGTCGCGCTCGCGCTCTCGATTGCCGAGGCGAGCAGATCGCCCACGAGGTCGTAGCGTCGATCGGGGATCGCGACGGCGGTCTCGACCTCCGAGATCGCGTAGACCTTCGCCGGCCGACCGGAGCCCGGGCCGCTGCGCTCGGACCGCCGGAACGCGAGTGACAGCAGGCCGGCGTCCACGAGCTTCTCGAGGTGGAAGGCTGCAGTACTCCGGGGGATGCCGGTGGCGGCTGCCGCGTCATCCCGACCCATCGCGTCGCCGTGGCCGGAGACCGCGTCGTAGAGCTTGCGCCCGAGTGGATCGTTGAGGGCTGCGATCGCGGCGATGCGTTCATCGCGGGAGGGCGTGGCCATGAGGCCAGCGTATCTCTAAAAACAAGATCATTGACATTAGATTCGTACGGCTCCTAGAGTCGCCGTAGGAGGCATGTTCATGGACCCATCGTCAACCGAAGCGCTCGCCGCGAACGGAGTCGGCAGCCCGATGACCCGCGCCGCGGACCGCGTTGCGGCTGAACGCGCAGTTGCCGATCTCCTCCTCGCCCTCGGTCGTGACGTCGGCGCCGAGCCGCTCTCCCACACGCCGGGACGCGTGGTCACGAGCCTCATCGAGCTGCTGACGCCAGTCGAGGTCACGGCGACAACCTTCCCCAATGGTGAGGGCTACTGCGGCCCCGTCGTCATCCGCGAGATTCCCTTCCATTCGCTGTGCGAGCACCACCTGATGCCGTTCCGCGGCGTTGCGCACGTCGGCTACATTCCGCGCGACCGGATTGTCGGCATCTCGACCCTGCCCCGCATCGTTGAGCATTTCAGCCGCGACCTCCAGATGCAGGAGCGCCTCACGGTCAACGTCGCCGACTGGCTCGAGCGGGAGCTCGACCCGGTCGGGGTGGGAGTCATACTCGAGGCCGAACAGCTCTGCATGTCGCTGCGCGGTGTCGGGACCCCGACCACCATCACCATCACGAGCGCCTTCCGCGGCACCATGACGCGCGCCGACCTCGAGCGATAGGAGACCAGGATGAGCGGGCAGACATTCGCGATCGTGGGAGGTGGACTCGCGGGCGCGACCGCGGCCGAGCATCTCCGCGAGGGAGGCTTCGAGGGCACCCTGTACCTGTTCGCCGCGGAGTCCCACGTGCCCTACCTCCGACCCCCGCTGACGAAGGGATACCTCACGGGCTCCGACGCGCGGAACAGCATCTTCGTGCATCCCGAGGCCTGGTATCGCGAACAGCACGTGACGCTCGAGACGGCGCACGAAGTCACCGCGTTGGGTGACCACCGGCTCACCCTCAGCGGCGGACGTGAGGTGCCGGTGGACCGCGTGCTACTCGCGACCGGGGCATCCCCGCGCACGCTCGACGTTCCCGGTGCCCTCTCGACGGGCGTGCACTACCTGCGCACGGTGGAGGACAGCGAGTCGCTCAAGCGGTCAACGGCCGAGGGCGGCAAGCGTGTGGTCGTCATCGGGGGCGGCTGGATCGGGCTCGAGTTCGCGGCCGCGGCGCGCACCTACGGCAACGAGGTGACGGTGGTGCTGCGTGACCCGATTCCACTCGCGGCCGCCGTGGGGGAGGAGCTGGGGCTCATGTTCCGGCAACTGCACGAGTCGCACGGCGTCGTGTTCGTCGTCGCGGAGGTGCGCTCGATCGCGGCCGACGGCGTAGTGACTGATGCGGGGACCTTCCCCGCCGATCTCGTCGTGGTCGGCATCGGGGCGACGCCGAACACTGAGCTCGCCGTGGCTGCCGGCCTCGAGGTCGACAACGGGATCCTCGTTGACGAGCACCTCGCGACGAGCGCTCCCGACGTCTTCGCGGCCGGCGATGTCGCCAACGCGTTCCACCCCGTGCTCGGCGAGCACCTGCGCAGCGAGCACTGGGCCAATGCCATCGCGGGAGGCAAGGTGGCCGCGAGTTCGATGCTCGGCGGTTCCGTCGTGCTCGACGACATCCCGTACTTCTACACAGACCAATACGATCTCGGCATGGAGTATTCCGGCTATGGCCCCCTCGCCACAAAAGCCGATCTGGTCTACCGGGGTGACCGGGCCGCGCGCGAGTTCGTCGCCTTCTGGCTCGCCGACGGCGCTGTGGTCGCGGGGATGAACGTCAACGTGTGGGACGTCAACGAACAGGTGCAGGCGCTCATCCGGTCTGGTCGTGTCGTCGACCCGGCGAGGCTTGCCGACCCCGCAGTCGACCTCGCGGAGGTGTGAGAGTGGCAGAGCGTCGCATCGGCGCCCGCACGTTCGACTTCGACACGCAGGTCGCGGTGATGGCGGTAGTCAACCGCACTCCCGATTCGTTCTACGACAAGGGTGCGACCTTCGCCCTCGATCGCGCGATCGCCGCGGCCCTGCAGGCCGCGGACGATGGTGCCGACTGGGTGGACATCGGCGGCGTGCCCTTCGGCCGCGGACCGGTCGTAACGGTCGAGGAGGAGATCGCGCGGGTTGTTCCCGTCGTCGAGGGGGTTGCCGCGGCATCCGACGTCGTCATCTCGGTCGATACCACGAGTGCCGAGGTCGCGCGCCAGGCGATCGCCGCGGGTGCCGCTGTCATCAACGACACGAGTGGCCTATGGGATGAAGGGATGGTCGGCGTCATCGCCGACAGCTCGGCAACGCTCGTGCTCACCCATAGCGTCGGGCCGCCGCGTAGCGCGCCGCCCAGGCCGCACTATGAGGACGTCGTGGCGGAGGTCGCCGCGTTCCTGCGTGAGCGGGTGGACCGCGCGCTCGCCGCCGGCATCCCTCCGGAGCGTCTCGTCATCGATCCCGGGCACGACCTCAACAAGAACACGCTGCACACGCTCGAACTCACGCGGCGTCTCGATGAGATCGTGGCGATCGGGTATCCCACGCTCGCAGCGGTCTCGAACAAAGACTTCGTTGGGGAGTCCATCGACCGGGAGCAGGGGCAGCGCCTCGAGGGTTCCCTCGCGGCGGCGGTTGTGTGCATCATGAAGGGTGCGCGCATCGTGCGCATGCATGACGTGCGCGCGTCGCTCGCCGCGGTGCGCATGACCGAAGCGATTCTCGGGTTCAGGCAGCCCGCGTACCTGCGGCACAACATATGACCGCACGGATCGACCGGCTCTGGCCGCGGCCCGACGAGAACCTCACTGACGACGAACTCGTAAGCGACCTCGGCCCCGGGGTGCGGGTGAACTTCGTGTCGAGCATCGACGGCGCCGTGACCCATGACGGGGTCTCGGGCGGTCTGTCCGGAGCCGCCGACAAGCGCCACTTCGAGCTATTGCGGCGGGTGTGCGACGTCGTCGTGGTCGGCGCGGGCACGGTGCGCGACGAAGGCTACGGCCCGATGCGCGTGTCGCCGGCGTCAGCGCGGTGGCGCCTCGAGCGCGGGATGCCCGAGCATCCGGTCTTCGCGATCGTGAGCGGCAGCCTCGAGCTCGACGAGAACTCGCGCATCTTCACCGGGGCCCCGGTGCGCCCGATCGTCGTGACGACGAGCCGGGCATCCGGCGCGGATCGTTTCGCGCACGTCGCCGACGTCGTCGCCGAGGGCACCGACCACGTCGACCTGCCCGCCGCGCTCGAGCAGCTCCGCGCGCGTGGACTGTCGAGCGTGCTGTGCGAGGGTGGCCCCTCGCTTTTCGGCGCCCTGCTCGCGGCCGACGCGGTCGATGAGCTGTGCCTCACACTCGCTCCCACGCTCGAGGCTGGCGATTCCGGTCGCATCGCGCACGGAGAGATCGCCGAGGCCCGGGGCATGGAACTCGTGCACGTACTGCGCTCGGGGGATGAACTGCTGTTGCGGTATCGGCGCGGTCGGAACCGCTAAGGCGTGGGTCAGGCCGCTTCCAGCGAGTCCGAGTCGAGGATCGTGTACGAGTACCCCTGCTCCGCGAGGAACCGCTGGCGGTTCTGCGCGAAATCCTGGTCGACTGTGTCGCGCGCGACGAGCGTGTAGAAGTTCGCGGGCAGGCCGCTCTCCTTCGGCCGCAGCAGGCGACCGAGGCGCTGGGCCTCCTCCTGGCGTGAGCCGAAGCTGCCGGAGACCTGGATCGCGACCGTGGCTTCCGGCAGGTCGACGGAGAAGTTGGCGACCTTCGACACCACGAGAACCTTGATCTCACCGGTGCGGAACAAGTCGTACAGCCGCTCGCGCTCGTCGACGGGGGTCGCGCCGGTGAGTTTCGGCGCGTGCAGCACGTCGGCGAGTTCGTCGATCTGGTCGAGGTACTGCCCGATGACCAGGATGCGCTCGCCCTCGTGCTTCTTCACGAGCGCCTGCACGACCCCGAGCTTGGCGGGAGCCGTCGCCGCGAGACGGTACCGCTCGTCGTCCGCCGAGGCGGCATACTCGAGTCGCTCGTGCTCCGGAAGGTCGATCCGCACCTCGTAGCAGGATGCCGGAGAGATGAAGCCCTGGGCCTCGATCTCCTTCCACGGCGCATCGAAGCGCTTGGGGCCGATGAGGGAGAACACGTCGCCCTCGCGGCCGTCCTCGCGCACGAGCGTGGCAGTGAGGCCGAGGCGGCGACGGGCCTGCAGCTCGGCGGTGAGCTTGAACACGGGAGCGGGCAGCAGGTGCACCTCGTCGTAGATCACCAGCCCCCAGTCGAGAGCGTCGAGCAGTGCGAGGTGGGCATATTCGCCCTTCCGCCTCGCGGTGAGGATCTGGTAAGTCGCGATCGTGACCGGCCGCACCTGCTTCACCTGGCCGGAGTACTCCCCAACCTCCTCCTCGGTGAGCGTCGTGCGCTTGAGGATCTCGTTGCGCCACTGCCGCGCAGACACGGTGTTTGTCACAAGGATGAGCGTGGTCGTCTTGCCCGCGGCCATCGCCCCGAGCCCCACGAGGGTCTTGCCAGCGCCACACGGCAGCACGACGACACCGGAGCCGTGCGCGTAGAAGTTGTCGACAGCCTGGTTCTGGTAAGGGCGCAGGCTCCACCCGTCGGAGTTGAGCGAGATCTCGTGCGGCGTGCCGGGCGTGTAGCCCGCGAGGTCTTCGGCCGGCCAGCCGAGCTTGAGCAGTTCCTGCTTGAGCTGGCCGCGGGCCCAGGCCTGCACCACGTAGCTGTGGTCCCCGCGCTTCTCGAAGAGCAGCGCGGCAACCTTGCGGGCACGCGTGATCTCGCTGAGCACGGCGGCGTCGGTGGCCGTGAGCGTGAGGGCACCGTCATCCGCGCGCTCGATCACGAGGCGGCCGTAGCGACCGACAGTTTCGGTCATGTCTACGATGACCGACTGCGGCACGGGGAACTTCGAGTACGTCTCGAGCGTGGCGAGCATGTTCTCGGCGGTGTGGCCGGCCGCGCGCGCGTTCCACAGGCCGAGGCGCGTGATGCGGTAGGTGTGGATGTGTTCGGGTGCTCGCTCGAGTTCGGCGAAGACGGCGAGATCGTGACGGGCGTCGTCGGCCTGCGGATGCGCGACCTCGAGCAGCACGGTGCGATCGGATTGAACGATGAGGGGGCCGTTCGTGGGCATCCTTACAGCCTATGCGCTGTGTCTCACAGCGCCGGGCCGACCGACACGATGCTCGTGAGCGGCAGCGTGCGTTCGATGTCTGACTTGCGGTCGCGCGCGCGCAGGCGCCCGCCGCCCATGCTCGCGGGCTCGAGCTGGTAGTCGACAGCCGAGCCGTCGGGCATCTGCACAGTGACGGTGAGCGCAGCCTTGCTGCGGATCGCGACGTCGAGCTGGCGCGACAGCCAGGCCTTGTCGGTCTCGTCAGAGTCGCTCGAGCTACCGAGACGCAGCCGCTCGATGAGGGCAGCCGTCGAATCCGTGGCAGCAGCAGTGACCCGCGTCGCGTGCTTGCGCGTGAGCACGATGACCTCGCGCTCGGCGTTCTCGGCGGCCACCGGGTAGCGCGCCTCCGAGAGGGTCCAGAAGACGAGGTCTCGGTCGAAGCGGCTCAGCAGTCGGTCGCCCGCTCGGGTGAGTCCGAGAGCCGAGATGCCGTGGTCGACGAGCAGAGTGCGCAGCAGCGTGTCATCAGTTGAGCGCACGTACGCGCGGTCGCCCTCCACGGCGCCGACGCGCACGAGCCCGTAGCGCGAGGCCGCCTCACCGATGAGATACGAGAGCGGTTGCGGGATGCCCGTGAGCGAGATCCCGGTGAGAAACTCCCTGATCGTCCTCTCCGTTTCGCCCGTGGCCATCGCCCGGTACAGGCTCGCCGTCGATACCCGATAGGTGGACGCGATCGCGCGCGCCTCCACGTCGGCCATCGCGCGCAACCGGGAGTCGAGCGCGGGCTCGAGCGGCCCGGGCGAGACTACCGAGAGGTCGGGCTGCAGGTAGACCTTGTCGACCTCGGGCGGGAAGAGCCCCGCCATCGCGGCGGAGGCGGCAGCGGGCCCTTGGGCGAGCAGCGCGACACCGGGGGTGCTCGGTTCGTTGTGCGCAGTGATTCCGAGCAACTCGGCATCGCGGGTGTACACCCGCACGCGCTCGCGCATCCAGTCACCGCCGGCCGGGTACAGCCAGCTCGCGTAGTCGTCGAGTCGTTCGCCCCACGTCGCGTGCGCGCTGCGCCCGAGAATCGCGCGGATGTCTGACGGCAGCCGATCAAGCCACGCGTTGGCGAGGGCGGCCCAGCGATCGCCCGAGGAGTCCAGGAGCCAGGTGGCGCTCGCCGCAGTCGGCATCCAGCGGCCGGTCTCGAGCGCGGCGAGCCCGGCGCGTGACGCGATCTCGAGCAGGACCACCACATCGTCGAGGTCGACGCCCATGGATGCCGCGAGCCGCTTGCTGTCCGGAAGCGCGATGCCCCCTCGCGCGAGCTCCCTCGCCGACTCGTGCTGCAACTCGGAGATCAGCTCGACGATCGCGGTCGTGGTGCCGAACGCCCGCTCGGCGGCTACCGTGTTGGTGAAGTGCGGGTCGATCTGGCTGACGGGGGCGAGGGGAGTGGGCGCGGGCTCGGCGATGAGCTCCTGGCGGGACGGCAACCCCAGCCCTGGCCACTCGAGCAGTTGGCGGGTGATCGCGGGGGGCACCGTGAACTCTCCGCTCTGGTCGATCGCGAGCGCGAAGCGCACAGCGGCAGCCAGATGATCGGGGAGGGCGGCGAGGGCCGCCTTGTCGGCTCCCGACGCCTTCAGGTGCGCCGTGGCATCCGGGAGCGAGGTCGTGCCGAGTTCGCCGACCGTCGAGAGGGCCGCGAGCGTTGGGCGGTCGAGTCGTGCGAGGGCCTGCTGGATCGAGGCGGGGTCGAGCAGGGCGTCCGCGAGGTCGAAGAAGTCTTTGATGCCGTTCTCGCGCAGTTCGCGAGCGCCGAGCAGTGCGACGAGTTCGCCATCGGAGAGCGACCGGAGGTGCCCCGCGAAAGCGAGCGCCGTGTCGTTACTTGCCGGCATCCTTCGCTTCACGACCCCGACGAATGCTGCTGATCACGATGAGAGCGACGAGGATGAGGGCGCCCATCGGCAGGCCGATCGCCGGGAGCACGATGATCGTGGGCCACGGAGCCTGGCTGAAGGCGTCTTTGCCCACACCCACAGCGGTCGCGATGATGAGGGCCAGGAAGCACGCGATCGACAACCCGATCGCTGCGGCGACCATGAAGGCGAGGATGCGCTCGAGCCGCTGGGAGGTGATGGGGGTGTCATCTGGCACAGTGACAAGGATACGGGTACTGCCGAGTCCTCTAGTCTTGGCTACACAAGCAATAAGGAGTACCGCGATGCCCACCGGCAAGGTTAAGTTCTACGACGACGAGAAAGGCTTCGGCTTCATCACCTCAGATGATGGCCAGGAAGTCTTTCTTCACGCGTCCGCCCTGCCCGCAGGCACCACCGGCGTGAAGCCCGGCACGAAGCTCGAGTTCGGCATTGCCGACGGCAAGAAGGGCGCGCAGGCACTCTCGGTGCGCGTGCTCGAAGCGCCGCCGTCGCTCGCGAAGCTCAACCGCAAGCCGGCCGACGACATGGCGATCATCATTGAAGATCTCGTCAAGCTCATGGACGGCATCGGTACGAACCTCAAGCGCGGACGCTACCCCGACAAGGCGCACAGCTCGAAGATCGCCGCCATGCTGCGCAAGGTCGCGGACGAACTGGATGCCTGAGTTCTCGCCGTACGAAGACCTCGCTCGCGATGCACTCATCGAGATCACGCCAGCGTCGAGCATCGGCGAGTACGTCGGAACCACTGACGAGGGCGACGGCATCGTCTCCATCCTGTTCGCTTCGGCGATGCCCGGATACCCGGACTGGAAGTGGACCGTCTCGATCGCCCACCTCGAGGGCGAGGAGCCGACAGTCATGGAAGCGGAGCTCATGCCCGCTGAGGGCGCGCTGCTCGCCCCGGACTGGGTGCCGTGGAGCGACCGCCTCGCCGACTACAAGGCAGCTCAAGAGAACGCTTCGACGGACGACGACTCAGATGACGACGACTCGGATGACGACGACGAGTCGGACGATGACGACTCCGACGATGAAGAACTCGACGAAGACGACGTTCTCGGCAACGACGTGCTCCACGGCGGAGATCTCGACGGTGTCGACATCGACTTCGATGACGAGTCGGACGACTCCGACGACGAAGGTCCCGACCGCACCTACTGAGCGCGCTGCCGCCAGACCGACCAGCCCAGGCCGATCAGTCCGATGGCGAGACCAGCGACGCACGTCCACAACCACCACGTGTGCCCCTGCTCGGTGAGCATGGGCAGCAGCACCACGAACACGGCGAGCGCGAGGACCCACAGGGCGGTTCCCGCGAGGAACGCCTTACGATCGTCGGTCTTCACCGGCACCGGGTCGGGTCGCCGTTCGGAATCCTTGAGCCAGAAGCGCACGGGTCTACGTTAGCGCGCCCCGCGGACCTCGAAGAGAGTCGGGGTTGGGCGGCGATCTTCAGAGTGTTCACCGCGTGTAGGACATCTCGCGACAGCGCCGCCGCGTCCTACACGCGGTGAACGAAAGAAGAGCGTCCGCCGATAGGCTCGCGCTCGTTCACCTGACGCAAACCCTGGTCGATCCTCGGCGTGTTCTGTGTGTGGTTTGTTGCAACGGCGGATCGCCGCGCCGCCGCGCTCGGGCTCCGAGAATCTAGAGGTTCTCGACCACGTACTCGATCGACGCGACGAGCTGGCGCACGTCGGCGGGGTCGATCGCGACGAACGTCGCCACGCGCAGCTGGTTGCGGCCGAGCTTGCGGTAGGGGTCTGTGTCGACGATGCCGTTCTCCCGCAGCGTCGAGGCGACGGCCGCGGCATCCACCGACTCGTCGAAATCGATGGTGACCACAACCTGCGAGCGGTGCGCGGGATCGGTGACGAAGGGGGTCGCGTAGGTCGACGCATCGGCCCACTGGTAGAGCGCCGATGACGACTCCTGCGTGCGAGAGGAGGCCCACGCGAGGCCGCCGTTGCCGTTGATCCACTCGACCTGGTTCTCGAGGAGCAGCAGCGTGGAGATCGCGGGGGTGTTGAGGGTCTGGTTGAGGCGCGAGTTGTCGATCGCGTTCTTGATCGACAGGAACTCGGGGATGTAGCGGCCGCTGCTCGCGATCGTCTCGACCCGCTCGATCGCTGCGGGAGAGAAGAGGGCGAACCACAGCCCGCCGTCCGAGGCGAAGTTCTTCTGGGGCGCGAAGTAGTAGACGTCCGCCTGCGACGAATCGAAGTCGATGCCGCCCGCTGCCGACGTCGCGTCGATCACAGTGAGTGCATCTGCCGCGACCCGGGTGACCGGGGCCATGACACCCGTGGATGTCTCGTTCTGCGGCCACGCGTACACATCGACGCCGTCGACGATCTCGATCTCGGCGCGCGACCCGGCGGGAGCGTTGATGATGTGGGGAGCGTCGAGGAACGGCGCGGCCGCGGCCTGGGCGAACTTCGAGCCGAATTCGCCGAACGTGAGGTTCTCGCTGCGCTTGGAGATGAGCGAGAAGGCCGCGGCATCCCAGAACGCGGTCGAACCGCCGTTGCCGATGACGACCTCGTAGCCGTCGGGCAGGCTGAAGAGTTCACCGAGGCCCGAGCGCACGCGGCCGACGAGGTTCTTGACGGGAGCCTGGCGGTGCGAGGTGCCCATGAGGGCGGCCCCGGCGCCCGCGAGATAGTCGAGTTGCTCTTGCCTGACCTTGGATGGGCCGCATCCAAACCGTCCGTCGGCGGGCAGCAGGGACGAAGGAATGGTCAGGCTGGGCATACGTCCAATCCTATGGGCGGCATCCGGTTAGTCTTGGAACATGACGGATCTCGTGGACACCACCGAGATGTACCTGCGCACCATCCTCGACCTCGAAGAAGAGCACATCGTGCCACTTCGTGCTCGCATCTCCGAGCGCCTCGGGCACTCGGGCCCCACTGTGTCGCAGACCATCGGACGCATGGAGCGCGACGGCCTCGTGAACGTCGAGGGCGATCGCCACCTCCAACTGACCGTCGAGGGTCGCAGTCGCGCCGTGCACGTCATGCGCAAGCACCGCCTCGCCGAGCGACTCCTCGCCGACGTCATCGGCCTCGACTGGGCCTACGTGCACGACGAGGCCTGCCGCTGGGAACACGTCATGAGCGAGCAGGTCGAGCGTCGACTGCTCGAGATGCTCGACCACCCCACCGAGTCGCCGTACGGCAACCCGATTCCGGGGCTCGAAGAACTCGGGGATGCTCCGGCCCCTGCGTTCATGGATGGTGTGATCAACCTCGTTGACGTCGTAGGCGACTCGACGGAGGGCGTGAGCCGTGTCATCCGTCGACTGGGTGAGCCCGTGCAGTTCGAGCCGGAACTGCTTCAGCAGTTGCAGGCCGCGGGGGTGCTCCCGGGCGCGACCGCAACCATCTCGGCCGCCGGTTCGTACGTCTTCGTGCAGGTCGACGGCTTCGGCGAGGGCCTCGAACTGCCCAACGAAGTTGCCGTCCATATCTTCGTCGGCGTCTGAGTTTCCCCCGAAGGTCCGGTCCTCCCCACTGGAGATTGGCCCGAAGTTTCCTGACAGACTCATCTGTCTATGTGACAGATCAATAATGGGCTTCTTATAGTCGCTAGGTCTTCCGCGACCAGAAATGCCGGTCAGAAGGCCCTGTTAGAGCGTCTCGCCAGTGTTCTCGAAGCCACAGTTCCCGAACATAAGCCCGTCTCTAATAGGCACGTTGATATATACGAAACGGATGGGGCAGCCCCCTCGCTGTGTGAACGGCGCAGAGCTGTCGAGACGCAGGAGGTTACCTCTCTTGTCACTGTCAGAACCCGAAACCAGCCCGATCCACGTAGCGCCCGAGCTACAGCGTGAAGTTCCCGAAGCCTTCGTTCGACGGCGCACGTCGAGCATGGTGAGTGCGGCAGTCGTCGCCCTCATCGTTCCGGCGCTCTTCGCCACCGTGGCCCTGCCTGCCTACGCGGCCCAGACGCCCACTCCCGCGGCGCAGGCCACACAGGCCCTCCAGCAGCTCAAGGCTGTCGATGCCCAGACGGTGTCAGTGAACGCGGATGCCGCGATCGCACCGGTGGCACGCGATGCGTTCACCGCCACGACGCCCGAAGAGCTCGCCGCTGCTGCCGCCGCCACGATCAGCACGTCGTACTTCCTGAGCAACCCGCCCCTTCCCGCAGGCTTCAGCCTCGACTCGGTCATCGGCACCGCGCTGCAGTACCAGGGCGTTCCCTACGTCTTCGGCGGTGCCGACCCGTCGGGCTTCGACTGCTCGGGTTTCGTCATGTACGTCTACGCGCAGTACGGCGTCTCGCTGCCCCACGGTTCGACGAGCCAGGGCAACATGGGAACGGTCATCGATCCGGCGGCGGCGCTGCCCGGCGACGTGATCATCATGGACGGCCACGACGGCTTCTACATGGGCAACGGCATGATCCTCGACGCTCCCCAGGAAGGTGGGGTCGTGAGCGTGCGGCCCCTGTGGACGAGCGACTACTACATCGTGCGGTTCGGCATCTGAGCGTGTCTGCGGGGTGCCCTGGCGGGTACCCCGCAGATTCTGGGTTACCCTGAAACTCTTGGGATTCATTCATGAACCGGAGAGCCGAATGTCGATCGAGCGCAGTGCTTGCACAAGGCACGTCCAAACCAGGGACGTGCGCGCGCGCTTCTACATACGGCACAGCACGCTGTAACCATCAGGCATCGTCTTACGACGGTGTCTTTTTGTTTACCTGCAGCTCCCCTTGATGCGTGACCCTCAGGGAAGTCGAACGCCTGCAAGCCGTGCAGGCTCTTTCGAGAGGATGACACTTGCGCACACTTGTCCTGAACGCGGGCTACGAGCCCCTCGCCGTCGTGTCCTTCAAGCGGGCACTAGTTCTCGTGATGAACCAGAAGGCGACCATCGTGGCGGCCGATACCGAGCATCCGGTCTGGGGTTCGACCGGGGCGTGGGATCGCCCGTCCGTCATCATTCTGCGTAACTACGTGCGCATCCCGAGCGGCAGGCACGTGCCGGTCTCCCGGCGCGGAGTGCTGCGCCGCGACAACCACCGCTGCGGCTACTGCGGCGGGTCGGCGAACACGATCGACCACGTCATGCCGCGCTCGCGCGGGGGTAAAGACAGCTGGGAGAACCTCATCGCGTGCTGCCTGCGCTGCAACAACATCAAGGGCGATCGCACGCCTGGTGAGATGTCCTGGAAGCTACGGATGACCCCCCGCCCGCCGCACGGAACCACGTGGCTGGTGCGCGGAATCGAGCGCGCTCTGCCCGACTGGGAAGAGTATTTGGCACCAGCTGCGTAGCGAGCCACCTTGCCGTTAATCGCTTATTCACATACGTTGGTTGAGGTCCCAGCACCACCGAGGGGAATACGTAACGTGGATGAACGCATGAAACGCAGTCTGAGGAGCCTGACCCCAGGTACTCCGAAGTCCGCGCGTAAGAACCCGGCAAGCGTCTTGTTGACAATGGCCGCAGTGGGTGGAATGTTCGCCGTCGTGGCCCTCCCGGCCTACGCCGTGAACCCCGTGGAGACCACTGTGACCGGTCCTCTCGCCTCTACCATCGGCGCCCAGTCCGTCGAAGTTTCCGCCGACGCGGTCTCCGCCTCATCCGCTCGTGACGCGTTCAGCGCGACCACGCCCGAAGAGCTTGCTGCCGCGAATCTCGCCGCCGCGCAGGCGGCCGAACTGGCCGCCACCTACGTCTACCGCGACCCGGGCCCGCGCCAGGCTGGCGACGACTATCCGTGGGCTGGCATGGAGGGGCTTTCGCCCCTGCGCTACTACTACGGCGAGTGCGTCGACTTCGTGGCATGGCGCCTCAACCGTGACGCCGGCTACACCGGTCCGTTCAAGTGGGACTGGGGAAGCATGACCCCCGGCGGCGGCAGCGCCTCCTCGTGGACCGACGCCTGGTACGCGCACGGTTGGCCCGTCAGCGGCACGCCCGTCGCGGGTGCCGTGGCCGTCACCGGCTACAACCACGTTGCGTACGTCAAGGAGGTGCTGGGCGATGGCACAGTTCTTCTCGAGGAGTACAACTACGGTAACTACCACTCGTACAGCCAGCGCGTGATCTCCGCCGGAGCCGCGACGTACCTCTACCCGCCCAGTTAGTTCGCGGCACGCGGGCCGACCGCTAGCCAAACCTGTTATGTTCCTGTGATAATTAGGCTTGCTCCGGTATATCGCGTAGCCTTTTTCAGGTCTGTTCCGCACTGACGAACCCCCACCCGAAGGAAATATCCGTTTTGGTCGACACCACGCCATCCAGCAATATGGATGACCTGTTCGACTTCGGTGCACCCTCGGGCCGGGATGCCGCGGCTCACGCTCCCGGCGAGACGCCGCAGTACGGCTCCCGCCGCGAAGCTCGCGATGCCGTCGTCGGCCCTCGCGCTTCGGCGCCCGCCGCGTCGAGCGCGTCGAGCCCCTCTGTTTCTCGCAGGCAGGAGCGCGCGGCATCCCGCCGCTCACAGCTCTCGCGCCCGTCGAGCGACCGCCGCGCGGTCTCCCGTGCAACTCGCGACCTCGGCCCCCAGCAGCCGGCCAGCCGCAAGCTGCGCCGGGGGGAGATCGCGGCGATGCACGCGTCCGCACCCAAGGGCCCGCACAAGAGCCCGATCCGTGCCCTCGCGACCATGGTCGTCGTCGGAGGAATGTTCGCCGTCGCCGGCATCCCGGCCTACGCCATGACGACCGCGACCACGACGTCCGCAAAGCAGGCAGACACGATCGACAGCCAGTCGATCGTGGTGAGCGCCGACGCGATGGTGCTCTCCGCCAGCCGTGACGGCTACCACGCGACATCCACAGCCGAACTTGCTGAGATGTCGAAGGATGATGTTCGCGCCCAGAACAATGCGGACTACCTGCTCTCGGGCGCTCGCGAACTCGGTGACGACTACCCCTGGTTCTACGAGCTCTCGGCTGCGCAGGGAGCGAGCCTCTCGCCCCTCAACTACTACTACCGCGAGTGCGTCGACTTCGTGGCCTGGCGCCTCAACCGCGACGCCGGATCGTACGCGGCCCCGTACAAGTGGGTCTGGTCGACCCTCACCCCCACGGGCGGCAACGCCTCGCAGTGGGAGTACGCGTGGGAGCAGCACGGCTGGCCCATCAGCAAGACCCCGATCGTCGGCTCCGTGGCCTGGTTCGGCTGGTCGAACCACGTCGCCTACGTGAAGGCGGTCAACGCCGACGGCACCGTGCTCATCGAGGAGTACAACTACACCCCCGGCGTCTACAGCCAGCGCACCATCCCCGCAGCCTCGGTAGAGTCCTTCCTCTACCCGCCCACCTAGGCGCTAGGCTCGTTCAGCCAGCCTCTGTAGCTCAATGGAAGAGCAGTTCCGTCCTAAGGAAACGGTTGGGGGTTCGAGTCCCTCCAGGGGCACTTCGGATTTCCCCCAGAATCCCTCATAAACACTGAGAACTTTCGCAGGATGGCGCGGATCATGAAGTGGGTTTGCCCACGTTACTGAGGAACACATCCCCGGTGCATCCCCGGAATTCCGGCGTTCTTGCCCGCGGGTTGCCCACAGTTGGAAAAAGTTGGCACCGCGATGACGGCGTTGCTTGCTGACGGGTGAGCCACCGGCGAGGTCGCTGATGATTTGTGCGGCCGCCTCCTGGTGCTCCGGCAATATCGTCAAGCGTTGCCCGGGAATGAATGAGCCCGGCTTGATGGTGAAGCTCACCAACTCTCGCGAGAAGTTGATCTGTGACATAAGTTGATATCATCTGTGACAAATTGCTAAAGTTGATCTGAACATTAAGTCAGGGGCAAGTGTGACAAACTCCGATCGACCCCAGCAGCCGGCGGCTGGCCGGGGGCGACCCCCGCGAGGGGTGATCTACGCGAGGTTCGCTGCTGCCGTCGACGAACTCAAGAACTACGGCGGCTTGCCGAGCCCTCAGGAGTCCCGGCTGATCTGGGATGACATCTGGCACTTGGAGGCCCACAACTCCACTGCGATCGAGGGCAACACTCTCGTGCTGCGGGAAGTGCGCACCCTGCTTGACGAAAACCGGCCGGTGGGCGGCAAGGACCTCAAGGACTATATGGAGGTGCTGGGCTACGCCGAAGCGGCCCGCTGGGTCTATTCGCAAGCACGGGCTGCTAACAGCACGCCGCCTGATCGCAAGTCGTCGGGCAAATTGATCTCGATCACCGAGATCAGGAATGTGCACCAGCTGACAATGCAAAAGGTGTGGGAGATCGCGCCTCATCCCGACGCGTTTCCCGATGAGCAGCCGGGTGCGTTTCGACGACACGACATCAGGCCATTCTCCGGCGGCATGGTGCCTCCGTCCTGGGTGGGTGTCTCACCGCAACTCACCACCTGGGTCGACACCGTGAACAAGAGCGGCTCGGCCATCACCATGGAGAAACTGGCACCTTCCGATATCCCAATCGCCCTGGCCGAGATGCACTCTTCATTCGAGCGAATCCACCCGTTCATCGATGGCAACGGTCGCACCGGGCGGCTCGTGCTGAACCTGATCTTGGTGCGGCTGGGCTTCCCGCCGGCGATCATCTTCAAGTCGAGTCGCAACCGCTACCTCAAGGCTCTCGACAAAGCGGACAAAGGCGATCTCGGCCCACTCGCCGAGTTGCTTGCCCGGTCGGTGATCGACAACCTCAACCGACTGATCGTGCCGAACATCGCCGGGCCCGCCCGATTGGTGTTGCTGAAGTCCCTGGCCACACCGGAGCTGAGCTACGAAGCGCTCCGACAGGCTGCGGCGCGGGGCAGGCTCGAAGTGAGCTACAGCTCGGATGGCACATTGCGTTCGAGCAAGCTGGCCGTCGATGCCTATCGAGACAGCAAGTACTCGCGACAGCCCCATGAAGCCGAGTAACGGGTGCTTCAGTTCGGTTATCTATTCACCCTGGGCGAATAGGTGTGAACGTTGGAGTCTTGTGTTCTAGGTTTCATTTCGTGACGGTCGCCGACGCGGTGAATCCTTGCTTGGCGATTATTCGTTGCCTCTTGTTGAACATGCGCTCACACAGAGGAACGCGAGCGTCTCGGTAGTCGTGGACCTGCGTCGCGAAAAGGGTCTCACGGTTGAGGCGAGTGACGCGTCCGACCTGTTGGATAACACGGCCCTTGAACGAGATCGGCATTGTGAGGAAAAGCGTGTCGAGTTGCGGCAGGTCGAATCCTTCGCCAGCGACTTTGTCGGTTGCGATCAGAACGAATGGAGTTTGACCGTCCATGGCGGAGGTTTCGGTGCGGACGGTGAGACGTTCCCTGGCACCCAACTGGCCGTGCAGAACGAAGACTCGAACATTGAGAGCGCGAAGCAGAGCCGCAAGCGTGTCGACGTGTTCGATCCGATTCGTCAGTGCCAGGCATGTGCGACCCTCGCGGTAGGCGTCATGGATGTCGTTGGCGATACCTTGGTTACGCGCCTCGTTCGAAGCCAACTCGCCGTACATCGCTTGGATGGACGGACCGTCTGTTCCCCACTCGTCGGTGACGAATTCCGTGTCGTGGATGACAAGTTGGCGATCGGACTCGTCAGTGCTCACAATCGTGTGTCTAATAGGCCCGCATTGCATCGTGATGATGTCGTCCATCTGGTCCGCGCGATACGGGGTCGCTGTGAGCCCCAGCCAGTAGCGGACTCTGATCTGTCGAATAGCGGCTTCGGTCGAAGGAGCGCCGAGGGAGTGACATTCGTCGACGATGACATATCCGTAGTCGTTCAACAGTGAAGGATCCGCATCCTTCCGGGCGATGCTTTGCAACATGATGATGTCGATGATGCCCGTTCGTTTGCGCCGCCCTGCTCCTAACTGTCCGATCAGTTTCGGGTCGATGTCCAAGAATTCGGTCAGTCGTTCCCGCCATTGCGTCGCCAATTCTGCTCGATTGACGATGATGGCTGTCGAAACCGCTCTTTCGACTATTGTCGCGCAGGCCATCACGGTCTTACCGGACCCGGGTGGAGCGACGAGCACCCCGGTTTCGTGTTGTTGCATAGCGGCGACTGCAGTTTGCTGACAGCCGAGGCTCGATGGAGGATTTCGGCCGCGAGGGTTGGGTTGACACCCTCGAGCTTTAGCAGCGCGAGGATCTCGCGGGCATCCTTCTGGCCCTTCTCCGAGAAGTGTCGGTCGAGCAGCGCCGCCATCTTGGTGGCGATGTGCGCCTCGAGTCGCAGCAACGTCCACTTCTCGAACGAGAGCCCGTCGGGGTACTCCGCCAGCACTTCAACTTTGAGGCGCAGCTTGCTACCGAGTTGGGATTCGTAGGGCAGGTAGATGTCGAGGTGCACGTCGTCGATCGTCGCGCGCAGCTTTCGCCCCTGGTGGAGGTGATGAGGTCGATATCGAGACTGATCTCGCCCCCGACGCGAACGAAGGTCGCCCATCCGCCGATGAGGATCGACGGCTCGAGGTCGTGACCGAGGCGGTCGACAAGTGCGCGGATGACTCCGTGCTCGTCTTCATAGAGGCTAGGCACTGGTGCGCTGCTCCCAATCCGCGTGAGAGAACAGTTTCGCCTTGAGGGCGCGGGTGAATTCGGCTGCCTGCCAGCCGGGGCTCGCCCATAGGTCGGCGTAGGTTTGCGCGAGGCTGGCGTATCCGGATGTCCAGATCCGTGCCGCAAGCGGGTCTTCGGTGAGGATGATGACCTCATCTCCCTCCGGGAAGTCAGCCTGAGACAGTGGTCGGGTTGTGTAGACGATCCTTAGGCCGAGATCGGAGACAGTGTTGCGGCCGCCGAGGTAGTGCACCGCGGCGCTGCTGCCGCTGAGCGCGTAATCGACCTCGACATCGTCGAGGAACCCTTGGGCGGCGGGCAAGGTCGTGGAGACGATGGTGTCGGCGCGGAGGTTGCGGTGCGCTGCGAAAGCTTCGAGGAGCTTCTCGGGCGAAACGACTGTGTACCCACGTCGCGAGTTGGCGCGGACTGCACCAATGTCGACGAGCCGCCCGAGCGCCTGATGGGTGGTCGACGGCGCAACCGATGCAGCATCGGCGATGTCGCCGATACTGGTCCAATCTCGCCGCCCATCCAGCGCCGCGTCCGCCAAAGTGCGCCAGACTATCTCCACGTTCTTCATCGCACCCTGCTCGCAGGTTTCATATAAATATGGAAGCGTGCATCCGTATTTTTATGGATAACAGCGGCACCGCTTGCCCACCCTTTGCCCGTGGCAACAAACCAGAACGAACCTGGTTCCGGCGCAGCGAGCGCGGAACATTCACTCGGCGAGCGAGCTCACACACGCAGCAAGTCCGCGGGCCAGCGCGGCGCTCTCGCTCGGTGTCAGGCCCGAGAGCATGCGCTGCTCTACCCTGTCTACGAGCACCTGGGCAGCGTCGAGGGCGCTGGTGCCCGCCGACGTTAGCACGGTGGGCAAAGCGCGCCCGCTGTCAGCGTGGGTTGGCCGCGTCACTAGATCGCGATCGATCAGCTGCTGCAGCATCACGTTCATCGATTGGCGTGTCACGAACGTGCGTCGGGCGAGAGCGGCGGCCGAGATGCCGGGTTCGAGACGAAGGCGATGCAGGCAGGAGTAGTGGGACACCGTGAGCTGGAGAGGCTTCAGCGCCTCGTCCATCCGGAGATGGAGAAGCGACTGCGCATGTTTCAGCGCGTATCCGACCTGCGGGGAACTGTTGCTCATGTCAGTATCCTCACATACAATGCTTGTAAGGATACTGACATATTGGAGAAACATCGTGAGTGTAACCGGCCCAGATTTCATCGCTCTGCAAGTGCGCGACCTCGAGAAGGCGGCCACCTTCTACGAGGAGGTTGTCGGGCTCACTCGTGCTCCGTTCTCACCACCTCACGCAGTCGTCTTCGACACCCAGCCAACGTTCGCCGTTCGTGATCCTGCACCGGGCGTCGATCTCGACTCTGGCCAGGTGGGTCTCGGGGTCGCACTCTGGTTGCACGATCCTGATGCGATGGCACTTCACGCCACAGTCGCTGCCGCGGGCGCCGTAGTAGTTCAACCACCATTTGACGGCCCGTTCGGCACGACGTTCGTTTTTCAGGACCTCGACGGTTACCTTGTGACCGTCCACGATCGGGCCACCCGCAGCTGACGCGACTGTGTAGAGGGTGATGAAGAGCGCGATTCCTGCGGCACCGGACACCTGCTGGAGCGTGTTGATGATGGCGCTGCCGTGGGGGTAGTGTGCCGGGGCGAGGGCTCTAGGACGCACGGCGCCCGAGGTGCCGCGCCTGCGCCTGGTCCACGTGCGCCTCTCGCAGGGCGGGGGAGCCGAAGAAGGCGATCGTGTCTCGATCGAGCGGGATGCCGCGGAGGCCGAGGCGCTCGGCGACGGCGATCGACCTGACGTTGTCGAGGTCGACGAGGGCCGTGGCCCAGCGGGCTTCCAGTGCGTCGAAGGCGAGGTCGAGCAGCGCGGATGCGGCCTCGGTCGCGTAGCCGTGTCCGCTGTGGTCGGGGTGGAGAATCCATGCGATCTCGATGTTGCGGGTGTCGCGGTGGACTGTCTTGAGTCGCAGGGAGACGTCGCCGATCAGCCGACCGTCGAGTTCGACCGCGAGAGCGAGGAAGTCGTTTGCCTGTCGCAGGCGCGTGTGACGAGTGCGATCGCGCAGGTGCTTCAGGGATTCTTCGGCACTGCGCGTTGGCCACTTCATGTAGCGGTTCACCCCGGGAATCGACTGGATGCTATACCACTCGTTCGCGTCGTTGATGCGGTGAGGTCGCAGTATGAGCCGAGGGGTAGTGACGCTCGGGTACTCGAGCGGTCGGTCGAGTCGGGGCCCGCGGAAGACGCGGGGTCGAGCGATCGACGGAAGCAACATCTAAGCAACGGTACGTCGGGTACCTATGGATCACCCGAGGGTTGCGCCAGAGGGGCGCAGCGACTATGCCACATGTGGGTTCCCTCCGTATCCGGCGTCCCGGGTTGATCGAGTGCGCAAGGTGCGGAAGCGTGGCTGACTCATTGCTGCACAAGGAAAGGAAGAGCATGCTCACCCTCACTGACACAGCCACCACGGTCGTGAAGCAGATCGTTGCAGGTACCCCGGATGCCGAGAACGGAGGCCTGCGCATCGGTTCGGGCTCCCCGGAGGAACGTGACTTCGCGGTCACTGTCGTTGCGACCCCGGAGCCGGGCGATTCCGTCGTGGAATCCGACGGCGCCAAGGTCTACCTGGAGCCACGCACGTCGATGATCCTCGACGACAAGACGCTCGACGCGCTGGTCGGCGACAACGGCACCGTGACCTTCTCGCTCGTGCCACAGGCCTGACGAGTTGTTCAGGGAAGGCCGCTACCGAGAGGTGGCGGCCTTTTCTGTGGTCGTCGATCCACTGGCGCGATACTTTGGAACGGAACTGGAGGCCGCCCTCTCGGTGGGGCTGCAACCTCTGCTCATCGAACTCGTGAAGATCCGGGCATCCCAGATCAACGGCTGCGCCTACTGCCTGCGCCTGCACACCAGGGATGCCCTCTCGAAGGGTGAGACGACCGACCGCCTCGCGGTGCTCTCGGCCTGGCGCGACACCGACTACTTCACCGAGGCGGAGTGCGCGGCGCTCGCCATCACCGAAGAGATCACGCTCATCGCCGACGTCCCCGCCGGCCGCCGCGCGAAGGACGAGGACCACCCGGAACTCACCGACGAGCAGGTCGCTGCGGTGCGCTGGCTCGGCATCGCGATCAACTCGTTCAACCGCCTGTCGATCACGAGCCACCACCCCGTTGACCCGGATGCGGAGCCGGCCCAGGCGAAGCACGCGGCGGCGCCCGTCATCGAGTACCCGGATGAGGCCGGCTGCCCCGCCGGCATCGGGACGCTCGACGAGGGACGCTCGACGAGGGTAGCTCCGACGCGATAGTCGAGGCACTCAGCGAGTTCGACGGGGCCGACACCCGCGACGCGTAGGGACGCTCGCCCGTGATACGCACCGGCTCCCGGGGCGCGCGAGTTGCGTCCCGGGGCGCGCGAGTTGCGGCAAAGTGGGGACTGGGACGCCGTACCTGCCCGGATTGGCGCAAGTCGCGCAAGAAACGGCGAGGCCGTCACCGGAGCGGACTCCAGCGACGGCCTCGTGGTGGTGACGAGCTGCCCGTTCATCGAAGGGGCGGCAGCATCAGTCGGGCTGTGCGCTCGTACTGGCGCTCGCGTCCGAGACGCGCGAGCTCGTGCTCGACACGGTTGGCGCGGCGCTGGTGCGAAGCGACCACGCGAGGGCGACGACCCCACTTGATGAGGGCGACGCCCACGTGCAGGGCGATGCGGTCGAGCGTTCCGACACGACGAGCTTCGTACTGGGTGCTCTGCTCTAGCACCGGTTGGGGCGGATGATCCTGGCGACCGGGAGCGGTCGCCACAGTGGCGTTCATGATGGTTGTTCCTTCACTGCTGGCGCGGGTGCGCGCCGGAGAATGCCGCGTCTGGCGGCGGGAGGGGTGGCGGATCGCGCACGGACGTGCCGTGCGAGAGCCTGAGCTTCGAGAGCGTCACCACCGTCGTACCGGTGGCGGAATCTGTCAGCGGTTAGGCGGTGAAGACGCCAGCGAAGCCGGCGGTGAGGGACATTCCCTTGATTCGAATAAACATGCGCGGCCTCCTTTCAATTGGCGTGAGCTCGACCGTAGCGCGATCCCGCGCCGACGTGCAAGTCATGTGACCGATTCGAGATGAACCACGTTGCCGATGTTGGTCACCCCTCCACGAGCACGGCCGTGCGGGTTCCGACCGGAAGCTCCATGTCTTCAGTGTCGCCTGTACTCTGAGCGCATGGCTATCGTTCTCTGGAGCATCATCGGCGTCCTCACCCTGTGCACCGGTCTCGGAGCCCTGGCAGCGATCATCGCGATGTCGACTTCGAAGTACCGCGGCTGACGAGCCCTAGCGGCCCAAGCCGTCGTAGCGCGCGAGCGCATCGGCGTCGCGTGCGTGCGTCACCGCGCGGCGGATGGTGTCGAGAGCTTCAACGGGATCCGTCGCCGCCTTCGCGAGCATGTATTGTCGCTCGGCCTCCGCGAGCCGGGTGCGCGCATCAACGCCGCCGCCGTGGCTGCTGATGTAGTCGCGCACCGCCGCGATCTGGCTCGTCGCGCTCACGAGCGTTCCCTCGTAGGCGGCGCGCGCGTGCGCGAGGCGTGAGGCCTGGTTGCGCGCGCTCGCGAGAGCGAGGTCGAGTTGGGCGACTGCGGCGCCGATTCGGTCGAGCTCGGCGACGGGATCGGTGGTGCCGCCCGCGAGTGACTTCTCGACCAGGCCCATCGCGTCGATGATGCCCTGCGTCGTCTCGGCGTCCGGGGCCTTGTCGCGTTCGGCGGCGGCCTCGACGAGATCCTTGCGCGTGCCGATGCGGAGGGTGTCCAGGGCCGCAGCGGCCGACGCGAGGGCGCGCGCGGTGCGATCGATCGAGTCCAGCAGTTGGTCGGCGCGGTGCGCGGCCTGGCCGGCGCGGTCGAGGGCGCCCGAGACGTCGTTCATGCCGGTGGTCGAGATCGCAGGCGCCGTGGCATCCGCGCCAGCTGTTGCTTCGGCGAGTGCGCGCTCGGCCTCGTCGACGTTGGTCGTGATACCCGCGTAAGTAGTGGGAGCGAACGCCGCCTCGAGGGTCTTGAGGGTCTCCCGCGCGGGCGCGAGGCGCGCGGTGCTGGCCTCGACGCGCGAGCGCACGTCGCCGAGGGTGCCCGCGGCGTTGACCTCGCGCTGACGCAGGCTTGCGAAGCGTGCATCCTGGTCGCTCAGGGATGCCTCGGCCTGCTCGCACAGCGCGATGATCTGCAGGGTCCACTCACGCTTCTCCCGGTCTGTGTCGACGACCACGTCGTCGAGCGACTGTCGCAACCGGAACGCCTCGGCGACCTTGCCGCGGGCCACCGTGAGCGTGTCACCGTAGCCGCGCGCCCTGTCTGCGCCGAACTGGGCGATCGCGTAGCCGAGCTCCTCGTCGGCCTCGCGCACGGCATCGTCCATGCGTACGAGCAGGCTCGACGCGCGCGTGCCCAGCGCCTCGAGCGTGGTGGGACCCGACGCACGGATGCCGCGATCGCCTCGCCTCCGGAACAGCAGCACGAAACCGGCGGTCACGAGCGCCCCCACGACCACGACAGCGGTGACCACCGCGACCACGATGCCGGTGACCACGTCCATGAGGCCCCAGTGTACGGCGAGTCGGTTCCGCGAAACCCGGGAGAACCTGCGGGGTTTCTCCGGGCAGCGACCTTAAGGTGGCGGTGTGTGGCGCGCCGATAGACACTCCGAAGACTTCACGGTCGAACCAGACCTCGTCGAGCCGGAAACTCCCAGCGCGCACGCCCAACTGCAGGTGACCGCGCCGCACGCGATCTCTCTCGCCGAGCCGGGTGTGACCCCCGGAAACATTGCGGAGCCGGTGTGGGCACAGTGGCGCGCCGAGCTCGAAGCGACCGGCGGCCGTTCCCCTCTTCTGCACTTCATCGACTCACCGCGCACGCGCATCGAGCTCTCGACGACGCATCCCGGCGGTCTCGCGCAGTTCATCACCGGCAAGACGACACTGCTCTCCAACCTCATCCGTGACGACGTCGCGCTGCGCGCTGCCAAGATCGCGGCGGGAGCGATCGCAGCGAAAGGTCTCGAGCTGCAGAGCGCTCGCGGCATCGACGCGATCCACCTCGGCATCGGCATCGCTGAATGGCGCCACGGCATCGGCGAGTACCGCGCGCCCATCCTGCTGCGCCCGCTCGCGATCCGCCGCCACGGCCGCGACTTCGAGGTCAAGCTGCGCGGAGCCGCGTTCCTCAACCCCGCGCTCGCGCTTGTGCTCGACGAGCAGTTCCAGCTCAGGCTCGACGCCGACGCGTTCGTCAAGCTCACGGATGACGACGGCACCTTCAAACCCAACCCCGTGATCGACCGCCTGCGCGGCCTCACCTCGCACCTCGAGTCGTTCGCGGTCAGCCCACGCTTGGTCGTCTCCTCGTTCGCGGATGTGGCCACGGGCCTCGCACGCGACGCTGCAGCCCTCGAGCACCCCGTGCTCGACGCGATCGCGGGCAACACCGCCGCGAAGTGGACAGTCGAGGAGGCCTACGCCCCCGTGCAGTCGGTGCCATCCGATGAGCGCGCGCCGCAGACCGACAGCCTCCTCCTCGACGCGGACTCGGAGCAGGAGAACGTGATCGCGCAGATCACCGCTGGCAACTCCCTCGTGGTCAAGACCCTCCCAGGCACGGGCGGAACGCAGACCATCGTCAACGCCATCGGCACCCTTGTCGCGCAGAACAAGCGCGTGCTCGTGGCGTCGGCGCGTCGGGCATCCCTGCAGTCGATCTCCGATCGCCTCGGCGACATCGGCCTGCCCGGCCTCGCGGTCGCCCCGCGCACACTTCGGCGCGACATCATCCGGTCGATCTCCCGCAGCGAGAAGGCGAAGCAGCCGCTCGTGGGTGAGGTCGATGATGCCCTGCTGCGCCTGCGCAAGGTGCTCATCGACTACCGCGGCGGCCTCGCGAAGCGAGATGGTGCGCTCGGCATCTCCGTGCTCGACTGCGTGACCGAGCTGAGCCGCCTTGCCCTGCTGCCGAACCCGCCGTCGACGATCGCACGTCTGTCGCGCGGCACCGTCGAGCGCCTCGCCACAGACCGTGCCCGCGCCGCCGAGGTCATGGTCGCGGCCGCCCAGCTTGGCGAGTTCAAGTACGGCCCCGGTGATTCGCCCTGGTACGGTGCCCAGTTCTCGAGCGGCGACGAAGCGCTGCGCGCTCACGAGATCGCGAAGCGCCTCAACGAGAACCTTCCCAAGCTCGTCGAGTCGGGCATGCAACTCATCGCGGGCACGCACATGCGCCCGTTCCAGAACATGAACGAACTCGGCGTGTACCTGCGCCTGCTCGTCGACCTGCGCGACACCCTCGACCGGTTCCTGCCGATGGTGTTCGACCGGTCGATCACCGAACTCATCGCCGCGACCGCACCCCGCCGCGACTTCCCAGATATGACGAGTGGCAACCGTCGTCGGCTCAAGAAGCTCGCCATGGAATACGTGCGCCCCGGCGTACGCGTGGGCGATCTCAACGCGGCGCTCGTGCGCATCCAGCAGCAGCGCGTGCTGTGGCACCGCTTCGTGGCCGAGGGCGCGACGCCCGAGGTTCCGGTCGGTATCGGCGCTGTACAGGGCGCGTACGCGCAGGCGTCTCAAGACCTTGGGGCGCTCGACGAGCCGCTCGGCCTCAACACACGCGAAGGCCAGCTCGGCGGGATGCCCGTCGCCTTCCTCATTGAGAAGATCGCCAGTCTCGCCGCGGAGTCAGATGTGCTGCACAACCTGCAGGAGCGTACAGCGCTCATGTCCAACCTGCGGGAACTCGACCTCGACCCGTTGATCGACGACCTCGCTCGCCGACACGTTCCCGAGAGCGAGGTGGCCGCGGAGCTCGAGCTCTCGTGGTGGAAGTCCGCGCTCGAGGGCATGCTCGAAGCCGACCGTGCACTCCTGAACGCCAACACTTCGGTGCTCGACCGGCTCGAAGCAGATTTCAAGCTCGTGGATGAGGCGCACGCCGCCGGCAACGCGCAACTCCTCGGCTGGCAGCTCGCCGAGAACTGGAAGATCGGCCTCGTCGACTGGCCGGACGAAGCAACCCTTCTCAAGCGAATGCTCGCTCGTGAGTCCGTCACGGCGTTCGACCTGCAGACGACGGCACCCCATCTCTCCCGCACAGTCGCACCGGTGTGGCTTGCGACGCCCTACGAGATCGACGAGATCGTCGACACTATGCCGTTCGACACGGTGATTCTCGTGGATGCCGGCGCTACGACTATCGCGGAGAACGCCGGCGCGATCCGGCGCGCCAAGCAGATCGTGGCGTTCGGGGATCCCGTCACGCAGACGCCCGCGCCGTTCGAGATCGCCGTGATCGATCCGACGCTGAGCAGCGCTGTGGCGTCGACCGAGGATTCGCGCGACGAACTGCACGCAAACTCCGCACTCGCGCGGCTCGGCGAACTGCTGCCGACGCTCACGCTGACGCGCAGCTACCGTCCGGGTGGCGAAGACCTCGCCGAGCTGGTCAACCGACGCTTCTACGGCGGCCGCATCGAATCACTGCCGTGGGCGGGCTCGTTCCTGGGCCACGGAAGCCTCGCGCTCGACTACGTCGCGGACGGCTTCGGGATGCCCGACCCCGACTCCGGCGCAGTGGAGAGCCCCCTTGCCGAGGTCGAGCGCGTCGTCGACCTCGTTCTCGACCACGCGACCAAGAAGCCGCACGAGTCGCTCATGGTGATCACTGCCTCCGAGAAGCACGCGGTCGACGTCATGCAGGCCGTGCTCAACGAGGCGGTCGGCCGCCCCGAGCTGCTCGACTTCGTCACCACCGATCGCCCGGAGCCGTTCACGGTCACCACGATCGAGCAGGCCGTGGCGCAGAGCCGCGACCGCGTCATCTTCTCGATCGGCTACGGCCGCACCCCGCACGGCCGCGTGCTCTCCGACTTCGGAGCCCTCGGCGAACCCGGCGGAGAGCGCCTGCTCGCCGTCGCGATGACCCGCGCCCGCCGTTCCATGGTGATCGTCTCGTCGTTCGAGCCCGCCGACCTCGACGACGGCCGTATGCAGCACGGCGCCGTCGCCCTCGCGGAGATCCTCAGCGAGGTGGGCGCTCGCCAGGCCGCGCTGCCGATCCCGGACGACAGCGAGCCCATGCTCGTCGACCTCGCCCAGCGGCTTCAGGCCCGCGGCCTCAACGTGGCACTCGGGCATCGCGGCAAGCTGGGGCTCGTGGCATCCCGCGGCGGCATGTGCATTGCGATCGAGACCGACACGGTCTTGCACCGCGCTTCGCTTCGGGAGTCACTGCGCCTGCGCCCCGAACTACTGCGACGACTCGGATGGCACTACCTCCGGGTGCACGCCTTCGAACTGTTCAGCGACCCGGACGCCGTCGCGGCCAAGGTCGCGGTCATGCTCGGCGCCGACCCGTCGCCCCCCACTGAGCCGATCTCGATCATCCCCACGCCGGCAGAGGCTGCGGACTCCACAGCCCGTGCCTGACCACGCCGACGCTCCCGAGGGTGCAGTGTTCGAGCCCTCGGAACCGTCGCATCGTGCCGACGTCCCCGACGACGTCCCCACGGGACGCGGCCGCCACCGCCGCCGCGTCACCACCGACGTGCCCGCCGGATCGGACCCGACTCCCGCACCCGAACCCGCGCGCCACGCCTCCACGGAGAACGACGAGCAGCTGCGCCGAGACAAGCCGCCGCACTGGGGGTAGGGGCGCCGTCGCGCGCGCGGGGCGCGCCCGCAACACGCGCGTTGCACGCTCAACACGCTAACGAATTCAGGACGCCACCGAACGGGCGGCAGCCCGCCCAGTGAAACGATCCAGGGACCAGTTATTACGGACACTCGCGGCGATTCCGTCATAAGTGGTCCCTGAAGCGTCCCAATGAGGGCGCTGCCCGGCGGTCACGCGGGCGTCCTACATCCGGTGAGCGTCGGGGAGCCCATGCCCGTTCCCGTAGACGAGCCCGATAAAGGGGTGCTCTTACGGGGCGGGGTCGCGCTTCGCGAGGAGGTCGCGGATCTCGGCGAGCAGTTCGAGCTCGGTCGGGGGAGCGGGCTGCGAATCCACCACTCCCTCTTCCTTCTTCTTGAACGAGAGTTTCGACAGGTAGTTGATCGGCACGATGATCGCGAAGTACACGACGAGCGCGACCAGCACGAACTGGATGACGGCGCCGATGACGGCTCCGAAGTACATCGTCGCGGTGTCACCCGAGGTCGTGGGGATCGTGACCGGCAGAGCCTTCTCGAGCGAGGCCGCGTTGAACAGCGCGCCGAGGGCGGGGTTGAAGATGTTGTTGACGAGAGCGTTCACGACGTTCGTGAATGCGGCACCGATCACCACGGCGACGGCCAGGTCGATCACGTTGCCGCGCAGGATGAACTGCTTGAAACCCTTGAACATGGGGCTCGCCTAACTGGATGCGGGGGTGCTGGATGCCGCGGGCGCGGCTGCGGGTGCTTCCTTTTTAGGGGCGCTGGGGGAGTCGGACGAGGTCGGGGTCGCGCGGGAATCCGTGCGGTAGAAGCCCGAGCCGCTGAAGGTCACGCCCACCGGTGAGAAGACCTTGCGCAGTTTGCCACCGCAGGTCGGGCACACAGTGAGCGTGTCATCCGTGAAGGCCTGAACTATGTCAAAGGCGCTGTCGCACTCGGTGCAACGGTAGGAATAGGTGGGCACGATGTCCTTAAAGACTAGAAGGCGACGATGCCGGAGGGTGTGACCACTCCGTCGACGCGCTGGTCGTGCCGTTCACTCGGCACGCTGTCGACCAGTTCATGGTCGAAGATCACAGCATAGACCGGGGGGCAGTTCTCCATTGATCCGAGGGTCTTGTCGAAGTAGCCCCGACCCCAGCCCATGCGCATGCCCGCGCGGTCAACGGATGCCGCGGGCACGATGATCAGGTCGACACTGTTGATCGCGATCGGGCCCAGAAGCTCGGATGTCGGGGCGGGCATCCCGAGCGGATCGAGCTCTTCGCCGGAGCCGTCGTACGGCGCCCAGTCGAGCAGCCCGTCGATGCGGGAGACCGGCAGCAGCACACGGATTCCCTGCTCGCACGCCCATGCCACGAAGTCGCGCGTGCCGGGCTCCTCCGGCAGGGAGAGGTACGCGGCGAGCGACCGGGAGCCGAGGCCACTCGTCAGGTCGATGAGGTTCTGGGTTATTGCGGCGTCCGCAGCGTCACGTTCGCGCGAGGTGGTGATGCGCCGGCGCTCGCGGAGTTCGGCACGCAGTGCACGTTTTTCGTGAGCGACCTCGTCCGCCATGTGTTTATTGTAGGTGCGTCTGATTCTGAGGCGGTCGGCCAAGTAGCCTGTCCCTATGGCATTTCGTATCACCAAGGCGGTCATCCCCGCGGCGGGACTGGGCACCCGGTTCCTCCCCGCGACCAAGGCGATGCCGAAGGAGATGCTCCCGGTTGTTGACAAGCCAGCTATCCAGTACGTCGTGGAGGAGGCGGTAGCTGCAGGCCTGACCGACGTGCTCATGATCACGGGTCGCAACAAGAACGCGCTCGAGAACCACTTCGACCGGATGACCGAGCTCGAGGCCACGCTGGAGGAGAAGGGCGACGTCGATCGCCTCAAGAAGGTCGAGTACTCGAACGACCTCGCCGACATGCACTACGTGCGTCAGGGTGACCCTCGCGGCCTCGGCCACGCGGTGCTCCGAGCCCGGATGCACGTGGGCCGCCAGCCGTTCGCGGTGCTCCTCGGCGACGACCTCATCGACGAGCGCGACGTGCTGCTCTCGCGCATGATCGAGGAGCAGAACAACCGCAACGCGACGATCATCGCCCTCATGGAGGTGGAGCCGGCCGCCACCCATATGTACGGAATCGCGACAGTCGAGATGACCGGCACGCCCGACGTCGTCAAGATCACCGGCCTCGTCGAGAAGCCCGCGCCCGGAACGTCCCCCTCCAACTACGCGATCATCGGCCGCTACGTGTTGCAGCCCGACGTGTTCGACGTGCTCGAGCACACCGAACCCGGAAAGGGCGGCGAGATCCAGCTCACCGACGCGCTGCAGTCGATGGCGACAAACAACATCGCGGGCGGCGTCTACGGCGTCGTGTTCCGCGGCCGTCGCTACGACACGGGCGACCGGCTCGACTACATCAAGGCGATCGTGCAACTCGCTGTGGAGCGCCCAGACCTCGGGCCGGAGTTGAAGCCCTGGCTCAAGCAGTTCTCGGCAGATCTGGACTAGCTGTGCCCTCGACGATCCCGACGCTCAGCGAGGGCAAGGTCACGATCCGGCCGATCCGGCTGCGGGATGCGCGCGTGCTCGAGCGGGAGCTCGCCGAGAACCGCCCGTGGCTGCGCAAGTGGGAGGCCACCAACCCGCATGGTCCCATGTCGTTCGACGTGCGCTCGAGCATCCGGAGCCTGCAGCAGAACGCGCGCGCGGGCCTCGGTCTGCCCTTCGTGATCGAGTACGACGGGCAGCTCGCTGGCCAGCTCAACGTGTCGTCGATCGCGTACGGTTCGCTCTCGTCGGCGACTATCGGGTACTGGGTATCAGAGCGGTTCGCGGGCAAGGGCGTGACCCCGACCGCGGTTGCCCTCGCCACCGACCACTGCTTCTTCGGGGTGGGGTTGCACCGTATGGAGATCTGCATCCGCCCGGAGAATGAGCCGTCGCTGCGCGTGGTCGAGAAGCTCGGCTTCAGGTACGAGGGGCTGCGTCGCCGGTACATCCATATCAATGGTGACTGGCGCGACCATTTCTGTTTCGGCCTGACCGTTGACGAGCTGCCGCAGGGCGTGCTGCGGCGCTGGCTCGACGGCAAGGCCCCGCACGGCGACGCTGAGGTGCCCGCCGGTGATCGGGCGAAGGCCGCTCGGCCGCTGATTCCATAAATCGAGCCGCGTCGATCCGGGCCGCGGGGGCTCCCTGCTCGTACCGTATAGCCATGGAACTCACGGGTGTCGGCGGCGGGCTCATGCTCGCGATCGCTGCCACCCTCTGGCTCGTGTATCTCGTGCCTAACTGGTTCAAGCGACGCGAGTATCTCGCCACTGAGAGGAACGCCGTGCGGCTCCAGCAGACCATCCGAGTGCTTGCCGAAACCGCCGAGGTTCCGCCCGCCGTCCGCGCCGAGGCTGCGGCCCGCCAGCTCGCGCTGCAGCAGCGCGCCGAGTACCGGCAGGGCCCCGTCGCCGTCGGGCGCCCCGTGCAGCGCGCCCAGCCGAGCGCGTCCCAGGTCGCTGCCGCGTCCCGTCGCGTGCGTCGCACCCGTGCGATGACCACCTTCGTGCTGCTCGTCTCGATCGTTACTGCCATCGCGCAGGTCGTCGCCCAGTCGTGGGTGATGCTCGCCATCTCCGTGGCCGCAGCGATCGGCAGCCTCGCGCTCCTCGGACGGGCCGCTGAAGTCTCCCGTGCGCGCACAGCTCCCGTCGCGGCGCGCCCCGCACGTCGCACGTCGCTCGGCCCGGCCGCGGCGAAGGTTGTGCAGCGCGAGGCGCAGTGGACGCCAGTTCCGGTGCCCAAGCCCATGTACCTGTCGCGGTCCGTCGTCGAGGCTGCCGCTGCCGTGGAGGATCCCTCGTTCGAGCTCAAGCTCGCGGCGGTGGCCGCGGAGCGCGCACTTCGGAACGTCGAGCGCGAGGCGACGCCGCTGCGGGCTGCCGCGGCATCCTCGTCGCCGTTCGCCAGCATGGGCATCGTCGACGACAGCACGACGTCGACACCCGACCTCGACGCCGTTCTCGCCCGCCGCCGGGCCTGACATGTCCCGGCCCTGGGACCTCATCATCGTGGGTGCCGGGCCCGGGGGTTCTGCCGCCGCGATCTCTGCGCTGCGCGAGAAGCCGGACGCGCGAGTGCTACTGCTCGACCGCGCCCCGCTCGGACGTGACAAGGTGTGCGGCGACGGCATCGCCCCGCACGCCGTGGGGGAGCTCGTAGCCCTCGGACTCGACGTGGTGCGCCCCGAGGAGAACGTGTCGACAGTGCGCCTGTACGGTCCGAGTGGCGGGGATGCTGGTGCCGTCACCACCTCGCCGGGCTACGTGGTGCCGCGCAAGCAGTTCGATGCGCGGTTGCTGCAAGCGGCGATCGACGCCGGAGCTTCCTTCGAGGTGCGGAAGGTCACCTCCCTCGACGACCTCGACGCGCCCGTCATCATCGGCGCCGACGGCAGCAATTCAACAGTGCGCCGTCTCATCGGCCAGCCCGCCAACCACGGACGCTCGCTCGCCGTGGCGATCCGTGGCTACGCGCCGACGCCCGCCGGTTCCCGCGAGCTCACCATCCGCTGGGACAGCCAACGCCTCGGCGGCCTCTGCTGCGCGTGGTCGTTCCCCGTCGCCGACGGAACCACCAACGTCGGTTACGGCCTCTCCTCCGCGGCCCGCGACCACAGCCGCGCGTACCTCGAGCGTCGCCTCGGCGAACTGCTGCCCGAGTTCGACCTCACCGGAGTCGAGCTCACCGGGCACACGCTGCCGCTCTCGGTCCGCCGCCCGTCGCCGGCGGTCGGCAACGTGCTCCTCGTCGGCGACGCCGCCTCGTTGATCAACCCGTTCACGGGCGAGGGCATCTACAGCGCGATCGTCTCGGGGGCGCTCGCCGGTCAAGCAGCATTCACGGATGCCCCCGGCCCCACCTACGCGAAAGCCCTCGCCGCGCGCTTCGGCCGCCAGCACGGGCAGACCACGGCGCTGTACCGCATCATCGACTCACCGCGCGTGCTGGATACGGTCATCCGTGCCGCTCGCGCCAACTCACGCATGTTCGACAGGCTCCTCGATGTCGGCCTGGGGGATGCGGCATTCACTCTCGGAGACTTCGCGCGATTCGGCCGCTACGCATTCTGATAACCTTGTCTCCGACTGAGCCGCTCGCGCGGCCCAGGGGCCCTTGGCGCAGTTGGTAGCGCGCCTCGTTCGCATCGAGGAGGTCAGGGGTTCAAATCCCCTAGGGTCCACCATAGAAGGCTTACTAGAATCGCCGTCCGCGTCGATGCCAGTAAGTAGGTCTTCTACGGTAACCGCACAAGAGCCACCCTTCGGGGTGGCTCTTGTCGTTGGTGCGGAGTGCCGCATCAGTTCGGCAATCGCCTGATCAAGAGAGTCGTTCTTGTTGAGTCCCGCCTCTTGAGCGCGGAAGCCGTGTTGAACTGCAAGGAGCTCAGCCAGTGGGCTGTTGATCTCATCTCCGACGACTTCTTCGTTGGCGACGAAGATGTGCTTGAAGATCGCCTGGTTGAGCTTGCGACGGATTTCGTCGCTTGCGCCCATGTAGAGGGCATGGGGGTCTTCGAGCAGTCGCAGGTTGGCTTGAAGGAACTCGGCCCCCTCGCTGAGGTCATCAGCGACAGTGGTGAGTTCGGTCCGGAGCTTCTCGCTTTGGCGTCCGATGTCGGCAAGGCGGGCACGGATCTTGCCTTGCGGAAGGGTGCCATCCGATGCGAGGTCGAGGAGGTTTTCCTCTTTCGTGTCGAGATTGAGAAGCTGATCTTCGAGTTGCTTGCGAAGAAGCCTCTGCGCTGCCTCAGTGTCGGAGAGTGCGGACTCCATTCCAGAGCGCATGGCAGCGATGAAGGCGGGGGTGAATCGGATGGTCTTGTAGTGATCCTCGATCGCTTCCTCTACCCGATCGACGTTGGAATATGGGGCGTCGCAGCTGTGATCTTGTGCTCCGATGCAGAAAAAGTAGAAGTACTCGTTGCCTTGACGGCCGACTGCTCGCTGGAGGATCAGGCGCTTGACCGCGTTGTCCTCGAGGCGGCATCGTCCGCAGTAGAGAGTGCCTTTGAGATAGTGCGAATGCACCCGACGGCGTTCGCCCGAGATCGCCCGCGTTTTGAGGAGGGATTGGACACGGTCGAAGAGTTCTTGGTCGATGAGCGCGGGGTGGCGCCCGTCGTATTCCTCGCCCTTGAAGGCGACTTTGCCTAGGTAGTAGCGGTCGCGGAGCATTTGGGCGACTTTGTTGATGGACACTGGGCCGGGTGCTCGGCGCACGTTACCTCGCGTGATCAGGCCTCGGTCGGTCAGTTCTGACGCGATGTCATCGAGGGTGTGATCGCCGGACGCGTAGAGCTCGAAAGCCAGTTTTACGAACGGCGCGCGTTCTTCGTCGATGCTGACGGACCTGACTTCGCGGCCTTCGAAGCGTTCGATGGTGTTGAGGTAGCCGATCGGTGCTCGCCCGAGGGTTCCGCCGTTTTTGGCCTTCTGCCCCATCTTGTAGGCAATGTCGGCGCCGTCCTCGCGGGAGCGGTATTCGTTGAACGCGGCGAGGATGCCGTGCATGAGTTGACCCACCGGGGTTTCATCGATCGACTCGGTGGCACTGATCAGTCCGACGCCGCGCTTGGTGAGGTCGGCCATGACTATGGCGTCGTCGTTACGGTTGCGGGCGAAACGAGACAGCTTGTAGACGATGATGTAGTCGATGTCCTTCTCGCGCCGGACCCGCGCCAACATCTCTTGGAATGCGATGCGCTTGGTCATCTCGGTTGCGGATCTGCCCGGCTCGATGTACTCGTGGATGATCGTCAAGCCCAGTTGGTCGGCCTTCTTCTCGCACGAGACGCGTTGGGCTGGGATTGAGATTCCTTCGGGGTCGTAGTCGGTATTGACCTGCCCTTTGGACGAGACGCGTAGATATATGACGGCACGGGTTCCCGGGGGCGCATCGGCTGCCCTCACCCCGCCGCTGACGTCGATCACCTCTTCTTCGACTTCGACGGGGGCGATGTGTCGACGCTGCGCGGTGAGATCGTGCGGGACGAACGCCTCGATCGCGGTCTGGTCGGTTTCGGCGATGCTCATGCTGAACTCCACAGGTGAGGGTTCCGGGGCACAGTTGCCCTCAGAGCCGAGAGGCTTCCAGGCGCAACGAATTGCGCGAACTGGGAGCGAGAGGGTTGGGGTTGCGCCCCGCTGTGTGAGCGGCTCGGGCGCGGAGCCGGGGCTAGATGAGCCATAGGCGCGGGTCTCCGTTTACCCCTTAATTTTACCTCGTCAGGCCCGGAATTCCGCGGGTGTTGACCATTCCGCAACACCTTCTGTCTGCCCACCGAGAACACCCCCGACGGCGCGGTCAGTCCTGCCGCGTCGTGCTTGCCGAGTGGGCCTGTCTCGGGCGGCAGCTCAGTCATGTTGGTCCACGCTCGCTGCGTTCACGAACTCCGTGAAGGCTTCACGCCATGTCTGCGGAAGCTCTGTCGATGGGACGGCTCGCAACTCCGTCAGTACCGCCTTCCCTCGTAGGGCGCCAGTTGCGGCGAAAGTGCAGAGCGCGGTGCCGTATCCGCCGTGCACAGTGGCGGCGACGATCCGGGCGGTCGCAGAATCGATCAGCTCCATGCCGGACTCGGCGAGTGCGGCGTTGATGTGCTGCCTTGCTCGGATTGATTGATCCGGCGCATTCCGCGCCGTCCTTGTGGTTCCTGGTTGGTCGTTCATGGGTGATTCCTCCTTTCGGTTACTGGTTGTTCGTCTCGCGGTGTCAGCATCGCGACGGCGTTCTGGGCGCTGGTTACCCGGAAGAGCGTGTCAGTCAGGGTTGGATCGTCGCGGATGCTGGCGCGGAGTTTGGCTGCTCGTTGCTCACTAGGTACGACCCACACGATGGCCGGGAAGATGCCCTGCCGATGTTGCTCGTTGCCGGTCTGGAAGTAGCGCTGGTAGACGGCGCATTTGCGCAGGATCGCTGGCATGTGCTCGGTTCCCCTGTCGATTTCGACGAAGGCGTGCTCCTCGACCGCTGCATTCGCGGTGACCACATACAGGTCGGGTTTCAGCCACAGCGGTCCGCCGTGGCTGGCGGTGAACTCGCGCCAGCATCCGGGTTCGGCGTCGAGCTCGAGCAGGTCGAAGCGCCTGTCGCGTGCTGCTTCACGCAGCCGCACGGCGAGGTCGGCGACTTCAAGGGTGTGATCAGTGAATGGCGCACCGGGTTCGACGAAACGCCGCCGGGCTCCGTCCCCTCGCAGTGCACGGAGCAGTCTCTCGCCGGTGGCGGAGAGTTGCCAGACGTTGCCGGACGAGCCGTGCTTGATGCCGCCGATGCGCCGTTCCAGGCGGACGAGGAACCCGCGATCCTCTAAGCGTCCCAGCACTCGGACGGTGCCACGCGTTGCGGCTGAGATGGTCGCGTGCCCGATGCCGAAGTGAAGCCGTTGAATCTGTCGAGTGCTGAGCAGCCGGAACTGCTCGACGTCCTGCAGGAGTGCCAGATCTCGATCAGTCAGCAGTTGAAGGAGCATCTCGGTCTTGTAAGGAGTCCACGAGCTATTCATGACGACCTCCAGACCAGCGGGGGCGGGCAGCCGCACGGATGGGAAAGTGATCCCTGGAAACAGGGAGAGTCCCATCCCGATTCGACCCGCGAGCCGCACAGCTTCGCCCCTGTTCGACGGTCTTCATCGTCGTGAGCGGAACAGCGACCGGACAGCCGACCGGACACATGACGACAGAGGTCAGGCGGGTGTTTCGGGCATCGTGAGCGTTCATGATCGCCTCGCCTTCCGACTCGCCACGGGAACGGCCTCGCTAAGTGCGTCGCCCGATTCGGGCACAGACAGCGGTTCGGCCTTGCTCACTTGGCCCCACTGGTCGCGGCTGCTCTGGCGCACGACGTGTCCGTCGTGCAGGGCGGCCTTCGGGGCGAGGGTGCGGGCCGAGAACCAGCCTGCCGGTGCGCCGTCATCCACGACATTCGCGTACACGTCGTAAGGCTTCAGCGCCATGAAGTCCTCGGCCACCAGCCCAGGCGCCATCTTCGCGAGGTCGCGGGCATCGTCTGGCCCGAGGCCAAACACGACCTTGTTCCGCGCGTTGGCGTCGAACGCGGCGCGCATCTGCGCGGGTAGTTGGTCACGGAACTGGTGCGCCAGATTCCAGCTCACTCCGTAAGAGCGTGAGGTGGCCAGCGCGTCGGCGATGGAAGTTGGCAGGTGCAGGAACTGCTGCACCTCGTCGATGTAGATAGCGGCGGGGCGATCCAGCGGTCTGTTCTCCGCTGCCCGTTCCAGTGTGGCCATCCACAGTTCTGCGACGACCAGGCTGCCAAGAAGCTGCGCGGCACCGGGACCGAGCAGCGCATCGTTCAGGGGCACGAGCACGGCCTTGCCGTCGCGGAAGACATCCCGCAAGCGGAACCGCGGATGCGCCTGTCCGAGGACCGCGGCAAGGTTCTTGCGGAGAACGAACTTCCGCAGCTTGTTCATCGGTGCGGCGATGATCTGCGCCCTGGCTCCGGGCGAGAGCTCTTCGAACCCAGACCAGAACGAAGCCAACGTCTGATCGCCGGCTATGGCCCCGATCACCGAACGACGGAACTGGGCCTCGGTGAGCAGTCGAGGCAGATCGAGCAGTGTGTATGGCTCGCCTCGTGTCTCGCCTGCCGCGGCCAGCGACAGCAGTCCCGCGTGCAATAGGTCTTCGGTGCGTGGTCCCCACCCGTCTTCGAAGACCGCCTTGAAGGCGCTAAGAATGCCATCGACGACAACGTCCTTATTGCGTCCGACAGCGTCGAGCGGATTGAAGCCGACAGGGTTCTCATCCGCAGCATCGATGATCACGACACGGTCGGCCAACTCGGTCGGTACCCGTTCGGAAATGAAGTCCACGAGCTGGCGTTTCGGGTCAACCAACACGAGCGGTCGCCCTGCCGCGATGTCCTGCGCAATCAGGGAGGCGAACACCATCGACTTGCCGGACCCGGTTGGCCCAGTGACGACGAGGTGTTGCATTCGCCCGGGTGTCCTGATGCCTACGAGGTGGGTGTCGCCCGGTGCGTTCGCGGTGGCGAAGATATTCTCCGTGATTGACAGGGACGCCGGTGCGGGCACGAGGCGCGGGTGGTGGGCAGGAAGCCCGGGAAGTTCCTGGTCGCCGAGAGGCCACGCGATCAGGGGAAGAAGTTCTGCAACGGATACACGCATCGGCCAGCGCGATGGGATGACCGCGGTGTTGAGACGCTGGATGTGTTCGCGCACAAGCTGAAGGCGGACCCCCGGGCTTTGCGCGGTAGCGATCGCCCCGGCAAGCTCAATGACGAGGCGTTTGCGTCTTTCGGGTGTTGGCGCGCTTGTGCCGATCCGGACGCTCACGTCGAGGTTTGCTTGTTCCGCGGTTGCCTTGATTCGGGAGCGCATATCAGCGGGCGCGAGTTGCCTTCCGTGGCTTAGCGACGCCCAGAGCGACGCACTCGGGTCGGTGATCTTCGTGGGCAGTGCGTATGGCGGATGACCGAGTCCGACGATGACCTGGACGACAAGCGTTTCGCCTTGGCGGCGAGCGCCGAACGCCGAGTAGATCGCGCGGACAGTTGCTTCGGCATTGTCGATACGGATTGGCAGACCCGGCGGATGGCTGCTGATGTGGCCACCGGCCTCCATCGGTGCCCGGTCGCTTGGCTGAGTCGCCGTGCTGCGGATGCCGGGCACAAGATCCGCGAGAAGGCGCGCGAGGTGCTCAGCGGCGAAGGGATGGACGCCGACAAGGTAGGCGATTCCGTAGTCGGTCGCGCGTGTTTCGAGGATGAGCGGGATTGGTGCGTCGGGCTGCGCAAGCCTTGCCAAGAGTTCGCCAACATTGTCGGCGTTCAACGGCGAGGGCAAGTGCAGGCGCAGGAACGTCGGTGGGATTTTCGAGTTACGAGGAGGCGTCATGCTCTGCCTCCTCCCCGGTCGGATCGGCGAGCTGGTGCGCTTGAAGTGCTTCGATCTCCAACTGCGCTTGCTCCAGCGAGTGCTGGATCAGGGCGTCATTGAGCAGGTGTTGATCGGGGCTCTCGCGTAGCTCGCTGAAGACCCACACCTTGCGGCCCTCACGCTTTCGGTAGCGGCGATTAGTTCGACTCATGGCTGTGCAACCTCCTTTCGGATTTGCTCCTGGCGAAGTCCCTTACGCGCAGACGGGAGCGGTAGCTCTGACACCCCGAGGATCGGGAGGCCTGTTATGAACTCTTGTGACTTGTTTGTCAATGACTGTTGTCGATTCCGCAACGTTCTGACCGGGGTGAACATGCTCATGCTTTTCACCACCGGTTCCGTCTGGCCCGCAGGATCGCGACTAGTGCCCAGATCGCGGCGACGAGCACCGCAATGAGGACGATCCAGCCCCAGAATTGAGCCAAGAACTGCAGCGCAACCCAGAGCGCGATGATGCCTCCGAGGAGCAGCAGGCAGAGGTCGAAGAAGCGTTGTGCGAGGTTCTTCGGGGTGGGTTCCTTGTCGGCCATGGGTCATCGCTCCTGTTCTCCGTGAGCGTTGTCCTGCCGAGCGAAGTCGCTGGGAACGGGGTAGCCGGAGATTGAGAAATCCGACTCAATCGAGTCACCCCACACCGACCAATCGGCGTGAGAGTTCGGTCGCGTTCGTGCGAACAATTCGGCGTACGGGCCGTCCAAAATCCGCTCTATGAGAGGGATCATTTCGGCTGGCTTGGCAGAATGCTCAGTCCTGGGCAGCAGCAGCGTCGAGCGCTGCCCGTGGAACTTGAATGGGGCCTTCCCCCGGACACCGTGGAGCAAGATCTCGTGGCTGCCGCGGAAGTAGTTTCCGAGCCCCATGAAGTATTTGTCCCAGACGGCATTCGTCACATAACGGAATCCCCACGCCTTCATCACCTCGAGACCGGCGGGCAGCGCCCCGTTGGTAACCCAGAGCAGCAAGGTTGCGTTGTCGTCTGCAAGATCAGCCACGGGCATGTCCTTGATGCGGTCGAGGGTCATCAGGTTGTAGTGCTGGGCGGCTCCCCGAGCACCCTTCTGCTGAATGTCCCAGGGCGGGTCGGCGTAGATGACCTTGAATTTCTTCTTCGGCCTCGCAATCCCGGCGAGCGTGTCGTTGGTGTTCATCGTGTGGTTCCTCCTTTCGTTTCCGTACCTCTGGCAGCGCGGAGTGCGTGTCCTCGGGGTGGACGTATGGTTATGGGCTCTCGGTGGGGTTCGCGCAATGTTCCGATCGCTCCAGCTGCGGAGCGATGCGACAGGTGATCGGAATATCGGCTAACAGAGGTGACGGCGTCGTGGCCGTCATCGTCGGTGGCGACGATCCTCGATGTTGTGGAATTGGCAACGATGTTCACGCTGTTACCTCCTCGGCGGCGGCCTTCCTGCTGGAGCGGCGTCCGCGACGACCGACCGTCAGCTCACCGAACAGCGCATGAGCGACGGCGCCTGATGGGTCGTCGTGACCGACCCGCAGACCGACGATGTTCTCGTCGTCCGCCGCGATGGGAGGGTCTGTGTTCAGCCCTATGGCGAGCACTGCTCCTGGGAAGCTGCGCAGCCGGTCGAGCACGTTGTCCGTGTCGAATAGTTGCCAGTCCGTCAGCACGACCAGTCGAACCTCGTGCTTCTGGAAGCTCGCGGCGATCTCCTCCGCACGGGTGAGGCTGGGGCCGAGGACGCTCGATCCCGCCGCGAAGCGTGGCACCCGCAAGCCTCGCGTGAGGTGTTGCTGGAACGTGGGGCTGCGCAGCTTGCCCGGGTCGACATCCCCTCGGGGAGTGTCGAAGTGCAGCACCCCGCCCATGCACTTCCCGCAGGTGCACCATTCCTGGAGTGCCTCGAAAGCAAGCTGCGCTTCCTCGTAGCGGTTTCCGACCGGGTCGCCCCCACCGGGTAGCGATACTGAGCCGGAGTCGTCGAAGACGGGAAGCACCAGCCGGGGCTGACGGGGGCAAAACCCCGGCCAGCCCAGATCAATTGTCGCCTGCTTCTGCGGCTTGACCTGTCGTGGCAGTTCGCCGACGAGGGCGCTGGGTTGCAGGTGCGGTGCGAGGCTCATGCGCCGCTCCCGTCTTCGCGGGCACGCCGTCCGACAAGCGGCTCGGGCTCGGCTGCGAGGCCGTGTCCTGCTACGCCGGGGTTGCGGCGCAGTACCCGGTGCTTGAGTCCCTCGTAGGTGAGCAGTGCCGCCTGTCCGCGCACTTCGTGCTCGTGGCGGACCGACTCGTCCTCAGCGATCTTCTCCAGTGCCCACTTCAGTGGAGCGCTCGCAGCGAGGTTCGTCTGGCGCTTGAGCGTGCGCTCGAAGTCCTTCTCAGCCGTGTCGATCGCGTCTGCGATCTCGTCGGTGACGACGTAGCTGGAGATGAAACTTGCGGCGGCGATGCCCGCCGCAAGCGCACCGTAGACGAGACCGGAGAGCGGGCCGTCGATAGTCGAGCGCAGTGCGAAGATCCCAGTCGAGATCATCACACCCACGGTGACGGCGGTGCCGACGAGGGCGCGCACGATGTGCTTGCCCTCATCAGTGCCGTCAAACAGATGCGCGAAGGGCTCCTGCTGTTTAGTGAGGTCGGCGCGCGGGATCTTCCGCTTAGCCGCCATGCGCAGGTCTTTGATCTCGCCTCCGACAAGCCCAGCGGTGACAACCGCCACACCCGCGGCCAGTGCCTGGATGAGAGCCAGCTCGGGGATCTCGCCGTAGTAGATCTGCGCCCCGGCCTGCCCAGCGACGTCGCCGAGGAGGAGCAGACCGGTGCGAACCATGAACCAGCTCTTCTGGCCTTCCTTGCGGCGTACAAACGGGCTCAGTGCCGCGACTGTGCGTTCGAGTCGGCGCTGGGCGCGTTTGACCAGTCGGCGGTGCCGACGACTGAGGTGCTCCGCTGTCTCGGCCTGTTCCTTCAGTCCCGAGTGTGCGATCAGCGCTGGACGGGACTGCAGGATGCCCTCTGCCTTCCACAGCGGTTCCTGCTCACGCCCGAAGGCATCAAGCTCGTTCTCGACATGAAGGGCCGGCCCGGTGATGCCGTCGATGCGGTGTGCTTCGTCTACCTGTTGGAGGCTGAGGTTGCTGTACTCCTCGACGCGGTCGCCTGTCGGGTCGTAGCCCGGATTCTTGATCGACACCATCTCGGTCACCGCCCGGCCGTGTAGTCGGTCACGGTCACGCAGGTCTTCGCGCCGGTCTTGACGCACAGCGCGTTGTAGAACGCCACCAGTCCTTCGACCAGAGCGGAGGGTGCCCGGTCGCCGTCGATACGGCCAAGGCCCGCCACGGTGATGGACGAGCCAGGCAGCGCTGGAACGTTGACCGTCGAGGCTAGGTCGGTGGCCTGCTCGGGGGTGAGTACCTGCGATGTGAGGTCGGTGCCGATGTTGTTCAGGCCGTCCGTCAGTACATACAGGTGCAGCTGGTACCCGTCACCAAGCTGAGCGGCATATTCGCCGGCCAGCCGGTAGACGGAGGTGATGTCCGAGCCGCTGTCTGGCAGCGCGGCGATGGCGTCGCCGTACTTGGCGGTGATCTCGGCCATGACCTTCTCGACCAGCGCGTCAACTCGGCGCAGGCGCGCGTTGTCGGTCGCACCCGGCAACGACAGGTCGCCGTCGTAGATGGTGACCGTCGCGCCGCTGGAGGCGGAGAACGCGCGACCCAGAAGGTGGCCGCCGCAGATGGCAGTGCGGCGCACCACGTCGGCGGTGATCGCCAACCGCTCGGTCGCGATGGCGTCCCCGGAGCTTGAGCCGCTGCCATCGATCTCAACATCGGCAGCAACCTGCTTGCCTGGCGCGCAGGCGGCGAGGATTGCCTGGTCGGGGGTGGTGCTGGCGTTCAGGGATGAGCACGCGGTGAGCGCGAGCGCTGCGCTTAGGGCGCAGACAGCCGCGCTGGTGCGCAGTACGGTGAAGGTGGTCAATGGGTTCTCTCTTTCGTTCTTTCAGAGGGACAGGGATGGGGATTGATTCGGCCAGGGAGCGATGCAATTGACGTTGCATCGCTCCCGCTTCACTAGCCGTTTGGTGAGAGTTGCGTTTCACGGGTCCAGCGAGCGATAGTCGCCTCAATGGCTGAGGCCAAGGCGGCCTCGCGTTCGGGAAACAAGGCTGGAAGATCTCGTGGAATTGGGACTATCGACGGCTCGGACAAGGTTCCTCCATTCGGTGCGCGTGTCCAGCGGATTGCTTTCACATAACTTGCTTGTCTTGCCGTGAGCGAGTGGTCGCAAGACAAAAGACGTTCAATCGAGGTTGGGAACGTCGGAATAGGAAAGGCCCACCCCGGAATGGGGTGGGCAGGTGTTGGCCCGAAATGGATAGTCGGTATTGCAGAACGCGGGGTTACCGCCTTTGTCAGCCTGCGTCGCGTAATCGCAGAGTTTTCTGTTGGCGCTGCAGGTGGTGCGAGACAGCGGCGTCGTAGACGTCGCGCCGCAGCACCCGGTGACTAAAGCCTTCCTCGTCTGCGCGGTCGGCAGAGTCATCGGCGCTCCGGTGAAGCTCGGCTCCTTGACCCCAGAACATCAAGTCCCAGGTCTCAAGGCGCTTGTCCGGCATGCCGTAGTCGTCGCCCTGACCGGTCAGGATGTTCTCCCAGCCCGGAATGACCGTACCTGCGCGGTATCGGTGGGTTTCGTCGGCGAAGGCGATCAGGAAGATCAACCAACTCTCGAAGGTCGGGCACCACTTCGCGCCGTGCCCCTCCACAAGCCACACGTAGGCGAGGTCAAATAGGCACGCGACCTTTCGACCTGACTGGTAGAACTTCGATTCGGTAAAGAACAGCCCCTCATCGAGCGGGACGTCACGGTGATCCTTCTGCGAATAGCTGAAGACCCAGAATTGGAAGAGCGCTTCGCGGATTGGATCCACGTACGTTCCGTCGTCTCCGAGGTGCTCGAACCGATTCAGCTGATGTGAACTATTACGGGCCATGTTGGCCTCCCTTCAGTGGGGGCCAACCCAGCCCGGATTATAGCAGAAAATGAGAATCTGTCAATAAGCCCATTGGGGAAATAGAATCTGTCTGTGCCAATCCGAAGTGTCGAGCCTGCAGGCGGGTCCGCGCGGGCACTTATCGCCGAGGAATTGCAAAGGCTCGTGCTCAACCTCGGTAAAGATGAGGAAGGCTTTAAGCCGAATATCAACGACCAGATCGCGAAGGTTTCCCTTTGCAGGGAGTTGAGCGTGCTCGTGAGGGTGACGGCGCGGCAGGCAAAGCCCGGACTGGATTGGGACGACACTTCGACATGGCGGCTCATTGAAGCCGTCCTCGCACGGGTGGACGACGAGAGGCCGGCCGATCAGCCCCACCTCTTTGCCGCCAAAGTTCTGCTTGGGCTGGCGGGAAGCGACAGGGACGACGTCATGGTTCCTGGGCGCGACAATATGACACTGGGGCAACTGCGGGCAAGCGACAGGCGGCTCGTGCACCTTGTCCTTGAGACCAGCATCGAGCTCCGCAAGGCGTTCGTCGTACGGCTCTTCCCCAACCTGACCGAGCACACCGCACTCAGATACAACGCGCCAGACCTCAGAACGATCGGCACGCGCTTGGCGCGTGCGATCGAAGACGAGCTCGCATCCGCAGACCTAACTCGGTACGCCGCCCCACCCCCACCCCCATCCGCCAACGTCCAGCCCGCCGCCGCCCTACCCCTCCAGTTGGCAAAGCTCATGCAGCAAGTGCACGCGAAGCTCGATCAACCCTCGAACCCGTACTACCCAGCACGACTCACGTCACGAAACCTCGTTGAAGGCATGCAGATTCAACAAGGCAAGGATCCTCGACAGGTAGACGATGAGGAAACTCAACTGGTCTATAAGCCGTCCTTGCTCACCCCCTCCTTTCGAGTCGAGGGCCGCATGTTTCTGAGCGGCGGTCCTGGGGTGGGTAAGTCGACTATCGCGTCAGCCCTGCTGGCTTGGCACATCGATGAGGGATTGGTCGGGGTGTTCGTCCGTGCTGACAGGCTGGCTGAAGTGGCAGCGAAGAACGGGTCATCGACCGTGACGACCCAGCTGATCGACGCCTTCGAAGACTGGCTTGCGGAGCCCCTCCCGAACTCGGTACGGACCAATTTGCGAGACGCGCTGCAAAATAGTTCAGCCCTCGTCGTGATCGATGGCCTCGACGAAGTATCAACTCCGGTCGCGGATGCGGCAATTCGTGCCGTCATCGGCAACCTCACGCTGTCTCCTGTGAAGCTTCTTGTGACGACACGACCCGGAGGTCCGCAGGTGCGCTACGACGCCTGGCGTGATGGCTGGTACGTGAAGAACTTGCCCGAGCAAAAGGTCATGTCTTTTATCCAGGATTGGTTTGGGAACCAGAACCTCGAGGCGAAGCAGCGCGCTGAGGCCTATCTCGACGTTGCGGAGGATGTCGCTCGGCTCCCGCTGATGCTCGGCTTCGTCGCTATCCTGTCTGCCACGAGTCGGCCACCGATATCGGAGGCTGATCTCTTCGATGCATGTATCGGCCTATTTCTGACACGTATCTGGAAGCCGCTGTCGAGGCAGCGCAATGATGACTTCACGATCGAGTCGGTCCGCCGCGTGGTGGTCGACATGGCATGGAATCTCACGCTAAATCAACCACGTTCCCCACGGTCAAAATGGATCGGCGTCTCGGGCGCGGTGTCAGCAGCCGACATCCTGGCAGCGTCTCGCGACGGTGAGGTCGCTCGCGAGCTTGTGAGAGTAGACGGTCTGCTCGTGGCTCGTGGCACAGTGGGGCACGGCGAGCCTCCGACAAGCCAACGATACGGGTGGCTACATCGCTCCATCGTTGAGCACCTCCTGGCATCCGCTCTCGCCGAGCTCTACATTCGTGACAGGCCCGAAGCCGAGCGATACCTCTGGCAATTTGTCCTTGACCCGCAGCGCTGGGCCGAGGTCTTTCGCCGGACGATCGGCATGCTGTCGCAAGCCGATCAGGGGCTGGCGCTCGGCGACCTCGTGGAGCGATTGAAGGACGCCGACTTGCTTCGACCGGCGTGGCATCTCCTCACCAGAGTCATCAGGTCGCAATCCACTCGAGAACCGGTGCGTAGTGAAATCGCGGCCCGCCTGGAGCGTAGCGGAGACTTTCGGAACTTCCTTGACGTCATGCCTGGTAGCGCGGGCCGTTTGGTGGAATCCGACGACCATCACCTCACTCAGTCAGGGCTGGTGGAGTTGTTCCGCGACCACGATGGCGAGGTCGACGGTGCCCACCTCGCAGTTCCACCGTCATGGTGGCTGATCGAACGAGTAAGAGATCAGCCAGCCGCGGCGGAGTGGCTCCTAACTGCGCTGGCGCGTCAGACAGTCGACGCGGCGATCGTTCAGGCTGTCCACATCCTGGATGCGGCACCCGATCGTTCGATCGCGCCAAATCTGCCGTCGGTATCCTGGCCATCTTACGATTCACTGAATCTGCTGGTTTCAAGAATCGAGTCGACCCCGTTTCCCGGCAACCTGCGGTACGCGGCGCTGCTCGGCCAAACGGAAGGTGGCCGAGCTTACGCAGAGCACCTCAGCGTACGTCGGCCAACCGTGTTGCTTGCAACGTTTGGGTGGAAGCCCCGCCTAGCCAAGTCTCACTTCGCCTTGCCAAGCGCCGAGATAGCCTTGCGGATAATTGAGGATCGGAACCCTTCGTGGGCAGCGGCCGCAGTCGGCGGCCTCAATCCATACTGGACGCTAGAGCAAGCTCACCGCTCGACCGCGGCCGAGGCGACCGCTCGACTCGTCGTAATACACGAGCAACTCGCCTTGCCCCCCTTGCTTGCTGAGCGGGAGTTCTCTGACCCCGAGCGCGATGGCGAGTTGCTCTTCCAGCGCGCTCAGGATTTCCAGGCAGACGATGCCGAATCCGTCCTTGCATTCGCGCGGTCGATCGACGCGGAAATGCGCAACCGTCGTAGCGCGAAAGTCTCGCTTCCGAGGTATGCGCAGGCTCTGTTTCTGCTTGACGGCGCGCTCAGGAATGGCCCCAACAGGGAGACCAGCGCAGTGGTGGACCCGGATCTTATCAAGGACATTTTTGACCTTCTGATCCTGCGAGACGGACAGTTCACAGAGTGGGACGTCTTCTTCAATGCTTTCCTTCCGTTTGCGGCCGGCAGCGCTGCGGTGCGCGTCGCCGTCTATAACTTCGTCGGAGCAGCAGACGGGCAGTGGTTTAAGCGAACAATCTTCCAAAGTAACCCAATGGAGAAAGCCCCTGCGCCGTTCCTCGCTATGACGGGAATATTTGCCGACCACGGAGTTGCGCTCTTGCCCCGCGTGGATTATTGGCTCTCCTCGCGGGCGCTCGGCCGAGATGAACATGACCCGTTTCCAGGCTTGGTCCACGCGAAGCCGCCGATCATCTGGGGAATACGGAACAACCTGCACGCGCTAGGAGCTTGGCTTGAGCGAGATGGGCGCCTGGCAGAGTTCCAGTGAGTTCAGTTCATCCGGATTGGCTCACTCGCCATTCTCAATAGTTGTGAAAAGCCCCACCTCTTTCGAGATGGGGTGTGCGGTCAGGTGGCCGCGACGACTCTCACTTCGTCTGGGGGACTCCAGACTTCCATCAAGCGCAGTGCGCGGGTGGTGGCTTCGAAGAAGTCATCGACTGGATCGCCGATCGGCACCCAACTGTCGAACTTCTTGCCCAGTCGAACCTGAACTTGAAAGCGTGATGTCTCAAGCAGGAGGCTGACGAGTTTGGTGGAGGCATCGGACATCTCGCCTCGCTTTATCGGACCGAGGATGACGACATCGCCCACCAGTGTGTCGCCTCCGAGCCCGGTCGGGTTCAGGAGCCACCAGAGGCACGTTGCTCGTTGGTTGACAGGAAGGCGCATCAATTTGCCTTCCTCGTTGGCGATGATGACCAATGGGTGACCGTCGAGATGGATAGTCTCGATGTAGCCGCCGACCGCGGCTTGATAGCTGGCGAGATCGCTGAACTCGTGGGTGAAGATCTCAAGCCGGGTCTCGTGTGGGATGACAATGCCTGTGACCATGGTGATCACGTTCCTTTCGTGGGGGGTGACTCCAGCCGGATGGCTAGAGATTCATCCCCGCGAAAGGTGCGGCAAGTCGTGGGTTCGACGAGAGCCCTGGTGGCGAAGCTGTGGAAGCCTCCAGCCGACCAGGGCCTCGTCCTTCGCTCAGCTGCCGAGAGACTTGTCTTTGGCAGCGTCGCGGCTCGGGGGAGTGGCCTTCTTGGCGGGCTCCTTGGCGAAGATCGCCTCGATGGCATTGCGCTTGGTCTGTGCCTCGCGCTCGATGTCCGCCCGGACCGTCTCGGCACGCTTGAGCACCTGCGGATCGGACTTGCTTCGTTCGATCCAGTCCTCCAGCGAGAGACGGATTTCTTCGGTGACGCTGCGGTCATTGAGCTGGGCGATGACGTCCAACTGCGCCCGCAGGTCATCGGTGATGCGAACCGCTAGGGTCCGCATCTGACCTGTCGCTCCCGCGTACTGCGGGAACCCGGATGTCTCACTCATGTGAGCCACCTCCTCATTCTTGATGCGGCCGACGAACCGGATGGTTCCTCTGCAAGCCGCACGGCAACGAGGAGCGGACTTCGAATTATGCTCCGATGTGGCGCACGTTCAATATTCCGATCGCCAAATAGCGTGAGATCTTGCTGTCTTCAGCAGGACGTCCCGAGAATCAGGTCACGGGCACTGGATGATCACGCCGCTTGAGAATTACGTCGAGCTGGATCAGCACCTGATCGCGTTCGCTCGTCCACCGATCGACACCCGCGCGGTCTGGCACCAATCGAGTGAGCAACTTGTCGGAAACCTGGATCGTTGTCTCGATGGCGTAAGCGCAGTATTCGATCAGCATCTGGTCGTCACGTTGAAGCTTCCGTTGCTTGGAATCGAAAAAGTTCCCTGTCGCCCAGCCTTGTCCATGGGCCGCCGCTGACATGCCTGAGTAGAGTTCTGGCGCCTCGCGGTAGATCTCATTCAGGAGCCGAGTCGCGAGTTCAGTGATTCCCGTTTTCGTCAAAGACAATCCGAAGCTGACCAGGAAATCAGCGATGCGCTGTCGATACTCTGCGACGGGTACCTTTTCGAAGTCACCGCTCCCGCGATGGTGGACTTGCAGCTGGTGCTGCTCCGGGTAGCGGAGGTCCGCGTGCTCTAGGCATGCATGCCGCACGAGCAGCTCATCGGCTGTCGCGCTCGACAGGATCCAGTCAGCACGAGCGAGGGCTTCAACGGTTCCTCGGGCCAATGTGGCGAGTGCGACGGTGTATCCGTGAGTCGAGCGCGCTAGCTCAGCCAAACCTCGTCCTTGTTCGCACGCGGCTAGCATTGCTCGTTCAAGTGCGAATCGGATGCCGTCGAGCGCGGGGTTGCCATCCCACAGACGGCTGTTCGCCCACTTCGCGTCAGTTGCGCCAGCAGCCGCGAAAGCCCAGCCCCCTTCGAATGCCGTCGTCGCCAACCGAGCACTTGCGTTCATCGTCCTGAGCACCGCAGCGGTCAGCATTCGGCGATCCCGCTCAAGTAGTTCGACCATGGGTCAACTCTGGTCCCATCGACCGACAGGATGTCTTCTCGCGTTCACAATTCGTCCGTTTGAACTTCCAGACATTAGTGGAGATCTCCGATCCCCGCGCTCACGCAGCGCGGGGCACGGCGATCCGAATCACCAAGCACCTCAAACCAAGAAGGGATCGCGCTCAGCCCGACCTGGGCACGATCCTCCTCCTGCAGAATCCACCACCTCAGAGATCGGGGAGGTCGTCCAGATTGTTTCGCGTTGTGTTGTCGCGGTCGGTGCGGAGATACTTGCCCGTCGCGCCATTGACGACCCGTATCTCGGTTCGCTTCTCCGGCCACTGTACGTAGTACGTATGGCTGCGGAGTTCGATGTCGCTGACGGCATCTGCCTTCGTGCGCGGCGACCAAATCTGGCCGGGATAGCCAATCGCGGTGATGTCGCCGTCACGATTCTTACGGGAATGGGTTACTCGTCGATCTGCCATGATTCACTCTTTTCATTCGAGTTGCGAGATGAAGCCGGTGATGCGTGGAGCCAGCGACGATTAGGCAGCATGGCTCCACGACGATCACTTCTCGTTGCGGACGCCCTTGTGCTGGGCTTGGCTGCCGTTCAAGATCCGACCAGTCGAGGTGTCGCGCTTGAACCAGGTCTTGCCGACCTTGAACTCACTGCGTCCCTTGATCGCTCCGACTCGATGTCCGCGCCCGGTGTTCTTGGCCACTTCCAGCTCCATCTCTGGGGCTGACCGTCAGCCCCTCAACAAGTAGTCGGAGCAGGAGTCGGTTGCGTTAGCGGCAGTCTTCGCACAGCTCGTCGACGAGCAAGTGAGCTTGGAACACCATGAAGCAACCGGTGCAGACAAGCTCAGTCTGGGCGCTACGTTCGCAGCGGCATTGCTTGCAGACTGGGCAGAATCCCTGCCCGCACTTGTCACAGGGATAGCCCCGGAAAGAGCGGTCCTGGCCGCAGCAGTAAATAGTGAGGAACGGGCGGGTGTCGTAGTCGCGTGGCTGGATGACGTAGCTGGGCTCGACTTTCCATATGTCGTAGCCGGCGAGCACGGCGATGATCCGCCGTTCGCCGGCAACGGCGTCGGCGTAGAACTCCGCCGTTCGGTCCCAGGTATCCCGCCAGGTGATCCGCCTTGTGAAGCTCGCACCCGGCTGGAACCCGCGTAGCGCGTGCATCTCGGGCAGTACCTGACCACGCCAGGGATACACCTCAGGCCACCCGTCGTCTGGGTCCGGCTGAACGCTGGCGTGATGTATATCTCCGCTCTGACGGCCGATGAGCACGACGGCACCGACACCGCGAATGTGGCGCGAGATCGCGATTGCGCACGCCTGATAGCTCGCTTGGCTTGCATCGAACAGGTCCTGAACATGGTGGGCGCGAACGGGTTCCGAGCCGATGATCGAGGTCGTGAGCGCATCAGGCAACAGCAGGCGCTGCGCGATCTGATCACAGACAGTCTCGAGAAGCGCAAGAGGTTCAGCTTGGTCGGCGATCCAGTCGAAGAGCCCCTTGTCGTGATCGACGACCCAGTGCCCCAGCTCGTGGCCGAGGGTGAAGTTTTGCCTGCGGCTATTCGGCGTCGGCGCGTAGAGAATCACACCGTCATCAAGGAAGGACATACCGTCACAGAACCCACCATCGTCGCGGCTGGTCGCAAGCGTTTCAACGGCCCGTACCCGAAGCCCAAGCTGCGTGGTGAGCGCGCTCTCGGGATCAAGGGCAAACTGTTCACGCGTGGTTGTGTCGAGGATCTTCATGGCGCGGTCAATCCACGGCGCGAGTCTCATTTGTCGCCTGTGCCTTCGAAGGCACTCACCATGGCCTCCAGTGAATCAATGAGGACGCTCGCCTCTGGAACGCTGCCGCGATGCACCGCAACGACCATGCGGGACTCAAGAGCAGACGTCGCCAACGCGAGTGTGGTGCCCTGAACGCGCGCCCACCGTTCTGCCAAGTTCTTGAACGCCGCAGAGGCGACGACGGTTGAAAGCCGTTCCCGCTCCGGATCCTCACCAGCGCGACGTCGGAGACGGTCGGCATCGGTGCTGATTTCCTCCGCCAGCGCATTGATCATCGCAGGAATTTGCGGCGTGTTTCGTCCGCTCTCCCAAGCGAATATGTCCTTGCTTGTTACGTCCCAGCCGCGCGCGCTCAACTTGGTGGCTAGCGTGCTGACGGTCAACCCTGCTCGTTTGCGTGCCGCAGCCATCGCCTTGCCGTCAAGCTCCATATCTGGATCGGGTACAAGTCCGAGCATCGCCGCAACCGGGTCATCACCGATCGGCGGAGCGCTCTGTTGGCTCTCCCAAGCCAGATCTTCAGCCTCGAGCAGACCACGGAGGTTGTCACGTGCATCGGTCTGCGCAGCCCCCGCAGCGAGCGCCGACTGGCCACTCCGGGCGTCGAGGATCTCCGCGACCTCTTCGTCCTTGCTGTCTGCACTCATCGTCACCCTCTTTCCTCTACCGCTCCGTTTATCTCAGTCAGTACCTTCGTTGCAATCTGGCTCACGCGGGCTGGCGTAACCCCGAGTTCAGCGGCCACCTCGATTCTCGGCCTATCCAGAACGATGTACTGAGCAAGCACCGTCTGCGCTTGCGCATCGAGACGCGCAATGACTGGACGCGCACGTGCAATTTTCTCAAGGCGCTCAAGCGTCTCATTCTCCCCAGAAGGCACTGCCCCAGGCAGATGTTCTTCAGAAAAGGCCACGCCTCGAACCATGGCGGCGGACCGAATCATGTCGAGTGCTCGCCGCTTCGCGGTCGCCACCAGTAGAGCCTCCCAGCTCCGGGGAGGCTCGGATAGAGGCGACTTCATGAGGGAGACAATTGCCTCCTGTACCGCATCATCTGCCAGATCCACGCGGCCGCTTCCGCGCAGAACTACATAAGCGACCCCGTACATCGCACCGCGATGTTTCTGATACAGAGCCGCCCAGTCTATGGAGGCGTCAGTCACTGCCGAGCCTCAACCAGTGTTCGCGCATACCGCCACCTTTCCATCAGCGACGATGGTCGACGCTTACAAGGTAGTCGGGCCAGTAGCCGCTTGAGTTAGCGCGGCACAGCATGTCGTGCCTCGTGGAAACGGAAGGCCATCCCGAGCGCGCGGCTGCCCGTCCTTCGGCACGGGTCGCCCGTCCTAACGAGGGTGAAGGACCGCGTTCGCAGACGCGCCCTAACGGTTCCTCACGGAGGTGCCCCACCGAGTGGAGAATGTCCGGAGCGGCTTCTAACGTTCCTTGGGACCAGGAGGTCTAAGACAGAGGAGGGTGCCATGGTCGAAATTGAGGTTGGCCGGGGCCAACGCCCCGCGACCGCCAACTTGGCATACCTTGGCGAGGCAGATGCCTTGTTCAAGGAGCAGCTAGCTGACGCACACGGGACCGTGCGTCTTGCCCTCGTTGACCCGCCCTACAACACGGCTTCACTCTTCCACCACTATTCGGATCGCACAACGAGCGCCAGCTGGATCGACGAGCGTCGTGCCCACGCTGAGCACATTAAGTCCTTGCTCACCGCTGACGGCTCGCTCTGGATGCACCTAGACGACAGTGAAATGCACTACGCCAAAGTCATGCTTGACGAAGTGTTCGGGCGAAAAAACTATGTCGGCACGATCGTCTGGCAGAAGTCAATGAGCCGAGAGAACCGCACGGATCTCTCCACAACTCACGAGTACATCCTTGTCTTCGCAAAGAACAAGTTGATCTGGTCGCGCACACGAAACAAGTTGGCTCCCACGGACGAGCAGCTCGCTCGGTACAAGAACCCGGACAATGATCCCCGAGGCCCCTGGACTTCGGGCGACATGACCGCCAAGGCCGGCCCCGGACGACGCGCTGCTCAGTTCTACGACCTCGAGCTCCCAAGCGGTCGAGTCGTGCAACCTGCACAGGGCATGGCATGGCGATTCACACGCGATCGACTCGAAGAACTCGTGCGAGATGATCGCGTGAGCTTCGGCGCGCAGGGTGACAATATTCCGCGACTGAAGCGCTTTCTCTCTGAAACGCAGGGCGGCTTGGTGCCAACTACCTGGTGGCCCGCTGACGAGGTCGGCACAACGGACACTGCAAAGAAAGAGCTCCGCCGACTCTTTCCAGAAATGATCCCGTTCGAAACGCCCAAGCCGGAGCGGCTAGCCAAGCGCATTATCGAGATCTCGACTGACCCCGGGGACACAGTCTTGGACTGCTATGGCGGTTCAGGCACCACCGCCGCAGTGGCACACAAGATGGGGCGCCGCTGGATCACGTCTGAGCGAGAAGCCCGCACGTTCAATGAGGTGCTTGTCCCTCGCCTCAAGGCTGTTTGCGCTGGGGACCGAGGCGGCGTGAGTGGCGACCTGCGTTGGTCAGGCGGAGGCGATTTCGAGGTCAGGTCGAGTTCCCGGCAGGCCGAGGCTGTCTAGCCACGCCCCGACCACATCGACCAAGGAGCGTCGACCCGCGGTTGTCGCGGCCTTAAGAAGGTCAAGATGCAGAGCTGAAATAGTGACGTCACGGCCCCCGAGAGCCGAACTCACGATCCAGTCCGTCTGGTTGCGTGCCGCAGAAGATGGGTACACGAGGCCCACTCGTTCGCAACCAAAGTGGTTCGCGGAAGTCAGTATCTGGTAGCTATCGCCAGCTTTCGGTTTGGAGTTTAGGGTCTTGTACTTTGCGTCGAGCACTGCGACGACTGTACCATCCTGACGGGAGAAGGCCACGTCCGGAGTCGTAGTGAGCGGCTGAGCTGTCTCGGATATCCCGAACCGGGCCGCACCCTTGCTGACACGGAGACCACGGCTTCGTCCCGCCTCCCTGCAGAGCCAGAAGAGAAATCGCTCGTAGATGTCTTCCGACTTCCACAAAAACCCGATGACATCGCGATCGCCAGCACCGTGACGCACACCGTGACCGCGAAGCAACAGGATCGCTACTTCTAGAGCTGGACGCAGAGCCTCGTGCTGCACCCCAAGCTCGAGACGTTCCGCCTGATCCAACGTGGGCACCAACGCGTTCCAGCCGGGCACCTGGTGCCTAACGCTGTCGAGCTCTCGGGCTCGCCCAGGTGAAGTCACAAGAGTGCGGAGTTGCGATGCCGCCCAACTAAGCAGGCGGGCCAATGGCGTATCCGCGGTCAGCTGCGTCTCAACGGTCGGGATTCGCCAAGGTTCAGCTACCCAATCGGCGAAGCGGCGATGATCAAAGGAACCGCGCACCGCCGTTAGCGTGTCGCTCATCTCGGTATACCGCACCGGCATGCCACGGATCGAGCCGCGGGCGAATGAAGCGAGAAATATCTCCGCAAGGAGATCGGCGATCGACAAAGAAGAGGTGTCGGCACCAGCAGCGCGACCGAAGAGTGACCGGCCCTGTTGGGCGAGTATGAGAATCTGCCAGAAGGCTTGCCGCCAGTCCTGATTCCCCGCCGCATCCGCGTCAAGAAACTTCGGTGCGATCTCCAAATTGATCGCGCCGACGCGCATCGTGCCTGCGACGTGGCGTGCCGACAACGCCACATGGTTCCCATCCGGCAAAACAACCAGAGGCAGCTCGGGAAGTCCAAGCGACTTCTTCCACGCACCGCTGGCGGCCTCTAAGCCCGCCCGCTCCGTTGCGGAGGCATCGACCCACTGCGCCGCACCGTACTCGCGGAGCGTGACGGTCGTCATTCGACTGACGGTCGCGAGGCGAGCAGCTGAAGTGAGGCCTTTGAAAGTTCCGGATCCAACTCAGCGAGTGTCGCGGGAGCAACCACAGATGCGCTTGCGTTGCCCGAGAAGGACTGCCGGAATCGCCACGCATACGGTACTGAGCTGAACTCCTCGACCCGCAAGACGGCAGCGAGTTCCTCAACGCGTCCAGAGAAGCGGTCTTCGATCTGGGGATAGATGACCCGGTCCCACGCCCGCGCCAGTTGCTCCCAACCTGTCTCCGCGTCGGCATCGATCCCCATGAGGAGACCATGCCCCAGCTCAAAGTCCGGCCCGAAGTTCTCCGTGATGGCGAAGTTCAATCGGTCTAGAACCAGGATTGCTGTGTCGGCCGCCGTCAGAGTTGTCGGTGTTGCCGCGCGCTCCGCGAGTGAGGCGAAATCGACCTCCCATTCGTCAGCAAGCAAGCGGAGATCAGGGCGAATATCGATACGTTCGAAGCGGCGCGCCAACGCACTATCAATGGGGATGGCCGTCCGATCGACGCTGTTCATGGTCGCGACGACATACAGGTGGCGAGGGAAGTAGGACGGGAATGTCAGCTGGACAGCCTCACCGCTGCTGAGCGTGACCGGAGCGTACTTGTCGCCTTCGTGGAGAAGGTGACGTATTGGGAGCGGGATCTTGCTCGGATTGTCCGATCCGTCGGCAGTGGTCTCACGGTAATCGAAGTCGAGGAAGGTCAGGAACTCGCCAAATATCTTGGCAGCGTTGCCTCGGTTTACCTCATCGATGAATATCACAACCGCTCCAGCAGCACCGCTCTGAAGATCAGCTACCGCTTCCAAGAGGGCACCCGCGTGGGGCACCAGGGTTACCTGGCTATCTTTCGTCTCCGGATGGAGACCGATGATGAAGTCTTCGTACCCGAGGGACTGATGAAAGGTGAGCCAGATCGTCTTGATCGGTTTGGGAAGTCCACCGCCATGCTCGCTCGACGATTCGCTCATTGACTTGAATGGGTTGCGGGAATCGGCCATGTCCAGGCCAATGCGACCGACCGGTGCGTCGGGTTTCTCAAGGACGCGCAGCAATTCACTCAAGATGCGCGTCTTGCCAGTTCCCGGCGGGCCGTAGAGCAGAGCGCTTTTGCCGCGAGCCCATGCACCGAACACGCTGTCGACTGGATCCGCCGCCATTAGTTGCCTTCCTGGAGGGGGATGTCGACGTCCCAGAGCACGCCGCCAACTCCCGAATTGACGTAAAGGCGACGCAGGGAAGACGTCGGAGATATCTCGGTAGGCGCGATGCCCTGAGTAAACCCTGCCGCGAAGGAACCATCATCAAGCTTGCCGACGAAGACACGAACTCCACCGACAGGAAAGTAGTCTGCCGCTTCTTCTCGTGAACTGATGCTGTTCGGTGCTTGCGGGAAGCCTGCTGACGCTGACCAGGCGGGGTGGCGACGGTTGGGCGTCGCCTGACGATTCTGATTGGCTATGCGCAACCGGTTGCCAGTCTTCACTTGGATGTTGATCGGGAAGGTGACCCCGTCGGTCGAACCGATCGGAACTGCCTCGACGGTGAACCCAAGATCACCAGTCGCTGGTGCTTCGTACTCGAAGAATTCAAGTGTCTCTTTGGCCATGGATTGAGGGATCTCGATGTACCGCGAGCCCCCGCCACCCTGGATGAGGTCTGGACGCCGCTCGATATTGAAGAACTCGCCGAGTTGGAGTACGCGCCACCAGATAGCAACAATTCTCCGGCCGCTCATGCACCACGCTCCACGTGGTACAGATGCTCCGTCACGCCGTTCTCTGCGGTCCGGCTGTTGCTTCTGAAGCGAGCGATCTCCAGATCGAATCGCTCTACCTTTCCGTAGGAGCCGAGCAGCGCGCGCAACTCATCGGGCGAAACTTGACCGTCTTCGCTGTAGCTGATGAAGAAGTGCTTCGCTTCAGTCGCATCGAGGATCTGACGGAAGGCGGCAGGAGCTTTCTTGCGGTAGCAAAAGTCGGAGGCCTGATGACGCCAATCACGCAAACCCCCTGCGCCGTTCGCGAAAGGTTCGTCGCCCATAGCGATGGTTTCAAGGACGTGATAGTTCCCGCTGTATTGCCGCTTGGTGTAAGGCGGGTCCAGATAGACCGCGTCCCCTTCAAAGAGAGAGAGCGCGTCGGCCGCGTCAGCCTGCATGACCGCATGGTCGCCCGGAGTTGGGTCGAATGAGCCGGGCACTAGGTGAAGCGGCAGGAGGGCTTGACTGTTCCAGGCTGCCCGGAAGTAGCCGTAGGTTCCAGTGATGTTCGCGACATCATTAACCGCTAGCGCGAGATCATGAAGAAGCAGATCCCGCTCGCCCAGTGTCACCTCGCCGGCGTCGTACAGACGCTTGGTCTCTCCCCGGACGGCGTCGATGCGCATTGCATTCTCGGGAGTGAAGTAGGCACGAGGAGAGCCTCCGTAACCAGGCGCACCGGCGGGCGAGAACTCTCGATGGAAGTAGCCAGCAACGGGAGTAAGAGCGTTGAGGTGATCAATCGCTTTCTCGTATCCTCCGAGGCTTACGAACGATGGTGCTTCGTTGAAGAGAAGTCGCGCCTTTGCATGCAAGACCGGGAATGTCAGGAAGTCGCTTGCGGCCACGCTGTATCCAGCCTGGGCCAATGCTTCGGAGACTGCAGCGGTGCCGCACATCGGATCGGCAATGCGTGAGCCATACGGCACATACTCGCCAATTGTGTCCGTCAGCCATTCGAGCAGCCGAGTCTTGTTGCCCAAATAGCGATATGCCACCCTGCACTCCTAACTAGCGCTTCTGTCAGTTCCGACCCCAGTCTAGGAACTGTGGGCCCTCGCGGGCGCGTGGGTCTAGTTGACGGCGAGCCTCAGACATCCGGGTGTCCCGCTTCTGACAGCACTGGGCGGGGAGTCGGCTGCCTGAATGTCGCACCTCGCTGAGACCATGCCCTCATGACAGAGCTCGCTTATATGGTCCGTGAAGACTGGGCCCAGCACGGCACCACGATGGTGCCGCAGAGCGCGGTGATCCGCGAGTGGATCGGTGAGGCGCCCTATCTCTTCGCCGTGACCGACGTGAAGAAGTTGAACCGCGACGACCGCAGCGCTGACCTTGAGACAGCCCAGTTCATCGCCCCCGACGCCTCGACCCGCAAGGTCTTCAATATCACTGAACTCGGCAGCCTTGGCCGAGAGGACAAGGTGATCGACCACGCGGTTGTGATCCTGCACCCGTACGGCGAGCGGGATCTCGACGTTCTCGGCGACGCCGTGAAGCACGATGCGCTCAAGAAGGTCTTCGTCATGATCTGGTCGCCGCGCGACATGGTCCGCGCCTGGATGGACGGCCTCGGTGCGATCGACCTGCACACCGGCGAGGCCTTCGCGGCTCCGGATCCCGTCATGGTCGAGGCAGGGAAGTCGATGGTGAACGAGGAGTACAACGGGCTCAGTTCTGGCCACGGCAAGGATGCCGTCGTGCAGTTGGTCCGGGCCTTCACCGCCGCTGGCTATCCCCTCGGCGTCGATGCCTGGCTCCGCGCTTACTTCCGAGCAGGCGGCACCTTCCGCCACGGCGAGTCGGTTGCGAAGCTCCTCGGCGAGATGAAGAAGGGCACCAAGCACCGCGTGCAGACCCGGTACCGTGACAACATCGTCGAGATCCTTCGCGACCGCGTGACTTCCAAGGTTTAGGACTGGCTCGTGCCGCTCACTGAAGATCAGAAACGGGAGCGCGCCGAAAAGCGTCGCCTGTCTGCTGCGCTGAAGGAAGAGGAACAAGCGCACCGCAGAGAAGCGAACCGGCGAGAGTGGCACGAGAAGGGCATGTTTCTGACCCGCGACCAGGCAGCCGCCGGCGAACCCTGCAGAGGTTGCGGTCTCCCGGTGATTGACGGGCTCGGCTCCTGGCTGCCGCTGATGCACCTCTCCGAAAAGGAGCGCGTCGATCACGACGCGGCGGAAGCCAGGTACGAGCAGCTCCATCCCGACTGCCGCGCGCACCGCTGGAGTATGCAGGGTTCGCGGACCACACACTGTGGCTTGTGCTGCCCGCCCATTCCCTTTTCAGACAGCCAGCTCAAGAGCGTCGCCCACATCCTTCGTGGTCATGTCCGTCGCGAGGAAGAACTCGACGTCTGGGCACTCGACTTGACGTGCGGCCACCGAACTGAGCACAGCGTTCACCACACGCAGCGCTATTGGATCGGATCGACCGTGCTCTGCGCCGAGTGTGGAGTCACCCGAGGTGTCGTGACGTCGGGGCGAATTGTCGAGGCTACCGATCGCGCTGCCGAGGTCAAGCGAAAGCGGGAAACCGAAGTTGCCAAAGCTGAGAAGGAAGTTGCAAAGGCCGAGAAAGCCGCAACTCAGGCTCGGGAGAAACTCGCAGCGCTGAATGGCGGGCAGTAGCGTTGGGGATTACGGAAGCGAGCCAACTTCGACGAATGGAAGTACCTCTATGACCCTCGACAGCGAAGATGCCGTCAAGAAGGCGCTCGGCATCAACTCCTTCCGCGAGATGTCGAAAGACAAGATGTTGGCCTTCGCTGCCTCCATGCCGGACATGGCGAAGGAGGTCCGGATAAAGCTCATCGAGCAGATCCCCGGCTTCCAGAAGTTTGCCCTCGACGCGATAAACGCAGCGGAGCGGACGTTCAAGGAGACGACTTCCAATGAGGACAAGCGCGGTGAACGACTTCACGACTCGATGGGCGACATTCGCGACTCAATCAAGACGCAGCTCGCCGATCCGAACATCAGCGAAGAGCACGCCCGCTACCTCAACGACAAGTTGCTCGAGACGGGGCATATCGAAGTAGACGGCCAGGACGCGAGCCGGGCCCACGACGCCAAGCAGGCCGACGAGACAAGGAAGGCCGTCGTGGCCTTGGCCGGTATCGGACTCGTCGCGGCGATCGTACTCGCAGGCGGCAAGGTCATGCTCGGTCGCGGCCCCCAGGCGTGAGCGAAGACCCGTGGTACTCCGAGCGTCGAGCTCGCTGGAAGCCTGAGCGCGTCCGCATACTCCTCATCGCGGAAAGTGCGCCCGATGACGGTGGCGATATCGCTAATCGACGCTTCTTCTACGATGACACCCTCACAGGAAAGGACGGACTCTTCCGCGAGGTCGTCCGCGCGCTCTACGACAACCCGGCTCTGACGAGCGGACCGAACGCGAAGAAGCCCTGGCTCGAGAAGCTCAAGGCCGACGGCGTCTTTTTGATCGATCTGGCACCAGTGCCGGTCAATTATCACTCGCCATCCGAGCGGGTCACCGCGCTGCAACGCAACATCGAGGCGACCGTTTCACTTGCTGCCGCACTCCAGCCGGACGGCGTCGTGCTGGTGAAACAGAACGTCTTCGATCTGTTGGAGCGACCCATCCGCGCGGCCGGCCTTCCACTCCTCCATGACGCCATGATTCCGTTCCCCGGGAGCGGGCAGCAGAAGCGCTTCCGCGAGCGGTTCGCCGATGCACTGACTCGTCTCGAGCCGACGTACTTGGAGAGAATGTGACTATCGGATGGCTTTGACGCTTGGCCCCCTCCTTCTCGATGCGGGCATCGATCCCGCGTCTGCATTGGTGATCCGTCATGCCTATGTGCGGGAGCACGAGGACAGCGGCCTGCCGGGCATTCACGCGGACTCCACCGAGGCAGAGATCATCGCCTACACGCATAACCAGTCCGCGGACACTAGACGGTTCCCAGCGGTTCCAGCTCGCTATTGGGTCGTGTTCATAAAGGAGGGCGGCGACCAGGCACGGCTCTGGTCGGTCGTGGAGAATCACGGCGAGATCTCGAATGACGGCATCCGACGGGTCTTCGATGTCGCCCAGTCCGAGCACATGGCCGACCTTCGGAATCGACTGGTCATCGGGTGGCGGTCACCTCGCACATGGTGGATGAACGCGACCACGGCCGCGACGTACCCGGTATTCGGTATCGCGGACGCCGAACCAATCCCCTTTCCAGGCTTCGACCGTCTTGTGCTGAGCCACGTGCAGTTGCAGGCGGTGATGCGCGAACATCGATACGCCTCGTGGCGCACTGCACTCTCATCGGTCGTAGGGATCTACCTCATCACCGACACCCGAGACGGGCGGCATTACGTCGGAAAAGCCGATGGCGCCGAAAGCATCCGTCAGCGGTGGACTGCTTATGCGACGAACGGCCATGGAGGGAACGTTGAACTGCGTGGCCTCGACCCGACCAGCTTCCAGTTCTCGCTGCTGCGCGTCTTCGATCCCGCCACACCCACACGCGACATCGATGCGGCCGAGAGTCACTTCAAGGACGCGCTCGGAACGCGTCGGCACGGATTGAACCGAAACTAGCTTTACCCCCGCGAGGCATCTCGCCCCTGCTAGATTCGTCCAGACGGCGGTCCAACGGAGAATCGCAGATCTGGCCACTGCAGTGCAGGCCCCAACCCATATCTGGAAGGGATGCACTGTTATGTCTGCCTGCACCAAGAAGTCTTACTGGAGCCCCGGCGAGGCGCTCCGGGCACTTTCGATCTTGCTACGTCGCGGCTACCCGAATCTCACGGGCGTGCATCCGTGCTCCGCCTGTCACGCGTGGCACATCACGTCGAAGAAGCATCCAAGACTGACGCTCAGGTAGCACTGCGGGCCGCTACGACTCAGTCACGACTTCGTTGGTCGACGTGTCGTCGAGTGCTCCCGGATATCCGTCCAGATAACGCCGGTACATGACGCGTCCGCCGAAGACGTCTCGGACGTGCGTTCCGACCACGTGCTGCAGCTCTGCGGCTGGAGCACCATTGAATCCCCACCGATCCTTGCCCTCGTCCCAGGGCTGCTCGGAAGGGAACCAGTCGTCGATCCGGTATGCCCCGCGGACGACTCCGTAGGCGACGCCGAGGCAGAACTGCGCACGATCACGCACCCACGGCGCGATGCGCCAATGGCCGCGAGTCTGTTCGAATATCTGTTGGTCGGTCGAATCAGGACGCCAGCCACTCTGGATCTTGACCATGATGACTGGCTCGTTGATCGGCGGGCAGGGAAGTGCCCGGTGACGCGCAACCACAGCGGGCAGCGTTGCCAGACCTTCAGATCCCGAGTGGTGCCCCCGCACGAGGTTAGTAAGCAGATGACCGTCCGCAGCAAACCCATCGATCACGGCCTGCTCAACGATGAAGGATGTCGCCTCGTCCTCGATCCCGGTGCGTAGAAACAGAAGGTCGACCTCGAGTCCTGCCGCTTCGATCTCGTTTATGGTCTTCAGCTTGGCGCGTTCGGACTCAGGGTCCTTTCCGGCCTCGCGAACGTGCGCATTGATCCGGTCACCGATTCCCTTACCGATGTAGAAGACGCGGCCATCCCGCGGGTCCCGGAGTGCATAGACGTAATACCGAAGCACAGCGGCCACCTCGCCGGGGATGCGAACTAGGGCGGGCATACAGACGAGGCTAGCGAGCATCACTGACTTAGTGGGATCGCTTGATGCGCTTCCGATGACATCCAAGATCACCGCCGGGCTAATCCAAGGCAGATCGGTGGGTGGGGACAACTTTGTGAGCGGCCCTGGAGCTCTTGACAGATTTCACCCATGAGTATCGAGCAATGGTGGCCGAAGGTTGCTGCCTCGACCCGCGAGTGGCTGATCGAGCACAATGGCGAGACTCTGCCTGCGAAGATCGTCTCCGAGATCACGGCGGTCGGCGGCTCGATTACGTCGGATGCGTGGTGGTCTGGGCAGGTCGGCCCGTCGGGCTTCTTCATCTCCGATGAAGCCGCCGATTGGATCGAGGCCATCGCGAACGACGAGTCTCCGGGATCGGGTCACTAGGTTCCCACGGGTAGAGGGCAGGCGTCATCGGGTCGACGATGACTGGCCGATCCGAGAGCTCGAATCGTCGCGAGCTACTCATCCGAACACTGTGGCGGAGGTCCCTATCGAGATAGCTAACGAACGCGGCTGTGAGGATCGCGAATCCTGACACCGCGCTCCCTGAGGGCGTTGTGCACGGGGTTGTCCGTGACGCCGAACTGTTGCGCGAGCTTGTGGATCGAGAGCCCACTCTCATAGAGCTTCATGATCTCGTCCTTGCTCTCATCGCTCAGCTTTGCCTGGTTGCCAGGTCGAATGGGAACGCCAGCTCGTCGAAGGTGGTCTTTCACCGTTCCGCGGTGAATGCCGAACCGAGCAGCCAGGCTAGGCAACGATTGGCCACTCTGATATAATGATGAAAGTTCATCAATCTGGTGTTGTGCGAGTTTTCGTACACGAACAGAGATGACTCGAGTAGTTGACCTCACGATGGGGGACGAACAACTGGCGCGCATTAGCAGTTCATCTATTTGGCGAGTTGCCAAATTGTGATTGCAGTAAGTTCGCAGTACCCCCACAAAAGTGCTTTACAGAAATCCCCGGAGTCAGACGACTCCGGGGATTTCTGTTTGCCGGGGGACCACCCCTGCATGGAAACAGCTTGTTTCCGCGTGTAACGTCCGCGTGAAAAACGCCACTTGCGCTCAGCGGCTCACTTAGTGTTCACTTGACCGGACAAGCGGTCATCCGAACGACGAGGATCTGTGACTATGAGAGTTGAACTCGACCATGGACGAGGGGAACAACCCCTTTACGTTCAGCTCGCCAACGCCCTGCAGAACTTCATCACCCTTGAAAAGCTGAAGCCGGGCGACATCCTTCCGAGCGAAATGGTGCTCGCCAACGAGAACCAGCTCAGCCGCGCCACGGTCATCAAGGCGTTCGACACCCTCATCGATCGCGGCGTCGTCACGCGCCGTCAGGGCAAAGGCACCTTCGTCAACGCTCGGCCGATGGAGCGCCAGCTTCCCGAGCTGACGAGCTTCTCGGAGCACGTCTACGGTCTCGGCCTGGCCCCTGGAAGCACGTTGCTCTCCTTCGAGCTGATCGCTGCCGACGCACCGGAACGCCCGGCCTCGGCCTTCGACGCTGAGCCGTCGTCGCAGCGTGAGGGGCTCGTCCGCGTCGAGCGGCTTCGTACAGTCGGCGACGACAAGGTCGGTATTCACCGCACCCTGATTCCTGCAGATGTCGCAGAACGGGTCGGCCTCACTGAGCCGGCTGCCGCACACACCGATTTCTCCCTCTACGACTCGCTTCGGAAGGCCGGGGTGTTCCTCGACTCGGGCGAGGAGTCGCTGAGGGCGATCAACGCGGATGCCCACGACGCCGAGCTCCTCGGAGTCGACGAGGGCACCGCGCTCATAGAAGTTGTCCGCGCCTCGCGCGACGCTTCCGGACGCCTCATCGAGGTCGTCCGGGCCCGATATCTCGGGACGCAATACCGGTACCACATCACTTTCGCACCCACATCACCAGGAGGAACCAATGAACAAACTCCCCGCACTGGCACTCGTACCGGCGGCGGCCTTGCTGCTGCTCAGCGGATGTTCGGCGCCGAGTAGCGACGCTTCGGGAACTGACGACAAGGGGCAGACCGCTCTCGTCGTCGCCCAGGGTGGTCTCGGTGACGAGTCATACAACGACCTCGCCTACTCGGGATTCAAGAAGGGTCTCACCGACAACGGCTTGTCCGGAACCCCGATCGAGTCTGATGACGTGGTCGGGCAGGGCGAGCAGATCCTGCGCCGTGCCGGCGACGAGGGGCTCGGGCTCGTCATCGACCTCGAGTACTCACACGCCGAGATCCTGCCGAAGGTTGCCGCCGACTACCCCGACACCAACTGGGTGCTCGTCAACGCCGAGGCCGCCGGTGACAATGTCGCCTCTGTGCTCTTCCAGGAGCAGGAAGGTTCGTACCTCGCGGGGGCCCTCGCGGCGATCCAGACCGTCAACACCTCCGACCCCAAGATCAACGTCGACAAGGTGATTGGCGTGATCGGGGGAGCTCAGGGCGCCGGAATCGACAAGTTCCTCGTCGGCTTCATCCAGGGCGCGCGCGACGTGGATCCGGAGGTGAAGGTGCTCACCGCCTACTCGAACGACTTCGGTGACCCCACCAAGGGACAACAGCTCGCGCAGTCGATGTTCGAGCAGGGTGCGGACATCATCTACGCCGTTGCAGGCGGAACCGGTGCCGGGGTCATCCAGGCCGCACAGGACGCGAACCACTACGCGATCGGTGTTGACGCCAACCAGGACGGCATTGCGCCGGGATTCGTTCTCACGAGCATGCTGAAGAAGACGGATGTTGCCATGGAGACCGTGCTTGCCGCGTTCGCCGACGGCAAGTTCCCCGGCGGCACGACGATCAACCTCGGCCTGGCCGAAGACGGCGTCGGTCTCACCGACTTCGAATACACCAAGGACGCGATCGGCCAGGCAACCATCGACAAGATCAACGCACTCAAGCAGCAGATCATCGATGGTGACATCTCAGTCTGGAACGTCGTGGAGCAGGGCTACCCGGACTTCTACTCGGGCAGCTGAGCTTTCAACACCACCAAGGAAAAGACAGACGCATGAGTTCATCCACCACGGAGAGCGTCTCCTCCTCCGATCCGGCAGCGATCAGCTGCCGGATCGGAGCTCGGGGGATCAGCCGCTCGTTCGGCCCCGTGCGCGCGAACATCGAGGTCGATCTCACCGTGCGTCCGGCGACCGTCCACGCTGTGGTCGGCGAGAACGGCGCAGGCAAGAGCACCCTCATGCGCATGCTTTACGGGCTCGACCAGCCCGACTCCGGATCGGTGGTCGTTGACGACGAGGAGATCCGGCTCTCCAGCCCGCGCGCGGCAATCTCGCGTCGCATCGGACTCGTGCAGCAGGAACTCGCGATCATCCCCGAACTGACCCTGCTGGAGAACCTCGTTCTGGGTGAGGAGCCCGCCTTCCTCGGTCGAATCGACTGGAAAGCAGCCCTCGCCGAGGCCCGATCGCTGGGTTCATCGGTCGGCGTGGAGATCGACTGGCACGCCGAGGCGTCCCGTGTGTCGATTGCGATCCAGCAGCAGGTCGAAATTCTTCGCCTCGTGCACCGGGGCGCCGACGTGCTCATCCTGGATGAACCGACCGCAGTGCTCGCGCCCGCGCAGGCTGACGAGCTGCTGACCCTCATGGGGTCGCTGCGAGACGCCGGACGCACCCTGATCTTCATCAGCCACAAACTCGACGAGGTGATCGGGGTCGCCGACGCCATCACCGTGCTTCGTTCGGGGCGCACCATTGCGGAGATGACGCGCGGTGAGATCGACCGCGACGGACTCGCCTCCCTGATCATCGGCGACTCGGAAGTGGTCGCGAGCCCCGGCAGTCGTAGCAACCCCGGCGCGGTCATCCTCGATGCCCACGACCTGCATGCCAACGACGACCGCGGTGTCCATCGGTTGTCGGGTGTTGGCTTCCAGGTGCGCTCCGGCGAGGTCCTGGGAGTGGCGGCGGTGGCCGGCAACGGTCAGGAAGAGCTCGCCGAAGTGCTGGTCGGCATCCGCGGGACCACCTCGGGAAGCCTCGCGATGGAGGGCGCCTCGCTGAGCCGGATGTCGATCAGGCAGCGACGTCAGGCCGGGGTCGGATACGTGAGCGCCGACCGCAAGCACGAGGGCCTGGCCTTGAACCTCTCCCTCGCCGACAATGCCATCGCCGCGCCGTCGCTCGTCTCCCTTTCGCGCGCCGGGTGGCTTCGCCCCCGAGCGGCCGCCGATCATGTCACGGCGATCCTCGCGCGCGCTGCCGTGCGGTTCGGCACTTCCGCCGATCCTGCCTCGTCCCTCTCCGGCGGTAACCAGCAACGGGTCGTGCTCGGTCGTGAGACGATCGGCCGCCCCCGGCTGCTCATCGCGAGCCAGCCCACTCGCGGTGTGGACGTTCGCGGTATCGGCTTCATCCACGAGCTCATTCGGCAGGCCCGCGACGAGGGCGCGGCCGTCGTGCTCTTCAGCGAGGAGCTCGACGAACTCCGCGAACTCTCCGATCGCATCATCGTTCTTCATCGCGGCCAGATCGTCGGTGAGTTGCCGGGCGAGAGCACCCGTGCCCAGATCGGAGCGCTCATGCTCGGACACGCTCGAGAGGAGCACGTCGCATGACGACCTCACAACACGAGGCCCCCGTCTCCCCGGAGCTCGTGACACCGGGCCGTCCGCTCGCAGGTCGACTCGGGGCAGCGGTCATCCGGGTCGCTCGTCACGCCGGGCTCCCGGTCGTCATCGCCCTGGTGGTCGGCGCAGTCGTGCTGCTTGTCACGGGAAACGATCCGCTCGCCGTCTACAGCCGGCTGGTCTCCGAGGCGTTCGGTGCGCCGAGCCGGATCAACGCCACCCTCGCGGCGACAACGCCCATCCTCTTCACGGCGATCGCAGCAGCGTTCGCCTATCGCGCCGGAGTGTTCACCGTCGGTGTCGAGGGCAGCTTCGTGCTCGGCGGACTCACCGCGGCGGTCATCGGATCGCACATGGCAGGATTCCCGCCCGTCGTCGCCACCATCCTGCCGCTTCTCGGCGGCACCCTCGCGGGAGGCATGGTTGCCGCCATTCCCGCGATCCTTCGCTCGCTGTGGGCGGTGGATGAGGTCGTCACCACCCTGATGTTCAACTTCATCATTGCCGGGCTCGCCGGATGGAGCGTGCAGGCCTTCTTCCTCGCGCCCGGACAGGCGAACTCCAGCACCGAGTACGTCAGCGAGAACGCGGAACTACCGGCACTCGCGCCCCCTGGGCAGACCTCATGGGGCCTGTTGATCGCGCTCGCGCTGCTCATCGGCTACGCGATCTGGATGCGCTACTCGACCCTCGGCTTCGAGTTCAGGGCGGTGGGCAGCGCCCCGCGGTTCTCCAGGGCCCAGGGTCTGCGCGTGCGCACCGTGCTGTTCATCGCCCTTCTGGGCGCCGGCGTGATCGGCGGCATCGGTGGCAGCGCCCACGCCCTCGGGCTGGTTCATCGCTACTCCGAAGGGTTCTCCGCGGGGTTCGGGTTCACGGGCATCGCCATCGCGCTCCTTGCTCGATTCAATCCGATCGGCATCCTCGTGGGCGCGATCCTCTTCGGGGCGCTCAACAGCGCCGGAGCAACCGTGCAACTGTTCATCAACATGCCCGTGCAGCTCATCGACGTGCTGGAGGGCACCGTCATGATCTTCGCAGTCGCCGTGTTCGCCCTGCCGCGATTCGCCAGGGCCCGGTCCAAGCGAACGGGAGCCGCGCAATCATGATCGACCTTCTCATCGCCTCGGCGCTCACCCTCTCGGTGCCGCTCGTGCTTGCCGCTCTCGGCGGCGCGATCCACCGCCGAGCGGGTGTCGTGAACATCGGTCTCGAAGCCCACATGATCGTCGGCGCCCTGTTCGGCGCGATCGTGAGCGGCGCGACCGCGAACTGGGCACTCGGCGCGCTGGCAGGGATGCTCGCGGGAGCCGTCTCGGGCGGGCTCATGAGCCTCGTCATCACCCGCCTCAAAGGCAACGAGATCATCGTCGGCCTCGGATTCAACATTGTGGCGTTCGGGGTGATCGGGTACGTGCTCCGAGCGGGCCTGGGTGTCTCGGGAACCCTTCAGGTCGATGGTCTGCAGAGGCTTCCCAGGATCGTCATCCCCGGAGTGGCCGACGTACCGATTCTCGGTGCCCTCGTCTCGGGCAAAGACCCGCTCTTCTGGCTCTGCGTCGTGCTCGTCCCGGTGCTCGCCTGGCTTCTGCGCAATACACGCTGGGGCGTCCGGCTGCGTGCGACCGGAGCCTCGGAGCCCGCAAGTGCGTCACTGGGACTGCGCACCCTGGGCATCCGTGACGGCGCCGGAATCATCGCGGGTGCACTCGCCGCCCTCGGCGGCGTCGCCCTGAGCCTCGGAACTGTCGGGTTGTTCAACGAGAACATGACCGCCGGTCGCGGATACGTTGCCCTCGCGGCGTTCTACTTCGGGCGCTCTCGCCCGCTCGCGACCGCCCTCGCGTGCGTGCTGTTCGGGTTCTTCGACGCCCTCCAGATTCGACTTCAAACCGTCGGTGGTTTCTCGGCCGACATCATCTCCACCCTTCCGTATATCGCCGTCGTAGTGGTGCTCGCCTTCACCGGCATCCGCCAGTACTACCGGGGCGCTCGAACACTGAGCTGATCATGAACACAACAACTCCCGTGCCCACCGCTCTCGTGCTGGTCGACGTCATTGCGTCGTTCTTCGACGAGAACGAACCGAACTACTACCCAGAAGCGCTCGAGGTACTCGAGCCGATCGCCGAGCTGCTGGCGACCGCGCGCGCGAACGGCACGCTCGTGATCCATGCCGTCGAGCGCCACTACCCCGGGCTGAGCGATTTCGAGTTCGCGAAGCTTCCGCGACACCACCAGATCGGCGACAGCGACGCCGCCTACGTGCCGGGATTCGAGCCGATCGCGTCAGGACGCGAAGTCGAGGTTCCCAAGCGCCGCTTCTCGGCGTTCTACGCCACCGACCTCGACTTGCTGTTACGCGAACAGGGGATTCGACGCGTCATCCTCGTCGGCGTGAAGACGAACGTGTGCATCCGTGCCAGCGCGCAGGATGCCTTCGCCGGCGGCTTCGAGGTGTGGGTTCCCCGTGAGACGACCAACTCGAACCGCCCCCATTTGGCCGAGGCCAGCCTCGAGGACATCGACAGGTACATCGGCACAGTCCCGTCGTTCGCCGAGGCGAAAGCCAGCCTGTGACAATCGATGACCCGCGCAGGGTGGCGGTGGTGGGCTACGCCAGCCTCGACACCACCACCACCGTCGCGACCTTCCGCGGAGTGAATGCGACGAGCATCCTTCAGCGCGCCCTCACCACGCACGAGCCCGGGGTGGGAGGTATCGCGCACATAGTCGCCGCCGCCGCCGCTGCCGGCGCGCGCGCCGAGGCGATCAGCTGGGTCGGGCCGGATTCGAACGGCACTCGCTGGTCCGAGGGGATCGTGAGCGCAGGCGGCGGAGTTCTCGGTGTCGCAGTGGACGGGACCCGTTCTCCCAGCGCGACCCTCATCGACATCCAGGCCGGCGGCACCATCTGCCTGTTCGACCCGGGCGACTGTCATCCGGCCGTCATCACCCACGATCAAGGCCACCTTCTCGAGACGAGCGGGTGGGTGATCCTCACCGTCAGTCCCCGCCAGATCACCGCGCAGATTCTCGAGCGCCTCCCCGATAGCGCCACGCTCGTGTGGGCGGTGAAGCACGACGACGATGCCTACACGAACGACATGATTCGCCGGATTCTCGAGCGCGCCGATGTCGTCAGCTTCAGCGAAGGCGAGCGACCCTACGTCACTGTCGACGGGCTCGAGCCCGAGCGTCGAGTCCGAGCGGGAACCCTCGTCGTCGAGACCAGGGGAGCCGGCGGCGTCACCTGGTCGATCGGCTCGCCCGAGGGCGGCATCCGGCCCGGGTCCATCACGGTCGAGAGTGTCAGTGCGCACGATACGACCGGCGCCGGAGACACCTTCATCGGCACCCTGGCCGGCCTGCTCGCAGGCCTTCCCGACCTCGACGAACTCGGCGACCGCGACCTCACCGACGCGATCGCCCAAGCATCGACCTCGGCCGGGGATCTTCTCCGCAGCCGAACCACCTCCGGCCCGACCGCCGGCGCACCACAGAAGGAGTCACACTGATGTCGGACAACAACGCCTGGTACCTGCGATGCGGGCCGGACGAGGTCGGCAGTTCCGCCGTTCTCGTCGGCGACCGCGGGCGTGTGCTGCTCGCCGCAGAACTGCTGGATGACGCGGTAATCCTCAACGAGGACCGCGGCCTGACGACCGCGACCGGCTACTTCCAGGGTGAGCGCATCACGGTGAGCGCCTTCGGCATGGGCGCACCCATCGCGGCCGTCGTGATGCACGAGCTCGCCGGCCTCGGCGTGAAGACGTTCGTGCGCCTCGGAACCGTGATGACCGTCGGCGACACCCAGCTGGGTGAGTTCGTCGTGGCCCACGGTGCCGTGCGCGGCGAGTCAACGTCGGCAAGCTACCTGCCGATCGAGTTTCCGGCCGTACCCGACTTCGCACTCACCCGTCGCGTCGAGGATGCCGTGCTCGCAGCCGGCCTGCCGCTGCGCACCGGCCTCTACGCCACCTTTGACGGCTTCTACACCGAGATGTTCGAGACTGGAAACGGACCGGTTCCGGTTGCCGATCGCCACGCCCGGCTGTCGAAAGCTGGCGTCGTCGCCACCGACATGGAGACCAGCGCGCTGCTGGTTACCGGGCGCGCGCTGGGCGTCGCTGTGGCATCCCTGTGCCTCGCCAGCGTGGCGGGAACCACCAACGAGAAGATGCCCCACGCGGAGCGCGTGGCGGCCGAGGCAAAGCTGTTGCTCGCAGGTTTCTCAGCGCTGGCCGCTTCGGCGACCGTCGTCGCTGAGCGCTAGTCCACACCACTACACGAAGGACAAGATCATGACCATTGCACAGACCTACCTCGACGACCTCATCTCCAAGGTGGCCTGGGTGCGCGACACCCAGGCCGAGAACATCGCAGCAGCCGGACGCGTCTGCGCCGACGCCATCGCGGGTGACGGGCTCGTCTTCACGTTCGGCACGGGACACGGCGGGTTCGCAGCCCTCGAATCCTTCCCGCGTACCGGGGGTGTGACCGGCTTCCGTCCGATCGTCGAGTCGTCGATCGCCCTGATGCACCACGTGCTCGGCGACCAGGGCACCGCCCAGTACCGCTTCCTGCACACCCAAGAGGGATACGGCAAGGCGATCCTGCGCTCGCACCAGCTCAAGGACGGCGACGCCCTGATCCTCTTCAGCCACTCCGGGATCAATCCAGTCATCCTCGACATGGCTGTGGAGTTCAAGGAGCGTGGGCTCAAGGTGATCGGTGTGACGAGCGTGCCGCATTCGTCGCAGGTGGCCAGCCGTCACTCGAGCGGCACGCGCCTGTTCGAGATCGCCGACGTGACCATCGACACGGGCATCCCGCTCGAGGATGCGTCGCAATTCATCGATGGCTTGGAGTACCCGGTCGGGCCCACGTCCACCTCCATCGCGGTGGCCATCTCTCACGCCATCAATGCCTCGACGTCGGCTGACCTGGTCGCCCGCGGCATTACCCCCATGATCATGGTCAACACGAACTCCAACCGCACGAAGGAGGCGCACCAGCAGAACGACCGCAATTACGCGGAGCTCTGGCGCCGCCTGCGCTCGCGCGACTTCTCTGCGCCGGTGGTGAAATGACGGACCGCGGGCTGTACATCTTGGGAGGCTGGAGCTCTGCCCAGAGCGGGGAGACGATCGACGTTCGTGACCCCGCGACCGGGGAACTCGTCGGCCGTACGGCGGTTGCCGGTGCTGCCGATGTCGACCTCGCGGTCGCGCGCGCGATCGAGGCTCAGCGTGGCTGGGCGGCGATGCCGTCAGCGGATCGCGCCCGAATCCTGCACCGTGCCGCCGACCTCATCACCGAGCGCATCGGCGACATCGCCGAGCTGTTGACGCGGGAGCAGGGCAAGCCGGTTCCGGACTCCGTCAAGGAGATCGCGTTCGGTGCCGAGGTACTCCACTACTACGCCGAAGAGGGCATGCGGGTCACGGGAAGCATCCGTGCGGTTCAGCGGGCCGACATCCGCTCCCTCGTGGAGTGGTTGCCGATCGGCGTCGTCGGCGCGGTCGTGCCGTGGAACTACCCGGTCGATCTGTACGCGTGGAAGATCGCCCCGGCGCTCGCCGCCGGCAACGCGATCATCGTCAAGCCCCCGCTCGAGTCGCCGCTCGCGATCGGACTCGTGGTGCAGTGCCTCCACGATGCTGGGATCCCTGCTGGCGTTCTCGCCGACCTCCCGGGTGGCCTCGAAGCGGGAGAGGCTCTCTCGTCGCACCCGGGCATCGGAATGATCACGGCGACGGCGTCCACTCGCACCGGTCAGGCCATCATGCGTTCTGCCGCCGCGACCATGAAGCGGGTGTCGCTCGAACTGGGTGGCCACAGCCCGTTCGTGGTTCTCGCCGATGCCGACGTTCCGGCTGCTGCTGCCGCCGCCGCTCGCCGCTCGTTCTCGAACGCAGGCCAGATCTGCATCGCCGTCAACCGGATTCTCGTCGCCGACTCCATCGCGGATGCCTTCGTCGAGGCGGTAGCGGCCGAGGCCCAGGCGATCACCATCGGGCATGGGGTGGACGCCGGGATCACGGGCGGCCCCACGACGACGGAGGCGGTCATCGATGTGGCCGAGGCGCACATCGCCGACGCCGTGGGCCGAGGCGCGCGGATCGTGTCGGGTGGGCACAGGCTCACGGGCGGCGCCTTCGATCGCGGAACCTTCTTCGAACCGACAGTTCTCGACGGGGTGGAGCGGGGTGCGCTGGCCATGGTCGAGGAGACGTTCGGGCCGGTCGTGGCCGTGCATCGGTACGCAGCAGGTGCTGACGTCGACCAGATTGCCGCGTTGGCCAACGACAGCCGGGCCGGTCTCGCTGCCTACGTCTTCGGTGGCGACCTCGATCGCGCCTGGGCCGTCGCCGAGCGCATCGAAGCGGGCGGCGTCGGAGTCAACGTCAACGACATCACCGAGCTGCAGGCTCCCTTCGGCGGCTGGAAGATGTCCGGCTTCGGCCGTGAGCTCGGGTCCGAGGGCCTCCACGGATTCATGCAGCAGCGGCACATCCGCCTGCGTCGGGGGTACTAGTGCCGGTCGTCGAACTCCAACAACTCATCGCCGGACGTTGGGTGTCGGGCCGCGGCGAGGCTATTCGAAGCGAGAACCCCTCCCGACCGCAGGAGACCGTGGCTCAGGGCCTCGGCGCTTCGGTGGAAGACGCCCGTGTTGCGGTTGAAGCGGCTTCGACCGCGGCATCCGCGTGGGCGAGCGCGCCCGCACACGAGCGTGGCGCGATTCTCAAGGGGGCCGCAGCGCTGGTCGCGCGGGCCGCGCCCGCGTGGGGTCTGGAGCTGGCCTACGAGGAAGGAAAGACCCTCGCCGAAGCGCAGGGTGAGGTTCGGCGAGCAGCGCAGATCCTGGAATACTTCGGTAACGACGCAGACCGCGAGGTCGGCGGTATCTACAACTCGCCGCGTCGGGGCGAGCGCATCCTGGTTACCCGTCGACCGGTGGGCGTGGTCGCGGTGATCACCCCGTTCAACTTTCCCATCGCCATCCCGGCGTGGAAGATCGCACCCGCCCTCGCCTACGGCAACGCGGTCGTCTGGAAGCCTGCGGGCACAGTTCCGCTGCTCGCGCTGCGGCTGGCGCAAGCGCTGCAAGAGGCCGGTCTTCCGGCCGGTGTGCTCAACCTCGTGCTCGGGGACCGCGAGGTGGGTACTGCGCTCGTCGAGCATCCGGGCATCGACGGGATCAGCTTCACCGGGTCGACTGCAGTGGGCCGCTCGCTCGCCGCCGCCGGTGCGGCACGAGGCGTCCCTGTCCAGGCGGAGATGGGCGGCAAGAACGCGGCAATCGTGCTGGCAGACGCCGACCTCGACCTCGCGGCCGAGCAGGTGCTCGCGGGAGCCTTCAACTCCACCGGGCAGAAGTGTACGGCGACGTCACGGCTCATCGTTGACCGTGCCGTCGCTGACGACTTCTCGCGGGCGATCGCGCGTCGCGCGGACGACCTCGCGGTGGGAGACCCCACCGTCGATGGCATGCACCTGGGTCCGGTCATCACGTCGAACGCCCGTGATTCCATCGCCGCGTCTGTCGATGCCGCGGTGCGTGAGGGCGCACGCCCTCTGACCACCCGTTCGCTCAACCTCACCGCCGACATCGCCGACGGATACTTCGTTGCCCCTACCGTGCTGGACTGCACCGGCGTTGCCACTTCCGTGTGGAACGACGAACTGTTCGGGCCGGTCCTGGCGATGCGCTCCGTATCGTCGGTCGACGAAGCATTCGCTCTGGCGAACTCCAGCGAGTTCGGCCTCTCCGCCGCCGTCTTCACGAACGACCTGACCCTCGCCTTGAGTGCGGTCGACGTGATCGACGTCGGGATGCTGCACATCAACTCGGAGACCGCGGGCGCCGACCCGCACGTCCCCTTCGGCGGGGCGAAAGGCAGTGGTCTCGGGCCCAAGGAGCAGGGGACGGCCGCGCGGGAGTTCTACACCCACCCCACTACGGTGTACCTGCGAGGAGGTGTGTGATGGGAGGAGCTCTCGACGGCATAACCATCCTCGACTTCTCGCGAGTGCTCGCCGGTCCGTACGCAACGATGATGCTCGCCGACTTCGGCGCAAAGGTCATCAAGGTTGAGCGTCCCGGCGCAGGAGACGAGACACGCGCGTGGACGCCACCGGTCGACTCGAGCGGCATGGCGACCTACTTCGCGTCGGTCAACCGCAACAAGAAGTCCCTCGTGCACGATCTCGCCGATGAAGGTCAGCGTGAAGCGATCCTCGACCTCGCGTGCGACGCGGATGTCGTCGTTGAGAACTTCCGCGACGGCACGATGGATCGCCTCGGCCTTGGCTACGAACGACTGAGAGAACTCAACCCCCGGCTCGTCTACTGCTCGATCACGGGCTTCGGCACGGCAGGGGGGCGCGAGCTCCCGGGCTTCGATCTCCTGGTCCAGGCCGTCGGAGGTCTCATGAGCATCACGGGACGTCGGCCGGATGAACCGACGAAGACCGGCGTCGCGGTCGTCGATGTCATCACCGGGCTGCACGCGGTCACGGGCATCCTCACCGCTCTCATCGCTCGCGGCGACACAGGTCAGGGGCAGCGGGTCGAAGTGAACCTGCTCTCGAGCCTCCTCTCGGCGCTGGTGAACCAGGCTTCCGGCTACCTCGGGGCGGGTGTTGTTCCGGGCATCATCGGCAATGCACATCCGAGCATCGCCCCCTATGAGGTGTTCGAGACCGCCGACCGCCCGCTCGTCGTCGCGGTGGGCACCGACGGCCAGTTCACGTCCTTTGCCGCCGCCCTCGGCCTGCCGGAGCTTGACACCGACGATCGGTTCAGTCGGAACTCCTCCCGCGTTGCGCACCGCGCGGAGCTCGCCGCGATCATCACCGACCGGCTGGCGACGGCGGGCGCCGACCACTGGTTCACGGCGATGGCCGACAACGACGTGCCGGCCGGTCCGATCAATTCCATCGCCGAGGCGTTCGCGTTCGCCGAGCGGCTCGGACTCCAGCCGACCGTCGACGTCAACGGCAGCAGGCAAGTCACCAATCCGATCCGGTTGAGCCGTACCCCGGCCACTTACCGCAGCGCGCCACCCCGACTCGGTGCCGCTCCAACAGAAAGCTCAGCAGTATGACTACCACCCAGACAGCCGAAGAAGCACTTGCCGCCGTATTCAGCATCGACAGCCTTCTCTCCGACGAGGAACGGGCCTGGCAGCAGCGCGCCCGCACCTTTGCTCGCGAGCGCATCGCGCCCGTCATCGCCGACGACTTCGAGAACAAGCACTTCCGCCGTGAGCTGGTCGCCGAGCTCGGCACCGCCGGCTTCCTCGGCATGCACATCAAGGGCTACGGATGCGCGGGCGCCAGCGCGACGAGCTACGGCGCAGTGTGCCTCGAACTCGAAGCTGTCGACAGCGGCTGGCGCACCCTCGTCTCGGTGCAGGGTTCACTCGCGATGAGCGCCATCGCGAAGTTCGGTTCGGAGGATCAGAAGAACCAGTGGCTCCCCGCGATGGCCAAGGGCGAGGTGATCGGGTGTTTCGCTCTGACCGAGCCCTCCGGCGGAAGCGACCCGGCCGCGATGACCACGCGCGCGGAGCGTGACGGCGACGACTGGGTGATCACCGGCGCCAAGCGTTGGATCGGTCTCGCCAGCATTGCCACGATCGCGATCGTCTGGGCCCAGACTGATGACGGGGTGCGCGGATTCATCGTCCCGACCGCGTCCGACGGATTCACCGCGACGCCGATCGAGGGCAAGTTCGCCATGCGCGCCTCGATCCAGTGCGACATAGTTCTGGACGAGGTTCGCGTGCCAGAGTCGAGCAGGCTGCCCGATGCCATCGGACTTCGTGGCCCCTTCTCCTGTCTGAACGAAGCGCGCTACGGCATCATCTGGGGCGTCATGGGCGCGGCTCGCGACTGCCTGGAGGTGGCCCTCGACCGCTCGCTGTCGCGCGAGGTGTTCGGCGGCCCCATCGGGCGGTTCCAACTGACCCAGAACAAGCTTGCCGACATGCTCCTCGAGTATCAGAAGGGCGCGCTGCTCGCCCTCCATATCGGACGTCAGAAGGATGCCGGCACCCTCGACCCCACGCAGATCAACGTCGGCAAGCTCAACAACGTGCGCGAGGCGATCGCGATTGCCGGCGCAGCCCGCTCCATTCTCGGCGGCGATGGCATCACCTCGGAGTTCCCTGTCATGCGTCACATGGCGAACCTCGAGGCTGTTCGCACCTACGAGGGGACCGACGAGATCCACACCCTCGTCATCGGTCGCGCCCTCACCGGGTTCGCCGCGTTCAGATAGATCAGTCGTGCTCTCGGCGTCCCCAGAGTGTGAGAGTGAAGAGGATCTGGCATCCGTATATAGGATAGCCTTACCTAAATTTGCCAAACCGTAAGGACGCTCTTGAGCCACATACGCACCCTCGCCCTGGTCGCTGTCGCCACCGTTGCCCTCTCCCTTGCTGCCTGTGCATCCACTCCTCCCGACGAACAGGGCGCGGCCCGCGGGAGTGGCGCGTTCTCCGTCACCATCGAGCATGTATACGGCACGACGACTATCGAGTCACAGCCGGAGCGGGTTGCCACGGTTGCGTGGGCAAATCACGAGGTTCCGCTTGCTCTCGGCATTGTGCCCGTGGGCATGAGCAAAGCGACTTGGGGCGACGATGACGGAGACGGTGTGCTGCCGTGGGTCGAGGACAAGCTCAAGGAGCTCGGGGCGGACACCCCCGTGCTCTTTGATGAGACCGACGGCATCGACTTCGAGGCGGTCGCTGACACTCACCCCGATGTGATCCTCGCTTCCTACTCGGGCATCACGCAGGAGGAGTACGACACCCTGTCGAAGATCGCGCCAGTGGTGGCGTATCCCGAGGTCGCGTGGGGCACCTCGATGGAGGACATGATCCGCCTCAATTCGGCGGCGCTGGGCCTTGCGGCCGAAGGCGAGCAGCTGATCACCGATCTGGATGCCCAGATCGATGCCGCGATCGCTGAGCATCCGGGTCTGAGTGGCAAGAAGTTCCTCTTCTCGTACATCGATCCGTCCGACCTCTCGCAGATCGGCTTCTACACCAGTCACGACACCCGACCGGGGTTCCTGGCAGGTCTTGGATTCCCGACGCCGACGGTGGTCGAGGATGAGTCTGCGGGCACATCGGAGTTCTACGTCAGCGTCAGCGCGGAGGCGGCTGATCGTTTCGCCGACGTGGATGTCTTCGTCACCTACGGTGAGGCCGACGGTGCGATCATCGCGCAGCTGCAAGCAGATCCACTGCTGTCGAAGATCCCCGCGATCGCGGACGGGTCTATAGCTATTCTGCAGAACTCGACCCCACTCGCGGCCTCGGCGAACCCGTCGCCGCTCTCGATCGGGTGGGGTATCAACGACTACTTCGCTCTCCTCGCCTCCGCGATCACCCCGGCAGGGTGAGCCGGTCGCAGCCGAACGTAGTGCCGTCGGCTGCCGCCCGGCTGCGGCGTCCGGCGGTGGTGCGACTGTCGTGGCTCGGGGGCGGCGTGGCGGTGCTTGTCGTGTTGTTCCTGTTGTCGCTCGCGTTCGGAACAAGGGTGGTGTCGATCGATGAGATTCTCGCTGCGCTGGGCGGAGACACCAGTGGCGTCGCCGAGGCAGCGATCGTCAAGCGCGTCCCCCGCACTCTCCTTGCTGTGCTGGTCGGGGCGGCCCTGGCGATGTCCGGCGCCACAATGCAGGCAGTCACCCGGAACCCACTCGCCGACCCGGGCATCCTGGGAGTATCGAGCGGGGCCGCGCTGGCCGTGGTGACCGGGATTGCCCTGTTCGGCCTGTCGAACCCCTTCGCGTATGTCTGGGTCGCGATCGGGGGCGCGGCGGTGGCTGCGGTCTTCGTCTACACGGTCGGTTCCCTCGGACGCGACGCGGCCACGCCGCTGAAGCTCGCGCTCGCGGGAGCCGCGATCTCGGCAACATTCAGTTCGCTCATCAGCGCGATACTGCTGCCCCGCGTCGACATCCTGACGACCTTCAGGTTCTGGCAGATTGGCGGCGTCGGGGGAGCAACCTGGGAACGGATCGGCCTCATCGTCCCGTTCCTCGCCGCAGGGGCGGTGATCTGCCTCCTGTGTGCACGCGGCATGAACACGCTGGCGCTCGGCGACGATCTCGCCGCCGGTCTCGGTGAGAACGTGCTGCGCACCCGGCTGTTCGCTTCGGCAGGGGCGGTCGTGCTGTGCGGCGCCGCGACAGCGATCGCCGGCCCGATCGGATTCGTCGGCCTCGTCGTGCCACATCTCTGCCGGCTGCTCGTCGGGACAGATCTGCGCTGGCTGCTTCCGTTCTCGGCGGTAACCGGTGCCGGCTTGCTCGTAGCCGCCGACGTGGTGGGTCGCGTTGTCGCGCGCCCTCAGGAGATCGAGGTCGGCATCATTACCGGGATAATCGGCGCACCGTTCTTCATCTGGATAGTTCGCCGCCAGAAGGTTCGGGAACTATGAGCACCGCAGTCGTCATCGCCGGCCGCAGGGCACGGGCTCGACGTCGGGCGTTCCTGACGGCCGGCATCGCGACATCCCTCGGCATCGTCTTCGTCGTCAGCTTGATGATGGGCAACACCTTCTACGGGCTCGATCAGATCGCTCGAGTCGTCTTCGGCGAACAGGTGCCCGGGGCGTCGTTCACCGTCGGGGAGCTGCGCCTGCCGCGGGCGACCCTTGGTCTGCTCGCGGGCCTGAGCTTCGGCATGGCGGGCGTCACGTTCCAGACGATGCTGCGCAACCCCCTCGCATCCCCCGACATCATCGGAATCAGTTCGGGAGCGAGCGCTGCCGCTGTCATTGGCCTCACGGTGTTCTCACTCAGCGAGACGACTGTGTCATTCCTCGCACTCGCTGCGGCGCTCGCTACCGCAGGAACTATCTACCTGCTCGCGAACCGTCATGGATTCGCCGGCACTCGACTCATCCTGATCGGCATCGGTGTCGCGGCAATCCTCGACAGCGTCATCTCCTACGTCTTGTCGCGGGCGGCGTCCTGGGACCTGCAGATGGCCATGCAATGGCTCACCGGTAGCGTGAACGGAGCGACCTGGTCGGCCGTAACGCCGCTCGCTATCGCGTGCGCGGTGCTCGTGCCGCTACTTCTCGCCCACGGGCGCGACCTCGGCGCACTCCGGCTGGGCGATGACCCTGCAGCGTCGCTTGGCGTACAGGTGCGGCGAACTCGACTCGTCCTCATCCTCGGTGCTGTCGGCCTGCTCGCCTTCGCCACGGCCGCGACCGGCCCCATCGCGTTCGTCGCGTTCATGGCGGGTCCCATCGCGGCGCGCATCATCGGTCCGGGTGCGTCGTTGCTCCTGCCGTCAGGCCTGATCGGCGCTCTCCTGGTGCTTGTTGCAGACCTGGTCGGTCAGTTCGCCTTCGACAACCGCTACCCCGTTGGTGTGATCACCGGCGTCATCGGCGCGCCATACCTGGTCTTCCTGCTCATTCGATCGAACCGCACGGAAGGCTCGATATGACCCACGACCACCAGCTGTCAGCCGAGTCGATTACGCTCGCCTACGGCGATCGAACTGTAGTTGAAGGACTTCAACTTGACATCGCGCCCGGACGGATCACCGCGATCGTCGGCGCGAACGGGTGCGGCAAGTCCACCCTGCTTCGCGCCCTCGCACGCCTACTCCCACCGCGTCAGGGGCGCGTCGTGCTCGACGGGAAAGCGCTGCACCTGCGACCGTCGAAGGAGATCGCCCGCACCCTCGGCCTCCTCCCGCAGAGGCCCACCGCGCCCGAAGGCATCGCCGTCTCCGAACTCGTGGGGCGGGGACGCCATCCGCATCAACGGATGCTCGCACGGTGGAGCGCTCGCGACTACGCCGCGGTCGCGAACGCTCTCGAGGCCACGGGAGTTGCCGACCTCGCGGACCGATCGGTCGACGAGCTCTCCGGCGGCCAGCAGCAACGTGTCTGGATCGCGATGGCGCTCGCCCAGGAGACCGACATCCTCCTGCTCGATGAACCGACCACCTTCCTCGACGTCGCCCACCAGATCGACGTCCTGGACCTGCTCACCGACCTCAACCGGAATCGGGGCACCACCATCGTCATGGTTCTCCACGACCTCAACCTTGCCGCGCGCTACGCCGACGAACTCGTCGCCGTCCGCGACGGCCGCGTGCACGCCATCGGCGAGCCGAAGAACATCGTCACCGCGTCCCTCGTCCGAGAGGTCTTCGGACTCGACAGCACAGTCATCACCGACCCCCTCTCAGGAAAACCGCTCGTACTACCCAGTGGAAGGCATCATGTCCGCTGAATCACCGTTCATCCTGGCCCGCGCCAGAGTCGGCACCGTCGAACGACTGTCGCCGAGCTTCATCCGCGTCACCTTCAGCGGACCCGAGCTCGCCGATGTCGGCACGCCGGGGCACGTGCTGGACCAGCGCATCAAGCTCATCTTCCCGGGAGCCACGGAAGAACTGCCCGATCTCGCGGCTGCCGGCAGCGACTGGTACCAGGCGTGGCTCGCCCTGCCGGAGGCATCGCGCGGATCACTGCGGACCTACTCGATCAGAGAGCTCGTGATCGACGGCGCATCGACGCACGTCATTGTCGATTTCGTGCTGCATCTCGACCCGGGGTCGAGCGGTCCGGCATCGCGCTGGGCCAGCGCGGCGAGCTATGGAGACGAAATCCTGCTGCTTGGCCCGCGGCGAGGGCGGTCGGATGGGGGCGGCATCGAGTACTCGCCGGGCGACGCCCAGACAATTCTGCTCGCGGGAGACGAAACTGCCGCGCCCGCGATTGCGCGAATACTTGAGGATGCCGATCCCGATACTCGCGGAGTCGCCTTCATCGAGGTCCCGCTCGGGAGCGACATCCTCCCGATCGTCGCTCCCGAGGGTGTTGAGGTGCGATGGTTGCCCCGCGCGGAAGCCGCTCACGGGACGTCGCTGCTCCCCGCGGTGCTGAACTATCTGGGCGCGACCGCGGCGATCAGAATCGCCGAGCTCGACACCGAGGACTTGCTCTGGGAGACACCGACGTACTCGGGGCTCGGCGAGGACCTATCGGTGCCGGACAACCCCAGGGAACGCTACTTCTGGATTGCTGGAGAAAGCGGCGTCGTCACAACCCTGCGCCGTCACCTTGTCAAGGACCTCGGCATCGACAGATCCCAGGTCGCCTTCATGGGGTACTGGCGCAAGGGCGTGGCCATGCGTGGGTGACCTACGCTTGACTCACCCATCGAGAGGAAGCACATGCCGGACTACGCCTTCGGAGGCCCCGCAGACATCGACCGCGCCATCGGATTCCTGGTGCAGCTCGACAACGAACAGCGCAACGCGCTCGCCGTGCTCGAGATCGACGATGCGATTGAGGAGCTCCAGGCCGAGTTCGAGAAGTCTTCGACAGACGCGGCGTATCGCCCCGACAGCGACTTCATCGCGCGCCTGAGCGGCTACCTCGCGATGGCCGATGACAGCGAGAACGAGAAGCTCGCCTAGCTGAAGAGTCGCACCGGCACCCTCGCGTCGAGCGGCACGAGGGTTGCCTCCTCGACCGGTCCGCGTTCGAGGGTGAGCGCGATGCGATCCCGTTCCGTTCGCTCGCGTTACAGCATGAACAGCATTTCCTGGTAGGTCGGCAGCGGGCACAGGTCGTCGGCGACGATCTCCTCGAGCGCGTCGGCGGCGGCCCGAACGTCAGCCATCGTGGGCAGCAGGGCGTCGCGCGCGTGTTCAGCCTCGGCGAGGGCCTCGTGGCCGGGGTCCGCGGCGAGAGCCGACCTGAGGGTGGCGAGTGCCGCCCGCAGCTCGGCGACCGGGCCCGTGATCTCCTCGAGCGGGGCGAGGTCGGGCGTGACCCCGGCGGCGGTCAGCGCGGCGACGCTCTGGGCGACCTCGGTCTGGTACCGAACTGCAGCCGGCAGGATGACCGTGCTTCCGATCTCGAGCGCGAGGCGCGCCTCGACACCGATCGTCAGGGTGTACTGCTCGAGACCGATCTCGTAGCGGGAGTGCATCTCGCGGTGGTTGAACACCTTGTACTTCTCGAAGAGGGCCATGGCCGGCTCGGTGATCAGTTCGGGCAGGGCATCCAGCGTCGTCTTGAGGTTCTTCAGGCCGCGCTTCTCGGCCTCGATCGGCCACGCGTCAGAGTAGCCGTCGCCGTTGAAGACGACTGCGCCGTGCTCGTTGATGATCGAGGTGAGCAGCGTCTGCACCGCCGCATCGAAGTCGGTGCCGTCGGCGACCGCCTTGTCGAGAGCGTCTGCGCAGTACTCGAGCGAGTCGGCCATGATCGTGTTGATCGTGACCATCGGCGAGGCGACCGACTGCAGCGAACCTGGGGCGCGGAACTCGAACCGGTTGCCCGTGAAGGCGAACGGGCTCGTGCGGTTGCGGTCTCCGGGGTCGGTGGGCAGCACGGGCAGGGTGTCGACGCCGATCTTCATCGTGCCGCGACCCTTCGACGAGGTGAGCGAACCCCTGGCGATCTGGTCGAAGATGTCGGCGAGCTGGTCGCCGAGGAAGATCGAGATGATCGCGGGTGGGGCCTCGTTCGCGCCGAGGCGGTGGTCGTTCGACGCCGACGCGACCGAGGCGCGCAGCAGGCCGCCGTAGAGATGCACTGCCCGGATGACCGCGGCACAGAACACCAGGAACTGCGCGTTGTCGTGGGGGTTGTCGCCGGGCACGAACAGGCTGCCGAGCTCGTTGTTGCCGAGCGAGAAGTTGACGTGCTTACCGGACCCGTTGACGCCCTTGAACGGCTTCTCGTGGAACAGGCACTCCATCCCGTGCTTCTTGGCTATCGACTTGAACGTCGTCATGAGCAGCTGCTGGTGGTCGGCCGCGATGTTGCCGCGCTCGAACATCGGCGCGATCTCGAACTGGCCGGGCGCGACCTCGTTGTGGCGGGTCTTCGCGGGGATGCCGAGCTTGAAGAGCTCGCGCTCGGTGTCGAGCATGAAGCCGAGCACGCGCTCGGGGATGGCGCCGAAGTAGTGGTCGTCGAACTCCTGGCCCTTCGGCGGCTTCGCGCCGAACAGGGTGCGGCCCGCGTTGAGCAGGTCGGGGCGTGCGAGGAAGAAGTGGCGGTCGACCAGGAAGTACTCCTGCTCGGGGCCGCAGAACGAGACGACGTGGTTGAGCTGCTCGTGGCCGAAGAGCTTGAGCACGCGCTCCGCCTGCTCGCCCATGGCCTGCTGTGAGCGCAGCAGCGGGGTCTTGTGGTCGAGTGCTTCCCCAGTCATCGAGACGAAGACGGTCGGGATGCACAGGGTGTTGCCATTGGGGCTTTCGAGCACATACGCGGGGCTCGTGACATCCCAGCCGGTGTATCCGCGGGCCTCGAACGTGTTGCGAAGGCCACCGTTGGGGAAGCTCGACGCGTCAGGCTCGCCCTGGATCAGGGTCTTGCCCGCGAACTCCGCAAGCGCCGTGCCGTCGCCGACGGGCTCGAAGAAGCTGTCGTGTTTCTCGGCGGTGAGGCCGGTGAGCGGGTAGAACACGTGGGCGTAGTGGGTCGCGCCCTTCTCGAGCGCCCAGTCCTTCATGGCGGATGCCACGGCGTCAGCCACGAGCGGGTCGAGGGTTGCGCCGTTCTCGATGGTGGCCATGACCGACTTGTACACGGACTTGGGCAGCCGCTTCTGCATGACTACTTTGTTGAAGACGTTGGCTCCGAAGATCTCGCCGGGCGCTTCGGAGTCGGTGAAACTCACGGCCGGGGGCACATAGGCCTCGACATCGCGGATCGCTTGCAGGCGGACGGTATTGCCGGTCATGGATGCCCTCCGGGTTGAGTGAGAATTCCACCGTACGGAGTCGATATACCGGGAGCGTTTCTGGGATGTGTCGTGCACAATTCCTCGCGGGCTATCGAACATAATTTCGAATGTTGCTAGGGTCGAATCATGAGCATCGCGTTCCAGACCTCACTCTTCGACGACATCTTCTCCGAGCCCGAACTGCGCCCGCTCGGCGTCATGGTCGAGCGCATTCCGCTCGACCATGACGCGTGGGTCGACATCAGGCCGGGCTGGCTCTCAAACAGTGACGCGCTGTTCGAGCGGCTCGCGGTCGACGTGCCGTGGCAGGCCGATAAGCGGGAGATGTACGACCGGACCGTGGCGGTGCCGCGGCTCGTCTCGTGGTTCGGTCCGGGCCAAGTGCTGCCCGATCCCGTGCTCGTCGACGCGCGTGAGGCGCTCAACGATCACTACGGGCGGCCTTCGGGACAGGTGTTCGAGACCGCGGGCTTGTGCTTCTACCGCACGGGCGACGACAGCGTCGCGTGGCACGGCGACCGGGTCGGCCGCACTATCGAGCTAGACACGATGGTCGCGATCCTGTCGGTCGGGGCCGAGCGTTCACTGTCGGTGCGGCCGAAGGGTGGTGGGCCGACGCTCAAGTTCCCGGTCGGCCACGGCGACCTGATCGTCATGGGCGGGTCGTGCCAGCGCACCTACGAGCACGCGATCCTCAAGACCAAGCAGGCGGTGGGGCCGCGCATCAGCGTGCAGTTCAGGCCGGTCTGGCCGCGCTGATCATCTGGGCAGCCACGAGGGCCGCCAGTAGGTCTGATGAGAACCGCCGAACGGTCCTGGGGAGACTCGGGGAACGGCCGATCGGCGGCTGTCATCAGCCGAGTGCGTGCATCCATAGCTCGTCCATAGCTTGTGTCCAGCGTCGTCCTACACGCGGTGAGTCAACTGGGAGCATGAACCAGCTCATCGCCGCACGCATCGACCGCCGGGTCGCCCTCGTCACGAGCCTCGCGCTCGTGGGCGGCGGCCTCACGGCCTGTGCAGTCACGGCCACGCAGTCATCGACGCAGCCGACAATGACAGTCGTGGATGCCTCGAGCACCACGTTCTGGGACACCTCGACAGTGCACACCATCTCGATCGACCTGGCCGACGCCGACTACCGGGCGCTCATCACGAACAACGACTTCGCTGCCCTCTACGCCTCGGCGAAGACCGACCTGACTGCGAGCCTCATCGCGGCCGACGTGGTCGACAGCGACGCGGCATCCATCGAGTCCTATCTCAACTAGAGGCGTCGAGCTCGACGAGGCGTGTTGCGGTCTGCTCGTCGAGCACGAGGTGGGTGATGACGCCGGCGCGGAGGGCCGCCAGCAGGGGAATCACCTTGCTGTCGCCAGCCACGGCGCACACCCGGCGGGGCACGCGGCGCAGTTCGGCCGGGGTCGGCCCCGTTGCACGTTCGTTCAGCGTGAGGTCTTCGTAGGTTCCGTCGGCGCGGAGGAAGACCGTGCAGACGTCGCCGACGACGCCCTCCGATTCGAGAGTTTCGATGTCTTCGGCCTCGAGGTAGCCGGCCGAATAGACGTGGCTTGGCACCTCGCCCGCGACGGCGCCGATCGAGAAGAGGGCGATGTCCGCTCTGCGCTGCACGTCGAGCACGCGCGCGATCGAGCGTTCCCGCCACATCGCACGACGCGTCTCGGCGTAGTCGAAGAAGGCGGGAACGGGGAAGAGGTGCACTGTCGCGTCGAAAGCGTCGCCGAAGCGCGAGATGAGGCTTCCCACGTATTCAACACCGGAGGTGCGGTTGTTGGCTGCGCCGTTGAGCTGCACGACTGAGCTTCCGCGGGTCGGCTTTTTGCTGAGATGACGGGCAATCGCGCCCAGAGTTGTACCCCAGGCGACACCAAGGACCATGTCGGAATCGAACCAGCCCGAGACCATCCGGGCGGTCGTCATCGCGACCTGTTCGAGCCGTTCGGCGACCGTCGCGGAGTCGATGACCGGCACGACGTACACCTCGACGCCGTACTGCGACGAGATGTACTGGCTCACCCCTGGAGCCCTCGTTGGCGTCGGGCGCAGTGTGATCTCGACCAGCCCGCTCGCCCTCGCCTGCTTGAGAAGTCGGGAAACGCTCGACCTCGACATGTGAAGACGACTCGCTATCGTTTCCATCTTGATGTCTTGCAGGTAGTACATCGACGACGCGGCGAGCAGCATCTCTTCACGGTCCATGAAGACCATTGTGCACGTATGTGCAGGTTCGTTGCTCAATTTGCCACAGCCCCCATCTCCGGCAATACGCTGCTGCACGGGCCCCGATTGTGCGGGTCCATTGAAACGAATCAGGATTGTGATGACCGAGAGCCGCCTCACCGCCGACACCCGCAAGCGCGCCCTGGCGCGCCTGGCGGCCAGCACCGTGGCCGGCGAAGAACTCGATGTGCTCGTCATCGGTGGCGGCGTGACCGGCGCGGGCATCGCCCTCGACGCCGTGAGCCGGGGGTTGTCGACAGCGGTCGTTGAGGCCCAGGACTGGGCAGCCGGAACGTCGAGCCGGTCGAGCAAGCTCGTACACGGCGGCCTGCGCTACCTGCAGATGCTCGACTTCAAACTTGTGCTCGAGGCGCTCAAGGAGCGCGACCTGCTCCTCACCGAGATCGCGCCGCACCTCGTGCGGCCCCTGCCGTTCCTGTACCCCCTGCGTCACCGGGTGTTCGAGCGCGCGTTCGTCGGGGCGGGCATCCTGTTGTACGACCTCCTCGCGACGATTCGCACGGGCAAGCGCGCCCTGCCGTTCCACCGCCACCTCTCTCGCCGCGGACTCGCGGCGGCCTTCCCCGACTTCGCGAAGTCGGCTGCGGTCGGCGCGATCGAGTACTGGGATGCCAACGTCGATGACGCGCGCCTCGTGCTCACCGTCATGCGTACCGCCGCCTCCTACGGGGCACACGCAGCCTCGCGCACCCAGGTCGTCGAACTCACCAAGAACGCCGCGGGAGCCGTCGATGGCGCTGTGCTCACGGACCTCGAGACGGGCAAGACGTTCCCGGTCAAGGCGAAGACGGTCATCAGTTCGACCGGCGTATGGACCGAAGAGTCGCAGTCGCTCGCTGACGACAAGGGTGGCCTCCGCGTGCTCGCATCTAAGGGCATCCACATCGTCGTACCGCGCGAGCGCATCACGGGCACGCCCGGGCTGATCCTGCAGACCTCCAAGAGCGTACTGTTCGTGATCCCGTGGTCGCGCTACTGGGTGATCGGCACGACAGACACTCCCTGGAACGAAGACCTCATGAACCCGGTCGCCACGGCCGCGGACATCGACTACGTGCTCGCCGAAGCGAACAAGGTGCTCGCACGGCCGATCTCGCGCGACGACATCATCGGCACCTGGGCCGGCCTGCGCCCGCTTCTTCAGCCCGGCACCAAGGAGGGGACGCAGTCGGCCCAGGTCTCGCGCGAGCACACTGTCGCGTCGCCGGTTCCCGGCCTCGTCTCGATCGCGGGCGGCAAGTTCACCACCTACCGAATCATGGCCCGCGATGCAGTCGACTTCGCGCTCGGGGAGCGCGCCAAGAAGGTTCCGTCGGTGACCATGACTATCCCGCTAGAGGGTGCTCACGGGTTCCTCACCGCTGAGCACGAGCTCGCCTCGGTGATCGAGACTCTCGGCTGGGACAAGGCGATCACCGACCACCTGTTCCACAGGTACGGCGCCAACATCCGCGACATCGCCGAGCTCGCCCAGGCCGATCCCACGGCCGCAGCCCCCCTCGAGCATGCCCCCGCGTACCTCCGCGCCGAGATCGTCTACGCGATCACGCACGAAGGCGCGCTGCACCTTGACGACCTCATGATGCGCCGCACGCGCCTGGTCTACGAGTACGTGCACGAGGCGACGGATGCTCTCCCCGAGGTCGCCGAGATAGCCAAAGCTGCGCTCGGCTGGAGCGACAAGCAGACCGCTCGCGAGATCGATCTCTATCGCAAGCGGGCCGCGGCGGACGCCATGGCCGCCCTGCAACCCGACGACGCGAGCGCCTCGCGCGAGCGTGACAAGGCGGAGGAGATCGTTCCGATGATCGATCTCCCCGCGCGCGCCAGCCGCTGATCCGCCCGAACATCTCACACAAATCTCGACGAAGAGAGCTACAAACATGCCCGAGTACGTGCTGTCGATCGACCAGGGAACGACAAGTTCTCGCGCGATCGTCTTCGACCGCGCCGCGCGCATCGTCGCCTCGGGGCAGCTCGAGCACGAGCAGATTTTCCCGCGCGCGGGTTGGGTCGAGCACGATCCGGCCGAGATCTGGAACAACGTGCGCGAGGCGGTGGGCATCGCTCTCACCCGGGCAAATCTCACCGCTGAGGATCTCGTCGCGGTCGGGGTCACCAACCAGCGCGAAACGACTGTGGTGTGGAACAGGCACACGGGCATCCCCGTCGCGAACGCGATCGTGTGGCAGGACACGCGCACGCAGAGGATCGTCGACGAGCTCGCTGGATCGGCGGGTACCGACCGCTACAAGGACGTGGTCGGCCTGCCGCTCGCCACATACTTCGCGGGGCCGAAGGTGCGGTGGATCCTCGAGTACGTCGACGGTGCGCGCGAGGCCGCCGAACGCGGCGACCTCTACTTCGGCACGATGGACACGTGGCTGCTGTGGAATCTCACAGGCGGCGTTGATGGCGGCATCCATGTGACTGACGTCACGAACGCGTCGCGCACGATGCTCATGGACCTCGAGACGCTGCAGTGGCGCGAGGACATCGCCGCCGAGATGGGTATCCCGCTGTCGATGCTCCCCGAGATCCGCTCGTCGTCAGAGGTCTACGGCCACGGGCGCGCACACGGCATGCTGCCGGGTGTGCCGATTGCGGGCATCCTCGGCGACCAGCAGGCTGCGACCTTCGGCCAGGCCTGCTTCTCGGAGGGCATGGCGAAGAGCACCTACGGCACCGGCAACTTCCTGCTGCTCAACACGGGGACCAAGCGCGTGCAGAGCAAGAACGGCCTGCTCACGACCGTGTGCTACAAGATCGGCAACGCCGCTCCCGTCTACGCGCTCGAGGGCTCGATCGCCGTCACGGGATCGCTCGTGCAGTGGCTGCGCGACAACCTCGGCATGTTCACGGACGCTCCAGACATCGAGAAGCTCGCCCGCAAGGTCGACGACAACGGCGGCGCATATTTCGTCCCCGCCTTCTCGGGCCTCTTCGCCCCATACTGGCGACCGGATGCCCGTGGCGCACTCCTCGGACTGACCCGGTATGTCACCAAGAACCACATAGCCAGGGCCGCGCTCGAGGCAACCGCGTTCCAGACGCGCGAGGTCATGGACGCCATGAACGCCGACGCCGGAGTGGATCTCGCCGAGCTCAGGGTCGACGGCGGCATGGTGGCCAACGAGCTGCTCATGCAGTTCCAGGCCGACCAGCTCGGCGTGGACGTGATCCGTCCGCGGGTCACGGAGACCACAGCGCTGGGTGCAGCTTTCGCCGCCGGAATCGCCGTCGGATTCTGGAACGGCGAACAAGACGTCATCGACAACTGGTCGGAAGACAAGCGCTGGAGGCCGTCGATGCCGGCGCTCGAACGCGACCAGCTGTACCGCAACTGGAAGAAAGCGGTGACGAAAACCATGGGCTGGGTGGATGGGGACGTAGAGATCTGATGACGAACAACAACGCAAGAACACAAAGGAGTGAAAAAATGAAACCCACACTGATCAAGCGCAACAGCTTCTGGCTGGCGCTGTCACTGGTGCTGATGGTGGTGTCGTCGATCGTCGCCTCGGCCGTGCAAACGTCCGGCTACACGGTCGCCGTGAAAGACATGAGCTGGGAGACTGCATCCGGTGAGTCGATGAGCGCCCTGCTCTACAAGCCCAACGGCGTCTCAGCCGACAACAAGGCCCCGGCGATCGTCGTCGCCCACGGCTGGTGGAACAACAAGGAGATGCAGGATGCCAACTACGTCGAGCTCGCTCGTCGTGGTTACGTCGTGCTCTCGATCGACATGTACGGGCACGGTGACTCCGACTACCTGACGAACGCGGACATCACGCTCGGCGGCACGGGCATGTATGACGGTGTCAAGCTCCTCGCTGACCTGCCGTACGTCGACACGAGCAAGATCGGTGTCTCGGGTCACTCCAACGGTGCCCGCGCAGCCAACTTCTCGGTCGCGATCGACAACGCCGCAGACAAGCCGCTCATCGCTGCTGTGTTCCTCGTCGACAACGATCCGGTCTACACCGATTCCGCGAACGACAATGCCTACTTCAACCTGTACGGCACGCGCGACACAGGTCTGGTCGCTGACCAGTACGACGAGTTCTTCTTCCGCAGCTACAGCGCTGAAGGAGCCATTCTGACGCCGCCGCGTGAGTACATCGGAACGCCGAACGCGCAGTCGTTCCTCAACTACGGTGTCGACCCCAAGGACATCTCGGATGTTCGTGAGGCTGGCACGTTCTACACCGATGGTGCCAGTGGCGCGATCCGTGTGGTGTTCACGCCGCCTCAGACTCACCCGTGGGGCACGATCTCGAAGGGCACCGTCGCAGATCAGCTCGACTTCTTCGACAAGGCATTCGGCGCACCGACCGCTATCGACTCGGGTTCGCAGGTCTGGCAGTGGAAGGAACTCTTCACGACCCTCGGCCTCATCGGCTTCATGATCTTCCTCCTCGCCTTCGCTCGCCACCTCCTCAGTACCCGTGCGTTCGCGGGGCTCAAGGTCGACCAGCCTCTCGCCGTCGCGAACACGCGTGCCGGTCTGGGCTGGTTCTGGGGAGCGATGGTCGTCTCGGCGCTCGTCTCCGGCATCAGCTATGTGGTCATCAGCAATACGCCGTGGATTCAGGGAATTGCGTTCAACTTCCTGCCCACGATCTTCACCCAGGGTGCGGTGTTCTTCATCGCATTCTGGGCGGCGGTCAACGGTCTCGCCGCGATTCTCATCATGGCGATCTCGTACCTGCTGTTCGGTCGCAAGAACGGGATGAGCCCTCGTGCGCTGGGCTTGCTGCCTGGCTGGCGTAAGGTCGGCCTCGCGGCCGCGCTTGCTGTCGTCACGGTGGCGGCTGCTTACGGCATCGTGTTCTTCTTCAGCTGGTTGCTCAACACCGACTTCCGGTTCTGGACGATTGCGGTCAAGGACTTCGGGGCTGACAAGCTGTGGATCGCGCTGCTCTACGTGCCGTTCTTCTTGGTCTACTTCGTGGCCAACTCGGTAGCGATCAACGTCTTCAACCGCTTCACCCTTCGGGGCAAGGAGTGGCTGAACACGCTGGTGCTGGCGCTCGTGAACGCACTTGCTCCGATTGTTCTGGTTGTCACGCAGTATGTGACGTTCTTCGTCACGGGCTACACGATTCCGAACTTCGGCGGCATCTTCAGCATCTGGCTGTTCCCGGTGATCGTGATCCTGGCCGCAACCGCGGTGCTGTCGCGCAAGCTCTACCGCGTGACGGGCAACCCCTACATCGGTGGGTTCATCAGCGCCGCGGTGGTGACCATCGTGGCCGTGACCAACACGCTCACGGTCAACTACTAGCCACGCAGCAACAAAGGAGCCCCGGGCCACTGGTCCGGGGCTCCTTTGCGCGCTTGGGGAGGACCCCAAGTGGGGCGCCGAAAGCTGATGCCGAGACCCGCCCGAGCCGTTCCTGCGATACTCGAGCGAGGCACTATCCCGCGCTGCGATGGGAATGTCGAACCCGCTCCGACGGTTGAACAGGTCGATGCGAACGCATCGAATGAGAGGCAGTGATGACAAACGCGGAGTTCGGGCTCGACACCTTCGGTGATGTGACAGTCGCCTCAGACGGGAGCCCGGTGAGCCAGGCGCAGGTGATCCGCAACGTCGTGGCCGAAGCAGTGCTCGCCGACGAGCTCGGCATCGACTTCATCGGCGTAGGGGAGCACCACCGCGTGGACTTCGCCGTATCCGCTCCCGAGGTCGTGCTGGCCGGAATAGCGACGGCCACGAAGAACATCCACCTCGGATCAGCCGTGACCGTACTGAGCTCCGACGATCCGATCCGGGTCTTCCAGCGCTTCGCCACGGTCGACGCCCTGAGCAACGGTCGTGCGGAGGTCATCCTCGGGCGCGGATCGTTCACCGAGTCCTTCCCGCTCTTCGGCTTCGACCTCGCCCAGTACGAGCAGCTCTTCGAGGAGAAGCTCGACCTGTTCTCGGAGGTCATCAAGGAGAGGCCCGTGACGTGGGCGGGCGAACTGCGCCCGCCGCTCAAGGACCAAGACGTCTATCCCCGCACCGAGAGCGGTCACCTCAAGACCTGGATCGGCGTGGGTGGGAGCCCCGAGTCGGTAGTGCGCGCGGCGCGCTACGAGCTGCCGCTCGTGCTCGCGATCATCGGCGGCGACCCCGCCCGGTTCGCACCGTACGTCGATCTCTTCCACCGCGCGCTCGCGCAGCTCGAGAAGCCCGACCTCCCGATCGCGGTGCACTCGCCCGGATTCATCGCCGACACCGACGAGGAGGCCGCCGAGCAGTACTGGCCGCACCACAAGGTCATGCGCGACCGCATCGGCGGCGAGCGCGGCTGGCCACCGTCGACCGAGGGCGAGTTCCGCCAGGAGATCGAGCACGGATCGCTCTACCTGGGCTCGCCCGAGACCGTCGCCCGCAAACTCGCGAACACGATCAAGACCCTCGGGATTCAGCGCTTCGATCTCAAGTACAGCGCCGGAACCCTGCCGCACGAACTCATGATGCACTCGATCGAGCTGTACGGCACGAAGGTGCTTCCGATGGTGAAGGACCTGCTGGCCTAGCGATCAGGGAGCGGGAGTGGCCGCCGCCTTGCGCCTGCGGTTCCAGCGCACGATCACAATGACCACGAAGGTCACGATGCCGGCGAACACGAGCCAGGGGAGCAGCACTCCGACGGCGATGAGCAGTCCCGCGAAGAATGCGAGGAACGCGTTCCAGCCTGCCTCGAGCCCAGACACGAAGGTGTCGGGTTCGGTCGCTGGGGCGTTGTACTCCGAGACGAGGTTGAGCGTCACTGTCGACAGGCTGACCTGGTCGGCGTAGTAGCGGCGCTCGCTCTCCAGGCTTTCGAGCTGGGCCTGACGATCGGAGATCGCCGTCTCCAGCTGAATCAGCGTGTCGGTGTCGGTCGCCGTCGCGAGCAGCGTGAGCAAGCGGTCGACGGATGCCGAGAGCGCCGTGATCCGTGCGTCCAGGTCTTGCGTGGTCATCGTGACGTCGTTCGAGTTGAGCGACACCTCCTCCACGGTCCCGAGTTCACGGAGCTTGTCGAGGGTCGCGGTGAGCGTCGCCGACGGGATGCGCAGCGTGAGTGTCGCACTGCCCTTGTCGGTGTCGTCCCGCGGGGCGTACTCGCTGCGCCCGTCGACGCGTCCGCCGCTCTGCTCGGTGATGCGCACGGCCTCGGTCGCGGCATCCATGGGGTCGGTCACGGTCACGGTGACGTAGCCCGTCGTGATGACCTGGCGATCACCGGACGCGACGCCGGCATCGGCGGATTTGGTGCCGTCCGTTGCGACGGTGCCGTCGGAGAACTCGGTGCCTGGGTCGACCATGGGAGCCGTGACGCCACCGGACTCGGTGTCGTACGAGCTACTCGCCGCTGAGCACCCGGTGAGGGCGATCGTGACGAGGACGAGTGCTGCTGGGATGGTGATGATGCGCCTCATGGTTTTACCGTACTGAGGCGCGCTCACGGGCGGTACCCAACGTTTGTCACGATTCGATCGTCAGCGCAAGCCCCTGCCAACTTGGGGCGCGGAGACTTAACGTCGAAGGTATCCCTCACAAAGGAGAACATCATGGGACTCATCGATGACGCCAGGGACGCAGCGGAAGCGACCGGCAAGAAGGTCGGCGAATTCGTCGACGACACCAAGGAGCGCGTGAGCGACAAGCTCGACGAGGCCAACGCCGACGCCGACGTCAAGCGCGCCGAGGCCGAGCGCGACGCCACCCACGCCAAGAACGAGTACAAGGAGAACCTGCGCGACTAGCTTCTCGTGGGCTCCGTCTGGACCACTAGCGACCACGGGGTTCCCGTCTGGCCGTTAAGCTGTGCTCATGACGTGGTGGAAGCTGTTCCGCCCGCGCCGCGCTCCGCTCCTGAATATCGCGGGGGACGTGGGCGAAGGCCCCGTCATCGTGCTCGTGCACGGCATCGCGTCGTCGGCGGCGACGTTCACTCGACTCATCCCGCTGCTCTCCGACAAGTACCGCTGCGTCTCGATAGATCTCCTCGGCTTCGGCCGCTCGCCGGCTCCCGAGGGTGCGACGTACACGATCGAGGAGCACGTCGCGGCGATCCACGAGACGATCAGGTCGCTGCGGCTCGTTGCGCCGTTCGTGCTCATCGGTCACTCGCTGGGCAGCCTGCTCTCGGCGAGGTATGCGGCGGTGCATCCCGAGCAGGTCTCGCGGCTCGTGCTGGTGAGCCCTCCCGTCTACCTCGCGCCTTCGGAGATCAGCGACCCGCGTGTGCGTCGCCAGGTCGGCGCGTACCTGTGGGTGTACGAGTTCATGCGTGCGAATAAGGCGTTCACGATGACGACCGCCGCGCACATCTCGGGGCTGTTCCAGCTCAAGGATGCCCTCGAGGTCACCGAGCGCAACTGGATCCCGTTCATGCTGAGCCTGCAGAACTGCATCGAATCGCAGACCACCGTGAGCGACATCGCTGCCGTGCGGGTGCCGATCGACGTGGTCTACGGCGCGCAGGACCAGTTCATCGCGGCGGGCACCATGCACATCATCGAGCAGATGCGGCACGTGACCACGCACCGGGTGGAGGTCAACGACCACCTCGTGCGGGCTCGCCTGGCTCGTGCCGTGGCGAAAGTGATCGACGGATGACCCCATTGAGCACGCCGCACACGCCGACGAGTATCCCGCCGAGCGCGGGGACGAACAGCCCCGCGTAGGCGCCGGCGGAGTCGATCGCCGCACCCGACAGGCTCGCACCCGCGGTCACGCCGAGGGAGAGCGCAACGGTCGGCCATGCCATCGCCGACGTGATCGTCGCGCGGTCGACAGTCTGCTCGATGAGCGAAGACCCGGAGATGAGCACGGGAGTGGTGACAGTTCCCGCGAGCAGGCTCACGATCGCGAGCGTCGGCACATCGTGCACGAGCAGGAACAGCGGCATGACGATCGCGAAGGCGACGCCAGCGATCCAGACCCGGCGCAGCGGGGACCAGTGCGCGCTCACCGCTCCGAACACGAGGCCGGAGAGAACGCTACCGATCGCGAAGACGGAGAGCAGCAGCCCCGCGAGCGCGGGCGCCCCGAGTTCGTTGGCCACCCCCACCGCGGTGAGGTCGACAGCGCCGAACTGGAACCCGACTCCCGTGTATCCCGCGAGGAGAGCGAGCACCGTGAGCGGCAGCCACGACCGCGATCGCGAGCGTTCGGCGCCCGGGATCGGGGCTGTCGAGCGCTGGATGAGCAGCGCCACCAGCCCGAGCACCGAGACCCCGACGCCCACAAGCAGGCCGAAGGCGGGGGAGATGAGCCCGGCGAGCAGGGTCACGACGGGTGGGCCGATCACGAAGGTGAACTCGTCGCCGACGGACTCGAGCGCGAGGGACGTGTGCCGCTTCTCGGGCGTCGTGAGCAGGTGCACCCAGCGGGCACGCGCGAGCGATCCCGCGTCGATCGAACTCGCTCCCACGAGGAAGGCGGCGACGAACCACGTCCACACCGGAGCCCCGAGTTCCACCGCGGCGACGAGAGCCGTGGCTCCGAGGATCGCGGCGATGATGGCGAAGGGGAGCACGGCGTTCTGGCCGCGGGAGTCCGCAGCCCGCGACCACAGCGGTCCCGCCAGGGCTGCGCCGAGCACGACGGAACCGGAGACCGCGCCCGCGAGTGCGTAGTTGTCTGCGCTGCCCGCGACGAGCAGGATGGCGCCGATGCCCGCGGTCGAGCGCATGATGCGACCGAACCAGGCGGCGAGGGAGAAGCGCCACGCACCGGGCGTTTCGAGAATGTCCAAATAGGGACGCACGACGGGGATTGACACGACTACCGGTTCCCGTTCTGGCCGCGCGAAGACGGGAATGCCCGTCCGCTCCTCGCTCGACCCCCTCAGCATATCGGTCCCCGCGCCTAGGCTGGAGGCATGCACAGTAGCAACGCCGCTCGTCTCGGCCGTCCCGTTTCCGTGATCGGCCTAGGCACCTGGCAGTTGGGCGCCGACTGGGGAGACGTGAGCGAGGGGGATGCCACGGCCATCCTCGAGACGTCCGTCGAGTCCGGCGTCACGATCTTCGACACCGCCGACGTCTACGGTGATGGCCGCAGCGAGCAGATCATCGGAAGGTTCATCCGGTCGCATTCGGACGTCTTCGTCGCGACGAAGATGGGTCGCCGCATGGAGCAGCTCCCGGAGAACTACTCGATGGTGAACTTCCGCGCGTGGACCGATCGCTCACGGGCGAACCTCGGCGTGGACACCCTCGACCTCGTGCAGCTGCACTGCCCGCCGACCGCCGTGATCGAGAGCGACCGCGTCTTCGACGACCTCGACACGCTCGTCGCGGAGGGCGCGATCGCCCGCTACGGCGTGAGCGTCGAGACCGCCGACCAGGCGCTCGCGGCCATCGCGCGACCGGGAGTCGCGAGCGTGCAGATCATCCTCAACGCGTTCAGGCTCAAGCCGCTCGACGCGGTACTTCCCGCAGCGATCGACGCCGGCGTCGCTATCATCGCGCGCGTGCCCCTCGCCTCCGGACTGCTGAGCGGCAAGTACCGCGCAGACACCGTGTTCGCCGAGAACGACCACCGCACATTCAACAGGCACGGCGAGGCGTTCGACGTGGGGGAGACGTTCTCGGGGGTCGACTTCGAGCGCGGGGTGGCCGCGGCCCAGGAGTTCTCTGCGCTCGCGGCATCCGTAGGGCTGACCGCGCCGGTGGCCGCGCTCGCGTGGCTCGCCCAGCTGCCCGGTGTGACGACGGTGATCCCGGGGGCGCGCAGCGTCGCCCAGGCGCAGGGTAACGCGAGCGCCGGGTCGGTCGACCGTCTCGACATCACGCCCCAGGTCACCGACCTGTACGACAGGTACTTCCGTGCGGAGATCCACGACAAGTGGTGAGGCAAACTGTGGGGAAGCAGAAGGCGGAGTCACTGGGCTCGGCGTTTGCAAACATCTTCACGGCGAACCTCGCGTCGAGCCTCGGTGACGGCATCGTGCGCACGGCGATGCCGCTGCTCGCGGCACGCCTCACGCACGACCCGCTCCTGATCTCCCTCGTCGCTGCGCTCGCGCTGCTGCCGTGGCTGTTCTTCGCGATTCCCGCGGGCATCCTCATCGACCGCATCGATCGCCGCACCGCCCTCGCGCTCGCGCAGGCCGTGCGGACCGCCCTCGCAGTGCTCATGTTCATCTTCGTCCTGACGGGCACCCTCACGATCTGGTGGCTCTACCTCGTGGTCTTCGTCTACGGAGCCTTCGAGACGGTCTACGACGGAGCCATCAGGGCGGTCGTGCCGAGCATCGTGAGCAAGGCGAACCTGCCGCGCGCGAACTCCCGCATCGAGGCGGGCGAACTCGTCGTGCAGAACTTCCTCTCGGGGCCGGTCACGTCGGCGTTGTTCGCGGTGTCGGTGCTCATCCCTGTCGGGGTCAATGGGCTCGTGTTCGCGCTCGCCGGTGTTCTCGCCCTCCTGCTCCCGAAGGCAGCGTCCGGCACGCAGTTCACCTCGGCGACCTCCGACGAGCCTCGCGTGGCCTGGTATCGACAGTTCGTCGACGGCTTCCGGTTCATCATCGCCAACAAGCAACTGCGCACGCTGTGGTTCTTCAGCACGTTCGTTGGCATCGTGAGCTCGGCGGCGCTCGCGTCGTTCGTGCTCTTCGTGCTCGACACCCTCGCGGTGCCCGAACCGCTCTTTGGCGTGTTCATGCTGAGCGGCGCCGTCGGCGGACTCGCTGGCGCCTTCATCACGGGCTGGACCAAAGCGCACCTTGGCACCGGCCTCGCGATGGCGCTCAGCACGACGATCTCAGGGCTGGCCATCCTGGTCACCGGCCTCGTCCCTGTGGTCTGGTGGACAGTCGCGACATTCGCCGTGTCGTCCCTCGCGGTGACCGTCTGGAACATCCTCGTGATGTCCCTGCGGCAGAGCATCATCCCGGGCCGCCTGCTCGGTCGCGTGCACGGAACGTGGCGCACGCTCCTGTGGGGCACCACGCCGCTCGGTTCGCTCATCGGCGGGCTCATCGCGCGCGTCGACCTCACGCTGCCGTTTATCATCGGCGGAGCGCTCGAAGCCGTCGCGAGCCTCGTTTTCTTCCGGTTCCTCATGACCCTGCCGAACCCGGAGGACGTCGACAACGGCGACCCGGTGCTAGTCCCCGGACCGGGCCCGACCGACCCCACGCTGCAGAACTAGCCACTCCCGGAGCGCGGCGAGCGTCTGCTCCGGGCGGTCACGGTGCGGGGAGTGGCCGGCGCCGTCGAGTCCCACAGACCGCTTCTCCGGAGGTTCCGCGGGACACGCCGGTGGCGGGTGTGACCAGTGTGTGTGAAACGTCACAACTCCGGAGAAGCGGTCGCCTGCGGGGTACGCCGAACTCGAGCAGCTCACGGGAGCCCTCACGCCGCTGCGCAGCTAGCGAAGTCGGGCTCAGCTCGGCTGGATCGGCACCGGTTCCGTGTCGGCGATGGGGCTCGCGTCCTTGCCGCGCAAGTCGGGATGCCAGCGGCGCAGCATCGTCGGAACGAGGAATCCAAGCAGCGCCAGGCAGGCGGCAGCCCAGAAGCCGCCGACCGCGCCATTCGCGTCGATGAGGAACCCGGCAGCGGCGGAGCCGAGCGCGGCACCGATGAGCTGCCCGGTTCCGACCCAGCCGTACGCCTCCGCGGTGTCACTGAACTTGACGCTCGATGAGACGATCGCGAAGATCACGGCGAGGGCCGGGGCGATGCCGATGCCCGCGATGATGAGCGTGACCGCGAGCCACCAGAACTCAAGGCCCTGGCCCTGCACGAGCGTGTAGCCCATCGCGAGGGCGAGCCCGACGAACACGGCGAACATGCGGCGCGCGAGGGCCCATGGCCCGATCGGGACGTGTCCGAGCGAGAGCCCGCCGATGATCGATCCGAACGCCCAGATCGCGAGCACGAGACCGGCCTGCGGTCCGCCCTCGCCGAACACGGCGACGACGCCGGCCTCGACCGCAGCGCACGAACCGACGAGCAGGAACCCCGTGATCGTGCCGAGCAGCACCGCGGGTTGTCGCAGCACCACGCCGAACTTCCGTTTGCTGCGAGGGATGCGCACGCGCCCGACCTCCGGGCTTGCGATGAACCAGATGCCGCCCCCGATGAGGAAGAGCCCCGCGATGCAGATCGCGAGCACGCTCGAGACCTGAACCGCGACGAACGTGGTGATCACGGGCCCCGCGATCCAGATGATCTCTTGTGCTGACGCGTCGAGCGAGAACAGCGGGGTGAGCTGGCGCGAGTTCACCATCTTGGGGTAGATCGTGCGCACGGCCGGCTGGATGGGCGGCGTGCTGAGGCCGCCGATGAATCCGACCACCATGTAGAGGGGAAGAGTGAGCGGCGCGAGCGCGATCGTGAAGATGCTCGCGGCGCACACGATGAGGGTCAGGGTGAGCACCTTGCGCATGCCCCACACGCCCATCCAGCGGCTGGTGAGCGGTCCGGCGATCGCCTGGCCGAGGCTCGTGGCACCGAGGACGAGACCGGCTGCACCGTACGAATGCAGGATGTGCTCGATGTGGATGAGATACGCGAGTGAGAGCATGCCGCTCGGGAATCTCGCCGTGAGCTGCGCGGCGATGATGCGACCCACGCCGGGCGTCTTCAGGAGATCGATGTAGCTGCTCACAAGATCACCAGCTTAGACCGGGGGTGGGAGCCGAAACGGGGTGTCGGTAGCGGTCAATATCGTAGTAGTACCGCGTGTCGGATTGCCTCACAGCCTGTGCAGAACTATTACAAGTTATACACATCTGTGGATGACACGCCCACTACATCTGGGGTTACCGGAGTGTCGGTGGAACTAGATATAGTGGTGAGACCGCCAGGCCGGGGGTTACGGTTTCAGGCAGTTTTTCGGGGAGTAGACGCGCTTTTTCCAAGCGCAGAGGGAGTATTTCGTGGGTATCACAGTCGTCAAGCGCAGCGGCCAGCGGGAGCCGTATGACGCTAACAAGATCAACCTGGCCATCGAGTCGGCCAGCGCTGGTCTCGACGAGAACATCACGTGGGTGACGCAGATCGCCTCAGAGCTCGAGCTCACCCTTTTCGACGGCATCACGACGCAGCAGCTCGACGAGGCAGTCATCCAGGTCGCCCTCCAGAACGTCAAGGATGACCCGGCCTTTGACATCGTCGCGGCCCGCCTCCTGCTCAAGACCATCTACAAGCGCGTGCTCGGCGACTACGAGACCGCCGCGGAACTCAAGGAGCTGCACAGCTCGCACTTCGCCACGAACATCACCCGCGGCGTCGACGAGGGCCTTCTCGACCCCCGCCTGACCCAGCTCTTCGACCTCGACTACCTCGCGACCCAGCTCGAGCCGGCCCGCGATGAGCTGCTCAAGTACATCGGTGTCGTGACCCTCAACAACCGCTACGGCATCAAAGGCCGCAACGGTGACGCGCTCGAGGTACCCCAGTACTTCTGGATGCGCATCGCCATGGGCCTTTCGCTCAACGAGGTCGACCCCACCAAGGCGGCGCTCGCGTTCTACGAGAAGATGTCGTCGCTCGAGTACCTCGCCGCGGGATCCACTCTCGTCAACGCGGGCACGATCTACCCGCAGCTCGCGAACTGCTTCGTCATGGAGATGCAGGACGACATGGAGCACATCGCGAAGACCACGCGCGACGTCATGTGGCTCACGAAGGGAACGGGCGGCATCGGTCTCAGTGTTACCAAATTGCGTGCCCAAGGGTCGCCCATCCGAAGCAATAACACGAGCTCGACCGGTCCCATCCCGTTCATGCACACGATCGACTCGATCCTGCGCGCGGTGAGCCGCGGCGGCAAGAAGTTCGGCGCCCTGTGCTTCTACATGGAGAACTGGCACATGGACTTCCCGGAGTTCCTCGAACTCCGCAACAACTCGGGAGACCCGTATCGCCGCACCCGCACTGCGAACACGGCGGTGTGGATCAGCGACGAGTTCATGAAGCGCGTGCAGAACGATGACGACTGGTACCTCTTCGACCCGCTCGAGGTGAGCGATCTCAACGAGCTCTACGGCAAGGCGTTCTCCGCGAAGTACAACGAGTACGTCGCCAAGGCCGAGGCTGGCGAGATGCGCATGTTCAAGAAGATCACGGCGCGCGAGCAGTTCAAGTCGATCCTCATCTCCCTCCAGACCACGAGCCACCCGTGGCTCACCTGGAAAGACACGATCAACAACCGCGCCCTCAACAACAACACCGGCACCATCCACCTGTCGAACCTGTGCACCGAGATCACGCTCCCGCAGGACGAAGACAACGTCTCCGTCTGTAACCTCGCATCCATCAACCTGTCGCAGCACCTTGACGACGCGGGCCAGCTCGACTTCGCAAAGATCGAGGCCTCGGCTCGCCTGGCCGTGCGCCAGCTCGACAACCTCATCGACATCACGCGCTCGAGCGTGAAGGAGGCCGACTTCTCGAATGCGCAGAACCGCGCGGTCGGCCTCGGCGTCATGGGCTTCACCGATGTGATCGAGAAGCTCGGTATCAGCTACGAGAGCGAAGCTGCATACGACCTGATCGACGAGATCATGGAGCACGTCTCCTACGCGGCAATCGACGCGTCGACAGAGCTCGCCAAGGAGCGGGGCTCGTACCCGAACTTCCAGGGCAGCCGCTGGTCTGAGGGCCTCGTTCCGCTCGACTCGATCGCACTCACCGAGGCCGACCGCGGGCTCGAGATCAAGGTCAACCGCAAGACACGCCTCGACTGGGATGCACTGCGACTCAAGGTCAAGGGCGGCATGCGCAACGCCACCCTCATGGCGATCGCGCCCACGGCGTCCATCGGTCTCGTCGCGGGAACCACTCCGGGCCTCGACCCGCAGTTCTCGCAGATCTTCAGCCGCGCGACCTCCAACGGGAAGTTCCTCGAGGTCAACCGCAACCTCGTGGCCGACCTGCAGAAGCTCGGGATCTGGGAGTCGTCGCGTGAGGCGATCCTGCGCAGCCAGGGCGACATCCAGAACGTGGCAGCGATCCCGGACCACCTCAAGGAGGTGTACAAGACGAGTTTCCAGCTCTCGCCGTACGCGTTCCTCGAGGTCGCCGCTCGCGCCCAGAAGTGGATCGACCAGGCCATCAGCCGCAACATGTACCTCGAGACGCGTGACCTCGGCGACATGATGGACATCTACTTCGCGGCATGGGAGCGCGGCGTGAAGACGACGTACTACCTGCACATGAAGCCCCGTCACACCGCCGAGCAGTCGACGGTCAAGGTCAACAAGTCGGAAGACATCGTGGTGGCGTCGACCGCTCCGGCGTCGACCGAAGCGGCATCGTCCGCTCCCGCAATTCCCGCCCGCCGTGGTTTCGGTGGGCTCGCCCCGAAGGTAGGCAACTGATGAATCCCGATGAATATTACGTTCCGGTCGACCCCATGGACGACCTCCAGTGTGAAAGCTGCCAGTAGCTCATGGGCATCCTAGGAACTGGCCTGCAAGAGGGCCTGCTGCTCAAGCCGATCCGCTACCAGTGGGCGATGGACCTGTACGACCAGGCCGTCGCGAACACGTGGTTCCCCAACGAGATCCAGCTCGGTGAAGACATCGCGGATTTCAAGAAGATGACCGATGAAGAGCGTCACGCCGTGACGTTCCTCATGAGCTACTTCAACCCGAACGAGCTTCTCGTCAACAAGGCTCTCGCCTTCGGCGTTTATCCCTACGTCAACGCGGCGGAGTGCAGCCTGTACCTCGCCAAGCAGATGTGGGAAGAGGCGAACCACTGCATGAGCTTCGAGTACGTGCTCGAGACCTTCCCGATCGACCGCGAGGCGGCTTATGCCGCGCACGCCGACATCCCGTCGATGGCGCGCAAGGAAGAGTTCGAGGTCAAGTACATCCGTCGCATGACTGAGCAGACGCTCGACATCACCAGCACCGACGGCAAGAAAGACTTCGTGCGCAACCTGGTGGCGTACAACGTCATTCTTGAGGGCGTCTGGTTCTACTCGGGCTTCATGGTGGCTCTCTCGTTCCGGCAGCGGAACCTCCTGCGCAACTTCGGTTCGCTCATGGACTGGGTAGTTCGCGACGAGAGCCTGCACCTCAAGTTCGGCATCAACCTGATCCTCACTGTGCTCGAGGAGAACCCCGACCTGCAGACCGAGGAGTTCGCGACCGAGATCAAGCAGATGATCCTCGACGCGGTGGAGATGGAAGAGGAGTACAACCGCGACCTGCTGCCGAACGGCATCCTCGGACTCAACGCCACCTACATCAACCAGTACGTCAAGTACCTGGCCGACCGCAGGCTCGAGGAGCTCGGATTCGAGGCGCACTACAACGTCTCAAACCCGGCGAAGTGGATGGCCGCAGCCAACGACACCCTCCAGCTCGTGAACTTCTTCGAGTCGACGAACACGTCGTACGAGTCGAACGCGAGCGCTATCTCGAAGAGCGCGAAGTCTGAGTAACGCCACAGTGGTCCACGCGGTGGACTGGCGCGACCCGCGGGCCGTTGCACTGCGCGATGAGATGAACACTGAGTCGTTCGCGAAGTATGCCGCTCGCACTGCAGCGCTCGAGCCCGAGCACCGGGACGCAGTGGGTCGCGTGCTCGCGACGCACGACGACGAGATGATCGAGACGATCATGGCGTTCGACGGGGATGAGCCGGCGGGGCATGCCGCGCTGCGGCCGGTTCCCGGGGACGTCGCGACGGGCCAGGCCCTCGAGGTCAAGAAGGTGTTCGTTACGGTGCCGTACCGCGGGCGGGGAATTTCGAAGCTGCTCATGCTCGAACTCGAGCGGATCGCGCTCGCGCGCGGCGCGGCGCGCCTCGTCTTGCAGACCGGAGACCTCCAGCACGAAGCGGTCGCGCTGTACGAGGGGCTCGGTTACCACAGCATCCAGCCCTACGGCGGCTACGACATCATCCCCTTCGCGCTGTGCTTCGAGAAGCTGCTCGCGTAGCCGGGCCTCGGCTAGCGGGGCGCCATCCGGATCGCCCCGTCGAGGCGGATCGTCTCCCCGTTGAGCATCGGATTCTCGACGATGTGCTGCACGAGCGATGCATACTCGTCGGGCTTGCCGAGGCGTGACGGGTGCGGCACCTGCGCACCGAGGGAGTCCTGTGCTTCCTGCGGCAGCGACGCCATCATGGGTGTCTCGAAGATGCCGGGCGCGATAGTCATGACGCGGATGAGGTGCTGCGCGAACTCGCGCGCGAGCGGCAGGGTCATGGCGGCGACACCGCCCTTCGACGCGGAGTATGCAGCTTGGCCGACCTGCCCGTCGAACGCCGCGACGGACGCGGTGTTGACGATCACGCCGCGCTCCTCGCCGATCGGATCCACCTGCATCATGCGCGCGGCCGCGAGGCGGATGACGTTGAACGTTCCGACGAGGTTGATGCCCACCACGCGCTCGAAGTCTTCGAGGGGGAGCGGCCCGTTCTTGCCGACGGCGCGGCCGGGTGTCCCGACGCCCGCGCAGTTGACGACGATGCGCAGGTCGCCCGCGAGGTCGACTGCGGCTTGCACGTCGGCGGCCGAGCGCACGTCGCACGGGGCGAAGGCGAAGGGCAGGTCGGCTCCGCGCGAGGTGGGGAGATCGGCGATCACGACGCGCGCGCCCGCGGCGGCGAGGACGTGGGCCGTGGCGAGGCCGAGGCCGGAGGCGCCTCCGGTGACGAGAGCCGAGGCATCCGTGATTCTCATGACAGCCTTTCGATGATCGTCGCGTTGGCCATGCCGGCGCCCTCGCACATGACCTGCAGGCCGTAACGGCCACCCGTGCGCTCGAGCTGGTTGACCATGGTGGTGAGCAGCCGGGTTCCGGATGACCCGAGCGCGTGCCCGAGCGCGATGGCCCCGCCGCGCGGGTTGACCAGGTCGGGGTCTGCGCCGAACTCGTGCTGCCACGCGAGCGGAACCGACGCGAACGCCTCGTTCACCTCGAAGGTGTCGAAGTCGTCGATGCCGAGGCCGCTGCGATCAAGGATGCGGCGGGTCGCGGGGATGACGCCGGTGAGCATCTCGATCGGGTCGGAGCCGACCACGGTGAAGGAGTGGAACCGGGCGCGCGGGGTGAGACCCAGTTCGAGCGCGCGCTCCTCGCTCATGATGAGCACGGCCGACGCCCCGTCGGTGTACGGCGAGGAGTTGCCGGCAGTGATCTTCCAGTGGATCTCGGGGAAGCGCTCGGCGAGAGCATCGTCGTGGAAGGCGGGCTTCAGCTCGCCGAGCCCGGCCACCGTCGTTCCGGGGCGGATCGTCTCGTCGGTCGTGACGTCACCGAAGGGCATGATCTCGCTCGTGAAGTCCGACGCGCCAGCGAGCCGGTGGGAGCGTGCGGCGAAGGTGTCGAGTGCTTCGCGCGAGAGCTTCCAGCGCGAGGAGATGAGTTCGGCCGAGATCCCCTGGCCGACGAGCCCCGCGGGGTAGCGCGCCCTAATCATCGGCCCCCAGTTGTCCTCGCCGCGGGTCGCCACATTGATCGGGTTCTTGCTCATGAGTTCGACGCCGCACGCGATGACGATGTCGTACGCTCCCGCGATCACTCCCTGCGCGGCGAAAGCCGCGGCCTGCTGGCTCGATCCGCACTGCCGGTCGACGGTCGTGCCGGGGACCGTCACAGGGAACCCCGCCGCGAGCACGGCGTTGCGCGTGATGTTCACCGCCTGCTCGCCGACCTGCGAGAGGCACCCGCCGATCACGTCGTCGACGAGCGCGGGGTCGAGATCGTTGCGGGCCACCAGCTCCCTGAGCACAGTGCCGAGGAGATCGACCGGATGCCAGTGCGCGAGCGCACCACCCGCCTTCCCCTTGCCGGCGGGAGTACGGAGAGCGTCAACGATGACAGCGGTAGTCATGGCTCCAGACTAGGCGCGCAACTCCGCAAACGTCTCGGCTACCTGGCTCAGGCCGACTTCACGCCCGCAAGAGCAGCAGCCACCACACTCCCTTGGCGAGTGCGGTGAGCGGGTTGGTGATGGTCCCAGAGTCAGTCATGCCGCCTACGCTAGCGCGCGGCGCGGAGCGCCGAAAGGTTACGCGCGAGCGGGACTGACCTGGCGCAGCGCCTCGTCGATGTGCCCGGCCGTGCGCAGCAGAGCCGGACGGAACTCGTCGGTGATGCGCTCGAGCGTCGCGCTCGACGTGGTGCTCGAGACGTTGATGGCGGCCACGACGGTTCCGTCGGCGGAGTGCAGGGGTGCGGCGATCGAGCGCAGGCCCTGTTCGAGCTCCTGGTCGACGATGGCCCAGCCCTGCGTTCGCGCGTTGGCCAGAACCTGGCGGAGGGCATCCGGCCACCGGTCTTCGGACTCGGCGGCGAGGAGCACGCGGCCCATCGATGTGACGTTGGCGGGGAAGCGCGTGCCGATCGTGATGCCGACGTTCATGATGCGGCGAGTGGGCACGCGAGCGACGTAGACGATTGCATCGCCGTCGAGCACGGAGGCGGAGGTCGACTCGTCGAGTTCACGCGAGAGCGCCTCGAGGTGCGGCTGGGCGATCTCGGGCAGCGACAGCCCCGAGAGGTAGGAGAAGCCGAGTTCGAGCACGCGCGGGGTGAGGCTGAAGAGCTTGCCGTCGGTCGCGACGTAGCCGAGCTCCGCGAGGGTGAGCAGGAAGCGGCGGGCTGTCGCGCGTGTGAGGTCGGTGCGCGCGGCGAGTTCGCTGAGCGTCATGCGCGGGTTCTCGCCGTCGAACGCGCGGATGACCGCGAGGCCACGCGCGAGCGACTGGACGTACTGCCCGCTCGGCTCAGGCTGCATCAGCGTTCGAGCACCACGGCGAGCCCCTGGCCCACGCCGATGCAGATCGCCGCGACGCCGACGCCGCCCCCGCGACGCTTGAGCTCGTGCGCGAGGTGGCCGATGATGCGTCCGCCAGAAGCGCCGAGGGGATGCCCGATCGCGAGTGCGCCGCCGTGCACGTTCACTCGCTCGGGGTCGAGCTCTGGCCAGAGCTTGAGGCAGGCGAGGGATTGCGACGAGAACGCCTCGTTGAGTTCGACAAGCTCGACGTCTGCCCAGGTCTTGCCCGCTCTGGCGAGGGCGCGGTTTGCCGCCTCGACCGGGGCGATGCCGAACACGTCCGGATCGTTGCCGAAGCTCGCGCGGCCGATGATGCGGGCGAGGGGCTCGGCGTCGAGGGCGGTCTTCTCGCCGCCGATGAAGAGCATCGAGGCGCCGTCGTTGAGGGGGGATGAGTTGCCTGCGGTGACTGTGCCGTCTTTCTTGAACGCGGGTTTCAGCGCGCCCAAGGTGGCGAGCGACGCGTCTGCTCGCACCCCCTCGTCGCGCACCAGATCGGTGCCCGGCACGGGGATCACCTCTGGGTAGAGGCCCGCGTCCCAGGCCGCAGCCGCGAGCAGGTGGCTGCGCACGGCGAACTCGTCCTGCTCCTCGCGGGAGATGTCGTAGCGTTCGGCGAGCAGTTCTGCGCTCTGGCCGTTGGAGATCGTCCAGTCTTCGCGCAACCTCGGGTTGGCCATGCGCCAGCCCATCGTGGTCGAGTGCATGACCTCTGAGCCCGAGGCGTATGGCTTGTCGGGCTTGAGCATGACCCACGGCGCGCGACTCATCGACTCGACACCGCCCGCGATCATGAGGTCGGCGTCGCCGGCTTCGATCGCGCGGCTGGCCTGGATGACGCTCTCGACGCTCGAGCCGCACAGCCGGTTGACGGTCACGCCGGGGATCGATGAGGGAAGCCCGGCGAGCAGGGCCGCGAAGCGACCGACGTTGCGGTTGTCCTCGCCTGCCTGGTTCGCATCGCCCAGGATGACGTCGTCGATGCGTTCGGGGTCGAGCCCCGGATGCCGGACGAGGAGCGCTTCGATGGTGCGGGCCGCGAGGTCGTCAGGTCGCACGCCCGCGAGGGCCTTGCCGTGGCGCCCGAACGGCGTGCGGATCGCGTCGTACACGAAGCTCGCGGTCATCGTTCCATCCCACTCAGTAGGCACATGATGTTGTGCGCGATACGAACAGCTGTTCTAATGGTGAGCGTAACATGCCGCCCGGCACCGCCGCCATGGAGGAACATTGAGTTCACGCACCACGATCACCACTCGAGTGGGCATCATCGGGGGCGGCCCCGCCGGGCTCCTCCTCTCACACCTGCTGCACCGGTCGGGTATCGACAACGTCGTGCTCGAGCTTCGGGATCGCGACTACACGGTGCAGCGCGTGCGCGCGGGAGTGCTCGAACACGACGCCGTCGAGCTGCTCGCCGAGAACGGCCTGGGCGACCGGCTGCACGCCGAAGGGCTACGCCACGACGGCATCTACCTGCAGTTCGCGGGGGAGCGGCACCACATCGACTTCGACGCCCTCGTCGGCAGGCACGTCTGGATCTACGGGCAGCAGGAAGTCGTGAAAGACCTCATCGCCGCGCACGACTCCGCGGGTACTCCCGCCCGCTACGAGGTCACGGATGCCGAGCCCATCGACGTCGACACTGACCACCCGCGCATCCACTTCAGCCAGGGTGGCGAGCGGTTCGACCTCGCGTGCGACTTTGTCATCGGCACGGACGGCTTCCACGGCATCTCGCGGCTAGCGATTCCGTCGGAGAGTCGCACCACGTACGAGCGCGAGTACGACTTCGGTTGGCTGGGCATCCTCGCGCATGCGACGCCCTCGTCTGACGAGCTCGTGTACGCGCTGCACGAGAACGGTTTCGCCCTGCTTTCGATGAGATCACCCGAGATCAGCCGCCTCTACCTGCAGGTTCCGCCCGACGAGAACATCGACGACTGGCCCGACGACCGTATCTGGGACGAGCTCGAGGTGCGTCTCGGGATGCCCGGCTGGACTCTCGAGCGCGGCGAGATCTTCGACAAGTCGGTGACTCCGATGCGCAGCTTCGTGAGCGCGCCCATGCGGTACGGCCGGTTGTTCCTCGCGGGGGACGCCGCCCACATCGTGCCGCCAACCGGGGCCAAGGGCCTCAACTCGGCGATCGCCGACGTCGCCCTCCTGCGCAAGGGGCTCGTCGAGCACTACGCCGGATCCGACGAGACGCTCGACAGCTACTCGGACACGCAGCTCTCTCGCTCGTGGCAGACGCAGTACTTCTCCACGTGGATGACCCGCATGCTGCACACCTTCAGCGGGCCGGACGCGAAGTTCGACCACAACGTGCAACTCGGCCAGCTCGCGCAGCTCGTCGCGAGCGACCACGCCAAAGCCCACCTCGCCGAGTTCTACACCGGCCTCCCCATCACCCGCTAGGAGCAGTATGGACAAGACAGTCTCATCGGCGGCCGAAGCTGTAGCAGACATCCCGGATGGCGCCACCCTCGCCGTGGGCGGCTTCGGCCTTGTCGGCGTGCCGATCTCGCTCATCGGAGCGCTGCTCGAGCAGGGGGCATCCGGCCTCGAAGTCGTCTCGAACAACTGCGGGGTCGACGGCTGGGGCCTCGGCCTGCTGCTCTCGCGGGGCCGGATCCGGCGCATCATCGCCTCGTACATCGGCGAGAACAAGGAGTTCGCGCGCCAGTACCTGGGCGGCGAAGTCGAGGTCGAGCTCACGCCGCAGGGCACCCTCGCCGAGCGCCTGCGCGCGGGCGGCGTCGGCATCCCGGCGTTCTACACGGCGACCGGCGTGGGCACCGTCGTCTCCGAGGGCGGGATGCCCTGGCGTTACACGACCGACGGCTCGGTGCTCATCGAGTCACCGGCGAAGCCGACGCAGCGGTTCGGTGACCGGGAGTACGTGCTCGAGGAGGCGATCCGCGCCGACTTCGGGCTCATCCGCGCCGCGGTCGGTGACACGCACGGCAACCTCGTGTTCGAGAAGTCGGCCCGTAACTTCAATCCGCTCGCGGGGATGTCGGGGCGCATCACCATCGCCGAGGTCGACGAGATCGTGCCGGCGGGAACACTCGACCCCGACAGCATCCACCTGCCCGGCATCTACGTCGACCGCATAGTGCAGCTCTCGGCCGAACAGGCCGCCGACCTGCCGATCGAGAAGACAACAGTGCGTGTGAAGGAGAACAGCTGATGCCGCTCACTCGCGAGGAGATGGCCGCGCGTGCGGCACGGGAACTGCAGGACGGCACCTACGTCAACCTCGGGATCGGGCTCCCGACCCTCATCCCGAACTACCTGCCCGACGACATCACCGTGGTGCTGCACTCCGAGAACGGGGTGCTCGGCGTGGGACCGTACCCGTGGGAGGGTGAGGCCGACCCCAAGCTCATCAACGCGGGCAAAGAGACGGTCACTGTGCTCCCTGGCGCCTCGTACTTCGACTCCGCGGCGTCGTTCGGGATGATCCGCGGCGGCCGCATCGCGACCGCTGTTCTGGGTGCCATGCAGGTCTCAGCCGCGGGCGACATCGCCAACTGGGCGGTTCCCGGCAAGCTCATCAAGGGCATGGGTGGCGCGATGGACCTCGTCACGGGCGCCGATCGGGTGATCGTGGTCATGGAGCACGTCGCCAAGGACGGCTCGGCCAAGGTCGTCACGGAGTGCACACTGCCCCTCACCGGACGCGCGTGCATCGACCGCATCATCACCGACCTGTGCGTGATCGACGTCACACCCGATGGCCTCGTGCTCGTCGAGCTCGCGCCCGGGGTCACGGTCGAGGAGGTCGTCGCCGCGACGGAGGCGCCGCTGCGGGTCGCGCTGGGCTGACGCCGCGCTTGGTCGGGGGCGGCGCACGCGCTTCCGCGCGGCGGCGCCGTTCGTGACCGCGCCGGGCGGGGGCCATGGCTCGTGGCCCGTGAAACGGTCCAGAGCGCAGTTGTTGCACCAACTCCCTGAGACCGCCACTTGAGGGATGACACATCCGGGCAGGTCCGGTGCCCCGGCAGCACGTCACGGGTTCATCTCGAACGATCGAACGGAGCCGGACCCCGCCAAGGGATCCGGCCCCGCTCAAGCTACAGCGTATTACCGAGCTTGAAGCCCTTCTCGACATCGCCCTCACGCGTGTAGGAGAAACCGTCTGCACCGACGGTGACCGCCATCTCCGTGGGCTCGTCGCGGTGCTCCACTTCGCGGGGGTTGCCGTCGAGATCGAGCACGAGGGATGCCTCGGTGTACCAGCTCGGAACCACCGGGTTGCCCCACCAGTCCCGGCGCTGGTTGTCGTGCACGTCCCACCTGACCACGGGGTTGTCCGGGTCGCCCGTGTAGTAGTCCTGCGTGTAGATCTCCACGCGGTGGCCGTCGGGATCGCGCAGGTAAAGGTAGAACGCGTTCGAGACACCGTGGCGTCCGGGGCCGCGCTCGATGCGGTCGGAGAGGCGTAGTGCACCGAGCTTGTCGCAGATGTGGATGATGTTGTGCTTCTCGTGCGTGGCGAACGCGATGTGATGCACTCGCGGGCCGTTCCCGCCCGTGAGGGCTGTGTCGTGCACCGTGTCCTTGCGGCGCATCCACGCCGCATACACGACGCCGTCCTCGTCCTCGATGTCCTCGGTCACCCGGAAGCCGAGGTGCTGCATGTAGTCCATGCCGCGCGACACGTCGGGGGTCACCTGGTTGAAGTGGTCGAGGCGCACGAGCGCTCCGGGGTTGTAGAGGTCGTAGCGCCACGCGAGCCGCTCGACGTGGGCCACGTCGTAGAAGAACTCGTACGGGAAGCCCAGCGGGTCTTCAACCCGCACCGAGTCGCCGACCCCGCGCACGAAGCCATTCGCGCGGCGGTCGGTGCGGCATCCCATCGCCTCGTAGTAGGCCTGGGCGCGGTCAACGTCTTCGGGGGTGCGCACACGGAAGGCGAGCGACGCGACCGCGGCGACCGGCCCCTGCCGCAGCACGAGGTTGTGGTGGATGAACTCCTCGAACGTGCGCAGGTAGATCTCGGTGTTGCTCTCCTCCGTCACGACGAGGCCGAGGACGTCTACGTAGAACGCTCGCGACGCCGCGAGGTCGGTCACGACGAACTCCATGTACGCGCACCGCACGATGTCCGGTGGGGTGAGGGCGGGGGTGGGGATGGCGGGAAGGGTCATTTCGAAGCTCCGAATCGTGCGGTGTGAACCGGCCCGACCGTGATGTGCACGGCCTGCTGGTCTGTATAGAAATCGATAGAGCGGTAGCCGCCCTCGTGGCCGAGGCCCGACGACTTGACGCCGCCGAACGGCGTGCGGAGGTCGCGGACGTTGTGCGAGTTGAGCCAGACCATGCCCGACTCGACAGCGTGCGCGAACGTGTGGGCGCGCTCGAGGTTGGAGGTCCAGATATAGGCGGCGAGGCCGTACTTGACGCCGTTGGCGAGCTCGAGCGCTTCCTCGTCGGTGTCGAACGGAGTGATCGCGACGACCGGGCCGAAGATCTCCTCTTGGAAGATCCGCGCGTCCTTAGGGACATCGGCGAACACTGTCGGCTGCACGTAGTTTCCTTCGGGGAAGGCCTCGGGGCGTCCGCCACCGGCGAGCAGACGTCCCTCGCTCTTGCCGAGCTCGACGTAGCTCATGACCTTCGCGAAGTGCTCGGGGTGCACGAGCGCCCCGACCTCGGTCTTCGGGTCGTGCGGGTCGCCCACGACGATGTTCTTCGCGCGCGCCGCGTAGCGTGCGGTGAAATCCTCGTAGATCGAGCGCTCGACAAGGATGCGCGAGCCAGCGGTGCAGCGTTCGCCGTTGAGCGAGAACACCCCGAACAGTGTCGAATCGATCGCGGCGTCGAGGTCGGCGTCGGCGAAGACGATCGCCGGGGACTTGCCCCCGAGCTCCATCGACATGCCCTTGAGGTTCGCCGCGCAGTTGCGGAAGATCGTCTGGCCCGTCGTGGTCTCCCCAGTGAACGAGATGAGCGGAACACCTGGGTGCTTGACGAGGGCGTCACCCGCCTCCTCACCGAGGCCGTTGACGAGGTTGAAGACGCCGTCGGGCACGCCGGCATCCTTGAAGATCTGCGCCCACAGGCTGGCCGAGAGCGGCGTGAACTCTGCGGGCTTGAGTACGACAGTGCAGCCCGACGCGAGCGCGGGCGCGAGCTTCCAGCTCTCCAGCATGAAAGGCGTGTTCCAGGGCGTGATGAGGCCGGCGACGCCCACGGGCTTGCGGTTGACGTAGTTGACCTGGCGGCCGGGCACCTTGTACGTGTCATCGGCCTGGGCGACGATCAGGTCGGCGAAGAAACGGAAGTTCTCCGCGGCGCGCTGCGCCTGGCCGAGAGCCTGCGTGATCGGCAGGCCCGTGTCGTAAGTCTCGAGCTCGGCGAGCCGGGCATCCTGCGCCTCGACGAGGTCCGCGATCTTGTTGAGCACGCGCGAGCGCGCGCGCGGCAGCATGTGCGGCCAGGGCCCGTTCACGAAGGCTTCGGTCGCGGCGGCGACGGCCAGGTCGATGTCTTCCTGCTGGCCGGCGGCGGCTGTCGCGTACACCGTGTTGCCCGCGGGCTCGAGCACGTCGAAGGTCTTGCCTCCGACGCTGTCGACGAACTTTCCGCCGATGTAGTGCTGGATCTTCGTGGGCAGGTCAGCCGGGATGTGCGTCGCCATCGTCAAGCCCCCTTCATGGTGAAGCCGTCGACCGGGCTCAGCCACTGCTCGCCCTCGGCCAGCAGCGCCCTGATCTTCACCAGTCCGGCATCGGTCGGGGTGATGAGCGGGGGGCGCACGAAGCCGGATGCCACAAGCCCGCGCTGCTCGAGAACCCACTTGCCGGGCGCGGGGTTGGTCTCGACGAACAGCAGGTCGACGAGCGGGTGCAGGCCGTAGTGGATCTCCCTCGCCCGCTCGATGTCGCCCGCGATCCACGCCTCGTACAGGTCGGCGTGCGCGCGGGGCGCGATGTTTGACGTCGCGCTGATGAAGCCGATGCCGCCGAGGGCGAGCAGCGGAAGGCACAGCAGTTCGATGCCGCTCCACACGAGCAGCTCTTTGCCGCACAGCTGCAGCACGCGCGAGAAGTGTTCGAAGTCTTTCGTGGTCTCCTTCACGCCGACGAAGTTGTCGACGTCACGGTAGAGGCGCGCGACGGTCTCGGGCGCGATGTCCACTGCCGTGCGGCTCGGCACGTTGTACGCGACGATGGGCAGGTCGGGGAACTCGCGCGCGACAGTCGTGTACCAGACATAGAGCGCCTCCTGCGTGGGGCGGGCGTAGTAGGGCGTGATGATGAGCACGGCATCGGCGCCGGCATCCTGGGCCGCAGCTGTCAGCTCGAGGGTTTCCTCGAGCTTCTCGGTTCCGGTGCCGGGCATGAACGGCACGCGGTCGTCGATCGCGGTCGCGACAGTGCGGATCGCGGCGGCGCGCTCCGCTATCGATTGCGAGCTGGGCTCACCGGTCGAGCCTCCCAGCGAGATGCCGTGCGTGCCGTTGGCGAGCTGCCAGTTCGTCAGGTTCGTGAGGCTGTCGTGGTCGACCTCGCCCGTGGGCAGGAAGGGGGTCATGAGTGGTGCGATCGAGCCCTTGATCTGGCTCGGATCCGAACGGAATTTCACGTCAAAGGACCTTTCGTGTGGGACTTGTAAGCGAGGAAAGCGTCGAGAGTCGCGGTGCGGTGGGCCCGCGCCGCCAGTTCGATCTCGAGGTCATCCGCGCCGGATTCGATGAGGCCCAACAGCGCCTCGTGTTCATCGACTGACTCGCGAGCACGGCCGGGGACGAAGTTGAATGTCGAGTCGCGCAGCACCTTCATGCGGTTCCAGCCGCGGTGCACGAGATCGAGGATGTGCGGGTTCGGGCAGTTCTCGAACAGCACCGAGTGGAAGTCGAGGTTGAGCTGCGTGAACCGCGGGGGGTCGAAATGGTCGAGGCACGCGATCATCTCGGCGTTGATCGCGCGCGCACGAGCCACGTCGGCGGGTGTGACGAATGGTGCCGAGAGTGAGGTCGCGACACCCTCGACGACGGCGAGCGTCTGCATGGTGTGCAGATACTCGGTCTCCTTGATGAGCGCGACCTGGGCTCCCACGTTGCGCTCGAACGTCACGAGACCCTCGGCCTCGAGCATCCGTATCGCCTCGCGCACGGGGACGGCACTCACGTCGAGCTCCCTGGCGATCTGGCCGAGCACGAGCCGGTAGCCGGGCACGAACGTGCCGTCGTTGATGCGCTCCTTGATCCAGTCGTAGGAGAGCTGGCTCTTGCTGACGGTCACTTCCACGCCTCGTACCGCGCCTTCCACTCGCCCGCCAAGGGGTACAGTCCGTCGACGCTCTCGCCGGCCGCGACCATCTCGGCGATGAAGCTCTCCTGGCGCTCCTGCTCAATGGCGCCGTCGACAACCTTCTCGATGAGGAACGGCGGGATGACGAGCACGCCGTCGGCGTCGCCAACGATCAGGTCGCCCACCTGCACGGATGCCCCGCCGCACGCAATGGTCAGGTCCGTGTCCCACGGAACATGGCGGCGGCCAAGAACCGCCGGGTGCGCGTTGGCGTAGTAGGTCGGGATGTCGAGGGCCGCGACGGCCACGAGGTCGCGCACCCCCCCGTCCGTGACGATGCCCGCGGCTCCGCGCACCTGGGCGCGCAGCGCGAGGATGTCGCCGACCGTTCCCGTGCCGGTCTCGCCGCGCGCCTCGATCACGAGCACGTCGTCGGGGTTCAGGGTGTCGAACGCGCGCTTCTGGGCGTTGAATCCGCCGCCGTGCGACTCGAAGAGGTCTTCGCGGTTGGGGATGAAGCGCAGGGTTCGCGCGAGGCCGAGGAGGCGGGCATCCGGCCGGGTTGAGTGCAGGCCGTCGATCGAGACGTTGTTGTAGCCGAGCTTGCGCAACTGCGCGCTCAGGGTGGCCGTGCCGACCGAGTTGATGCGGGCCTTGAGGTCGGCGGTGAGGATGCTCGCCTTCGGGCTTAGCCCGGCCGCCTCCGGCGAACCCCACGCCTCTGCACGCTGGAGGTCGTCAACGACGGGAGTTGCGCCGAAGTCGGCGAGCGGCACTGTTCCCTCGATCACGGGAGTGATGAGGCGCCCGCTCGTGGGCGCTCCGGGGGCGGTCGGGGCGTCGACCTCGACCTCGACGATGTCGCCGGGCACGACCACTGACGATCCGGCGGGGGTGCCGGTGAGGATCACGTCTCCGGGGTTGAGGGTCATGAGCTGGGAGATGTCGGCGACGAGAACTCCGAAGTCGAAGACGAGACCTTCGGTTGTGTCGTTCTGGACGAGTTGCCCGTTCACCCACGTGCGCACGCGCAGGGCATCCGGTTGCACCGACTCGGCGGGGATGAGAGCGGGGCCCAGCGGCGTGAAGCCGTCGCCGCCCTTCGACTTGAGGTTCGAGCCCTTGTCGGCGAGGCGCAGGTCGTAGATGCCGAAGTCGTTCGCCGCCGTGACTGCGCTCACGTACGACCAACCGTCGTCGGGGGAGACCCGGCGGGCGGTCTTGCCGATGATGAGGGCGACCTCACCCTCGAAGGCGAGAAGTTCGGTGCCTGCTGGCCGCTCGATGGGAGTGCCAGAGACGCTCACCGAGTTGCTCGGCTTGATGAAGTACGAGGGCTTCGCGGGGGTGCGGCCGCGCTGCGCGATGCGCGAGGGGTAGTTCAGGTGCAGCGCGATGATCGTGCCCGGCGTGGGGATTGTCATATCCGAAATCATATACGAGCTCAGAGCGAGGTCAAGGCCCTATCAGCGGACGGCGGCGCCGTGTCCGCGGAACTCCGCGAGCAGCACGTCGCTCGCGGTGACGCGCACGTCGACGATCGTCGTGCGGCCGGCGTCAGCACGAAGGGATGCGGTCGCGACGAGCTCGTCGCCCGCGTGACCCGGCGCGAGGAACGCGACGTCTGCGGTACGGGTGACCGAGCGCTTGCCGAGCGACACGCAGCAGTAGGCGAACGCGGTGTCGGCGAGCAGGAACACGTATCCGCCGTGCACCACCCCGTGCGCGTTGACCATCGCGTCGCCGACGGGCATGCGCAGTTCGACGGTGCCCGCAGACACGGGGCCGATGGTGAATCCGAGGGACGCGGAGACGGCATCCTCATCGTGCATGGCCGTGACGAGTTGCAGTGCTGTGCTCATGGCACGATTGAACCATGACCTTGCTCTCGTATGACGCGGCCGTCGAAACCATCGACGGCTCCACGACCTCGCTCGCCGATCTGAAGGGTTCAGCGATCCTCGTCGTGAACGTCGCCTCGCGCTGCGGCCTCACCCCGCAGTACGCCCAGCTCGAGGAGCTGCAGAGGACGTACGCGGACCGCGGCTTCACAGTCGTGGGCTTTCCGAGCAACCAGTTCAAGGGCCAGGAGCCGGGCACGAACGAGGAGATCGCCGAGTTCTGCTCGGCGACCTACGGCACGACGTTCCCGATCTTCGGCAAGATCGAGGTCAACGGCGAGGGTCGCCACGAGGTCTACGAGTCGCTCGTCGACGCGACGGATGCCGAGGGCGACGCCGGCGACGTGCAGTGGAACTTCGAGAAGTTCCTCGTGGCGCCGAGCGGCGAGGTGGTTGGGCGATTCCGTTCGAAGACGACGCCGGACGACGAGTCGGTAGTGAGCGCGATCGAAGCCGTGCTGCCGCGCTAGTTTTCGGCCAGCACGTCTTTGGCGATAGAGAACGCGTGGTTCGCGGCGGGCACTCCCGCGTAGACGGCGCTCTGCAGGATCACCTCGATGATCTCGTCGCGCGTGAGCCCGTTGGTTTTCGCGGCACGCAGGTGCATCGGCAACTCTTCCCAGTGGTGCAGCGCGATGAGCGAGCTCAGCACCGCGATGCTGCGGTCGCGTCGCGCGAGCCCGGGTCGCGTCCAGATCTCGCCCCATGCGTAGCGCGTGATGAGCTCCTGGAACTCGCGGGTGTCGTCAGTCGTGTTCGCGATCGCGCGGTCGACGTGCGCGTCGCCGAGCACCTCGCGGCGCACAGTCATCCCCGCGTCGTACCGCTCCTGGTCGTTCATAGCGACCCCTCGAAGAAGTCGATGAGCAGGGATGCCACGGCCGCCGGTTCCTCGACCGGAGCGAGGTGCGCGGCCCCCGCCACCATCCCCGCGGTCCCGTGTCGAACCCCAACTCCGATCTCGGCTGCCTCAGGTTCGCCGACAACCTGGTCGTGCTCGCCCCACATCGCCAGCACGGGAGTCTCGATGTTGCCGAGCAGCGCGCGCACGTCGTAGATCGCGAGCGCCTCGGCGCACAGCGCGTAGCTCTCGTCGTCGGCGTCCCGCAGCGCGTGCAGCAGTCGGCCGGTGAGGTCGGGGTGGCGCTCGATGGATCCGGGGGCGAACCAGCGAGTCGCCGAGGGGATCACGAGCGACGCCGTGCCCTGCGCGCGCACGGTGATCGCACGATCGACCCAGCCCTCGGTGGTGCCGAGTTTCGCGCCGGAGCAGATGATCGCGGCGGCGGCCACGCGCTCCTGCGCGTGGAGGAGCAGCTCGAGTCCCGCGGCGCCCCCGAGGGAGACTCCCGCGTAGAGAAAACGGTTGGCGCCGAGCGCGTCGACGGCATCGAGGACTCCGAGAGCTACCTCGCCGACGGTGAAGGGCTCCGTCGTGGCGGGGGATGCGCCGTGGCCGGGAAGGTCCCACGCGGCAACCCGGTACCGCTGCCTGAGCAGCGCGGCTGTCGATTCCCAGAGGATCGTCGAGGTGCCGAGCGACGGCCCGAGCACGAGAAGGGGGGCGCCGGCGGGCCCGGATGGTTCTGTGATCGCAATGGCGGGAATCATGCTGTGGCCCTCTCGATGGCGGCGTCGATGACGTGGTCAGATAGCCCGATGTACTCGCCACCGGAGCCGCCAAGGCTCCGCTGTTCGGCGCGCAGGTCGTCGAGCACGAGGTTCGCCGCGACGTGTTCGAGGTCGATGGTGAGCCCGCTCGTGAGGTCATCGAGGCGCGCGGCGCCGCCGACCGCGAGCTGCATCAGTTCGCGCAGGGTTGGCCACTCGGCGTGCCAGGCGCCGTCCGGTCGCTCGTCGACGAACGAGGCGGCAGCCACGTGCAGGGTCGAGGCGAGTCCGGGTGCGCGCAGGGAGACCGAGCGCAACAGCACGCTGAACACCGGATTCTGCTTCTGCGGCATGGCCGAGGAACCGCCGCGGCCCTCCGCGGTCGGCTCGGACAGCTCGGCGATCTCCGTGCGGGAGAGCGTCGCGACGTTCGCCCCGATCATCCCGAACACGTCGGTCACGCCAACCAGCGCATCGCCCAGCCGGGTGACTGGCGCGCGGGAGATGTGCCACGGGGAGCGCGGCACGTCGAGGCCGATCTCCTTTGCGAACGCGGCGGGCATCGCGATGGCCTTCTCGACCCCGGCGATCTCGACGAGAGCCGCGAGGGTGCCCGAAGCTCCGCCCAGTTGCGCGGGCAGGCTCACTGCCGCGAGGGCGTCGCGGGCGTCGAGGAGAGACGTGAGCCAGGTGGCGAAGCGCAGGCCGTACGTGGTCGGAGTCGCGTGCTGCGTGAGCGTGCGTGCGGCCGCGACCGTGCGGCGATGCTCGTGGGCGAGAGCCGCGAGGGCGGATGCCGAGCGATCCAGCAGCGTGATCGTGAGGCCGCGGGCGCGGCGCGCGGTGAGCATGAGCGCGGTGTCGAGGATGTCCTGGCTCGTTGCTCCGCGATGGATCCAGGCCGCGGCATCCGGGGCAGCGGCTTTCAGGTCGGCAATGAACGGGATGACGGGGTTGCCACCGTCGCGGGCACGGCGAGCGAGGTCCCCGGCGTCGGACGAGATTCCCGCGGCTTCGAGAGCCTCAGCGGCCGAGGCGGGGGCGATGCCGACGGCGATGAGGGCTCGCAGGTAGCAGACCTCGGCGTCGTACAGGCCGAGCAGGATCGCGGAGTCGGACACGATGCCGTCGGAGCCTGCCGTCGCGGGCGACAGCAGGCCGTAGTCGAAGGGCTTGGCAGAGGCTGGCGGCTCAGGGGTAGGCAAGGAATACCGTCTCCCCGTCGCCCTGCAGAAGGATGTCGTGGCGGAGCCCGTCGTCAGTCGACACGGCGACGAGGGTCGCGCGCTCCTCGGGCGTGAGCGACTCGAGGAACGCGTCGCTGCGGCCGGGCAGGTAGATGCGCGAGTGCAGGCGATCCATGAGCCCGCGCGCGAAGACCACGACGGAGATGAAGTCGGCGTCGGGGAGGAGCGTCCAGAACTCGTAGACGCCCTCGTCGGAGACGTGCGCGCGGCCGAAGCCCGTGAACGTCGTGCCGTCGCGGCGGAACGAGCCCTGCTCGGCCGGGATCGCGCCGGAGCCGTCGGCCTGCCAGATCTCGACGAGGGCGTCGGGGATAGGGGCGCCGGAGCCGTCGAACACGGTGCCGGTCAAGCGGATCGCGCCGGGGCTGTGCGGCGGAACGAGTTCGCCGCCGCCCTCGAACTCGAGGCCGTAGCGGAAGAAAGGGCCGACGGTCTGGCCGGGGGTGCCGGGAAGAGTCATGCGTCGCTCCCTTCGGGCTCGGTCCAGGTCGCCTTCGGTCCGGTCAGGACGATGTCCCAACGGTACCCCAGCGACCACTCGGGGCTTGAGAGGTCGTGGTCGTAGTTCGCGATGAGCCGGTCACGGGCCGCCTGGTCAGGGATCGACTGGTAGATCGGGTCGAGCGGAAACAGTGGGTCGCCGGGGAAGTACATCTGCGTCACGAGACGCTGCGTGAACGCGGTGCCGAACAGCGAGAAGTGGATGTGCGCTGGTCGCCACGCGTTCACGTGGTTCTTCCACGGGTATGCGCCCGGCTTGATCGTCGTGAAGCGGTACCAGCCGTCGTCGTCGGTGATGCAGCGGCCCGCGCCCGTGAAGTTCGGGTCGAGCGGCGCGGGGTGCTGGTCGCGCTGGTGGATGTACCGGCCAGACGCGTTCGCCTGCCAGATCTCGACGAGCTGGTGCCGCACGGGCCGCCCGTCGCCGTCGAGCACCCGGCCTGTGACGGTCATGCGCTCGCCGAGGGGTTCGCCAGCGTGCTGGATGGTGAGGTCTGATTCCACGGTCGCGACGTCGAGGTGCCCGAAGGCCGGAGACGCGAGCTCGATAGTTTCCGGATCCACGAGTTTCGGATTCTTCGTGGGATGCCGCAGCACGCTCGATCGGTACGGGGCAAAGTCGATCTGCGGGGCGTCGAGCCGGGGCATCCCTGCAGCGCGTTTCGCGTCGTAGGCGGCGTGCAGGGCGGCGATCTCGGCGCTGATATCGGCCTGGGTAAGTTCGGTCACGGTGCCAGCATCGCGGGGCTCGGGCGGCGGGTCCAGCGGCTCATCCCACTGAGTGAACCGGGCCGCCCGCGGCGTCCGGGCCTTCGCTCACGACGCTCACCGCGTGTAGGACGCGACGACACCGTCCTACACGCGGTGAGCACTTCGGGCACGGGGCCTCAGCTCAGCGGAGGTCGCGCGCGATATCGGCGGCCGTGCGCATCACGAGCGGGGCGAGTCGCCCCACGTCGGCGCGGCCCAGGTGCGTCACGACACCCACCGCGGCACGGGGCAGGCCGTCGATTGCGGGCAGGGATGCCGCGATCGACACGTTCCCGAGCGTCATCTCCTGTCGCGTGGTCGCGTAGCCTGACTCGCGGGTGTGGGCGATCTCATCGCGCAGGCTCGCCTCGTCCGTGACGGAATGTATGGTCTCCCGCTCGCGCGGCTCCCGGAAGAACGCATCAAGCCATTGCGCGTCCCGCGTGGCCAGCAGGGCCTTGCCGACCCCGGTCGTGTGCAGCGGCAGCCGGCCGCCCATACGGCTGAGGGTGGGGACCGATCCCGGGCCGGTGAGGCGTGCGACGTACAGGGCCTCCGTGTCCGCGAGCATCGCGAGGTGCACGTTCTCGCCGGTCGCCGCGTACAGCTCGAGCAGGTGCGGCAGAGCCCGCTCGCGCAGCCGGAGGCTCACTGGGGAGAGTTCGCCGATCTCCCACAGCCCGGTGCCGACGCAGTAGGTCGAGCCCGAGCGGTCGAGCAGTCCGAGCGTCACGAGCTCGGTGGCGAGGCGGTGCGCGGTCGAGCGCGGCAGGCCGGTGTGCGCGCAGAGCTGGCCGAGATCGAGTTCGGGCTCGTCTTCACTGAAGGCGCGCAGCACCCGTGAGGCCCGCACGAGCAGGGACTCGCCGGGAGTGTTCGTGCGCCCAGCCATGCCTAGGCGGGCTCGACGCCGAACGCGCGAGCGAGCTTGTCGATCTTCTGGGCGAGGCCCAGGCGCGGCAGGTCGCTGCCGTCGCGGATGACGCGACCACGGGCCTCGAAGTCTTCGAGGAAATCGCGCGCCCACGCCACGTCGGAACGGGTGGGGCTGATGACCTCGTTGATGATCGGAAGCTGCTCGACGTCGAGGCACAGCTTGCCCGTCATGCCGAGCGCGACGGCGACGCCGCCCTGCTCGCGCAGCACTGGATGGTTCGAGCCGACAGTGGGCCCGTCGATGGGGCCCGGCAGGTTACCCACGCGCGAAGCGATCACGAGGCGGGAGCGCGGGTACGCCATGGCCATGTCGTCGGAGCTCGTGCCGGTGTCGCGACGGTAGTCGCCGCTGCCGAACGCGAGCCGGTAAGCACCGCGGGCGCGGGCGATGCTCGCAGCCTCCTCGATGCCGAGGGCCGACTCGACGAGGGCGATCACGGGGGTGTGGCCGTGCAGGCGGTCGAAGGTCTCGGTCACGTGCGCGGGGGACTCGGTCTTCGCGAGTATGACGCCCAGCAGTCCGGGCAGGCCGACGAGGGCGTCCACGTCGTCGGACCAGAACTTGCTCGTGCGGTCGTTGATGCGCACCCAACCGGTGCCGCCGGCGCCCAGCCACGACACGACGTCATCCCGGGCCTTGCCCTTGAGGCCGGGGTCGACAGCGTCTTCGACGTCGAGGATGATCTGGTCGGCGCGCGAAGCCTCCGCGGCGTCGAAATCGCCCGGTCGCGTCGCGGCGACGAGCAGCCAGGATCGTGCGATCTCTGCGGAAACGGTGCGGGGAGCGTGCTGCACTGCGGTGCCTCTCTGCCAGACGGGCGCATCTGCGCGCCCCCAACAGGCTAGTCCGACTGGGCACCGGCCTCGGTCGCCCGTTGCCGATACCTCAGATCGACAGCGCCTTGGTGATGCGTTGCAGGCTCACCGGTTCGGCGGTCGGGATGTGCTGGGCGAAGAGGCTCAGCCTCAGCTCCTCGAGCATCCAGCGCGCCCGGATGAGGCTGGCACTGTTTGGGCGGCCCTCCGCACCCGCAGCGAGGGGCAGCTCGCCGCCGGCATCCCGGTACCGGTTCGTGGCGAGCTCGACCTCCGACATCCAGATGCGGTCGCGCGCCGGATTCTCGGCCAGCTTCGCCACGCGGTGCACGATGCCGTCGAGGTAGGCCGGGATGCGGCGCAGTCGCTCGAGCCCGGTGATGCCAACGAATCGCGGATACACGAGCGCATCGAGCTGCGACCTGGCATCGCCGAGCGGGGTGATAAGCGCCATACTCGTCGCCTGTTTGATGGCCTTGTCGGCGTCCCTGCTCTTCGCGATGATGCGGGAGACGAGCGCGACCGACTGGAACAGCGCATCGACGATCGTCGCGGAGACCGCATCCCGTGCCGCCTCGAACTCGGCGCGCGTGTAGATCTCGGTGCCGCCCACCACGGAGTCGATGCACGCGGCCATGCAGTCTTCGAACAGTTCGGCGTTGTTGCGGTACGGGGACTGCGCGAGCACGAGTTTCTCCTGCGTTGTCAGGTGCTCCTGCACGTAGCCGAGCGGCGACGGAATCGCGAGCAGCAGCAAGCGCCGCACCCCCGCGTGGTGCGCTGCAGCCTGGTCCTCCGGGGTGCTCATGAGCCGGATCGCGACGCTCGACCCCTCCTCTACGAGGGCCGGGTAGGCGCGGATCGTGTTGCCGCCGTGCTTGACGTCGCGCGAACGATCAAGCGAGTCAAAGTCCCAGGTCGTGAGGCCGGCACGCTCGAGGGCACTATGCCCGCCAGGAACGGACGGCGTTTCAACGACCTTCGCGACGCTCGCGCGCGCGGCGGGTTTCAGGCTCGCCTGCAGCGCGCTCAACACCTTGCCGTTCGCGACTCGTGTGCCACGCTCATCCATGACCGCGAAGCTCACGCGCAAGTGCGGCGGGATGCGGTCGAGGTCGAAGTCCTTCTCGGTCACGGGGGTGTAGGTCTGGGCAGCGATCTCGCGTGCGAGGTATCCGGTGATGGTCGCGCCCGACTCGGCCGGAGCCGCGGCGAGCAGCCTGCGCGCCCAGTCGCCCGCGGGAACAACGTGGCGACGGATCTGCTTGGGCAACGACTTGATGAGGGCGGTCACGAGTTCTTCGCGCAGTCCCGGAACCTGCCAGTCGAAGCCGTCGGCCCGCAGGCCCGCGAGCAGGGGCAGGGGCACGGCGACGGTCACGCCGTCGTCCTCCGCGCCCGGCTCGAACCGGTAGCTGAGGGCGAGGGTCTGGTCGCCCTGCAACCAGGTGCTCGGGAACGCGTCCTCGTCGAGCTCCGCCGCGTCGTCGGGAGCGAGGGTCTCCGCCGTCATCGTGAGCAGGTCGGGCGCCTCGACGCGGGCCTTCTTCCACCAGCCCTCGAAGTCGCGCGTGCTCGCGATCTCGGTCGGGATCCGCCGGTTGTAGAAGTCGAAGACCGCCTCGTCGTCGAAGAGGATGTCGCGGCGGCGCGTGCGCTCCTCAAGCTCGGCGAGCTCCTTCCGCAACTGCCGGTTGGCGAGGTCGAACGCCTGCTGCGACTCCCACTCGCCCTCGACGAGCGCGTGCCGAATGAACAGCTCGCGCGCGTACGCGGGGTCGACGCGGGAGAACTGCACGCGGCGCTTGACGATGATCGGAACGCCGTAGAGCGTCGCGCGTTCGTACGCGACGACGGAACCCTGCCTCTTCTCCCAGTGCGGCTCGGAGTATGTGCGCTTCACGAGGTCGCCCGCGATCGCCTCCGCCCAGGCCGGATCGATGGCGCCGTTGGTTCGCGCGAACAGGCGGCTCGTCTCGACAAGTTCCGCGCTCATGACCGCGGCGGGCTGCTTCCTGGCCAGCGCAGAACCCGGGAAGATCACGAAGCGCGTCTGGCGCGCACCGACGTAGTCCTTCTTCGCGGCATCCTTGAGCCCGATCTGACTGAGCAGCCCGGCGAGCAGTGAGCGGTGGATGCCGTCGGGGTTCGCGTGCGCGTCGCCGACGTGCAGGCCCAGCGGCTTGGCCATGCGCGAGAGCTGGCGGAACACGTCCTGCCACTCGCGTACGCGCAGGTAGTTGAGGTACTCGGCCTTGATCTGTCGGCGGAACTGGTTGCCCGACAACTCCTTCTGCTTCTCCTCGAGGTAGTTCCAGAGGTTGAGCAGGGTGAGGAAGTCGCTCGTGGGGTCGACGAAGCGCGCGTGCTGCTGGTCGGCCTGCGGGCGCTTCTCGAGGGGGCGCTCGCGCGGATCCTGGATGCTGAGCGCCGCGACGATCGCCATCACCTCGCGCGTCGTGCCGTGCTGCTTCGACTCGACGACCATTCGCGCGAGCCGGGGGTCGATCGGCAACTGCGAGAGCTGCTTGCCGACCCGCGTGATCGCGTTGTCCTTGGTGACGGCGTTGAGTTCACGCAGCAGATCGAGGCCGTCTTTGATGCCGCGCGAGTCTGGCGGCTGCAGGAACGGGAAGCTCGCGATGTCGCCGAGCCCGAGCGAGATCATCTGCAGGATGACCGCCGCGAGGTTTGTGCGCAGAATCTCGGGCTCGGTGAACTCGGGTCGCTTGCCGAAGTCCTCCTCGGAGTACAGCCGAATCGCGATGCCGTCGCTCGTGCGCCCGGATCGCCCCGACCGCTGGTTCGCGCTCGCCTGGCTGATCGCCTCGATCGGCAGCCGCTGGATCTTCGAGCGCACGCTGTACCGGCTGATGCGCGCGGTTCCCGCGTCGATGACATAGCGGATGCCCGGCACGGTCAGGCTCGTCTCCGCGACGTTCGTCGCGAGCACGATGCGCCGCCGCGTCCCCGCCACGGCGGACGGCTGGAACACCCGATGCTGGTCGGCGGCGCTCAGCCGACCGTAGAGGGGGAGCACTTCGGTATTGGGCAGATTCCGACCCCGGATCGCGTCCTCGGCATCCCGGATCTCGTTCTCTCCGGAGAGGAACACGAGCACGTCGCCCGTGCTCTCGCGAGCGAGCTCGTCGAGGGCGTCGTTGATGCCCTGGAGGTAGTCGCGGTTGTCGGAGGGGTCGCCCTGCTCGTCCTCGGCGACCTCAGCGACCAACGGCCGGTACCGGATCTCGACGGGGAAGGTTCGCCCAGACACCTCGACGATCGGGGCTCCGTTGAAGTGCCGCGAGAAGCTCTCCGGGTCGATAGTCGCCGACGTGATGATGACCTTGAGCCCTGGCCGACGGGGGAGGAGCTGCTTGAGATAGCCGAGCAGGAAGTCGACGGTCAGGCTGCGCTCGTGCGCCTCGTCGATGATGATCGCGTCGTACTTCTTCAGGTCACGATCCCGGTGGATCTCGTTGAGCAGGATCCCGTCGGTCATGAGCTTGATCTTCGTGTCTTTGCCGACCCGGTCGGTGAAGCGCACCTGGTACCCGACGAGCTGCCCGACCTCCTGCCCGAGCTCCTCCGAGATGCGCTCGGCGATCGTGCGCGCGGCGATGCGTCGCGGCTGCGTGTGCCCGATGCTGTCGTACCCGAGTTCGAGCAGCATCTTCGGCAGCTGTGTGGTCTTGCCCGATCCGGTCGCCCCCGCGACGATGAGCACCTGGTTGTCGCGGATTGCCGCCTGGATGTCGTCCCGTCGCTGACTGACCGGGAGTGACTCCGGGTACACGATGGGGATAGGGGCGGCGTCAGACATCAGCCTTCCATCTTAAGCCGTCGCCGCTCGCAGCCGAGAGCCGGGGATCGGTCCTCCGGCGTGGCGATGAAGGACCGATTGACGGCTCTCACCGAAGGGGCGAGGGCGGTGTGCATACACAGGAGGAACTTCTAGCGTGATTTGAGCTAGAAGGGCTATGTTATGTATACACAGAGGAGGTGGGCACGTGCGCGCGAGCGATCAGGCCTACCTCACCCTGCGCGAGGACATCATGAACTGGCGCCTCGAGCCGGGCACCGTTCTCGCCGAGGTTGAGCAGTCGGAGCGGCTCGGCATCTCGCGCACTCCGCTGCGAGAAGCGCTCGGTCGCCTCGCCGCTGACGGCCTCGTCGCCACCCAGCGCGGGCGCGGGCTCGTCGTGACCGCGGTCTCGACGGACAACATCGTGCAGCTCTTCGAGCTGCGGCAGGTGCTCGAGCAGCAGGCGGCGCGCCTCGCCGCGCAGCGCCGCGAGGCCTCTGTATTCGAGAACCTGCGGGACGAGTTCCGCACCGCGCCAGCCCTGCTTGACAGTCCCGACCCCGAGCACAGCCAGTACTACGACCTCGTGTCGCGGTTTGACTCCGCCGTGGACGACGCCACGGGCAACCCGTACCTCGTGGGCGCGCTGCGCAGCCTGCGTCCGCACCTGGTCCGCATCAGGAGAGTGTCTCGGGACGACCCCGCCCGCCTGCGCGCGGCGGCGGCGGAGCACTTCCTGGTCGTCGAGGCGATAGTCGACGGGGATGCCGAGCTTGCGGCATCCGCGACCCATGTTCATCTGCACCAGAGCCTGCGCACCGCGCTTGCGTCAGCCGAGAGGAAACTCGCATGAAACTCCACCCCGTCCGCGTGTACAAGAGCGACGAGAACCTGGCCCGCGAGGGCCAGCTCGCCTGGAAGATCGCCGACGTCGCCTCCGAGAAGATCGATGCGACCGAGGCCGTCGCCGACATGGTGATCAACCGCATCATCGACAATGCGTCAGTCGCGACGGCGTCACTGATGCGCGGACCCGTCGTCTCCGCGCGCGCACAGGCAGAGGCCCACCCCGTCTCGCGCAACGGCCTGGGATCGACCGTGTTCGGCAGCCCGCTGGCCACGAGCCCCGAGTGGGCGGCCTGGGCCAACGGAGTCGCCGTGCGCGAGCTCGACTTCCACGACACGTTCCTCGCCGCCGAGTACTCGCACCCGGGCGACAACATCCCGCCCATCCTCGCCGTCGCGCAGCACCTGGGCCGCAGCGGCGCCGACCTGCTGCGCGGCATCGTCACGGGCTACGAGATCCAGGTCGACCTCGTGAAGGCGATCAGCCTGCACAAGCACAAGATCGACCACGTAGCGCACCTCGGCCCGTCGGCCGCGGCCGGCATCGGCAGCCTCCTCGGCCTCGACACCGAGACGATCTTCCAGGCCATCGGCCAGGCGCTGCACACGACCACCGCGACCCGCCAGTCGCGCAAGGGCGAGATCTCCACGTGGAAGGCGTACGCGCCCGCCTTCGCCGGCAAGATGGCCGTCGAGGCCGTCGATCGCGCGATGCGCGGGCAGACGAGCCCCACCCCCATCTACGAGGGCGAAGACGGCGTGATCGCGTGGCTTCTCGACGGTCCGGATGCCGCGTACGAGGTGCCCCTGCCCGAACACGGTGAGGCGCGCACCGCGATCCTCGACACGTACACGAAGGAGCACTCGGCCGAGTACCAGGCCCAGGCGTGGATCGACCTGGCGCGCAAGCTGCACAACGAGTATCCCGAACTGACTGCCGATCGCATCGAGCGAGTCATCATCCGCACCTCCCACCACACGCACTACGTGATCGGCTCGGGCGCGAATGACCCGCAGAAGTACGACCCGACCGCGAGCCGCGAGACGCTCGACCACTCGATCCCGTACATCTTCACCGTCGCCCTGCAGGACGGCGCGTGGGACCACGAGAAGTCGTACGCCCCGGAGCGCGCGGGTCGCGCAGACACTGTCGCGCTCTGGAACAAGGTGGTGACGGAAGAGGATCCCGAGTGGACCCGCCGGTACCACTCCACGGTGCCCGCCGAGAAGGCGTTCGGCGGCAGCGTTGCGATCACCCTCACCGACGGATCGACGATCGTCGACGAGATCGCCGTCGCCGACGCCCACCCGCTCGGAGCGCGGCCGTTCGCGCGCGAGCAGTACATCGCCAAGTTCCGCGGCCTCGCCGAGGGCGTTCTCGCCCCGAACGAGATCGAGCGCTTCCTCGACACCGCGCAGAACCTCCAGTCGCTGACCGACCTCACCGGCCTCACCGTGAACGGCAACTTTGCAGCCGTCACCCCGAAGGGAATCTTCTAATGCTCTACTCCGCAAACACCGCAGCCCAGAAGCGCATAAACCTCCGCGCGGCCCTCGCGACCGGCGAGCTGCTGCGCTTCCCCGGGGCCTTCAACCCGGTGAGCGCCAAACTCATCGAAGACAAGGGCTTCGAGGGCGTCTACATCTCGGGCGCCGTGCTCGCGGCCGACCTGGGCCTGCCCGACATCGGCCTCACGACGCTGAGCGAGGTCGCGGGCCGCGGCCAGCAGATCGCCAGGATGACCGAGCTCCCGGCCATCATCGACGCCGATACCGGCTTCGGCGAGCCGATGAACGTCGCACGCACAGTGCAGACGCTCGAGGACGCGGGTGTGGCAGGACTCCACATCGAAGACCAGGTGAACCCCAAGCGCTGCGGGCACCTCGATGGCAAGGCAGTCGTCGACCTTGAAACGTCGACCAAGCGCATCCGTGCCGCCGTCGACGCGCGTCGTGACCCGAACCTGCTCATCATGGCGCGTACAGACATCCGCGCGGTCGACGGGTTGCAGGCGGCCGTCGACCGCGCGAAGGCGCTCGTCGACGCGGGAGCCGACGCGATCTTCCCGGAGGCGATGGCAGACCTCAGCGAGTTCGAGGCTGTGCGCAAGGCAGTCGACGTGCCGATCCTCGCCAACATGACCGAGTTCGGCAAGAGCGAGCTGTTCAGCACGCAGCAGCTCGCCGACATCGGCGTCAACATCGTCATCTACCCGGTGTCGCTTCTCCGCATCGCTATGGGCGCGGCGGAGCGCGGGCTCGACGCGCTCGTCGCCGAGGGTTCGCTGGGCTCGCAGGTGCCGCTCATGCAGACTCGCGCGAGACTGTACGAACTGCTCGACTACGAGGACTACAACGCCTTCGACGCGTCGGTGTTCAACTTCACGGTTCCGGAAGGCAAGTAAATGACTGAGGTCGAAATCAAGAAGGGGCTGGCCGGTGTCGTCGTCGACACCACGTCCATCTCCAAGGTCAACCCCGACACGAACTCGCTGCTCTACCGCGGCTACCCCGTGCAGGAGCTCGCCGAGAAGTGCACGTTCGAGGAGGTCGCGTACCTGCTGTGGAACGGCGAGCTTCCCGATGCGCAGCAGCTCGCGGAGTTCGAGACCCTCGAGCGGTCGCTTCGGCACCTCGATGAGCGCGTCAAGCGGGTCATCGACGACCTGCCGGTGACCGCGCATCCCATGGACGTCGTGCGCACCGCGGTGAGCGTCATCGGTGCGACCGACCCCACCCTCCACGAGGAGGGTGGCACGACCGACCGCAAGCTCAACGAGGGCCGCGCCATCTACCTGCTGGCGCAGCTGCCGACGATCGTGGCCTACATCCAGCGCCGCCGCCGCGGGCAGCACCTCGTGGAGCCCCGTGATGACCTCGGATACTCCGCGAACTTCCTGTTCATGACGTTTGACGAGATGCCCGACGAGGTTGTCGTCAACGCGTTCGACGTGTCGATGATCCTGTACGCGGAGCACTCCTTCAACGCGAGCACCTTCACGGCGCGGGTGATAACAAGCACGCTCGCCGACCTGTACTCGGCGGTCGTGGGTGGCATCGGCGCGCTCAAGGGGCCGCTGCACGGCGGCGCCAACGAGGCTGTTATGCACATCTTCGATGAGATCGGTACCGCAGACAAGGCTGTCGCGTGGCTTGAGACGGCTCTCGAGGAGAAGCGCAAGATCATGGGCTTCGGCCACCGGGTCTACAAGAACGGCGACTCGCGGGTTCCGACGATGAAGGCCGCGCTCGACACCCTCATCGCCGAGTACGACCGCCCAGACCTCGCCGAGCTGTACGACACGCTCGAGGCCGCGATGAACGAGCGGAAGAACATCAAGCCGAACCTCGACTACCCGAGCGGCCCGGCCTACAACCTCATCGGGTTCGACACCGAGATGTTCACGCCGCTCTTCGTCGCGAGCCGCATCACGGGCTGGACCGCCCACATCATGGAGCAGTTGCAGTCCAACGCGCTCATCCGTCCGCTCTCGCTGTACGTGGGTGTGGACGAACGGCACGTCAAGGAGTGAGCCTGCGGCCGTCGAGTGACGAGCAGTTCGCGGCATCCGTCGCGGGCTCGCTGCCGGGTGTCGTCGAACTGCGCGACGACACCTGGGCCATCGCAATTCCGCTGCCCGTCGCCGCGCCGCCGTACACGCTGACCTACGTGCTCACGGATGCCGCGGGCGACCTGCACCTCGTCGATCCCGGGTGGGACGCGCCGGGCAACCTCGAACTGCTCGACCACTCCCTGCACTCGATCGGCGCCTCTCTGGAGCGGGTCGCAACAGTCACCGCCACCCATATGCACGCCGACCACCTCGGTCTCGCCGAGCGCATCCGTTCGGCGTCCGGTGCGCGCGTGGCCGTGCACTCCGCGGAGCAGCGCGCCATCGACGCCGGCCCTGACGTGGCGCCGAACTTCGTCGAGTGGGGTGTGCCCCCGGAGTTGCACGAGCAGTTCACCGCGCTCGTCGGGCGGGCGAGACCGGGCGCAACCGCGGATGTGCTGCTCGAGCACGGCCAGCTGCTGGATATTCCGGGGCGCGAGGTCAGCGTCATCCACACTCCCGGACATACCGTGGGCCACCTCTCGCTGTGGGAGCCGGCGCAGGAGCTGCTCTTCACCGGCGACCTGCTGCTGCCGACGATCTTCCCGGGCATCGGCCTCGGCGGCGCCTCGCCCGACCCCATCGCCGACTACCTCGCGTCGCTCGACGCCATCGAAGCACTCGGTGACCCGGAGGTGTGCCCGGGGCACGGGTACGGCTTCCACGGGCTCGGCGAGCGCTGCGCCGTGACGCGCGCGCACCAGCTCGGCCGAACGCACGAGGTCGACCAGATCGTCGCAGCGCACCCGGAGGCGACGGTCTGGGAGGTCGCGAGCCACGTGACCTGGACGGGCGGCTGGGCGGGGCTGCATGGCCTGCACCTCGCCTCGGCGCTCTCGCAGACCGCGATGCGGATGCGCCACGTGTCGGGTGCAAGACTGGAACCATGACTGTTCCCATTCTTGCCCTCAACGATGGCTCCACCATTCCCCAGCTCGGCTTCGGCGTTTTCAAGGTCGACCCGGATGAGACCGAGCGCATAGTCACCGACGCGCTCGAGGTCGGCTACCGCCACATCGACACCGCCGCGATCTACGGCAACGAGGCCGGCGTGGGCAGGGCCATCGAGAAGTCGGGCATCCCGCGCGACGAGCTCTTCATCACGACCAAGCTGTGGAACAGCGACCAGGGCACGCAGTCGGCATTCGACGCCATCGATGTGAGCCTCGAGAAGCTCGGGCTCGAGAGCGTGAACCTGTACCTCATCCACTGGCCGCGCCCCGACCTCGACAAGTATCTCGAGACGTGGCTCGCGTTCGAGCAGATCAAGGCAGACGGTAAGGCGACCTCGATCGGCGTCTCGAACTTCCACGTCAATCACCTCGAGAAGATCATCGCCGGCAGCGGCACTGTTCCCGCGGTCGACCAGATCGAGCTGCACCCGGGCCTCGCCCAGCTGCCGATCCGCGAGTTCGCAACGTCGAAGGGTATCCACATCGAGTCGTGGGGTCCGCTCGGCCAGGGCAAGTACGACCTGTTCGGCATGGCCCCCGTCGCCGACGCCGCGGCAGCCCACGGTGCGACGCCCGCCCAGGTGGTCATCCGCTGGCACCTGCAGAACGGGCTCATCGTCTTCCCGAAGTCGAACTCGCGCGAGCGCATGGCCGAGAACTTCGACGTCTTCGGCTTCGAGCTCACGGGCGCTGAGATCGCGGCGATCGACGGCCTCGACGCGGGGCTCCGCATGGGGTCGAACCCCGATATTGACGTGTTCTAACTAGAGCGACACCGTCTGGCCGCGCGGCGTCGCGACGAGCAGCCCGTTGTCGGCGAACGCCGCCTCGAGCTGCTCGCGTGATTCCGAGAAGTGCTCCCAGTCTTCGGTGTGCACCCCGACGACCGTCCGCGCGCCGAGCATGATCGCGGCGCGCGCGGCGTCGGGGGAGGTGAGCGTGAGGTTCGCGTCGATGCCGGGGACGCGGGCGGCCCCCGCGAAGAGCACGGCGATCTCCACCATCGGGAAGCGCCCCGCGATCTGCTCGACGAGCGGGATCGAGGCGTTGTCGCCGCTCACGTACACCGTGGGCTCACCGTGGGCCTCGAGCACGAACCCCGTGACCTCGCCGACGAGACGCTCGCTGCCGGGCGGCCCGTGCAGCGCGGGGACCGCAGTGATGGTCACGTCGCCGAGTTCGTAGGATTCCCAGGAGTCGAGCCCCACAACGGATCCGCCGAACAGGTCGCTCGCGGCATCCCTCGTACTCAACGTCGGGATGCCCGTGGCGATGAGCTCGAGGCCCTCATAGTCGAGGTTGTCCTTGTGGGCGTGATGGCTGAGCAGCACGGCGTCGATCGGCCCGAGTTCGTCGCGTCGGATCGCCGGCCCCGCCGTCTTCACGAGCGTCGTCTCGCCGGGATCGGAATAGGAGCCCGGCGCATCGAACGTCGGGTCGGTGATGAAGCGCTTGCCCGCGTACTCGAGAATTGCGGTGGGGCCACCGATGTACGTGATGGTCGTCGTCGACATAGTCCGACACTAGCCGTCTCGCGCGCCGGTTTCCTGCGGGTGTGCCGCGCCCCTCCTCGACAGCTCGCTAGCCCGTCGGCCCTTCGTGCTCTGGGAGATCCATGCGTCCCGGCTTCGCGCCGGGTCCGACTATCGAGCCATGACGAATCCACCCCTGCCACCTGTTCACAGCCTTGCCGTCGCGAGTCTGGTGTTCGCCTTCCTGGTCCCTCCGCTCGGCATCGCGCTCGGGGCGATCGCGCGTGGCGAGATTCAGGACAGCGGCGCGCGCGGGCTCGCGCTCGCGACTCTCGCGATGGTCGTCGGCTGCGTCCTGAGCGGTCTCGTCCTCCTGGTTGCGGTGGGAGCAGCGGCGGGGTTCGCACTGCTCGTGCTGCTGTACTCGGGCGCGATCCCCTGGTACTGAGCACGTGATCCTCCTTTCCTCTCCTCGACAACCGTCGACGTGGCTCACGCACCCGATGGCGAGCGGCGTCGCCCGCGAATATCGGTGGTCGTTGATCTAATACCTGTATGGACACGTTGCTCGACCCGGCACTCGCGGAGACGCGCGTCGAATTCGGCATGGCGGAGGCCGAGGTCGCGCAGCGAGCGCAGTGGCGCAACTCGGCCGCAGTGTTCGGGGCTATCGATCTGACGTTGCGAGAGGCGGCGGCGCATCCGGAGGTGTTCATCGACGCCGCGATGCTGCGTGGCGACGCTGTGGAGTTCGCCGAGCGGGCGGCGGCCGCAGACCTGGCGGTGCGGCTGAACATCGCTGAGTCGACGGTCCGTGCGTACGGACACGTCGCGAGCATCCTGCGCGAGCGCATGCCGGTGGTCTGGGCGTGGTTCGTCGAGGGCGAGGTGTCGACGCAGAACGCCCGCGAGTGCGCATCCGTGGTCATCGAGTTGCCGGATGCATCGTGGTCGGCGTTCGACGCCCAGCTCATCGACGCCGCCCGCACGCTTGCACCGGCCCGCTTCCGGGCGAAGGCACGTGCCCTGCGAGAGAAGCTGCACGCGATCGCGCTGGTCGAGCGTCACGAGCGTGCGGCGCAGCAGCGGCGTACCTGGAGCGAGGTCGACAGTGACGGCATGGGCTGGATGCACGCCTACCTGCCGGTGGAGACGATCGCCTTGGCGAACGCGCATGTCGATGGACGCGCCTTCGCCCTGTTCCGGGAAGACGACGAGACTCGCACCATGAACCAATTGCGTGCGGACGTGTTCGCGGATCTCATCACCGGCGCCGGAACACCCTCGGCCCCGACGATCACCCTCGCGTTGACGATCCCGGCACTGTCACTGCTCGGCAGCGGCGACCAGCCCGCTTTGCTCGAGGGCGTTGGCCCGATCGATCTGGACACCGCCCGCCGTTTGGGCGCGACCTCGCCGTCGTTCACGCGCCTGCTCACCGAGCCGGTCACCGGCGCGGTTCTGCAGCTTGACCCGAAGCAGTACCGCACCTCCGCTGCGGTGAAGCGGTGGTTCACCGTCCAGCACGCGACCTGCGACTTCCCCGGTTGCGGGCGTCGCGCCGTCGATTGCGACCTCGACCATACGGTCGCCTATGCGGCAGGCGGCCAGACAACAGTCGAGAATCTCGCGCCACGGTGCCGCAAGCATCACACCATGAAGCACCAGACGCGATGGAAGGTCGAACAGCCACCCGGCTCACCACGAGCCGTATGGACCAGCCCGACGGGCCATCGTCGTGAGGCGGACCCGCCGCCGTTCTAGAGATGGCCACGTACTGGGCCGACGGCACCCGCAGTATGCGTCCCGATCCCGAGTGACCCGGCGGCGCCCGCGGCTAGCCTGAGACCATGCCCAACCGCCTCGCCGACGCCGCGAGCCCCTACCTGCGCTCGCACGCGTCGAACCCCGTCGACTGGCAGCAGTGGGGTGCGGAGGCCTTCGCGGATGCCGCCGCCCGCGACGTTCCCGTGCTCGTCTCGATCGGCTACTCCACGTGCCACTGGTGCCACGTCATGGCGCGGGAGAGTTTCAGCGACCCCGAGATCGCCGCATACATGAACGAGAGCCTCGTCGCGATCAAGGTCGACCGCGAGGAGCACGCCGAGGTCGACTCGACGTACCTCGCCGCGGCGGCCGCCTTCACGGGCAACCTGGGCTGGCCGCTCAACGTGTTCGTGACGCCGCAGGGCCGCGCCTTCTTCGCGGGCACCTACTGGCCGCCCGCGCCGATCGAGGGGCACCCGTCGTTCCGCCAAGTGTTGGATGCGGTGCTCGACGCCTGGACGAACCGCCGCGAGGAGGTCGAGCGCAACGGGGCCGCGATCGTCGAGGTGCTCGCGCAGGGGCATCCGGCGGCCGGTGATCTTCCGACCGACTTCGCCCCTGTCGTCGCGGCGCTGGAAGGTCTCGAGGATGCCGAGTACGGCGGTTTCGGCGGAACGCCCAAGTTCCCCGTGTCGCCGGTGCTGCGGTTCCTGCTCGAACGGGGCGAGCCGCTCGCGACGCGCACGCTCGACGCCATGGCGGCGTCGCCACTGCGCGACTCCGTTGACGGCGGATTCTTCCGCTACTCGACCAAACGGAACTGGCACGAGCCGCACTACGAGCGCATGCTCTACGACAACGCGCAGCTCGTCGCCGCGTACGCGCTCGCCGGGGATGTGCAGACCACCGAGGGCATCGCGAACTGGCTCACGAGCATGCAGCTCCCGTCGGGCGGCTTCGCGTCGGCCCAGGACAGCGAGAGCACTGTCGACGGTCGCCGCGTCGAGGGCTTCTACTACTCGCTCGACGCCGCGAGCCGTGCGCGCGTCGACAAGCCTCCCGTCGACGAGAAGATCCTCACCGGCTGGAACGGCCTCGCGATCGAGGGTCTCGCGATCGCGGGCACCCTGCTCGGCCGCCAGGACTGGATCGCGGTCGCCCAGCGCGCCGCCGACTTCGTGCTCGAGCACCACGTGAGGGATCGCCTCATCCGCACCTCGATCGACGGGGTGGTCTCCGCCGCCCACGCGACCCTCGAGGACTTCGGGATGCTTGCCGGTGGATTGCTCCAGCTCGCGATAGCCACGGGAGAGGTGCGATACGCCGTCGCGGCCCGCACCCTTGTCGACGACTCGATGGCCGCTGCTCGTTCACGCACCGGCGCTCCCTTCGGGGTGCCGGGCGGCGCGGACCCCGTGCTCGCATCACAGGGGCTCGCTGTCGAGGCCGACCCGAGCGATGGCGCGCACCCGTCAGGGCTGAGCGCCATGGCGGCGGCGGCGCACACGCTGTTCCTGCTCACGGCGCGCGAGCCGTACCGCGCGGCGGCGCGCGCGGCGATGGCCCGCGTGGCCGAGGCTGGGCAGCGGCATCCCCTCTCCCTGGGAGCGGCGCTCACGGTGATGTCGGCGCTCGCCGAGCCGGTACGGCAACTCGTCGTCGTGGGCGATGGAGGGCTCGCGGCCCTCGCGCGACGGCACCGCGGCGGAGTGAGCGCCGTCGTCACGCTCGACCAGTCGCGTGCCTGGGCGGAGGCGGGGTTCGAGTTGTTCGAGGGCAGAACTGCCGAGGCCGCCTACGTGTGCGAGGACTTCGTGTGCCGCCTGCCGGTCACCACGGTCAGTGAGCTGCAGTCGCTGTTGTGACCAGCTCTCGTGAAGGGTCCGCCGCCCATTCGTTGAGCGATCCGTCGTAGAGCGCGACGTTGGTGTGGCCCGCGAGAACGAGGGCGAGGGCATCCGAGGCCGCGGCGATACCGCCGTTGCAGTAGGTCACGATGCGATCGCCGCCGAGCACGGGTTCGAATGTCGCGCGCAACTGCTCGGTGGGCAGGAAGGTGTTCGCTTCGCGGTCGACCAGGCGTCCGGCCGGCACGCTCAGGCTGCCCGGAATGTGCCCGCGCCCCGCTTCGCCGCTGAACTCCTTCGGCGGGATGCCGCAGACCAACGATCCCGCAGCATCCCCGGCCACTATCGCTTCCACGTCCGAGGTGCTCACCCACGCTTCCGGCCGCTCCACAGCTGTGAATCGGGCCGCGGACGCCGTCACGTGCCCCACGTCCGTCTCGCGTCCCTCGGCCACCCAGCCCGCCAGCCCGCCGTCGAGAACGGCGACCCGGTCGTATCCGAACGCCCGGAACAGCCACCACACACGGGCGGCCCACTGGCCAACCACGGCGTCGTAGACCACGACTGTTGTCTCGTTGTCGATGCCGAGCGCCCCGACCGCCGCCTCGAACTGCTCGACTGAGGGCCTCGTGAACGGGAACTGTGCCGAGCTGTCGGAGAGCTCCTCGATGACGTCGGCGAACAGTGCACCAGGCAGGTGACCGTTGACGACATAGCTTTCGTGGCCGCTCAGGTATCCGGGCTTGCCGCTCGGCTGCGTGTACGGCAAGACAGTCGCGTCGAGCACGACGAGTTGGTCGGCACCGAGGTGGTCGGCGAGCCACTGGGTCGAGACGACGGGGGATTCGATGAGAGGACCGGTCATGCGAGCCACGCTAACCCGCACCGCGATTCAGGCCTAGCGTCACGGAAACACGGCGTAACTAGCGAACGGTCTTCCGCGCCGTGATCACACCGGTGTCGAAGCCGAGCAGGTGCAGTCCGCCGTGGAAGCGCGCGTGCTCGACCTTGAGGCAGCGATCCATGACGACGGTGAGCCCCTTCGATTCGCCGTAGATCGCCGCGTCCTGGTTCCAGATGCCGAGTTGAACCCAGACGGCCGGATTGTGTCCATGCAGTGCGCCCACCGCGAGCACGTCGTCGATGACCGACGGGATGTCGCTTCCCTTGCGGAACACGTCGACGATGTCGGGCACCTCGGGCAGCGAGGCGAGGTCGGGGTAGGCCTTGTGGCCGAGGATCTCGTCGGCGTTCGGGTTCACGAAGTACACGCGGTAGTCGCTCGACTGCAGCAGGTATGTGCCCACGAAATAGCTCGAGCGGGCCGCGTTCGGGGAAGCCCCGACGATCGCGATCGACTTGGCCTTGCGCAGGATGGCGAGGCGTTCCTTGGCGTCGGGCCCGACCCAGGTGCGCTGTGACTTGAGTAGCTTCGCGAGGGGAGAGTTAGCCGGCAGCTCGCAGGTGAGGCCGTTGGCGAGCTGGGTGGTCTGTAGTTCTGCAGTGCTCACTTGGTTGCCTCCGTCAGTGCCTGGTCAAGATCATCAACTATGTCTTCGGGATCCTCTATTCCCACGCTGATGCGCACGACACCCGGAAGCACGCCGGCATCGAGCAGCTGCTGGTCGTTGAGCTGGGCGTGGGTGGTGGACGCCGGGTGGATGACGAGGGTCTTCGCGTCTCCGATGTTCGCGAGGTGGCTCGCAAGGTTGACCGACTCGATGAACGTCTGGCCGGCCTCCCGGCCGCCCTTCACGACGAAACTGAATACAGAGCCCGGACCCTTCGGCAGGTACTTCTTCGCGCGCTCGAAGTGCGGGTGCTCGGGCAGCCCCGCCCAGAAGACGGTCTCGATGCGCGGGTCGGCGTCGAGCCACTCCGCGACGATGCGGGCGTTGTCGACGTGTGCCTGCATGCGGAACGGCAGGGTCTCAACCCCGGTCGCGAGCAGCCACGCCGAGTGCGGGGAGAGGGAGGGACCGATGTCGCGCAGCTGCTCGGCACGCAGGCGCGTGAGGAACGCGTACTCGCCGAAGTTGCCGTGCCAGTTGAGCCCGCCGTAGGAGGGAACCGGCTGGTCGAACAGCGGGAAGTGCTCGTTGGCCCAGTGGAAGCGACCGGACTCCACGACGACGCCGCCGAGGGTCGTGCCGGCCCCACCGAGGAACTTCGTCGCCGAGTGGGTGACGACGTCGGCACCCCACTCGATCGGGCGGTTGAGGTACGGAGTCGCGACAGTCGAGTCGATGATGAGCGGCAGGTGGTGCGCGTGAGCGACGTCTGCGAGACCCTCGATGTCGGCGATCTCGCCCGAGGGGTTCGCGATGGTCTCCGCGAAGATGAACTTCGTCTTGTCGGTGATCGCCGCGGCGTAGTCGGCGGGATCGGAGGAGCGCACGAATGTCGTGTCGATGCCGAAGCGGCGCAGCGTGACATCCAACTGGGTGATCGAACCGCCGTAGAGGTTGGCGGAGGAGACAATGTGGTCGCCGGCGCCCGCAAGAGAGGCGAAGGTGATGAACTGCGCGCTCAGCCCGCTGCCGGTGGCGACGGCACCGAGTCCGCCTTCGAGAGACGCGACGCGCTCCTCGAAGCTCGCGACAGTGGGGTTGGCGAGACGTGAGTAGATATTGCCGTACTTCTGGAGGGCGAAGCGGGCCGCGGCATCCGCTGTGTCATCGAAGACGAACGCGCTCGTCTGGTAGATCGGCAGGGCGCGCGCTCCCGTCACTGCGTCGGGGATGTTGCCCGCGTGGATTGCCCTGGTGCGGAAGCCGTACTCGCGATCTGCCATGCGATCACGCTACCTGAACGGTTACCCGCGGTTGCGCAGGGTTACGCCTAACGCCAGGTCGGCAACCACCAGTGCGCGGCGATCAGCCAGTAGTCGAGCTGGGTTCCCGTCCACAGCGGCCAGAAGAACGCGCTCACCACGATGGCGATCGCGACGAAGATCGTCACGATGCGCAGCCCGCTCACCCGCCGCCAGGTCGGATCCCTGCCGGTCCCCAGCAGCATGCCCATGACGGTGACCAGCGCGAGGATCAGGTACGGCTCGAACGCGATCGTATAGAACTGGAACACCGTGCGGTTCAGGTAGAGCAGCCACGGCAGGTAGCCCGCAGCCAGGCCCGCGAGCACGAGGCCGACGCGCCACTCGCGGTAGCGCACGAGCCGGTAGACGAGATAGACCGCGGCGGCCGTCGCAGCCCACCAGATGATCGGGTTCGCGATGCCCGTGATCGATTCCCCTTGGGCATCGGGCAGCGACTGGTAGAACATGCTCGTCGGCCGGATGAGTAGCAGCCAGGTGAGCGGATTTGCCTGGTATCCGTGCGGACGGTTCTCTCCCACGTGGTACCGGTACACCGAGGTCTCGAAGTGCCAGAGGCTCTGCAGCGAGTGCGGCACCCAGCCGAGCCCGCCCGTCCAGGCATTGCCGGCGGCATCCGCCCAGTGCCGGTCGTAGCCGTTCTCGCTCAGGAACCAGCCGGTCCACGAGGCGAGGTACACCGCGATCGCGATCGGCACCATGAGCACGAAGGTCGCGGGCGCCTGCGTGAACAGGGTGCCCGCGAACCAGAACGGCAGGCCGGCCCGGCGCCGTGCGAGCGCATCGACGAGGAGCGTGTAGATCGCGAACGCGGCGAGGAAGTAGAGCCCGTTCCACTTGACGGCGGTCGTGGCGCCGAAGGCGATTCCCGCGACGATGAGCCACGGGCGCCACCACATCATCGGCCCCCAGTCGGGCACGCGGCCGAGCTTCTCCCTCGCGGCGATCCAGGTCGCGAGTCTCACGGCGCTCCACTGCCGGTCGAGCAGCACCGCGCCGAATCCGATCAGCGCGAAGAACATGACGTAGTTGTCGAGCAGGGCGACGCGGCTCATGACTATCGCGTTGCCGTCGATCGCGAACAGGAAGCCCGCGAGAGTCGCGAGGGTCGTCGACTTGAAGAGCAGCTTCGCGACGAGCATCAGCAGAATGACGGCGAGGATGCCCGTGATCGCGGTAGCTATGCGCCAGCCCACGGGGTTGTCGGGGCCCAGCAAGCTCATCCCGAGGCCGATGATCCACTTGGCCAGGGGAGGGTGCACCACGAACGACGGGTCGGTCGTGTAGATGTCCGTGGTGCCGGCGTTGAACGACGCGTCGGCTTCGGCCGGCCACGACGCCTCGTAGCCGAGGTTGGTGAGGGTCCAGGCATCCTTGACGTAGAAGGTCTCGTCGAAGACGAGCGTGTCCGGATGCCCGAGGCCCCACAGTCGCGTGAACGCGGCGATGCCGACCACGAGGGCGGGAGCACCCCAGCGCACCCCGCGCTGTACCCGGGGGGAGAGCGCATCCCACCAGCGGTCGAGACGCGAGCCGGTGGGCTCCACCTCGATCGGCCCGGTCGCGGTGTCGTCGGCGAGCAGCTCGTCGAAGTCGTTGGGGCGCACGTCTGTAATGCTAGCTAGCGTGATCATCCTCGCCGCGACACCCATCGGAAACCTCGGTGACGCCTCGAAGCGACTCATCGAGGCGCTCACCAACGCCGAGGTGATCGCGAGCGAAGACACCCGCACGACCATCCATCTCATGCGGGCCCTCGGCATCGAGAACCGCCCGCGGCTGATCGCGGTGCACGAGCACAACGAGACGGAGAAGGCGAGCGAGATCGTTGAACTCGCGCGCGTCGGCGACGTGCTCGTTCTCACCGACGCCGGGATGCCCGCCATCAGCGATCCCGGATTCCCTCTCGTTGCCGCCGCAGCAGCCGCGGGCGTGACGGTCACTGTGCTCCCGGGACCAAGCGCCGTGCTCACCGCCCTCGCGCTCTCGGGCCTGCCCACCGACCGTTTCACCTTCGAGGGATTCCTGCCCCGCAAGAGCCGGGTCGCCTACTTCAGCGCGCTCGCGCGGGAGGAGCGCACGATGGTGTTCTTCGAGTCGCCGAACCGGCTCGCGGATTCGTTGCGGGATCTCGCATCGGTCATGCCCGCCCGGCGCGCGGTGGTGTGCCGCGAGCTCACCAAACTGCACGAGGAGGTCGCGCGCGGAACCGCGACCGAGCTCGCGGAGAAGTTCAAGGACGGCGCTCGCGGCGAGATCTGCCTCGTCGTCGAGGGCGCTGCGCCCGCGACCGCCGACCTGCCCACGGGCATCGCGCAGGTGCGTGCGCTCGTCGAGGAGGGGTTCCGGCTCAAGGAGGCCGCGGCCGAGGTCGCGGAGCAGACGGGGCTCTCGAAGCGCGATCTGTATGAAGGCGCGCTCGCCGCGAAGTAACACGTCGTGAGCGCCCGGTACTCTTGACCCATGGCCGCCGGCGACTCCTTCTACATCACGACGCCCATCTTCTACGTCAACGATGTTCCCCACATCGGCCACGCGTACACGGAGGTGGCGACCGACGTGCTCGCACGCTGGCACCGCCAGCGGGGCGATGACACCTGGCTACTGACGGGCACCGACGAGCACGGGCAGAAGATCCTGCGCACCGCGGTCGCGAACGACACGAGCCCGCAGGCGTGGGCAGACAACCTCGTCGAGAGCGCATGGAAGCCGCTGCTGAAAACCATCGAGATTCGCAACGACGACTTCATCCGCACCACGGATGCCCGCCATGAGAAGGCGGTCACGCTCTTCCTCCAGAAGCTCTACGACGACGGCCACATCTACTCGGGCGAGTATGAGGGCTACTACTGCGTGGGCTGCGAGGAGTACAAGCAGCTCGACGACCTCATCGAGACCGCCGAGGGCGACTACGCCGGCCAACTGGTGTGCAAGATCCACAGCCGCCCGGTCGAGGTGCTCAAGGAGAAGAACTACTTCTTCCGCATGAGCGCGTTTGAACAGCAGCTGCTCGACCTCTACGAGAACACCCCCGGCTTCGTGCAGCCCGCGAGCGTGCGCAACGAGATCGTGCAGTTCGTCAAGCAGGGGCTTGCCGACCTCTCCATCTCGCGGTCGAGCTTCGACTGGGGAATCAAGGTTCCGTGGGATGACTCGCACGTCGTCTACGTCTGGTTCGACGCGCTGCTCAACTACGTCACCGCCATCGGTTACGGCGTCGACGACGAGAACTTCCAACGCCGCTGGCCTGCCGTGCACATCGTCGGCAAAGACATCGCGCGCTTCCATGCGGTCATCTGGCCCGCCATGCTCATGGCCGCAGGGCTCGAGGTTCCGCGTGCGGTGTTCGGCCACGGCTGGCTGCTTGTCGGCGGCGAGAAGATGAGCAAGTCGAAGCTCACCGGCATCGCGCCCAACGAGATCACCGACACGTTCGGCTCCGACGCGTTCCGCTACTACTTCCTCTCCGCGATCACCTTCGGCCAAGACGGTTCGTTCAGCTGGGAGGACCTGAGCGCGCGCTACCAGTCCGAGCTCGCGAACGGTTTCGGCAACCTGGCATCGCGCGTGATCGCCATGGTCACGAAGTACTTCGACGGCGCCGTTCCCGCGGCGACCCTCGACGACCCGATCGTCGCCCTCGAGAAGCGCGTGACGGATGCCGCGAACTCCTCCATCGACGCCTTCGCGATCGACAAGGCGCTCGCGAGCGTCTGGGAGCTCGTCGACGCACTCAACCTGTACATCACCGAGCAGCAGCCCTGGGTGCTCGCCAAAGACCCCGCAGATCGTGACCGCCTCGCGCAGGTTCTCGCGACCGCTGTGCACGGCCTCGGAACGCTCGCGATCCTGCTCGCTCCCGTGCTCACGAAGGCGACAGCGAAACTGTGGGAGGCCATCGGCGGCGAGGGCGCAGTCGATACGCAGCCGATCGACCGCGCCTGGGAGTGGAAGGGTGGCAGTTCCGTCACGCCGCTCGAGACCTCCTTGTTCCCGAGGATTGAAGAGACTCCCGCTTGACCGACGCGCATATCAGGCATCGCGAGACCGAAGGTTCGAGGGACCTCGAGTATCCGCCGCTGCCCGAGGCGCTCACTGTCGGCGTGTACGACAACCACACGCACCTCGAGATCAGCGACGGATTGCCGGGCGGCCAGCTGGACTACCGCGAGCACCTCGACCGTGCGTCGAGCGTCGGCGTTCGGGGCGTGGTCCAGGTGGGCGGAGACCTCGAGACGTCCCGCTGGTCCGCCGAGATCGCCGCGCGCGAGCCGCGCGTTCTCGCGGCCGTGGCACTGCACCCCAACGAGGCGCCTCGGTACGCGGCATCCGGCGACCTTGATTCGGCGCTCGCGGAGATCGACGAGCTCGCGGGTCGGCCGCGCGTGCGCGCGATCGGTGAGACCGGACTCGACTTCTTCCGCACGGAGGGCGACGATGCGATCCGCGCGCAGTACGAGTCATTCGAGGCGCACATCGAGATGGCGAAGAAGCACGGCCTCGCGCTGCAGATCCACGACCGGGATGCCCACGCCGAGGTCATCGCGACACTCCTGCGCGTCGGCGCCCCCGAGCGCACGGTGTTCCACTGCTTCTCGGGCGGAGCCGACATGGCCCGCGTGTGCGCCGACCATGGCTGGTACCTCTCGTTCGCGGGAACCGTCACGTTCAAGAACGCCGGCAACCTGCGCGAGGCGCTCGAGGTGATCCCGCGCGGCCGCATCCTCGTCGAGACCGATGCCCCGTACCTCACGCCCGACCCGCTGCGCGGCCGCCCGAACTCCCCGTACCTGCTCCCGATCACACTGCGCGCGATGGCCGCGCACCTCGGCACCGACGTGTCGATGCTCGCCGCGCAGATCACCTCGACGACCGAAGAGGTCTACGGCACGTGGAACGCTGAGCCCGTGGTCATCGATGACTAGTGCTCATTCAACGAGGCTGCTGGGACCGGCGGAGATCAGGGACCTCGCCGACCGGCTCGGCATCCAGCCGACGAAGAAGCTCGGGCAGAACTTCGTGATCGACGCGAACACGGTCCGGCGCATCGTGAAGTCGGCGGCGGTGACGAAGGGCGAGACCGTCGTGGAGGTCGGCCCCGGACTGGGATCGCTCACCCTCGGGTTGCTCGAGACCGGGGCATCCGTGGTCGCCATCGAGATTGACAACCGTCTCGCCGAGCAACTGCCCCTCACTGTCGCGCAATTCGCGCCGGATGCCCAGCTCACGGTGATCACGCAGGACGCGCTGCGCGTCACGCAACTGCCGGGCGCGCCGACCGTCTTCGTCGCGAACCTGCCGTACAACGTGTCGGTGCCCGTGCTGCTGCACTTTCTCGAGCACTTCCCGTCGATCGACCGCGGGCTCGTCATGGTGCAGGCCGAGGTGGGGGAGCGCGTCGCCGCCGGCCCGGGCTCGAAGGTCTATGGTTCACCCTCGGTGAAGTCGGCCTGGTACGGTTCCTTCTCCACCGCAGGCAAGGTGAGCCGCCAGGTCTTCTGGCCGGTGCCGAACGTCGACTCGATCCTCGTGCGCTTCGAGCGGCACGAGCAACCGGGAACCGAGGCCGAGCGCCTCGCGACCTTCACGCTCGTGGATGCCGCGTTCCAACAGCGTCGCAAGATGCTCCGTCAGGCGCTCGCCTCGGTGCTCGGTGACTCGGCGGCGGCCACGGCGCGCCTCGAAGCCGCCGGAATCGCCCCCACCGCCCGAGGCGAGGAGCTCACGGTCGCGCAGTACCTGGCCATCGCCCGCGCGTAGCCCCTTCTGCTGCTGGCGCTGGCGCTCGCGCCCGGCGCCTGCCGCCTCGCGACTTGCGCCAAAGCGGGCAGCCTTTCCGGGAATCCGGCCGATTTGGCGCAACTCGACGTGCGCCGCTGCACTCCCGGTTCCGCCCCAGCTCGCGCACTCCCGCGCCTTGGGCCCCGCTGAGGGGGCAGCCCCACCCGCGTCAGCCCGCCCCGCGCCCTCGCGATAGGTTGGAACCATGACACTGGAGCCGGGCACGACCATGGTGCATGCGCGGGCCCCTGGCAAGATCAACGTCTTCCTCAAGGTCGGGTCGCTCCTCGATGACGGGTACCACGACGTGGCAATCGCCTACCAGGCGGTGTCCCTGTACGAGGACGTGCGGGCATACGCCGCCGCCGACTTCTCCGTCGAGGTGAACGGCACTGTCGAGCTCTCGCGCGTTCCGACCGACGGGTCGAACATTGCGATCAAGGCCGCGCGGCTCCTCGCGCGCCGCACGGGCTACCGCGGCGGGGTGCGCCTGCAGATCGACAAGCACGTGCCCGTGACCGGCGGCATGGGCGGGGGATCCGCGGATGCCGCAGCAACCCTCCTCGCGTGCGACGCGTTGTGGGGCACGGGCCTCCCGCGCGAAGACATGCTCGAACTGGCCGCAGAGCTGGGTGCAGACGTGCCGTTCGCCTTCACCGGCGGAACCGCCATCGGCACCGGCCGCGGCGACCAGCTGAGCCCAGCGCTCGCGAAGGGCACGTTCCAGTGGGTGCTAGCCCTCGCCGAGTTCGGACTTTCCACGCCAGAGGTCTACAGCGAGCTCGACCGGCACCGTGACCGTCACTCGCAGGACATCTTCCCGGCTCAGACCGCGCCGTCGGTAGACGCGAACGTGCTGCAGGCACTCCGTGCGGGAGACCCCGACATGCTCGCGGAGTGCCTGTACAACGACCTGCAGGCGCCCGCGCTGCACCTCGAGCCGTCCCTCGCCGACGTGCTCGAGCTCGGGGAGCAGAACGGCGCACTCGCGGGAATCATCTCCGGGTCCGGGCCGACAGTCGCATTCCTCGCGGCCGACCTCGACTCAGCCCTCGAACTGCAGATCGCATTGAGCGCCGCGCGTCTCACCGTCGTGCGCGCGACCGGCCCCGTGCATGGCGCCCGCATCGTCGGCGACTAGCCTCTCTAGCGACTAAATTGGAGCCTCATGGCCATCCCGTTCTCGCTGCCCCTCATCGATGACGACGTCATCGCGGAAGTCAACGACGCGCTCACCAACACGGGGTGGCTGACCACGGGCCCCAAGGTGCGCCAGCTCGAGGCGGAGATCTCGAAGATCACCGGTACTCCCGTGCTGTGCGTGAACTCGTGGACCTCCGGCGCGATGCTCATGTTGCGCTGGTTGGGTGTTGGCCCCGGTGACGAGGTGATCATCCCCGCGTACACCTACAGCGCGACTGCCCTGTGCGCCATGAACCTCGGTGCGACAGTCGTCATGGTCGACGTCGACCATGACTTCACGATCAACCCCGACAACATCCGCGCCGCCGTGACCGAGCACACCAAGGCCGTCATCCCCGTCGACATGGCAGGCTGGCCCGCCGACTACGACGCGATCAACGCCGTGCTCGATGAGCCAGAGGTGCGCGTGAAGTTCCGCCCATCGTCGCCTCGCCAGGAGAAGCTCGGCCGCATCCTCGTCGTCTCGGATGCCGCGCACTCGATCGGCGCCACATACAAGGGCCGGCCGGATGGCCAGCTCGCCGATGCCACGGTCTTCTCCCTGCACTCCGTGAAGAACATCACGACCGGTGAGGGCGGCGCGATCGCGATCGACCTTCCCGCGCCGTTCGACAACGAGGAGGAGTACCTCTTCCTCCGCGCGCTCGCCCTCAACGGCCAGACCAAGAGCGCGTTCGAGAAGAATCAGCCCGGAGCGTGGCGCTACGACATCATCGACCAGGGCCTCAAGGTCAATCTGCCCGACATCGGCGCCGCGATCGGCCTTGCGCAGATCCGCAAGTACGAGTCGACGCTGCTGCCCGATCGTAAGCGCATGTTCGCCCGTTATCAGGCCGGGTTCGCGGGGTACGACTGGGCGATCCGGCCGGTGTCGAAGGATGCCGAGCGCGAGAGCTCGTGCCACCTCTACCTGCTGCGCATCGCGGGGGCTGACGAGAACCGGCGCGACGCCATCATCCAGGCGATCGCCGATCGGGGCGTCGCCGTGAACGTGCACTACATCCCGATGCCGATGCTCACGCTGTTCAGGAATCGCGGCTACCGCATTGAGGACTACCCGGTCACGTACTCGCTGTACGCCAACGAGATCACGCTGCCGCTGTACAACGGCCTGACCGATGACCAGATTGATGAGGTCATCCAGGCGGTCATCGACTCCGTGGAGGAAAACGCATGACGTTCTCGCTCGAAGACTTCATCGCCGACCACGTGATCGGCCGCAGGGAGAGCCTGTTCGCGGCGGATCTCGCTGCCCACGAGTCCGACCTGCGCGAGGCCATTGAAGGGCGCTCAGTGCTCGTCATCGGCGGCGCGGGAACTATCGGATCATCCTTCATCCGGGCCCTCCTGCCCTTCAGGCCGTCCAGACTGTTCGTCGTCGACCTGAACGAGAACGGGCTCACCGAACTCACGCGTGACCTGCGCAGTACACAGGGCCAGTTCATGCCCGACGACTTCAAGACCTACCCGATCAACTTCGGGGGCGCGATCTTCGCGCGGATGCTTCGCAGAGAGGGACCGTTCGACATCGTGGCCCACTTCGCGGCCCACAAGCACGTGCGCAGCGAGAAGGATCGCTACTCGATCGAGGCCATGCTCGAGAACAACGTCATGAGCACGGTCGCCCTGCTCGACCTCATGCGCGAGCTGCCGCCGCAGCACTTCTTCTGCGTCTCGACAGACAAGGCGGCAAACCCCGCAAACGTCATGGGCGCCTCGAAGAAGCTCATGGAAGAAGCGGTGCTCGCCTACGCGGCCGAGCTGCCCGCCGTCACGGCGCGCTTCGCGAACGTCGCGTTCTCCAACGGGAGCCTGCCCGCCGGATTCCTCGAGCGCATCGCCAAGAACCAGCCGCTTGCGGCCCCGCTCGACGTGCGCCGCTACTTCGTCGCCCCCATCGAGAGCGGCCAGCTGTGCCTCCTCGCCTGCGTGCTCGGCGAGCCCGCCGACATCTTCTTCCCTCGCCTCGACGAGCCCAGAATGCTGACGTTCGCGACGATCGCCGACGCGCTGCTCCGCGAACTCGGGTACGAGCCCGATCACTGCTCCTCTGAGGATGAGGCGAAGGCGAAGGCCGCCTCCCGCACCGCGGACGACGCCACATGGCCCGTGTACTACTTCGCGTCGGAGACTTCCGGGGAGAAGTCTTTCGAGGAGTTCTATACCGACGACGAGGTCATCGACCTCGATAGCTTCACGGCGCTCGGCATCGTGCGCGGTCGCGCGAACAACGATGTCGCGGGTATCCGGTCGACTCTCGACGACCTGCGCGCGCTGTTCGAGCGCGCCGACCTGCCAAAAGAGGCCATAGTCGACGTACTTTCGACTCTCGTCCCGACCTTCCACCACGTGGAAACGGGCAAGAGCCTCGACCAGAAGATGTGACCGTGTACCTAGCCGCCAAACGCTTCTTCGACGTGCTCATCTCGGGTATCGCCGTCGTTATCCTCACGCCCCTGCTGTCTCCGGTGATGCTCGCGCTGCGTCTCTCGGGTGAGGGCGACGTCTTCTACCGCCAGAAGCGCATCGGATACCACAACACGACGTTCGGCATCTGGAAGTTCGCCACCATGCTCAGGGACAGCCCCAACCTCGGTACCGGCAGCCTCACCGTGCGCGGTGACCCTCGAGTGACCCGCGTCGGGCGCTCGCTTCGCGCGACCAAGATCAACGAGGTTCCCCAGCTCCTCAACGTGCTCACTGGCGACATGAGTTTCGTCGGACCTCGCCCGCAGGTGCAGGTCGACTACGACGGCTATCCGCCGCACGTGCGCGAACGCATCTACGACGTGCGCCCGGGCGTGACCGGCATCGGCTCGATAGTCTTCCGCGACGAGGAGCGGTTGCTCTCGAAGCCGGGCATCGACCCGCGCGCGTTCTACCGCGACGAGATCGCCCCCTTCAAGGGCGAGCTCGAGATGTGGTACCTCGAGCACAAATCCCTGTGGCTGGATGCCCGGCTCATGTTCCTCACCGTCTGGGTGGTGCTGCGCCCCACCTCCGATGTCGTCTATCGCACGTTCAGGGATCTCCCGGCTCGACCTGCTTGGCTCACCGACTGACATGAGCGCCCGGCGAATCACCCTGTGGTCAGCGCTCGTCGGCCTGCTGACCGGGCTGGTGACGCTCGCCGTCGCGGAGGCGGTCGCGGCCGTCATGGTGCTCCCGTCGGGAAGCCCGCTGTTCGGTGTCGGCTCCCTCGTGATCGACCTCGTTCCGGGCTGGTTCAAGACCTTCGTCATCGCGCTGTTCGGCACCGGAGACAAGGTCGCCCTGTTCGTCGCGCTCGGCATCCTCGTTCTCGTGCTCGCCGTGGGCATCGGGATCCTGCAGTACCGGCGCTCGCCGTGGGGGATCGTCTCGCTCGTGGTGGTCGGCGTCGTTGCGCTGCTCGCGGTCGTGACGCGGGCCGAGGCCAACTCCCTGTCGTCGATCCCCACCCTGCTGGGCGTGCTCGCGGGGGCCATCGTGCTGCGGCTGGCCACCGACCGGTTGCATCGGTGGACCGAGGCCGCGGCATCCCGCCCAGCTCGTTCTGCAGTCACGCGCCGCGGATTCCTCGTCATGCTCGGCGCCACGGCGGCCGGTGCCCTCGTCGTCGGGCTCGGCGCTCGCGCCATCAACGCGGGAACCGCGGCGGTCAATACAGTGCGCGAGGCCATCAAGCTCCCCGTGCCCGCGACGCCCGAGGCGCCCATTCCTGCGGGAGCGTCCCTCGACGTACCGGGTATCTCGAAACTCATCTCCGCCAACGAGACCTTCTACCGCATCGATACGGCGCTCCAGGTGCCCGTGGTCGACGCCGAAACGTGGAAGCTCACGATCACCGGAATGGTCGAGCGCGAAGTCGAGATCACCTTCGACGAACTGCTCGCGCTGCCGCTCACCGAACACACGGTCACCCTCATGTGCGTCTCCAACGAGGTCGGCGGCAACCTCGTGGGCACTGCGACGTGGTTGGGCTATCCGATCCGCGAACTGCTCATGAAGGCCGGGCCGCTCACGGGCGCGGACATGGTGCTCTCGACGAGCATCGACGGTTTCACGGCCGGATCCCCCCTCGACGTGCTCCTCGAGGAAGACCGCGAGTCGCTCATCGCCGTCGGCATGAACGGCGTGCCCCTGCCCATCGAACACGGATTCCCCGCCCGTCTGGTGGTCCCCGGGCTGTACGGGTACGTCTCCGCGACGAAGTGGGTTGTGGAGATGAAGGTCACCACGTTCGCGAAGGACATGGGCTACTGGACCCCGCGGGGCTGGTCGGCGCTCGGGCCCGTGAAGACGGCATCCCGAATCGACGTGCCGCAGAGCGGCTCGAATGTGCAGGCGGGTCGCGTCGCCGTCGCGGGGGTCGCGTGGGCTCAGCACCGCGGCATCGAGGGCGTCGAGGTGCGGGTGGATGACGGTGCGTGGCAGCCCGCCGTGTTGGCGGACGCGATCTCGATCGACACTTGGCGCCAGTGGGTCTACGAGTGGGACGCCACGAGCGGCAACCACACGGTCGCCGTGCGTGCGACCGGAGCCATCGGCGACACCCAGAAGGACGTGCGCCTTCCCCCAGCCCCCAACGGCTCGGAGGGCTACCACACGGTCACGGTGAACGTGGGGTAGGCGACCACGCTACCTTTAGGCAGTGGCACATCTCCTGGGCGCTGAAGCGCTGCACCTCGAATATCCGACGCGCGTCATCTTCGACAAGCTGACGATCGGCCTCGACGAGGGCGATCGCATCGGCATCGTCGGTCGTAACGGCGACGGCAAGTCGACCCTGCTCCGGATGCTCGCGGGCAGACTCGAGCCTGATTCCGGTCGCGTCACCCGCCGGGGCGGAGTGACCCTCGCGATGCTCGACCAGGCCGACGAGCTCGACGGAACCCGCACCGTGCACCAGACCGTCATCGGCGACATCGACGAGCACGTGTGGGCTGGCGACCCGAACGTGCGCGACGTCATTGCCGGGCTCATTGCCGACCTCCCGTGGGAAGCCCTCGTGGGCGATCTGTCGGGTGGCCAGCGCAGGCGCGTGGCACTCGCAGCGCTGCTCATCGGCGACCACGACATCATCTTCCTCGACGAGCCGACGAACCACCTCGACGTCGAGGGCATCACCTGGCTCGCCGGTCATCTCAAGCGCCGCTGGTCCTCGAACGCGGGCGGGCTCGTGGTCGTCACCCACGACAGATGGTTCCTCGACGAGATCTGCACTGCGACGTGGGAGGTGCACGACAGGCTCGTCGAGCCCTTCGAAGGCGGCTACGCGGCGTACATCCTGCAGCGCGTCGAGCGCGACCAGATGGCCTCGACCATGGAGGCGAAGCGCCAGAATCTCATGAAGAAGGAGCTGGCCTGGCTGCGCCGCGGTGCTCCCGCCCGAACCGCGAAGCCCAAGTTCCGCATCGATGCCGCCAACGAACTCATCGCCAACGAGCCGCCCGTGCGTGACAGCGTCGCGCTCTCGTCCATGGCTATGCAGCGCCTCGGCAAAGACGTGGTCGACCTCGAGAACATCTCGGTCAGCTACGGCGACAAGCACGTGCTCACGGATGTCACGTGGCGCATCGCCCCCGGCGAGCGCACGGGCATCCTCGGGGTGAACGGTGCGGGCAAGAGCACGCTCCTCTCCCTGGTGAGCGGCACCCTGCTCCCCACCACCGGACGGGTCAAGCGCGGCAAGACCATCAAGGTAGCGACCCTCACCCAGCAGCTCGCCGAGCTCGAAGACGTGTGGAACGACCGCGTGAGTGACGTCATCTCCCGCCAGAAGAGCACGTACATCACCGGCGGCAAGGAGATGACTCCGAGCCAGATGCTCGAGCGCGTGGGGTTCGCGAGCGCGCAGCTCAGCACGCAGGTCAAAGACTTGTCGGGTGGCCAGAAGCGCCGCCTGCAGCTCCTGCTCATCCTGCTCAGCGAGCCGAACGTGCTCATCCTCGACGAGCCGACAAACGACCTCGACACCGACATGCTCGCCGCGATCGAAGACCTACTCGACACCTACCCGGGCACGCTGCTCGTCGTGAGCCACGACCGGTACCTACTCGAGCGCGTCACCGACAACCAGTACGCGCTGCTGGGCAAGCACCTGCGCCACCTGCCCCGCGGCGTCGACCAGTACCTCGAACTGCGCGCCCACGAGGAGCGCGGCCAGGGGGCGAAGGTGGCGACTCCGGTCGCTGCGACGAGCGAACCCAAGCTCGGCGGCGCAGAACTGCGCAACGCGCAGAAGGAATACGCCGCTGCCGGCCGCAAGATCGAGAAACTCAGTGGGCAGATCGCCGACGTGCACTCGCGGATGGCCACGCACGACCAGTCCGACTACTCGGGCCTCGGTGCGCTCTCGAAGGAGATCACCGACCTGCAGGGTCAGCTCGACACTGTCGAGTTCCGCTGGCTGGAATTGGAAGAGCTTCTCGCCTAGACGGGCGGCCCCGCGCAGCCAAGCTATGCTCGCACCCGTGCACTCCGCGTCAACCAGAATCGCCGGAATCGGCATCTATCTTCCCGAACTCACGCGTTCGACGAAGCAGACCGAGGTCGATCTGCGGGCGGCGAATCCGAAGCTCAGGCTGGCGACGGGGCTCATCGGCAGGCTCACGGGCGTCGAGAGCGTGCACGTGCGGCCCGACGGGTGGCAGACCTCCGACCTCGCGGTCGCGGCGGCGCGTAGAGCGCTCGAGGAATCACCCGGCGAGATAGACCTGCTGATCTTCGCGAGTGCGAGCCAGGACCTCATCGAGCCCGCGACGAGCCACATCGTCGCGGCCAAGCTCGGCGTCGAGTGCCCGGTCATGGACGTCAAGAACGCGTGCAACAGCGTGCTCAACGCGATGCAGGTAGCCGAGGCCCTCATCGCCTCGGGGCAGTACCGCCGCGTGCTGATCGCGAGTGGCGAGGAGCCCTCCCACGCGGTGCGCTGGGCGCTCGAGAGCCACGACCAGTTCATCCGCTCGTTTCCGGGATACACCATGAGCGACGGCGGTGCCGCCGTGATTCTCGAGGCCACGGATGACCCTGCCACGGGCATCCTCGATTCGACGTTCCTTGCCGTCTCGAGCAAGTGGAACGTCGGTACCCTGTCGATCGGCGGATCGATGAACCCGCGCGATGCCGACCTGAGCTACTTCGACATGGATGGCGCGGCACTGCAGCAGGCGTTCCTCGAGCTCGGGCCGCAGCCCGTGCTCGACCTGCTGGAGCGCAACGGGCTGAGCTGGGACGACTTCGACCTCGTCGCGATCCACCAGGTCGCGCTGCCCTACCTCCCGCCGATCTTCGAGCGGTTGGGTGTCGCGCAGGGCAAGTCGGTGATCACGGTCGCCGATCACGGCAACCTCGCGTCGGTGACGTTGCCGCTGCAGCTCTCCCTCGCGCGCGAGTCGGGGCTCGTGAAACCGGGCAGCCTCGTGCTGCTCATCGGTCTCGCGGGCGGTATCAGCCTCGGGCTCATGGTGGTGCGGCTGTGAGCCTGGCGGTAGTGGTGCCGGTGTTCAACGAGGCCGCGGGAATCGGCCCGACGCTCGACGCCCTCGAGGCCCAGGTCGACGCCGACTTCGACGTGTACTTCGTCGACAACGGTTCGACCGATGACTCGGCAGTCATCATCGCCGGGCGCGGCAACCCGCGCTGGCACATCATCTCCGAGCAGCAGAAGGGCACGGGTGCCGCCGCCGACACGGGGATGCGCGCCGCGATCGCGGCGGGTGCAACCCTGCTCGCGCGCACCGACGCGGACTGCCTGCCCCGCGCGGACTGGACGGCGTCCATTCGACGCTCCCTCGGCACCCTCGGGCTCGTCGGCGGTGAACTCGTGCCGCGCCACGACGAGGGCCTCCCGCTCGCGCGCCGGATCCTGCTGCGTGCAGCAGTCGAGCTCGCCGAGGCGTTCGGACGCATCAGGCCCGGCAACCGCGCCGCCGAGTACCAAGGGCCCTACATGATGGCGGCGGGCTGCAACGTCGGCATCCGCGCCGACCTGTATGTCGCCGCTGGCGGCTTCCCGCGCACCGCCATCGAAGACCTGCACGAGGATCGTGCGCTCGTGAACGCCGTGCGGCGGCTGACGTCGTCATACGCGCGCAGGCGCGACGTCGTGGTGTTCGGCAGCTCGCGCCGCGTGACCGCGTGGGGGCTCAAGAACACGCTGCTCTGGTACAAGGATCACGCGTACAAGCCTGAGCACGTCGACATCCGATGAGTATCGAGCTCGCGAAGCGCTGGGAGGAGCGGGTCATGCGCGCCGCGCACCCCGTCGTCTACCCCATGCTGCAGGTCGCGCGGAAGCCCGTGCTGCGGGTGCCCGGCCTTGGCGTGCTCGTGCGGGATGCGACGCTCCTGCGCTCAACGCTCATGGACACAGACACGTTCACCAAGACCGGCCCCGGCAGCCCGAGCGACCTGTGGACTCCCGTGCTCGGCCCCGCAGTGCTGCTCAACATGGAGGGCGCCGACCACATGGCACTGCGCCGCAAGCTCGGGTCGCTCTTCGCTCCCGCGTACGTTGAACCTCTCGCCGCGGCATCCCTGCCGACCGCGCAGCTGACCGCGCGGCTGCGGGCCGGCGAGACCGTCGACATCGTGGCCGAGGTCAAGCGCTACGCGAGCGCGATGATCAGCCAGCTGGTGGGGCTCGATCCGTCAGACGTCGATGACGAGCTGTTCGACCGGGTCTCGTCGATCACCCGGTTCGTGCGCCTCGCCCGGCCCCGGCTCACTGCCGCGCAGGTGGGCGTTGCGCGGGGCATCCTCGACGAGCTCACCGCCCACGCCCGCGAGGCGTATCGCGCGGGCGACGAGCAGACAGTGCCCGGCCGGATGCGCTCCCTCGGGCTCACTGAGGACGAGGCGATGGGTGCCGTGGGGGCCTTCGTGCTCACGGGTACAGAGACGCTTGTGTCGTACATCCCTCGCCTCGTCGCCGTGCTTGCCGACTCGGGGTGGTTGCCGCTCATCGCCGCGGATCGCTCCCTCGCCGAACCCGCAATCGCGGAGGGCCTGCGCGTGACGACCCCGTCTCCCGTCATGCTGCGCAGTGTCGTCGCGGACGGCGCCATCGGACCGGTCGCGGTGCGCCCCGGTGACCGGGTGATCCTGGCCACGTACGCAGCCAATCGCGCGCTCGGACCGTTCGATCCCGCCACGAACGTCGCGGCCACCCTCAAGCAGCTCTGGTTCGGGGCCGGCACTCACTTCTGTCTCGGAGCGCCCCTCGCGATGGCGCAGGTCCGGCTCACGCTCGACGCGCTGCTGGACGCGGGGGACCTGAGGATCGTGTCGCGTGCGCCAGCTCGTGGGGTGTTGATCCCGTCGTACCGCTCCCTCATTCTCGCGACCGAGAGTGCGGCGTGACTGACATCCTCGCCGCGCTGCTGGAGGCGTGCGAGCGCACGCCGAAGGTTCCGGCGATGACGCTCGGTAGACGCACGCTCACCTACGGCGACCTGCGCGCTCGAATCCTCGGGATCGCCGCTGCTCTCACCGTCCGCGGCCTCGAACCCGGCGACCGGGTGCTGTTCTCCGTGCGCCCCGGCCTCGACGGAATCTGCCTCGCCCTGGGAGTGATCGCCGCGGGTGGCACGATAGTCTTCGCCGATCCGGGGGCGGGCGAGGCGATGTTCCGGGCACGCGCGGGTCTTGCGGCGCCGAAGTGGGTGGCGGCGGAGTCGTTGCTCTACGCGGCCTCGTCCGGACCGTTGCGCCGCGTCGCGAGGTCGCGCGGCCTCGAGCTGCCCGACTACGGCTCGGTAGTGCCCGAAGCGCGACACATCTACGCCGGGCCGTGGTTGCCGGGGGTGCCGAAGGGCGCGATCCCGCTCCGACGGCTTCGTGGGCGGGCGTCGGTTCTGCTGGGCAAGCCAGGCGACGAAGCGCTCGTCATCTTCACCAGCGGCACCACCGCCCACCCGAAAGCCGTGGTCCACTCCCGCGCCTCCCTCGGCACGGGCCTCGGTGATTTCGCCGAGCACGTCGGCTTCGTGCCCGGCGAGGTCGTGCTCACCGACCAGCTCATGGTGGGCATCCCCGCCCTCATCTCTGGCGCGCACTGGGTTCTGCCGCCCGCGGGCGCCGACCCGGGCGCGAAGCCGGACAAGTACCTGCCGCTGCTCACGAACGCGGACGTGCTCTTCGCCGTGCCCGCAGCCCTCGACGCCCTGCTGCGCTCGGGTGTGGCGGCCCCGCACCTCCGTGCACTGCTCGTGGGCGGGGCACCCGTGCTGCGGCCGCTGCTCGAGCGCGCGCGCGCCCAGTTGCCCGGAACGGTCATCAGAGCCATCTACGGCATGACCGAGATCCTGCCGGTCGCGATCGCGGACGGCGATGAGAAGCTCGCCTTCGACGGGCCGGGCGACTACGTGGGCGAGCTCATGAGCGCGGTCGCGGCGCGCATCGACGACGGCGAACTCGTCGTGAGCGGACCGGGCCTCGCACTCGGCTACCTCGGGGATGCGCAGCTGACCGAGCTGCGCACGGGCGATCTGGCGCGACTCGAGAACGACAGGCTCATTCTCGGCGGCCGCAGCAAGGACATGTTCATCCGGGGCACGACCAACGTGTATCCGGGGCTGTACGAGCCGATCATCGCGGGTATCCCGGGCGTCGACGAAGCGGCGCTCGTCGGGGTGCCGAACGCGATCGGCGACGACGAACTCGTGCTCGTGATCGTCGGGGATGCGAGTCGCGTCGCTGCCGCCCTGCCGGGGCTGATCGACGCGGCGGTGCTTCCGGATCGGATCGTCGTGCTCGACGCGCTGCCGAAGAAGGGTCGCAGCAGCAAGCTCGACCGCGACGCGCTCCAGGAGCTCCTGTGAGGGTCGCGGTTACAGGCGCTGCGGGCTTCGTCGGCGCGGCCGTCGCTGCACATCTTCGCGAGCACGGCCATGTAGTCACAGCACTGACGCGCGCCGAGTGGGACATCACGAAGGACCGCTACGACGGGCGCGCCGACGCTGTGGTGCACTGCGCAGCGCTCGCCGACGACTGGGCGCCCCTCGGCGCCTCGATGCTCGCCAACCGGGTGGGAACGCGCAACGTCGTCGCGAGCTTCCCTGGGGCGCGGATCGTGCACGTCAGCACGTCGAGCGTGTACGACGCGTTCACGGCGAGCGTGCGGGTGCGGGAGGACGCTCCGCCGGCGACGAAGTTTCTGAGCAGCTACTCGGAGTCGAAGACCGCGGCCGAAGCCGAACTACCCGCCGACGCGGTGGTGCTGCGGCCGCACGCAGTCTACGGACCGGGCGACACGACACTGCTGCCTCGCATTCTGGCGGGCATCCGGGGCCGCCGTCTCGTGCTGCCCGAGGGCGCGGAAGTGCGCCACACGCTCACCCACATCGACAACCTCGCGGCCGCCGCTTCGCTCGCGCTCACGGGACCCGCGGGCGTCTACAACGTGGGGGACGACACCGACGTGCTGCTGTCCGCAGTGCTCCGCGAGTTCCTGGCGCGACGCGGCCGACCGGATGTCACGCTGGCCGCCATCCCGTATCGCGCGGCATTCGCGGCCGCCGCCACCCTCGAGAAGCTCTCGTTCGGCAGGCGGCCACGGCTCACCCGCTACGCGGTCAGCCAGCTGGGCCTCGAGCGGACCCTCGACCTCACCCGCGCCCGCGAGCATCTCGGGTACACCCCGGGCCCCACATCCCTCACCGGTGCGGAAGAATGGTGAGATGAGCCACGATCACGAGCATTCGGACTCGGGTCGTGGCCGTCTCGCCGTGGCCCTCGGAATCACGGCGGTGGTTCTCGTCGCCGAGGTCATCGGTGCCATCATCACGGGCAGCCTCGCGCTGCTCGTCGACGCGGCGCACATGCTCACCGATGCGGGAGGGCTCGCCATCGCCCTCACCGCCGCGACCCTCGTGACGCGTCCCGCCAACTCGAAGCGCACCTGGGGGCTGGCGCGGGCCGAGGTGCTCGGGGCGACGGCGCAGGCGGCGATCCTGCTCGCGGTCGGAATCTTCGTGCTCGTCGAGGCCGTGCAACGGCTGTTCAACCCGCCCGAGATCGCGGGCGGGCAGTTGGTGATCTTCGGCCTCATCGGGCTCGCGGGCAACGTGGCGTCCATCGCCGTGCTCGCCTCGAGCCGTGGCAAGAACCTCAATATGCGCGCAGCTTTCCTGGAAGTGCTCAACGATGCACTCGGGTCGCTCGCCGTCATCGCCGCGGCCATCGTGATCGCGTTCACGGGGTTCCAGATGGCTGACGCGATCGCCGCGATCATCATCGGCGCCCTCATCCTGCCGCGCGCCGTGATGCTGCTGCGCGACACGACGAGCGTGCTGCTGGAGTCCACGCCGAAGGGCCTCAACCTCGACTCGGTGCGCGACCACCTGCTCGAACTGCCGCACGTCAAGGCCGTGCATGACCTGCACGTGAGCCAGATCGCGACCGGGATGCCCGTGCTCACCGCCCACGTCGTCGTCGACGACTCGTGCTTCTACGACGGCCACAACGCCCGGATGCTCGATGACCTGCAGCACTGCGTCGCCGAACACTTCGCCGTGCAGATCGAGCACTCGACGTTCCAGCTCGAGCCCGCGGGCCACGGCGCCCACGAGCACCCCACGCACGACTAGGGCGCGCGACCCGCCGCGCCCGCCGTGCCTCTGGGCTACCGCGCCCGTTCCCTGCCGCCCCGCCCGCGACCCTGCGCACCCCTTGTCGAGTTGAGTCAAACGGGGCAGCGAGACCGCGCAGGTGCCCGCTTTGGCGCAACTCGGCGGTGCCCGGATGCACAAGGGCGGGACAATCAGGCATGAGCGAGTCACGGCGGGTGTGGGTGTTCGGCGGCGGCGGTCTGGGCGGCATCGCGTGGGAGACCGGCATGCTCATGCGTACAACTAGCGCGACTCAGGACATCGACGTGCCGCCGCGAATGTCCTTACTTGGCTAGCTATGGCAACCGGGCGCGGCACCCTGACGGGCTACAGCACGCTGCGGTTCCGGGCGACTGCACAGCGTTCCCGTGACGACGCCGTCGTCGCACGTCATACACCCTTCTGCACGATGAGGCTCTCATACGCGGGGATCAGCACGCGCTTGCCATACCGTCGCGACACAACCCGGAATGGCCGGCCGTCGCCCACCAGCAGCTCGATGATCTTGGTGAGTTCTGCGCGCGCGAGCGGCCCGCCGAGGCACAGGTGCCGGCCAGCGCCGAACCAGAGCTGCCGGTTCTGCGGGATGTAATCGCGGTCGACGCGGTACTCGCCGGCAAGGTTGTTGGCCGTCCAGGTGAGCACGACTATGCGCTCGCCGGCCTTGAGTGTGCGGCCGCCGATATCGAGATCGGCGAGCACGGAGCGCCCGATGATGGGCGCGGGCGAGGTCACGCGCAGCGCCTCGCGCACGGCGTTCTCGGTGAACGTCGGGTTGGCGATGAGGGCGTGCTGCTGGCCGGTGTCGTAGAGCAGGGCAGCTGTGCGAGCCATCGCGGATGCCGCCGTCTCGGTGCCCGCGACCATGAGCAGTGTCGACAGTCCCTTCGTCTCCTGCAGTGTGAGACCCAGGTCGCGGCAGCGCCCGATGATCGTGTCACCGGACGCGCTGGTGAACGCCGAGTCGATGTGCCCGGTGAGCTTCTCGACGATCTCGCGGGCCCTGGCGATCTTGGCGGGCGGCAGCACAGTGTCTGCAGTGGTGCCGAGTGCGGTCGCCGCGAGCTCTTCGCCCGTGCGGAAGATCTCGCGGAACGCGTCGTCGGGGTCGCCGGAGGCGGATTCCGGCACCGGCATGCCGAGGAGGGTCACCACCATCTGCCCGACCAGTATTCGGCTCAGGTCGGCGAGGTCGATCGGTTCGCCGGCGTCGAACGCGCGGCGGGCATCCGTGATGCGACTGCCCCAGGCCCGCTCGACGAACTCGAAGCTGGTCTTCTCGGTGAAGAGCTCGCGGCTCTTGGTGCGCAGGTCGTAGTGGCCGGGTCCGTCGAAGAGGTCGTAGACCCAGTCGCCCAGGATCTGCGCCCACAGGTGCCCGACGCCGCCCTCGCTCAGCAGCGTGAAGTGGTCGGGATCGTTGAGCACCGAGCGCGAGGTCAGCGGATCGGCGGTGATCCAGCCGAGCCCGGGCACCTTGAGGAGGGGCTTCGCGAACATGCCGATCCAGTTGAGGAACGGCAGCGCGGGGCGGGCGGCGCTCAGCAGGCGGTGCTCGTGGGCGCGGGCGCTCGACCCGATTCCGTCGGTGAGGGGATTGAGCGTGCGCTCCCGCGCGGGGGCGGTGAGATCTTCGGCTACGGGCACGGTGCCAATCTAGCCAGATGCTCAGCCCAGCGCAGGCACCCGCGCGGCAGTCGCCAGGAACACGGCGACGAGCGCGAGACCCGCGATCGTGAGCCAGGACAGCCCGGCGACGGCGAGCGGGCGCGCCCCGGTCTTCACGAGCGCTCCGATGCGGATCGCGGCGCCGAGCCCGAACAACGCCATTCCCAGCAGCAGAAACTGCACGTCCTCGGTCGCGGTGACGAACTCGACTGGAAGCGGCAGGAACGTGCGCGCGACCACCGCCGCGAGAAAGCCCACGAGAAACAGCGGCACGACTGCCGGACGCGCACCCTCGCGCCGCAGCACGAGACCGGTGATCGCGACCATGGGGGCGAGCAGCGCGACGCGCGTGAGCTTGACGACCACCGCGATCGCCAGCGCGGATGCCCCCGCGACCTGCGCCGTCGCCACGACCTGGCCCACGTCGTGCACGCTCGCGCCTGTCCACAGTCCGAACTGTTCGGCGTCGAAACCGAGCACGGGCTGAAGCGCGGGCAGCACCGCGATCGCAAGAGTGCCGCACAGGGTGACGAGGGCGACGGGCGTCGCGGTGTCGGCATCCTTCGACCTGGTCACGCCCGCCATCGCTCCGATCGCCGAAGCGCCACAGATCGAGAATCCCGCGGCGATGAGCAGCGGCTCGTCGCCCGGAAGCCGGAACGCGCGCCCGAGCCCGAGCGTGAGGAAGAACGTCAGCAGCACGATCGCGACGATGAGGCCGAGCACGAGCCAGCCGAGCCCGGCGATGTCGAGCAGGCTCAGGCGGAAGCCGAGCAGCACGATCCCGATCCGCAGCAGCCGGCGGGACGAGGCCGCGAGGCCGGGGCGCATGAGCTCGCGAACGCGAGCGGGCCAGGGGATCGCGGTGAACACGATCCCGAGCGCGACGCACGCCGTGAGGGCAGGGACGAACTGCAGGCCAGCATGAACCGCGTTCGCCGCGACGAACGCCACGAGAGCGAGCGCGAGGCCGGGGAGCAGGTCGCGCGAGCGCTCAGTCGAAGTCAAGACTCAGCTTGCGCAGCAGGGCGCTCAGACGTTCCTGGTCGGATTTCGGCAACCGCTCGAGCAGCTCGGACTCCGCCTCGAGCAGGGTGCTGATCGCGGCATCCACCCGCTCCCTGCCGGCTTCGGTCATGACGACGAGGATGCCCCTGCCGTCGTTCGGGTCGGTGCGACGCTCGACGAGCGCACGCGAGACGAGCCGGTCGATGCGATTGGTCATGGTCCCGCTCGACACGAGAGTCTGCAGCAGGAGTGCCTTGGGGCTCAACTGGTAGGGCGCTCCCGCCCTCCGCAACGCGGAGAGCACGTCGAACTCCCACAGTTCGAGGTCGGATGCCGCGAAGGCGGTGCGGCGCGCGCGCTCCAGATGCCGGGCGAGGCGGCCCACGCGGCTGAGCACCTGCAACGGCGAGAAGTCGAGGTCTTCGCGCTCGCGCGACCACGCATCGACGATGCGGTCGACTTCGTCGCTGGCGGGCATCCGTCAATTATCGTGCGGATCAGCCCGTCTGCACGACAACGGGGTACAACCCGCCCAGGTCTGCGGCAGAGACGACGGCGCCGGCCTGAACGCCGGTCGGCACGCTGTGCCACCCCAACGGGTCGTGGCTTACCAGCACGAGCATGCCCGCCTCGGCGAGCACCACCTGCGAGTCGCCGTCGGAGGCGGTGGCGATGGGCGCCCCGCTCGCGGCGAGCCCCGTGGTGTCGCGGTGCCACCACGTGCCGTCCGTCCACAGCCGGTAGAGCACGCCGCTCTCGACCGTGTACGCGTCGATGAGAGCGCCGCCGGTGCTGGCCGCCGAGATCGGGCCGGATGCATCGACCCCGGTCACCCCGACCGACCATCCGTTGCCGTCATTGGTGACCGTGTAGAGGGTGCCGCCCTGAGTCACGAGCACCGTGGGCCACGGGCCGCCCGCGTTGACCGCCGACATCTCGCCGGAGATGTCGATACCGGTGTACATCGTGCTCCACGCCCGCGAGTCGCGCGTGGACACCATGAGTTTGTTGCCCTCGAGGGTGAGGATCACCGGCCACGCGCCGCCCATGTTGATCGCGGTGAGCGACCGGGCCTGGGTGCTGAGGCCCGTGGATGCCTCGTGCCATCCCGTCGCGTCGGAGTGGGCGATGCGCAGCTCGCCGCCCTCGCGGTACACGACCTGGGGCGTTCGACCGCCCATCCCGACCGCCGACAGGAGGGAGGCGTCGATGCTGAGGCCCGAGGTGCGCTGCGCCCACGTGCCGGGAGCGGCGAAGACCTGGCGCATCCAGCCGGACATGTCGCCGTAGTGGATGAAGCGGGGCACCGACGCGGCGTCGAGGGTGCGCAAGCGCAGGGGGCCGGTGCCGTCGGCGTGCCAGAAGTCTTCGGAGACGACGAGCGTGCCGTCGTCGTTGACCCGCTCGACGTAGGCGACATGGCCCTCGAGGGGGTTGCCGCCCTCGAAGGCTCCCCACTGCGCGACGGCGCCCACGGCGGGAACGTCATCGACGAGGTATCCATCGGCGAGGGCGTTGGTCGCCCAGTCGGCGGCATTGCCCTGGCCGGTGGCGGGTCGCGCTACACCGTTGCTGGCGAGCTTCCACGCCACGTAGTTCGTGCAGTCGTGGCCGGCGCCCATGCCCCAGTACGAGATCTCGTCTGCCGTGCCGCGCGCGGCCTGCCAGAGACCGTTGTCGCAGCCGTCGCCCTCGCAGTTCACGACATCGGCGCTCGCGGTCACCGCGCTCCCCGTCACGAGGGCGGCACCGATCGCCAACGTGACGCCTGTGCGGACGAGGGCACGCCACAGGGAACGGGAGCGACGGGGGATCACTGCGCCATCGTGGCAGCACCTCGGGCTCCCGTGCCGCGAATGGGGGCCACGGGCGCTGGGTGCGCTCGGTTGTTCGTTCTCGTGCACCGGCCGTTAACCTTGCGGACAGTCGTGCACAACTCGCCACGCGGGCGCTCGACACCGGTCACTCTGGCAGACTTATGGGGCGCCCCCCGGGCGCGGTCCGCCTTGGTGTAATGGCAGCACGACAGCCTTTGGAGCTGTTAGGTCCAGGTTCGAGTCCTGGAGGCGGAGCAACCCGGTCCAACCCCGACTGTTCATCTGCTGCACTGGTGTCGTCAATGCGCGCGAGGGTGCGCGTTTCGTCATCGGTCGTTGACTCCCAGTCGCGCCACGACCATCGGGGCCACCCGAGTCAAAAGGTCTTCCCCCGCAATGTCGCCAGGTCCGCGCATCGTCTTCACCCGCTTCGTGACGGGTGACAGCCCCAAGCTCACGCCGTGGATGGCGCATCTGCGCCAGGTCGTCGCGGTGGCCGACCCCGTTGCGTCGGTGGACGCCGACGAGGGGGCCATCGTCTGGCAGCTCGTCTCGGCCAACAACCGGCATCTCGCGCGGAGCGCCGCGATCCACGCCAGCTTTGCCGAGGCCACGGCGAGCGCCCGCGCCATCATCGCCGCCGCCCCGGAGCTCGTCGTCGAACTCGTGAGCCAGCCGAGCCGGGGGGCCTACGGATGGTTCGCGGCCGACGGTGCCGTGCCCGTCATGGTGTGTGCGCGCTGGTACGTCACCCCCCGCGATCGGCGCCACTCTGTGGAGCTCGCCCTGCGCTCGCTCGACGAAGCCGAGGTGCACGCCGGCGTGCGCCACGTCCACCATGCCCCCAAAGAAGGAGCCCCCGAAGCCCTTCTCGCCTAGCGCGGCCCCGAACCCGCGCGGGTACCCGACCCAGCACCACGTCAGCACACTTACCCAAGGAACACCGTGCCCACGCTACCCACCATCCTCTTTTCGTCGTTCCAGTCCGGTGCCGACCCCCAGCGGCAGGCCTGGTCCCGCTTCCGCGAACAGGTCAACACTCGAAGCCATATTGCTCAGACCGCGCACGCTCCGCAGCCGGGTGGCCGCACGGCTCCCTCGCTGCCGGTCGCCACGCTGGGTCACAACGAGTCGGGAATCTGGCGGCTGCTCGCCCCGAACAACCGGGAGCTCGGCCGCAGTTCGTTCCTGTACTCGAGCTTCGTCGCCGCGCGGGGTCACGTGCTGACTCTGAGGGAGGGCGAGGGGATCACCGCCCAGACCGTGCGCGGGCCGCATCCGGAATCGTATGGCTGGTTCGCGGCGCTCAGGGGCGTTCCCGTGATGACCTGCACGCGGTGGTATGCGAGCGCGTCGGCGAGCAAGGAGGCCGGGCTCGCCGCCGTCGCCGCCTTCGCGGCCGCGATCGTGGGGCAAGCCCCCCTGCGCGCCACCTCCTCCGGCCGTCGCACCGCGCGCGCCGGCCGCCCCGGCGCGAAGCTGTCGTGGTGACGGCCCGGCCCAGTCAACCGTTCCTTCAGCATCAGTACCTCTCTCGTTCACCTGATGCCCTGAGCATCGTCCGAATGGAGGCGCGTCATGACTGTTGAGCACACGACCGCGTCCCCGCGCTCGCTCGTCTCCCGACGATCGACGTCGGACACGGTGTTCCGCGCCGTCTCGTACACGGCCGGTGCCACGACCGTCGGCATCATGCTCGCCGTGGGGCTCTTCCTCACCCTGCGCGCGTCGGACGCGCTGGGGGTCGCCGGGTTCTCGTTCCTCACCGAGGTCGAGTGGTCGCCCGAGACGCGAAAGTTCGGCATCGCGGCCGTGCTGTTCGGTACCGTCACGATCGCGATCATCGCGATGTGCGTGGGCGTGCCGCTCTCGCTCGGTACCGCGCTGCTTCTCTCCGAGGTGGTGCGGGGCCGGCTTCGCTCGTTCCTCGTCTCCCTGGTCGACCTCATGGCAGCGGTGCCGAGCATCGTCTTCGGGCTGTGGGGGGTGTTCTTCCTGCAGGCATCGGTGATCCCGGTGTCGAAGTGGATATCGACGTACTTCGCCTGGATCCCCGCCTTCGCCGTGACCGACGGCTCCGGCGACGTGCTGACCGAGGCGAGCGCGTTCACGTCCTCGGCGTTCATCGCGGGCATCGTCGTCGGCCTCATGGTGGTTCCCACCCAGACGTCGGTCATGCGGGAGGCGTTCTCGCAAGCGCCCGTGGGCGAGCGCGAGGGGGCGTTCGCGCTCGGCGCCACCCGCTGGGGCATGATCTCGTCGGTCGTGCTGCCCTTCGGACGCGGCGGCATCATCGGCGGCGTGATGCTCGGACTCGGTCGTGCCCTGGGCGAGACCATCGCGGTCTACCTGATCATCTCGCCCGTCTTCGCCATCAACTGGCAGGTGCTGAAGACCGGCACGAACTCGGTCTCGGCGCTCATCGCGCTGCGGTACGGCGAGGCGAGCAACTTCGCGCTCTCCGCCCTCATGGCCGCCGGTCTCGTGCTCTTCCTCATCACCCTCGCCGTCAACTTCACCGCGTCGTCGATCGTCGCGCGGTCGCGCTCCGGCGCCGAGAGCGGGTGACCCGGATGTCGATGCTGGCCGATCGGGAATCCGAGCTCGAGGAGATCGTCGAGCCGACCACTCCCGCCACGTGGGTCGTTGCGCACGAGCCGCTCGCGAACGACGCGCGGGATCGCCGTCGCGTTCGGCAGGCCACGCTCGAAGAGCGCTTCAACCTCATCGGGGCGGCGGTGGCCTCCGTCGCCATCACGTCGCTGCTGTTCGGCTGGTTCACACCGCTCACGGGCGAGGTCGGCCGGGTGGTCGTCGCCTACCTGATCTTCATCGCCGTCTACGTCTTCCTCGTCGCCCTGCGCTCCGATCTGCAGGAGGTCAAGGACCGGGTGGTCACGGTGCTCCTCATGAGCGCCGGGATCGTGCTCTTCGGCTCACTCGTCTTCATCGCCGCGTACACGCTCGTGCGGGGTTCGCAGGCGCTGCCGCACCTCAACTTCTTCACCGAGACGATGGGGCTGACCGGCCCCCTCGACCCGCTCGACAGCGGCGGCATCCTGCACGCGATCGTCGGCACGCTCATCCAGATCTCGATAGCCCTCGTCATCACCGTGCCGCTCGGCATCACGACGGCGGTGTTCCTGAACGAGGTGGGCGGCAGGTTCGCGCGCTTCGTGCGCACCATCTCCGACGCCATGACCGCTCTGCCCTCGATCGTCGCCGGCCTGTTCGTGTACGCCGCGATCATCCAGCTCATCACCCACCAGCGATCCGGATTCGCCGCCGCCATGGCGATCACCGTCATGATGCTGCCCATCGTGATCCGCGCCGCCGATGTCGTGCTGCGCCTCGTTCCGGGAAACCTCCGCGAGGCCTCCTACGCGCTCGGCACGACGCGCTGGCGCACCGTGTGGCACGTCGTGCTGCCCACGGCGCGATCCGGCCTCGTCACCGCGGTAATCCTCGGTACCGCCCGCGGCATCGGCGAGACGTCACCCGTGCTGTTGACGTCGGGCATCACCGCGGTGCTCAACGTGAACCCCTTCGCCGGGCCGATGATCTCGCTGCCGCTGCAGGTCTTCGACTTCGTGCGCTCGCCCGAGCCCAACATGATCGCGCGCGGCTTCGGTACCGCCGCCGTGCTGCTGTTGCTCGTGCTCGTGCTCTTCCTCGTCGCGCGCCTCATCGGGGGCCGCGGTCCCGGCCAGCTCAGCGACCGCCAGCAGCGTGCCGTCTCGGCGGCCTCGCGGCGCGACGTGTTCCGCATGGCGATCCGTGGCGCGATGCCACCCGCAGCACCCGTCAGTTCAGACAAGCAGGAGTCCCGCTCATGAAGCACACGTTCCGCCGAGGCCGCCTGATCGGCTTCCTTCTCGCCGCCGGGCTGATCGCGGGCTCGTCGGTGAGCGGGGCCGGTGACCTCGCCGCGCGCGCCGACGGGTACATCCCCATCACCGGCACGGGCTCCACCTGGTCGCAGAACGCGCTCGACCAGTGGCGCAAGAACGTCGCGGCGAACTACGGGATGACCGTCAACTACTCGGGCGTGGGCTCCTCGGCGGGCCGTCGCGACTACATCTCGGGAACCGTCGACTTCGCCGTGAGCGAGATCCCGTTCCAGGCGCATCCCGAAGACGGATCGTCGTCGGAGGTGCCGCCCAAGGGCTACGCGTACATGCCCATCGTGGCCGGCGGCACGGCGTTCATGTACAACCTCAAGATCGGCGGCAAGGCGGTCACGAACCTGCGCCTGAGCGGCGAGACCGTGACGAAGATCTTCACGGGCGCGATCACGAACTGGAACGACCTCGCGATCAAGGCCGACAACCCCGGCCTCGCGATGCCGGACAAGGCCATCGTGCCCGTCGTGCGCTCCGACGGTTCCGGCTCGACTGCCCAGTTCACGCTGTGGATGTCGAAGCAGTTCCCCGCCCTGTGGAGCGCGTTCTGCGGATGCGGCGGCCTCACGTCGCAGTACCCGAGCTTCGCGAACTCGAAGGCGCAGACCGGCTCCCTCGGTGTCGCGGGCTACGTGGCGCAGGACTACGGCGAGGGCGCGATCACGTACGTGGAGTACTCCTACGCGCTCAAGCAGGGGTTCCCCGTCGCGAAGGTGCTCAACTCGTCGGGCTACTACGTCGAACCGACCGCCCCGTCGGTGGCCGTGGCACTGCTGCAGGCGCAGATCAACAACGACGAGGCCTCGCCCGACTACCTGACGCAGATCCTCGATGGCGTCTACAACAACTCCGACCCGCGCACGTACCCGCTCTCGAGTTACTCGTACATGATCGTGCCGACGGAGGTCGGTGGCATCTTCACGACGGAGAAGGGCAACACCCTCGGCGCGTTCGCGCGGTACATGCTGTGCGAGGGCCAGCAACAGGCGACGGCTCTCGGCTACTCGCCGCTGCCGCTCAACCTGGTGCTCGCCGGATCGGAGCAGATCAAGAAGATTCCGGGCGCGGGCAACACCGGCATCGACACGGCGGCGTGCAACAACCCGACCTTCAAGGCCGGCGACTCGCCCGGCAGCAACCTTCTCGCGCAGACCGCACCCCAACCCGCGGACTGCGACAAGAAGGGCCCCAACCAGTGCACGACCAAGACCGGCGGCGCCACCGAGGACACGGTGCAGACCGGCACGGGCAGCGGGGGCAGCGCGAGCGGCACCAAGACGACCACGACCGCCGGTACGCAGACCGCTGCGGGTGGTGCCGCTGTGTACGACGAGAACGGCGCGCTCGTCAGCGGCGGCGTCTCCGGGGCTGTGGCCGTGTCGAGCCCGTTCTCCCTTCCTGCGGACGGGTTCGGTCCCCAGCAGGGCGTCATGCTCGCGGCAGGGCTCATCCTGATCGTGGCCATCGTGCTGCCACCGCTCGTCTCCAAGCGGCTGAAACGGCCCACCGGGCGCTGATCTCGCCACCTCGTCACGTCTGCGGAACCTGTCGCTCCTGCTAGTTCCACATCCGTTCACCAAGTCGACACCCACGGCCAATTAGCTCAGCTTCGCCCCCCGAACACGGGGCAATTCCCAAGGGAATTCCCAGTCTTCTTTCAGCGCGGAGTTGCACGTGACGTCATCCACACCTCGCCGGTCGCAGGGGCCGCGCCTGGCCGCCGCCGCTGCGGCGTCGGTGAGCGCGGGCATCGTCCTGGCACTCGTGGGAGCGAGCGGATTCGTGCTGCCGCTGCCGGCGGCTCAGGCCGCAGTGAGCTCCGCGGTGACGGTGAAGGCGGTCGACCAGGACGCGGATGTGGCGAACGCGCCGCTGCCGAATCTCGAGGTCACCGTCTCGCAGACCGCAGACCTCCTCAACCAGGGCGTGCTCGTGAGCTGGACGGGCGGCGAGCGCTCCACCCCGCCGAGCGGCCAGGTCGGCGGTACCAACTTCCTCCAGATCATGCAGTGCTGGGGCGACGACCCGGCCAACCCCGGCCAGCCCGATCGCACGACCTGCCAGTACGGCGGGCTCGCGACCCCCTCCGCGACGCGGGACGGCAACCGCAGCTCCCTCGACTCCGTTGCGGCCGAAGACCTGCAGTACACCGTGCGCGGCACCGGGTCGTTCTCGCCCAGCTACACCTCCATCCCGTTCCGTGCCCGCAACGGTGTCGTGGTGTCGGGCATCACGACGACGAACGGCGCGAATTCCGCGAGCGGTGTCGACGTCAACAACAACCAGTTCTTCACCCGGCTCACGACCAACGAGGTGCCGTGGGCGGGTTCCGGCCAAGACGGCTCCGGTAGCGCGAAGGTCGAGCTCCAGACCGCTGCCCAGTCGCCGGGGCTCGGCTGCGGCAATCCCGTCACGAACTCGCAGGGCGCCGTCAGCGGCGAGTCGTGCTGGCTCGTCATCATCCCGCGCGGCACCGCAGACGCCGGTGAGAACACCGTGCGCACGTCTGGCCTGTTCTACGACACCTGGAAGCACCGCCTCGCGATCAAGCTCGACTTCCGCGCCCTCGGCACGCGCTGCAACGTCGGTGCGGCCGAACGCCAGCTCTCGGGCAGCGAGCTCATCGCTGCGGCGATCGCGTCGTGGCAGCCCGTGCTGTGCTCGGCAACCGGCGGATCGGTGTACTCGCTCATCACGGGCGCGGAGGCCGATGCCGCCGCCGCCGCGAACAGCAAGATTCCCGCTCCTCTCGCGCTCACCTCTCGAGCGCTCACGGGCGCCATGGACTCGTTGCAGTACGCGCCGGTGGCGCTCACCGGGGTTACCGTCGGATTCGCCGTCGACAGGTTCCCCAAAGCCTTCGGCGGGGTGCCCGACGACGTGCTCGCGCGATCCGCGCTGCCGTTCGAGTCGATGAACCTCACCCCGCGTCTGGTGGCCAAGCTCCTCACCAACTCCTACATCGGGTCGCTGCCGTCCGCGGCCGACCGCAGCCATGTCGGGTACGTGAGCCAGTCCGAACCCGGCAGCAACGCCCAGAACCTCACCTCCGATCCCGACTTCCTCGCGGTCAACGACGTCGAGTGGTCGTACCAGTCGCTGTCGGCTGCATCACTGGCCGATCTCCTCGTTCCGCAGGGGCGCTCGGACGGGGCCTGGGCGGTGTGGGCCTACGTCATGGCAGACAAGGATGCCGTCGCCTTCCTCAAGGGCGAGCCCGACCCGTGGGGAATGATCGTGAACCCGTGGAGCGCCACGGTGGCCGAGGTCAACAGGAGCGGCACGGCCCTGGCGCTTCCGCGCGACAACTTCCCGAAGGCCGACCCCATCGAGGCCGCGGGAAGCGCGCTCGCCGGACCGGTCAACCTCGTCACGTGGCGTCCGTACACGAACGACCTCGACACAAGCGCCTACCTGACGCTGCGCGGCGACGGCCAGATCCTCGGGGCGTGGGACTCGTTCTCCATCCCGCCGAAGTACGGCAAGGCCGCGCGCAGCCTCCCGGGCTCGCAGAAGGTGCTCGGGCTCACGGATGCGGCATCCGCTGCCCGCTACGTCGTCGTCTCCGCGGCGCTGCTGAATCCCGCAGGCAAGTTCGTCGCTCCCAGCACGGCCTCGTTCACCGCCGCGGCCGCCGCCATGACGGCGGCGCCGTCGCAGCCGCAGGTGCTGGGGTTCGACCCGACGTCCGCCACCGCCAAGACCGCGGTCGACGCCTACCCGCTGACCCTCCCGGTCTATGCGGCGGTCAACCCGTTGATGTCGGATGCGGCGCTGCGCAAGAGCTACGCGGAGTTCATCTACTACGCCTCGTCGCCGGGCCAGCAGCCCGGTACATCGCTGGGCGACCTGCCGGCCGGGTACGCCCCGCTGCCGACCGCATGGCGTGATCGCGCGCGGGCCGCCGCCGAGTCGATCTTCCTCGGCACGCTGCCCACGAAGGCGCTCACGCCTGCGACAACGACGACGAAGCCGTCCACCTCGAGTTCATCGTCGTCGAGCACCACGGTGCCGCTGCCGACATCCACGCCGACGCCCACCGGCGCCCCAGCCGGCCCTCTCGCCGGTGGCACGACTCCGGATGACCCCAACATGGTCGCCGTGAGCGCGACGGTGCCGCTCGTCGTCATCGTCGCGGTCGTGGCCGCCCTCCTCGTACCGCTCATTCCCCGCTTCAGAAAACCTCTCTGATGCCCTAATTCTTGGGACCCCCGCGTCGGCACTCTTCCCGACGATGCCCAGGCAGGGACTCACACCCCCGTGAGAGCCCGTTAGTCACCAAAAACAAGAAGGAAAAAAGTGAAGATCAAGAAGGCTGTTGCTCTCAGCACAGTTCTCGGCGTCGCCCTTGCCGGCATCGCTTTTGCTGCCCCCTCCAACGCCGACCCCGTGTCCGGTGGCTACACCATCACCGGCTCAGACACCCTCCAGGACGCCGTCAACGCGATCGTCAACGGAACCAGCATCACGGGTGCCCAGAACTTCCGCCTGAGCGCCGGCGGCAACTTCGTCGGCAACTACGACGCCACCGGCACCACCGTCATCCAGCTCAAGGGCGGCGCCGGCTTCGTCGGCCGTCCCTCCGGCTCGGGCGACGGCAAGAAGTCGCTCAGCCGCTCGATCGACGGTGGCAACTGGGTGAAGAACGGCATCACCGCCACGATCACCGGCCAGGTCGACCTCGCGCGCAGCTCCAGCGGCGCCGGAACCGGTGCGACCGGTGGCATCAACGAGCCCAGCGGCCCGCTGACGTTCGTCCCGTTCGGTCGCGACGCTGTGGCCTACGCCTTCAAGTTCGGCTCGGGTGCGACCCTTGCCAACACCCCCGGCATCGACCAGCTCACGACTGCCCAGCTCACCCAGATCTTCGGCAGCGCGACCCCCGTCGTGCTCGGATCGACCACGGTCGTCCCCGTCCTGCCGCAGAGCACGTCGGGTACGCGCCAGTTCTTCCTCGGCGCGATCTCGGTGACCTCGCCGGATGGCGTGCCGAACCAGTCGACCACGACCCTCATCGAGAACGACGCCACCGTGCTCGCCCCCGCGGCGAACACCGTGCAGATCATCCCGTTCTCGGTGGCGAGCTGGGTTGCCCAGGCCAACAAGGCGACCGCGATCAACACCACGGGCACCGTCAACGGCGTTGCCGGTGCGGTCAACCTCGGCGCGGTCAACGGCCTCGTGCCGTTCACCGTCTCGGGAACGAGCCTCGTTCCGAGCAAGCCCGCGTACGACTCGACCGTCTTCGGCCGTGACGTCTACATCATCGCCTCGACCGTACAGCTCGCGGCCGACCCGGCGCTCGCGGCGTTCGTCGACCCGACCGACCCGTCGAGCCTGACGTACTTCGGTGTCTCGAACTCGCCCGCCACGGCGAAGGCAGTGAAGCTCAAGTTCGGCTTCCTCGCGCCGTCGTCGAGCACGCCCTTCCACACCAACCTGTTCTAGTCGACTCGCACTCTCGAAAGGCATAGAAAATCATGAGAAAGAAAGTTCTGACCGCTGCTGTCGCAGCGCTCGTCGTCGCGATCGTGGGCGTCTCCGTCTCGGCGGCGAACTCCGCGCCCGAGCCGAACGGCTCCGACCAGGCGCTCTACGTGCTCGACAACCTGACCGGTCTGGCCAAGACCCCGGGTTCGACCGTCGCGTTCACGGCCTCCGTCATCGGTGGCCCCGACGCCGACAACTCGAACTACACGGATGAGTTCACCGTTCCGGCCGGCACGCTGAACACGTACTCGTTCCTGTCCCCGCGTGGGTCCGAGCGCACCAAGTCGGCGTGGAACATCTTCGCGTCGTCCGGCTCGATCACCCCCATCATCACGCCGAACCAGCTCGCCACCAACACCCTCAACAGCCCCGGAAACGTGGCTGCTGTCAAGGCTGCGGGCGGCAACTACAGCCTCGGCATCGCGTTCGTGAACTCGGCAGGCACCGTCATCGGCGCCAGCTACACGTACATCTCGATGACTGCGGGCACCGGCGCGTACACGTTCGAGACGCCGGCCGGCCCCGTGGTGGTCGCGCCGACGACGCAGACGTTCACGCAGCCGCTGCAGGTCACGACGATGGGCGCCGCCGATGGCGCGCTCAGCCTCGTGGCGCCGACCGTGACGCCGACGATCATCGGAAACCCCGTTCTCACGAACGGCACCTTCGGTCTCTCGGTGTCGACCGGCACGCTCGGTGGGTTCTACGTGCAGGATGACCGCTACGCGACTCACAAGGGCTGGACCCTGACGACGAACGTTGCGGACTTCGCGGGCCCCATCGCCGTCTCGAAGGCCCAGCTCGGCGTCAAGCCGGTCCTGGTCACCGCGGGCAGCACCTCCGCCGGTGTCACGGCCGGTGCCGAGCAGGTCGCCGGCAGCGCCGCGTACCCGTCGACGTTCGCCACCGCGGCGAACAACACCTCGGTGGGTCGCACGAACTTCAACGCAGACCTGCGTTTCGTCGCTCCCGCTGCAGCACCCGCCGGTACCTACACGTCGACGCTGACCCTCACGGTCATCACCGCCCCGTAGTAGCTCCGACAGCACCACACCCCATCAGGGAGGGGACCGCCACGTGCGGTCCCCTCCACTGGTCTGTTCGCCCCCAGAGCACTCGCCAGTCTCGTTCAGCACTAGTTCATGTGTAGGACGTGTGCTCGCCACCCACCTTTGGATTGATGAACTGTGCACGCCACCCCCTCCTCCTCGCCCGTCATCCGCACCCGCCGGAGCCTCGCTGCGATCGTCGGTCTCGCCCTCGCACTGACCGGCGTCCTGGCCGCAGCGCCCGCCTTCGCCGACGACGTCGACGCGATCTCCGGAACGCCGTCGAACGGTGAGGGCAAGGATGCCCGAACCAACTTCAGCTACCAGCTCGAGCCGGGCCAGCTCATCACCGACTACTTCCTGGTGCAGAACACCGGCACCACCGCGCTCACGGCCACGGTGTTCGCGACCGACGCGTTCAACTCGCCGGATGGCGGCTTCGCGCTCCTCGACACCGCTGCCGCGCCGACCGACGTGGGCTCGTGGGTGACGTTCGACGGCGGCGCCAAGAAGGTCGAGGTTCCGCTCGTCGCGGGGGAGTCGAAGATCGTCAGCTTCGTGGTCACCGTGCCGGCATCGGCCGGCCCCGGCGACCACGGTGGGGGCCTCGTCGTCTCCGTGCAGAAGGGCGACGGGCAGGTGCTCGTCGACCGCCGCGTCGCGACCCGCCTCTACGTGCGCGTGCCCGGCGACCTCCAGCCGATCCTGACCGTCTCCAACTTCGTCGCGAGTTACGACGCCAAGTGGAACCCCTTCGACGGCACCACGAACATCACCGCGACGGTGAAGAACACCGGAAACGTCGCTCTCTCTGCCGAGTCGACGATCGGGGTGAAGGGTCCGCTCGGCATCCCCGTCGGCAAGGTGTCGACGGACGAGGTCGACGAGCTCCTGCCCGGCGGCGAGACCACGATCTCGTACCAGGTCTCCGGCATCGGCCAGCTCGGCATCCTGACGCCCTACGTGACCCTCCAGCCCACGATCAGCCCCGATGCGATCAACCCGGGCCCGCTGAACCCCATCACGAGGGATGCGAACCTCATCGCCGTGCCGTGGTGGCTTGTCATCCTGCTCGCGATCGCGGCGCTGGTGATCGTCATCCTGCGCATCCGCGCCCGCCGCGACGAGAAGGCGGCTCTCGCCTGGATCGCCTACACCGAGCTCCAAGCCCAGCGGAAGGTCGACGAGCTGTCGGTCGGCGGCGCGGCGCACGAGCAGCGGTAGACATGCGGCACTCGATTCGAACCGGCGCTCCCTTCCTGGCCGCGGCTGCACTCGTGCTGGCGTTGGTCGGCGCCAGCGCCGTCGCTGCGCTGGCCGACGACACGACCGACGACCCCACCGGCGGGGGCGTGCCCATCGTCGTGACGGTGCGCAGCTCGGTTCCGACGCCTGCGCCCGGCGCGAAGACCCCGACCCCTACCCCGTCGCCGTCGCGCAGCTCGACCGGCAGCTCGGGCGGCGGTTCGGTTCCCGGAGACTCCTCGACCACCGCGCCGCCCGCCGACGGGGATCTCGAGACCCTGCCGTTCGACGAGTTGAGCGTCGGCGGAGTGCTCTACGTGAGCGGGCTCTCGACACGCTACGTGCCCTCGCCCGACCCGTCGGAGGGGGAGATCCGCACGAGCTTCACGGTGCGCAACGTCTCGGAGACCACGATCGACTCGGTCGCCTCCTTCAGCCTGACGAACCTGTTCGGTCAGCAGTTGAGCAGCGTCGGGAGCGTCTTGGTGCTGCGCCTCGAACCCCACGAGACCCGCGTGGTGGAGGCGACCCTCACCCGTCCCGCCCAGTGGACCTTCGTCACGGCCACCTACGAGCTGACCCCGACGAGCCTCGTCGACGACACGAGGGTTCCGTCGGTGACGCGCGACGTGACGGTGTTCTTCGTGCCCTGGCTCGTGGTCGTCATCCTGTTCGCCTCGATCATCGTGGTCGTCATCCTGCGCGTGCGCCGCCAGCAGCGACTCTTCGCGGAGTTGCCGGCGTGACGGCGGTGATGGAAGCTCCGCCCAAGGCTCCGCCTCCGCCCGCGCCCCCGCAGGCGGGGCGCGTTCCGCGACCGCCGCGGCCCCCTCGCCGGCTGCCCCGTTCGATGATGCCGCTCGCCCCGCTCACGTCGACCCAGCTGCTCGTGCAGAGCATCTCCGCGATCGTGGCCGCGCTGCTCATCGGCTTCATCCTGAACCTCACTGTGCTGAGCCACGTGCAGCATCTCGTGGCGCAGCAGCAGGCGGCGAACGCGTTCCGCGAGCAGCTCACCGCGGGTACGGCGCCCGTGAGCGAGGGTGACTTCGAGGACGTGCTCCTCGCCGACGGCGCCCCCGTCGCCATCCTCGACATCGCCGAGATCGGCGTGCACGAGGTGATCATGGAGGGCACGTCATCCGGCGACCTGCAGAAGGGCCCTGGGCACCGGCGCGATACCGTGCTTCCGGGCCAGGTCGGGGTCAGCGTCATCATGGGGCGCGCGGCGGCCTACGGCGGCCCCTTCAGCCGCATCCAAGAACTCGCACCGGGCGACAGGTTCACCGTCCGCACCGGGCAGGGAGTGCAGACCTTCACGGTCATCGGAGTCAGATATGCGGGGGATGCGGCACCCCCGTCGCCCAAGGCGGGCGAGAGCCGCCTCATCCTCGAATCAGCGAGAGGCCCCGCCTACATCCCCACGGGAGTGGTGCGAGTGGATGCGCAGGCGTCGAGCACCCCCGAGGACGCTGGCCAGCGCCAGACGACCTACGCGACGCTGCCGCCCCAGCAGAAGTCGATGGCCACCGACGCGACGACGGCCTGGGCGCTCGTGTTCGCCCTCCAGTTCTTCGTGGTCGCGGAGATCGCTGCCGTCTGGACCTACCGCCGCATCGGCGGCCAGAAGATGTGGGTGGTCTTCGCGCCGGTGCTGCTCCTTGCCGGGTTGCTGGTCGCCGACCAGATCACCCGCTTCCTGCCCAACCTGCTCTGATCCCGACCCGAAGGTTCATGATGACCGACCCCAAGACCCCGAAGGCCCCGAAGGCCAAGGCCAAGACCCCGAAGCCCGCCGCCGTCGAGCCGACGGTCGTCGCGCCCGAGCCCGACGCGTTCGGCCCGCCGCCGCTGTCCAAGGCGGCCCTGCGCAAGGTGGAGAAGCTCCGCGCGGCGGCGCTCGCCACCCCGGTGACCGAGACCGAGCCGCCCGCCGAGCCGCAGGCCATCACCGAGCGCATCTCGACGGTGCTGCGGTCGGGCCTGGGCCTCGTGCGCAGCATCCCGGGAATCCGCAGGCCGGGCGGTGCGGCCGAACCCTCCACCGCCCTGGTCGCGGCGAGCACCGCGACCGCGGTCCTGGAGCGACCCGCCGAGATGACGTACGACATGGAGGAGCTGTTCCCGCCGGTCGCCGTGCAGCGCGAGCCCCTCGCCGAGCTCAAGGCCATCGACATCACCGCGTGGTTCGGCGACCACCAGGTGCTCGACCGCGTATCGCTCACGATGCCCGCCGGCGTCATCACGTCGCTCATCGGCCCCTCGGGCTGCGGCAAGTCGACATTCCTGCGCATCCTCAACCGCATGCACGAGCTCATCCCCTCGGCCAGCCTCGCGGGTGAGGTGCTCCTCGACGGGGAGGACATCTACGACGCCGAGCGCAGGCTCGTCGACGCCCGCAAGAGCATCGGCATGGTCTTCCAGAAACCGAACCCCTTCCCGGCGATGTCGATCTACGACAACGTCATCTCGGGCCTCAAGCTCACCGGCATCCGTGCCGATCGTCACCGCAAAGACTTCCTCGTGGAGAGCAGCCTCACGAAGGCCGGCCTCTGGAAGGAGGTCAAGGATCGCCTCCGCGCTCCCGGCGGCGGTCTCTCGGGTGGCCAGCAGCAGCGGCTCTGCATCGCGCGCTCGCTCGCTGTCGCCCCGCGAGTGCTGCTCATGGACGAGCCGTGCTCGGCCCTCGACCCCACGTCGACGCGCGTGATCGAGGAGACGATGCTCGAACTCGCCGACGAGGTGACCATCGTCATCGTCACCCACAACATGCAGCAGGCGCAGCGCGTCTCGACGCAGTGCGCCTTCTTCCTCGCGTCGCAGGGCAGGCCCGGCGGCATCGTCGAGCACGGCGACACCGCGGCGATGTTCAGCGAGCCGATCGATTCGCGCACCTTCGACTACGTCAACGGCCGCTTCGGATAGTCGCCACCCGTTCGAGCGCGGCTATCGTAGGTCTTCGGGCGCGGAAGGCGGGCAATGGATACCGAGATCTTCGACACTGTCGCGCGCGTCTTCGAGTTCGTCGGGGTCGGCGCCATGGCGGTCGGCATCCTCGTCGCGGTCGTCCTGGCGATCCGGTCGTGGATCACGAGCCGGAATGGCGGGCGGGCTTTCAAGACCCTTCGCGACTCGATCGGTCTCGTCATCCTGCTCGGCCTCGAGATTCTCGTCGCCGCCGACCTTGTCCGCACGGTCACGAGCACCCCGTCGTTGACCGACGCGATAGTGCTCGCGATCATCGTCCTCATCCGTACGGTGCTGAGTTTCTCGCTGCAGATCGAGATCGAGGGCGTGGCCCCGTGGAAGCGTGCCCTGCTGACTAGTCCACAATTGATGGCGAAGGCCGCTCGAGCAGCGAAAGAAGATTCATGACAGACCAGAACCTCGCCGTCATCGTCCTGGCCGCGGGCCAGGGCACGCGCATGAAGTCGTCCCGCCCCAAAGTGCTGCACGCGATCGCGGGCCGAACCCTCGTCGGTCACGTGCTCGCGACCGCGCGCGACCTCGCGCCGAGCCACATCATCGCCGTCGTGCGCCACGAGCGCGACACGGTAGTCGCGACCATCTCCGAGCTCATGCCTGACGTGGTGTTCGTCGACCAGGACGAGGTGCCCGGCACGGGCCGCGCCGTCGAGGTCGGCATCGCCGCGCTTCCGGCCGACTTCGAGGGTGATGTCGTCGTCGTGAGCGGCGATGTTCCGCTGTTGGATGCCCCAACCCTCGCCATCCTCATCGCCGAGCATCGCGGGAGCCACGCCTCCGCGACCCTGCTCTCGGCGATCCTCGACGACGCCACGGGCTACGGCCGAGTAGTGCGTGACGGCGCGGGAGTGCTCGACCGCATAGTCGAGCAGAAAGACGCGACCGCGGCCGAATTGACGATCACCGAGATCAACTCGGGCACGTACGTGTTCCGCGCCGCGGCACTGCGCGAACAGCTGCCGCTCGTCGGCACGAGCAACTCGCAAGGCGAGAAGTACCTGACCGACGTGGTCGGGCTGCTGCGCGCCGCCGGATCCACGGTCTCCGCGCTGCCCGTGCGCGACGGCTGGATGGTCGCGGGCGTCAACGACCGGGTGCAGCTTGCCGAGGCATCCCGCCGCATGAATGAGCTCATCGTGCGCCGGTGGCAGCTCGAGGGCGTCACGATCACCGACCCCGCGACGACCTGGATCGACGCCGACGTCGTTCTTGCGGAAGACGTCGAGATTCTGCCGGGCACGCAGCTCAAGGGCGCGACCCTCGTGCAGCGCGGCGCGACTGTCGGCCCCGACACGACGCTCGTCGACTGTGAGATCGGCGAGAACGCGACGGTCAAGCGCACGGATGCCACGCTCGCCGTGATCGGCGCCGGTGCGAGTGTCGGCCCCTTCGCCTACCTCCGCCCTGGCACGTACCTGGGCGCCGACGGCAAGATCGGCACCTTCGTGGAGACCAAGAACTCCCGGATCGGGGTCGGCAGCAAGGTGCCGCACCTGAGCTACATCGGTGACACCGAGATCGGCGAGCACACCAACATCGGTGCGGGCGCGATCACGGCGAACTACGACGACGTCGCCAAGCACCGCACCGAGATCGGTTCGCACGTGCATTCTGGGTCGCACAACGTGTTCGTCGCCCCGGTCAGAATCGGCGACGGAGCCAAGACGGGAGCGGGGACCATCGTCCGCAAGGACGTGCCAGCCGGTGCGCTCGCGATCACCGTGGCTCAGCAGCGCAACATGACGGGCTGGGTAGAGGAACACCGTGCGGGCACTGCGGCGGCGCAGGCCGCGGAGGACGCCGGATCCTGATGTAGCCCATGTGCTACCGTTGCTTTCATGACAAGCGTCGGCCTGCGTGAATTGAAGCAAAATCCGAGCGAGGTTGTCGCGCGCGCGGAGCGCGGCGAGACCATCGTGATCACTGTGCAGGGCAGGCCGGCTGCGCAGCTGGTGCCGCTCACGCCGGTCCGGCGGCGTTGGGTACCCGCCGAAGAACTCGATCGAGTTCTCGGGGAGATCGGCCCAGATGCCACCGGATGGGCAGCCGAGCATGCGGCGCGGCCCTTCGACGACCTGATCGATCCTTGGGAGCGAGCCGGCCTGTGATCCTTCTGGATACGAGTGTCCTCATCGATCCGCCGCATGAGTGGCCCGGGGCCATTCTCGGGTCGAGCATGCTGTGCCTCGCAGAACTCGAGTTCGGTGTCCACGCAGCCCGCAACGCGACTGAGCGTTCGGCGCGCGTTCGGCGTCTTGCGCTCTATCGGGCTCGATTCGAGTGGATCCCCTTCGAGGAGCCGGACGCGGCCAGCTACGGTGTGCTCGCGTCACGGGTGGCTCCCCACCGACCGTCTCATGCCCGCAGTGCAGCCATCATGATCGCGGCGCAGGCCCTCACGCTGGGAGTGCCGCTTCTGACCCGCAACGTGCGCGACTTCGCCCTCGTGAGCGATCTCGTCGAGATACTCGACGGAAACTCGCCAGTTCCGGCACCATAGAATTGAGCGCACGACGTCGTCGATAGAGAGCGGGAATTGTGTCCGAGATCAAGATCACCGGACAGAAGCGGCTTGTGATTGTCACCGGCCGAGCCCATCCCCAGCTCGCGATCGATGTCGCTGACGAACTCGGCGCCGATCTCGTGCACACGGATGCCCGCACTTTCGCCAATGGCGAGATCTACGCTCGCTACGACGAGAGCGTCCGCGGCTGCGACGCCTTCGTCATCCAGTCGCACACCAACCCGATCAACGAGTGGCTCATGGAGCAGCTGATCATGGTCGACGCCCTCAAGCGCGCGTCGGCGAAGCGCATCACCGTCGTGAGCCCGTTCTACCCCTACGCCCGGCAGGACAAGAAGGGCCGCGGCCGCGAGCCGATCTCCGCCCGCCTCGTCGCCGACCTCTACAAGGCTGCCGGTGCCGACCGCATCATGAGCGTCGACCTGCACGCCGCACAGATCCAGGGCTTCTTCGACGGCCCCGTCGACCACCTCTTCGCGATGCCCGTGCTGCTCGAGCACTTCCAGGCGATTCTCGACCCCGCGACCCTCACCGTCGTGTCGCCCGACATGGGCCGAGTGCGCGTCGCCGACATCTGGAGCGACAAGCTCGGTGCGCCGCTCGCGATCATCCACAAGAGGCGCGATCCGCTCGTGCCCAACAAGGTCACCGTGCACGAGATCATCGGCCCCGTCGACGGGCGGGTCTGCCTCATCGTCGACGACATGATCGACACCGGCGGAACTATCGTGAAGGCCGCCCAGGCGCTCAAGGAGGCCGGCGCGACCCGGGTCGTCGTCGCGGCGACGCACGCGATCTTCTCGCACCCGGCCTCTGAGCTGCTGCAGAACGCGTCGATCGACTCGGTAGTGGTGACCGACACGCTGCCGATTCCGGAGGAGAAGCGCTTCCCGACGCTCACGATCCTGCCGATCGCCCCGCTTCTGGCTCGCGCGATCCACGAGGTCTTCGACGATGGATCCGTGACGAGCATGTTCGACGGCGCGGCCTGATGGTCGCGATCACCACTCCGCGCCCCTGGCTCGCCTCGTATGCAGAGGGCGTCCCCGACGAGATCGACCTGCCGACCGGTTCGCTCTACGATCTCGTGAGCGACTCGATCGCCGAATTCCCGAAAGCCGTCGCGCTCGAGTTCTTCGGCGCAACCACGACCTACGCGGAGATGGGCGAGCAGATCGATCGCGCGGCCGAGGGCCTGCGCCTGCTCGGCGTGCAGAAGGGCGACACAGTCGCGCTCGTGCTGCCGAACTGCCCGCAGCACATAGTCGCGTTCTACGCGGTGTTGCGCCTGGGCGGAATCGTCGTCGAGCACAACCCGCTCTACACGCCGCGCGAACTCCGTCACCAGTTCGAAGACCACGCCGCGAAGACCGTCATCGCGTGGAACAACGTCGTCGCGACAATCCAGGCCTTCCCCGAGGATGTTGCCGTCGAGAACCTGATCTCCGTGGATGTCACGCGCGCAATGCCGTTCGGTACCCGCGCACTCCTGCGCCTCCCGATCGCCAGGGCGAAGGAGTCCCGCAAGGCGCTCACGACGAACGTCCACAACACGATCACCTGGGAAGAGCTGCAGAAGACCGACCCGATCAAGCCCGAGATCTTCAAGCCGGACGCCGACGACGTCGCCCTCATCCAGTACACGAGCGGAACGACGGGGCTACCGAAGGGCGCGACCCTCACCCACGTGAACCTCACGACCAACGCCGCGCAGGCGCGCGCGTGGGTGCCCACAGTCACGCGCGGCGAAGGCTGCGTCGTCTACGCGGTGTTGCCGATGTTCCACGCCTACGGGCTGACCCTGTGCCTGACCTTCGCGATGAGCATGGGCGCGCGGCTCGTGCTGTTCCCAAAGTTCGACCCCGACCTCGTGCTCAAGGTCGTCAAGAAGCACCCGGCGACCTTCCTGCCCGCCGTGCCGCCGATCTACGAGCGGCTCACCGCCGCGGCGAAGGAGCAGGGCGTCTCCCTGCAGGGCATCCAGATCGCGATCTCGGGCGCCATGCCGCTCTCGGCTTCGGTCGTGGAGCCGTGGGAGGCGCTCACCGGCGGAACCCTCGTCGAGGGCTACGGCCTGAGCGAGACGAGCCCCGTGCTCATGGCCAACCCGGTCGGCCCCACACGCGTCGCCGGAACCGTCGGACTACCCCTCCCCAACACCGAGATCCGGGTCGTCGACCCCGAGAACCCGACGATCGACCGCAAGGCCGGGGATGAGGGCGAGCTCATCGTGCGCGGCCCCCAGGTCTTCTCGGGGTACTGGAAGAAGCCCGAGGAGACAGCGGCGGTGTTCGTGCCGACCTCGGACGACGGCGCCGACTGGTTCCGCACTGGCGACATCGTCACTGTCGATGAGAAGGGCTTCGTGCGCATAGTCGACCGCATCAAGGAGCTCATCATCACGGGCGGGTTCAACGTCGCACCGAGCGAGGTCGAAGACACCCTTCGCCAGCATCCGGACATCGCCGATGTCGCCGTCGTCGGAGTCCCAAGCACTCACAGCGGAGAGGAGGTCGTCGCCGCCGTCGTGCTCGCACCCGGCAAGACGCTCGACGAGGAGGCGATCCGCGCCTACGCGCGTGACAACCTCACCGCCTACAAGGTGCCTAAGCACGTCTACGCCGTCGAAGAACTTCCGCGCTCGCTCATCGGCAAGGTGCTGCGTCGTGAGGTGAAGGGGAAGCTGCTCGAGAAGCAGTAGCTACGACTCCTCGTACGGCACCGACGGCAACCGCACTCCGCCCGGGATGAGCCCGAGCGACTGCACGAGGATCTCATCGCCGCCGTACTCGACCGCGTAGCAGTTCCAGCCCATGCCGGCGGCGCTGAACACCTCGAACCTGGCTGAGAAGCTCACCGCCTCCGGCGCGTAGTACGCCGCATAGATCGAGCACGTGACGGTCGCTGTGCGGCTGGCGGTGCTGAGGGTCACGAGGATGCCCGGCAGCAGCAGCCCGACGAGCCCGATGACCACGACTACCCGCATCACAGTCGTGAGGTGCGGGCTGCGCACCGGACGATCCCCGTGCGGCTCGTAGCCCGCAAGCTCGGGTTCGTCGTCGTACTCGTCATAGGCCATGGCGGGGATATTGTCTCACTCCCGGCTGAACGCCTCGCGAGCGGAAACCCCCAGGCGTGTGGGAGCGAGAGCCCATCGTCAAACGTTCACCGCGTGTAGGACGGTTCGTGCGATCGAGAAGCGTCCTACACGCGGTGAGCGGGCTGGAGCTTAAGGCGAAGGCCTGGCGTTTGGCGCTGGCCCTCACCGCGCCCTCGGCCACACCTAGTGCGAGCTACCCTCTGACTCGATCTCCGAGCGGTCGCCGCTCCAGAGCGTGTGGAACGTGCCATCCTTGTCGACCCGCTTGTAGGTGTGTGCGCCGAAGAAGTCGCGCTGGCCCTGCACGAGGGCGGCGGGCAGGCGGTCGGCACGCAGCCCGTCGTAGTAGGCGAGCGACGAGCTGAACGCGGGGGTGGGGATTCCGGCGTGCGCCGCATCCGCGACGACGTTGCGCCAGGCGACCTGCGCACGAGCCATGACGTCGACGAAGAACGGCGCGGTCACGAGCGCGACGAGGCCGGTGTTCTCGGCGTACGCCTCCGTGATGCGGTTGAGGAAGCGCGCGCGGATGATGCAGCCTCCGCGCCAGATCTTGGCGATGTCGCCCTTCTTGATGTCCCAGCCGTACTGCTCGGCGCCCGCGACGATCGCGTCGAAGCCCTGCGAGTACGCGATGACCTTGGAGGCGTAGAGCGCGAGGCGCACACCCTCGATGAACGCGTCGACGTCGCCGGGCTTCCAGGAGTCCTCCGAGGGCCCCGGCAGGGATGACGCGGCGGCACGCTGAGCGGGCTTCGACGAGAGCGCCCGAGCGAACACGGCCTCCGCGATACCGGAGACCGGCACCCCGAGGTCGAGCGCGGTCTGCACGGTCCACACGCCAGTGCCCTTGGATCCGGCCTGGTCGAGGATCACATCGACGAGGGGCGTGCCGGTCGAGGCGTCGACCTGCTTGAGCACCTCGGCGGTGATCTCGATGAGGTAGCTCTCGAGCTCGCCCTTGTTCCACTCGCTGAAGATGTCGGCGATCTCCGCCGGCGACTTGCCGGTACCTCGGCGGATGAGGTCGTACGCCTCGGCGATGAGCTGCATGTCTGCGTACTCGATGCCGTTGTGGATCATCTTGACGAAGTGGCCGGCTCCGTCGTGACCGACGTGCGTGACACAGGGTTCGCCCTCGGCGATGGCGGCGATCGACTTGAGGATCGGGCCGATCGTTGCCCACGCCTCATCCGACCCACCCGGCATGATCGAGGGGCCGTTGAGCGCACCCTCCTCGCCGCCCGAGATGCCGGCGCCCACGAAGTTGATGCCGGTCTCGCGCACGGCCTTCTCGCGGCGGATCGTGTCGGTGAACAGCGCGTTGCCGCCGTCGATGATGATGTCGCCCGGCTCGAACACCGCGACGAGCTCGTCGATCACGGCGTCGGTGCCCTTGCCGGCCTGCACCATGATGAGCGCGGTGCGCGGCTTCGAGAGCGAATCCGCGAACTCCTGAATGGTCTTCGAGGGGATGAACCCGGCCTCAGGATGCTCGTCGACGAGCGTCTCGGTGCGGGCGTACGTGCGGTTGTAGACAGCGACTGTGTTGCCCTCACGCGAAGCGAGGTTGCGGGCGAGGTTCGACCCCATGACCGCGAGTCCGACGACGCCGATGTTTGCCTGATTCATGCAATAAGGCTAGTACCGTTGACGGATGCCCCAGCCCCCGCTCATCGTCGTCATGGGAGTGAGTGGGTCCGGCAAGTCGACGATCGGCGAGTTGCTCGCTGCCGGTCTGCACGTTCCCTTCGTGGACGCCGATGAGCTGCATCCGATCACCAACATCGACAAGATGGCCGCGGGCGTTCCCCTGACCGATGAGGATCGCTGGCCGTGGCTCGCGAAAGTCGGGCAGGCGATGGCCGCGGCCGCCTCGACGGGCGTCGTCGTCGCGTGTTCTGCGCTCAAGCGGTCGTACCGTGACGCCATCCGCGCCGAAGCGCCCGGCGCGCTCTTCGTCTGCCTCGACGGTTCGCGAGAGGTACTCGCGTCCCGTCTGGACAGCCGCGAGGGCCACTTCATGCCCGCGACACTGCTGGACTCGCAGCTTGAGGCCCTCGAACCGCTCGGTGAGGGTGAGCAGGGGATCGTCATCAGCATCGACCACACGCCAGACGCGATCGTCGGAACGCTGCTGCGCGAACTCATGTAAACTCATGCACTGAACTTCGGCGAGGGAACCATCTGGGTTCCGTTATCGACGCGGTGGGTGATCCCTCCGTGCTTTTCCGCATTCACCCATCAGGAGATTCACCATGGCTGACAACAGCAACCACCTCGTCACCGAGGTCCGCGACACGTTCGGTAAGGGCGTTGCCCGCAAGATCCGCGCCAAGGGCAAGATCCCCGCGGTCATCTACGGCCACGGAACCGAGCCGCAGCACGTGACCCTCCCGGGCCACGAGACGGCGCTCATCCTGCGCAAGTCGAACCAGGTGCTCGAGCTCGACATCCAGGGCAAGGTACAGCTCGCGCTCGTCAAGGATGTGCAGAAGGATCCGGTGCGCCAGATCATCGAGCACATCGACCTCATCGTCGTCCGCAAGGGCGAGAAGGTCACCGTAGACATCCCCGTGCACCTCGAGGGCGAGTCGGCCTCCGGCACGAGCGTCAACCAGGACTCGAACACGATCTCGCTCGAGGTCGAGGCGACTCACATCCCCGAGAGCATCGTCGTGTCGATCGAGGGCCTCGAGCAGGGTACGCAGATCCTCGCGAAGGACCTCACGCTGCCGACCGGTGCCTCGCTCGTCTCCGAGCCCGAGATGCTCATCGTCGGTATCACCGGCGAGGCCGAGCAGGATCTGGGCGACGAGTCCGAAACCGAGTCGGACACTCCGGCCGAGGCTTCGGATGAGGCCGCAGCCGAGGCCGCCGAGTAGTCCTGTTCTTCCGTAAAGCCGTGGACGATCAATGGCTGGTAGTCGGGCTCGGTAACCCCGGGCCCGGCTACGTCGGCAATCGTCACAACGTGGGGCAGATGGCTCTCGCTCAACTCGCGGATCGGGCATCCGCGACGTTCAAGAACCACAAGGCGAACGCGGCAGTCGCCGAAGGGCGCAGTTTCGCTGCGGGCCCGAAGCTCGTGCTCGCCAAGCCCAACAGCTTCATGAACGTGTCGGGCGGGCCCGTCGCGGCCCTGCTGCGGTTCTACAAGATCGAGCCGTCGCACCTCATCGTGCTGCACGACGAGCTCGACATCCCGTTCGACTCGGTGCGCCTCAAGTTCGGCGGAGGGCACGGCGGCCACAACGGCATCCGCGACATCATGGCGGCGACCGGCACTGGCGACTTCACCCGCGTGCGCATCGGCATCGGCCGCCCGCCCGGCCGCCAGCCCGCCGCCGACTTCGTGCTGCGCGATTTCTCGGGCGAGGAGCGTGAGGTGCTTCCCAGCCTCCTGGTCGACGCCGCGGATGCCACAGAACTCATCGCCTCCGAGGGCCTGACTGCCGCGCAGCTCAAGTTCCACACGGCGCGGTAGGACGCTTTTTCTGCAACCTGCACGCAGGTTGGCAGTATTCGCGCAAATGTGCCCGCACGTTGCGACTCGTGTCGAATCTCGCGGATCGCGAACATCGCCGAGGGCGTCGGTGCCCCCGCCTAGACTCATCACGTGATACTCGAAGGATTAATCGCGGCCCTTTCGCGCGCCCAAACGTTCGAGAACGCCCTCACCGCCGCGAAGCGCAGCGCCGACTTCTCCCTCGTCGACGGGCTCCGCGCCCCACTCCTCGCCGGGTTGCTCACCCGAAAGGACGGCCCACGTGCGGTCCTCGCGATCGTGGCCACGGGCCGCGAGTCCGAGGCGCTGAGGCGCTCCCTCGCGAGCTACCTCCCTGATGCCGCGATCGTGGAGTTCCCCGCCTGGGAGACCCTCCCGCACGAGCGCCTCAGCCCCAGCGCCGAGACCGTGGGCAAGCGCATCGCGGCACTTCGCCTGCTCAAGAACTGGGCACTTCGACAGGCGCAGGGACCGGTGGAGCAGTTCATCCTCGTCGCGAGTGTGAGGGCGGCTCTGCAGCCGCTGGCCGACAACCTCACGAGCATCGAGCCGGTCGAACTTGTGAAGGGCGGCCGCGGCTACGACCTCGCGCACCTGAGCCGCCGGCTCGTCGATCTCGCGTACGCGCGCGTCGACATGGTCACGCGCCGCGGCGAGTTCGCCGTGCGCGGCGGCATCGTCGACGTGTTCGCCCCCACCGACGAGCACCCGCTGCGCCTCGAGTTCTTCGGCGACGAGCTCGAGACGCTGCGCGAGTTCTCGGTCGCAGACCAGCGGTCGCTCCCGACCGAGATCGATTCCGCCGAGCTACCGCCGAGCCGCGAACTGCTGCTGAGCGAGACCGTGCGCCAGCGTGCGCGCGAGATGCAGCACGAGTTCCCGAGCCTCTCCACGATGCTGGCGAAGATCGGCGAGGGCATCCCCGTTGACGGCATGGAGTCCCTCGCCCCCGCCCTCGTCGACCGCCTCGTTCCGCTTACCCACTACCTGCCGCCGGATGCCGCGATCGCCGTGCTCGCGCCCGAGAAGGTCGCCTCGCGCGCGGTGTCCCTCGCCGAGACGAACCGCGAGTTCCTGGCCGCCGCGTGGAACGCGGCGACGGCCGGGGCCGAGGCACCCATTGACCTCGACGCTGGTGACTTCGTCACCCTGAACGTGCTGCGCGAGTCCGCGGGCAACCGCCCGTGGTGGACGATGAGCTCGTTCGACTCGGGCGTCCTTCGAGAGCCTCAGGAACCGGTCGCTGAGGCCCTCGAAGCGACGGCACTCGAGCCCTACATCCGCATCGACGCGACAGCCGTCCCGAACTTCGCGGGGCAGGCCGAGGGTGCGGTCCAGCATGTCGTACAGCTGCTGCGCGAGGGGTGGACGGTCGCGGTGGTTGCCGAGGGCGCTGGGCTCGTCGAGCGCGCCGCCGACGTGTTGGGGGAGCACGAGGCATCCGGCCGCATTGTCGACTCGCTCCCCGAGATACTCGAAGGAGGCGTCGCATACCTACTGAAGGCGAGTGTCGACCACGGCTTCGAGGTGCCCGAGGCGAAGCTCGCACTCATCAGCGAGAGCGAGTTCTACGGTCGCGCGGTCGGCTACGACACGCGCCAAGTGAAGAAGCTCGCGAGCCGTCGCAAGAACGTCGTCGACCCGCTGCAGCTCAAAGCCGGCGACTTCGTCGTGCACAATACGCACGGCATCGGCAAGTTCCTCGAGCTGGTCCAGCGCGAAGTGAGCACGGGCGGCCGCAACGCGATCAAGACGCAGCGCGAATTTCTCGTGATCGAGTACGCGCCGAACAAGCGGGGCTACCCGGGCGACAAGCTGTACGTGCCGACCGATCAGCTCGACCTGCTGTCCCGGTACGTGGGGGGCGAAGCCCCAGCCTTGAGCAAGATGGGCGGCAGCGACTGGGCCGCCGCGAAGGGCAAGGCGCGCAAGGCGGTGCGCGACATCGCCGTCGAGCTCGTGAAGCTCTATTCGGCGCGGATGGCGAGCAAGGGCCACGCGTTCGGACCCGACACCCCGTGGCAGCGCGAGCTTGAGGAGGCGTTCGCGTTCGCGGAGACCCCCGACCAGCTCACGACGATCGACGAGGTGAAGGCCGACATGGAGCGGCCGATCCCGATGGACCGCCTGCTGAGCGGCGATGTCGGCTACGGCAAGACCGAGGTCGCGGTGCGCGCCGCGTTCAAGGCTGTTCAGGGCGGCAAGCAGGTCGCGATGATCGTGCCGACGACGCTGCTCGTTCGCCAGCACATGGAGACGTTCGCCGAGCGGTTCGCCGGGTTCCCTGTGCATCTCCGGGCCCTGAGCAGATTCCAAACCGACAAGGAGTCGAAGGAGACGATTGCGGGCATGCTGGATGGCACGGTCGACGTCGTCATCGGAACCCATCGGTTGCTCAGCCAGAACATCGCCTTCAAAGATTTGGGTCTCGTCATCATCGATGAGGAGCAGCGTTTCGGCGTCGAGCACAAGGACGCGCTCAAGAAGCTCAAGACCAACGTCGACATCCTCGCGATGACGGCGACCCCGATTCCTCGCACGCTCGAGATGGCGGTCACGGGCATCCGGGAGATGTCGACGCTTGCGACCCCGCCGGAGGATCGCCACCCGATCCTGTCGTTCGTGGGTCCGTACTCAGACCGGCAGGTTGGGGCGGCGATCCGCCGCGAGCTGCTGCGCGAGGGCCAGATCTTCTACGTGCACAACCGGGTGTCATCGATCAACCGGGTCGCGGCCCAGCTCGCCGAGCTCGTGCCCGAGGCGCGCATCGCCGTCGCACACGGCCAGCTGCCGGAGTCGGTGCTCGAGCAGGTCATGGTCGACTTCTGGGAGCGCAAGTTCGACGTTCTGGTGAGCACGACGATCATCGAGACCGGTCTCGATATCGCGAACGCAAACACGCTCATCATCGACCGAGCGGACAAGTATGGGCTCTCGCAGTTGCACCAGCTTCGCGGTCGTGTGGGTCGCGGACGCGAGCGTGCATACGCCTACTTCCTCTACGACGAGCTCAAGCCCATGACTGAAACCGCCCACGAGCGCCTCGCCACGATCGCCGCGAACAACGAGTTGGGCGCTGGCATGCAGATCGCGCTCAAAGACCTCGAGATCCGCGGTGCGGGTAATCTGCTCGGCGGTGAGCAGTCTGGCCACATCGCGGGCGTGGGCTTCGACCTCTACCTCCGGATGATCGGCGAGGCGGTCTCGACATTCCGCGGCGACGTCGCCGAAGGCCAGACCGAACTCCGTCTCGAGCTGCCGGTCGACGCCCACATCCCCGAGGAGTACGTCGAATCGGAGCGCCTGCGGCTCGAGGCGTATCAGAAGCTCTCGACGGCGTCGTCGCCATCATCGACCGATGATTCTATTGAGCGCGTTCTCGAGGAGCTCACCGACCGCTACGGCGAGCCGCCCGAGCAGGTGCAGAACCTCATCGCGGTGTCAAAGCTGCGGCGCAAGGCGCAGAAGGCCGGACTGAGCGAGGTCGTCGTCATGGGCGACAAGCTGCGCGTGGCACCGGCCGACCTCGCCGATTCGATCCAGGTGCGGTTGCAGCGGATGTATCCGGGCGCTCGCTACCACGCGGCCGCCGCGGCAGTGATCGTGCCGCTTCCGACCGATCCCACGGGTGCCCAGCTCATCGCCTGGGCGAACGACCTGCTCGTGGCGATCTTCGGTGCAGAGGCAGTGGTCGCGCCGTGATGCCCGGGGCGAAGCGGCTCGCGGCGGCCCTCAACGCCGTCGCCGACCCCGAGGATGCCCGCAACCTCTCCCGCTTCTTCAAGACGGGCAAGGGCCAGTACGGCGCTGGCGACAAGTTCATCGGCGTGCGGGTGCCCGCCACTCGTGCGATTGCGCGGGACTTCATCGACCTGTCGCCGGGCGACCTGAACGACCTGCTCGACAGCGAGTTCCACGAGCACCGGTTCGCCGCGCTCGTGATCCTCGTCGCCCAGTACAAGAAGGCCGATGCCGCAGAGCGCTCGCGGTTGGCCGACTTCTACCTCGCAGCCATGCGTCGGGGCCGCATCAACAACTGGGATCTGGTCGACTGCTCTGCCGAGTTCATCCTCGGTGAATACCTCTACACTCCCTACCCGGCACGGCCGTCCGATGCTGACGCATCGTCCGGAACTGGTGGGCAGGGGCCCAAGCCCCGCGACCTCCTGCTGCGCCTTGCTCGCAGCGGGATCGTGTGGGAGCGCCGCATCGCCATGCTCTCCACGTTCGCCTTCATCAAGCACGGCGACCCGTCGAGCACGTTCGAGGTCGCGCTGCTACTGCTCGCCGACAAGCACGATCTCATCCAGAAAGCGGTCGGCTGGATGCTGCGTGAGGTCGGCACGCGCGTCGACCGGCAACTGCTGCTCGACTTCCTGCGGGATCACGCGGCCGAGATGTCCCGCGTGAGCCTGAGCTACGCCACCGAGCACCTCGACCAGAGCGAGCGGGTGTACTACCGGGCGTTGTGAGGTGCGCCGGAGGGGTCCACGGGCCGCCGACGTGCGCCAAACGGGGCACCGGCGGGCACATTTCGCCAGTTTTGGCGCAACTCGCGGGCTAGGGCGCCTCGACCGCAGGCTCGGGTGCGGCCTCCACAGCAGCCGGCTCGGGCGCCACGACCGGCACCGGCGGCCCCCGCCGCGGGATCACGGGCTGCAGCATCCCGTCGACCTTGTGCACTCCCATGACCGTCACCGGAATCAGCACGAGCGACCGCAGGTCGAACAGCGCGTGCAGCACGATCGGTACCGCGATCGACCCGGTCACCGCGTACAGCGCCATCATGACCGCGCCGACGATGCCCGTGCCGATCACTCCAGCCGGGCCTTGGTACAGGTGCAGCGCGCCGAAGAGCAGCACCGAGAAGATGATCGCCGCAAGGACGCTGCCGGATGCCCCGAACACGAGGGCTGGCAGCCCGAGCCGGAACACCAGCTCCTCGAAGATGCCCGCGTTGATCGACATCGCAGCTCCGAGCCGCAGCTCCTGCTTGTTGCGGGGGAGCATCGACTGGATGTCGCCGATGGTCACGACATCCTTCTCCTTGCGGGCAGCGCGGATGCCGACGAACGTCAGCACGGCGAAGCCGATCACGAGCCCGATGACGACTCCGATGAACAGGCCGTCGGAGAGGAGCGATTGCGCCCACGCGACCGGGCGCCACGATTGCAGTTCGCGCAGCAGGGGAATCACGAACTGCCCGGCGAGCAGGAGCAGCACGACCGAGAGTCCACCGAACGACACGAACGAGTCGAGCAGCCACCTGCGGAACATCGCCTGCCGCTTCGCCGTGGTGCGGTACCGCTTGAACCGCTGGTACTCCTTGCGGTCTTTGCGGATGGTCCGCAGCACGAGCAGGGCGACGAGCCCCGCGAGGGCGAGCCACAGGATCGGCCGCGTGAGCGCCCAGGTGGGGTCGAGCATGCGATCCATGGTGACAGACTTGTTTCCACAATGACCTCAGCTGTCGGCTTCCGCTCCGAGCGCGGGCCCATCCTTATCTCCCTGATGGTGACCACGGGCCTCGTCGCGATCGACGCGACGGTTCTCGCGACTGCGGTCCCCACGATCGTCAAGGACCTTGGCGACTTCGCCCTCTTCCCGTGGCTGTTCTCCGTGTACCTGCTCGCGCAGGCGGTCACTGTGCCGATCTACGCGAAGCTCTCCGATACGTTCGGCCGCAAGCCGATCATCCTCGTCGGCATCGGCCTGTTCCTGCTGGGATCGATCCTGTGCGGTTTCGCGTGGAGCATGCCCGCGCTCATCCTGTTCCGCGCGGTGCAGGGTCTGGGCGCCGGTGCTGTGCAGCCCATGTCGATCACGATCGCCGGCGACATCTACACGGTCGCGGAGCGCGCCAAGGCCCAGGGCTACCTCGCGAGCGTGTGGGCCGTGTCATCCGTGGTCGGCCCGACGCTCGGTGGCATCTTCTCGCAGCTGGACATCTGGCGCGGCATCTTCCTCGTCAACATCCCGCTGTGCATTGTTGCGGGGTGGATGCTCATCCGCTCGTTCCACGAAAAGATCGAGAAGCGCGAGCACAAGATCGACTTCGTCGGCGCGACACTTCTGGCGGTGTCGATGACCCTGCTGATACTCGCGGTGCTCCAGGGTGGAGTCGGTTGGGCGTGGGACTCCTGGCAGAGCATCGGCTCGTTCGCGGTCGGCGGCGTGCTGCTCGCGGCGTTCGTGTTCGTGCAGACGCGGGCATCCGAGCCGATTCTGCCGTTGTGGGTGTTCTCGCGGCGCCTGCTCGTGACGACCTCCCTCATCGCCCTCGGAGTCGGCGCGATGCTCATCGGCCTGACCTCGTACGTGCCCACCTATCTCGAGGGTTCGCTCGATGTGCCGCCGCTCGCGGCCGGGCTCGCGCTCGCAGCCCTCACCGTTGGCTGGCCGATCTCGGCGACGCTCTCGGGCCGGGTCTACCTCCGGATCGGCTTCAAACGCACGGCCCTCATCGGCCTCGCGCTGGCCCTCGCCGGCACCACGGTGCTCGCGCTGACAGCGGCGACCCCGTCGATCGTCACCGTGGCGATCGCGTGCTTCGTCATCGGCCTCGGCATGGGACTCGTCGCGACGCCGACCCTCATCGCGGCCCAGGCCAGCGTCGAGTGGAACGAGCGCGGCGTCGTCACCGGCAACAACCAGTTCGCCCGCGCGATCGGCAGCGCCGTGGGCGTTGCCATCTTCGGAGCGATCGCCAACGCCATCTTCGGAGCGGGGGATGCCTCGTCCCTCCCGCCCGCGACCATCGCTGCGGGCGGCGGGGCAGTCTTCCTCGCCGTAGTCGTCGTTGCCGTAGTCACGACCGCGGCGGGCGTCGCGATGCCAACGACCCCGGTGGCCCGCACCGGGACCGCGGACGTGGCTGAGGTTGCGCCTGCGAGCTAGCTGTTCTTCCCGGGGACGTTGTGATCAGCGTGGCGTGAGCTGAATAGGCGAAGACCTCCGGTATCGAGGTGGGTTACCACACTCACTCTCGATACCAGGAGGTCTTCGTGATCCACGT